>TARA_R110002049_G_scaffold252264_1_pt1 | contig 396846 bp, 395 predicted proteins | sample TARA_R110002049 | Tara Oceans TARA_R110002049 (sample SAMEA4396941) | marine metagenome | biome: Polar Biome; feature: [SRF] surface water layer (ENVO:00010504); material: water (ENVO:00002006), including particulate matter (ENVO:01000060) such as... | depth 5 m
TTACAGTCACCTTTCGAAGTATGAATAGATAAGTGCTTAATATCTGGCATTAACTATAGCAAAACCATTTCCAATTACCAATACGGTTAATCACATTGATAATGTTTTGTCTTGTACATACAGGTAACAATGTACTAAAATTGTTCCATATTATTGAACATGAGAAGTACATAAAGTTGGACAAAAGCATAACAAGACAGACGTAGCCAGAATGGAGACTAATGTCACAAATCCTCAACACCCTATTCAGGTGGTGGCCAAGCGAACTGGCCTGACCGCTGATGTGATTCGCGCCTGGGAAAGGCGCTATCAGGCAGTCACTCCCAAGCGTGCTGCAAACAGCCGTCGTTTATATTCTGACCTGGATGTAGAGAAACTTGGCCTGCTCAGAAAAGCCACATCTGCTGGCCGCCGCATCGGTGACATCGCCAATCAAACGATAGATCAGTTATATACGTTAGTTGAAAACGATGAATCAGCCGCCGCAAAAGCGCGCAACATCCCTTCAGAACGTCCCAATACGGGTTCTGTGATGGAACATTTTGAAGAATGTCTTGATGCCATCAATCAAATGCAACCAGCAGCGTTAAAATCCAACCTTGTGAAAGCAGCGAATACTCTGGGTATTCCATTCTTGCTGGAAGATTTACTTAGGCCGTTGATTGCTTATATAAGAGATGAATGTCGACGTGGCAACATGCGCCTGTCTCAGGAGAGAATGGCCACCGCCATGGTACGCTCTTATATGTGTACATTAACCGCTTCTGAAATCCAGCATGATTCAAAATACAATATCGTTGTCACCACTCCTGTCGGTCAGCATTACGACTTGATTGCATTACGTATGGCTGTTGCCGCAAATTCATACGGATGGAATTCTATTTATCTGGGTACTGAATTGCCCGCAGATGAAATTGTCTATGCCAGCGCACACACCAATGCTTCTGCGGTTGCATTAGGCATAGCAAGGCCATCTGATGATCCTCACCTGCCAAATACGTTACGCCAGATCAAAGCTTCATTATCAAGAAAAACCACATTGATTGTATGCGGTAACGCGGTATCAGGTTACACTGAGGTGATTGAAGAAGTTAATGCAGTTGTTGTTCAAACAATGGGGGAGTTGCGACTTGAACTAGATCGCTTGAAACGTCCTATTTCTGCTTTACTAGAAGACGAATAAAGATCAATAAATTTATCAACACAATAAAATCACTATGACACGACCTTCCAGCTTCAGTTACGAAGAACTAATCGCTTGCGGAAACGGTGAAATGTTTGGCCCAGGCAACGCCCAGCTTCCAACTCCAAATATGTTAATGGCTGATCGCATTACCAGCATTACAGAAGATGGTGGAAACTATAATAAAGGCAAAATCATTGCCGAACTGGACATCAATCCTGAGTTATGGTTTTTCGGCTGTCATTTTCCAGGTGACCCGGTAATGCCGGGGTGTCTGGGACTGGATGCTATGTGGCAACTGGTCGGATTCTATCTGGCCTGGCGTGACAACCCGGGAAGAGGACGTGCGCTAGGTGTTGGCCAGGTTAAGTTCAGCGGACAAGTATTACCGAGTGCTAAAAAAGTGACTTATAATATCGACATTAAAAGAATGATTACTCGCGGTGTGGCATTAGGTATTGCGGATGGTGTTATGTCGGTTGATGATCGCGAAATTTATCATGCTAAAGATTTACGTGTCGGCCTGTTCACCTCAACTGATGATTTTTAAATTATAACTACGCTACATTACCATCAGTAGACAAACCCCGGTCCCAGTGGAATCCTGAGAAAGACCCAGATTAGCAACAGCAGCATCCAGGCAATTAAAAACCCTATTGTGTATGGCAGGGTCAGACTGATCAAAGTCCCTATGCCCGCCTCACGGTGATATTTCTGCAGCATCGCCAACACAATAATCATATAGGGATTTAGTGGTGTAATCACATTGGTTACCGAATCTCCGATCCGGTATGCAACTTGAGTTAATTCAGGTGCGACACCTGCCTGCATCAGCATCGGTACAAACACAGGTGCCATAAAAGCGTACTTTGCAGACATGGAGCCAATTAAAAGATTTCCGAGACACGCTAACAGCACAAAGGCAAATAGCAGGAAACCAACATCCAGTTGCAACGAAGCCAGCCACCCGCCTCCAGCCAGTGCAAGCATTTCACCCAGATGAGAATACTTAAACACCGCTATAAATTGTGCTGCAAAAAATGCCAGAACGATATAAGGACCAAGATCAGCAATGGTGTCACCCATATACCTGGCAAACTGTTTACTGCTTTGAATGGTTTTGGCTTTCAACCCATACACAACACCAGGGACAATAAACAATAGAAAAAGAAGCGGGACTGTGACTTCTACCCAGCGGGGAAATCGATTTCCCTCACCATATAAAGGAGCACCAGGAATATTTACTGCCAGCAAAATTACAATTATCAATAATGAAAAAGCTATGCCAGCCAAAATGACTGCAGCGTTATTCCCGCTATCTACATTTATATTCATGGGCATGGTTGAGAAATTCTCATGACTAACATCAGCCACGCGAGGTGCCACCCACTTTATTGTTACTAACCAGCCTGTAAAGGTGAGCACAAAGGTTGACGCTATCATGAACCACCAGTTACTGGTGACGGCAACCTTATAATTTGGATCTAAAAACTGCGCAGATGTTTCGGTAAATCCTGCCAGTAACGGATCAATACTGGTAATAAACAGGTTCGCACCAAACCCGGCGGATACACCTGCAAAGCTCGCGACGATGCCCAATACAGGTGAACGGCCTGCTGCCAGAAATAAAATGGCAGCAATGGGTGGGAGCACGACGTAGCCTGCATCCAGCGCCATAGAAGACATAATGCCGAGAAAAATTATCGCAGGCACCAGATACTGCTCTTTGATGGCATTACCAGCCATAACAATTAAAGCGGGTAATAACCCACAGCGTTCAGCCAGGCCAATGCCAAGCATCCCTACGAGCACAATGCCCAAGGGTGGAAATTCGATGAAGTTTTTAACCAGAGAACTTAACCACCACCATATCCCTTCACTGTTCAACACCGATTTCGCATTTATCAGGACTGCCGCTCCATCTGTGCCGGGCTTTGCAATCTGCCAGTTCATCCACACTGCAAGTTCTGCGCAAATAATGATCAAGACAGTGCCAATCACAAACAAATACGCCGGATCAGGCAATCGATTTCCTGTTCTTTCTATGATTGTCAGCCAGCTTTTGTGATTTGATTGAATCATTTATTCACAGCCCAGCCTTCATACAATGAGTAATTTTTCATAATGGAATTCTTACGATGAAGCAGCATAAAGCCCTATCGATTTGAGCATTTTTACACATATATTTCATTGTAATTCAGATGCTTAACAAAATGTGAACCATTTCAAAAAACCATTGATCATCCATGCTTAAACTACTATAGTAGTTTAAGCATGTAATGAAATTATTACCTCAAGTCATAATTTAGTTACATGGCACAAAATGCTTTGAATCTACATTAATATCCGGGGACACACTAAAATGAACAAAATTATTTCAACCGTACTAACAATGGCAGCATTGCTCGCAAGTACCACGGCGAGCGCAGTACTCATTGACTTTGAAGGGCAAATGCCAGGTGACGTAGTCACTGGTCTGACGATTGATGGCGCAACCTTTAGCGTCACAGACCAGGGCACTACCGGGGGGAATCCTCGGGACTTGATGATATTCAACTCGAACTGTGGAGGAATGCTAACAGCCTGCACAGGTGGTGATGCAGACTTGTCTACCACGACGGTTCCAATGGGTGTTGACCCTATTACAGCGGGGAATATTCTGATTATCAGTCAGGACAATAATGCCATGAATCCGAATGACTCAAGTGCTGGTGGTACTATCAGCATGAAGCTGAATACTCAGGCGACAGCCTTTTCTGCAGTAACAGTTGACGTGGGTGACTCCGATGTTGGTCCTAATTTTTTCGAGGCATTTCTTAACGATGTATCTGTAGGCTTATTTCTATTTCTCGCCATTGGTCAATCAGATAATAACGTACAGCAAGTTGGCTTCTCAGATATATTATTTGATGAAATCAGATTAACTCTGGCAGGTAGTGGCGGACTGGCGAGTGTAGATTTTACTCCGGTTCCACTTCCAGCAGCCTTGCCTTTATTCATGGCGGGTTTGTTAGGCTTATTTGGTTTGCGAAGAAAAAGCTTGGCTTAAATAAACTTTCTACTTCTTACAAAAAGGCCGCTGTAATAGCGGCCTTTTTTTATTGTAATCAACTACTTTCAATAGTTGTTATTCATCAAGCCCCCTGTCAACAATCTCAAACACATCTCTGGATAACTCAGGCACGGCCTTGATGCGCTGTAGTGATTGCTTCATTAAGTCTTGCCGACCTGCATCATATTTCTTCCAGTCAATCAGCGGTTTCACCAGACGCGAGGCTACCTGAGGATTTATTGCGTTGAGCTCAATAATTTTATCCGCTAAAAATGTATAGCCGGATCCATCTTTGGCATGGAACGCAGTAGGATTTGCCATCGCAAATACGCTAATCAGGGCGCGCACTTTATTAGGGTTCTTGATTGAAAAACATGGGTGACCAAGCAGATCTTTTATTGTATCCAGCACACCTGGTTTACGTGAACGTGCCTGCAAAGAAAACCATTTATCCATTACCAGTGCATTATTTTCCCAGCGCTCACTAAACGTGGTCAGTGCTTCATTCCTAAACGATACATCCAGATCATTCACCGACTCCAGTGCCGCCATCGAATCAGTCATATTATTGGTGGTTTCGAATTGTAACCTGGCCAGTTCTACATACCGGTCTTTATTCAGCAAATTAAGGTACAGCAGACAGATAGATGCCAGACGTCGCTTACCCATATCTGAAGCATTATACCGATACTCACCACTAACATTATTTTGCTGATACGTCTGCAGCAATAATTGCTCCAGGGTTTGCGCGATGTGGGTCTGTAACAATGTACGCGCCTGGTATATTGCATCCACATCTATCGGTTGCATAAAATCTGCAAGATATGACTCCTGTGGCAGCACCATCATTTCTGCCTTGAATGCTGAATCGATATCTTCACCTCTCAACACAACTTCAAGCGCTTTTGTATATTGTGTTGCATCAGGCAGAGTCGTGTCTGTTTTAACGGCTATCACCGCATCCAGCAGCCACTCAGTCGCGAAACGCTGACCCGCATCCCAACGATTAAATGTATCAGTGTCATTCGCCATTAGAAAGACAAAATCATCTGCGTTATATGGATAATTCAGCTTCACGGGAGCAGAAAAATTCTGCAAAAACGAAGGCGTAGGAATTTCTTTGACACCTGTAAATACAAATTCCTGGCGTGTCTGTGTCACATGTAACGTTACCTCCTCCGCTGGTTCATAGCCTTCACCTTCTATATTTAAAACCATTGCTCTCCCGCTGGAATCAAATAAAGCAGTCTTCACTGGAATTAAATAGGGTTGTGGATCTGGCTGCATTTTGTTTGCGGGTATCTGTTGCTCAAAAGTTACTGTGTACTGCTGTTTGTTTTTATCCCACTCACTGGAAACATTCAGTGCTGGAGTGCCGCTTTGTGAATACCAGTTCAAAAAGTTACCTAACTGAAAATTATTTGCTTCCGCCATTGCTGCCGCAAAGTCATCGGTTGTCACTGCCTGGCCATCATGTTTTTGCAAATAGTGCTGCAACCCTTTTTTGAAACCATCGCGACCAAACAGGGTTTGGTACATGCGTACCACCTCAGAACCTTTTTCATAGACAGTCAACGTGTAAAAATTATTTATTTCTACGTAAGAAGAAGGACGAATGGCATGTGCCATGGGACTCCCGTCCTCGGCAAATTGATAGGTACGCAAATAGCGCACATCCTGAATTCTTTTTACTGCTCTGGATGTCATATCCGAAGTGAATTCCTGATCACGAAATACAGTCAGGCCTTCTTTTAAACTTAACTGAAACCAGTCACGACAGGTCACGCGATTACCCGTCCAGTTGTGGAAATATTCATGTGCTATCACGGCTTCAACACTCATGTAATCCGCATCGGTTGATGTTTGAGAGCTGGCCAGTACACATTTGGAATTAAATACATTTAACCCTTTGTTTTCCATAGCTCCCATATTGAAGTCATCTACTGCAACAATCATGTAAGTATCCAGATCGTACTCAAGACTGAAAGTGTCTTCGTCCCATTGCATGGCTTTTTTCAGGGATGCAATCGCATGATCGCACTTATCTGCGTTATGTGCTTCAGTGTAAATCTCGAGATTGACTTCGCGGCCACTTGTCGTGGTGTATCTATCGCGGCAACACGACAGATTACCTGCTACCAATGCAAACAAATAGGATGGTTTTGGGTACGGATCATGCCACTCGGCATAGTGACGACCATTATCTAATTCACCTTCGGCTATACGATTGCCATTTGATAGCAATACAGGAATTTTTTTCTTATCCGCCTCAATCCTTACGGAAAATACTGCCATGACATCCGGGCGGTCCAGGTAATAAGTAATTTTTCTAAATCCTTCTGCTTCGCATTGAGTGCAGTAATTACCCGAAGAAAGATAAAGACCTTCCAGTGCGGTATTCTGTGCAGGATCTATTTCAACGATAGTTGCCAATGTAAACTGTGCAGGTACATTCTGTATGGTCAATGATTCTGCGCCAAGCAAATAATCCTTCTCAGACAGTTGCTTATTGTCTATTTTTACTTCGACCAGCTTGAGTTGCTCACCTTGCAACTCTAAATATTCTTTGGAAGAAACATTTTCATTTGCTCTAATCTGCATCTTCGAATGCACCCGTGTTTTCTCCTCGAACAACTCAAAACGTAATGATACTTTGTCGATAAGGTAATCAGGTTGCTGATAATCTTTTAAGTATATTGCTTTAGGATTGCCTTCTTTCATATTAATAGCTATTTTGATCGTTAGAAGTTTGGGTTAATATCCGCACAGAAAATATTCTTATCTATAGTGTAATGATTAATTTAATACCAATATACATAAATATTTCCGGCTATCGCTTTACGCCAATTAATAATATTGACGATACATTAAACCAGCTTAAAAGCCTGTGCGCTAATTTAGACCTGAAAGGCTCTATCTATCTGGCAACCGAAGGCATTAATATCGGGCTGTCTGGAAACATACTGGAGATTCAGACATTTCTATCCAGTCTCAGTCAGGATGAACGATTTGCCAGCATGCAATTCCATGAACTGTATAGCCTAAAAAGACCTTACAGTAAAATGACTGTCAAAACCAAAACAGAGCTGGTCCCCATTGAAGACAATACTCTTAAAGTGGGTGATTTTAATCATCAGTATTTACCCCCATTAAAACTAAAAGAATGGCTGGATAACAATGAAGATTTTATTTTACTGGATATGCGCAATGAGTTTGAATTTGAGTTAGGCACTTTTGATAAAGCCCAGCAGTTAAATTTAAGGCGTTTTCGAAAATTACAAACCAAAGCAGATGAATTAAACAAGCTACCAAAAAACAAACCGATTGTAACTTTTTGTACCGGTGGAATTCGCTGTGAAAAGGCAGCCCCTTACCTTGAGAAACTTGGCTTCGACCAGGTATTTCAACTTGAGGGTGGCATAATAGAATATCTGAAACAGACAAGAGGCGCACATTGGCATGGCAATTGTTTTGTTTTTGATGACCGCGTATCCATTAATAACAAACTTGCTCCCCAGCATTTTAACTTATGCACAGACTGCCAGCTCATCCTTAAAGAAAATGAAATTGAATTTTGTGCCACCTGCTTAAACAACCACACTTCACAAGATGCCGTTATTTGATATTTGTTTTAACTTTACCAGTAGCAAATTCAGAAACAACGAAGAAGACTATCTGAAGCGGGCATATGATGCTGATGTCAGTCATTTATTAGTCACAGGTTCTGATCAGGAAGATAGTCGGTTCGCAATAGAATTGGCACATCGCTATCAGAATAATATGTATGCAACCGTTGGCGTACACCCCCATCTGGCAAAGAATTGGCAGCAAGATACATTAAAAACTTTACGCCACCTGGCTGGCAATGATCGCGTTAAAGCCATCGGGGAAGCAGGCCTTGATTACAATCGCAACTTTTCCACACATGATCAGCAGGCGCTGGCATTTCGACAACAGATAGAACTGGCGATTTCACTACAGAAACCACTATTTCTACATGAACGCGATGCCCATGATGAATTTTTCTCAATACTGAAAGAATACAGAAACGATATAGGCCCGACTGTGGTTCACTGTTTTACCGGCGATGCCAGAGCGCTCGAGAATTACCTTAGCATGGATTTGTATGTCGGCATTACCGGGTGGATCTGTGATGAAAGGCGTGGAAGCCATTTACATGAGTTGGTGAAAATTATCCCCAGGGAACGCTTGCTCATTGAAACAGACGCTCCTTATCTGTTTCCACGCACATACAGGCCAAGGCCAAAAAACATGACCAATGAACCTGCATACCTTCCCCATATCGCTGAACATATCGCCTACCATCGTGGGGATAGCATAGAAAATCTTTATGGCTATACTATGAACAACTCATTACGCTTTCTGGATATAACCATTTAGCTACATTATTTTTACCAGGACCTGGCAGACATGAAAATACAAACCGCCATTGAAGAAAAAATTAGCACCGCATTAGCTCCCGCTTATCTGGAAGTGCTCAACGAGAGCAGCAACCATAATGTCCCACCCGGATCGGAATCGCATTTCAAGCTAACAGTGGTCAGCGATAAGTTTGATGGCAAGATGTTACTGGCAAGACACCGAATAATTAATAAATTACTTGAAGAAGAACTGGCTGGTACAATTCATGCTCTTTCCATACATTCGTTTACACCATCTGAATGGTCTGAAAAAAACGAGAAATCACGCACATCACCGCCTTGCCTTGGCGGCGCAAGAGGCGAATAATCCAGTTAAAAATATATGCATTCTACTGATGACCAAGAAGAAGTTGTGCGAAGAATACTGGAATTGCGGGTTGAACACAGAGACCTGGATGACGCCATTCTTGCATTATCTCAGGCAGACTACGTCGATCAGCTTCAGTTAAAGCGTCTTAAAAAGCGCAAGTTAAGTATCAAAGACACCATCCAGAAGATGGAAAGTGGTTTAATTCCAGACGTTGACGCGTAAACATTTACCCAGCAATTATTTCCAGTGCCTGTGTCATCTTTACCCTATCAACTGGAAAAGATATTTCCACACTGAACTTAAATTGCTGCCTTAATTTTTCAAGATGATTTTCAAACTCTTTTTCATATAAAACAACAAAATCAATGTCGTCTTTTGTCTGCGCTATCGCAATAATGGACTCAAGACTACTAAGACGATCTCTGAAAGTGTGCTGATAGTTAAACTCAGCGACTATTACATTAATGTTCTTCTTTTTGAGTATTGCCAACGCTTTTCGCATGGAAGACTCTATAATGACTTCATAGCCAAACTGCTGGTAGAGGTCACGAAAATCAGGGTAGCCTCCAAGTTCGATCACTGCCAATAAAGTTTTAGTACTCAATATCGTATTATCTGAATCGCTCTTTCATGATCTCTTGTAATCTCTCCAGTATGCAGACCAAACTTGCCGCGACTTCTATCCTCAAAATATAATTTTAGCGTCTCAGTAATAATCGGGAAAGACAACTCCGACCAGGGAATACTGGCCTCATCATAAAATTCTGTTTCCAGGCTTTCAATGCCTGCAGATGCCATCCCGTCAATTACATCTGCTTTAAAAATGACATACACCTGACTGATATGCGGTAAATTATAGATAGCAAACAATTCGAGATCCGAGGTGCGTGCAGTTGCTTCTTCAAACGTTTCTCGTGCTGCAGCCTCCTGCATTGTTTCATGGTTCTCCATAAAACCTGCCGGTAGCGTCCATGTTCCGGTACGCGGTTCTATGGCTCGCTTACACATGAGTATTTTATCTTCCCACTGTGCGATACAGCCTGTAACAATTTTAGGATTTTCATAAAAAACCATGTCACAGCGAGTACAGCAATGTCGCAAGCGATTATCACCTTCAGGTATTTTATGCTCAATTTCACTTGATCCACAGCTACTACAAAACTTCACTCCACATGCCTCACTAAGATGATGAGATAAATGACACTACCAAGGTAGCATGACGAGCGCAATTTATGAACCTGTGCGATTCAGCAGATTAGGAGAAAATATTTTTTATCGGGGTAGGTTTACCAAAAATATAACCCTGGCCGCAGTCAACACCGATTACTTTCAGTGCCTTGATAATTTCCGGCTTTTCTACAAACTCAGCGATTGTTTTAATATTCATTGTACGCGCAACGTTGGTAATTGCCTGTACTGTTGCAAACTGAGTGGCATCATCAAGCATTGCCGAGACAAATGACCCGTCTATTTTGACATGGTCAACTTCAAGTTTGTTCAGGTAGTTAAATGAGCAATAACCAACACCAAAGTCATCCAGTGAAAATTTATAACCCACTGCTCTAAGATTCTGGATAAACTTCTGCGCTCGAGTAATACTTTTGACCGCAACACTTTCGGTTATTTCAAAACAAATACGGCTAGTCGGAACCTGATATTGCTGTGTTAATTCAAGCAGAAATTTTTCGAACAATACGCTGACAATAGAGTGACCTGAGAGGTTGATTGATATTCTCGGCACTTCAACACCATTTTTCTCTTTTTCACTAATATCCTTGAATACTTTTTCACAAACCCAGCGGTCAATTCTCGTTGTCACTTCAAGTGACTCTGCTGCGGTAATTAATTCCTGAGACGAAACAAAATCATTGATATTGTTATCATATATTCTCAACAGAACCTCATAGGAAAAGGGAGTGCTTAAGTCCGACAAATATACTATTGGCTGTGCAAATAATTCAAATTTATCATTCTGTAAGGCATCTTCAATCACCATTGCATAGTGCATTTTTCCTGAATGATACGCCATCATCGTATCTTGCGTCGCAGAACTGTGCACACAATTTCGGCCATTTTCTTGCGCAGATCGTAAAGCCAGATTTGCAGAAGCTAAGACACTTTCCAGAGTGCTCAGTTCTTCGTTGATAGATATCACTCCAATCGATAAAGTAATTTCAATTTTTTCGCCGCCATACTCAAACTGGTGATCTTTAACGCGCTCTCGTATAACTTCACATACCTGAACACACTCATCAATATTTACGTCCTTCAGGATGACTCCAAATTCATTACCACCCATACGTCCAATGATATTATTGTCCGGAAGTTGCTGCCTGATCATCTGAACCAGCTCTAGTAAGACATAATTTCCTGCTTCATAACCATATTTTTCGTTTACCACTTTGAATCTGTCAACATCAAAAGTGCACACACTGCCGTCACTGGCATCATCGCTCTCAACCAGCTTTGAAAGCTGTACGACAAATTCTTCCCTGGCAAGGTAGGGTTGCTGCTTTTGCTTGACCACATTATTGATTTTTTCAATGCAAACAAAATAATGAGGTAATTCCAGAAAAATTCCTTTAGTGATAGTAAAACGCAGAGACGCCTGATTGCCCTCAAGCTGAGTTACGTATTGAGATGACCTTTCCAGTTTTCTGGCAATTAAATTACGAATTTCAGCGGTATGTAAAAAGCCTTTGACTGGCTCGCCAACTTTGGTTGATTTTATAATTTGCCTAAACGCGTCATTAGCGTAGACAACCACCCCATCATTGACGGAGAGTATTCCCACAGGAATGGGTAACTCGCCAGGGTTTATCGTCGGGCCTAGCTGTCCTTCCGAGTTTTCTGGCTGTTCAACAGTATTTTGCTGCTTTGTTAGTCCATCCATAGAATACAGCTGTTCGTTTCACCTGGTATTTATATTGTCAATTTATTGACTACCTGGAATAATCTCAATAGCTTCCAGCTAATCGGTACCAATACATGAACAGCAGGCAATAGTCATGCACCCAACTCCAGTTTCCTACTGACTATAGGTGTATCAAATTTGCAGCAGTCGGCTAATCAGCCAGTGCTACTCGACACAATCAACAGGACGCGATGCATCCTTTATCCACTGGCTCCACGAACCAATAAAAATCTTGGTCGGCGGCATGCCAGCAACGGCCTGTGCTAACAGGTTATGGCATGCCGTTACACCTGAACCACACATATTAGTCACACTGGTTAACGGCTGATCCTGAATAATTTTAGCGAAACGCTGATTTATGGTGTCTGGCGTCTCAAACAGTCCATCTTTGGTCAAGTTTCCACCAAACGGGAGATTATATGCACCTGGTATATGACCGGGAACCGGGTCTATGGTCTTATCGCGTCCAGTAAATCGATCTGCCGCACGAGCATCAATCAGAATCATATCGTCTGCTTTCAGTTTCGCCTGAACCTCGTCTATGCTCACCAGCCAATCCATATTGGCTTTACCTGTGAAATTGCCAGGCGCAAACTCGACTTTCTCCTGGCTGAGTGGAAAACCCTGTTGCGTCCATTGCTGCATACCACCATCGAGTACGGCTACTTTGTCGTGCCCCATCCATCTCATCATCCACCATAACCTTGCGGCAAATGCACCTGAAATATCATCATAGGCAATCACCTGTGTATCGTTATTGATTCCCCATGCTTTTAACTGGGCCAGAAATTCCTTCTCGTCAGGCAGCGGATGACGTCCTGATGTTTTTGTCATCGTTGAAGACAGCTGGGTATCCATATCTGCAAACTGTGCCATCGGTAAATGACCAGCTTGATAACTCTTCAAACCACCTTGAGGGTCTTTAAGACTGAAACGACAATCGAATACGCGCACATTATCTTTATCGATAATTGTTTTAAGGTCTTGTGCAGAAATAATTGTGTTGTATTCCATTATATAGCCTCCTTATATTATGTATTTTGAATTCAGGGCCATGCTGTTAACACAGTATAATACATAAACCATTTGCGGATTATTTTCTTCTGCGCCGAACCCTATACTGCTCCATATCTGGCACGATGTTCATATACGGGAATGATTCAATTTCACTATATTCAGTATGAAGCGCCTGTATCACACTGGTAATATTTTCAACATTGTTTTCATTTTTACCCAGCAATGCTTTTTGTAATCCCAGCAAACCGCCAAACTGAATTTTTACCCACACCCCGTGTGGGACTTGCATCAAGTCATCTTCATACTCAAATGCATTTAAGCCAGCTTGTTTCAGGTGTTCATATGCACATGAACATTGTTTCTGCCGCCTGGCAGACTGACAGGCAATATCCGGGCCTGCCCTGCGCGTTACCAGTTCACCGTGTTCGCAGGAAAATTCATTCGCTATTTGTGTGAGCGCAAATACACATGCATCACCTATCATAGATAATTCTCACTGATCAGCCGACTTTATGGAAACCATGCAACTCATATCCTCATTCCCTCTCACTGGTTCGGCGAAGAACCTTCTCATTAGTACATTTTTACTGCGACAAACATTTTCAAATAATTTAATTGCGGGTGCAGGTGCACTTACATAGACATCATGACACGATAGGTCTTCATATGCCTGCATCGCAGACATTATCCGGCTTTCAACTGTGGCACAACCATAGTGTGGATCTTCTGCTAACTGTTGTATTGATTCTTCCAGTGCAATGCCGGTATAGCTAAAATTATCAAAAGCATCTGCCCATGACCGGCAAAGATTATTCAGGTATAGACCATCAGTGCCACATGCCATCCAGATCAAATGGATTTCTGATTCCTGCTCCTGCGCAGTGATATGTTCTAACAGGCTTTTTATTGCGGCAAAACCTGTATCGAATGCAAATAGTATCACTGGTCGGTTAGCATTTTCATCATAAACAAATTCACCAAACGGCCCTTCCAGATCAAGACAATCTCCCATTTTCATTTTGTCTGCTACCCGCATTGAAACTGGATCATCGTTGCTGACACGCAAATGCAGTTCGATGAGTCGATCTTCACAAGGGCAACTGGCGATGGAGAAACGATTTTTCCCAAGGCCATCTAATCCAATCTCAACATACTGTCCGGCCAAAAAACGCAGTCTGCTGGTGCGTGGTGTTTGCACTACCAGGCGGAATACCTGTTTGGATAACTGTTCAACCTTGCGTACTTTTACGTGCAATTTTTGTAAAGGAATATCTGAAACGGCATGTGCCACCATTGCATCGATAACCACGTCTTCTCTGGCAGCGCTAGTACAGGAAAGCATGTAGCCCTGTATCTTTTCTGCCTCGGATATGACGAATTCACGTGGTTTAATTTCATCAACCGTGCCACTGACTAAACGCGCCAGACACAACCCGCAGGTACCACTGCTACACCCATAGTTGATTGACACACCAGAGCGGACGGCAGCTTCGAGAATAGTTTCATTCTCCTGCACCATAAAAGTTTTATTACTACCACAAAGGGTAACTTTGTGTTCCATAACAATCTCTCATGCAATTTCTCCACCTCAGTATGACAGAGATACCTTTTAGCCCAATCATCTCGACTATTAATTTCTTAAACGCTAAAGTTCACCGTTATGCGAATTTTCACATTCAAAAACTTCCGAATCCTGGTTCTACTGATTATTCTCGCGACAGTAGCACTGTACGTCAAAGACCAAAAACTGGTCACTCAGGGTTGGTACAAGACCCTTGATATTGTAGTTTATCCTATCAACCCTACAAATAGCCCGGTCGTGCAAAGATACATAGATTCACTATCATCAGAGAGCTATTCACAAATAGATAAGCTGATTAAACGGGAAAGCAGAAAGTACAATATAGTCTCAAGCACACCAACCAGGACAAGATTAGGCCAGACCCTCACTATTATGCCTCCCGCACCTCCAGAGTCCCAAAGTAATGTTTTAGGCATTATTCTCTGGAGTTTAAAGCTACGTTTATGGATGTGGCAAAATGCTCCTGATGAAATCAATGATAAACATTTGATACGAATGTTTGTTTTATACCACGACCCTTCAACCATGCCGCGCTTAAAACATTCTGTGGGCTTGCAAAAAGGACTGGTTGGTATCGTTAACGCCTATGGTGTTAAATCACAGTCTGTACAAAACAATATCGTCATCACCCATGAATTTTTTCATACCGTTGGCGCCAGTGATAAATACGATAAGTTTGGTCGTCCTGTTGTGCCTGATGGATTAGGTAACCCATACCAGTCACCGCGCTATCCACAAAAGTTAACTGAAATCATGGCGGGCAGGCGTGCGCTCAGCCAATCTGAAGCGAAGATGCCCAATAGCTTCAAAAAAATTGTCGTTGGAGAAAAAACAGCTGCAGAAATAGGCTGGCTGAATGATATATAATTTCAGGTATGCATACACATTATCAGCATATATCTGCCTATAAAACAAAAGACGGCTCTACCATTCGCGAGCTAATGCACCCTGACACACACCATAATCATAATCAAAGTCTGGCTGAAGCGACTGTTAACGCAGGCATCTGCACAGAATTACATTTGCATAAAAAGTCTGAAGAAATCTATCACATTACTCATGGTGAGGGCATTATGACGCTTGGAGATAACCAGTTCCATGTGCAGACAGGTGACACAGTTTTTATCCCACCAAATACGCCTCATCAAATCTCAAATACCGGCAGCAATGATCTGGTGTTTCTCTGTGCCTGCAGCCCTGCATATTCTCACGAAGACACATTTATCATTTAACTCATATTAATCTTGCGAAGAAATATCTGTGGACAAAACTGTAAATCTGAATAAATTAATCAATAAACAAAAGCTCACCATTGGTGTACTTTCTGACACGCATAATCAACTCAATGACATTGTGACTAATTCACTACTCAATTGTGATGCAATCATCCATGCAGGTGATATTGGTGATGCCACTGTGCTGAATCAGCTTAAAAAGCATGCCGAGCATGTCTTCCCTGTCAGAGGTAATAACGACATTGAGGAAAAATGGCCAGCACATGATCTGCCAGTGTTAGCCGATATACCTGACAATCTCGAATTAACTTTTGACAATCAAATTATTTCTGTCACTCATGGACATCAATTTAATAAAAGTGAAACCCGACATGACAAATTAAGGAACCAGTTTCCACGTTCGGACATTATTGTCTATGGTCATAGTCACCGCATGGTCTGCGATAAACAGCAGCAACCCTGGGTAATCAATCCTGGCGCTGGCGGCTATACACGCACTTTTGGCGGAGCATCCTGCATGATCATGGATTACACCAATAACACATGGAATATAAAACAGTTTCGCCTGGATGAGTAACGCAGTTCATTCTTAATGCAAGAACCCCTGAATTATCTCTCCATCCGGATGCAATAGAGACAGATACTCGATTTTATTATTGAATTCGACAGCGACACCGCTGTATCGGTCAGCACCGTTAATGCTGAACTCAAATGCATAGAAACGACGCAATCTGAGTCGCCCGTTTTTTCTTGCCGGAAATACTTTTTTTAAATGAATTGACTGATCCAGCATTTGCACGTGATTTTGCATACAAAACGAATGACACCGTTTCATCGCAAATTCACGTGAACGCAATCCATCAACCCAGAACCATACACCCAAGCCAATGACAGCAAGGATTATAAAAACATCCAATGGATTGGTTTTATCCTAATGCGCTGAAGATGGTGTCTCTAATCTCATCAACCTTGCCGATACCATCCACTTTTATGTACTTTGGTGCATTACCTTCACCACTTTTCGCCCATGAAGAATAGTACTTGATCAATGGTTCTGTCTGCTCGTGATAAATACGTAATCGTTCACGCACTGTATCTTCCTTGTCGTCATCACGCTGAACAAGATCTTCACCAGTGACATCATCTTTACCTTCCACTTTTGGCGGATTATAAATTACGTGATATGTACGCCCTGAAGCAAGATGAGCACGGCGCCCACTCATGCGCTTGATAATCTCTTCATCATCAACATCTATTTCAACAACAAAATCAATATCAACGCCTTGTGTTTTCAAGGCATCAGCCTGTGCCAGAGTACGAGGAAATCCATCGAACAAAAATCCTTTGGCACAATCCTCTTGCTGAGTCCTTTCCTTGACCAGACCCAGAATAATTTCATCAGATACAAGTTGGCCGGCATCCATGACTTTTTTAGCCTCTACCCCCAGAGCAGTACCTGCTTTTACCGCAGCTCTGAGCATGTCGCCAGTGGATATTTGCGGTATTCCATAACGCTCAGTGATATACGTTGCTTGAGTTCCTTTCCCGGCTCCCGGCCCACCTAATAAGATTGCGCGCATTGGTATATACTCCTCAGTTAATTATTTTTATAAAATACCATTTTGACACACACTGTTACAGTAACCTACCGTATTAAACTATTTTACTCAGGTATTAATGACTTCAATCCCTGATTGCTGTCACGGTATAATATGGCGCATCGGTTAAGGCAGGCAGATACTTATCACAATGTGGTTTTATGGGCGCGATAACAGACAACTACCAGCCGTTATTAATCGGGTTTGTCGCTGGAACACTATAAATATATTAAGCTTAAACTGGAATTACCATCTATTCACAAGGCAGATCTCATGAGTAAAAAAAATGCATTTTACGCCCAGTCCGGCGGCGTCACTTCAGTCATCAATGCTACAGCATGCGGCGTAATAGAAACCGCCCGCAAAAATAAAGACAGGATTGGTAAAGTCTATGCAGGCCGAAATGGCATTATTGGCGCGCTCACCGAGGATTTAATTGATACCTCCAAAGAATCTGCACGAGCAATTTCTGCGCTACGTCACACACCCTCAGGCGCATTTGGCTCCTGTCGCTATAAACTTAAGAGCCTGGAAGAAAACCGTGCCCAGTATGAACGTCTTATAGAGGTGTTTAAAGCACATAATATTGGCTACTTCTTTTACAATGGCGGTGGCGACTCTCAGGACACATCGCATAAGGTTTCTCAGCTGAGCAAGACAATGGGTTATCCGATCCAGTGCATCGGTATTCCTAAAACTGTCGATAATGATCTGCCTGTAACAGATTGCTGTCCAGGCTTTGGATCCGTCGCTAAATATGTTGCGGTGTCTATTCGTGAGGCAGGCTTTGATGTCGCATCCATGGCAAAAACATCCACCAAAGTATTCGTAATGGAGGTGATGGGCCGTCATGCAGGCTGGATTGCCGCCGCGGGTGGACTAGCCGCAGAAAAAGAAGGTGATGCACCACATATTATTTTATTCCCGGAAATTCCTTTCAGAAAAACTGCCTTTATGAAACGCGTCAAGAAATGTGTTAAAAAATATGGTTACTGCGCAATTGTAGTGTCAGAAGGCGCAGCCTACAAAGATGGAACATTTCTGGCTGACGCAGGAAGCGTAGATGCCTTTGGCCACAAACAGCTGGGTGGTGTTGCACCAGTAGTGGCACAAATGATCAAGGATGCAACCGGTTACAAATATCATTGGGCAGTCGCCGATTATCTGCAACGAGCTGCACGACATATCGCATCCAGGACCGATGTCGAACAGGCTTACGCAGTTGGAAAAGCAGCTGTGGAATTTGCTCTGCAAGGCAAGACCGCCATTATGCCAACCATTGTCCGGGTTTCTAACGATCCATACAAATGGAAGATTGGCAAAGCGACACTGTCCCGTGTCGCTAATGTTGAAAAAATGATGCCGGCCAGTTACATCACCAAAGATGGTTTTGGTATTACTAAACGCTGCCGAACTTATCTGGCACCGTTAATTATGGGTGAGGATTACCCGCCATACAAAAATGGCTTGCCACAGTATGTAGAACTCAAAAACATTCCTGTCAGGAAAAAACTCAATACTGATTTTAAAATTTAAGCAACTACTGTAATGAGAGAAGTAGAAAGATTAATTCAGGAAGAAAAAGCCAAGATTGTTGCGGAAACAGCAACAATCCCCTGGAAAGAGCTGGAAAAGTTTCATGCCCAGGGGAAAACAATCCTGGTCAGTGAAACACTAAATCTGGTTGACGTGGGTTATTCCATTTCACTCGATGACGCTACTAAAATTATTGAGTGGATGGAGGCTGGCTTACTGGTTAAGCAATTTGATAACCAAGCTAAAGCCTGGCATAACGAAGATGCCGAAGTGTGGAGTGTGGTGGTTCATCCCTGGGTATTGGTACAAGCAGTTAAAGATTAGGCGACTAATTCTATAGTCTGCGAGCTTCTGTTTTTACGTGTCCATGCAAACAAATACCCAATCGCCGAAATAAATAACAAAAGCGCCGTAGGAACAGGTACCGCACTAACATTTAACGTTCCACCGGAGGAGATATTACCAAGCGTACTAATATCTAACGATTTACCAGAAATAATCCCACGCGTAATAAGGGTAGTAACACCTACGTTACCATAACTTTGAAATATGTTTATATCTCCTCCTAATGTTAAAACCCTTGAGGAGTGTATTAAAGTAGCAGGACTTAAAGTAACATCGCTTTCTATTGGCATAATTTCAATAGAATTTAATTCCATTAAACCATTTTGGAGATCGATCTGACCCAGTAAATTGATGCTACCACCAGACAGATTCACCACCCCGCCAGGGGCTAGAAACTTAGATCCATTATCCATTAATATGTTTCCTACAGTCTCAATGAATATACTCGATCCAATCCCGCCTAATATCGAAGTATTGATAAAATTAATATCAGCATCGTGAGTAATGGTAAGCCTTTCACCTGCATCAACGAAAAATGTCTGATTGATTAAATCGAAAGACTGGCCTGACACTGGTCCAGTAATGACTGCGGCATGTAAGTTAGTAGAGACGAAGAAAAGCGCCAATTTAATTAATATTATTTTTTTCATTATAGTTTCCCAAATTCAGGGGACCATTTTCATTGACTTATATGACACTTTAATGAAACTATTATTACACTAAACAAGTATTAGCATTATTGACGAATAGATAACTTGCCGTCTTCGTGAGTCACCGAAAGATTTCTTAGGAATGACATTCCTAGTAAAATCTCTTCTCCATCCATGTGAGGATTAATATCTGCCTTGATATTGTATAAAGTAATATCGCCAATACTGATGTTATCCAATACCGTCGTATAAACTGTCACATTGCCGTTAGCCGTCATTGCCGTTAAGGCGTTACCTTTTTTCAACCCAACTCTATTGGCGACTCTTTCAGGGACAGATACAAAACTTGCTCCTGTATCAACTAAAAACACAACCGGCTCATCATTAATTTTGCCACTCGCAATGTAGTGCCCGTGAGTACTGCTTTTTAGCACAACTTCCTTACTGCCATTATCCAGAACTTGTGTATTCAGATTCTGGTTAGGGTTGCGTTTATTATCCAGTACATTAGTAAACAACACAGTCATTAAACCAATAGCGGCAATCCAGGACAGCACAATCATCCACTTGCCTGCGGTCGCGCTAAAATTATTTTCTTGTTTATCCATTTTTGATTCTTTTCACAATGACTTGCTCATCTTGGTTCTTCTGCTAATACTTACAGCATACAATAAAACATAGACCGCTGGATTCCCGCCTGCGCGGGAATGACAATCACTTTCACGAGTGAAAATCTTTCTTGCAAGGGACAACTTTTTCGCGATTATGAACACCTTATGTAGAACACTAATATCACCAGATAAATTATGATGTTAGAAGTATTGGCTAATTACAACGTCACTCCTGAATAACAATCACGTCATTCCCGCGCAGGCGGGAATCCAGCGGTGCTTATAAACTGACTGATCGCAATTGTTCGGCCGCATCCTCCGGGCTTACTGTACTGACAAACAAACCTGAACCCAGTTCAAATCCAGTAGGAATACTGGTTCGTGGACATATCTCCAGATGCCAGACATAACTATTCATACAATCCTGCCATTCTTGCGAATGCGGTAATGAATGCAAAAAGAAATTATACTGAACACCGCCCAGCACATGATTGAGTCTTTGCATTGTATGCTTAAGCACCGTGGCAAAATCATTCAGATGCTCATCTTTAATATCCAGGAAATCAGCCTGATCAAACAACGGAAGTATTTGTACTTCCCACTCAAAACGACTCGCAAAAGGTTTCACCGCAATGAAATATTTACCACGTTCGATAATATATTGCCCAACGTTGATTTTTCGCCTCACCTCACCCGATTCGCGATCATAGATAGTGGCTTCAAATGTCAGCGCTTCATCAATCAAGGTATGAAAGATATTTTGATTGTATTTTTGATAATACTGGCGCGTGTAGTTTAATTCATTGACCACGTTTTCAGGCACCACTGGCATTGCGACAATCTGACTATGTGAATGAGCAATACTCGCGCCTGCCGCTGCACCAAAATTTTTAAACACTAATACATATTTAATACGTGGGTCACTAGCGTAAATTTCCTGCATGCGGTCACGAAACATGGAAAACATACCTGCGATGTGACTTACATCCATATCACTGACTCGAATTCCGTGATTACGGTGGTCTATCACAACCTCGTGCCGCCCATAGCCATCGATAACTTTTTGCAGGCCAAAGTTAACTGAATTTCCGCTTTGCTGAGGACTCAGCACTGGAAATAAATTTTCGACAACTCGTACTTTCCAGTCTGTCGGTGTTGGCCAGGCCGCAATGGTAGCCGGGGTCATTTCCTCATTTCCCGCGCAAAAAGGACATTTTTCAACATGTTCTCGCGAATCTCGCTCGACTGGTGCTTCTTCCTTTCTGGGACGCAAACCACGCGCAGTAGAAACCAGGACAGATTCAGATGGAACGATTGGATTAATCCTTATCTCACGAATACTATTGTTTTCTTCACTCATCTGTCTCTCCAGTTATTCTCGATTGTTAAGGTATGCGCCAGATTCAGCCATTCATATAATTCACAATGGCATCGCTCGCAAAGCTGCAACGATGATTGATTATCTCGATTAATCCGCCACACATAAAATAGGATAGTCTTATACGACACAAAGCTATATCTATCCGCCATTCATATAGTAACTGACATTATTTACAAGATTTTTCTGTGCATGGATGAGAAGCACCAATATCGCCATTTAATTATGGATTCCACTGCTGCGCAGTCTTAACACTGTGTTTGCAATTGTCAAAGTCAATATCTGCAACTGCCTCATTGTTGCTGGACCTGGCTTTGTCAAAACATCGTAATGCCTGAAGTCGATTAACTCATTGTAAGCAACTAACTTTACTCATCAAAGCTTTACTTGATATATATCATTTTTAAATAACGATGCTGCTTACAGAATAATCCCACAAGTTTCATAAAAATAAATACGGGAGTTTCAATATGCATACGTTTTTAGTAAATATCAGATACTTTCTTACACCTACTTTAATCGTATTGTCGTTGCTAGGTGTCATATTAGGGGGTAACTGGGTCTGGCTTGGTGTTGTTTTATTCGCATCCTCTATTGTTGCTGATTACCTTACCAGTGCAGTAAAAAGTATTCATTGCGAAGCTGCCGGTCGCGATCAGGACGGCGAAACCATCGGCATCCCCTGGCTTCTAAAAACCATGATGTGGGCACAGTATCCTGTCTTCGTTTCATTACAGCTTGCATTAATCTGGCGTGTTTATGAATATACAAGTGGTGTTCCAATCGGCAGCATGGAATTACTTGGGCTCAACATTCAAACCGGTATCACTGGCTGGCAACTTGCAGGTGCAACAATTTCAGCATCGCTTTATCTTGGGCTGGGTATTATGTTTGGTCACGAACTCGCACATACCAAAGGACCCACTTTTATACTTGCTCGCTGGATGATGGCACTAAGTGGAATAGCACACTTCTGTTATGCGCACGTCTATAACCATCATCTAGAACTCGGATGTGAAGATGATCCGGCTACCTCACCTCGTGGCAGAACCATTTACACTCATTACCTGTTATCACATTTTGGACAGTCACGCTTTCTATACATAATGGAACAGCAACGCTTAAAACGTTTAGGCTCCCGATTCATTTCATGGAAGAATCGCTGGATACGAGGATACGCAATGAGCCTGCCAAGTATAATTTTGTTCTGGATGGCAGGTGGGTGGATAGGTCTTGGCGTCATGCTAGCGTCATGGGCAATTGCCGGCTTTGAGCTGGAAGTGCTTAACTACCTGGAGCATTACGGATTAATCCGCGAAAAAGGCAAACCAATCGAGTATCACCATTCCTGGGATGTCGGCGAATCACCAATTACACAATGGGGCTTCATTGAAATTGGACGCCAGGGCGACCACCATGACCGAGGTGAAACACACTTCTGGGAACTGGAAGAAGTTGGCTCTCCTGATACCGGTTATGGTTACTACGCAATGTTTGCAATGATATTAGTTCCACCTGTTTGGGAACGATTCATCAAACCCAGACTAGCTGAATGGGATAAACGCTACGCCAGTGAAGGCGAACAAAAAATTGCAGCGCGCATGAACTACCGGGCCGGCTGGCACGACATGCCTTTATGCGCAAAATCATAAAATAAAGAATCAGGAGAATAAAATGAAAACATTGGCAGCACTTTTTTCAATTGCACTGTTCACTTCCCTGGTCGGATTCGCGCTGGTGTTATCGGGTATAGAAACACACCATCAGCACCCTTTATGGGCATTCGGAACCGCGCTTGTATTTCTGGTGACTTTACTGATTGATGTATGGATGTTCTTCGCGATTGCTGGCGAAGAAGCCTATCAGTGGGAAAAATAACGTCTTCTTCAATCACCTATAGTACCTCCGCAAAGGGGAAGACATAGCAGTTAGCGCGGTATTCTTGCCGCGCTTTTTTATGCGCTGGCGACTTCCAGCAGCCGGTCATGATCCACAATCTGGATAGATCGTCGAGTTACCATAACAATATTTTCTTCGCCAAATTTAGTCAGAATACGACTTACCGTTTCAACTGCCAGCCCCAGGTAATTAGCAATATCCTGTCGACTCATGGACAATATGAAAGAGTCGCTAGATAATCCGCGTAATTTAAAGCGGCCTGACAGACTTAATAAAAAAGTCGCTACACGCTGTTCTGAACTCTTCTTCGCCAGCAGCAGTAGCATTTTATGATCCTGGGAAATTTCACGACTGATTAATTTCAGCAACTGCTTTTGCAAACTCGGTATCTGCAGACAAATGTTTTCCAGATCATCCAGAGGCATCTCACAGATGCTACTGGTTTCCAGCGCCTTACTGCTACAATTGTGTGTCGCTTGATCCAGTCCAGCAAGGCCTACGATCTCACCTGGCAAATGGAAACCCAGCACTTGCTCTTCTCCATTCTCTGTAATCGCAAATGTCTTAATCGAGCCAGAACGCACCGCATAAATACTTCTATTCTCACTCCCCTCTTTAAATACCAGGTCGCCAGAATGAACTACGCGTCTCGCCTTGATAATGTCATCCAGCTGCTGTAACTCTTCCGCTTGTAGCCCGCGTGGCAAGCATAACTCTGCCAGACTACAAGTCTTGCACGAGTCACTTAGTGCTCGAAAACTCACATTAGATTCGGTCAATCAAACTCTCCCTGATTTAGTCCGACAGAGAATATTTTCCCGGCCAACCTTGATCCATATCAATTACAATGACACGTTATTTATCATATGATGACATAAGCGGGTGACCAGATTATTTAACAACCTCAGTCAGTAGTTCATCATGACTGATACGCGGCATTAAGTCATTAGCTTACTGATTTAAAGTAGACTCCGTTTTAAATACAATAGCGCAGTCGATTATCAAAAAATTACGGATAAAAATTAATCTATCATTGTTATGAAGGACATCTAACTACTCGGGTTAGTGTGTTTCCTATCTGACGACACTATAATAACTAAAGCGAATTTATTATTAAATGAAGATGTATATTCACCTTTGTTTTATTGATTAACACTTTGATTTTAATGGAGATTTATAATGGGCCTATTTGGATTTGGTGGAAAAAAAGAAAAAGTCGCAGCCGCGGGCAAGGATGACAAAATGTCTCTCAATGGGCCCGCAAATGCCTCTAGCATGAAATGCATCCTTACCGCCGGTGTACGTGGTATAGAAATGGACGTCAATTTATCTGGCGGAGAGAGTGTCACCATGACGCATGGCCCCGTCACTATTGTTGGCGAAAATGCTATCGAGACTTATCTGGATATCAAAGGCCAGGGTATGCCACTTAAACCCAAAAAAGCACGTCATCTCGGCGACCAGAATCGATGGATTGAAGTGAGTAGCCAGTTGCTCGATTCCGGCAATAAAGTTGAGCAGGTCATGACCCGCATGGATCAAATACTTGGCGAACAGGAGTTTCTGGTTGGCCCACTCACCCTGGCAGACTCTGTCGTTGCTGGCAGTGTATTAGCACTGAAGAAACAGGGCAAAGCACCCGCAGGTCTTGCCAACGTTGACGCATGGTTAAGCCGGGTAGAGTCAAAGATCCCGGACAATCTACGTGCAGGCTTCATGAGCCACATCAATTAATTTTGCAAAAGGAAATGACAATGGATTTATTTGATCAAAGAGCAGTGGCCGACAGCGGTAGTGGCGATTACGGCTTATCCGGCGATATGAAGAAAACACAATATGTATTGCAACTACTTGGCGCGCCCTTCTGCCCGGAAACATTAAAGTGTATTTTAATTGCTGCCGAACAGGGTATGGAAATGAATACCGGTTCTCTGGAAATGTCTGATCTGGACTCCGCCGAATTTAACGAGGTTTCAGAATTCGGTTTAGCTCCGGCACTTAAAGAAAATGACTTTTTCACTGCAGGCAGCAAAGCCATCACTGAATATATTAATGCGCGCGGTTTAGGAACATCAATTATTCCAAAGAATGTAGTTCTGGCAGCAGAACAGGAGACCTGGATCGACAAATCCCGTCAGATTGCAGGACCAGCGATTGGTGCATTTGTTGGTGAGATTACTGGTCAGGGCGGTGACGCGGCGGCTGCCAGGGCGCAACTTGAACCTGTACTCGATGAACTCAATACACAGCTGGGCAAAGACAAGTTCATACTTGGCAAGAACTATTCAATGGCTGACGTACACTGGACCGCAGACATACATCTATTAGGTTTAACCTCTGGCGCAGATATGATTGAGTCACGTAGCAACATCAAAAACTGGATGCAAAGTATGCGCGACAAAAAGAGTAACTGCGGCCAATCATTGAAAGCATGTTCGCTCCTTCCGACTGTAGAAGATATTAAAGCAAACAAGCTTAACAATGTAACCATTGATGATTTCTAGATAGATCGCATCACTCGATATAAAAAAAGCCCCTTGATTGGGGCTTTTTTTATTTATCTGAATTTGCTTTATTTAATAAAAAGCATTTCCTGGTATTTTGGTAATGGCCATAATTCATCAGCAATCAATCCTTCCAGAGCATCTGCATGTGCACGCACTTCGAGCATTAATTCACAGATGGTATCTGCACAAAAAGTCATGTGTTCTTCAATCGACGCGAAATCATGTTTATCAATTGCATCAGACAGTTTTTTAACAAACGCCATCATTTCACTGGCTTCATTTGCAACACTTTTTATGCTTAACCCATCAACCTGTAGACCCATGCTTGCAAGACTCTCAGCTGTAGTCGTTAACGTGGAAAGATACGAGATTGCAGCCGGATAAATTTTGGTGGTTGCGATATCGACCACCAGCTTTGCCTCCACTTCAATTGACTGAACATATTGTTCTGCATACACCTCAAAGCGGCTGGCAAGTTCTTCTGGCGATAACACACCCGTGCTTTCAAACAGCTTAATCACAGAAGGATCTTTAAATGCGGGTAATGCATCAGCTGTTGTTGGAATGTTTTTTAGTCCACGCTCTTCAACTGCAGCTTTGTGCCACTCTGCGGAATAGCCATCGCCGCTGAATACTACATTGCCATGTAGTTCCATTAGCTCTTTGAGTACAATGATGACAGCTTCTGTTTGATCTGCTCCACCCGCCAAAGTAGTTTCCAGTTTACCTGCAATCCAGTTTAATGAATCTGCCAGCATTGTATTCATAGCAACTAATGGGCCTGAAACAGATTGCGATGATCCAACTGCACGAAATTCAAAACGATTGCCGGTAAAAGCGAATGGAGAGGTGCGATTTCGATCACCCGGGTCACGTTCAAATTTCAGAATTTGGGAAAGCCCCAGATCCATCAAACCACCACTGGCTTTTTCCAGTAATTTTCCTTCTTTAATATCATTAAATACGCTTTCCAGTTGATCGCCTAAATACACAGACAAAATCGCCGGTGGCGCCTCGTTTGCACCTAGCCGGTGATCATTTGCAGCAGACGCTATCGCCGCTCGCAGTAAAGGACCATATAAATGAACACCTCGAATCACTGCGCCGCAAAATAGCAAAAAGTTTAAATTTTCATGTGGCGTACTACCCGGGTCCAGCAAATTTCCCTGAGTAGAGTTTCCAACAGACCAGTTAACATGCTTCCCCGATCCATTGATACCGGCAAAAGGTTTCTCGTGTAGCAGGCACAGGAACCCATGTTCTTTTGCAGTACTTTTCATAGTCGTCATCATTAACTGCTGATGATCCGCCGCAACATTGGCGTCTTCAAAGTATGGGGCTATTTCGAATTGTCCTGGTGCGACTTCATTGTGATGAGTTTTTGCAGGTATCCCTAAACGATAAAGCTTGTCTTCAAAATCCTGCATGAACACCTGAACACGAGCAGGTATTGCGCCAAAGTAGTGGTCATCAAACTGTTGCCCCTTGGGAGAGGGAGCACCGAATAATGTACGTCCAGCCAATAAGAGATCTGGGCGACTATTGGCAAAATTCTCATCGACAAGAAAGTATTCCTGTTCAGCACCACAGCTTGAATTCAGGGTCGCAATATCAGTTTCACCCATTAACGATAATACTTTATTGGCCGCTTTATCCATGGCCGCATTAGAGCGCAGCAATGGAATTTTTTTATCCAGAGCTTCGCCCGTCCACGACATAAATACACTGGGTATCATCAGTGTTGATCCATTCGCGGTGTGCATTATAAATGCGGGGCTGGTTGGGTCCCAGGCAGTGTACCCACGCGCAGCATTCGTCATGCGCAAACTGCCATTAGGGAATGATGATCCATCAGGTTCACCTTTCTTTAGCAGGCCGCCTGTAAATTCTGTAATGGCGTTGCCATCGGGATTTGTAACAATGAAGCCATCATGTTTCTCGGCAGTAATGTTTGTCATTGGGTAGAAGATGTGTGAGAAAAACTTGACACCTTTTTTAATAGCCCAATCTTTCATTGCCGCTGCTACTACATCTGCAGTTGTTGGATCAAGTGGAGTGCCTGTTTTTACAGTTTTCTTCATTGCCTTGAATGTACTTTTTGACAAAGAATCTTCCATTGCCGACAAATTAAACACATCACATGCCCAGATTTCACTTAATGGCTTGGTTGGCGAGTATGATTTAGATATACGATTTGTAATTTGGCTGACTGCCTGTAGACGTGCCTGGTTTCCGCTCATTTCAATTCCTTTTTCTACTTTTTTATTCAGTTATTTTTACATCGGTTTTTTTACCCGATGAGCATTTTTTATTCGTTAGTTAATCAGCAGGAATCAATTCGCTCTTTATAGACATTTAGCGCCAAGATATTGCTTAATTCGCCGTTGAATGACCTGATTTTAGATCTGTTGCATATTATAAGCTCAATCCAGACCTGTAATGATAGAATCGCTATCAATATGGGCAACATTTTCACCTATTCCAGACGGTTTGATTGTCAGTAAATGCTCCCCAAAACAGGGCGATACTATTGCCAGCATCTCCATATCAGTGCATAAGTTAAATGTCAGAAAGCCAACTGTAACGTCAGCCATAACTTTGATTTTTGTTCCCCAAACAGCTGATCATTAAGATTCTGCTCTTTGTAATTAACTCCAATAACCTGATTTTGAGCGATTTTATGGCTCAATAAAAAGTCATCATGAATGCTCTCACCACTTAACGGGGCGATTGGCAGATGCGTATTTTCCGCGAATTTTAGTTCTAAGTGCTTGTTTTCACTTGCCTGAACTTTACTTTCGACCGACTCGTCGGCTACACATACACCCACAGCAATATTAAGACAAATTAATATAAAAAATATACGCCATCTAAATACTTGTTTCATGTTGCTACCTGACTACTAATTGAAGTTTCTGGAAATTCAAAGCCAATGACCTGCCTTCAATATCCCCACAACAATTAAGTTAGCAATAACAATACCAACTATATCCGGGGTGAGATTACGCTCTAGAATTCATAGCCCAGAGTAAAAATGTATTCTTTGTCAGTTGACGCCGCGCCTTCTGCAGGTGAATTATTCCAGTCAATATTAGCTTGCAACTTCGCATTTATATAATCATTCAAGGGTATTTTAAGCCCTGTACTGGAACGGATATTTATATCGTCCCTGTTTTCCGCACTGAAAAACCCTTCATGATCATGGAAAGCACCCAACCAGGAGATAATTTTCTGCTCGTAGTCAAATGCCCAACGACCACCAACATACTGGTTATTCTCATCTTCCTCAAAATCTTCATCAACATAGGCAAATCCAATTTCACTACTCATCACAAGATCATCCCTGTCGAAGAATTGATAACCAGTACCCAGAGAATAGGTTGACCTTAATTTCAGGAGCTCTTCAAAGTCCTCTTCTAAAGATACCGAACCAAAGCCATACCATTGAACTGTAATGAAATGGTCTAACTGAAAAGAACCAAATGTTTCGTCCTGTGTTTTTTCCCCGCTATTTTTTTCAATAGCCTTTGCAAGCTCAAGCGTATACCGGTTTTTTCTGTTCTAGCCTGCAACATTAAATTGCCCTGATAATCCTCTTCGTCTTCATTTCCGGTAGAACGACTCAAACCCACATCAATCTCGCCTGAGTATTTGATTTTATCCTGCGCTAACATTTGAACTTCTTCTGACTGATCTGGAGCGATTTCATGCGCTTCAAAAGTTTTATCAATTTCATTGCTGGTTAAATTAAATATCGAATCTTCATGTTTATATAGCTGCCCTGATACAGATTCACCATTATCAAACACAACTCTGACAGGAGTATCTGTGGTTAACGTCACAATCATCTTGTGATTAATTTCAAGCGCTTTGGCAAATGCAGTATCAATAACGATTCGCTGATTATTTAGTTCAGTAATTGTGCCAAACAGTCTATCTCCAGAGGTTAATACAACCTCATCTGCTAAAATGGGCTTCACGATTAAGACAGACAGCAAGACGCCAAGAAGTCCTTTTATGACATTCATGAAATTTACCTAAAGTTATTGTGAGTGATACGTGATGTGGATATTGAGCGTGTCAATGCTGATTTGAAAATATACTGATACGATTATAATTTAGCACAATAGTTCCATACAGATTAGACTGCAGCCAACATGCCTATTTATATTTTATTCGCGATCGTTGCTGGTGCATGCCTGGGCTGGTATACACTCAGACGCATTGCCGACTTTAAACGAGCTCAGCTATTCAATACTCCACTAACTGCGGACATGATTTCTTTACTTGAAACGAATGTTTCTCTGTACACACGTTTACCCAAGGCGCTTAAAACCCGACTACATGGTTGTATACAAATTTTTCTGAATGAAAAAGAGTTCATTGGACAAGGCATCGAAATTACTCAACAGATACGTTTAACTATTGCTGGCAATGCCTGTATGCTGCTTTTGCAGGGACAAAAACCCAGTTTTCCTGGCTTTACCAGCATTTTAGTTTACCCGGATACATATGTTGCCAGACAAGTCAGTCATAACGAATCAATACAAGCTATAGAGGAAAGCCACAGAGCTGGTGAGTCCTGGTTCCGTGGTCCGATCGTCTTGTCATGGGGTGACACCCTGCGTGGTTCATTAAACCCGCATGATGGGCATAATGTCGTGATTCATGAGTTTGCACATAAGCTTGACGAGCAGAATGGTCGCATGGATGGCTTACCGCTACTAAGAGATCATACCCACTATAAAGACTGGGCAAGAGTGCTTAATGAAGAGTTTGATTCATTGAAATCTCGATCACAACGTGGCAAAAATTCTGTGATGGATGAATACGGGACAGTCTCGCCACCAGAATTTTTTGCGGTGGCAACTGAATCTTTCTTCGAGAAATCTAAACAGATGCAAAAAAAGCTGCCTGATTTATATAAACAATTAAGTCGCTATTACAATATAGACCCTGCTGAGTGGTAGCTAGAACAAATCTTCTGTTCTACCAATCTGCTTCTCCAAAGTCATACAAATATATTCGACTGGTTTAGCCTGCATCAGCTCATCGATATCCTTGGCTTCCTTGCCAAACAACCACTGTTCAGCCTCATCAGGGGCTATTATGACTGGCATTCGATGATGAATCCCTGCCATTTTTTCATTCGGGTCAGTGGTACAGACGGACAAAAACATCTCACCATCCTGGCTGACCTCATAAATACCACCAAGCGTGAATGCGGCTTCATGAGTCTCTATCCTATATCGATTACGCCTGCCTTTTGGCTGATTTTGGTCCCACTCATAGAATGCATTGACTGGTATTAGACAGCGCCTGCGTCTAATCGCATCTCCCCACAACGGACTTTCCCAGATTAATTGTCCTTTTTTACTCATTCGGCGTGAATTAAATAAGCGCTTACCGTGGTCCCAGTCTCTAAGCCAGCCCCAGTTCATCAATGCGGTATCTTTGATGCGATTCTCATTAACAAAGCCAGAAACCAGAGGCTTATAGTACGGAAACAGATTTTCACTGGGCTGTGCCCCGGCACCCTTGCACACAGGCATACCTATCTCTTCCATTAGCACAGCAATGGACTGATAATCGGTTACATTCACTCTTCCACACATAATTTTGGTTTATACACAGACCGACTGAGTAAGAATATTACAAATTATCTTATCAGGTTTGATTAATGAAGCTACACAGCAACATAAGTATCAATGGAAAACTGTATAGCAAAGGAATGAATATTCCCTGGTATATGATTTATCCATTCTTTATGTTTCATATGCTCATGTTTGGCGGATCCGGTTTCTTTATTGCTTATGGTAGTGACACAGATGTGCCATTTTTATTTATGCATGGTGGCATTGCCATACTTGTCTATATTATTTTTTACTTTACAATTTTTGGTGTTGAACAAGTCAAATGGATGTTCACTAATGCCGCTCTTGGCTTTCTGGGCATATACAGCGAAATAGACTGGATATTATCGCGCTTCGATAAACACGCTGATGATTTTGAATGGTATGTTCATATTGTTCCGTTTCTATATTATGTTTTATACACATTTCTCCTCAGACAGGCGGTAATAGACATAAGTGGTTCACGCAACAATGAACAGCGCATGAGGTTTGTAAACTATGCTTATGTGAGTTTATCATTGATAGTATATCTAACTATTTTGCTGTCAAAGTAATATGATTCGCTCTTGGCTGTTTTAGGAAACGACCAATCATGCCCACCAGACATTCATAATTCATCGAGGATGTTATGTATTTCATTACCAACAGACAGTTCAACTCTTCCAAACACGGCTACGACAAATTTACCAAACACCCGAATGCCAAAGGTCCCAATGAATTACAGGCCATAGAAATCACCGGTGTCATCAAACCTAAATTCAGACTCCTAAAGGATCAACTTTCCGTCGCAGAAGTTAAGCGTTTGAAAAATAAATTTAATCTGGATATTGACGAGAATGCACCACATTATGCAAGCCTAAGTGTTGCATGCAATATATTTGAGCAGGCTCAAAAGAATCAAAAAAATGTGCTGCTTTATGTGCATGGCTATAACAATGATATAAAAGACGTCTATTCCACCGCAAGAGAAATCGAGCGTTTATATGATGTCATCGTCGTCACTTTTACCTGGCCTGCGAATGGAGGTGGTGCACTGTCAGGCACATTGTCATATCTGGCAGATAAGCGTGATGCCCGTGCATCACAGGATGCGTTAAACCGATGTATTGACCTGGTTGGCAAATATCATGCCCTTCTCACCATGTCTGCAAGAAATACCCTGGAGGCACGCGCGAGTAAAAAATTTCCAGATAACCCTACCAGGCAACGCGAATATTTATCTGAGTTAATCAAGAAATATTGTGACCTGTCTGTTAGCCTGCTATGTCATAGCATGGGAAATTATGTGTTCAAACACGCTCTGTCCAGCAGCCTTTCAGAGTCACGCAAACTTATATTTGATAATATTATTCTAGCCGCCGCCGATGCCAATAATGAATCACACAGACTTTGGGTAGAGAAACTTCAGGTAAGAAACTCAATTTATATCACCATTAATGAAAACGACTACGCATTATCATGGTCCAGACGAAAGCCTGGCGAACAACAAAAAGCGCGTTTAGGTCATTACCTGAAAAAACTCGATGCTAACAATGCTACTTATGTGGATTTCACCCGCGAAAAGTCAGTTAATACAAGCCACTCCTATTTTGACAGCAAAACCGCAGGACATAACAAAGGAGTTATGCGTTTTTTTAAAAAGGTATTTTCAGGCGATGACGTTACTCCCTATCTGGAATATACACCCCATAACAATACTTACCGACCTAAATAACTAAAGTGAAATCATGCAACCAATGTGGAAAATGTTGTATTAAATACAGCAGTGGTGGTCTGTCTGCCAGTGCTAACGAAATCTTGTGGTGGGATATAGCCAGGCCTCATATATATAACCATGTAAGCAATGGAAAGATTTGGGCAGACCCGGACACCGGCAAACCACTGGATTTATGCCCCTGGTTACGCAAGCATCCTAACAATGTCTATACTTGCGACATCTATTTTGACAGGCCTGATGACTGTAAATTCTACCCCGTTACCATTGAGCAGATGATCTCGGATGATTGTGACATGTTAGAGCCTGGAGATTTAACAAATACCAGGCGCGCCCAGAAAACTCTGGATAAAATTATGTCCGACAGCCGGCCTGCAATTGACGGGAACGATTAACAATAGCCCATACAATTGCATTCGTAACACCATATTAACCGCTTATATATATGAGCAAGTGATGCATGACAACATCAAGGTATGCTTGTCTGACAGACCCAGCAATCCAGGATTATGTTATTCTGTTATAATAGCAGATTGTTATTATTACAGATGCTATATACTTTCATTGCAACAAATTTTACTGAGGTACACATATGTCAGCCCAAAGCCAGCTGGAAGTATTAGTAACCACTTTAATTGAAAGTGGTGCCGATCACGATAGAATCACTTCGCTTCAGGATAGCTTCAATGATCAACAGGTTGAAGTATTTCTGGAAAAACTGTCCACCCTTGAAAGTCTTGATGCCTTAATTGACAGTCCTTCAAATAATCCTGATCAATCCAATCAATTAATTGATATTGTCAGCGAATTAATTATCAGTAAATAAAATTCGCATATTTCTCTCTGACGGAATATTACTGTCTTATCCATATCAATCATAAATGCGCTATATATTCACTGCTGTAAGCGCTGAATTCACTGTATTACATTCAATACCCGTAAGCATTCAGGTTTATTTCACTCAAGAAAACTAACCATCTAATTACTCTTACGCTGGCATCGCGCAGATTAACTTTGTAATAAAAGCAGTATCAATAAGGTCTTATTTACATCAACCATATTTATACATTCAGGCTAACAAAATGAAATACGTGATATTTTCTGCGCTCGCCAGTTTTTTACTACTTTCAAGCTCTATCAGTTTTGCTGATAAAGCCATTTTTGCAGGCGGGTGCTTCTGGTGTGTAGAATCTGACTTCGAAAAACTGGAGGGTGTTACTGAAGCCGTTTCAGGATTCACGGGCGGTACTTTAGAAAACCCTACCTACAGCGGAAATCATAAGGGTCATTACGAAGCCGTTGAAGTAACATATGATCCAGATATCGTAAGTTATGCGCAATTACTTGATTATTTCTGGAGACATATTGACCCGTTTGATGCCAAGGGACAATTCTGTGACAAAGGGTTTAGTTACTTGAGCGCCATCTTTGTAGCCAACCAAAACGAACGTGAACTTGCAGAAAAATCCAGACAGAAAGTTATAGAACTATTTCCCGACCAGACAGTTGTGACACCGATACTGGATGCATCCATTTTCTACCCAATTACAGGCAAAGAAAGCTATCACCAGGATTATTACAAGAAAAACCCTGTGCGTTATAAATACTACCGCTGGAATTGTGGGCGTGATCAACGTGTGCAGGAAATCTGGGGAAAGCAGGAAACCCATTAACTAATAAGCAATCAGAATGAGCGCACTGGCATGCTCATTATTATCGCGCGTTAAATTAATTTTACGGCTTCAGTTTGCCCTATAGTGTCAAGAGAGCCTGCACTTGAGGGTGAAGCAGAAGACTCCATTATATTTACAAATTTTGTACAGAGCTTTAGCAGATAAAACACATATCAGCAGAATTATATATGCATATAAACCTGCTAAAACATTTCTGATGAGTCTACCTCTTTCCTAGACTTGTTTGCGTCACGTGTTGGTATGAAATCACCAGTGATCATTTCTTCATAACACATACCTGGCCCTACCATCGGATACACACCAGCATCACGATCTATAATGACTTCAAGAAAGGCAGGCCCTGAAAATTCAACAAACTCTTTAATTACCTTTGGCAAGTCAGCTTTGTTTTCAAGACGCACTGCAAATTCAAAGCCATCTGATTCAGCAGATTTAATAAAATTCTTTTTATGCAGTGACTTATCACTTGCAGAAAGGCGACCTTTAAAAAACAGCTTCTGCCACTGCTTTACCATCCCGTCACCATAGTTATTCAGTACAACCGTTTTTATCGGCAACTGATAAGTTGTCACTGTTTCCAGTTCTCCAAGATTCATGCGAATGCTGGCATCACCGTCTATATCGATTACCATTAGATCGGGCTTTGCAAACTGGGCACCAATGGCTGCCGGCAAGCCAAATCCCATTGTTCCCATACTTCCAGAAGTCAGCCATAAACGCGGCTTTTTGAAATCAAAATACTGTGCGGCCCACATCTGATGCTGACCTACACCTGTGCTAATTATCGCGTTTCCTTTGGTGTGTTTATTTATTTCTTCAATGACTGCATACGGCTGAATAGCATCAGTTTCCCTATCATAGTTCATCGCATAAGTAGATTTAAGCTCTGCAATATGCTCATGCCACTGCGAATAATCCGGCTTGAATCTGTAAACTTCTTCTCCATATTCCAGAAGATGTTTCAGGCTCTCTGACAGTAATCCGATATGATGCCAGTTGACTGTTTTTACTTTGTCTATTTCAGATGGATCTATATCAAAGTGAGCAATATATTTTGCATTCGGCGCAAACTTGTCAGGAACTGCAGCCACGCGATCATCAAAGCGTGCACCAATCGCTATCAGAAAATCACTGTCATCTGCTGCGTAGTTCGCAAATGCTGTTCCATGCATCCCCAGCATATGCAAAGCTCTGGGCTTGGTCGTGTCATATGCACCTATACCCATTAACGTGGTTACCACAGGAATTTTATACGCGTCAGCAAACGCTCTTAACTGTTCAGAGGCCTCGCCATTAATCGCACCTCCGCCAGCATAGATTAATGGTCGCTCGGCTTGAGAAAGAGCATCATAAAACTGCTTTCGTTTATCGGCTGTCAATTCAGATGCAATTACTGCATGCATTCGCTCACGATAGCCGCGTACAGGTAAACGCCCACGCCCATTGAAAGGACCTACCCAGTTCTGAACATCCTTGGGAATATCAATCACAACCGGACCTGGCCTGCCCGTGCGTGCAATTTCAAATGCCGTGCGAATTGTTGATTCCAGCTTGGTTGGATCCGTTACCAGGAAAATATGCTTGGCAACTGCTCCCATAATGTTTGCAATTGGCGCTTCCTGGAATCCATCACTTCCAATTGCTGCAGTTGGAACCTGGCCACAGATAACCACAATGGGAATTGAATCAGCCATGCAGTCTCTGACTGGGGTCACGGTATTTGTCGCACCGGGTCCCGATGTCACCATTACAACACCAACCTTTCCACTGGCACGAGCATAACCAGACGCCATGAAACCAGCACCTTGCTCATTCGCGGGAACTATCAATGGCATAGCATCATTCGTTTGTTCGTTGAAACGGAATACCGCGTCATATGTAGGAAGAATGGCTCCGCCGCTATATCCAAAAATGACATCAGTTTTTTCCTGAGCGAGTACTTGGACGATAATATCCGAACCCGTCATTTCCTGACCGGCGAGCGGATGATCCGAAACCTGTTCGATTTCCAGAGCTTGTTGAGCGGCACTTTGCATAACTTTGTTAAAATCTTGATTAAAAAGGAGTTATATAAGAACTTACTTATTTATAGCGGGTGAGTCAATGACCAATAAGTAACAACTTCACAGTTATAACAACCTTAGACGCCTCATTAGCTATAACACCCAGTACATTCTCTTGTGGAATCACGGCAGGTCAATTTCAAAACTGACTTGCTGGCAGGCAACTCTATTGGACACTGAATGAAATACCCAACACTCTGCACGCAGTCCTAAAATCAGCCCAATAACTTGCACGCCCTAATGGAAAACGCTAGTTTGGGGTACATAGATTTCCACTTAGATAAAACGATTGGGTATATGGATTCAGATATAAGCGCTAAAAGTTACAAACCAGAAGAATATTTCATCGAGAATGAACCTTATTACGAGCCTGTCGGCGATGAAATTGAAGTCTATCAGGCCGCCTATAAAAACAAACTTCCCATTCTGCTAAAAGGACCTACCGGGTGCGGGAAGACGCGTTTTATGGAGTACATGAGCTGGCGCTTAAAACGACCACTGATTACCGTATCATGCCATGATGACTTGACGGCATCTGATCTTGTCGGACGTTATTTGGTCACAGGTGGAGAGACAGTATGGGTAGACGGGCCTTTGGCCAAAGCGGTACGTACTGGCAGTATTTGTTATCTTGACGAAATAGTAGAAGCGCGCAAAGACACTACCGTAGTGATTCATCCACTGTGCGATGATCGCCGTGTGCTCCCGATGGAGAAAATCGGGGAGCTGCTCGAAGCTCCTGATGAGTTTTGTATGGCAATCTCCTACAATCCTGGTTATCAGAGCGTATTAAAAGATTTAAAGCAAAGTACTCGCCAGCGTTTTGTTGCCCTGGAATTTGACTACCCTGATGCTGCCATTGAGCAAAAAATTATTGAAAATGAAACCTCGGTCGATGCCAGTACTGCCAAACAGTTGGTAAAATTCGCACAGATGACTCGCAACCTCAAAGGCAGTGGACTCGACGAGGGTGCCAGTACACGACTGTTAGTCCATGCCGGCAAGCTTATCCAAACAGGCATTAATCCGGTAACCGCTTGCAGAAGCTCTATTTCACAGGCACTTACTGATGACTCTGAAATGCTGGCTGCGGTTAATGAACTCAGCGCTTCTGTTTTCTGACATGTATCTCAATGTTACACAGCAGAAGTGTAGTTGCCAGCACGCTACATTTAACATTTCCCAGTATTATTCACCCTTAAACTCAGGCGCCTGACATTTACTGCCAGAACATCTGACCTGTGTCAGCGAACAGACAGTGTGAGTGCCATAAATGTAATGCATATATGTCATTAACTGTCATCATGATGCTTATCGGTCATAGACCAAACTGCTCTATAATGTCCAGGCTGACTTGAAAAATTAAAACCTATATGCCAATTGAATTACTTGACACCATGCATAAACAACAAGAGTGCGCGCATGCGTTACTCGGCGCTATACAGGAACTATGTGAAAATAAACAATTCAACACACCAGCACAGCCATTAGATAGTAAAATCATAGAAGGGCTGATTCAGCTATACACCATTGGCACCACCATAGAAGATGCTACGAGCGGCAAGGATATTGACCCGGACGATATCACCCAGGTGGGTGAATATGGATTTAATCTTCTGACTGAATTATTACGCTGGGCCCAACTCAATCACCGACTCGATTTCACTAAAACAGCTCAGAAATTAATATTATCGCTTTCACTCTGGATCACAAAACATCAAGGCGAATTAAGAACACTCGAACCGGTTGTTGATGCACTTGCAAAGACAGCAAATAAAACTTCTGACAGCAAACAGCTGATACAGCTGGTGGGTATGATGGATAAAATCATCGACGCCTGCTCGAGCACAATCAGGAATGACCATGAACAAAACAATCCACTCCGACCATGGCGTGTGATTCACCTTAACAGAGCTATTACGGCCACGCGCGCTCATGACACAGAGTTAATGCGCCATGTATTTCAGCAACTTGTTAAAGCATTTCCGCTCGATGCAGCAAACTTTTTTGCAGAAGGCATGCATCAGATGGACAGACTCGAGTACCCAACAGATGTCAGACAGGTACTACAGGAGTACTTCAATAAATATAGCCGCCCTAAAATGAACTGAAAATATCATTGAACTACCCACACACTTACTCACAAACACTGTACTCGACATCCATTTCATACAGAGACAAAATTTAATGAATCCTAATTCATTAGCCTCAAAGGGCGACGAAACAAATACTTCTATCCCATTTTGGGATGCATTTAAATTCTGGTTAAAACTGGGCTTTATCAGCTTTGGCGGGCCTGCTGGTCAGATAGCCATTATGCACCAGGAGCTTGTTGAGAAACGCCGCTGGATATCTGAACGTCGTTTTTTACATGCATTAAACTTCTGCATGTTATTACCCGGACCAGAAGCACAGCAACTTGCCACCTATTTTGGCTGGCTAATGCATCGTAGCCTGGGAGGATTTATCGCCGGAGTATTGTTTGTTGCGCCCTCTTTGTTAATTTTAATTACTCTTTCATGGGTTTACATTTCTTATGGTGACGTACCCATCGTTGCGGGACTATTCTATGGCATTAAACCTGCTATCACGGCTGTCATCATTCATGCAGCTTACCGCATTGGGTCAAGAGCAATTAACAATGGCCTGCTATTTTCCATTTCAGTGGCGGCATTTTTATCTATTTTTATATTTAAAGTACCATTTCCGATTATTGTAATATGCGCGGCTATTCTGGGTTTTATTGGTGGTCGACTCGTTCCTGAAAAATTCAAATCGGGAGGCTCACACAGTGCTAGAGACAATTCTTATGGCCCCGCGATTATAGATGACCATACTCCGATACCGATGCATGCAAAATTCAGCATGTATAGGCTTTTTCGTGCCGTAGTGATCGGCTTTGTCTTGTGGCTAGTACCCATGCTGCTGTTAAATTATTCTTTTGGCTGGGATCACACTCTGACACAAATGGGCTGGTTCTTTACCAAAGCTGCTTTAGTCACATTTGGTGGTGCGTATGCAGTTCTTCCTTATGTATATCAAGGTGCCATTGAAAATTTTTCCTGGGTCACACCTGCCCAAATGATTGACGGATTAGCGCTGGGAGAAACAACACCAGGGCCACTTATTATGGTAGTAGCATTTGTGGCGTTTATTGGTGGCTACATTAATAATTTATTCGGCCCGGAACAGCTATTTCTGGCAGGCGCTGTCGCAGCCATTCTCGTCACCTGGTTTACTTTTTTACCGTCTTTTCTATTTATATTTGCTGGTGGGCCGTTTATTGAGACCACTCACGGCAATATTAAATTTACAGCGCCCCTGACTGCAATCACGGCAGCTGTTGTGGGTGTGATTATTAATCTGGCTTTGTTCTTTGGTTACCATGTGTTGTGGCCACAGGGCTTTTCGGGAGTCTTTGACTGGATATCTGCCCTGATCACTATTCTGGCAACATTCTGCCTGTTTTATTTCAAACTTAACCTTTTGTATGTCATTGCCGTATGTGGAACATTAGGATTAATAATAAATACGTCTGGCTTGTTAATTCATTAGCTATTTGACTTGAACTGACCTTGATCCATTATTAGTACTTATCCTGCCTGATTATTTCTTGTACTCTCGTAGATTGAGTATACAAAGCCAACACTTTTGGCTTACTTAAATAATAAAAATTAAGGAGTAGAAAATGGACGATGCAAACCGTATCAAGTATTTAAAGATTGCGCTTTTACTTATTGGACTTACCTTTACTTTCGTACTACTACCACTAACAATTTTCTGGCCATCCGGCTGGTCCTGGCATGGTGAAGGCCGGTCATATTATCTCGAAATGATCCTTAGCATTTATGCCACACTTGGTATTTTTTTAATGCTTGCAGCGCGGAATCCTCTCGAGCATCGAAGTCTGATCTGGTTTACTGTGTGGTCAAGTGTTGCTCATGGCGCAGTAATGGCGTGGCAGTCATTCGACGGCCATCATAATATGGGGCACTTACTGGGTGATGTACCGGCCTTATTTATCGTTGCCGCTGTCCTTGCATACCTTACCCCACGCAAATCCTGAACTGCTTCACCCATAAAAAAAGCCAGCTTATTAAGCTGGCTTTTAACTCTCAGACAACAAGAGTAAGGAGGTATTAAAATATCGCGATGCCCACAGCAAAGATTATAGATAGCACACCAATCAACATCATGGTTTCGCTCGCGGCGGATCTGCAAAAATTTGAATTACCAATCATGTCATTTCTCCTAATTGGGTGAATATTTCATGTTTATTAGTATAGTAGAATTCTCTAATATAAGCAATAAATAATATAGTGAAACTGATAGATGGTGCTATTTAGCGAACTTACGGTTTATTTAGGGGTTCTAGTGTGCTCTATTGACGACTACTATCCAGTACATCCACCAGGATAAGACTGTATTTTTCACAATTATCCATATATAAGGTAGGGTATTTTGGTACAAAGCGCATTCTTTTTTTCAATCTTAATTGCCGCGAGTCTGGCTTTCTTTGCCATGCTGGCGCCATTTTTCGAGCCGATTTTGTGGGCAGTAACACTGGCCATACTATTCAAACCGGTGCAGAAGAAACTTACACTTGTATTGCCTGAACGCGAAAATCTGGCTGCACTCGGCACGCTGTTAATTATTGTTTTTGCCGTCATCGTACCCGCACTTCTTTTATCAGTTTCTGTTGGGCGCGAAGGAATAGGTTTGTACAAATCAATCTCCAGCGGTGAAATTGATTTATCCGGACCGTTAAGTTGGGCGCAAAATACCTGGCCATCATTAGTTGATCGTGCTGAAAGTCTAGGCATCAGTCTTGAAGAGGCAAAACAAAAACTGTCTTCTTCTGCCTTACAGGGTAGCCAGTGGGCTGCCTCCCATATATTTACCTTTGGCCAAAACACATTGCGCTTTGCGGTAATGTTTTTCCTCATGCTGTATCTATTATTTTTCTTTTTGCGTGATGGAAAAAAGATTATCGATAAGGTTATTCATATTCTGCCAATCGGAGATGAACGCGAGCGTTATTTACTTTCCAAATTTGCAGAAGTTTCTCGAGCGACGATCAAAGGTACACTGGTCGTTGGAGCCATCCAGGGAACTATCGGTGGTTTTATTTTCTATTTGCTAGGTATCGAATCTGCGGTCTTTTGGGGTGTTGTCATGATCCTGCTATCCATACTACCTGCAATAGGATCAGCTTTAGTCTGGATACCTGCTGCCATTTACCTTATTACCAGCGGAATGCTGATTAAGGGAATTATCCTGATACTAGTTGGCTTCTTTGTCATCGGCATGATTGACAATATTCTAAGGCCTATTCTGGTTGGACGGGATACCAAGATGCCTGACTATTTAATTTTACTAAGCACCTTAGGTGGCATTGCGATGATTGGTATTTCAGGATTTGTATTGGGCCCTGTGATTGCCGCATTTTTTCTTACTATCTGGGCTATGTTTGCTAAAGACTATAACCTAGAGGATATTACCTGATAAGTTCCCTGACTCTGTTTTTTAACACGGGTATCACTTCCCGCTCAAACCAGGCATTTTTCTTTAACCAGAGTTTATTACGTGGCGATGGATGCGGCATTGGCAGGTAATGCGGCATATACATACGCCAGGCTCGCACTGTCTCAGTTAAGTTCTTCTTTCTCTGTGCTTGCAGATAATATTTTTGCGCATACATGCCTATTAGCAACGTGAGTTCTACCTGTGACATCAATTCCAGTAAACTTGAATGCCACTTGGGTGCGCATTCTGGTCTGGGAGGAAGATCGCCCGACTTGCCTTTACCCGGATAACAGAAACCCATCGGCATGACTGCGATTTTGTCATCATCGTAGAATATATCGCGATCAATTCCCATCCAGTCACGCAATTTATTTCCACTTGCGTCATTCCATGAAATACTGGTTTGATGTACTTTTGTTCCAGGCGCTTGCCCGATAATTAATATTTTTGCTTTGGCTGATGGGCGAACAATTGGGTTGGGTGCAAAAGGCAGTTGCTGCTCGCAACACGTGCATGCACGTATTTCCCGGGTTAATAACTGCAGCTTTGTGCGAGGCATTATTTTTTCTTGCGACGTACACGCCTGACCTGATATGCAGAAATCTCCTGCATTAACTGGCTATATGGAAACTGATCGATGTTTTTGTACTGCTTTAATGCTGACTGAAGTACACCATATATATCCTGTTCATTCAGAGTATCTATCTGAAGAATTTTTACAAAGCCCTTAACAGAACCATTCTGTATTCTTATTTCAGCATTATGTGGCAGTTGCCCATCTATGCTCTTTTGCTGAATTACAAATCGAGCATTTTTACGCAAGGAACTTAAGACATCTGCACAACATTGCTGTGCATCATTGGACTTACAGGAGACACCTTCTCTATCAGCCAGATTAAACCTGACAGATTGCGAACAATTACACACACGAGAATTAATTGCTTTTTCAAAGACACAACGGATGGGATTTATATTTTTATATGTAGAGTGATACTCTTTCTCATCCATGGGGATATATTATTTATTTTTCCCATTCACGCAGAATAGGCGCTTCTCTATTTTGCGTTAATTTAGCTTCCGCCATGTCTTCAGTATCTGCAAACATAATCTTGATATCACTAACATCCTTTAGCTCGAGTTCTGCTCTAAGGTTACGCGCATATAATTTCGCATCCTTATACTCTGGAAAACTGTCTTTTAATTCAGCCTCACGAACAGCACCGTTAGTACCTTTAATTAGATGAAATACAAAATATGGCATAGCTTTTAAACCAGGTAGTTGAATATGCCTATTTAACCACTGTTATGGAACACTGCCAATAACCTGATCGGGGAATAATCAGTATAACATTTAGTATTTATACAAATAACAACTTGCGCATCAGCTATTGACAGCACCATTATTATTTTCGATAGTGCAGAGTATGAATAACACCACAGTTTTTGCAGCGAATCTCAACGACGTACCACCTGGCAAAACCAGAAAGGTATGCTTTCCAGATCATAGTCCCATATTACTAGCCAATGTAGATGGTACAATCTACGCCGTTGATGACACATGTACACATGAAGATTCATCGTTAGCACTCGGCTGCTTACGCAAAGACAAGGTTAAATGCACATTGCACGGCAGCTGGTTTAGCGTAGTCACAGGAGAACCGACTGATGAACCTGCAGATGAGCCTCTCAAAACACACGAAGTTGAACTTCGGGATAATGAAATCTGGATACTACTGAAGTAGAATTATTTACCAGTACCCCAAAGAATTCTCTGGTTAATCATGTATTGCAACAATATTACAGCAATATAAGCGGCATTTTCTCGCCTGATTTTCTCATTTCGAATTTGCTGCTGTCTTGTCTTAATCAGGTTGTCAATAAAAGTATTATATCCATTCAACAATAAAAGATACGTTACCGTTTCAGCCAGGAACACTTCCGGGGCATATGTGTAATCAATCGATACAGTTTGGCCAGACATATCAAATAAAAAATATGGCGAATAAGGATTCTGCAGCATTACCAAAGTCAAGAAGAGGTAAACTTTTTGAAGTTTTTCATATTCATCCTGTTGTTTTCTGTATTCATCCATCTGATTTATAACTGCAACAAAATTATGCAGGGCTTCAACGGCTATCTGGTTAGTCTGAAGGCTCGCTACCTGGTTTGTTACAGCATTAGGGTGCCTGTGTATTCCCGGTAAAATATTATTTGCTTGAGATAATGCAGCGTACCTAAAAACAAGATAGTAGTAGTATTTAGCGAGTAGCATCCTGATTTGAGGCGTTGTATTTGTAATCATCCAAATGGATGTATACCTATCAAGAATAAGCTTAGTGTAATTTGCGGGAACCTGAGTGACTGATGCGGGAACACGGTCATGGTTTAAATTTGTTCGCGTTAGCGCTGTCATAATATACTGTGAAATTATGAAAGTTGAAAATAACTGTATCGTTGCACTAAAAACAGTTCCACCTCCTCCCCCGCCGCCTCCTCCTCCAGCGATCGACGTGGAAGAGCTGACTGAAATTACCAATACCATTACAGCACTATAAAAAACGGTTGCGACTTTCTTCCTGCAAGTATTGATCATAGCCACTATATTTTCCCAATTCGGTACAAACCAATTAAGTATTCATCATTATCAGGATTTGGCTGCGTGTCTTGCTTAAATGTTATCTTGGCCCAGACTGGATTTGTTACCAGATTAGTCTCTATAGTCGTTACTGCAACAATCCAGCCATCATCAAAAATCTGGTATTTATTATTACTTGTCTCTCCCTGTAAACCTTCTTTGACTGCATCCAGCTTAAGCCCTACCACAACTCCTGGTGGAACCATTGACTTAAAAAATGCTGCAACAATATATTTATCTCTTACTGCGGGATATGAACCAGGTTTCAGGGAACTTGACGATATGTTTTTGTAAAGCGCAGAGTAATTATTTTCGGCGCTCGTTGTTGACGCATCCAGCTTATCTTCAGGCACAATAAAAACTTCGATATCTGGCGCCCCAAAAAATATCGGATTCAAACTGATGACAGTAACCTGATCAGCACTTCTCAGAACAACAAATCCTATTTGCAATACCCGTCCTACTTCATCGCTAAACGTCATATATCCGGAGAATGGGCTTGAGTTATCTCCTGATGCAGGTACATTGTCGAGTAACACATTCAGGACCTGCAGATTTTTCAAATTTTCCTGCATGGCTGCAACACCTTCCCCTACCAGTTCAACGCCAAGACTCTTTTTAATTGTCTTGTTTTTAGCTCCTCTTAAACCAGCTTCAAGAGTTAACAATGTTTTTTGATGAACAGGAGAAAGAGATGTGACTTGCGCTAAACTAGAATCAACTACTTCATAGGTAACTGACGTTGGAATTTTATTGCCAAAAAGACCAGCAAAAACATTAAGAGGAATTAAAACCAGTAAAAAAATGCAAAGGCATGGCAGGCATATTTTTTTCACAGTGTTATTTTTGCCGTAATTAGTAATTAAGATTCTGACATATGTAATCAGCGACGTATATGCACGAATAGAATTTTCTACATTTATGCACTGTGAATATTGAGTCATTATTAATACTAATGTTATGCGATATATACATTCTATGGCCCACATTTTAATAATGCATCAATTTAAGGCACTCATCTGTATTCTAGTGACGCTTGGCGTATATCACTCATCGTTATCCTGCATAGTAAGATACTGAATATAGTTGGTTTGCCTCTATTCAAAATAGCAATATTGTTTATTTGATATTTTTGGCATTCATTTTGCTGGTAAATAAAGGGAATTGACCTAAATCCACATGGAGGTTTTATGAAGTCAGTAATATTCGCCACAACAATGTCAGTCGCCGCACTATCGACAAGTCATGCCTGCGACGAAATGGACACTGCCCAGGCCGTCGTTGAATATGTATGTAATTACTCTCTGGTGAGCAGTACCCAATGCAGAATCTGGAAAGAAGATATGCGCCAGATGAATTACAACAATCGTATTATCATCGACTCATTTATCAGCTGGGATAATGAAATAGAAGAAGCTAGCAGCTACGTGGCCGAAACTAACTAGCCACTTTATAAGTTACAAAAAAAATCCCCGCATATCGCGGGGACGGAATACTATAATACGAATATTAGACCTAACACTGCTGTTTGCCGTGGTACAGGTTCACAACATGACGTGCTTCTGCAAAAAACAGCCAGCGTTCTATCATCACACCTATGAACCCACTAATCACTGCAGTTGCAAATACTGCACTGATTGGCATCATGCTCACGCCCACCCAAAGTACAAATACTGGTATTGCAAATGCAAATAGCAGCATCAGCCAACGTAAGGCAATTAAACGTGCACGTGCTACCTGGTAACCGAATTCTTCGGTAAGAAATGTTCCAGCTGTATGACCCACATCGAGTAAACGCACCATACTTCTAGTAAATGAAGTCGCTGTGTTTATGGTTGGCCCAGCCGGTGTGCCGATCCAGAAGAAATAAACTATTTTTGATATCGCCGCGATAATAATCAGGTAAGTACTGGTGACAACCAGCCCTGTAATCACAGGCTCATACATCGATACTAAAAATAAAAATATTAAGCCGCCTAACATAGCACCCAATAAAATGTAGTTTAGTGGCGTTAAGGCATTATGCCACTGTCTAATAGTTTTAAGACAGGCGTAAATCATTCCAGTGGTGAAGATGGTTGCTATTGCCCACAATGCCGCTATTACAGATATTACTGCCAGCCAGTTATACCCACCCAGACTTTTCCAGACAGTAAGCATATACAATGCCGCAATCGGATAAAACAGAATTGCCAGCAAACCTTCACGTGCTAACCATGATGTACGTATTCGACTAAATGCACGCCACGCATTCTTCGGGTTTGCCAAATGAAATGTCGATGAAATCAGTCCCAAAGTGATTAGTCCTAGTGCTATCGCACACGACAGCAGAATACCGTCAATACCTAACGGGTTTTTTTGGCTGATAGCATTATATATGCAGGTAATTGCAAACAGGCCATAACCTGCTCCGGATGTTACTGTAAAAAATATTACTGAGAGTGCTGGATGCATCGGTATTCTTCCTTGATTTTATCTTGCCACTAGACGGTTAATCCAATCTTTAACCGCCTTGATCGAATTAGTCTCATTGACATAGGTATCTACATTTTTCTTTTCGCGTGGAGATAAATATTTATTCACTGGCTCATATCCCAGTTCAGGCATTAACTGCTCACCATTTCTCTCCCTGGAAATGATAGAAACTTCTGAGTTTGGATCATCAAAGTCACCAAAATAACGAGCATGCGAAGGACACGTCATCACACATGCAGGCTTGCGTTCATCTTCAGGTAAATTCTTGTCATAGATTCGATCAACGCATAATGTACATTTTTTCATGACACCATCTTCACGATCCAGTTCGCGTGCTCCATATGGACAAGCCCACGCACAGTAGTTACAACCCATGCATTTATCCTGATCTACTAGCACAATGCCGTCTTCTTCGCGCTTGTATGAAGCACCCGTTGGACACACTGTCACGCAGGCTGCGTCATCACAATGCATGCATGACATTGGAAAATGAACTGTTTTACTATTCGGGTAATCACCAACTTCATAATTTCGAATACGATTGAACCAGACTCCTGTTGGATCTTTACCGTATGGTTCGAAATCCGTTAAAGGCCCTGTTGTTCCCGAAGTGTTCCACTGTTTACAGGCAACCGCACATGCATTACACCCAACACATGTATCTAAATCTATGACCAGTCCTAATTTCATGATTATTTATTCCTCCTTGTATCGCCACGCGTCAAAATGTCTTTTAGCGAACGATTCAGGCCAACTGCCTTGTGAGTCTGGTAACGTAACTTTTCTTTCGATCTTTCAGAGCCCGGTAATGGCTTAATCGTTTCAAAGTTTGGCCAGACGCCTATCTCGCCTTTTTTCGCAGGATAAATTTTTACCTGCAAGTCATACCAGGCAGCCTGGCCTGTAATCGGGTCTGAGTTCGTAATTGGTCTGCCTGTATCACCACAGGGAAGATGCTCATTAATCAAGTGATTCAACAGAAAACCCTGATTGGATTCATTGGCTTCAGGATCAAGCCCCCAGGTACCACGTTGTTTACCAATTGCATTCCATGTCCAGACAGTGCTTTTCTCAACACCCTCCATCAACTTAACCTGCACACGAATTCTGCCAGTTTTTGATTCCAGCCAGATCCAGGACAGATCCTCTATACCCATTTCAGTTGCTTGCTGACGATTCATATACATGTAGTTTTGCGCCAGAATTTGACGTAACCATGCATTCTGCGAATCCCATGAGTGATACATCATCATTGGACGTTGAGTAATTGCGTGAAACGGATATTCTTCTATTGATGTACAGCGCTGTTCTAGCGGAATGAAAAACTCCGGCAATGGATCAAAGAATCGCGCTGTTCGATATTGATCGCGCTCATCTTTAGGCTGCGGGCCATCATACAAACCCAAACCTGCTAAACGGAATTTCTGCAGCGTTTCTGAATACAGCTCCATGATGATCGGCTCAGAGCTGGCAACAAATCCGGCATTTTTAGCGAACTCCAGATAGTCTTTATTGGCAAACCGGTAAAAGCGCTCGTGCTTTGCAAGTTTGTATTCAAAGAAACACTCGTTCTCTATGTACTTCTCCCACTGATTGGGATTAGGTTCTCCGCGTAAAGATTTTTCTCCATCCTTGCCACGCCAGCCTGCGAGGAAACCGATACCAGGCGATTTTTCATAATTAACTATAAAGTCTTTATAGCCTTTATATTTTGCTGAGCCATCTTCGTTGGTAAATGCCGGGAATTTCAGTCGTGATGCCAGTTCCACCATCACTTCCTGCCACGGACGTACATCAGATGTTATTTCCACAACGGGCGCTCGTATTGCATCACAAACTCCGTCGGGTTCAGAGATAGGTCTATCCAGCATTGAAATGGTGTCAAATCTTTCCAGATAGGTCGTATCCGGTAAAACCAGGTCAGCAAACGCTACCATTTCAGAGTGGAACGCATCGGCCACTACCAGGAATGGAAGTTTGTACTCACCCTTATCATCTTTTTCACGCAGTAGCTCCCTGATCTTCCCGGTGTTCATGGAAGAGTTCCAGCTCATATTCGCCATGAAGAAAATCAGTGTATCAATCGGATAGGGGTCACCATTAACCGCATTGGTAATTACCATGTGCATTAAGCCATGATTAGCTATCGGCGCTTCCCATGAGTAGGCTTTGTCAATGCGTAACGGATTACCGTCTTCATCTATTACTAGATCTTCAGGACAAGTCGGAAAGCCTAACGGTGGTCCGTCTAATGGCTCGCCTGGCGCTTTTGGTTTTGCCGGCTTAATGGGTGGACACACATGTTTTGGATATGGCGGCTTGGCTAAATGGCCACCTGGAACATCAACACTGCCTAGCAATACCTGCAGCAAATGAATTGCACGACATGCCTGGAACCCGTTGGAATGAGCAGATATTCCACGCATCGCATGCATGGAAACAGGGCGGCCGATGAAGCTGTCGTGTTTGCGTCCCGCCCAGTCTGTCCACTCTGTTTTTATTTCAATGCTTTGTTCAAACGCGACGTGTGCCATCTCCAATGCAAGACGTTCAATTGTTTCTGCAGGAACGCCACAAATCTTGGTCGCATGTTCCGGTGCATATTCATCTGCCAGATAACGCTCAGCTAACAGCGTAAATGATGTTTTAACTGTTTTGCCTTCAGGGGTTTGATATTCACCAAACAATGCTGGCTTGATTTCCGCTAGCGTGGCATCAACAAATGTCTCTTGTTCCTGATCCCATGCAAGTGGTTTTCCGTCAGCATTACGATATATCAGGCCGTCACCCATTTCTTGCGGGTTATGCACTACCAATTGTGTGGCATTGGTATATTGAAGAACATAGTTGTAATCGAATAAATCATTTTTCAACAGGACATGCACCATAGATAATGCAAGCATCCCATCCGTCCCCGGTTTGATTGGAATCCATTCATCTGCAATTGCCTGGTAGCCCGTGCGTACAGGATTTATAGAAACAAACTTCGCACCGCGACGCTTTAATTTTTCCAGGCCAATTTTAATAGGATTCGATGAGTGATCCTCAGCCACACCCCACATTAAAAAGTATTTAGTGCGATCCCAGTCCGGATCTCCAAATTCCCAGAATGACTGACCCGTGGTGTACAAACCCGCCGCGGCCATATTTACCGAACAGAAACCGCCATGTGCTGCCCAGTTAATAGTCCCGAACTGCTGCGCCCAGAAACCTGTCAGCGCCTGCATCTGATCTCGCCCGGTAAAGAACGCTAATTTTTTTGGATCAGTTTCGCGAATTTTTGCTAAACGCTTGGTTAAATAATCCAGCGCAGTTTCCCAGCTGACCGGTTCAAAATCCCCTTCACCACGCTCACTGCCTTTCTTGCGCATCAGTGGTTGTGTCAATTTGCCAGGGGAATTCTGTTTCATAATGCCGGCGTTACCTTTGGCACACAGCACACCTTTATTAATAGGGTGGTTCTTGTTTCCCTGGATAAAACGGACTAGATTGTCCTCGACAGTGACCTTAATGCCACAACGACAGGCACACATGTAGCAAGTGGTGAATTTTTGCTCTTGTTTACTATGATCTTCAAACTGGGGTAGGTTTTCTGGCACCGGTATTCCTTTTCGGGTGTTTCTACTCATCAATGAGCAGTCTTTACAATCAAGAGATAGTCCTTACATCTATAAAAATACAAACATAAGTATTATTTAATATTCTTATACACTAACGCTTCATATTCAAGGTTTACCAATTAATCTTGCTAATGCCTGTATAGTTTCAATCATATTTAATTCCAATTGACTAAAATGTCATCAAAACTGGCAACGCAAATAGACTCAAATACCTGATTTACATATATTTATTGCACTATTCGCATTTTCCCAAGTCATAATGTAGTGTGATTGATAATTCAGCGGGAGAGTAACTCGATGGAAGCATATGAGGGCTTAATTCAGACCATCGCACTGACCATGGGCGTTGCCTGGGCCAGTGGTATTAATTTATATGCCACTTTAGTCGCATTAGGCGTGATGATGAATATGGGCTATGTTGATCTCCCGCCTGACTTGCAGGTCGTCGGTGACCCTCTGGTGATCACCGCAGCAGGTTTCATGTACATAGTAGAATTCTTCGCCGATAAAGTCCCAGGCATAGATACCGGCTGGGATACATTACATACTCTGGTACGTATCCCGGCAGGCGCACTACTGGCCGCGGGCGCAGTGGGCGAGATCGGTGCCGGGGCTGAAATAGCTGCAGCACTGGTCGGTGGCACCCTTGCTGCTGGCACGCATTTCACGAAAGCGGGCACGCGTGTACTCATTAACACCTCTCCTGAACCATTCTCCAACTGGACGGCTTCAATTACAGAAGATATCGCCGTTTTTGCAGGCTTATGGGCAGCACTTCAGCACCCTGTATTTTTCCTGATCTTGCTTGCCATCTTCATATTGCTGGTGATCTGGTTACTACCAAAATTATTTCGGGCAATTAGGAAAGTCATTCACTTCTTCGTCAATTTCTTTTCAGGTAAAAAAGAACCTGAACCAGTGACTGGATTTGAGTCAGCTTTGGACGTCAGTGAACCTCCTACGTTACCTAAGGAATAATTTCCTACACGTCTCGCTTATCTACAATTGGGTGGCTAACACTACTCACAACTACTTGTTCTAAAAAACCTAATGCATATGTAAACTATCAGGCCTTTTAGCATTAGGCAGTCAAGGATTATCAATATGTCAAACTGGATCGACGCGGAAGTTATTGAAAATATTCACTGGACGGACACACTTTATTCACTGAAAGTGAAAGGTGACATTGGAGACTACGAAGCAGGTCAGTTCGGACGCCTTGGCCTTATGATAGATGACCAGATTGTTGGACGACCTTATTCTTTTGTCAGCGCACCACATGAAGATTTCTATGAGTTTTATTCTATCGATATAGAGAAGGGCATTCTGTCTCCATTGTTGGCAAAACTAAAAGCCGGGGACCATATTTACCTGGGCAAGAAAGCCAACGGTTTTTTGGTACTCAATGAAATACCAGACAGCGATGATCTATGGATGATTTCAACCGGAACCGGTATTGGTCCATTTCTTTCAATCTTGAAAACTGAAACACCGTGGAATCGTTTTAAAAAATGTGTATTGGTACATGCTGTACGCACTGCCTCTGAATTAACCTATCAGGACCTGATCAACAGCATTAAACAGCAGCATCCGGATCAATTCGAATACGTCCCTTTTGTTAGTCGAGAGAAAACCGATTTCGCTCTGCCCGGACGTATCCCCAAAGCATTAAAAAAAGGCACTTTAGAAGACCGTGTTAATCTAAAAATCGAGAATGGCAAATCACAAATCATGCTGTGTGGTAATCCCGACATGGTTAAAGATGTTCGAGAGACTCTTGAGAAACGCGGACTGACCAAGAACCTGCGCAAAACGCCCGGTAGTATTAGTACTGAGAATTACTGGTAAGTGATTACGAGCATATTCAGAATTGCTGAATGTGTAAAAAAGAAACACGGATTCTGTGACTGATCGCAGTCAAGATCACAACCTTGCAATCTGTGACCTCCTATAAGCAAACACCCGCCACTCCTGTGTCTTAGCAATCGATTGTGGACGCTATACAGCAGTCTTGTTTTAAACTTAATAATATTAGTTAGTGAATCGAGAATGGCGTAATAACACGTCAATCACGGAAATTATCATACAAACGTCATGTCACATACGAACAAAAACCATTAATATATAACTACTGTCACTCCAACATATCTAAATGTTCCGATATTCGACTATATTATTACTGACAACATCACTGATATTTTTTACAACAACATGTGCTGATACCAGGAATACCTATCACTCTGAACATCATGATTTCAGTCTTACTACTGTAACGGAAGGTCTGGAACATCCCTGGGGACTGGCTTTTCTTCCCGATGGCAATTTTCTTGTTACCGAACGAGTAGGTCGTCTTAGATTGATAATAGACGGACAACTTGCTGCTAAAGCAGTCAGCGGCTTACCTGAAAATATTTATGTGAAAGGACAGGGCGGCTTACTGGATGTCGCTATCCATCCTGAATTTTCTGAAAACAATCTGGTATACATCTCATATGCCGGGCGTGGCGAAGGTGGTGCTGGCACCGAAGTGGCAAGAGGTCGTCTGATTAACAACAGGCTTGAAAATACTGAAACCATTTTTGTAGTTAAACCAAAGACTCGAGGTGCTCTTCATTATGGTTCAAGGTTAGTGTTTGCTGCTGATGGCACTTTATTTATTACCACTGGTGATCGCTATAAGTATTTGCATGAAGCCCAGCGACCGGATAATCACCTTGGAAGCATAATTCGAATCAATGATGATGGATCTATTCCGAATAACAATCCATTCGTGAATCACGCAAGTTATCAGGATGAAATTTATTCCTATGGTCATCGTAATCCTCAAGGATTGACAATGAGGCCTTCAAATCAAACTATTTGGTCTCACGAACATGGCCCGCGTGGTGGCGATGAAGTCAACATACTCAAACCCGGTGCCAACTATGGGTGGCCAGCGATTACTTATGGCATCGACTACAGCGGCGAGATTATTTCTGAGAAAACACATGCTCCAGGCATGGAACAGCCCGTTGTCTACTGGGACCCTTCAATTGCGCCGAGTGGCATGGCTTTTTATACAGGCACGCACTTTCCACAATGGAACGGAGATCTGTTTGTAGGCGCGCTGGTATTAAAACATTTGCGTCGTCTTAAAATGAACAAAAATGAAGTTGTCGAGCAGGAAGTATTGCTTGAAGGTATGGCAAGAATTCGTGATGTACGAAGCGGCCCTGATGGCTACATATATATTCTTACTGATGAAAAAAATGGGAAACTAATCAGGCTAGAGCCAACTAACAGATAATGGTGACTCATCATATAACTCATTGCGGGCGGCAGGATATCAAACCGTGGTTTGTTACCTAGTCTATATTAATGTGTGTTAATAATTCTCATCCCGGCCCTCCTTCCTTTAACATGCGAGGCCTTATCAGGGTTTTCTTCGTCCCGCATTCAGCCCCAACCGCTCTCCACTCATCAACAAAAAACTGAACACTGTACACAGCACAGGTTGGCAGATTAGAAAGCTGATCTCCGGTCAGAAAGTTACAAAGATCTGTTAAGCCCGGGTTATGCGCAATCAGCGCAATATGATTATCCTGTTCATTAAACTGCCCGATAAATGACACCAGGTGAATCACTGAAGACAAATATAATGACTGCTCATAATAAATGCGGCTTTGAGGAAGTTTCAGCGAGCAATTTAACTGTTGCAGTGTCAGCTTTGCCCGCTTTGCTGTGCTGCAATACACCCTGTCAAACTGCTGCTTGCTGGCTTGTAAATATTCGCCCATCAACTGCGCGTCTGCGTATCCGCGATCATTCAGTACTCTTTCAAAGTCCTTGTTATCTGTTGACCAGTCAGACTTTGCATGGCGAATGATACTAAGTTGTTTATTCATGTGTTTTACCACCCTTTGTTAATGCCATTCTCCAAGTTTGTTTATTGTAGACAAGGGCAGAACCTGTAAAATACCCCTTTCCAATAATACAATACAGGCCCGGATGATATGCGTACCGCTACATTAACCATTGCAAGCTTACTGACTTTATCCACAACAAATCTAGCCATGGCTGGTGATAGCGTGTCTATTGAACCAGGATTATGGGAGGTATCGACCACAATGACCTCTCCGCTGTTTCCGCAGCCTCGCATCCAGACCCAGCAAGAGTGCATGAAAGAATCCACAATAAGTCCGGAAACACTTGCCCCCAGCGAAGGTGGCGAATGCTCTATTCTGGAGACCAGTGTTAGCGGCAACACGCTTAGCTGGTCTATGCAATGCAATACTCAGGGTGGAGCAATGAAAGGCCACGGCTCTTTTGAATCCAAAGGTGATACCGGTTCTGGCAGCATGCAGATGAATATGGATATTGAAGGTCAGTCTTTCTCTATGAAGTTGGCATGGAAGGGCCACAGAGTAGGTTCTTGCTAAATCAGCAATCACTCAGTCAATAACCACAAATACATTTAGCGAAAGCATCACGCTATCGCCATATCTTTTTCTAATTAATATTAAGGAGTATCGTAAATATGTCAGATCGAATAGTCATGCGTGTAGGTGAATCACTGGTTGCAGGCGGACCTGCCGGAACTGCAGCTGAACCAGAAGTTATTATTGGCGAATTAGACGGCCCGGTGGGAACGGCTTTTTCCACTTTATTAGGCGATCAGGTTAAAGGGCATACTCGTGTTCTCGCAATTCTTAATACTGACATTCAGGTCCGTCCTGCTACACTGATGGTCAGCAAGGTAACAGTTAAAGATGATCGTTACACAAATATTCTAATGGGCACTGTTCAGGCTGCTATTGCAAATGGTGTGCTGGATGCGGTTCGAAATGGTGACATCCCTAAAGAAAAAGCCAATGATCTCGGTATTATTGTTTCTGTTTGGCTAAACCCAATGGTAGCGACTGCTGATGATCTGGACCATAAAATTCTGTTTGATATTCACCGTAAAGCCATGGCCGGTGCAATCCATAAAGCAATGAACAATGAGCCTGATATTGACTGGCTGTTAGAAAATCAGGAAAAAATCACTCATAAATATTATCAAATGGGATTAGACGGTAAAATCTAACCTGTTCTGCATACCATGCAGAGGCAATAAAACTGTCTCTGCATGGATCTCACAATAAGCCCAGACAATCTTGTTTCAGTTTTCACAAATAAAAATAACATTCGATAATTTATTTATCGCTCTGGGTTTTACTTTACTGCTTGTCAGCTGTAACTCTAAACAAACGGGGCCACAAATTAGTGGTCAGACAATGGGGACAAGTTATAGCGTTCAATGGGCAGATGCATCAACGCCTGTCCCTGCTTCAGGAATAAAAGACATCATTGAGCGGCGACTCGACCGAATTAACTCATTAATGTCGACATACCTGCCAAATTCAGAGTTAAGTAAATTTAATCAGTCACGACAAACAGGGTGGCATGCTGTTGATGGGGAACTGGCCCAGCTTGTCATGCTGGCACTATCTATTAGTCATCAGTCCGATGGAGCGTTTGATATTACTGTTGGCCCACTGGTTAACTTATGGGGCTTTGGCCCGGGCACAACGACGTTTTCATTCCCAACAGATACAGAAATTAACATTGCCAAACGCAGTATTGGTTATCAAAATCTTAATGCACGCCTGAGCCCTCCTGCATTGAATAAAAAAATTGCCGATTTATATGTTGACCTGTCTGCCATTGCTAAAGGATATGCGGTTGATGAGGTTGCCAGAATTCTTGATGACAATAATGTTCTCAATTACATGGTTGAAATCGGCGGAGAAGTTAAAGGCAGGGGTATCGCGCCTCATGGAAATCCTTGGCGCATTGGTATTGAGACACCGAACTTTGAACGGGGAGAAATTGAAAAAGTTATTTCGCTACTCAATATCGGTGTAGCAACATCAGGCGATTATAGAAACTTCATTGAACATGAAGGCAAACGTTTTTCTCACACGATAGATCCACGTAGTGGCTATCCTGTCAGTCATAACATGGGATCAGCGACTGTCCTTCACCGGTCTACCGCCGTTGCGGATGCATGGGCGACGGCATTTATGGTGCTAGGGCCAAGCAAAAGCTACCAATTTGCCACTAAGCATAATTTATCCGGAGTATTTATCACCCGGGAAGGAAACGAATATACTTCAACTGTGTTTGGCAAGATGCAGACATCCATTACGCAATAATACACGCATGAAATCGCCAGACTCCAAGTCGCGATGGACCAAACAACTTTGCTACACCCTCAGCTAAAAACCACTCCGCGGCTGGTGACGTTACCGAATTACCAATCACACCTGCACCACCAAATTTTCTGAATAAATACCAGTCCATCAGAATCATCAGAGTAAATCACAAGATTAATGTTAATACGGAAGTTGATGATCGTTTAATGGAATACATATCATATTAAATATGATTCACCCATTATTTATTACACGCACATAAAAAAACCGCCTGCGGATGCGAGCGGTTTTAAATTTTACTGCGTCTTGTATCCAGATCAGGTATTTATTTTTCTAAATCCAAGCAGTCCCAGTAATCCCATAAGCAACATTGGTAATGCTGCCGGAAGAGGAACCGGTGCCCCAAAACCCGCCACGTAAAATTCACGTCTGGTACCATCTGCAGCTATCCCGCTACCATCTGTACTGGCATAGATGAATTCAATACTGTCATTAATGATTTCACCCGCCAGGGCAGAAAAGATTGCTGTCAGTGCAAATGTTCCAAAATCTACCCCATCTATTTTTAACCCGAACTGAGCAGCACCCTCCGCTGGAGTGAATGCACTGGCATCATTAAAATGAAGGCCATTTCGAAAATAGATATTTCCCACATTAACTGACTCGCTAACTGTTAACAGAACAGATTCACCTACAGTGATATTATCATCATCGTTATCAGCACAACTTGCAGTCTGGCAAACTCCTAATCCACCGGGCCTGCCTTCAAATGGATCATCCAGCCATGCCACTCCATCCACAGTCGTACCGCCGACAGATGATGATGTGATTGATATGGATGGATTTGCCTGGCTCATGAAGCCAGCAGGTAACACACCTTCATCAGCATCCGATACCTGAAAATTAAACAGCACATCTACCGGCAGGTCTGAAGTGACGTCAGGTGTAACTATTGCCGCTTTTGCTGTGCCGACTAGTAGTCCCAGAACACTTAGCAATACAAGGATATTTTTCATTAGCTCACCCCTAACTTTTTGAATCTTTGTTATTTTATTATAGACACAATACTAACATGTCGAAGGTAAATCAGTGGCCTCACAAAATGACGCATAAAATATATCCAATTTTTTAATTTTACAATTACCAGCAGTGAGTTATTTAAATTCCCTAGAAATTTTCAAGAAACACCATTCATTGAAAATTTAAATCAATAATTTCAAAACACGGCTTTGTCTGAATATTGGGCGTGTACAATACTTTAGATCATCAACAAAGCATCGTCACGCATCGAGTGCTACTATGGATAATTGCAAAATTTATACTAAATTCGATTAGACTTTCATTTATGATGCATTTTTCTCATGGTTAATCTACCTACCGTCAAACAACTTCGTTATTTAATAGCACTGGAAAAATACCTACATTTTGGCAAAGCTGCGGAATCATGCTTTGTCACGCAATCAGCATTTAGCGTTGCGATTAAAGAACTTGAAAACATACTGAACACATCACTGGTTGACCGTACAAATAGAAGTGTCGTATTTACGTCAACTGGCACACTGGTAGCTCAGCAAGCTCGACTCGCCATTTTCGATCTTGAAGGAATAATCGATATTACCAGATCCAGCCAGAAGCCTCTTTGCGGTCCGCTAAAAATGGGCGTTATTCCAACCATTGCACCTTTCTTGCTACCACGCATACTGCCTGTACTTCGCAAGCAGTATCCAGCACTAGAACTGTATTTGAAAGAAGAGCAAACCAGTCGAATTCACCAGTTATTACTTGATGGCGAACTAGATATTTTACTGTTGGCGCTTCCGGTAGATCTAGTGAACACCGAATCTGTCAGTATTTTTAACGACCCTTTTAAACTTGCCTATCGAAAAAATACTGAACTGATTGACCCTGAAAATTTTTCTCCTAACAAGCTGAATAAAGAGTCGATATTATTACTGGAAGATGGGCACTGCTTGCGCGATCATGCAATGAGCGCATGCAGCCTGAGAAAAAAAGACAACATCAGCAAATTCTCGGCAAGCAGTCTGTATAGTTTAATTCAAATGGTAGACAGCGATCTCGGAATTACTTTTGTTCCAAAAATGGCAGTCGACAGTGGATTGCTAAAGAACACCAACGTCGTTACTGCTGAACTGAAAGAAAATTCCTATCGTGAAATTGGTTTAATGTGGAGAAAATCCAGTGTTCGCAAACAGGAATTCAGTTTACTAGCCGAAGTAATTCATAACTGCGTCATGCCTTGAGTCGACCATCATCCTCCAGGCGTTGATGACGCCGTCATGATTTACAGACTGCTATCCCTGACACCATCGTACAAATTTAAATAAATATAGTTAAAATAAAAAAAGCCCCGCAGGGTTTAGGCGGGGCTTATAGAGTTTAGTCAGCTCAGGGAGGCTGTTACTGACCACATCCTGATAATTGCAAATCTTGTACCAATACTGTTCGACTTATATATCAGCAAGTTATATTCATCAGGCTTTATTAACTCCAACTTCCGCACTACCTTTGTGCTGCGTCTGCCTTATACAGGTGCGGCAATTAACGTATGTGATTCAGTTAATCACTCTCATTGTTTTCCACGGCCCTCTATAAAATCGCGCAAAGAACACCAGACAATACATAATCACATTCAGTGTAATAACAGACCACAGCACATATATGTTTGCCTGATAGTATTCAATGTACAGATAACAGGGCAATACCAGTAACAACACCGAAATAATAAAGCTCATTTTCATAATAAATCGTGTATCGCCTGCCCCTTCCAATGCACCCAGGAATACCAGAAACAGCGCATCGAACATTCCAAAGAATGCAATAAATTTCAGCAAAATGACAATCATTTCAACACTGCCTTCCATATCACCCAGTCCATTATTTAATGTGAATGGATAAATAAATGCATTTGGTATGGACAAATACAATACAGCCAGCACACCAAAGAAGGTTAACGCTATATGCACTGCTGACCACGTTGCTTTCTCGGCAAGATGAGGTTTATTTTCTCCCAACCTCTGCCCTACGACGACGGCAACACCGATCATTAATCCCACCATGGGCAGAAACGACAATGCATTGATATTGAATGCTATATTGCTTGCTGCAAGTTCACGTGTGCCCAATGTTCCAACAAACATCAGGAAAGCAGTAAACGCCGACACATCAATAAACAACCTCAAGCCATTAGGAAACCCAAAATACACCAGGCGATTAAATATTTTTTTATTAAATTTCCATGCCGATAATAGTTGAAAGCGATGTCTATATTTCCTCTGAAACATCAACATGAGCAGTACAATCGAGCCGGTTATCACCGCAATATTTGTGGCTATGGCTGCACCGCGAATCCCCATCTCGGAAAAACCTGATTTTCCAAATATAAACAGGTAATCCAGCAGGATATTAATTACCGTAATTAAAACGCTTACCCACATGACTGTCATTGTTTTACCCAGCCCTGAAAAGAAACTGGACAATGTATTATTCAACACAATAAAAACTGCGGAATACATCAATAATTTAAAATACTCTACTTCTAGCAGCTGCAGCGATACCGAATGATCAATAAAGACAAAAAACTCTTCTGCCAGCAGATACGCGGGTATAACAATCACAATTGACAAACCACTAAAGTAAATGCCTTGCCAGATCAATACACCAATTTTACTTTCTTCACCCGCACCAAAATACTGGGCAACAAATGTATTTACATAGGCTGCTGTACCGATAAACAGGCACATCATTGCAAAGCTTGCCATCCCGGCAGGCATTGATGCAGCAATCGCATCTGACGAATACCAGGATAAAAACATACGATCAACAAACAGCAGCACACTCCACGCACCCGTACTAAGAATAAGCGGCACTGCGATCACCAGTACTTCACGATAGCCGCCTTCTTCAGACCAGCGCGTTTTAAATACATTTATCATATTGGAGATATTTACTGTCCTGCCAGCATACAAAAATCATAAGTGTTTGTTATTGCCAGCTTCATTGGCCAAGGTTGTATACGCTTCCGAATATCAGGATGCGTCAACAGACAAGAAAAAGAATTTTTATCATGTTACGCCGTATCACGCAGGCCTCAATACTGTCGCTTTCAGGCAGAGAATTTATTTACTAGCACACTGCAGGTTTGTATTCATTTTCACCAAACCTTGACAACTTTCACGCGCATTAACCTCCCGAATAAACTGGCAGGATCATCTATTTGTCATTTGCGCTCGGTTATACGATTTGAAATTTTTCCAATGTTTTCAACTTCGCATTCCACCACATCACCTGGCATAAGAAACTCTGGCGGTGTTCTGGCATAACCGACACCACTCGGTGTTCCTGTTGCAATAATATCACCTGCTTCCAGTTCCATACCTTGCGACAACACAGAGATTACATTCGCAATCGAAAAAATCTGATGCCTGGTATTTGAGTCCTGCTTTAAATTTCCATTCACCCAGCTACGCAGCTGTAGATTATGCGGGTCTTTTATATCATCAGCAGTCACAATAACTGGCCCCATAGGGCAACATCCACGATAGCTTTTTCCTATATAAAATTGCTTGTGCCACTTTTGCCTGTCGCGTGCAGTTACGTCATTAATGACTGTATATCCAAATACATGCTGCATAGCATCCTGCTCACTGATGCCAAATCCGGTTTTTCCTATTATGACCCCAAGCTCAGCCTCCCAATCCATTTTTGCCGACACGCGGGTATTGATCTCAATATCGTTATAAGGACCATTCATACTATTTGCGGCCTTGGTAAATACAATTGGCGATCTTGGCAGTTTTATCTCCTCCTGTTTGGCAGTAGACGTTTCCGACACATGGTCGACATAATTCAGGCCAAGACAGATGACATTTTGCCTCGGCCTTGGAATTGGCGAGCATAATGTTACCTCGTTACGTGATACACAATGAGCGTTATCAGCATCCTCGCAAAGACGTGCCAGTTTTTCCCAGGCCTGATTTCCTGCATCGAGCAACGAAAGCATTGAATCGATAGACGGGTCCCAGTCGGGATGCCTGGTGGGTAGAAATATTCGCTCACCCTGCTCAACACCCAGCCACACCTTATTTATATACTCACAACTGACTAAACGCATAACTTCCCTTATTTATACTTCAATAGTTATTAATACAGTCTATTTACAGACATATTTTGCACAAATAGTAAACACATGATGTAAGCTTAAGCCTATTCAACAGGTCTATTCCAGGGTAAATACAATCAAAATCTTACCGTGAAAAGAATTATAATATTTTTAGTCATTATTGCCTCGATTATTTTTGCGGCGGTAATTTTTGATGTGAGTAATTACCTGACATTTACAGAGTTAAAGGAACGTCAGGCTGAGTTACAATCACTGGTCAGTAACAATGCCTTTACTGCTGCTGCGTTATTCTTCTTTGTTTACGTAATAGCTACCAGTATCTCTATCCCTGGCGCTTTTGTATTCACTCTTGCCGGCGGTGCATTATTTGGTTTTATTCAAGGCGTAATTCTAGTCTCATTTGCTTCCACCATTGGCGCCTTATTTGCCTATCTGGTTGCGCGTTATTTTTTACATGACTTTGTGCAAAACAAATTCTCTGACCGTCTCAAATTGATCAACAGAAAAGTTGACAAAGAAGGGGCTTTTTATTTGTTATTTCTGCGTCTGGTCCCTGTGTTTCCTTTTTTCCTGGTCAACCTTGTGATGGCACTTACCACCATACGTGCATTTACTTTTTATTGGGTAAGTCAATTAGGCATGTTACCGGCAACACTAATATATGTGAACGCAGGCACTCAAATTGCAAAAATCTCTTCGCCCGGTGATATCACTTCACCCTCAGTCATTTTTGCTCTCGTACTACTCGGTATTTTACCGTTTATCACGAAAGGTATTATGTCAGCTTTGAAAGTCAGACGCATTTACAAAAATTTTAGCAAACCCGATTCATTTGATTACAACACTGTGGTTCTTGGTGGCGGTTCTGCTGGCCTTGTTGCAGCCTATACAACCAGCACGCTGCAGGGGAAAGTTGCTCTTGTTGAAAAACAGCAAATGGGTGGAGATTGTCTAAATACAGGATGCGTTCCTTCCAAATCGATTTTACGTAGCGCTAAATTTATTGCTGATATTAAAAATTTTGCTTCATATGGTCTAAGTAGTGCCAATTATGAACTGGAATTCAAAAACATCATGACAAGAGTTCATGACAAGATAGCTACGATTGAACCAAAAGATTCTGTTACTCGTTACACTGAGTTAGGTGTGCACTGCGAACAGGGTAACGCCGTTGTCGTCTCACCCTGGCAGGTAAAAGTTAATGACAGAATCTTAAGCACTAAAAACATTATCATCGCTACGGGGGCAACTCCTGCTGTGCCCGGTATCACTGGTCTTGATAAAATCCCTTATTTTACTACCGACACTATCTGGTCACTGACAGAGCTGCCTGAAGAGTTACTCATTATTGGCGCTGGTCCTATAGGTTGTGAGCTGGGGCAGGCATTTGCCAGACTTGGATCTCAAGTCACGATTGTTAATAATCAGGCCTCTATTTTACCGAATGAAGATGATGAAGCGGCGAAATTAGTTGCGACATCATTGGCAAGAGACAATATCACCCTGTTAAACAACTTCATTTCTGACAAATTTATAAATGACTTCGATCATTATTCTTTAATTGGGTCACATAATGATAAAGCTGCAACTATTTGTTTCTCGCACTTGCTAATCGCTACCGGCAGAAAACCCAGTACAGATGGATTGGCTAAACTCAATCTGGAGACAGATGATCACGGCCGCATCATCACAAACGATACACTACAAACAATGTATCCAAATGTTTATGCTTGCGGAGACGTTACAAGCTCCATGCAATATACACACGCTGCTTCTCATCAGGCCTGGTATGCAGCATTTAATGCGCTGTTTCATCCAGTAAAGAAATTCAAATGTACCCTGGAGAACATCCCGCGCGCTGTATTCACTGACCCTGAAATTACCAGTTTAGGCTACGGTGAAAAACAATTAACAGAAAAAAACATTGACTATAAGGTCACCACTTTCCCGATGGAGGATATAGATCGCGCAATTACCGATAATGCGACAACAGGATTCATAAAAGTCTTCACTCCTGCAAATAACGACAGAATATTAGGTGTGTGCATTGTTGGCGAACATGCCAGCGAACTGATTGCAGAATTTGTACTCGCGAAAACCAATGGATTAGGTTTGAATAAAATATTGAAAACCGTACACATCTATCCTACCCGAAGTGAAATTAATCGCATGGTCGCAGGCAAATGGCGACGCACCAGATTAACAACACGCACAATTAATATATTAAAAAAATTCCAGTCATGGAGACTAGGCTAACCCTATGCGTGATACGAAACATTTGTTATTCCCAGGCAATTTTCCTGCGATAAAGCGGAATCAACTAACCACATTGCAAGTTAATCTAGGTTACAGGTGCAATCAGTCATGCAGTCATTGTCACGTAAATGCCGGACCAAATCGAACTGAAATGATGGATGACACTACATTGGATCTGGTGATCAGATACATCTCGGAGCACAATGTAACACTGCTTGATGTCACAGGCGGCGCACCAGAACTCCACCCCCGATTTAAAGAGCTGGTGCTCGCCGCAGGAAAAGCAAATGTCACTGTGCGTGACCGCTGTAATTTAACAATATTGTTTGAACCACAACAGGAAAACCTGGCACAATTTCTTGCCGACAATCATGTTGAAATAGTTGCATCACTTCCCTGCTACACTGAAGAAAATGTCAACAAGCAACGCGGCAAAGGCGTGTTTTCTCTCAGCATTAAAGCCTTACAACAGTTAAATGCTCTTGGCTATGCTCAGGAGAACTCACTCAATCTGCATCTTGTCTTTAACCCAAGCGGACCGGTGTTACCACCCTCGCAGCATGAATTGGAAAAGCAATACAAGGAACGACTGCTAGAAGATTATAATGTACGGTTTAATGACTTATTTGTGATCACCAATATGCCTATCCAGCGTTTTGGCAGCAGTCTTCTTTCTACTGGTCACTTTGAAAGCTATATGAATACATTACGCACCCATCATCAGGCAGATAACCTGGCAACTGTCATGTGTAAAGATACTGTCAGCATTGACTGGCAGGGCAACGTTTATGATTGCGACTTTAACCAGATGCTGGAAGAACCATTATATTCAACACAAAACCGCCCGTTACATATACGCGATTTATTTACTCTCACACTGAATGGCCAACCCATCAAAACGGGCAATCACTGTTACGGCTGTACTGCCGGACAGGGGAGTAGTTGTTCTGGCGCTCTCACCTAGTGCTTGTTTTCTGAATTAATCTTCCACATATAGCACTTGAACAGTGTATGTACCTTGTCATCATAAGGTACAATCACTGATGCTTATGAACAAGTTAATTCAACACGCCTGGATTGCATTCATCCTGCTAAATAGCATTAGTATTAGTTTTGCAGCAGGTCCACCAACCAGAACCAAGCCCGTTGTGATTGATATAGCACAGCTACGCGAGCTGGCTCCATCAGCTGAATACCCAGGGACTGTTATCAGTAAAGATGACGCCCGCATTTCGTCAGAAGTTGAAGGTCGCCTGACCTGGGTAGCAGATGTCGGCACCATTGTTAAGCAGGGTGACATTGTTGCAAAACTGGATGATACTTTTTTGCAGCAGCAACGTGCAGAAGAACTGGCTATCATTCAAAGTGAGCAGGCCAAGCTTAATTTGCATGAGAAAGAGGTTAAACGCTTCCAGCGACTGATAAAGCAGAATAGTGTTGCTCAAACTGAACTAGATCAGTCTGTTTCTGACCGCACAGTTGCCAGAAGCAATATCATTGCTGCGCGAGCGCGGCTTGCACAAATAGAAGAGCGTATTTCACGATCTCACTTGCGCGCACCTTTTGCAGGTGTCATCAGCGAACGTTTTACCCAAACCGGCGAATGGACTCAAAATGGTAATCCTTTAGTTCGCCTGATCGATTTCAGCAACACTGAAATACAGGTACGAGTACCGCAAAACATTTATTCTCTAGTGTCACTGAGCAGTGAAATGAGGGTACACAATGGCGAGCAGACAATTATGGCTAGGGTCCAGACGATTGTCCCTGTGAGTACTACCACATCACGATTATTTGAATTACGTTTAATTCCCGAACAACAGTTATCACCTGGAACACTAGTTCGTATTTCAGTTCCAATTGCTAAAGCACGCGAGGTAATCTCTATCCACAGAGATGCATTAGTGCTTAGGAAAGGAAGTACTAGTGTATTTCGCATTAATGATGAAAACATAGCCGAACAGGTCAGCGTAGATATCGGCATTGGCGACGGTGAATACATCGAGTTAATCGGCGACATCAATCCAGCCGACCGTATTGTCACCAGAGGTGGAGAACGTTTGCGCCCGGGTGAGACTGTCACGATATCCAATGAGCCCAACTAAACTTGTTTTAGGTAATCCTACTGCAGGCCTTGTCACTGCATTACTCATCGTATTGTTCGGTTTCCTGGCTTTACGCGCCTTACCTGTACAGCTGACACCTGAAGTGGAACGACCCGAAATCACTATTACAACTGCCTGGCGTGGCTCTGCGCCAGAAGAAGTAGAGGCAGAGATAATAGAACCTCAGGAAGATCAGTTACGCGGTTTACCTGGCATGACAGAGTTACTATCTGAGGCAAAGCAGGGTGAGGGCAAGATCACCATCTCCTTTGATGTTGATTTTAGTCTCGAGCGTGGGTTAATTGAAGTCATAAACCGCCTTAATCGGGTTCCTCAATACCCAATAGATGCTGATGAGCCCATACTCAGTACAGCGGGAGGTCGCAGTCGTCCCATTGCATGGTTCATTATAAAACCAGACAAAGACAATCAAATAAATATAGAAGAATACCGCGACTATATTGAAGAAGTCGTTCAGTCACGTTTTGAACGCATTTCTGGTGTTGCCTTATCTGAAGTTCGTGGCGGTAACGAACGCGAAGTCCGTATAACAGTCGACCCATACAAAGCAGCCGGCGTTGGTATCGATATCATTAATGCGGCTGGCATTATTGGTAATAATGAAGATGTTTCTGGCGGAACAGTAGATGTTGGTAAACGCAGATACATCATTCGTTACACAGGCGCACTTGATCCAGATGACTTGCAAACTCTGGTACTGGAATGGCGTGATGGCCAGCCTGTATATCTGCGCGACATCGCTACTGTTACTGTTCAGCCAGCTGACCGTGATAACTTCGTAATCACTCGTGGTGAACCAGCCATTGCCGTAAATGCTTATCGTGAGGCCGGTGTTAATGTATTAGATGTTATGTCTGATTTACAAAATGCCATGCAAGAACTAGAAGAAGGTCCGTTAAAACGTTCCAGCTTAAGTATTGAGCAGGTCTATGATGAAACAGTTTATATTCACAGCGCAATACAGTTACTGCGTAGCAATCTTGGCTTAGGCATTCTTTTAGCCGTATTAATTTTATGGTGGTTTTTGCGTCGCCTGCGCGCCACCATGGTGGTCACTATTACCATCCCTTTATGTTTATGTGTCGCCTTTGTTGTTATTCTTGCGGCGGGCAAGTCAATCAATGTTATCTCTCTCGCTGCGTTAGCCTTTGCAGTCGGCATGGTAATGGATGCAGCCATTATCGTGCTTGAAAATATTGTGCGACTGAAAGAAAAAGGTGAATCCAGTTTCAATGCTGCACTTAAAGGAACAACGCAGGTATGGCCTGCGCTACTCGCCTCCACCGCAACTACTGTCGCGATTTTCCTGCCAGTCCTATTTTTAAAGGATCAAAGTGGCCAACTGTTTGCTGATTTATCCATCGCCATCACCGCAGCTATCATTGCTTCGCTATTTGTTGCCACTGTACTAATTCCAGTCGCCAGCATGGTTTGGCTTAATAAAACTGCATTTATAGATAAACATAGTCGCTCATGGGATGTAATAAGCAACAGGATATCCGAACTTACACGGTCAACTGTTTCCCGGTTCACTATAGTTGCATTATTAATCACAGTGCCTGTTGCCAGTTCAATACTGTTTTTCCCTGATCGTGATTACCTGCCGACCGGCAATCGCAATCTCGTATTTGGCTTTGTGTTACCACCACCAGGAGTGAACATTACACATATTAAAGACGAGATGGGCGATGTGATTGCAGACCGCATTACTCCCTATTTAACCGGCGAAAAGCAACCCAGAATCAAACATTATTTCTTTGTTGCCAGCGCAGGCTCAATTTTTATTGGCGGTCGTGCTGAAGACCCAAAGAAGGTTGATGAGCTTGTAGGTATTCTCAACCAGGTCGTCAGTGGATTCCCTGACACATTTGCAATTGTGACAAAAGCGTCTTTATTCTCAGGCTTTGGCGCAAACCGGGAGATAGAAGTTAATGTCCAGGGCAGAAATATCGACGCACTGATTGATTCAGCCCTGGCTGGCTTCATCACTATTCCACAAAAAATTCCCGGCGCAAGAGTTCGGCCACGACCAGGGCTAGAGCTGGCAGAGCCTGAGTTACAGCTTGTACCGCGTGACGATCGCCTGCGCGAAGTTGGCTGGAATCGTGAAGCACTTGCCCAGGTATCAAGAATATTAGGTGATGGCATGCAAGTCGGTGAATATTTCGATGGTGATGAACGCCTGGATATTCTGGTTCGTGTTCCTACCTGGGAAACGCCAGAACAACTTACAGCCATCCCTCTGCACACACCTGATGCTGGTGTTGTTCCATTCGGCGAACTTGTAGATGTGATTAGAACAGCAGGACCAAACACTATTCGTCGATTAGACCGACGGCGCACTATTACACTAGAAGTAACACCACCAGACAACATGCCGCTAGAACAGGTACTAACAATTATTCAATCTGAAGTTGCACCTGTTATGGAACCCTTGTTACCAGATGATGGCGTGATTCACTATGGTGGCTCGGCTGACAATTTAAAAGTAGCCATTAACAATTTAAGTAGCAGCTTCATTGTTGCACTGATTATTTTGCTGTTATTAATGGCTGCATTGTTCAGGTCATTCTTCGACAGTCTTCTAGTTATGCTTGCTCTGCCACTGGCTACAATCGGCGGTGTGATTTCACTTAAGATACTCGGATTACCCGCAGATCTGCTCACACTTATTGGTTTTATTATCTTACTTGGCCTGGTAGTCAACAATGCAATTTTACTTGTTTACCAGGCACGCAGTTTAGAGCGCGAAGGTCATGTTCGCACAGCAGCAATTAAAAATGCTGTACGCACTCGCATAAGACCGATTCTTATGAGCACTTCGACCACTGTGTTTGGCATGCTGCCATTAGTAATATTCGCAGGTGCCGGCACTGAACTTTATCAGGGACTGGCGGCAGTCATTGTTGGCGGGATGATAGTCAGCACATTCTTTACATTAGTACTGATACCAAGTTTGTTGCAGTTCAATCTGAAAAATAAAGCTGAATAACGCTTACGCTTTACAAAGCTGGAAAACATTTACAGCGATGCGAGTACATGAATCACAGCATGCATCGTTAAACATTCAAACCTGATTAAATATCACAAGCAATCAATTGACTGCTTGTGAATCATTTTTTCTGATATGCGCTTTAGTAGTTAACTGCGCGTGGAAGTGCTTTCGCCTGTTGCACCCACTCCTCTACTTGTGAAGCAGAAGGGACCTGACGCACTAATTTTTTCTCTTCGTTAACACTAACCATCTTTTCGTGCAGGTTCGCTGCATTTCGTTGTGCCAATTCAGGCACTGTGTCCACACCTGCACATTCCAGCAAATCTGCATACTGAGTACTCACGCCCTTAATTCGCGCAAGATCTGCGCGGTTAACCCAGTTTAATACCAGTTTTTCACTAATATCACATTTAGTTGCGATGTCCTTTCGACCTTTCTTTTCAGCGCCAGCTTCCAGTAGCTTTTCAACAGAAGCAATTCCGCCTTCCTGTAATTTTTTTGAGTAGACTTCACCGATACCTTCAATTTCTGCTAACTTTGTCATGTAGATCCCTCATTTAATTGGATTTATCTAGTTGGGTGGAAATGAGTCATTCATATTAGTCGCAATTTGTGACAGACAAATCACGTGATCTGTTCACTTTATTTTTTTACTGTTTTCCAGTCAACGATTAATTGTCATTTACCAGCATTTCACGCAAATGATCGAAACGTCTTTTTGCATCATCATCTACACGTGGATAGTGCATATTTAAAGACTCCATGGTTTCAGCAATAATTTTTGCTACGGTATATCGCATGTAAGGTTTGTTATCTGCGGGAATTGAATACCAGGGCGCCCACGATCGCGATGTTTCACTTAGTGCATCTTCATAAGCCTTCATGTAGTCATCCCAGTGACCTCGTTCTTTAATATCGGCCTCAGAGAATTTCCAGTTTTTCTCTGGCTCATCAATACGGCTTAAAAAACGATTACACTGTTCCTGCTTGGAAACATTCAACCAGAATTTTAATATCACTGTGCCGTTACGTGCCAGGTGTTGTTCAAAATCACGAATAGATTCATAACGCTGAGGCCAGATTTCTTTTTCATCTGGTTTGTCAGGTAGTTTCTGAAAATTTAGAATCTCCGGGTGCACACGGACAACCAACACTTCTTCATAATAGCTGCGATTAAATACACCAATACGACCTCGTTCAGGAAGGCGTGTCGTTGTTCGCCACAAATAGTCGTGATCCAATTCATTGGCCGATGGCTTCTTGAATGAAAACACCTGGCACCCCGCCGGATTAACACCTGTCAGTGCATGCCGGATAGTGCTGTCTTTTCCTGCCGCATCCATTGCCTGGAATACCAGCAACATTGAATGGCTATCATGCGCGTACATAATGCGTTGCAGGTCATGGATTATCCGGGTCTGCTTTTTCAGCTTCTTTTTAAATTCTTTATCGTCAAGCTGCTTCTCATCGATGCTTGTTATAGCATCTTTATATTTAAAGGAGCCGTCAAACGGTACCAGGTACGGGTGATCAATTGCTTTAAACATTTATTTCACCCTAACTGTTGGATTACCTTTGGCAAGCCAGCCGACAATACCCCCAGTCACATTGTAAACATTTTGATAACCATGTTCCTTGACCAGATAAGTCCCTACTGTTTTACTGCGGTTACCGGTCCGGCAAATGATGGCAACGGGACTTTCAGGTTTAATATGCATAGATGCTTGTTGCATCCATTGTTGTGGGTGTGCTTTTCGCCTTTCATCAAAAAACATAATCGGAATACTGCCTTCCACAATACCTGTCTGCTTCCATTCGCCAGGTGTTCTGACATCAATTACCGTGACACCTGATTTCATCAGCGCTTCAAGCCCTTTTGCATCTACTTCTGCAATCTCTGCAGAACAGGCTGACTGTGAAAACAGCAGACCCAATATAATCAGCCAGTTTTTCATCCTCATCATTATATAATCCTTGTGTTTATATTATATTTTCAAACTATCAACATTTCTTTTCCAGATATGTGCGCAGTCTGTTCTTTTTTTCCTCGACAATACTCTCATCGATATAATTTCGTTCGCCATTTTCATCCAAATCATAATATAAAATGCCTCCCTGATTCATATCACTTAACTCTGCCCTGACAGAATTACACCTGGAAGCTAATTGCGCTTTCTCCTGCTTTGCCTGCAAACGTTTTTCTTTGCGTTCCAGTCTTTCTGATTGCAGGTAGTCAGAGTACTTCTTCTGTCTTTCCTGCAAGCTGGTTTTGTCTTCCTGACTGCTATTTATATTATTATTTACTTTATTTAACTTTACCTTCTGCGCATCCTTATAAGGAGGTATCTGGGTGTATTGTGCTCGTCCATTTTCATCGATTACCTTATATACATCTGTGGCATGCAGGTTAATCGCGTATGCGATACTTGCAATCAAAACCAGTTTTGCAGCTGCATTAGTCACGACAAATGGATACCTTCATTTTGCAAAATAGTCTTGTAAAAAACTTTCAAAATTCATGTCATCACTCTCTTCCAGCTTCTTTTGTTCATGCAAACTTGTCTCCACCGCTTTTGAAATATCATTAGATGTTTGCGGGCATTTTTTGTTTTGAGAATAAAACTCACAGTATTGCTTCCCGAGACTTTCTATATACTGATAATACGACATGCCATTATCACGCATTGCACTGAGTATTTTTGCCGAGAATGTTTCTTCAACTGATTCTACACCAGGACCAAACTGTTTAATCGACTGAACAAACAGATTATCATCGCCGTTGCCATCCATGCATTGCGCTATCTTCATCAACCCTGAAAATATTTCCTTGCACCAGTCTTGCAGCAAAACACTTTCACCTTTGTTACGCAGATAAAGATCTGGCTTGCGCCCGTTATGAGATACTTCATATGCATTGATATCAATTTCTTCCCTTTCATCTCGGTCGATCAGGCTGTCATCTCCCAACAGGCAATAGACAAACAATACCTGCATAAACCTTAGTTGCTCAAGACTCAGACCGAATGGTGAGAACGGATTCAAATCAAGCGAACGAATCTCGACGTATTGCACCCCACGCTCCATCAGCGCCTGGGTTGGCTTCTCATTACGTCGCGCGACTTGTTTGGGCCTCACTGTACTGTAGTATTCATTTTCGATTTGTAGAATATTGGCATTCAATTGCCGATACTCGCCATTCACTTTTACGCCTATTTCCTCATAGGGTGCATACGGTGTTTTTATTGCTCGTGACAAACACATTACGTAGTCGGGCAAGTTATCGTAGCAGGCTTTAATGCCAATCTCATTTTCACGGTGATTAGTGTATCCAATATCCCCCAGACGCAATGATGTTGCATACTGCGCATAAAGCGTATTGTCGTCCCAGCGTTGTAAATCTTTTACTCCCTGATGACTAAAGCTCTTGTCAACAGCAGGTGACGCACCAAACAGATAGGGGACCAGCCAGCCAACACGTTGCAGATTGCGAATCAGTTTAAAGTACTGTTGATTAACAAATTCCTGCAGGCTACTTTTGTCCTGGAGTGTGTCTTGCCAGACCGGCCAAAAATCTTCCGGCATTGATAAATTTACATGAATACCGGAAATCACCTGCATCACTTTACCGTAACGATAGCCCAAACCCCGCCTATACACATTTTTCATCAGCCCCAGATTACTTGTGCCGTATTCAGCAATGCGAATACTCTGCTCACCATTAAGAATACATGGCATACTTGCTGGCCATAAACATTCCTTTCCTATATTGGGGTATACGAACTGATGTATTTGTCCGAGAAATTTTATTGCGTGCTCTGCCGTATCCAGCGGAGGAGTGACAAATTCCAGTAAAGCTTCGGAATAATCTGTCGTGATATATGGATGCATCAAGGCAGATCCTAATGCAACTGGATGATCCGTGTTTGCTATAACCCCTTTTTTGTCAGTACGCAGAGATTCTTTTTCAATGCCAACCTTGCCAATACGAAGCTTTGATTCAATATTATTGTTAGCAATCAGGTTTAGGTTGTCTTCGATAAATTGATGCATTTCAGATTGGACTTTTACCTATCAAGCAGGTGATTAATTTATGATGGCTTTGCTACACTAAACCAATGTATAAGCTTAGATTATATCAAAGCGCACCCTATAGTTGCCCATATATTCCCACTAACACCGCTCACCACCATACGACTGAGCCTGGGGCAATGTTATCTCCTGATATTTACAGTGAGTTAATCAATATGGGATTCAGGCGCGCGGGAAACCGAATACACAGGCCTAACTGTCTCACCTGCAAACAATGTGTCTCTTTACGCATCCCCGTCAGTCACTTTTACACCAACCGTAGCCAGCGTCGCGTATATAACAAGAACAGCAACCTTAAATCAGATGTGGTTATTAATCCCGATTTCTCAGGCTACATTCCGCTTTACCAACACTATATTAGCCACAGACATCCAGAGTCTAAAGATATGCAGGATGCTATCAGCACATTTGAGGATTTTTTATTCAGCTCCTGGTCAAATACATTTTCGATTGAATTCCGCCTTCCCAGCCAGCAGCTGATTTGTGTTGCCATCTGTGACCCACTCACCCAGGGCTGGTCTGCTGTGTACACATTTTATGATGTTGAGTATTCACATCTTAGCCTTGGTACATTTTCTATTCTTAAACAAATCGAGTTATTAAAACATCGCCAACTCGATTATCTGTATTTAGGGTATTGGATTAATGATTGCGATAAAATGAACTACAAAACCCAATTCAGGCCCTGTGAAGGATTTACTGATGAACAATGGATGACAATGCATGACTAAGCAAAAAAGCCTCGGCACAGATTTTGTGAATTTGCCTGATACCAGCCACTTAAAAAGCATCTCTCTATCAGACATGAATTCTAGCGCATTCCTTCGTGTTGACAATATACCTGGCAAACAGGCATCCGTTAAAATTCTCTATGCCATTTCACAGGCAAACGATTTCAAAATCAGCAGCAAGCAAGCCAGCACAGGTATTACCTTGTTTGGTGATTACACCGAAGAAGAAATACAACAACCGGATTCACACCCCAACATTAGACTGTTATTAAACATTATTGAAAAAGACGAAGTATGGAAACTCGAAGCAGATTAATTTTAGAATGACTTACAAGCCAGCAGCGTCCATTTCCATATAATGAACCACACCAGTCCGGCATTCTCTTTTCTTCTTTAACTGTATTTCAGATCGCTGGATTCCCGCTTTTGCGGAAATGACATGGATTTTTATTAACCACTATTTTTCAACTTCATTTTTTTAGAAAAAAAATTTCAGCTAATACACGTTTTTCAAAAAATCCTTATTTCCTCATAACACTAATGATTACTACGCCATCTCCAATAACCTGGTATCCAGCGATTAAATGGCAGCCGTATATTCAACAGCGTTATTAATAATTCACTGCATTCCTGCCTGCAAGCTAATGACGAGGTGAGGAAATTAACAAGGTCTATCCCAGTCAAATGCAGGACCGGGATCAGTCTTGCGTCCAGGGGCAATATCACAATGACCAACAATATGCCCTTTGCGATTTAATTCAGGGTAGGTCATCTGCAAACACAAGGTCACGGCCTGCAACACACGATATTGTTCATCGGTATAGTCAATCTCATCTGTCCCTTCCAGCTCAATACCAATTGAAAAATCGTTGCAACGCTTCCTCCCCTCAAAACATGACTCGCCCGCATGCCACGCACGTTTATTAAACGGAACAAATTGAACCAGCTTTCCTGAACGCTCAATCAAAAGGTGGCTTGAGACTTCCATGCCTTTTATTTCCTTAAAATATGGGTGTATGTCAGGGTCGAGTTTATTTTGAAACAGGTCTTTGACATAACCACCACCGAACTCACCAGGTGGCAGACTAATGTTATGAATAACCAGTAAGGTTATTTCTGTATCTGGTGGCCGTTCATCGAAGTTTGGCGATTCTATAAATTTTGCGCCAGCGATACAATTGGTGGAAGGGTCTATACGCATATTGCCAATAATATTTTATGTGATTCAGCTTTTTTAAACTATATTGATACTCTTACCTTGTTGGTCATATACCCTATCATATACGCTTAAACGAGTTTCTTTCGCTCATAGATAATCATTCGCCGTCCTCATAACGCATATAATCATTTATCCTTGAATAAAATTGTATTCAATTTTTGTCACATTTATAAATTAAGTACTCTAATTAACCTGATATAGTATTATTTAAATGCCTTCTGAGCTACCAGTCCGCTTATAAAATCCTAGTTGACCCGGTAATCGTTATAATTATCTGGCAGCGAATCCAGATTCATTTCAACCATCATGCCAGCACCGATTGCAGAATAGCAATTGTCGTCTGATCTTTCTGGAGTACTTTTACGCATGCATAAATGCACTTGCCTGTTTGCCTCATCCAGTTTCTTTTAAATCAGGCTGGCTATCAGCATTTATAATTCAATGACTACACCCATAAAAAAAGCCCCGCTTAGCGGGGCTTTTTATTCAGCATGGACTCATGAATAAGGAGTTCTTCCTACATCATTCCGCCCATTCCTCCCATGCCGCCCATGTCTGGCGCGCCCATAGGAGCACCTTCTTCCTTTGGCAATTCAGCTACCATGGCTTGAGTTGTAATCATTAAGCCGGCAATTGAACCCGCATTTTGCAATGCAGTACGAGTCACTTTAGTTGGATCAAGAATACCCATCTCAATCATGTCACCATATTCACCTGACGCAGCGTTGTAACCAAAGTTACCTTCACCTTCATCAACTTTAGCGAGTACCACTGAAGCTTCATCACCTGCGTTAGATACGATTTGGCGTAGCGGCTCTTCCATTGCACGTCGTGCAATATTGACACCTGCAGTTTGATCGTCGTTGTCACCTGTTAAATTAAGCAATGCTTTACGTGCACGAATCAGTGCAACACCACCACCAGGAACAACGCCTTCTTCAACCGCTGCACGAGTTGCGTGCAATGCATCTTCTACACGTGCTTTCTTTTCTTTCATCTCAACTTCTGTTGCTGCACCGACTTTGATCACTGCAACACCGCCAGCTAATTTAGCCATACGTTCCTGAAGCTTTTCTTTATCGTAGTCTGAAGTTGCTTCTTCAATTTGTGCACGAATCTGATCTACTCGTGATTTAATTGCATCTGCTTTGCCTGCTCCATCAACAATAATAGTGTTTTCTTTAGAAATAGTGATACGTTTAGCAGTACCCAAATCATCTAGCGTCGCTTTTTCCAGAGATAAACCAACTTCTTCAGCGATAACAGTACCACCGGTGAGAATCGCAATATCTTCCAGCATTGCTTTACGACGGTCACCAAAACCTGGCGCCTTAACTGCAGCGACTTTCACGATACCGCGAATAGTGTTTACTACTAATGTCGCCAGTGCTTCGCCTTCAACGTCTTCTGCAATGATCATTAAAGGACGACCTGCTTTTGCAACGCCTTCAAGTAATGGAAGAAGATCACGAATGTTGGAAACTTTCTTGTCATGTAACAAGATGAACGGATCATCCATATCACATGTCATGTTGTCCTGGTTATTAACAAAATATGGAGAAAGGTAACCACGATCGAACTGCATACCTTCAACTACATCCAGCTCATTCTCTAGCGCATTACCTTCTTCAACTGTAATGACACCTTCTTTGCCGACCTTATCCATTGACTCTGCAATAATGTCACCAATCGATGAATCAGAGTTCGCAGAAATACTGCCAACCTGTGCAATTGATTTGTTATCAGAACAGGGTACTGAAGCCGTCTTCAATGCTTCTACAGCAGTCGTGACTGCCTTATCGATACCGCGCTTAAGATCCATTGGATTCATGCCAGCAGCAACTGCTTTCATACCTTCACGCACTATTGATTGCGCAAGAACGGTTGCTGTAGTTGTTCCGTCACCTGCAACATCAGATGTCTGTGAAGCAACTTCTTTCACCATCTGTGCGCCCATGTTTTCAAGCTTGTCTTCCAGCTCTATTTCTTTTGCCACAGATACACCATCTTTAGTCACCGTTGGCGCACCAAATGATTTATCCAAAACGACGTTGCGACCTTTCGGCCCCAAAGTTGCTTTTACTGCGTTAGCGAGGATGTTCACACCATTCACCATACGGGCTCTGGCTTCATCTCCAAATATAACTTCTTTTGCACTCATAACATTTACCTTCGATTAACTTGTATTTAATTCAAACAATTCTGATTTCGGAATCTGTCCAGTGTGTTTACACTAGCCTTCGATCACAGCCATGATGTCGTCTTCACGCATCACCAATAAGTCTTCGCTGTCTACTTTCACTTCAGTTCCAGAATATTTTCCGAACAGAACGGTATCACCCACTTTGACATCTAGCGCCTGCACTTTTCCGCTATCAGTTAATTTGCCGTTACCCACAGCAAGTACTTCACCTTTGATAGGCTTCTCAGTTGCAGAATCAGGAATTACGATGCCGCCCGGGCTGGTACGCTCTTCTTCCATTCGCTTAATCACTACACGGTCGTGTAAAGGTCTTAATTTCATGCCGTATTTCTCCTGACAATTAATAAATCTTAAAATTCTTTATAAATTCATAGGGTTGCTAATTTTGTTAGCACTCTAGTCGAATGAGTGCTAATAATACTGTTCGGTCTCGCATTGTCAAGACGCAAGTGGCTACTTGCTATCGTCCTCATCGCTTTTTTTAAACTCTCCCTCAATCACATCAGGATCATGTGGCCTGGGAGAGTGTCCTGTATGGAATCCATGCGTTTTTACTTTCATATTTTTGATTGCCCAGGCAATCATGGTTTTGCGTGTCAGTGGTATCAGGCACAGAAATCCAATGGCATCGGTAAGAAAGCCCGGCGTTAATAACAGTGCTCCACCCAAAATCAGTGCCACACCTTCCAGCATCGTTGTTGCCGGTAATTGACCTGTGGCCACTTCCTGTTGAAATTTGGCCATCGTGCTGAAACCTTGAGCTCGCAGCAGAGTCACACCTATCAGCGCAGTCACAATGACCAATACCACCGTGGGCAAGGCTCCAATCAGCCCACCCAGTTTTATAAAGAGATAGATTTCTATTAACGGGACACCAATAAACAAGGCTACACCAACCGGAAAGCCTCGCATCAGAGTTTGCTAGTTTTTATTACCATTACACCTATATAGTGGCGACAATATGAATTTACAATGGCTAAAAAAATATTTATCCAAAAATGTATGTCTACAATAAATAATCAGAAGATTCTGTTAGTGATGACCACTATTACTGACATCGATAAGGGAAAATCACTCGCTCGTCAGATAGTTGAAGAACAACTGGCTGCCTGTTGCAACATTGTACCTGGTATCACATCAATTTATTGCTGGAAAGGTGAACTGTGTGATGATCAGGAGTGTCTACTGGTAATGAAAACCACTGAAACCCGGTATACACAGTTAAGTAAGTTTATTATTCAGCAGCATCCTTACGAAACCCCGGAACTAATCGCCTTACCTGTTACAGAAAGTACACAAGAGTATCTATCATGGGTCATCAAACAAACCAGTTAATTTACCAGTCTATCTGGACGTCTCTATTAATCGTCTTTTTACTGACAGGCACATCAGGCCAGTTATTTGCTGCCGGCAATCCTTTTGGAAATAGTAGCGAAGATGAAGAGTTTTTGACCGTAGATGAGGCTTTCCAGTTAACCGCTACCAGTAAATCGGCTAACGAAATAAATTTATTCTGGAATGTGGCTGATGGTTATTACCTGTATAAAAAGCGTATCAGCGTCAGTAGTAATGACAGCAATGTCATCATAGGGGAGCTGAATTTACCTGCTGGCAAGAATCAGCATGATGAATTTTTTGGAGACGTTGAGATATACGAACATAGCCTTGATGTCACTGTTCCTGTTTCTGCTGCTTCCAGCACCGTTCAACTCATTGTTGGCTATCAGGGCTGTGCACATGCAGGCCTATGTTACCCCCCGGTTAAAAAAACGTTAACGGTCACACTGCCCGGTATTTCTGATGCAGCGATTGCCAGCCCGGCCGTCAGTGCCAGTGAAACCGTCCCGGCCAATGAACAGGATAGTATTCTTGAAGACCTTAAAAACGCCAATCCTGTCATCGCAATATTGCTCAGTCTTGGCTTTGGAATTCTGGTGGCATTCACCGCCTGCATGTATCCGATGATTCCCATCCTGACTTCACTGATCATGGGGCAGGGCGAAAAAATCACCACTTTCAGGGCATTCAGCCTATCGCTTAGCTATACCCAGGGCATCGCGATAACTTTTGGTGTTCTTGGTGCAGTCATGGCCGTCATTGGCGAAGCTTTAGGTATACAGGGCAGCCTGCAGACCCCCTGGATTTTAATTCCATCAGCACTGCTGTTTATTGGCCTGGCTTTATCCATGTTTGGATTTTATGAAATTCAGGTACCCAGCGCTCTTCAAAGCAAATTAAATGAAAAAAGTAACCAGCAAAAAGGCGGATCACTATTTGGCGTAGGCTTGATGGGTGTGCTTTCTGCACTAATTGTTGGCCCGTGTGGCGGGCCGGTTTTATTGGCAGTGCTCGCGTTTGCTGCCCAGTCACAAAACCCTCTCGCAGGATTCCTTTATTTATGGATTTTTGGCACGGGTATGGGCTTGCCTCTACTTATAATGGGCTCAGGTGGTGGAGCACTATTGCCTCGCGCCGGAACCTGGATGGACAAGGTCAAGGCAACGGGCGGAGTGATTATGATCGGCCTTGCAATCAGCTTCCTGGAACGCCTCAGCCCGACTTACATATCACCCGCTTTAATCATGCTGATGTGGGCAGCACTGCTGATTATCGTTGGTGTTTATCTGGGTGCATTGAAATCTCTGTCTGACGATTGCAGTGGATGGAGTAAATTGTGGAAAGGGCTCGGTCTGGTACTGTTAATTTACGGAGCCATGTACTTGGTCGGTCTTGCAGCAGGTGGTAAAGATACACTCAAACCACTCACAGGCATTATCAGCAGTGGGCACCAGACATCTGCTCAGCAACATAGCACCCATCAACGCATCAAAACTGTAGATGACCTAAACCGCGAACTCGCGGCTGCCAAGGCAGCAGGCAAACCTGTGATGCTGGATTTTTACGCCGACTGGTGCGCCTACTGCAAAGTGATGGAGAAAAAAGTATTCCCTGACCCTGCTGTTGTCGCAGCCATGGAAAATGTTGTGTTTTTACAAGCGGATATCACTGTTCAGGATGATGCTGATAAAGTCTTGGCTCGACATTTGGACATGTCTGCGCCACCCGTATTATACTTTTGGGATGCACAGGGCAATGAACTGCGAAGTAGCCGATTAACCGGCAGCGTCACTGCTGAGCAGCTAGCCAGACACCTCGACACGATATTTTAATGCTGGATTTACTCTCTGATGCCGGCCACACGCATCAACAACGCACTTAGTCAGCACATGTAAACCACAATCTGTTGCAAACCTCTGAAAATTTGCGGCTAAATTCGTCTATCTTGTTCTATATTAGACAGCTCGTAGTTTTTACGGCACAATGTTGCCAGATGAAAAAACACATTCAAATCAAGAATTTTTACAGTCGATGAGCAAAATTCTTCTTCTTAATGGCCCCAATCTAAATCTGCTGGGATCAAGAGAGCCAGAAGTGTATGGCCACGACACTCTAACTCAGGTGGTTGATAGTGCTTCTGCCCATGCAATCTCATTGGGTCACGAATTAGTGCATTTGCAATCAAATGCAGAACACGAGCTGATAAATCGATTGCATACCTCTAAACAGGACAGCATTGATTTCATTATTATCAATCCAGGCGCGTTGACTCATACCAGTATTGCACTCAGAGACGCATTTCTTGGTGTTGCAATTCCATTCATCGAAATACATATTTCAAACGTATTCGCACGTGAAGAATTTCGTCAGATATCATATTTATCAGATATCGCTGTAGGAATCATTTCTGGCATGGGCATTTATGGGTACCAACTTGCCATTAGTGCAGCACACAACCAGTTAACCAAATAAAAAGAACTAAGCACATGGATATACGAAAAGTAAAAAAACTAATCGAGTTGCTGGAAGAGTCCGGCATTGCCGAAATAGAAATTAAGGAAGGTGAGGAGTCAGTACGCATTAGCCGTACCAGCCCCAATGCAGCCATTGCACCGATGCAGTATGCTGCCCCGCCCGCACCGCTACCCGCGGCGGCACCAATGTCTGCAGAAAACGCCAGCAATGAATCCACTACAGTCAGTGGTCACCAGGTGACATCACCGATGGTCGGTACATTCTATGAAGCCTCTTCTCCTGGCGCTACGCCATTTACTGAAGTTGGCAAACAGGTGAAGGAAGGTGATGTACTTTGTATTATCGAGGCGATGAAAATGCTCAATCAAATTGAAAGCGATAAATCAGGCACTGTCAAAGCGGTGCTGGCTGAGAATGGACAACCCGTTGAATTTGGCCAGCCTCTTTTTGTTATTGAATAATTCAGCCGCCTAACTAATTGGCAGCGCACTTATCCATTACAACAAAGCAGTTTGCCAGTGATGAAACCTCACATTAAGAAGAATATCTGAACCATGTTAGAAAAAGTTGTTATTGCCAACCGCGGTGAAATTGCACTACGCATCTTACGTGCATGCCGTGAACTTGGAATTAAAACTGTAGCAGTGCATTCCACTGTTGATCGTGAATTAAAACACGTCAAACTTGCTGATGAATCTGTGTGTATTGGCCCCGCGCCTTCAACTGAAAGTTATCTGAATATTCCAGCCATTATCAGTGCCGCAGAATTAACTGATGCTTCAGCAATTCACCCAGGCTACGGCTTCCTGTCCGAGAACGATGACTTTGCTGAGCGCGTTGAATCTAGTGGCTTTGTTTTTATCGGCCCGACCGCCGACACCATCCGTCGCATGGGCGATAAAATTTCAGCCAAGAATGCCATGCAGGAAGCCGGGGTGCCTTGTGTGCCCGGTTCCGCAGAACCACTTTCTGATGATTTTACCAGCAACTCCAAATTGGCTAATGATATTGGCTACCCAATCATTGTCAAAGCCGCCGGTGGCGGTGGCGGCCGTGGTATGAGAGTAGTCCGCGGGGACCATGAGTTGGCAGACGCTGTTTCATTAACAAGATCTGAAGCAACCGCTGCATTCAACAATGGCACGTTGTATATGGAAAAGTTTTTAGAAACACCTCGCCATATTGAAATACAGGTGCTTTCTGATACTCACGGCAATGCTATCTATTTGGCAGAACGCGATTGCTCAATGCAGCGCCGCCATCAAAAAGTCATAGAAGAAGCGCCCGCACCAGGTCTGACAGATGAGGAGCGCCGCTTCATTGGCACGCGATGCGCAGACGCATGCAAGCTGATTGGTTATCGCGGCGCTGGTACGTTTGAATTTTTATATGAAAACGGTGAATTCTATTTCATTGAAATGAATACACGCGTACAGGTAGAGCATCCGGTCACCGAATACATTACAGGTATTGATATTGTTAAACAGCAGCTTCTAATCGCGTCTGGTGAAAAGCTATCCATAAGTCAGGATGACGTAAAAATTACCGGCCATGCAATCGAGTGTCGCTTAAACGCAGAAGACCCAGACACATTTATGCCAAGCCCCGGCAAAATTACTCGTTACCACAGCGCTGGCGGTTTTGGAGTACGTGTTGATTCTCACATTTATTCCGGCTATTCGGTGCCACCCAATTACGATTCCATGATTGGCAAGTTAATCACTCACGGGGAAGATCGTGCCACCGCCATTAAACGCATGCATGGTGCATTACAGGAAATGATTATTGATGGAATCAAGACCAATATCCCATTACAACTTCGGCTTATGGCAGATGCTGAATTTTGTAAAGGGCAAGTTGATATTCATTACCTGGAACGATTACTCGAAAACAAGTAGCCGCGTTACTGCCGCATGTTTCAGTTACGTGTACAAACCAGTGCTCATGCAGCAGAGCACATTGAAGAGTTACTGTTTACCTGTGGCGCCGTAAGTGTTTCTTACGAAGATGCTGCAGATGAGCCGATACTTGAACCGCATATTGGCGATCATCCTCTTTGGTCCAGTCTTGTCCTGCAAGGTCACTTTACTACTGAAGAATCTATTCAGCTGGCGACCAAAGCACTCGAAAACGACCCATCAGTCCACCAGCAAATAATACTGACACAAATTGAAGATCAGGACTGGCAAGCCAGCTTTCAGCAGCAATTCAGCGCCATGCAATTCGGGCCACTATGGATTTACCCCTCCTGGGAAGCCAACCCTGCTCCGAATGGCATTAGCCTGCAACTGGATCCCGGACTTGCATTTGGCACCGGGCATCACGCAACAACCCGCCTGTGTTTAAGCTGGCTGAGTAATGCGGAATTAAAAAACACAAGCGTGATTGATTTTGGTTGTGGCAGTGGAATTCTTGCCCTGGCTGCATCATGTTTGGGTGCTGATCACGTTTATGCTGTCGATATAGACCCGCAGGCAATTACTGCAACACATGACAATCTCAATCGCAATCAACTGAATGCGGACAATTTCACTATAGGCAGCATCGATACCCTGGCCAAGGTCAAAACTGACATTATTGTTGCCAATATTCTCGCTGCTCCACTCATCGAGCTTCGTGATATTTTTCTGGAACACTTGAAAAATCACGGCACGCTGGTCGTCTCTGGAATACTACAGTCCCAGACAGAATCGATCTGTCAACACTACAGTCATCAGTTCCACTGTAACCAGATCTATCAACAGGAAGAGTGGGCATGTATTTCGTTTACGCGAATCTGATCATGAACTGCTAAACTGGCGTATGTTCACTCGTTGCCCAAGCTGTCGCGCAGCATTCAGTATTACCAACCAACAGCTGGAAATCGCAGCTGGCATGGTTCGTTGCGGCATGTGTGAGCATGTATTTGACGCACGACTGTACCTGTTCGAACAAGCCTCTGAAGACATGTACGACACCGTGGATGTTGAGCTGGGTAATGAAGATGCGTCTGCTATTGATCTGGAATTTCTAGACAGAGAGCTTCACGGCACACACCCCCATATTCCGGAGCCTCCCAAGACTCCTCTGCCACCCGTGTTTAATACTGAGAATACCGATGAAGTCGAGCAAGACGCCGTTGATGCTAGTGCCCGGATTCAGCACGAAGCTGTTAAGGAAACGCCGGTTCCAAAAGCTATCGCGGATGATATTTCAAGCCTGGATAACGAATCCACACACATACAGCCAGTAAAATGGCTGGCCTGGCTGGCTTCGATTGTGCTTGTTGCAGCACTTTCCTTACAGCTTATTGCCGCTCTGAAACTGGACCTGATCCCTCAACAGTATCATTCCATGATTTGCGAATGGATAAGCTGCACTATCAAAACACCGCGGGCATTAAACAGAATAGAAGTACTAAATCGAAGTATTTATACTCACCCCACTCAAAAACAGGCACTGATGGTGACGGTCACGATTATTAACCGGGCTGAATTTGCTCAACCTTATCCACTGATACAGTTGAGATTTTTAAATATTGCTGGCGATATTATTGCCGCAAGACAGTTTGGCGCCAATCACTATCTGAAGGATAAATGGACACCTAATCAGCTAATGGAGCCAGGTATGCCGCTATCCATTAAACTGGAAGTACACGACGTAGGTGAAGAGGTTGTCAGTTATGATTTCGATTTTTTATAGATTTTCTACACTTAATCAAAAACAACTATGCAAATTGGCAGACACACCCTGACAAACAATCTGTTTCTGGCCCCGATGGCTGGTGTCACCGACCTTGTATATCGCAAGTTATGTCGCCAGCTGGGCGCGGGATATTCTGTCACGGAGATGATAAGCGCTGACAGCAAGCTGTGGCATAGCAATAAATCAAGATTAAGACGTCAGCATCTGGGAGAACCGACCCCGCGAGTAGTTCAAATTGTTGGCTCAGATCCCCTGCAGCTCGCACAGGCAGCCGTATTTAACGTCGAACATGGTGCAGACATTATTGACATCAACATGGGCTGTCCCGCCAAAAAAGTGTGCAAGGTGCTGGCAGGGTCCGCACTGCTGGCTGATGAGGATCTGGTTAAGAGAATTCTGAATGCCGTGGTTAATGCGGTTGATGTCCCGGTAACATTGAAAATTCGCACTGGAACAGATATCGAGAATCGGAACGGCGTGGCAATCGCGCGGATTGCTGAGGACAGCGGCATACAGATGCTGACGGTACATGGACGAACTCGTGCCTGCCGGTTCAATGGTCAAGCAGAATACAAAACAATTTGCAACATAAAAAAATCAATTAATATCCCTGTGGTTGCAAATGGAGACATAAATTCACCAGAAAAAGCAAAAAAGGTCTTGGCAATTACTAACGCAGATGCGATTATGATCGGACGCGCGGCACAGGGCCAGCCGTGGCTTTTTCGCCAAATAGGCCACTATCTGAAATACAATGAAAAATTAGAAGATCCGCCCCAAGCGGAGATGCGTACTATTGTATTGACTCATTTAGAAGAATTGTATTCCCTGTATGGAAAACAACAAGGAGTGCGAATTGCGCGTAAACATATTGGCTGGTATTTAAATAATATGCATAGCTCACAACAATTCAAACAGAAAGTGTTCTCTGTAGCTGATGCAGATGTTCAGTTCAATATGGTACGCAGTTATTTGCAAGACGCAGAATTAAAAATGGAGAACGTTGCATGAATAACCCAGTTACAAATCTTAATGTATCAGAGTTACACCCGGTCACACCGACACAAACGCTCAGGGAGTCTGTTGCAGATTCTTTGCGTAGTTATTTCAGTAAGTTAGATGGACATGCGCCAGATGACTTATACCGCATGGTAATCGAAGAAGTGGAAAAACCTTTATTAGAGTCTGTTATGAACTACTGTGGTGGCAACCAAACCAAAGCAGCTAAATGTCTTGGCTTAAACCGCGGAACCCTTCGCAAGAAACTAAAGCACTACGACGTACGTTAGTCGTATGCCGTCAGACACTCGCCGGCGAGTGCAACGTGCACTCATTAGTGTTTCAGACAAGTCCGGCCTAGAACAGTTTGCCTCCGAGTTACATCAGGCAGGCATACATATTCTCTCAACTGGTGGTACCGCTGCACAATTAAGTGCAGCAGGTATCCCTGTGACTGACGTCAGCGAACACACGCGCTTTCCTGAAATCATGGGAGGGCGAGTTAAGACGCTGCATCCAAAAATTCACGGCGGGATCCTTGGTCGCACAGATATCGACGATGATGTCATGCAGGAGCATGAAATAGATGCTATTGACCTGGTCGTGGTAAATCTTTACCCCTTCGCACAAACCATTGCCAAACCAGACTGCACGTTAGATCTCGCAATAGAAAACATTGATATAGGCGGTCCAGCCATGCTGCGTGCCGCCGCCAAAAATCATCAGCGCGTAGGTGTCGTCGTCGATCCCTCTGATTATTCACAGGTACTGGACGACCTCAAAGCCAATGGCGGCTGTCTATCGCACGACACGCGTTTTAATCTTGCGCGCAAGGCTTTTAGTCATACAGCAGAATACGATGGCATGATCGCCAATTACCTTGGCCAGCAGAATGAAGCTGCTTTCCCTGACACATTGCATTTGACCTTCAACAAGAAACAGGCGATGCGTTATGGTGAAAATCCACATCAAAATGCCAGCTTTTATGCTCAACGCAATCCTGGTGAAGGTTCTGTCGCAGCCGCGAAATTCATACAGGGCAAAGAATTATCGTTTAATAACATTGCAGACACTGATGCCGCTTTACAGTGTGTAAAGCAGTTCACCGCACCTGCCTGCGTCATCGTTAAACACGCAAATCCATGTGGTGTCGCTATGGCAGACTCTATTACAGATGCATACCAGAAAGCCTACACTACTGATCCAACATCTGCTTTCGGGGGCATTATTGCTTTCAATCGCCCTCTTGATGCTGATACTGCAAAACAAATCCTGGACCAGCAATTTGTCGAAGTGATTATTGCGCCTGGTATTGACTCAAACGTGACTGAAATTCTGAATACCAAGCCAAATACACGTGTGCTTGATTGTGCCACGACAACTTCGGTCAATAACGAGTTTGATTTACGTAAAGTAAGTGGCGGCATTTTAGTTCAGGATCAGGACAGCATAATTACCGAAGCCGCTGACCTTAAAATTGTCACTAAGCGACAACCCGGTGAACAGGAAATTCGTGATTTATTATTTGCCTGGAAAGTTGCCAAGTTTGTAAAATCCAACGCCATTGTTTATGCACGAGATGAACGCTCCATTGGTATTGGTGCCGGCCAGATGAGTCGTGTGTATTCCGCTAAAATAGCAGGAATTAAAGCCAGCGATGAAAATCTGGTTGTAAAAGGCTCTGTGATGGCATCGGATGCATTCTTTCCATTCAGAGACGGACTCGATGCTGCCAGTGAGGCAGGCATTACTGCAGTCATTCAGCCCGGTGGATCACGCAATGATGCAGAAATTATTGCCGCGGCCGATGAACACGGCATGGCCATGGTGTTTACAGGCATTCGTCATTTCCGTCATTAACAGACTCCATTACAAGCACAGTCAGCCTGAATACTATTTAGCATAAGAATGTCCATAGCCATTCAGATTGGGCAGATCATGTTTCCCCTCATTGCTATCGTAAGCGTTGGCATATTTATAGGAATTCGCAGGCACCCTGAACTTGATTCCATTAACGATATAAACCTGCATGTATTTATTCCGGCGCTAGTATTTTCTTCTTTACTACAGCAACAATTTGAGTTTAAAGAATTCGCCCTGCTGGGTTTGAGCGGACTGGCTTTAGTACTGATTACAGCGGTTATCGTTATCCCGCTTGCACGTGTATTCAATATTGAATACCGCACTCTGGCACCACCAATGATGTTTCATAATGCAGGAAATATCGGCCTGCCACTGATGAGCCTTGCATTGGGCCCCAAAGGCCTAGCGGCCGGATTAATTCTTTTTTTAGTGGGGAACATTACTCATTTTGGTATTGGCTCATACATGCTTGACCAGAATGCAAAATGGATTCGCAGTCTCACATCTCCGGCGATCCTAGCTGCTATCCTTGCACTGCTTTTACAATCACAAAATGTTCAGGTGGCAAGTTTCATTTCTCTGCCAATTGATATGCTGGGCAGTATTGCCGTTCCTTTGATGTTGTTCTCTCTTGGCGTGCAGCTAGCAAAAGCAAACCTGTATTTTTGGAAGCTGGGCTTACTGGTTGGCTTCCTGACACCAGCAATTGGTGTTGTTCTGGCGTTAATAATTGCAAGCGTCACACCACTGGAGAAAACCCAGATTGGTGCACTAATTTTATTTGGCGCATTACCTCCCGCAGTGATGAATTTCTTATTTGCAAAACGCTATCAGCAAGAACCGACAAAGGTTTCTGCTATAGTATTGGTTGGCAATTTGCTGGCAATTATTACGTTACCTTTAGCGTTATTTTTTGTATTACCGCGATTCAGTTAAGCAAGAGAATTTTATGGAAAATATTTTAGTTATAGGCAGTGGCGGCAGAGAACATGCACTGGCCTGGAAACTCATACAGTCACCACATACACGTAAAGTCTATGTTGCACCGGGAAATGCAGGTACTGCATTAGATGACGGGATTGAGAATATTGATATTTCCAGTGACAATATCGATGAATTAATTTCTTTTGCCAAAAACAGGAAAATAGACCTGACTATTGTCGGTCCAGAAGCACCTCTGGTGGCCGGCATCGTAGATCAGTTTTCCTCACAGGGTTTAACTATCTTTGGACCCAGACAATTCAATGCGCAGCTGGAAGGCTCAAAAAGTTTTGCCAAAGAATTTATGCGCAGTTGCAACATACCAACAGCCGATTACCATGAATTTACTGACACAACACTGGCAGTAGATTATCTGAAAGAACAGTCCTACCCGATTGTGATCAAGGCCGATGGTCTGGCGGCGGGTAAAGGTGTTGTCATCGCCCAGGATTATCAACAGGCCGTTGACGCAGTAACATCCATGTTAACCGGCGATGCCCACGGTGAAGCAGGCAAGAAAATTGTTATAGAGGAATTTATTCAAGGCGAAGAAGTCAGTTTTATTTGCCTGGTTGATCATGGCACCGTTATCCCTCTGGCAAGTTCCCAGGATCACAAAGCTCGCGACAATGGCGACCAGGGACCGAACACCGGTGGTATGGGGGCTTATTCACCTGCACCCCTCGTCACTGATGCGCTACACGAAGCTATTATTTCACAGGTTATTCAACCTACTGTTCAGGGATTTATGGATGCAGGCCATCCTTACCAGGGTTTCCTGTATGCCGGCTTGATGATTACCGCTGAAGGTGAACCGAAGGTACTGGAATTCAATTGCCGATTTGGTGACCCTGAAACACAACCTATCCTGATGCGCTTACAAAGCGATTTATCTCAACTATGCTGGGATGCCGCGCGACATCAGCTGGAACAAAGAGCACTGAGATGGAACCCGCAAACAGCACTTGGCGTTGTTATGGCAGCCGGCGGCTATCCATTTGATTATGCCAAAGGTGACACAATTAGCGGCCTTGATAGAATCAACACCAGTCATACAAAAGTATTCCACGCTGGCACAACCATGATAAATGGCGATGTGACTACTTCTGGCGGACGAGTCTTATGTGTAACCGCGCTAGGCGATAACATCCAAACCGCTCAGAAAAATGCATATCTTGGTGTAAACGAAATAAACTGGAAAAATGTGTACTATCGAAACGATATAGGCTTCAAGGCAATCAAGCGCGAGTAATCAGGGTAAATAATTTATACAAATCCCTATCGCTTCATTGCGTCAAAAAACTCAACATTGTTTTTGCTTGACTGCATACGACCCAGCATAAACTCCATAGCTTCTATCTCATCCATGGAATGCAGGAACTTGCGCAGAATCCACATTTTTTGAAGTACTTCAGGCTCGATCAGTAACTCTTCACGACGTGTACCCGACCGGTTGATATTCATGGAAGGATAAATCCGTTTTTCAGCCACACGGCGATCCAGATGAATCTCCATATTGCCTGTCCCTTTAAATTCCTCATAGATGACTTCATCCATTTTTGAGCCAGTATCAATCAGTGCAGTCGCCAATATAGTCAAACTGCCCCCTTCTTCAATATTTCTGGCAGCACCGAAGAATCTTTTTGGCCGAGTCAGCGCATTGGCTTCGACACCACCTGACAGGACTTTCCCGGAAGATGGCGCAACCGTATTGTATGCACGGGCAAGTCGAGTAATTGAATCCAGTAATATGACTACATCACGTTTATGCTCTACTAGTCGTTTGGCTTTTTCGATCACCATCTCGGCGACTTGAACATGTCGACTTGCAGGTTCATCAAAAGTACTGGACACCACCTCGCCCTGAACCATACGTTGCATCTCGGTGACTTCCTCCGGACGCTCGTCGATCAGTAGTACAATCAGGTAACACTCAGGGTGATTGGCAGTAATACTTTGCGCAATATTCTGCAACATAATGGTTTTACCTGCCTTGGGTGGTGATACCACCAGCCCACGCTGGCCCTTACCAATCGGCGCACACACATCAATAATACGCGCGGTAATATCTTCAGTACTTCCGTTACCTCTTTCAAGATTAAGAAGTTCATCGGGATGTAAGGGCGTCAGGTTTTCAAACAGTACTTTGGATTTGGCATTTTCTGGCGTATCGAAGTTGATCTTGTCAACTTTGAGCATTGCAAAATACCGCTCGCTGTCTTTAGGTGGTCGAATTTTTCCAGCAACAGTATCGCCGGTGCGCAAACCAAAACGCCTGATTTGGCTGGGTGAAACATAAATGTCATCAGGTCCTGCCAGGTATGAACAATCAGCCGAGCGCAAAAAACCGAATCCGTCCTGTAAAATCTCAAGCACTCCATCGCCGAATATATCTTCACCACTTTTTGCATGTGCTTTTAAGATTGTAAAAATAATGTCTTGTTTACGCATGCGGGCCATATTGTCGATGCCCATAGATCCGGCTAACTCGACGAGCTCTGCGGCGGATTTAACTTTCAGTTCGGTGAGATTCATAAATTAGATTTTTAGTGTGAGTAATTTTTAAGGAGTACTTAATAAAGGTTTTTTTGATAGCACCTAGGAAGGAAAACCTGTGCTCTAGATGTTTAGAAACTTGTTTGCTTGCCGAATTTGGTCGGTTCTTTAGTGATAGAAATGCTGTTTTTTGTTATGCAATAAAATTGGAATCAAGATTTGGCAAGGCGCTACCTGGTAGCGTATTGACTACCAAGTTAGCACTAATTTTTAAGGGCGTCCAGTATAAATCATGCCCTCCAGTCCGGGTTTTAAATACTCTGATCTATAAACGCCGTTAATTGTGACTTTGATAATGCACCCACTTTGGTGGACTGTACATCACCGCCCTTGAATATCATCAGTGTGGGTATTCCACGAATACCAAATTTAGGGGGTGTAGCTGGATTATCATCAATATTCAACTTGGTAATTTTTAATTTGCCATCGTAATCGGCGGCTATTTCATCAAGAATTGGGGCAATCATTTTGCATGGCCCACACCACTCTGCCCAGTAGTCAACAAGTACTGGTACATCACTTTGTAATACTTCCTGCTCAAACGATGAATCTGTAATGTGCGTGATATTGTCACTCACTTATGGACGCTCCTAATGACTATATGATGAATTTAATCAGACTTTGGTGAAATTTAATTGTATATTTAACGCATATTTGCTGTGAAAACAAGTTTAGTTTTACCTGCACACAGTCAGCGGTTATTCACAGACTGAATGATAAATACCACGTTATACTACTCATTATGACAATTAAAGGACTTATCGGCGTCATCGGCGGGAGCGGATTTGTGGGCAGCGAATTGTGCGCCGAACTAATCAGGTCAGGCTATTCCGTTAGACTTTTGACACGCAACGTTAACAAATGCCGGCATCTCAGGGTTTTACCATTACTTTCTGTTACCCAGGTGAAGGATTACCGTGCTAATACGCTTGCAACTGCTCTGCAGGGCTGTCATGCAGTGGTAAATTTAATAGGTATCCTTAACGAAAAAGGTAATGACGGCAAAGAGTTTCACAAGATACATGTCGGTATTACACGCGCTGTACTCAATGCATGCGAGAACGCAAAAATTCCCCGACTGCTACAAATGAGTGCGCTCAATGCTGACGCTGATGCGCCGAGCCATTACCTGCGCAGTAAAGGAAAGGCTGAAAACTATCTCAGGCTGTTTGCGGAATCACCTCTGCATTACACCATATTCAGGCCTTCTGTCATTTTTGGTGATGGCGACAGTTTTTTAAACCGGTTTGCCGGTTTGCTAAAGATTATCCCCATAGCCTTTCCACTGGCCTGTGCAAATGCACGTTTCGCGCCTGTTTATGTGGGTGATGTTGCTAAAAAATTTGTGTCATCAATCGATGATAGATCTACCTTTAATCAATCCTACGAACTGTGCGGACCTGAAGATTTCAGCCTTAAAGAGTTAGTCCAATACACTGCAAATGTATGCGGATATCATCGGACAGTACTTGAGCTTCCGATGTTTTTATCCAGATTTCAGGCTGCCGTATTTGAATATATACCTGGCAAACCTTTCTCTAAAGACAACCTGAATTCTCTAAAGCTTGATAGCGTATGTGACGGCTGCATTCCATGTCCCACTTCATTAGCCGCCATCGCCCCTACTTATCTGACCAGATAGAAATTCATCTTTACTGACTGGATGACATTTTCCGTTGTGTAAAAATTCAGATCGCTGCTGCTTGTTTAATCGTTGTGTGCTTTCTACGACTCGATAAAATTCGTCAAAGCGTTCATGGCATTTTTTGAACAACGATATAAATTCAGGCACTAATGCCGAATAAGTAGACATTGCATTTAATTTCGCATTATTCATGTCTTCCAAAAGCCATTGCTCGTAGGATTCACCTTCCTCCCACTGTTTCAGCCTGCTTCGCACTGTCTGTTGATATGCCACCAGTGCTTCCCGTTTAAGGCGACGTTGTTCTGCTTCGCTTAAGCTTGTCGCGTATATCCTGGCAAGCTGCTGTCGCAATTTATCTACAATCAGGTATATCTGCTGAGTTTCCTGTCTGGATTTCAGATACCGTGTCAGGTGAGTGTGTTTTTTTTCAGACTCCAGCCAGGCGATCACTCCCAGCTGTCCCACTGCGGATGCAAATGCTTCATTGAAATCTGTATCGTTTTTTATATATAACTGCTGGTGAGCCAATTCGTGGAATATATATTCGGCAGTTGCAAGTTCTCCTCTATCCAGCATGCTACTTAGCACGGGATCACTGAACCAGCCCAGGGTTGAATAAGCCGGCACCGGAGCAATATACACATCGAGTTGTTGCTGCCTGAGCTGACTGGCAAATTGATGTGCTTTGGCCTCGTTAAAATACCCCCGGTATGGCACACATCCAATCACCCAGAAACACCATGACTCTGCCTGCAATGAAAGTGCAGGTGCGGCAAATACTATCCAGGTAACATAATCACGGTTGAGCTCGACATAACTGGTGTAACTCTTATTATCCGGCAGGTGTAATTGTTCAGAGGCAAATTCTCGTATTCTTAAAATTTTTTTAAATTTATCTTTTTGTGCCTGAGTCAGATGTTCATCATTTATCAAGCTCGATATCGGCTGTCTGTCGCTCATCAGTTTTAGATGTCCGCTACCTGTATGCGCAATATAGGCAATCGATGAACATGCCGTAAGCTGCAATAGACTGATCAAAATCAGAAACCGGGTTAGAATGCTTTTATCAAACACAATTTAGTTGACCATAAATAATGCAAAAATATCTGGTTGGAGGTGCGGTTCGCGATCGCCTGTTGAGTCTACCAGTACATGAACGGGACTGGGTAATCGTAGGATCCACACCGCAAGAGATGCTCAGCCTGGGTTACCGCCAGGTTGGCAAGGACTTTCCTGTTTTCCTGCACCCGCAATCGACTGAAGAATATGCACTTGCACGTACTGAACGTAAATCTGGTAAGGGGCACAAAGGTTTTCAGGTATTCAGTACGCCCGACATCACTCTGGAAGAAGACTTACTGCGACGTGATTTAACCATCAACGCGATTGCAGAAGATGAACATGGCAATTTAACTGACCCATACGGTGGATTAGACGACATTAAAAATCGAATTCTGCGTCATGTGTCTCCTGCTTTTTCAGAGGACCCGTTACGCGTACTCAGAGTAGCCAGATTTGCGGCTCGCTTCTGGCACCTGGGCTTTACCATTGATGCCTCGACATTAGAACTGATGTCATTGATCAGCCATAGTGACGAGTTAGAACAACTGTCAAAAGAACGCATATGGCAAGAGACTAAACGCGCGTTAGAAACTGATCATCCTGAAATTTATGTGCTGGTCCTTCTACAGATTGGTGCACTGGAAAAAATTGCACCCTCTCTTCATCAGTCACTACAGTGCAAACCAGCATTATTGAGATTGCCAAAGCTACGCGATATTAGTGGTCATGCTTTTAGATATACCGGCTTAGCTATGATCGCAAGTGAGCAAAATGCTGTTTTCAGTCCGGCGATAACCAACAACATCAACACACATTTCGCATGTCCCAATTCAGTACAGGAACTTGCAACATTAACAAGCAGTCATTTTACTGAATGCTGCAATGCACTTTCTGCCAGCAGTGAGAATATTTACAGGATACTGAATAAGCTTGATGCTTTTCGACGACAATCACGTTGCCTTTATATTCTGGACTGCATGCGCGCAATGCTAGGTCTTTTTGATCACCTGCCTTCTACCTCTCTGGACTTTCTTTATTCTATGGTGCCACAACTAAACACAATCAAATTAGACCCCCAACATCAGGAGAGATTAGCAGGCAAAGAAATAGGCGATGCACTAACGGTACTGCGCAAACAGTTTATCGATAATAAAAAAACATCATTTACTGTTAAATAAATGCAAACAAAAGCACACCCAGTGCAAGTCTATATATAACAAATGGCATCATCCCAACGATACTGACAAACCGAACAAATGCCTGAATACATATATAGGCAACCAGCCCGGATAACATAAACACACCCAGCATCGCACCGGCATCCATCTGCACAGGAGATGACATAACCTGCATTAGCTTATAGCTTATCGCTGCCAGAATTGTGGGTATCGACAATAGAAAAGAGAAGCGTGCAGCAGCTACTTTTGACAAACCCATTATCAGACCCGCAGTCATTGTGACGCCGGACCTTGATGTTCCAGGTATTAGCGCAAATATCTGCGCAAAACCAATAAACAGCACTCCTTTCCAGCAAAGCTTGTATTCATCATGCAATTCTTTACTCGTCTTGTCCGCATAGGCAAGTGCTAGCGCAAACAGTATGGTTGTTATTGCAATAACATAGGCGCTACGCAGATATTGTTCAATAAAGTCTGCCAGCAACAAACCTGCAATAACTATAGGAATAGTTGCAATGATTACTGATGAAATCAGATGTAACGTTTCCTGATTTTCCTGCGCTTTCGGATTAAGTACTGCGCGCATCATTTCACGCAACTCTTTTCTGAAATAAACCATCACTGCAACTAAACTGCCTGCATGTGCAGCGACATCCATCAGCAAGCCCTGATCCTCCCAACCCATTACAATTGAGATCAACACTAAATGTGCTGAACTCGAAACCGGCAAGAACTCAGTCAGACCCTGGATAATACCTAATGCAATTATTTGTATTAAATCCATCGTTCAAGTTTTCTTTATAAGCGGTGAAGCATATCTCTGGTTGTAAACTGTTCAGACGCGAATTCCATGTTTTTAGATAACACCATGACTTGAAATCGTTCGCCCATTTCCGCGGGCATCATTAATCGTTTGATTTCTGCCTGCTGCTCCAGCGTGAATGCACCTTGAGTATTCGACATCACTTTTTCAACAGCATGACTTGCCAATAAAAAATGGGCCTGAGTACTATAAGAAATCACATTTAAACCACTATCTACTCCAGCTTCAGCTAGTGCTGTAAAATCAACATTACACGAAATATCCTGCAGCCCAGGCCAAAGCAAGGGCTGCTCATTGGCTACGTGACGATAATGGCAGATCAATGTGCCCATTGAACGCTGTTCGTGATAGTACTCGCTGCGAGCATAACCATAGTCAACATAAAAAAATATCCCCTGATTCACAAACGAAGCTATTTGCTCGATAAATCCAGCTAATTGTAGATTAATATCACACTGGTACGGGCTGCCGGATTTGTTAATCACCTCTTCAGGCAGGCGCTCACGTATCAGGGTCGACAAGTTGTCATCTGCAGGTATGTCAACAAACTGGAAATCACCTTTCCCGTCTATACTGACGCATCGTTCTGATATGTTTTGATTTTCGACTGAGACCAGTTTAACGGGTAGCGCATCCAGCACTTCATTCGCTATCACCACTGCACATTCAATGGGTGCTTTCATATCATCGAGCCACTCAATACGACAGGCAGATTGTGTAGACTTCAATAAATCCTGTTGCCTTGACCTCAATGCAGTACTTTTTTCAAGTATGTAATAGCACTGCGGCAAGCAGTCTTCCTGTTGCATTGCCTGAATCAGGTCAGCCGCAAATTTACCGCTACCGGCACCAATCTCAATCACAGAAAAAACACCTAGTTGCTGTGCAATGCTTTTTATATGCAGTGCAAATGCACACGCGAAAAAATTGCTGCTTTCAGGGCTGGTTGTAAAGTCGCCTTTTTCACCAAAAATATCACTGCCACTTTCGTAATAACCCACTTCTTCAGCATATAAACATAGCTGCATATAACGCTGGAAACTGACAGGACGGTTGTTGCGATGTATTTCGTCCACAATTATTTGTCGACAACGATTGCTGCGTTGTTTTTCTTTCTCGGAAGGCGTTGGCATATCAATACGCATTAATACGCAAGCTCTGTAAATATCAGCAACAATCTACTCATGACGATATGGTACATTAAACAAAATTTAAATCGTTGGGATTATTTATGGAACCTACACATAGTCGCGTTGCTCTGGTCACCGGCTCCGCAAAACGAATTGGTGCCGAAGTAGTGCGCAGACTTCACGCCGAAGGCTTACGTGTGATACTACACTTCAACGGATCGCAAAGTGCGGCTGATGCCATCGCCGATGAGCTCAATGCAATTCGTCAAGACAGTGTTAAAACCGTACAATTTAATCTGCTTGATTTTGATCAGCTAGATACATTCGCCAGCCAGATTACCGCAATTTGGGGAAGACTGGATGTACTGGTAAATAACGCCTCGACGTTTTATCCCACACCCATACAGGAGATCAGCCTGGATACATGGAACGACCTTATTGGCGTTAATCTGCAGGCCCCTCTCTTTTTAAGCAAAGCATTAGCACCGTCACTGACTAAACACAAAGGCTGTATTGTTAATATTGTTGACATACATTCAGAACGTCCACTCAAAGGATATACAGTCTACTGTATTGCTAAAGCCGGGCTTGCCATGTTGACTAAATCCCTGGCACGCGAACTGGCGCCTGCAGTGAGAGTTAATGGTATATCTCCTGGCGCTATTATGTGGCCAGAGATAGAAGACTATGAACCCGTACACCAGGAAATTATTGAGCGCACGGCACTTAAAAGAGAAGGCAACCCGAAAGACATTGCTGACAGTGTCTGGTTTCTGGCAAATTCTGCCAGTTATATTACCGGACAAATTATTGCCGTCGATGGAGGACGCACATTAAGCAACTAGCGATTGTAATGATGTACCTTAACGCAGATTGATTATTTGATTTATTCCAGCCATATCTGCAGGCCTGTTAGCAACCAAACAACCGGCTTCACTCAACCAGCTTCAATTCGACATTTTCCTTATCAAAATCTTCCCACAGCTGGGCAAATGATGTTTTCAGTATGGGGTGACTCATATCACCGGCAATATCTACCAGCGGCTTCAGGACAAAAGCATATTTAGTAATATCTGAACTGGGTAAGTGAACACCGTCTTTATTGATGGTAGCCATGCCATATAGCAGTTGATCCAGATCGATAGTGCGGGAAATATACTGGTTCTTGCTATCTCTTACTCGACCGTGCTGAGCTTCCAGTTCGCGCAAGTACTGGCGCATTTCGGGTGGCGAAATATCGGTATCCAGTCCGACCACTAAGTTATGGAAATCATCGCCACTAAAACCTTCAGAGGCAGTTTCATAAATAGGGGAGACCTGCAGCTGGCCAAATTTTTCGGCCAACTCCTCAAGCACCTGAGGGATATGAATATGCTTGTCGATATTGCTACCGATGCCGATATAGACCTTTTCCACTGATTAAACTCTTTCTCCACGCTCTATAACAACACCTACCGCTGCAGATCCTCTTACTGCACCAGGTTTCGCAATTGAAATGCGCAGCCATGGAATATTAAATTCCTCCATCACTTTTGTCGCAATAAGTTCGATAAGTGTCTCAACCAGCTTTGGCTGATTTTCATCCACAAGGGCGCGTATTCTCTGAGAAATCGCTTTATAATCAAGGGTATACTCAAGATCATCGGTACTGGCTGCTTTCGAAATATCCGTGGCCATTTCAAGATTGATGGTGATTCTCTGACGTACCTGACGCTCCCAGCCAAATACGCCTATAACGGCATCCATGCTTAAATCACGTATAAATACTGTGTCCATAGTCGAGCTGAGTTTCCTTATCTGTTATCTAATCGGCCAATCCATAATCGATTGCTTCAATATATTGTCTACCATATACCTTTCTGTTAAGGTACGCCGCCCGTACGTAATATACAAACACAAGAACTTTTTACAATGTCTAGAATATGCCAAGTTACCGGTAAGCGACCTGTTGCAGGAAACAACGTTTCGCATGCGCATAATAAAACGCGCCGAAGATTTCTTCCAAATTTACACACTCATCGATTCTGGGTAGAAAGCGAAGGCCGCTGGGTCAAATTGCGTTTATCTACCAAAGGAATGCGAATTATTGATAAAAAAGGGATCGATGCTGTGCTTGCAGACATGCGCTCTCGCGGTGAATCAGCCTAAACAGCACCGCTAAACGATCGAGATAAAATCATGCGAGATAAAATCAAGTTAGTTTCTACAGCAGACACTGGTCACTATTACACGACCACCAAGAACAAGCGCACCATGCCAGACAAGATGGAGATCAAAAAATACGATCCCGTGGTTCGCAAGCACGTGCTTTACAAAGAAGCAAAAATCAAATAGTTAAATTCCCCGGCCATTCAGGCTAGGCGTGGTTGTAGATCGGTTGCAGTGAATAACTTCGCAGCGACCGAGCAAACTCTTCCAGTACCCTGATACCTGTCGCTTCTGCCTCCTGGCACCATTCAGCAATCGCTTTAAGCATACTTTCATTATTCTTGTATCTACGCGTCCATAATTCCATCAGGCGCTGTTGGTAATCATAGACCGTTTTAAGTTGCAGATTGTCTCGCAGTATATGATTGAGATGCTCTTTCTGTGCTGTCGTCATCAGGCTTCGCTCTCTTATGATTGCTTTTTGTACACGTTTCAGGGCTGTTTTATAGTGACTGTCTGCCTGACCCATCTCTGCTTTTAGTACCGGCAAAGTTACCTGCTTTGCGTAATCTGCCATGACATGTAATTTACTTGTCAGCATGGCGCGCACAGATTCCAGATCCAGCAAATCCTTTTCAGGAGCAATCTCCTGCTGTTTTGGTCTTGGCGCTACTTTCTTCACCTCGGCCAGACCGACTGCATTGAGCAGGCGGATATACATCCAGCCAATATCAAATTCCCACCAGTTGACAGAAAAACGGGCAGAGCTTGGATAGGCATGGTGGTTATTATGTAATTCTTCCCCACCAATCAAGATGCCTATATTGGTCAGATTGGTCGAACCATCTTGAGGCTCGAAATTACGGTAGCCCCAATAATGACCAGCTCCATTAACCAGACCAGCCGCAAAAAACGGTATCCACGCCATTTGAATCGCCCAGTAACTAATCCCGATGGGACCAAATAACATGACATAGACAATCAGGCAGAGACCAACACCGGAATAACTAAAGCGCGTGTAGAGGTTACGTTCAATCCAGTCATCGGGTGTCCCATGGCCATATTCTTCACTAACCTTTGGATCAACCGCGGCCTTTCGATACAACTCAGCCCCTTCCAGCAGTACTTTCCTGATCCCATGCACATATGGACTATGCGGATCATTTTCACCTTCTGTAAAGGCATGGTGCTTTCGGTGCACCGCGACCCATTCTTTAGTGCTTTGACCCGTCGTGAGCCATAGCCAGAAACGGAAAATATGACTTACGATGGCGTGAAGAGTAATGGCGCGGTGTGCCTGATAACGGTGTAAATATAGTGTGACTGACACAATAGTAAAATGGGTGGCCAGCAATACACAGATTAAGTCACCCCACCATGGTAATTGTAAAATCCCATCTAACATTCAAATAATTCCTTCATAACTCACAGCTATCTACGTCGACAAATCATACGTGGGCACAGGGTTAATCAGCAAGTTCTACACGAATTTATGGATAACCAGCGGTCAATTGCAGATGAATATGCCCATGCTCAGTCACCACGGCCTGCCAGTCTCCTTCCACATACAGGGTACCTGAATCGTCCAGTACAATACATGGACCCGTCAGCACCTGACTACTGACTAATTCATCACGAAGATAAACCGGCACAGGTGACTCAATGTCAGCGACAGACGCGAACTCTACAGGACGCGCGGGTCTACCCCGCCTGGCTGGCATCGATGTCAGCTCAGGGATATCCTGATATGCCCACACTCGCACGGTCACCAGTTCAATTATATTGTCCGCAAGACTAAAACCATAACGTTGCTGATGAGCCTCCTGAAACCGGCTGGGAATATCTTCTTCCGACCACTGTAGACTGATCACGCTGGACTGACCTCGATATCGCAAATCCAGCCACTGGCTATCCCGGTTACTTGTGATATTCACATCGGCAAGCTGTTGTTTCGCATCGTGTTGTAGCTGCTCGAATATATCGCTCAAATAATTATTGCCCAATGCTGACCACAGCTGGCACACTGATTTAGACATCATCTGTCCTACAGGCGCCATCAGCATACCCTGTGCTGACAGCAACCCCGCATTGACCGGCACTAAAATCGTTTTTATACCTAACTCTTTTGCAATGGCACACATGTGCAGGCCTCCCGCACCACCAAATGGAAACAGACTGAAGTCAGCCGGATTATAGCCTCGATGAATTGATATCACTCTGAGTGCCTGTACCATATGGGCATTCGCCAACTGAATAATACCCAACGCTGCTTCTTCCTGGGTGCAGTTCATCTCGTCAGCAATTATTTTCAGCGCTGCGCGTGCCGCTGCCAGATCAAGCTTCAGTCCGCTAGACCACTTCCGCGATACTGGTAAGCGTCCTAACACTACATTTGCATCTGTAATGGTTGCTTGAGATCCACCCAGCCCATAACAGGCAGGTCCTGGCTGTGCGCCTGCGGACTCTGGCCCGACATGTAACACACCGGCTTCATCCAGACGTGCAATGGATCCACCGCCAGCCCCGATAGTATGAATATCCAGCATCGTAATTGCTAAAGGAAACTCGGCAACCTGTGCATTACTGGTATAGCGCGGTTGCTCATCGATGAGCGAAACGTCGGTTGAAGTGCCCCCCATGTCCAGCGTTAAAAGTTTACTATGACCACTGTCTTTAGCGATCTGTGTCGCAGCTACAACACCGCCGGCAGGCCCGGACAGTAATAACCGTACCGCCTGTTTGCCCGCACTGGCAGCAGGCTGAGTCGTGGCATCACTTTGCATTACATGCATAGTCGAGGTAAGTGATGATTGTAAATTACTTAAATAACGCTGGGTGACCGGTCCTAAATAGCTATTTAGCCAGGTGACAATCGCTCGCTCATATTCCCGCTGTTCGGGTAAAATCTGACTTGAGCGGGAAACAAACATATCTTCCTGCAGCGCTTGCTCTATGGCCAGCTCGTGAGTGTCATTTAAAAATGAAAACAGCATACATATAGCGACTGCTTCGACCTCTTCCGCTTGAAGCTTTTTTTTCAATGCAGGCAGTTGTTGGTCAAGAATTGGAGTAAGCTCTGTGCCATCAGCCTGTATTCGACCCTCAAGTTCCAGGCACAACGTATGTTCCACTAGCTGTCGTGCTTGTTGTGGGCATAAGCTATAAAGCTGACTACGTGTCTGTCGACCAATATGGAGTAAATCTTTCAGGCCCAGATTAGTGATAAAAGCTGTTCTGGCTCCTTTGCCTTCCAGTAATGCATTGGTAGCCACCGTTGTACCATGAACAAAGTGTGTCTGATCCAGCGCAACGTTCAGATGTTTTAACCCTGCAAGAATGGCGCGCTCAGGTGCGTGCGGGGTAGAGGGAATTTTATAAGTAACAAAAGATCCATTTTTATATAAAATAAAATCTGTGAATGTCCCACCTGTATCAATACCAACTAATTCGGGCATATCGTGTCTCCACCAAATTAAATTAAATTGATTCGCATGGAACCAGTTATTCAGGCCACAAAAGTAAGCCATCGTTATCGGCAGCAGCCTTCCGTGAAGGAACTTAGCTTATCCTTGGCGCATGGTGAAGTCATGGCTTTGCTTGGCACCAATGGCGCTGGAAAAACAACCACTTTGCGTTTGCTAACGGGAGATCTTGCCCCGGATGCTGGCCAGATTACTATTAATAATATCGATCTGAATCGACACCCGCGACAGGCAAAAATGAGCCTCGGTTACCTGCCCGATACCGCACCTCTTTATGACGACCTGAGTGTTGACGAATATTTAAGCTACTGCGCACGTATCCGGGCTATGAGTCGGGAGCAGACTCGCCAGCGTGTACAGGCGGTCAAAACATTTTGCGAACTACAGTCGGTCGGTAACCGCCTGATCAAAAAATTATCCAAAGGTTACCAGCAAAGAATTGGCATTGCTCAGGCAATCATCCATCAACCCAAAGCAATCATTCTTGATGAACCGACCAATGGATTAGACCCAACCCAGATACATGAAATGCGTGATCTTATCCTTCACTTGCGAAATGATGCGGCTGTTTTGCTGTCAACACATCACCTTAATGATGTAGAACAGGTTTGCGACCGTGTGCATTTGCTAAAACAGGGAAGCACCGTATTTTGCAAAAACATCGATGATCTCCAGCAGGTGACTCGGGTTCGCATGCGTTTCAGCAAAGCCGCACCCATTGAAGACCTGAATAAAATTCAGGCAATAGATAAAGCGCATATTGTTAATAACCATACCGTCGAGTTAGTCGTTAATGAAAATCTGGATACTGTGAAATCCAGCTTACTGGAAATGGCGCAGACAAATACCTGGGGCCTGGTTGAGATATATGACATTCACGAGACCCTGGAAAATGTATTCGTCTCTGAAGTGTTAAGAGGGGCGAAATAATAATGATTGCAATCACTATTTTGTTTAATGAAATGCGCCGCATCTGGATGCAGCCTTTAGTATGGATAGTGCTTGGATTAACTTTTATCGTTATCGCATTATTATTTTTAGTGCTACTGAATAATTTTTATCTGGATATACAGGTAAAGTTTGCCGGCAACGATAATGCACCTGGTGTCACTGATTCAGTATTTTATCCCATGTTGTTCTGGAGCTCGATAATAGGCGCGCTGATGATGCCTATCTTTACCTTGCGCGTGGTGACGGAAGAAAAGATTCGCCGTCAGGATACTTTACTAAACAGCGCGCCGATCAAATGCACAACCATTATTACAAGCAAGCTGCTGGCAATCACCACTGTCGCCATCGGATTTGCCCTGTTAAATTTAATATTCCCACTCACCCTGTCCACCGTGGTTGATCTGGACTGGGGCAAAATTGCTGCAGGTATTATTGGTATGTTGCTGTTCCAGACAAGTTACGCTGCCATATGCGTATGGATCGCAACATTAACTCAAAACATCATGTTTACCCTGTTAAGCTGCCTGGGCATGTTTTTTCTTTCATTTATTCTATTTTATTCAGCAACATCGGAACAAAGTGCCAGTAATTTATTTTTACACATTTCCAGTTTTACGCACTTGCTCTCACCATTATCCGGATTAATAACCAGCACTGACGTATTTTATTTTCTCATCGTGACAGTACTGTTCAGCACTTTATCTATTATCCATTTACGCTTCAAAAAGGACTAGATACTTTGCCAGAGATTAATCACAAACGTCGCTCCCGACTAAGCTTGTACGCTTATTCAGTTTTATGTGTCGCCGTCAGCTTCTGTTTATTATGGCTAAACAGTTTAGTTAATTGGCAAACAGACTGGACAGCCGGGTCACGCAACACGATTAATCAGTCAAGCATCGAGTTACTGGAAAGCATGCATGGACCTGTCACGTTACAGGCTTACTTCAACAGTGACAGTCAGAGCCGTCAGCTGGTTAATCGCTTTGTCGATAAATATCAACGTTTCAAAAAAGATATTTCGCTAGAGTTTGTTGACAAGCAGTTATCCAGCAATGAACTAATTGAAATGGGGTTCAGTCAACTGGGGCAACTAAAAATCTCGTATGCCGATAATGAAACCTATATCAACCGTCTTAATGAACAGGAAATGACAAGCGCTCTATTTAAGGTAGCCAGAAAAGAAGACACGTGGGTTGCTGTCATCCAGGGACACGGGGAACGTGACCCTCACGACACAGGAAATAACGGCATAAGCAAACTTGTCAGCGAATTAAACAAGACCGGCATTAAAGTTCAGCCAATCAATTTGCTTTCCCAGTCAGTCATTCCCGACAATACAAAAGTTGTCATTATCGCCGGCGCCCGCAATGCTTACCTGGGCGGCGAACTCAAGCTGATTGATGATTTTCTGAATAACGGTGGCAATTTGCTTTGGTTGCGTGATCCTGGCAAACAAAATTATTTTACCAGCCTGGATGATGCACTGGGTTTGTCGCTCGTCCCCGGGGTAATCATCGACGCCAATACCAAGTTACGTATATTGCTTGGCATCAAGCATGCCGCTGTGATTCCTGTGACAGAATTCCACAAACACAGTATTACTGAGCAACTCAAGACTCATTTACTATTACCGTTTGCCAACGGAATAAATTATCAGGCCGAATCAGGCTGGAATACGCAGACTCTCTTCAAATCACTCGATCGTTCCTGGTCAGAAGTTGGAGAGATAAATACAGATAAGCTAAAATACGAACAGGCTCTGGGTGATACTCAGGGCCCGCTGACAATTGGCATTGCACTGTCGCGAGAATTACAGCAACGGCAACAGCGGGTTGTGGTGATTGGTGATTCCGATTTTATGGCCAATGGCTATATCGGCTTTGGTGCGAACTTTGCCCTCAGCCTGAATATATTAAACTGGCTAACTGAAGATGATGAATTACTTTCTATCACACACGCAGCTGCGCCAGATCAAGTCCTGGCGCTGGAAGATAAAGATGTCACATTCATTGCCCTTATATTATTACTACTTGTTCCCGGAACACTAATTGGAATAGGCTTTGGTATACGCTGGTTACGCCACAAGCATTAATCTCAAAAAATTTTTTTATGAATACCTCTGCTAAAAAAAACAGATCTGTTAGCGAAGCGCTTAATATAGAAGTTAGCACCGACATTACTGCCGGTGTTCACGACTTGTTCACTGTTAGGTACAGCGACCAGCCGGTCGACAACATTATTCATTTAATAGCGAATATCCCCATGCCGTCGCTACAGTCCGATCAGATTTTTGAGTCCTGGCAGGGTGCTGTTAATAGCACTGGCGCTCATAATGAATGGAAGTTATTCAAGAATGATCAATATTTATTAGCCTGTGTGCCTCAAGCACTTATTGAAACTCTGCCTATCGACCAGGCAGCAGAAAAAGCATACACAGAAATTTTCAACCAAATGCATATTAATGATTACCCGTTCCTAGTACGCACTTGGAATTTCTTTTCAAATATTACTGATGATGGCTATGCCGGCTCAAACAACTACCAGCAGTTTTGTTCGGGCAGAGCACGCGCCTATCAACAGCAACCATTAGCTGAACAGGTATATCCGGCAGCCACCGTTATTGGCACTCAACAACCAGGCCTGCAAATTTACTTTATTGCAGCTAAACAGGCAGGTATTGGCATAGAAAACTCTCTACAGGTGAGTGCTTTTGAGTATCCAGCAGTATATAGCCAGGACCCACCGCTGTTTTCACGCGCCTTACTTCACCGCAATCATTCACAGGAAATTTTGTTCGTTTCAGGCACTGCCAGCATTACTGGTCACGACACACAATATGCAGGCGATATTAACCGGCAGACTGAAATTTGCCTGTCTAATATTGAACAGCTCATTACTACAGCTGTCATTGAGAAAAATATGACTCCTGTGACATTAAGAGATTTTTCCCAGTTCAAAATCTATATAAAAAACCCGAATGACGCTGATACAGTACGCACACACATTCAGCAAATTTTAGGTCCAAGTGCACCCGTGTATTATTTACAGGGTGACATGTGTCGTTCGGATTTATCTGTAGAAATAGAAGCGCTTGCAATAATTCCCGTTAATTAATGTCACGCTTATGCCAGAGCTTCCTGAAGTAGAAACCACTCGGCGCGGCATAGAACCACATATTAATGGCCAGACAGTATTATCTGTCATCACTCGCACTAAAAAACTACGTTGGCCTATCCCCGGTAATCTGAACAAAAAACTCAGCGACCAGGTCATCACTTCGGTTAATCGGCGTGGCAAATATTTATTACTTAACAGCAACCCTGGCACATTGATCATTCATCTGGGCATGTCAGGTAGCCTGCGTATTACTGACGCTGCCGCTACCGCTCAGAAACATGATCATGTCGATATAGTATTCAAAAATAATATATTACGTTTACGAGACCCACGTCGATTTGGCGCAGTACTTTGGACGAGCAGAGACCCACTCTCCCACAAACTGTTAATGTCATTAGGTCCGGAACCGTTAGAAGAAGAATTTAATGCGCAGTATTTATATAATACTTCACGGAACAGACGCGTTTCTGTCAAAGAATTTATTATGAATTCTCATGTGGTGGTCGGCGTAGGAAACATTTATGCCACTGAAGCATTATTTGCCAGCAGGATTCACCCGCTACGTGCAGCCGGAAAGATATCACTGCCAAGATACGAATTGCTGGTCAATGCAATCAAATTGATTTTATCCAAAGCTATACAACGCGGTGGCACTACACTAAGAGACTTCACAAGAGAAGATGGAAAGCCGGGATATTTCCAGCAGGAGCTGCATGTATATGGAAGATCCAGCCAGCCCTGTTCTGTTTGTTCCCATATATTACGCTCAGTCAAACAGGGACAACGAACAACCACCTATTGTACGCAATGCCAACGTTAATACGTATTTATCATCGTTAATTATTCATCGCTGCCTAGTTTACTTTGCACTAACTCTTCTGGTTTTTAGTGTGTTCTGCATTGGCTTGATTCCCGCCTGCGCGGGAATGACGAAACTTGCGGGAATGACGGAAGTAGCTGGAATGATGGAAGTAACGGGAATTACGGGAGTCGCGGGAAGGGTGGAAGTAACAGGAATTACGGGAGTCGCGAGAAGGGTGGAAGTAACAGGAATGTCGGGAGTAGTGTGAATCGCGGAATACGTGTGACTGACAGAAACAGCGGGATGATAGTGGTAGCGGGGATTACAGGTTCAGATGGAGCAACTAATTTTGTTGAGGATGTAGTAACTTCACTTTATTTAACTATCGCCAGACCTTCACCGCGTGGATCTGATGCTGCTTCAACCTTATTACTTTGATGGTTCCAGATAATTGCCTGCATATTTCCATAACGGCGTGACAATTCGTTTAGATGATGGCCTTTATTCTTGAGTATTGTTTTTTCTATCTCTGATAATGCATTGACTTCATACTGTATCTCGTCAGGTAGATATTGGTGGTGGAATCTTCGCTGACTGACAATCTCATAAGCTCCTGCGCCCTGCTGATATTTTATTAGCGCCAGCACTAGCATACTGATAATTCGACTGCCGCCTGGAGTACCTGTAACTAATGTGCGTTGCCCATCGCGCGCAAATAATGGTGTCATACTTGATAGCATTCGTTTACCAGGCTGGATCGAATTTGCATCTGATCCAACCAGGCCCCAGACATTGGCTACACCTGTTGCCATAGAAAAATCATCCATTTCATCATTTAAAAGTACTCCTGTACCTGGCGCTACAAAACCGCTACCAAATGGATAATTAATTGATAATGTTGCTGCTACATAATTTCCATCTTTATCCAGCACAGAAAAATGCGTTGTATCTTTACCTTCCGGTTTCAGCTTATCTGCGAGTGACTGACTTGGCGTGGCGCTTGCCTGATCAAAATCGGAAAATTTTTCCTGTATATAGTTTTTATCAAGCAGCTTATTTAATGGAACGTCAGTAAAAGCCGGATCACCTAAATAAAGTGCGCGGTCCTGGTATGCACGACGCATTGCTTCTATCACCGTGTGTATTGATTCAGCATCATCAAGATTCAGGTTTTCTATTTCTTCCAGCATTGCTAGCACCTGCGTTATTACCACACCGCCTGAGGTTGGCGGTGGCGGCATAATTATCTCGGCACCATGAAATTCTGTTTTTATAGGATATCTCTCTTCAATCCTGTAATTCGCTAAATCCTCCAGTCGCCATATACCTCCGGCGGCGCGAACACCCTGCACGAGTTTTTGAGCGACATCCCCACGATAGAAGCCATCAGCACCTTGTTGTGCAACTCTTTCTAGTGTATTTGCTAGATCAGTCTGTTTAACCAGATACTTTTTAGTTGGCACTTCACCATTATTCAAAAATATCTTGCTTGCCTCTGGTGAGGCCAGCAGTGCCTGCCTGCGCAGACCGGCAAGTTTTATATAATGATCACCTGGCGTAAATCCGTTTCTTGCGTATGCGATGGCAGCACGCAAGTTATCCTGTAGCGATAAACGACCATACTGTTTGGTGATATGCGCGAGTGCGGCTACCGCTCCGGGTATTCCTGCAGCCAGAGGCCCATCAATAGAGTGTGAAGTCAATTTGCCCTGTTGATCCAGATACATATCGTGTGTTGCATCTAGCGGTGCGACTTCTCTTCCATCGATGACAACATCAATATTGTTTTTCGCATCGTGCAGCAACCAGAAACCTCCACCACCCAGACCACTGCCATAGGGTTCAACCACAGCTAATGCGGCACTGATAGCGACTGCCGCATCGAAAGCATTACCACCAGCTTGCAATACCTCTTCACCGGCAAGCGTTGCTAATTTATGTGCACTTGATACTGCGTATGGATTGTTATTATCTTCTGCGTGCCCGGACACCATCCAGACAGATACAATAAATACAATGACGATTCGAACTGGCATAGTTAAGCTTTGTTTTTCATAAGCTCGCTATATTTGTTTTGCAGCTCCTGATTTGATTCAGTATGTTCAGGATCAACAAGAATGCAGTCCACCGGGCAAACTTCTACACATTGAGGTGTATCAAAATGCCCGACACACTCAGTACAGCGTTGAAATTTTATCTGGTATATTTCTTCACCTTCGAAGATTGCATCGTTAGGGCACTCCGGCTCACATACATCGCAGTTTATGCATTCGTCTGTAATATAAAGCGCCATGACTATTTGTTTGACAACCTGCTTTTCAGTGCCTGCTCAACTTTGGGATGGACGAATTTTGAGATATCTCCTCCAAGCAAAGCTACTTCTCTGACCACACTGGACGATATAAAAGAAAACTGTTCTGCTGGCGTTAAAAAGATTGATTCCAGTGTCGGGTCAAGATGGCGATTCATACTGGCCAGCTGAAATTCAAATTCAAAGTCTGATACTGCACGCAATCCTCTTAATACGGCAACCGCTCCATGGTCTCTTGCCAGGTCTACTAGCAAGCCATCAAATCCACATACCTTTATTTCAGGGGAGTCTGAAAATACTGCTTTTGCTAACGAGACTCTCTCTTCGAGACTGAATAGTGGTTCTTTTTGTGGGCTGGCAGCAATCCCTACCACCACTTTATCGAACACATGCATAGCTCTGCGTACCAGGTCTGCATGACCGTTGGTAACCGGGTCGAATGTTCCGGGATATACAACTATCTTTGACATATGTGAATTTACTCGGGTATTTTGCAACTATACTAATTAGCCGATAATAACCCACATTCTACTTGACCTGCTTTTAAGTGTCTCTGCCATTGGTATAAATCCGGCAGAGTTTTAGGGAAATTCTCAGGAGAGGATTCTACATAGATTAACCCACCCGTTTTAATGCACTGGCTATCAATCAATTGCTGCAGAATTTCAGCAGGATCAAATATGGCAAATGGCGGGTCCAGAAAAATTATGTCGAAACGGGAGTGACAATTCTTTATATACGACAACGCATCAGCGCAGGTGACGCTGATTTCCTGAGCATCCAGCTTTGCCAGCTGTTGCGAGAGCAACGATATTACTTTTTGCTCATTATCCACTAATGTTGCGTGTGCTGCTCCGCGCGAGACTGCTTCAATACCCAGCGCACCGCTGCCAGCAAACAGATCCAGACAATGACTGCCCTCAATTCGTGTCTGCAACCAGTTAAATAACGTCTCTCTTACTCGATTAGGAGTGGGGCGTACAGTTTCCTGTAAAACCACCGGCAGCTTTGTTCCACGCCAGCGTCCGGCAATTATTCTGACCTGCTGGGGTGCGCTCGCTATATTACGCGTCTTCTTCGGTCTTTTGCTCACTACCAACAACAACTGTCACAAATTTATCCAGATCCAGATGTTTGCGGAATGCTTTCTTAACATCTTCCAGACTGACGTTTTCAATATTTTTATTAAAACTATTCAGATAGTCCAATGGCAGGTTGTAATAACCGATCATGGAAAGGTAACCCAGAATGTCCCTGTTGCTATCGATGCGCAGAGGAAAGCCGTTCATGATGTTTTGCTTACTCAGCGCCATTTCTTCTGCAGTCGGCCCATTTTCAACAAACTCTGATAACACTTCATTACAGACTTGAATTGCTTCTGTCACCTGGTCTGAACGAGTTTGCAAACCAAGCATGAATGGTCCGGCCTGCTCGTAAGGAAGAAAGTAACTATACACACTGTAGGACAAGCCTCTATTGCTACGCACTTCTTTAACCAGCCTGGATGTGAAGCCACCACCGCCCAGTATATGATTACCGACATACAGGCTAAAGTAATCAGGATTACCTCGCTCAATACCGATTTGGCCGATACGCACATGCGACTGCTGGGATGCAAATTCTACATGTTGCTTAATCTCTGTAGAGGGTTTCGCCAGCACAATTTCTTCCTGTGCCTTACCTTTTGGCACAGAGGTGCTTATCGTGTTTGCGATTTTCTGTGCTTGCGACTCTGATACATCGCCTACAATTGCCAGAATTGAATTTGTTGCGACTATATATTGCTTGTGAAATTCTTTTACATCTTTCAAAGTGATTTTGCTGGCACTTTTATTTGTCCCACTTTGAGGCTGTGCATAAGGATGATTCTGGTATAGCAGCTGATAAAATTTTCGTCCTACAATATCACCAGGACTTTGATCAATATTTTGCAGCGAGATTAACAGTCTTTTCTTTTCTCTATCAAAATCACGTTCAGGGAAAGATGGCTTTGACACCACATCAATGAACATGGTTAATGCTTTATCAAAGAACTCTTCACCAGTAAGACTACGCAACGTCACACTGGAACGATCCAGATCAACACTTGCGCCAAACTGCGCACCGACATCTTCAAATCTGGAGGCCACATCATCTGCATTTAGCTTGCCTGTGCCTTTATCCAGCAAACCGTGCATCATTGTAGACAATCCAGCCAGTTCATTATCACGTGCACTACCCGCATCAAATGTTAATGCAATATCGACCATAGGCAGCTCTGGTGAATTTACATGTAAAACTTTAATCCCGTTATCTGTTGTCCATGTGTTAATTTCCGGCAAGGCATAAACAGTTGAATACAAGCTATATATTAAAAATACAATGATGGGTCGAATTATCATACTCATTTTAATTATCATTTCGCACCAAAGCCTTCACGCTCCAGCGGAGTTAAAATTGCAACTGTTTTATAGTCAGGAACGAGATACTTTCTTGCGACTTCACGTACATCTTCTGCAGTAATTTTCTGAATATTATCTGCATATTCATTCATTGTTTGCCATCCGAGTCCCACAGTCTCTAAAGAACCAATTATGTAGGCTTGTCTTTGCACTGAGTCCTGTTGATAAACCTCACTCGCAACTGTCTGTGCTTTTACTCGCTTTAATTCTTTTTCGCTGACAAGTTTATTTTGCAGTTTTTCGATTTCCTGATATATCGCCTGCTCAAGCTCTTCTAATGTATATTCAGCATTGGGTGTGCCGTCGAACAGGAACAAATTATTTCTTGCTGAATAAATATTATATCCGGCACCTGCGCTAGCAGCCACTTCCTGTTCCCGCACCAGATTTTTACTCAACCGGGAACTTCTGCCTCCATCCAGAATTCCAGCAAGAATACTAAGCGCATACGCTTCACGGCTATCTTCTGCTGTTTTTAGTGATGGAGCCTTATAACCAATAATCATGTATGGAAGTTTAGCAACTGCTTTGACTTCAACACGCCTTTCTCCTAATTGCTTTGGCTCGTGTCTTGCTTTTAATGTTGCAACTTCACGTGATGGCACAGGTTGGTAATATTTTTCCGCCAGTGCAAACACCTGCTCAGGAACCACATCACCGACGACTACCAATGTTGCATTATTAGGCGCATACCATTTTTGATACCACTCGCGCAGATCTGTTACTTTCATATGGTCCAGATCACTCATCCAGCCTATGACAGGAGTGCGATACGGACTGCTATTAAATGCAGTGGCGTTAAACTGCTCGTATGTCAGTGCATTTGGGTTATCTTCCGTGCGCAGCCTTCTTTCTTCTTTGACAACTTCAAGTTCTTTTAAAAATTCAGCTTCGTCAAGATTTAACTGTTCCATACGATCAGATTCAAGCTCAAAGCTTGTTTCAAGCTTTGACACATCGAACAACTGGTAATATGCAGTGAAGTCTCGACTGGTAAACGCATTGTCACGCGCACCAATACTTGCCAGTATCTCAGAAAACTCTCCCACGGGGTGTCTGGGTGTCCCCTTAAACATCATGTGCTCTAACACATGCGATACCCCTGTGATTCCACCATATTCACTTGCTGATCCTACTTTGTACCAGACTTGCGCTGTAGCAACAGGTGCTCGATGATCTTCTTTAACGATGACTTTAAGGCCGTTTTCGAGAGTCTTCTCATAAACGGTAGCCCAGCTACTTGTCACCAATAAAAAAGAAACTAGAATTGTATTTATTGATAATATAATTATCTTCATTCGCATTGATTAACTGTGGTTAAGTTACAATAGGATTAATGTCTTACGACATCAGATAAAGTAGTTTGTTCAACCCAAGCATAGCATTATATTTCTCACCGTTTTTTACTTAAAAATTATGACTGACCAAAATTTGCTCGATCGATTAAAGCGGGGTTTATCGAAAACCCGTGGCGTACTTTCAGAAGGCATCCAGGATGATACTTCCAAACCCATTCAGGAAGTTATCACAGACATAGAAGATAGCTTATTGATGGCAGATGTAGGTATAGAGACTACCGATAAACTTATGACGCAACTAAGAGCTATCGTCAGCAGGGAGAGTAAATCCAGTGCGCGTCCAAATATCCCTGAGTTATTATCTCAATGCATTTTTGAAATACTGGAACCAAGCAACAAGCCAATGCTATTAGGCAGAATCAAGCCATTTTCAATACTCGTAGTTGGGGTCAACGGTGCCGGTAAAACCACTACTATTGGCAAACTTGCCAGACGTCTGAAGAAAAACCGCAAATCTGTCATGCTGGCGGCCGGCGATACTTTTCGCGCCGCTGCTGTTGAGCAGCTAATTACCTGGGGTGAACGAAACGATATTCCGGTTATCTCACAGGCAACCGGGGCTGACAGCGCGTCAGTAATATTTGATGCCCTGGAGTCTGCCACGGCACGTAATATTGATGTATTAATCGCTGATACAGCGGGACGGCTTCACACTCAAAATGATCTCATGACCGAATTGCAAAAAGTAAAACGTGTGATGAATAAAATCGATGCCGATGCACCTCATGAAACATTATTAGTACTGGATGCAAGTATGGGACAAAATGCATTACGCCAGGCAGAGGAATTTCACCAGTCAATGAATGTGACCGGATTATGTATCACCAAATTAGATGGCACAGCTAAGGGTGGCGTGGTCATTGCAATTGCTGATCGCCTCGGTTTACCTATTCGTTACATCGGGGTTGGTGAAGCGATTGACGATCTGCAGGTATTTGATGCGAGGGAATTTACCGCAGCTCTCATTGGTGGATAACAGATAGATAGCAATGATTCGACTTCAAAATATTTGCAAGCGTTACCCTGAAAGCGGTGAAGTACTCGCCCAGGTTAATTTGAGTCTCGCTGATGGCGAGATGTGTTTTCTCACCGGCCCTTCCGGTTCTGGCAAGAGCACTTTGCTAAAAGTAATAGCACTCATCGAAGCGCCAACCCGGGGCAAACTCTATTTTGACGAAAGAAACGTGACTGGACTGAATAAATCCCGTATCTCCGGCTTTCGAAAAAAAATGGGGCTGGTTTTTCAGGATCATCGCCTGCTGAATGACCGAAATGTATTTGAAAATGTAGCGCTACCGTTACGTATAAATGGCTTCAATCCGAAAGATATCCCCAGAAGAGTAAGAGCTGCCCTTGATAAGGTAAATTTGTTAAATAAAGAAAAATCCAGTCCCGTCTCGTTATCCGGAGGTGAGCAGCAACGTGTGGGTATTGCCCGCGCTATTGTTCACCGCCCCCGACTGCTGCTGGCGGATGAGCCAACGGGTAACCTTGACCCGGAATTATCGGCAGACATTATGAAATTATTTCTGGATTTCAACCAGGTAGGCGTGACCGCACTGATTGCCAGCCATGATGTCAGCCTGATTAGAGACTTTAATAAAAAGATAATTAGCCTGGATGGCGGACGCTTAGCCAGTTAACGCCCGAGATGAAAAGTAAAACCACAAAAGGCAGACTTAATACACTGGCGATTCTCTGGCTGGAACATCATATAGACAGCTTTAAACTGAGTTTTACACGCGCCACCAATAGCCCGGTTTCTTTCATATTTACCGCCTTAATGATTGCTATTGCATTTTCGATACCCATCAGCTTCTATGTGGTACTTTCCAGTGCAGAGAAATTAACCAGCCAGTGGGATAGTGACAAACAGATTACCCTTTTTTTAACTGAACAGGTTAACTACTCGCAAGCACAACAGCTGGCAGACACTATTTCGGGCAAAGAAGAAATTGCCAATGCCTTTGCCGTCAACAAGCAAACTGCATTAGATGAATTCAAACAACAAATGGGGCTGGAATCCATTACAGATAACTTACCTCAAAATCCTCTTCCGCATCTGATCATTGCTAACCCGCATACAACATTGTCTGACATTGAGTCATTACAGGCCCTGGAAAATGAACTTCGCAACCTGAAGCAGGTACAGCAAGTCCAGTTTGACCTGCTCTGGTTTCAACGACTACAGGCAATGCTGGGAGTCTTTAATCGCATCCAGTGGATAGTAAGCATCATCCTGCTACTTGCGATAGGGTTAATTATTATTAATGTGATTCGCTGGGAAGTCACTAGTCGGCATGCAGAAATTGAGATTATAAAGCTGGTAGGTGCGAGTGATGCTTATGTCAGACGACCCTTCCTGTATTCCGGCTTCTGGTTAGGACTTGCCGGTTCGGTACTGGCGCTGATTATTGTTTATCTCTGCAGCTGGCTCATACAGCAATCGACCACCAGGCTATCATCCCTGTTTGGTAATGACTTTCAGTTAACTACTTTAACATTTGGTTTAGCCAGCCTGATTATTATCGGTGCGAGTGTGTTGGGAATGGGTGCCGCATGGATCGCAGTCACACATAAACTCAGACTTTATAGCTAGCTCTACCAGTCTTCGGTCAGATTATGGGCAGTTAACCGCCAATTGATCGCATCTGCTGTGTCAAAAATCAATTCCCTGGTGAATGACTGGCGCTCTCGATCCTGAATTCGTTTTTGCATATGCGGCAGACCTTTTTCTAGCCATCCATCAATGGTTGGCTGGTCTACACCAAAGATATGGGCAAGATCGGCTTTGCTAACTTGGACTCCTGGCATGAATCTATCTCTTATTTTGCATTTACCGTGATACGGAAAATTCGTTTAAAAAACTTAAGCACATTTAGCATTCTTTATTTTTAACGACTTATTGATCTGCTTTTGGGCGATTATTCGTACTATTAGTAGTACCATATACTGCTTTTATAATGACAAAACATTATATGGTACGAGTCTGTGCCAATAATTGCCGACCATCTCTCGATATCGACCGTTTATCGGTATTACTATCGCACCCTTATGCGCTCAAACGGGCAACCCTCTTCCTCTAGTTGGGTAGTGGAATAAACGGTACCTGAATAGTCTGCGAATACCTATAGTCAGTACGCTCTATGGGTAAGTATGGTCGATAAAGTGAATACCCTATTCTGACTAAGCGCTGCGGGAACTATACAACTGGTTAGCACTCTAATTCGGGGAGTGCTAAACTAACTTTTATAGTATGAATTGGAGAGTACAGCCCATGAATAACAGCCTGGCTTTATCACACCCACATGAGCTAACTTTAACAGCTGGAAGTCTGGACGCCTATATCAACGCGGCACACCAGTTGCCCATCTTATCTGCTGAAGATGAGAAAAATCTGGCTATTCGCCTGCAGGATCATCAGGATCTTGAGGCTGCGCGTACCCTGATTACTCACCATTTACGTTTTGTTATTCGTGTTGCACGAGGCTATAGCGGTTACGGCTTGGCTCTGGCTGATCTTATACAGGAAGGCAATATAGGCCTCATGAAAGCTGTCAAAAGATTCGACCCAACTCTCAACGTTCGCCTGGTGTCATTTGCCGTACACTGGATTCGTGCTGAAATTCATGAATTTATTCTGCGTAACTGGCGCATCGTGAAAGTTGCCACCACAAAAGCTCAACGCAAATTATTTTTTAATTTACGCAGCAAGAAAAAACGACTTGGCTGGTTAAATCATGAAGAAGTCGAGTCCGTTGCCATGGACCTGGGCGTAAAACCGAGTGAAGTGCTGGAAATGGAATCCCGTCTCAGTGGACAGGATCTTGGCTTTGATGCGCCTCATGGGTCTGATGATGAAGGAGATATCTCTTCGCCTTCAGCGTATCTTGCCCATGATAGTGAAGACCCGGCTACAAGTTTTGAGAAAAATGACTGGAGCGAACACCGGACTGACAGGTTATTGTCAGCCATGGATGCACTCGATGAGCGAAGCCGTGAAATTATCCAGGCACGCTGGCTAACTGACAAGAAACAAACATTGCAGAATCTTGCCAGAGAATACGGAATATCGGCAGAGCGCGTGCGCCAGTTAGAAAATAATGCAATGAAAAAGCTTCAGAGCTATATAGAAGCCTAAGATATCAGCGGCAAATATCTATCTAACAACAGGACTGCAAACAGTACCATTAAATAAATTATTGAGTATACGAAGGTATTCATTGCCTTCGTATTACTCTTGGTTATTTGCAGATTAACGGCATAATACAAAAAGCCCGCATTCAGAATCAGCACACTCACCAGATAGACCCAGCCTGACATTCCCGTTAAGAACGGGAAGATCGTAATGACACACATTAATATTGTATATAACGTGATCTGCAGACGCGTGTAGTCATCTCCGTGAGTAACTGGCAGCATGGGAATATCAACCTTGGCATATTCCTCTTTGCGGTAGAGTGCTAACGCCCAGAAATGTGGTGGCGTCCAGGTAAAGATAATCAATAATAACAGGAGTCCATCAGCCTCCACCTGTCCGGTTACCGCCGTCCAGCCAAGCAATGGAGGTGTTGCACCAGCAGCTCCGCCGATAACGATATTCTGTGGTGTGGCACGCTTTAGGTACATTGTGTAAATCACCGCATACCCTACAAGAGAAGCAAATGTAAGCAACGCAGTGATCATATTAATCTTGATGATTAATATGCCCATTCCAATGACACCAATGATGCCAGCAAACACCAGCACAGAGACTTTACTCAGTGATCCCGATGGTAGTGGCCGTAATTTGGTTCGATCCATCGCCGCATCAATTCGACTGTCTGCGACATGATTAATCGCGGCTGCTGAACTGGCCACCAGTCCGATACCCAGCGTGCCGTAGATGAAAGTCGCCAACGCCACGTTGCCAGGGTCAGCCATCAACATACCGACGATTGCCGTAAACACCATCAAAGCAACCACTTTTGGCTTGCACAGCTCGAGGTAATCTTGCCAGCGGCTGAGTGGACTCAAGGCGGTGCTGGTTGGCGAAGGGGATGACTTTACGGACATATTAATAAATAAAGGTGATACTAGCGGCTAATGCGTGCAGATCTTAGCATATATACGCTTGTCACAATGCTAAATAGCAGTAAAAGGGCCACGCCATTGTGTAATACGGCCACGGCCAAAGGCAGTTTGAATATGACATTAGAGATACCCAGACACACCTGTATCAGTAACAGCGCCATGATTACTTTTGCATTGGTATTGAGTAATTTTTCTGGATCTGAATACTTCCAGAGTCGAGTGGCATAAATCAGTATTGCCAATGCAGTGACCACAGCGCCTATTCTGTGTATATAGTGAATGGCTACCCGTGCTGGATGCTCAAGTACACCAAATTCATAATCCACACCCAAACCCCGCCATAGAATAAAAGCGTCTTTAAAGTCCATGGCTGGCCACCAAGATTGCTGGCACTTGGGAAAGTCTACACAGGCTAATGCCGCGTAATTTGAACTTACCCAGCCACCCAGAGCAATCTGGGTGGCCAATATAAACACTACCAGCAGGGAAATGTTAAACAGTGATTTAGCCAGATTTAGGTCGATCTGCGGTTGCCATGTAGTGGTGCGTAAAAATTGCCAGGCAATCAGATTAAACAGGGTAAACCCGCCGAGCAAGTGACCCATCACAATCAAAGGCTTGAGTTGCAAGGTCACCGTCCACATGCCGAGCAGGGCCTGAAATAATAATGTACAGGCCAGCAATATTCCTGCCGCGATATGACGTCTGCCGTACTGATCTTTTCTAAACAGATAAATGGAAATGACAAAAATTAATATTCCCAGCGTGCCTGCGAAATATCGGTGAATCATTTCCTTCCATGCTTTAGGGGCTTCGACGGCTCGTTCAAAATTGGTATTGGCATGTGCGACTTCTGTATCTGTCTCAGGCACACCAATAAAATGCCCATAGCAACCTGGCCAATCAGGGCAACCCAGTCCTGCATCAGACAAACGCACATATGCACCTAGCACAACCACAACAAACGCCAGCAATAATGCTGCCAATACAATATTTCGAAATGTTGTACCCATCAGTTTTATCCGATATTAGAAATTTTTAACAGCTTCTTGATGTCCTTGAGCATGCCTCTTGATGTCGAAGTAGTATCGTACTTCATCATTAAATTACCGATAGGATCTATCAGGTAGATGGTTCCAGGCTTAAGCTCCATATACTCGCCTGATTCTGTTTCGAATTTAACCAGACTTCCTACACGCATACGTTGATTGCGATCCATAATTTCCGGGCTGACTTTATTTGCATCGGTTAATAATGCAGACTGGATTCGGTTTGATTCTCTACCGGTGGCTATTTTTGTTTGACGCAGCTTAAATAATGAAGCCTCGCATACCAGGTCGCATCCCTTCGGTGAATACACCAGATAAGTCCATTTGCCCGCAAAATCTTTAATATCAATCGTGCCATTCGATGACAGTGTTATTTCAAGCGTTTTAACAGGCTGTGCTGGATGTATCAGCGAGCCATGCGACGCGGGTTTGGTTGTCGGCAAGTAATCACGCATAACGTACATGGTTACCGCTATTAAAAGTGGTACCACGAAAACAGCTATTAACAAATAGCCGGATATTTTTGAATTTTCATTTTTCATTTTTTTTCATCATAGGTCTAATACTGTATAGCCACCACAAAACAATCAGGGCAACTGCCATTGCGTACCATTGAAACGCATACCCATAATGTTTTTTTGATGACAGATTATTCGCTGCCCAATCTCTTCTGTAGCCGTGCAATTCTTGTTCGTCCAGCCTCAATGTAAATGGCTGCAGCGCGAATCCCAGGCGTGATGCTAATTGCGAATAGTCAACAAATTGAATTCTTCTCGGCCAACTTGAATCTTCTCCCTCCGCAATTCCTCCAAGACTGTATGCGGCATCGTATGGCACATAAACACGTCCGGTTACAGTGACTTGCCCGGCTTCAAAGTCTACAGCTGGCAGCACATTCCTGCTTTCACCCTGCGCTAGCCAGCCCCGGTCTACCAGCACCCATGCTTTGGATGAATCAACATAGAATGGTGTAAGCACGTTATAGCCTGTCTTTCCGTCCCGCACCTGGTTATCAAACAAAAATTGTTTTTCAACAAGGTACCTGCCTGTTAATTTAATTTTTTTGTAGCGCCAGCTTTCAGTATTGTCTAGCGGCAGACTTACATCATTAATTTCTGCTTCCTGATGATTCACAGCGCGTTCAATCTCACTTTTTACATCACCTCGACCCAGCTGCCATGTTCCGAGAATAACAAACAAACCAAGCATAGCAACGGTGCATAACTGCACTATCCAGAACCGTCCTGTATATGTTTTTGTTAACAGCATTTATTTACAATGATCGTTATACTGGGTGTCCGATTCTATATTGCAGAGCCTGTCATGCTTATTAAAATTTTTATTGTAATCCTCTTTCTTCTCATTATTGGGAGCCTGGCATCTGCTCTATTTCACCTTTTAGTATCCAAGGAAACTAACAACAAAACTGTTCGCGCGTTAACTTATCGCATCGGACTGTCTGTGTTCGCTTTTATTATTATAATCGTTAGCAAGTACTTTGGCTGGATATAAACACAGGACTTTTAGTTTCCACTATCTCAAATGAAAAAGGCGCCGTTTCAGGCGCCTTTTTCACGATTCGGCGAAAAGATTAGAGTACATATACAAATATAAACAATCCCAGCCAGACAACATCCACGAAGTGCCAGTACCATGCTGCTGCTTCAAATGCGAAGTGTCTCTCTGGCGTGAAGTGCCCTGTAATACACCTGAACAGTATCACTGTCAGAATGATTGCCCCGATAGTAACGTGGAAACCATGAAATCCGGTCAACATAAAAAATGTTGCGCCATAAATACCAGAGCCCAACGTCAGTCCCAGATCCCGATAGGCATGAATATATTCAGAACCCTGAACAAACATGAATATCACCCCGAGTAATACGGTTAAGAAAAGCCCCAGGATTAATTGCCCTCGATGATTGGCCTTTAGTGCATGATGAGCCCACGTCAGCGTTACACCACTGGTAAGTAGCAAAGCTGTGTTAATTGCCGGCAGTCCCCACGGCCCTATAGTCAGGTAATCCCCACCGACATTTCCAGGACCGTTGGCTTCATTTGGCCACGACCCTTCATATCCACCCCAGAGGAATGAATTAGTCGTTATTCCGCTTCCTTCACCGCTTAACCAGGGAAGTGAATACACTCTTGCATAATACAATGCGCCAAAGAATGCGGCGAAAAACATCACTTCAGAAAAAATAAACCAGAACATGCCCCATCTGAATGACATGTCTACCTGCATGTTATACATGCCTTTTTGGTTTTCCTTAATTACTGTCCCAAACCAGCCAAACACCATAAAAAAAACGATGGCTAACCCAACTAACATCATTGGTGATCCCCATGAGACGTTGTTCAGGAAATTGGCAAAACCAACCAGTAGCGTACATACGCCGATGGATCCAACTATTGGCCAGTGACTCCCGTGCGGGATGTAATATGAATTTTCAGCATGTGCCATTATTTAATCCTCAATTAAATGCTAGTACAGATTCGTTTGAATCAAGTTTATTAATTTGTGCGCTTTGTGTGATATCGAAAAATGTATAAGAAAGCGTGACAACTTTTACATCTTTCGGCAACCTGGGGTTGATCATAAAGCTCAACGCCATTTCAACTTCCTTACCTGCTTCGATAGGCTGGTTCTCAAAGCAAAAACACTCTGTCTTTATCAGGTGTCTATTTGCAACGTACGGAGTAATACTCGGTACGGCCTGTCCTACCATTGCTGTTTGAGTTGTATTTTTAGCTATGTAGTTTGTTGTATAAACACGACCCGGATGTACCTGAAGTTTACTTACTGCAGGCCTTACCTTCCAGGGCATGGACTCATTCATGGACACATCAAATTCAACCGTGACCAGGCGAGTCGTATCTTCCTGTATCTCCTGAGATACCAGCTGGTTGGATTCCTGAGTAAAGCGTAGCCCTGTTAAATCACAGAATACGTCATACAGGGGCACCAACACATAGCCAAAACCAAACATACATACAGACACTAACGCGAGTTTAGTAACAACACTTTTAGAACTTTTAGCTTGCTTATCCATTGGCTAATTTGCGTTACTTACTAAAAAGTAAAATCCAACGTAGATAACAACGGCAACCAACGCAAGTATGACTACTGTTTTGTTGGCTGCTTTTTGTTGTTTCTGTTTAGCGTCCATTGCTTTAATTGCTAATCGTCCTTACTTGATAACAGGAGGAGTAACAAAACTGTGGTAAGGCGCAGGGGAGGCTAAAGTCCACTCCAGGCCTTCTGCATTTTCCCACACCTGGCTTGTTGCTTTCTCGCCACTACGTATTGCCTTAACAACTAAATACAAGAACAGTAATTGAGAGAACCCAAAGCCAAACGCTCCGATGGTTGCAAGCATGTTGTAGTCCGAGAATTGCAGAGCGTAGTCCGGAATTCGTCTCGGCATACCTGCCAAACCTACAAAGTGCATCGGGAAGAAAGTCAGATTGACAAATATGGTAGATAACCAGAAGTGCAATTTACCAAGCCCTTCGTTGTACATGTTTCCGCACCATTTAGGTAGCCAGTAATACACTGCTGCAATAATCGCAAAAATTGAGCCTGGCACTAGCACATAGTGGAAGTGAGCAACGACGAAATAGGTATCATGGTACTGGAAATCAACTGGTGCCAATGCGAGCATCAAACCAGAGAATCCACCGATTGAAAACATAACGATAAAGCCAATAGCAAACAGCATGGGTGTTTCAAATGTCATTGAACCACGCCACATAGTCGCTATCCAGTTAAACACTTTCACGCCGGTTGGTACTGCAATCAGCATAGTGGCAAACATAAAGAAGAGTTCACCCGCTAACGGCATTCCCACAGTAAACATGTGATGCGCCCATACGATGAATGACAGAAACGCGATTGAGCCTGTCGCATACACCATCGATGCGTAACCAAATAATGGTTTACGCGCGAAAGTTGGAATAATGCTGGAGACCACACCAAACGAAGGCAAAATCAGAATGTAAACTTCCGGGTGACCAAAGAACCAGAAAATGTGCTGGAACATCACGGGATCACCACCACCCGCTGCATTAAAGAAGCTGGTACCAAAGAACTTGTCAGTAAGCAGCATAGTGATACCACCGGCAAGTACCGGCATCACTGCAATCAGCAGGTATGCAGTTATCAGCCAGGTCCATACGAACAATGGCATTTTCATTAATGTCATTCCAGGTGCGCGCATATTCAAAATGGTAGCAATGACGTTGATCGCGCCCATGATTGAAGACAAGCCCATGAAATGCATTGAAAGAATTACAAAAGGAAGTGCATCACCGGTCTGTAATGTTAATGGTGGATACAGTGTCCAACCACCCGCTGGGCCACCGCCATCCATGAATAAGGTAGATAACATCATGGCGAATGCGAACGGAAGAATCCAGAAACTCCAGTTATTCATACGAGGAAGTGCCATATCCGTCGCACCTACCATCATAGGAATTAGCCAGTTAGCCAGTCCTGTAAATGCCGGCATTACCACACCGAAGATCATCATGATCGCATGCATGGTTGTCATAGAGTTGAAAAATTGCGGATCTACAAACTGCATGCCCGGCTCAAACAACTCTGTTCGGATAACCAGCGCCATGACGCCGCCAATTAAAAACATGATAAACGAGAACCATAGATACAAAGTACCTATGTCCTTGTGGTTAGTAGTAAATAACCATCGCTTTATCGAATAAGGACTTTCCTGGTGATCATCATGATGATCGTCGGTAGCTACCGTACTCATTGTGTGCTCCTTAAGTTTGTAACATTAAATAATAATCGTGAATTCATTTGCCTGATCTGCCTGGTCGCATCTATTGTGTGACTGCTGCGTACTCTGCATTGTCAGATTTCAAAGTTGTGTTGTCGGCAAGGAACTGATCAAACTCTGCCTGTTCAACCGCGCGAACAACAATCGGCATAAATCCATGATCCCGGCCACATAGCTCTGCGCACTGTCCGCGGTATGTACCGGCTGTATTCACTTTCGCCCAGGCTTCATTGATGAAACCAGGTATTGCGTCTTTTTTAACGGCAAGATCAGGTACCCACCAGGCATGGTTTACGTCATTTGAGGTAATCAGGAAGCGCACCTTTTTGCCAACTGGTAGCACCAGTTCTTTATCAACTTCCAGCAAGTAGTTTTCGCTCTTTGGCTCAAGACCGTTAATCTGGCTTCGGGGAGTCTTTAATACACTATAGAAATCAACCCCTTCATCGATGTACTCGTAGTGCCACAGCCACTGGTAACCCGTGATTTTGACAGTCAGGTCATAGTCGCTTGTATCTTCCATTGCTACCAGGGTTTTAGTCGCAGGTATGGCTAGCGCAATCAGAATGATGAAAGGAATGGTTGTCCAGATGGCTTCTACTGTTGTGCTCTCATGGAATGTTGAGGGTGTGAAGCCCTTTGACTTGCGGTGTGCGAAAATCGAGTAGAACATTGCTGCGAATACAACCACTGCAATCCATACGCATAACCAAAAAGCAATCATGTGCATATCAAACACCTCTGCGCTGATATCCGTCACGCCAACAGGCATATTGATTGGCTGTCCGGCATTGGCAACGCCCATTGCAGCAAACATACCGCTAATGGCTGATAGCCATTTAAGCCAGTTATTACCACTCATCTTTAATACTCCCTATATAAAAAAATCTTTCTAAACCGATGACAAAAGTGCTTTATTAATAGACGCAGCCAGACTCTCTCGTTCTTCATTGTTGAGACATGCGCCTACTTCCAATTCCTTTCCTTTTGATCTCATCACTAATCGACTTTGCAAATGCGCCCTGACAGGTGGATACAGTACCACTTGGGTCCATGCACGCTGAAAACGATGCAAATGCCGTGTCTTGTTTCGACCTACCTCAACATTTACGTAATCGGTATCAATCGATATTACTTCACACCGGGTCGCCCGTAAGCCACTCCAGTACAGAATTCCTGCAAGCATCATCATTTCAAGACCAGCAAATGGAAGGATCAACCATAATCCTTGTAACGCAAAAACACCTGCTATGCTAAATGTAATGACCGTTAAGCTCGCAATAAAAATCTTGTTTTCCCGCCATGACATCGAGTAATTGGGTGTCACCACAAAAGTTGAGAGCAATTTTTTCTCTGCTCCAGCTTCCATGTTAGCTGACGACCTTGATGACTGATTTCATGCGCTGAAATTTATTTATACTTAGAACACTCATTTACAGTGAATGCTTATCCGCGAATATTAGCAATTATTGATATGAAATTCATAGCTACTCTAAGGGATATTTCGTACTTGTTATGGTTCATTTGATCTAAATCATGCAAATATCTGTACAAATATTGACCTTACCTTCATTGACGACCCATTGTTAGTGCAAATACCATTCACTTTGACCTGTGAAAACATCGCAGCCAATCGGGGTGTTCCGACTATTTCTTACTTGAATTGTATTGGCTGCCATTCATCTGCACTGTTTTGGTTCGATTGTACCAGAGACTGCTTCCTTCCGTGCCCGTAGAGCACTTCATAACTAGCGGGGTACTTACCATTTGGCAGCACAAATTTTCTATATTCTTCAAGTACTGCATTCAATCGCTTCCTCGTCATCAGTCCACGTGCACGTTGTTCAAGATGATTTGTAGCGCCAGTATTTTGCAGATCTTTAAACAACTGCATGGGATCAGAATACTCAACAGTGATTATTTCAGATTCCATCACCGGCGAGGCAAATCCGCTAGCCAGCAATCCATCTCCCAGCAACTGCATATCTATAAAAGAACTGACATGAGGAAGGTCATCCACCTCGGCAAAACAGTGGCGCAACTCTTTTAGTGTATCAGGGCCAAAGGATGAGAATAGCAGTAGCCCCTGGTCTTTTAGCACGCGACAGCTTTCTTCAAAAGCTGCACCAATATCATTACACCACTGCAAGGTTGATGCTGAAAAAATTACATCCAGGGACTCATCCTTAAAGGGAAGTGCTTCTGCATCACCGCATACTGCATATTGATAATTTACCTGCGATTCGTTTTTAGCCCACGCCAGCATAGGCAAGGCAAAATCAATTGCATAATAGGAATTCGACCCATAGTGCTTGCGTAACAAATTGCCTGCAAGACCAGTACCACTACCCATATCTAGTAATGTGTCGACTGGACCCTTTTGCAATACCTGTAACTTATCCAGCAAACGAACAAGAATTTCTTTCTGCACAACTGCGGCTTCATTATAGGAAGTTGCCGCCTTGGCAAAAGCTGTTTTGACGTCGTCCCGAGAAATATTCATTTAATCTTGCAGGTAGGTGTTTATGATGCGTGCAACCGCGTCAGGCTGAGAGATGTGTGGCGCATGACCCGCACCTGAAATTATAGACAGCGGTGAATCAGAAATATATGCCGCGTGTTGCGCAGAAACAAGACTCACAACCGCGTCAGAAGCGCCATGAATAAATGAAGTGTTACATTGCAGCGTCTTTAGTGTTTCCAATAGATCCAGCTGTTGCAACAATGCCAGCCCGTACCCGCATTCCTTCAAATCATAATTCTCAAAGTCACAGGCCTTTTTCAGAAAACGTAAACTTGTTCGTGCCGATTCATCCCCTTTTGCCAGCAACGTTAAAAACTTGTTAAGCGCTGACATTGGTTGTGTTTGGTAGCGGGCCAAGAAGCCAGTAAACCATTGGTAATCAATGCCGGCATTTTTATTATCTTGACAGACAAACTTTGGAACAGATGCGATAAAGCAAATATTTTCAATATATTCAGGAAATCTTGCTGCCAGTTTTACTGCTAATAAGCCACCCATTGACCAGGCTATAATATTAGTGGGCCTGTTTATCGTTGCCGCCAGGTTTTCTATGTAGTTATCTATTTCGCCTAAAGAACCCGCTATTTTTGAATCCCTGTGCCAGGAAGGGATAACACAATTTATCTGGTAACCATTACTTAATACTGGAATAATTGGCTCCCAGACTGCACATGTTGCACCCCAACCCGTAAGCAATAATATGTCTTTTTCCACTGCGGTTCCCTAAATCATCAACTGCAAGAATTTACTCTAAAATGGATTCACAAGTTATCTATGGTTTCAGCATCATACTTGCGTATTTAGCAGGATCTATTTCCAGTTCCATTATCATTGCGCGTATTTTGCAGTTGCCAGACCCTCGAAATTTAGGATCCGGCAATCCTGGTGCAACCAACATGTTACGCACCGGTAATAAAAAAGCAGCTGCATTAACATTAACCGGCGATTTGTTAAAAGGGCTGATTCCCCTTTTAATCGCACGTGGTTTAGGCTTTGACTTGCTAGTATTGTGCCTCATGGGGATGGCAGCAACCATCGGCCACATGTATCCCGTTTACTATCAATTTCGCGGTGGTAAAGGCGTTGCAACCACAATAGGCGTACTTCTTGGTATTCACTGGCTACTTGCCATTATCTGGGTTGCGATCTGGATCAGTACTGCGAAGTTAACAAGTTATTCTTCTCTCGCGGCACTCGTCGCCACCACTCTTATTCCTGTCATCGCGTATTTTATGCAGCAGCCCGCTATGGTCCTTTATCTCACTGGCGGCATCGCAATACTCGTAATTTGGCGACATCAGACTAACATTAAAAATTTGTTAGCCGGCAAAGAGTCTAAAATCGGCAAAAAAAAATAATCACTGTAATGGCCAGCGCGGATATACTTTTATTTCGTTAGTGCCTGCAAATTTTCCTTCCAGTGCATATTGCAATCCTGCATAGGCGATCATTACACCATTATCAGTACACAGATTCATATCAGGAAATATTACATTGGCGTCTTCCAGCTGACTAAATTTTTCACGAAGTTTGCGGTTTGCACTTACTCCACCTGCCACCACTAAAGTCTTCATCCCTGTTTGCGCCATCGCTCTCTGGCATTTGGCAAACAAAGTGTCGGTAACGGCTTGCTGAAATGCATAGGCAATGTCTGCTTTCTCTTCGTGAGTTTGTGCAGTTTTTCTGTATTCAAGTAATGTATGTGTCTTTAGGCCGCTAAAACTAAAGTCCATGCTTGGATGATCTATCATGGGTCTTGGGAAATTATCTCTTCTGGATTCGGACTGATTAGCCAGTCTCTCTATAGCCGGCCCCCCTGGATAACCTAGTTCCAACTGCTTGGCCACTTTATCAAATGCCTCACCCACAGCATCATCACGGCTTTGCCCCAATACCTCATAATCGCCTAAACCATTTGCCTGGACAATCATGGTATGGCCACCAGAGACCAGTAGACATAAAAACGGAAAACACAGCCCTGAATCCTGCGCCAGAAACGGTACTAGCAGGTGTGCCTCCATGTGGTGAACCGGAATCGAGGGAATATCGAGAGACCAGGCTATTGCCTGCCCTACTGAAGCACCTACAAATAATGCTCCCACCAGACCTGGACCCGCAGTATAGGCAATTGCCCCCATATCTTCTAAGATCAAATTTGCCTCAGATAACGTGTCTTTAAGTAGAGGGGTTATTTTCCGAATATGATCGCGGGAGGCTAGTTCGGGCACAACACCGCCGTATTCAGCATGAAGTTCGATTTGGCTATATAATCGCTCAGCGAGGATTTTTCCGCTTTCATCGATGATTGCAACGCCTGTTTCATCGCACGAGGATTCAATTCCGAGTACTTTCATAAGATTTTTTGCACTTCCTTGTGGAAAAAGTCAGTTTTACAGTTGTAATCGAGCATAGCGCAATTATAATCCACCGTCTTTTTGTCAATTCATCACAATAGTAACGAGGATTTATGCCTGGAGTACGAGTAAAAGAAAATGAGCCATTTGATGTGGCACTACGCCGATTCCGCAGATCATGCGAAAAAGCCGGCGTTTTAACCGAAGTTCGTCGTAGAGAATTCTATGAAAAGCCCACTGCAGTACGCAAGCGTAAAGCGGCAGCGGCTGTCAAACGTAACCTTAAGCGTGTATTTCGCACCACACTTAAGCGTCGACGTCTGTACTAAGTGAGCGACTCAGGTTCACTGAAGGAACAAATCGTGGCAGAAATGAAATCTGCCATGAAAGCAGGTGACAAGGAAAAACTGGCGACCATTCGTCTGATACTGTCAGCAGTGAAACAAGTAGAAGTCGATACACGCACCGAGCTTAATGACCAGGATCTTGTTGGAATCCTGGATAAAATGGCAAAACAGCGCCGTGAGTCCATCGATCAGTTTGAGCAGGCCGGTCGCAATGACCTGGCTGATAAAGAAAAATCAGAGCTTGCGATTATTACTGACTACCTTCCGAAGGCATTAAGCGATAGTGAAGTGACCCAGCTAGTTGAACAAGCCATCAGCCAGACTTCCGCTTCAACAATGAAAGATATGGGTGCAGTAATGGCAATACTTAAGCCGCAGATGCAGGGCCGGGCCGATATGAGCCAGGTCAGTAAACTGATCAAAGCAAAGTTGTCCAGCTAAAATTTATCTTCGCATACCGGCCATCTTCGGCTACGCTTTCACCCTCACAACCTGAAAGCAAATAACCACTAGACTCTTCCCCATGCCACCATTAAAGAACGATCGTTTCATCCGCGCACTTTTACGCCAGCCTGTTGATAAAACACCCATATGGATCATGCGCCAGGCAGGCAGATACCTGCCTGAGTATCGTGCAACGCGCCAAAAAGCAGGTGATTTTCTGACACTGTGTAAAACACCTGAACTCGCTTGCGAAGTCACGATGCAGCCACTGGACCGTTTTGAACTGGATGCGGCGATACTGTTTTCAGATATCCTAACAATTCCCGATGCGATGGGTCTGGGTCTGGAATTTAAAGAAGGGGATGGTCCTACATTTAGCAGGCCAGTAAAAAACCGCCGCGATATCAATCAACTTGCCGTGCCTGACCCTGGTGGAGAATTGCGATACGTTACTGATGCGGTTTCACTTATTAGGCGGGAACTGGATGGACGTGTGCCCTTGATAGGCTTTTCTGGCAGTCCATGGACACTCGCCACTTACATGGTTGAAGGCGGTACTTCCAAAGACTTCAGCAAAGTTAAAGGCATGCTGTACGACAGTCCTTCAGATATGCAGAAGTTACTCGATATTTTAAGCGATAGTGTAGCTTTTTATTTAAACGCCCAAATTGAAGCAGGTGCGCAGGCAGTGATGATATTTGATACCTGGGGCGGTGCGTTAACACCAGAAGACTATCGTCGTTTTTCTCTGGGTTCTATGACACGTATTGTGGAGAAGTTACATCGCAGTTATGACGGAAATACTATTCCTGTCACATTGTTTTCCAAGGGTGCCAATCATTCACTGGCTGATTTAGCCAATTCCGGCGCCAATGGTGTGGGACTGGACTGGACTGTGAATATAGGCGATGCCAGGCGCATAGTCAGCGATAAGGTAGCACTTCAGGGAAATCTTGACCCGGCGATTCTTTACAGTTCTCATGATTCAGTTAAGCAACATGCAAAAAAAGTAATGGACGATTACGGCCACAATACGGGCCATATATTCAACCTCGGGCATGGCATTCACCCCGCTATCGAACCTGAGAAGGTTAAAACACTGGTTGATTACGTACACGAATACAGCGCATCACGTAACCTGAAGTAGTGTGCCAGAGCTAAAATAACTGTTCAGGTAGCGTTCCTGACTGGCCCGTATCCCTATTGCCATGATCAACACTGATTGACCTCGGGGCTGTGTAATCCAGCGCAGGGACTTGATCCATATGAAAGGCCTCTTCTATGCCAAAGCCACTATCCTGATCAACAATTGCACCTGTCTGTGGGTCAACCTTTAATAACACCATGTCTTTTGGCAACGGGCGTTCAATGCGTGGTTCTCCCTGCAGTGCTACCTGCATGTAGTCTATCCATATAGGCAGGGCCGCAACGCCGCCCACTTCGCTACGCCCGAGAGGTTTATTTTCATCAAATCCCAGCCACACGACAGTCACCACATTAGGGTGATAACCTGCAAACCAGGCGTCATGCTGGTCATTTGTTGTGCCAGTCTTGCCCACGATATCTGAACGATTCAGTACCAGTGCCCGCCGGCCTGTGCCGAATCTAATAACATCTTTCAGCATGCTATCTATCTGATAAGCATTGACTTCACTAAGCACTCTGGGTGCTACCCGGATTTCTTCAATGTCTGAACCGGTAGAATCGATTAGCCCCAATTCAGCCATCTCTTCAGCATGCATTGATATCTCTGCTGCTAATCGAGCACATTCCTGATTACAGACTCGAGCAGGGTTGGCCAAAAATAATACTTCTTCATCCGGACCTTCAATTCTTTCTATAAAGTACGCATCTACTTTATAGCCCCCATTGGCGAATACCGCATATGCATTTGCCAGAGTCAGTGGTGTGACTACCCCACTGCCTAATGCCAGCGTTAAGTCTTTTGGTAATTTTTCAACATCAAAGCCAAATTTACCCGCGTGTTCGCGCGCAAATTTTCGCCCGATATCGCGCAACAGGCGAATTGACACCATGTTTCTGGATTTTGTCAGCGCCAAACGCATGCGTGTTGGGCCATAAAACTTGCCAGAGTAGTTTTGTGGCCGCCAGGAATCTTCAGTCGATGAGTCCTGAAAAACAACGGGAGCATCATTGATGACACTGGCTGGTGTGAACCCGGCTTCAATAGCTGCTGAGTATATAAAAGGCTTGAAGGAGGAACCTGGTTGTCTCAGGGCCTGTGTTGCGCGATTAAATTTACTCGCATAAAAATCAAACCCCCCCATTAATGCACTGATTGAACCATCTTCCGGGCGCAGGGAAACAAGAGCACTTGACGCTTTTGGAATTTGCCTAAGTTGCCAACCTTTTGCTGTATCTACTACTCGAATAATGTCTCCGGCTTTCAGGACATCTGTTACCTTTTTGATTACGGGACCGAGACTATTTTGAGATTTATAGGTCCTCGCCCATTTCACCGCATCAATATCAAGCTGAATGATTTCTTTTGCCAGTGTCACAATCGCTGATTTTTCATTAACCTCTGTGACCACACCTGGCTGTAACCCCCCGACTGTTGGCATCGTTAAAACCAGTTCCGCGACCACTTCTACATCGGTTAGCTTGTCAACAGGGATGCTACCTTCAGGACCCCGATAACCGTGTCTTAAATCATAGGCCAATATGCCGCCTTGAACGGCATCAACCGCAGCCTGCTGCTTACTCGCTTCAATCGTAGTGTAGACACTATAGCCTTCTGAGTAAGCGTCTTCTCCATACAGGCTGGTCATATAAGAACGAACCATTTCCCCAATATAAGGTGCTTCAACCTCAATTTTAACCGCATAGCGCTTAGCCTCAACAGGAGTCGCTATCGCTTCTGCATAATCTTCTCTGGATATCTTTTTCAGATCCAGCATGCGTCCGAGAACGTAGTCCCTTCTCACAGTAGCCCGTTCCAGATTACTGATAGGATTAAATCTTGAAGGTGCCTTAGGTAACCCGGCAATCATGGCGACCTGTTCTAGAGACAACTCTGCGGCACTCTTTCCGTAATACACTTCCGCAGCCGCACCGACTCCATATGCCCGTTGACCCAGATATATCTTGTTTAAATACAACTCAAGAATTTCCTGTTTGGTCAGTTCTTTCTCAATACGCAGTGCCAGCATTATTTCTTTAATTTTTCGCGTATAGGTTCTTTCCGGCGTTAAAAAGAAATTACGCGCAAGTTGCATGGTAATCGTGCTGCCACCCTGTGCCTTTTGTCCGGTGATGACTAGATTTATTACCGCTCTTAGTAGACCTTGATAGTCAACACCGGGATGTTCAAAGAATCGATCATCCTCAGCAGCCAGGAATGCATCGACCATTGTTTGGGGAAGTTCCTGATAGGAAAGGGGAATCCGGCGCTTTTCACCAAACAGGGCGATTAATTTGCCTTCGCGGCTATAAACCTTCAAAGGTGTCTGTAGTTTTACATCTTTGAGAGTGTCAACGGGAGGAAGTTGAGGTGAGTAAATCAGGTACGCAGTCGACAAAATTGCCACCACTGCGACGGACATAACGATTAATCCGATGAAACCTAGCTTAAACAACTTTATATTCAATGACATATGATTAAAATGTTATTAATTCTGTAAGTTACGAATCTAAGGCAAGAAACAAATGAAAGAGTTCTCAAATAACTTAATTGTCAAAAACTCACATCTTGTTATAGAGTTCGGCTTATAATTTTATAAAAAATACAAATAGACTAAATAACTAACGGAAACTAAACGTGCTTCCATTTACTTCGCGAAAAAATCCAGTCATCGGTATCGATATTAGCTCAACCTCCGTGAAGGTTTTAGAGCTTTCTCACAGTGGCTCTGGATACCGAGTTGAACATTACGGCGTAGAGCCTCTGCCGGCAAACTGTATCACTGAAAAAGTCATCTCAGATGTTGACGCGGTAGGCGACTCTATACGAAAAGTGCTCAAGCGAACAGGAAGCAAGGCCAAAAAATGCACACTTGCAGTGGCAGGCTCCGCTGTTATTACTAAAGTTATCACAATGCCTTCTTCTCTATCTGACGCAGAGATGGAAGGACAGATCCAGATTGAAGCGGATCAGTACATTCCCTATGCCCTCGAAGAAGTAAACCTTGATTTTAACGTACTTGGGCCCACGGAAGGCAATCCCGATACGGTTGATGTACTACTTGCAGCTTCACGCAGTGAAAATGTAGAAATGAGAGTCGCAGCATCCGAGGTCGCGGGATTAACACCTGTCGTCGTCGATGTAGAAGCTTACGCAATTGAAAGTGTTTACCCGCTCCTGTCAGACCAGGTACCCGGACAGGGGATTGATAAAACAGTCGGCATTCTTGATATAGGTTCAACCATGACAAGCTTAAACGTCATGCAGAACGGATCTATGATCTACACTCGGGAACAACCATTTGGCGGCAAGCAACTCACTGAAGAAATCATGCATCAGTATGGTCTTACTTATGAAGAAGCCGGACTTGCAAAAAAAGAAGGTGGCCTGCCAGACAACTACATTACCGATTTACTCGAACCATTTAAATTAACTGCAGCGCAGCAGGCGAATCGTTTCCTGCAGTTTTTCTACTCTGCAAGTCAACACTCAACAGTAGATCATATTGTGCTGGCTGGAGGATGTGCCTCCATTCCAGGACTAGATGAAAGAATTCAAAATGAATTGGGCATTTCCGTTTCGACGGCCAACCCATTTACACATGTTTCACTAGGACCAAAAGTTAATCCTCAAGCATTAGGTAACGATGCCCCTGCATTGCTGATTGCTTGCGGCCTTGCATTGAGGGCATTTGACTAAACACCATGGCAAAAATTAATTTACTTCCGTGGCGCGAATCACAGCGCAAAGAAAAACAACAAGAATTTTTTGTTATGTTGGGCGCGGGTGCGGCTGTTGCTGTGCTTGCTGTCTTGCTGGTTCACTTTCAGATCGAAGCAAAAATCAATGGGCAGGAACGGCGCAATACCTATCTTACCAATGAGATTGTTGTGCTGGATGAAAAGATAAAGGAAATTCAAAAGCTGGACGCTACCCGACGAGCATTAGTGGAACGCATGGAAGTTATTCAAAATCTTCAGGCGACTCGACCAGGTATTGTTCATCTGTTTGATGAAGTGGTTAATACCTTACCTGACAGCGTACACCTGACAGAACTGACTCAAAATGGTGGCAGCATCAAAATTACAGGTAGAGCTGAATCAAATGCACGAGTTTCATCCTACATGCGTAACATAGAAGAATCAGAGTGGCTAACCAAACCCAAACTCAGCATCATTTCTACCGAAGAAGATGATGATGGACTCAGAGTGAGCTCATTTTCACTACAGCTCGCACAAACCAACCCTGAATCATCGCTAGAAGAAGAGTAACTGAACATGACATTTTCTGATCTTAATAATGTAGATTTTAACAATATTGGTACTGCACCATTAGCTGTTAAAGTCATTGTCGTCGCTTTAGTTGCTGCAGCAATTATTGGACTCGGGTTTTATCTTGATACAAAAGATCAACTGGCTAAATTTGAAGTCGTCAAAGCCAAAGAAACCGAGCTTAGAAGAACATTTGAAATCAAGGTTAAGAAAGCTGCAAATCTGGAAGAGCATAAAGCCCAGCTAGATGAAATGCGTCGCACATTTGGTACCTTGTTGCGCCAGCTGCCAAGCAAAACTGAAATCCCGGCCTTAATTGTCGATATTTCACAAACAGCACTCGCGAGTGGGCTTGAAGTGAAACTGTTTCAGCCTGGCAATGAAACTGAAAAAGAGTTTTACGCAGAAAAACCAATACAGCTAGTATTACAGGGCGATTACCATCAGTTTGGATTATTTGCGAGCGAAGTCGCAGCTTTACCCAGAATTGTGACCTTGCACAACATCAAACTAATGCCAGATGAGAATGGTGGCAAAATGACGATGAATGCATCGGCTAAAACGTATCGTTATCTGGATGATAACGAAGATGAAGAGTAAAACTTTGGAACTAGCGCAAATTCAAATGGAAAATCGAATCGCAAAAACGCATCTACAACCTATATATGCTTCGATACTTTGCATATTATTTTTCTCCTTGGCTGGCTGCTCAGAAGGGACATCAGACCTGGAGGCGTGGGTAGCAGATGTGAAAGCAAGACCGCAGCAGGGTGTAGAACCACTGCCGGAAGTTATTCCTTATAAAACATTCGCGTATAACAAAAGCGATAAACGCGACCCGTTTGATGCGTCCATCTTTCGTCCTAAAATAGGACAAACAGCTCCCAAGCATTTCTCCAGCATTACCCCTGACAGCAACAGAGTCCCTGAGTATCTGGAAAGTTTCCCGTTAGATACATTGCGCATGGTAGGAACCATGCAACAGGATAATCAGACATGGGCATTAATTAAAACGCCTGATAGTACAATACAGAGAGTATTGAGCGGTAATTACCTGGGCCAGAATAACGGCAAGATCATTTCGGTCTCAGAAGATAAAGTTGAGCTTGCTGAGATCATACCAGACGATTTTGGAGGTTGGCGCGAACGTTCGACGTCAATCGCACTCAGCGAGTAACTTAAGAAAACGTAATGAATAACTTCAAACTTCAATCAGGATTCATTAACACTTTAATGGAATGGTAAGCATCATGGAAATCTATTACTCACAATATAGCAAACCCTCAATGAAGAACGTATTCAGTACGTTTTTAATAGGATTAGGCTTACTATTCATCAGCACTGTAACGCATGCTGAAAATCAACTTAACGACGTAAAAGTCTCCGCACTGCCCGACGGCCAGGTTGAAATAACACTGGCTTTCAGCGCTGCCCCTTCAGAGCCTTTAGCGTTTACCACAGACAACCCGGCAAGAATTGCTCTGGATTTCGCAAATACTAATATTGCGGTTAAAGATCGTTTTCAGGATATAAATATCGGTCAGACAAAAACGATAAATACTGTTCAATCCAATGGCAGGACACGTGTTGTTGTCAATCTCATTTCATTACAGGAATACCAAACAACGCAGGAAGGAAATAATTATATTCTTAGAATAGGTGAAACCAAGCTGGCCCAGAAAAAACCTGCTACAGGACTTGCCAAACCTGCCACTATTGCCAAGAAAACATCAGCGAGCACCGCTGGAAACAATATCAGCTTGATTGATTTCAGACGTGGAGATAAAAACTCGGGAAGAGTGCTTGTTAGCCTCTCCAACGCTGATATCCCTGTTAACCTCACTGAACAGGCAGGAAATATAATTCTTACATTTAAAGGCACCAGCCTTGCACAATCAATGCAGAAACGCTTTGATGTGAAAGACTTTGCAACTCCGGTTAATTTTATCTCGTCATCCGAGAATGGTCGCGATACCCAAATTATAATTCAGCCTGATACCAAGCTGAATTATGAACACCTGGCCTATCAATCAGATAATCTATATGTACTAGAGGTCAGTGAAATACCGGATGAAGTCATCCAGACAAGAAGAAAAGAGACTTATGAAGGTGAACGACTGTCATTAAACTTCCAGAATATTGAAGTTCGCTCAGTACTACAGCTAATTGCAGACTTTACAGGCCTGAACCTGGTAGTCAGCGACTCAGTAGGCGGTTCATTAACCTTGCGTTTAAAGAATGTGCCATGGGACCAGGCGCTGGATATTATCCTTAAGACTAAAGGGCTAGGAATGCGCGAAAATGGTAATGTTCTCTATATTGCGCCAAATGAAGAAATTGCTGCTCGAGAAAAACTTGAGCTCGAATCTCAGCAGCAGGTTGAAGAACTAGCGCCTCTACGCTCAGAGTTCCTGGAAATTAATTATGCCAAAGCATCTGATTTGGCTAATTTGTTAAAAGACAGTGATAACACTCTATTATCAGATCGTGGTCAGGTCAGTGTGGATGATAGAACCAACACATTGCTGGTCCAGGATACAGCTTTAAAATTAAACGAGATTCGTCGTCTAATTGAGCGCTTAGATACACCAGTGAAACAGGTTTTAATAGAATCTAGAATTGTTGTTGCTAACGATGACTTCAGTAAAACTCTGGGCGCCAAGTTTGGTGTATTTAATGCTGATGGCCGAGACTTGAACAACAATAAAGGAGCTGACGTGATTGGCGGCAACTTGGCTTTGCTTGAACCTCTTGCTGCAGGAGACCCTATCCCTATTGAAGACACATTAAACGTAAATCTCCCAGTGCCAGAACGTCAAGGTGGCGGGGTGCCCGGGGGCCAATTTGCCCTGTCCTTCATTAAATTACCTTTTGGGTATGCATTAAACCTAGAATTGTCTGCCGCACAGTTAGAGAGTCGCGCTGAAGTAATTTCAAACCCAAGAGTTATTACGGCTAACCAGAGTATGGCAAATATTCAATCAGGTACCGAGATACCTTATCTATCTCAAACATCTAGTGGTGCAACCGATGTTCAATTCAAAAAAGCCGTGTTAGCACTTGAGGTAACCCCTCAGATTACGCCAGACGATCGCATTAACATGGAAGTCAATGTTAAAAACAATAGCGTTGGTCAGATCTTCCAAGGGATACCGAGTATCGACACTAATGAGATTACTTCTAATGTCCTGGTGAATAATGGTCAGACTGTAGTGTTAGGGGGAATATACACCGAGGAATCATCAGGTTCCGTTACCAAGGTACCTTTCTTTGGTGACATACCTATCGCCGGCAGGTTATTTAGAAATGACTCTAGTACAAATAATAAATCAGAATTGTTGATTTTCATCACGCCCAAGATAATTGATGAGCAACTGAATCTGACACAATAACCAGCTCAACTATTTCTGTTTAGATAAAAAGCCCCGCATTTGCGGGGCTTTTTGTTTAGATATAGACTATCTTTTACTATCTATATTTAAGCTAACGCATGTCCACAAATATAATTCTGGTTGGTCCTATGGGGGCCGGAAAATCTTCAGTGGGTAAACGCCTGGCAAAACAGTTAAGTCGAAAATTTTATGACTGTGACAAAGTTCTGGAAGACCGCACTGGCGTTGCTATTGCTACTATTTTTGAACTGGAAGGCGAACAGGGATTCAGACAGCGCGAAACAAAAATACTTCAGGAGCTCGTCTATACTGAAAATGCTGTTATTGCAACTGGCGGCGGAGCTGTTCTTATTGACGAAAACATATCGCTACTAAGTCAGAACAGTATAGTAATATATCTAAAAGCATCTGTTCACTCGCAAATAAAGAGAACCAAACATGACAAAAAGCGCCCTTTACTTCAAACCAGCGACCGTCATGCTACACTCCAGAATTTAGCAAACAAACGCAACCCTTTATATAATGAGATTGCTGATATTATCATTGACACAGATAGTCAGAGTATTAATACATCCATCGAACAGATAATTACGCATATCAATAAACTAAATACCTGATACTCATGCGCACTTTAAAAGTTGATCTTGGCTCTCGTTCTTATCCTATTCACATAGGCGAGAACTTGTTAACTCAGAATGACTTGTTGTCTCCACATATAAATGGCAAGCAAGTGGTTATCATATCTAATGACACAGTTGCACCACTGTATATGAAAACGTTATTAGCTACGCTGGAAAATTTACAAGCGCACAAAATAATTTTACCTGATGGTGAGAGCTATAAAACATTAACAACCATAGAGTCGATATTCGACCAGCTTCTGGAAATAAAATGTGCGCGTGATGTCACTATCATTGCATTAGGTGGAGGTGTTGTAGGTGATATCACCGGATTTGCTGCGGCATGCTATCAACGCGGAGTAAATTTTCTTCAGATACCAACAACATTACTGTCACAGGTAGATTCTTCAGTGGGTGGTAAAACAGGCGTAAACCATCCTTTAGGGAAAAACATGATTGGGGCATTTTATCAACCTCAGTGTGTAATAGCTGATATAAGTACTTTACGAACACTACCTACTCGCGAATTATGTGCTGGCCTTGCAGAAGTAATCAAGTATGGGCTGATAGCCAAAAAGCCCTTCTTTAGCTGGCTGGAAAATAATATTGATCGTTTATTGGAATTAGACAGTAATGCAATAGAGTATGCTGTAGAACAATCATGCCTTTGCAAAGCAGAAATAGTCGCAAGTGATGAACATGAAAAAAACGGCCAACGTGCCTTACTCAATTTAGGCCATACATTTGGACACGCTATAGAAACAGGAATGGGCTACGGAAACTGGCTGCACGGTGAAGCCGTAGGTTGCGGTATGGTCATTGCTGCACAATTCTCAGCGAAATTGGGTTGGCTATCTGACAACGATGTTTCTAAAATATCCAAATTGATTTCCATGGCTTCCCTGCCTACTCAGCTACCCAAGGAATTAACTGCGGACAGAATGATTGAGTTGATGGCGGTAGATAAAAAGGTAAAAGACGGCAAGCTTCATCTCGTATTATTAAAGGATATAGGGGAAGCCGTATTAACGAGCAAATTTAATCACGACTTGTTATACAATACTCTCAACGAGTTACACAACAACGCTTAAATATATGGTCGCTACTACTGCGCATACTACCGGCTCTAAACCCACTAATTCTGGGTTGGCCAAATATGCAGTAACACAGAACCAGTCACAGGGCAGAAAATTTTCCGAACCTTCCTGCCAAACCCGAACTGAGTATCAACGCGATCGGGATCGCATCATTCACAGTACTGCTTTCAGGCGCCTGGAATATAAAACGCAGGTCTTTATAAATCACGAAGGCGATTTGTACCGAACACGACTCACACATTCAATTGAGGTTGCTCAGATTGCCCGCTCAATATCGCGTGCTCTACATCTCAATGAGGATCTGACTGAAGCGATTGCTCTTGCACATGATTTGGGCCACACCGCATTTGGCCATGCCGGTCAAGATGCACTACACAAGTGTATGAAAGATTACGGAGGTTTTGAGCACAATCTCCAGTCTTTACGTGTTGTAGATTTCCTGGAAGAAAAGTATCCTGATTTTGATGGGCTAAACTTAATGTTTGAAACTCGCGAAGGCATACTTAAACACTGCTCTGTCAAGAATGCGCGTGATATGGGTAACATTGGTCAGCGTTTTATAGACCGCACCCAACCCAGCCTCGAAGCACAGTTAACCAATATCGCTGATGAAATTGCCTATAATAATCATGATGTCGACGATGGATTGCGTTCCGGTCTGATAACTATCCAACAGCTTTTGCAGGTGGGATTATTCGACCGTCATTATTTTGAAGTCAACTCAAGGTTTCCTGACTTGCCTGAAAAGAGGAAAGCCCAGGAAACGATACGACGCATCATCAACCAGCTAGTCTGCGACCTGATCGATAACACCTTAAAGAATATCGAAAATAATAATATTTGCGATATTCAAGATGTCCGCTCATCCAGGAGCACTATTGTCAGCTTTAGCCCTGACCTTAAAAAACAAATGGCGGAATTAAAAACATTCTTAAATGCAAACTTGTATCAACATGAACAAGTGAATAAGATGAGCGCAAATGCACAGAAAGTTATCTCAAATTTATTTACTAACTTCTACAGTAACCCAGAGCTTCTTCCAGACGAACATCGATCAAAAGCACTAGCGAGAAAAAAAATTAACGGTAATGATGGTTTCGCACGTGTTATTGCTGATTATATTGCAGGCATGACAGATCGTTATGCACAGATTGAATACGGTCGGATTAATTAGCCACAAGGTAACTTATCAAAACATCTATGAGCGAAGATCACATACAAGTTGACCCTGTTTTGTTAACCGAGGAAGACCTCAGCAAACTGGGCTTAAGTGAACATCCCTTCATTGAACATGCGGATGATGCATATTTGTATAGTGACAGTCATCTGGAGATGACGTCGAACATCATCATGGAGTACCTGACCAACCCGGCAACTACCATCGTACTGACAGGCGAGGATGGCGTTGGCAAAACAACCTTTCTGCGCAAAGTCCTGCGTTTGGGTTATCAGCAATACCAGTTTTGCACACTGCGCGTGAATTCTGACACTGACTTTGAGTTCATTGAAAATAAAATAAAACAGCGCTGGGTACTTCCTGATACAAATGAACATGCATCAGTAGCTGATCTCTCCATAGAAAATTACGTTATCACCTATTTGAGAGAGCATACGCACGCTGTTCTCATTATTGATGACGCGCATTTACTCAACACAGATACACTAGACAGGCTCTTCACATTAAAGCACAGAATAAGTTTAGCCTGCCCTCTTAGCCTCGGTTTCATACTGGCCGGGGAAAACACGTTAAAAATATCTATTAGTGAACTTGAAGATTCAAATCCGGCATGCACCCAGGTTTATCAAATTAACGTGCGCCCATTTTCCAGGGAACAGACTGGACACTACATAGAGCATCGTTTGCAGACTGCCGGATCAGAAGACGAAGTGCTATTAGATGAAGCCATGGTGACAGAGATTTATAAATCAACATTAGGCAACATCAGGAAAATTCATGAACGTGCAATTGTAGCGTTGCTTAACCAATGCAGAGAAGACTCTCTTGAAGATCCTCTAGACCCTCATATTATTATTCGTAAACCCAAGCCCAAAGTTCCTGTATTTCTAATTACTATACTGGCTATTATTGGTGTCGGTCTGTATGCAAATTACTACATGAGTCGTGATAAAACTGATGAGATTATCGTACCGCTTGAGAAACCTCTAGCCAGTGAGCCTACCTTATCCCCTATTGTGCAAAAGTCTGACAGCTCTGCTGGCAACCAGGCACCCTCGTTACCATTACCCAACACAGCAGTGGTACCAACTGATCCCAAAAACAATTCAGAAATAAACGCGCCTCTGGTCACTACTAAAGATGACACTTCTCTACTATCAGAATCTATAGAAGTTCTGGATGAGAAACAGTTACTCACATTAAAAGCAGAATTGACTGAGAAAGCGGTAGCGGCAAAAGACAAAAAACCAGAGTCTGTTGAAACAGCTGTAAAACCAACAGTCACTCAGGCAAACCCCAAACCGGCTAATAACTCTTCCGCCATAGCAACAAAAGGAGAGGCGTGGTTAAAGGGACTAAGCCCTTCAAGTTACACACTACAGGTTGTTGCGACTAAAGATATTAAACAACTTGAGTCACTGGTTAAAAAAGAAAACCTAGTAGATAAATACGCGTACTTTGACAAACAGGTAAAAGGTTCAACCTATTATGTTCTCGTCATTGGGAATTATGAGACACGCGACAAGGCTTTAGCAGCATTAGAGAAATTATCGGCTAATTTAAGAAAAAACAAACCCTGGCCTGTACCTTTGAAAAACATTCAGTCATTTCTTGATTAACCCATTTCCCCTGAGCTTCTCACCCGCACATTTCAATTTTCTGGCCATATTGACATCTCAACGACAACGAGTAGGCTTTCCGTGGTAAAACCTCAACCACCCTCTACCGGAAAAGCTAGCTATGGCTGGAAAAATTCCACAGCCTTTTATCGATCAGGTATTGAATCAGACAGATATTGTCGATCTGATCAATGGCTATATTGACTTAAAAAGCAAAGGAAAAGAATACACAGCTTGCTGTCCTTTTCATGGCGAAAAAACGCCGTCATTCACTGTCAGCCCTGAAAAACAATTTTATCATTGCTTTGGCTGCGGTGCTCATGGCACTGCTATCAATTTTTTGATGGAACATGAAGGTCTTCAGTTTATTGAGGCAATTGAAGTACTTGCCAGCAGATTAGGTCTGGAGGTAACAACAGAAAGTGGCCATGCTCCCCAAAATGATCATGACAAACTGTATCAGGCACTTGAGAGCGCCAATAAATATTATCAGCAGCAATTACGCGCAAACCCGGAAGCCATCGATTATTTAAAGACTCGTGGAATTTCTGGCGAGATTGCAGCCATCTTTGATATTGGCTTTGCGCCAGCCGGTTTTAATAATATCAGTAACAATTTAGGAAAACAGTTTACACAAACCGAGTTATTGAATAGCGGCCTGTTATCTGAAAAGTCTGCTAATAAAACATATGACCGCTTTCGCAGTCGTATTATGTTTCCCATCAAAGACACGCGCGGCAGGCCAATAGGTTTTGGCGGCCGATCGCTTGATGACACAATGCCAAAATACATGAATAGCCCCGAGACTGCACTGTTCCACAAGGGAAATACACTCTATGGTATTTATGAAGCGAGGCAAGCATCAGGCAAAATCAAGCAGTTAATTATTGTCGAAGGTTATATGGATGTCGTTGCACTATCGCAGCATAATATCCGCAACTGTGTAGCCACTCTTGGTACTGCCACCACAGAACAGAATATTCGTAATCTTTTGCGTGTGAGTTCTGATTTAATCTTTTGTTTTGACGGTGATCGCGCAGGGAGAGATGCAGCCTGGAAAGCACTGGAGCAAATGCTCCCTGGATTTAAAGACGGGATAAATATACGGTTTGCCTTTATGCCTCAGGGCGAAGATCCGGATTCGCTAATCCGCAATCTTGGAAAATCAGCTTTCGATGAATATCTGGCTAATGCTGCACCACTGTCTGAGTATTTTTTCACCAAGCTCATCAGTGACATTGATATATCCTCACCTGATGGCCGAGCAAAACTTGCCAGTACTGCCAAGCCACTGCTTGGTAAAATTCCGCCTACCGTTTTTCGTGACCTTATGTATAAAGAATTAGCTGAAAGAGTAGGGACGACTATTCCTGTTGCATCCTCTATTCTCGACAAATCAACAAATGCCACGCCCAAATCTACCCGGCAAAGTCGCTCGCTAAAATACACTAAAACACGTCTGGCAATTGCCTTGCTGATAAGAGACCCGGCGCTAGCTGAACATGCCCTGCCTATCGAAGAACTTTCACACCTGTCAGCGGTGCCTGGTATTGATTTATTCATCCAGCTACTTGAAATTGTTGAAGCTGAACCCAACATCAGTGCTATCGCTCTGGTTGAAAGATTCCATCATCAGGAAAGTTACGCCTCATTACAGAAGTTGTTGATGTGGGATCCACCAGACATGAATAATCGTGAGTTGTCCTTCAAAAAGACCATGGAACGCTTTAAGAAAGATATACACGATATTGGCTTTGACGCCATAATTCAGCAGGAAAACTTGTAGACCTTTGAACGGTCTACATTAGCGCATCTGGTGAGTGTTAACTTGCTCACTAAATGCATATACATCTCATTTGGCAGGTATATATATAATGTGTGTTTGCATATAATGGGCGGTTTGATCAATCGTTATTTCTCACGGGTACCTTAATGGAATCAGATTCAAATTCAGAGCAGCAAAATCAGCAATACAGTCTCAAAGACCTGATTGCCAAAGGGAAAGAGCAAGGTTATCTCACCTATGCTGAAGTCAACGATCATTTGCCAAATTCTATCGTTGATCCTGAGCAAATCGAAGATATTATCAGTATGATCAATGACATGGGCATTCGAGTCCATGAGCAAGCTCCCGATGAAGACTCCTTACTGGTCTCGGAATCCGCCGCATCAGCAGATGATCTAGCAGAAGAAGCCGCGGCCGCACTCGCCTCCGTTGATAGTGAGTTTGGTAGAACAACTGACCCTGTGCGCATGTATATGCGTGAAATGGGCACGGTGAACCTTCTTACTCGCGAGGGCGAAATCAAGATCGCCAAACGCATTGAAGAAGGGCTGTCTCAGGTATTGTTTGCCATCGGCCACTTCCCTCGCTCAATCGAAACCCTGCTTCTGCTATATGCCAAAGTCGAAGCTGAAGAAATGCGCCTGACCGACCTCATCTCAGGTTTCATTGACCCTGATGCCGAGGAAGAGATTCCTACCCCTGCCGTTGTAAATCGGGGCATTGATGCCAAAAAAGATGACTCTAATAATGACGATGATGATTCTGATGAAGACGATGATGAGGACGAGGCTGAAATCGATACTGGGCCAGACCCGGAAGAGGCAAAAGAACATTTTGAGAAACTTGCCAAGTTATACAAGGCATCTCAATCTGCAGCTGTACTCAAAAGCCCCAAAAAAGCACTAGCTACACGGGAAGAAGTCGCAGAATGGTTTATGCGTCTAAAACTAACCCAAAAAGTGATTGATGCTCTGGCTGGCAGCTTACGCACAACCGTCGGTAGCATTCGTAATCACGAGCGTCTGATTATGGCCTTATGTGTGGACTATTCCCGCATACCGAAAAAGAAATTTATTGAATCATTTACAGAAAATGAAACCAATCTGGAGTGGGTCGCAGGCCTTGTGAAGGAAAAAGCGAAATACTCAGAAACTTTACTTGAAGTTCAGGAAGAGGTCGTTAAGGAACAGCAAAAATTAGCTACCATTCAGGAAAATGCCAAACTCAGCATTGCTGAAATTAAAGAAATTAACAGACGCATGTCTATTGGTGAAGCCAAGGCCAGAAGAGCCAAGAAAGAAATGGTCGAGGCAAATTTACGTCTGGTGATTTCAATTGCTAAAAAATATACCAACCGTGGACTTCAATTCCTGGATTTAATACAGGAAGGTAATATTGGCCTGATGAAAGCGGTCGATAAATTTGAATATAGACGCGGCTACAAATTTTCAACCTATGCAACCTGGTGGATTAGACAAGCCATTACTCGATCAATCGCCGACCAGGCGCGTACGATCAGAATTCCAGTGCATATGATCGAAACCATCAACAAGCTGAATCGCATCTCGCGTCAGATGCTTCAGGAAATGGGCCGGGAAGCGACCCCTGAAGAACTTTCTGAACGCATGGAAATGCCAGAAGATAAAGTACGCAAAGTATTAAAGATTGCCAAAGAGCCAATTTCAATGGAAACCCCGATTGGGGATGATGAAGACTCTCACCTTGGCGACTTTATTGAAGATGCCAACATTGAATCTCCTGTCGAAGCGGCAGCAGGTGTTGGTTTAAGTGAGGCCACCCGTGAAATACTCGCCTCTCTCACACCAAGAGAAGCAAAAGTCTTGCGCATGAGATTTGGTATTGATATGAATACAGATCACACACTTGAGGAAGTTGGCAAGCAGTTTGATGTTACACGTGAGCGTATTCGTCAGATCGAGGCTAAGGCATTACGCAAACTTAGACACCCAACACGCTCTGAGCAATTACGCAGTTTCCTTGAACTGGAATAGTCACTTACACATAGTAAAACAACACCGTATACTCTCAAAAATTAACAAGCCCCTGTTTGGGCCCGTAGCTCAGTTGGTTAGAGCAGAGGACTCATAATCCTTTTGTCGTAGGTTCGAGTCCTACCGGGCCCACCATTTATCTTATTTTACTTTAAAGATAGCAGACTTATTTTTTTCATCTAGTCTATTTTATTCAGACTTATATAGTTGTCATTACTGACTCTTACCCTGTATTCACTATCCGAGTATGAAACTACAGCTATATTTTTTGACGGGTAGAACCTGTATGTTACAAATCGATAGTTACGATGGCTAAGTAACACATTTTCCTTAAAACAAACGATATTATTTCCATCGCATCTGGCAGATCCTGTAATCGCTCCTGAATAGTTTTTATCAAACATCCATTTACCAATTTGCTGGCATTCCGCCCACTCTACTGGATTGTTTAAATCATATTTTGTCATTTTTCTTAGGTCACAAATTTCTGCTTTCATTTCTATTTTAAATATTTCCCTATCGACAATAACCGGTTCCCTGATTTCTCTAAGCCCAGAACTATAGTAGTCATATATAAAGTGATATAAGGTTTCAAAAACCGTTGTCTCCTGTTCTACCGATCCATACCAGGCTGGGAAACTTCCATCTGAGAATCTTGATGGCCAGGGATCGTTTTTATCCAGTGAATTTGTGAAGTAGGCAAAAGGAGCGTGAATAATACTGGGCGCTGAATAGTTTGGTCGGGTAAGTTTATCGAGGGTAATCGCGACTTCCCAGTTCTTGGGGTTATCGCTTAAGTCATCAAATAAATCCTGGGTTGGCTTGACAGTTTTTCTATTTCGGAAAACGTCATCATGATAATTAAATTTGGACTTGCCTATATCGTCAAACAATTATCTGCCTCGTTCCTGGTCAACAATACTTCTGACACGAGACATCCCAGGAATACCATGCAGCATCATATGCGTTAAAGGTGACTGATCACCTAGTTTTGTATTGGGTGACTTTACCCATCCATAAACGATCTCTTTATTATATGGATAATTTATTCTCAGTCCTTTATGTATTCCTAACAGATAAGACACACGATCAATTTTATCCCGCTTGTCTGGGATACCATTTTCTTTTAGTGAAGCGAGGAAAGTGCGAGAACCTGGGGAATAGCCAAGTAGTTCAGCTTTTTCCGCGGTACTCAATCCCCAATGGCTAAACAGATTCAGAATGAGTTCGGCTGCCGACCTGCGATTTTCATTATCTGTGAATAGATGTGATTCGTTTGAATGTTTCATTGCCTCTATGTACAAATAAGTACAATAATTAAGAAATGTATCTATTAATACATATTTCCAATACTTTGGCAACTAACTCAGGCACAATCACATAATTTACCCTGTAATAATAATGGTAATAGCTGTGCTCAGTACTATTAATGCATGTATGTGTTCATAATATGCCTGATAATTACCGCAACGCTCCTCGTGTACATGTAGTTGCTTAGATAAATACTGCTAAGTCATGGTCAGGTTTTTCAGTCTTCTAAACGATAGAAACATTCGCACATACTGGCGGCAATTTTCCGACATATTTGGCATTCCCCTCCTAAAGGTGCTCTTATATCGGTCGATACAGAATTGTAATCAAATTCAATTCGATTAGAGTATCCATGGAAAAGCTAAGCGACTCGTTATTATTAATTCTGAAGACATGTACCGACCTTCCGAGCCCGCCCGCGATAGCCGCAAAAATCATTGAATTAAGTTCATGTGAAACTTCCGGTTTAAGCGATGTGGCTGATGTCGTGAGTATAGATCCTGCCTTAAGTGCAAAGCTGTTACGCATGGCTAATTCCCCTCTGTATACCAAACAAAGAAAAGTAGAGAACCTCAGGCAGGCTATTACTTTATTTGGAATGAATGGCACTTTGAATATCGCACTGAGTTTTTCACTTAAACAGGGATCGGTCGACGTTAGCGATTCGGGTTTAAACTACAATCTATACTGGAAACGTTCACTTGCATCGGCCATGTTATGTCAGAATATTATTCAGCGTCTTGGGAATACTTCAAAGGACTGCGCATTTTTGGCTGGCCTGCTACAGGACATTGGCATGCTTGCCCTTGATAAGGCAAAACCGGATTTATACAGAAATGCTGGTTTCAAACAATCCGATCACAATGCATTATGTAACCTTGAAATAGACGCACTCAATTCAGACCACAGTATGGTTGGCGCCTGGCTTTTAGAACAGTGGCATTTACCGGGCAACCTGCTTGAACCAATTCAGAATAGTCATGCAGCAGTACACGACAAGCTTGAATGTACGTCTGACTTATCCAAAGCAGTTGCCTGTTCGAGCGTATTTGCAGATATATTCATTGCAAATGAAAATGACATTCATACGCTCATATCAACAGCCATTAATCAGGCGAAAACTATTATTAATTTTAGTGATCAGGAATTTCATGACATTCTGGAATCCACCTCTGAAAACTATACTGACCTGGCACAAATGTTTGATATAGAACTTCCCAATTCCAATATGCTCGATTTCATCTCAGAACAGGCTAAAGAAGTGCTCATTCTTAGAAACCTGAATCAAATAAAAGAAACAGAATATCTACAGAAAACGGCCAGTAAACTTGAATCCAAGACCGCGGAACTTGAAGAGCTAAACCGCAGGGATGGATTGACTAAATTATATAATCGACGATATTTCGATGAATCAATTGAAGTTGAATTTAAAAATGCCAGCAAGTATCAGTGGCCACTAGGTCTGGTATTTATTGATCTCGATCACTTTAAACAGATTAATGACACTCTGGGTCACGATGCGGGGGATGAGGTACTTCGCCAGACTGCTCTAATATTACTAGACTGTACGAGAGACTCAGATATTATTTCACGCTATGGTGGGGAAGAATTTACGATCATATTGCCAGGAACGAATGAAGAAGGCGTCAAAATAACCTGTGATAGAATAATTAATGCCTTTAGAAAGACTATCTTCAAACTCAATAACAGAAAAGTCGCAAATGTAACAGTATCTGCTGGTGCATGTGTATATGATGGCAATAATGAAAATATAAAAGACTGGCACCATCTGATAAAGCAGGCAGATATGGCAACATACCAGTCCAAGCATAACGGCAGGGATCAATACAATCTAGCCAGCGATTTACTGTTTTCGGAAAAAAACAGTAAAATCGCCAGCTAGATTCGAAACTACCTTAAACCCGTAGCGCTTGCTCCAAGTCACTAATTATATCTTCTACATCTTCAAGACCAATAGACAGTCTAACTACTTCAGGCCCGGCACCTGCCGAGATTTGTTGCTGTTCAGATAGCTGCCTGTGTGTAGTCGAAGAAGGATGGGTTATCAAGGATCTTGTGTCACCAATATTTGCCAGATGAGAAAACAGCTCACAACGCTCTACTATTTTCACACCCGCTTCATATCCGCCCTTCACGCCAAATGTAAAGACCGCTCCCGCACCTTGCGGGCAGTATTTCTGGGCCAGATCATAAAAAGGACTCTCTTTTAAGCCTGCATAGGAGACCCATTCTACCTGGCTATGGGTGGTAAGCCACTTGGCAACTTCCAGTGCATTATCTGCATGTTTTTTCATGCGCAAAGACAGTGTTTCTGCACCTGTCAAAGATAGATATGCATTCATAGGTGACATTGTTGGGCCTAAATCTCTCAATCCCACTGCATGCCCATACATTGTAAATGCCATAGGACCAAATGTTTTATGAAAATTTAAACCATGATACGCACCACAGCTTTCTGCTAATCCCTTAAACTTGTCATTTTGTGACCAGTCAAAGTTTCCGGAGTCAACGACAGCGCCACCCATGGCATTACCGTGGCCAGAAATAAACTTGGTAGTAGAGTGAACAACAATATCTGCACCAAACTCAAATGGCCGGCATAACGCTGGTGAAGGTAGCGTGTTATCCACAATTAATGGAACACCCGCTTCGTGGGCAATCTCTGCAATCTTTTCGATATCACACACCACACCGCCCGGATTCGCCAGACTTTCTGTGAACATGGCTTTAGTGTTCGGCGTGACAGCTTTTCGAAAATTTTCCGGATCGACCGGATCAACGAAGATCACATTCCAGCCAAATTTTTTAAATGTATGGCCGAACTGAGTGATAGAACCGCCATAGAGCTTGTTGGACGCAATAAAATCATCACCGGATTCCATTAATGCAAACAGGGCAAGCAATTGTGCAGAATGTCCCGATGCCGTACATGTCGCACCCACACCACCTTCAAGGCTTGCGACTCGATCCTGAAACACACTCACAGTCGGATTGGTTAATCTGGAGTAGATAAACCCTGACTCTTCAAGACCAAATAATGCTGCGGCGTGATCTGCATCCTTGAATACAAATGCTGTGGATTGTGTAATGGGGACAGACCGCGCGCCTGTCGTAGGATCAGGCACAGCGCCTGCGTGAATCGATCTGGTTGCAAAACCGTGTTTAGAATTATCAGCCACAACTTCCCTCAACTATTGTAAGTTTATGTTATTAAGTTGGTTATGATAGCTTATTTTAGATAACGAGTTAATTCATATGTCTAATAAACCAACAAACAAATGGCATGGATACCAGCCATTCTGAAGTCATGTCTACTTTGAGCAGGTTCTATTGTTATGCATGTGATACTTATCACATGAAACAGCTTTCATCGACCTTATTTATATAGATTACAGTTAATTATCAATTCAAATGCGTGATATAGAACAACGTATTCATGCTGATCTTTAACTATATTCCAGCTATCACTCGTAATAGCTTAATCAAAACCCGTGAATTTACCTGAAACTAAAATTAGCAATGAAATTTCATTCATCCTGAATGGTGACGAAAATGTAGCGTCCAGTTACAGTCACAACCGTAATAAAGAGAAATTACTAGAGCATATATATAGTGGTATCGACGTAATACTTATTACCAGCTCACAACAGGAAAACGGATCTTTATTTTTAGAACAGTGCTTTAAAGATAATAGCGATAAAATTCGCACCATCTTCCTCAATAGTGACTCTTTCCCAAAGGATGATTCAGAATTAAATAATAGCTCTCATGATCTGTCCATGATCTCGGCAGTGGTATATGAGTCTATTCATCTTGATACCCACTTTGCAATTATTGTTAATGGTGCAGATCAAATTCCATTTCCGATATTAAATGAACTGATCAGATTAGCGTTGGCAATTAACAGCAGCAAAAATAATGTCAACTTTATATTTTCAGGTGGCACCGGACTATTGGGGGTCATTCAGCAAATATCAGATATCACTCGCCTGGGCCTGACACATTGTTCACTAGATAAAATCACTGAAGAAGATATCAGCGATTTTATAGATGACAAACAATCCGAATGCATAGAATCCAGAAAACTAAAATTTAACAAGTACGCATTAAAGAAAATATCTTCTTATGCCAAGGGAAGCCTATACAATGCCAGTACCTTGCTGGAATGGTGTCGACTATACGCCATCCATACGGACAACTATAAGGTAACTGCCGGCTTCATAGATGAATTACTCACCAATTCTGAGTGCAATCAATTCCTGTCAGGATATCCTGCTGCTGGTTTTTCATTTTCAGCATCTACCCAGGCAGGAATTAAAGATGATGAAAATGTAGAATTCACCAAAAAGGATGCCGTACAAACTCAACAGCCTACACCCAAGGAATCATCAAGGACTGTTTACATCGATGAAACCAGCACAGATACTGAGGAGCACGCAGACAAAGAACAGAAAAACATCTTTGAGAAAGTCATGGCGACAACATCCGGTGATGTTGTCAGTATAGACAGCTCTGTAATCATGGATGTTACTTTAGCGGAGGAGAACCATCGCGACGACCCTGATCCCGCGCCGGAGTCAAACTCCGATACAGAATATGAGGATACTTACCAGCTCGAGGCATTGAGAGATATCAACACCCCGCTTAGCCCAACCTATGCCGACGAAGACACATTACCTGCCACCCCGGCAAAACTTACAAAAGCATCCAGTAATGCCACCAATTCAGCATTCATATGGACTGTGCTTGTCTTAATGACATTAATCGGAAGTTATTATTTATATACGGCAAATTTAATTTCATACACTGATGTACGTACTTACATCGGTACAGTGCTTTCAAGTAACGACGTGGATAAATCTGAGACAATTAGCAACGTATCATCAAACCCAGTGCCCGTACCTGCTCCTCCTGTAGTCAACATAGAGGATCAGTATAAACAAAAAATTACCGCACTGATTGAATTAGCTGAATCTCAGATTGATCAAAAGAAACTCAGCACACCTCCTTCTGACAATGCAATGGAAACATATCAATTAGTACTGGAACTGGACCCTGGTAACAAATCTGCTTTAGCCGGAATAGACCTTATTAAAGAACGCTACCAGACCTGGGCCAGGCTGGATATCAAGGATGGAAACACAAAACGCGCCATCTATTTTTTGCAACGCGCAATTGAAATATCTCCCGATGAAGAAGCACTTAACCTGCTCGCTGATTTGCAGTAATAAATCGCATTACCTGACTGTCAATGTAATATTTTTCATTCGCTTAAAATCTGCATAATATTCTGCCTCACCAAGAATCACAGGTTTCACTAGTGACCCTGTGAGGTAGACAGTTCCTTTGTTCAAATCATACCCTTCCAGGTAACTTTTCCTGATTAGCCACATTAAAGCATTCCATCTATTTGTTGTATTAATATGTTCGCTGCCTGCAACCAGTTTATTATTTTCAAATAAACTCACCTTGATCGAATTAATGTCTATTTCTTCTATGGGGACAAATTCTCCAAGCATAAAAATATCTGCGCCAACATTTGCAGAGATAATATCGTTACTGGTTAATGTATTTACGTCTTTGAAATGAAATAGCGGCACCTCTATTGCTGGCGCTACAGCATCAACCAGCCCGATTATGTCTTTATTAAGATCGGCCAGCTTTTCAATACTCTGTTTTAATCTAAATGCCAGCTCTACCTCAATCAATGAGGTTGCATTACTCTTTTTAACAATGGCATTTATGGCTGTTAAATTTCCTTCTGTCAGCACTCCAAGGACAGGTTCGTTTGCACCAAATTTATGTTGTGCTGATCTACTTACCAGCCCTGCCTTAAAGCCAATTATCTTTTGCGCTTTACCTGCAACCAGACAGGCCTGAATTAAATATGCCTGCTCTGGTGATTCGATCTGATATTGGGGAAGATACTGTTCATTCTTCAGTGCTCGATTGTATTCACTCACATATTGGTCTGACTGCTCACAAAAATTGCTAATTAAATTTTGGGCATGACTCACTTGTATTAACAATAGAATAAAGGTTATGGCTTTGATTATTATCACCATTAATTTAATGAGCGGATATAAGATGTTTGCGTATACTTGCGCAAAATATTGACAGCAGCACAGCGATCACAAACAAATACAGCCCATAGTGTGTTTGCGCCGAAGCAAATAGCTTCAACTTTACACTCGCCACAATCACCGCGACTATAAACACATCCAGCATTGCCCATTTGCTAATCGTCTCAAGTATGCTGAATCCTCTCTCTGAAAGTAAGCTGGGATTTAGGCCCCCGATCACTAGCAGCATATACTTTATACTTGGCAATATGACTGTAAACACCAGTATTATGGCAAATAGCAGCCATTCATTTTCACTTAACAATATCAACAGTGCTGAGTAAATCGATATCGTGTTGGTAAAAATATATAATTCACTAATTGATAATAACGGACTAAAAATCGATACAATAAAAATAACGATTCCAATACCAACTGATATTAGATAGATGATTTTCGTATTCAATGTATTTGCCTCGTATACCCATGGATTTACTGGATAACAGCTCTGCTATTTTACAGCTCGAGGAGACGCTGCATATGCTTGAAGAGAGTTTACAGCAGGACGTGTTCTATTATTCTCTTGATAAATGCTATATACAAAGACTTAAGCAGATGTATTCGCCTCACTTTGACATAGAACATTCCGAGTCAGGATCTTACTACCATGCTACCTTACAATGCATTAAGGTCTTTTATCTAGACAAGGACTGTATATATCAAATATCACTTTCAGGCAGATTTATAACCAGTATGAATTATTTGCTGGAAATAAACTTCTATGCCCTGGATAGCAACAATCATTATTCTACACTTACCGAAACTCTTCTTTCTCTTTCAGATCTATGGAATCTTAACGACACACTTGATATCGCAGATTTACTGGTACGAACACTCATCAAAATGCGCGCTGATCTTATCCAGACTAACGAAGGAAATTTATAGAATCCATGAACAACACACCAGAACTTAGTCCATTTGTCGTAACACTGAACGCTGAAAAATCTATTGAATATTTTCGCGATCGCCCATTGAGCGAGAAACAGCAGGCAGATTTAGCTGCCACTGATAAAAAGTTAAATCTTGGTTTCACTATTGCCGGCGAATTTATCAAACACCCTACGGATCAGGATAAAGCCATTTTTATGGCTAACCTTCTTGCGAACGCATTAAGCAATCACGATGACACGGCAATTGCTGTGTCCTGCACTTATTTAGCAACGAGATATGTTCATCTTAAGCAGCTCAAGATCACCAGTTATGATGATCGTATTTCCATCGAGTTAATCAACGATCAGCTATATGCTGATCCAATCCCGATTAAATTTATCCCTAAAAAGGAGCTGCTTTAGTCAATTGTTAGCGGTTAACCCAGCCCCACATCGCCCAGCCTATACTCAGCACCAGGATAATCAGCGCTATTGTTAAATTAATAGTCATATATTACACCCTATAATAGTGTCGTAACTATATGATTAAATTTACTATTCCTATCATGTATGTCGACAAAGCCACTTTATTCACTGATATTGTGAGGGGTATCGCTCATTTAAACTGACTCCTTCCGTTGCATTTTTACAACAACACATACTTCTTCGCATTCTAGTGAAACCATTCCATATCAAAATTCAATCGATTCATGGCTTCAGAATTTTGCGCAGAATTGAAGTAATTACTCGATATATCTTTATGTTACGTAGTCTTAGTTAATGTTGCTTGAAAACAACAACTTTTAAATATTTGTTGGCAGAATACAAAATCATTGTGGTAACATCGCAACGCTTGATAGGTATTAGGCTTTATTTGTGTTGTTTTCACATCATAAATAACGCTCACAGGACATGAGTCAAATCTAATACTGAGTGGATTTATTAAGGAAGGGAGGAAGCTGGCTGTTCATTCAACCACTACCGCACTATCCACACCAGGCAAATGCTCGAGTACATTTAACTTAAATATTAAAAAGATGGAGTACATCTAAATGAAAACTAAACTATTAGGAACAGCGCTAGCGCTAGGCCTAGCATCTTCAGCAGTAATGGCTGGTGGTGTTGGCGGTGGTAACGCTAATTCAAACTGGACTATCTACGGATGGCAAAACTGGTCATGGGAGCAAGTATCTGTTGATACAACTTCAATCGACCCTGCTGACACAGATGGTGAACGTGATCGTGATTTTTCACGTATTAACAACAACGCAGCAAACATTGGATTTGCCGCTAGCCTACCTACAGGCATGTCTCTAGGTGGACAGGAAATTAAAGTTAACTTCCAGTGTGAGCAGTTCACTTTCCATAACCGCCTCAATGGTATTTCTGACTTCTGTAACAGAAACAGTAAAATCAGCCTAAGCGGTGCATTTGGTGAGATCATGTTTGGACAGTGGTTACTTCCATACAACGAAATGGTTGCACAGTGGGTAGATCCTTTCTACGATGCCGGTGCTGATTCTCATACTTCAATTATGGGTTCTGTTGGCTATGGTACTCTTTTCTACAATGGTGGATTCGGTTTCACTGGCGCATCAAAACAAGGCTTCAACCGTCGTCAGGAAGAAGTGATTCAGTACTGGAGTCCAAACCTAAATGGCTTCACATTCAGACTGGCAACTACTAACGCAAATGGCGGTGAAGAAACTCAGGTCACTGGCGTTTCTGGCGTTGATGATCTTGATCCTCGCATCTGGTCAACTGGTGTTGCTTATGAAACCACACTAGCTAATGGCAACAATGTCTGGTTAGCTGCTACCTACCAGAAGCATGACGAGTGGGCTGCTGTTGACTTTGCTTGTGATGATTCAGATGATGATTCATATCGTTTAGCTGCCCGTTACATTCACCAGTGGGGCGGTGGCATGAGTACTCAAATTTCTGCAATGTGGGAAGAACTTGAGTATGACTGGTCAGGTTGTACTGTTGGCACATTACTAAGTGGTAATGCTGCTCTAACTTCAAATACAGCTGATCTAGAACTCGAAAAAGAATCTTGGATGATTTCTGGTAAGCAGACCTTCGGAAATGGCTTTGATGTCCGTGCTTCTTATATGGATGCAGATGAGTTCGATTGTAGTACATGTGACGTAACAGAAGACGATACAGACGCTACTGCCTTCAACCTAGGTGTATACTACACTATGCCTGCAGGTACAGAGCTTCGTTTGACATACTCTGATGTTGATAACGAAAGCAATGCTAACTATGACTTCGGTATTGGCGGCGCTGGTACTGTAGTTGGTGGCGATGCAGACATGTTTGCATTTGGTATTGTTCAGTGGTTCTAATTAGATAACACTGGCAATAACACGCTATAAAACAGGCACCTTCGGGTGCCTGTTTTTTTTTGGCTGTTAAAAAGCATTAATTTAACCTAAACTATCTTGAAGTATAAATGTCTACGAAACAATAAACTCATTGGCCTTCCATATGCTTAACAGAATACTATTATTTAATTTTTTACTTTTTACCTGCTCAAACTTATGGGCGGGATGCACACCCGATACAATAAATTTCTATTTAGAAAAAGGGTTTACGCAAGAGCAAATTACAAAGCTCTGCGCTCAGGCGACAGAAACAAAGCCCACATACGAGCCTTATCAAAAACCGGTCGTCATCTATCAAGAAGGTGTTGCGGAAGGAAACAGTGTTGAAGTACGCAGAGCTGTTAATGAACTGAAAGGTAGTATTGACGGTAGATCCGTTGAAGTTACTGATTCTCATGTCAATTTTATCCGCAAAGTATGCATTAGAGCAGGCAATTCACCAGAAGTAGACCAGAGAGTTGATAAGTGCGTCGATACCGCATTTTCAATTGCTAGAGACGGGTTACGAGTCACGGACTCCGGTGCATCTTTTTTATTATTTGGCCAACAAAATATTGCTGTAACAAGCAGCAGTATCAATCGAAAATTTGTTACTGCTGATCCCTGGTCTGGTGTCACACCTGATATTCGTTACTTACTGGAGAGAAAATATAATTCTCAGGAATCGGGTAATGGCACCGATATTCCTTTAAGAAAAAGTGCAACGCCCTCGCTGGTCGTTAGCGCTATCCGCACAATTTCATCTGCAACTGAACAGAAAAAAACAGGCAGTTCAGACAGTGAGGTAGCAAAAGTGCTTGATGAAAATTATGTGCCGCCAACACAGGAAGAATATTTAAAAGCTCAACCCACGCTTGAAGAAATAGAGAAAGAAGACAAAAAGAACAAAAAGTGGTGGAACCCGTTTGACTAGCGAGTAGTTTGTGACTATTCAGACTAAATAATTAACGACTCTTCTTCCATACTTCCTGGGATAGGAATATTCATTAAATCGAGAATGGTTGGCGTCACTGTCCCCAGTCCTTTTCCTTTAGCTAGCTGTATTTTATCGTTGTACTGGTCTATCACCATGCATGGAACAGGGTTAGTCGTATGCTGCGTATGGGGGTCCCCCGTTAACGCATCATACATTTCATCACAGTTCCCGTGATCGGATGTCAGCAGCACGTTGACCTGTTCTTCTATCGCGGCATCAAGCACGCGGCCAACTTCTGTATCCATTACTTCCAGCGCTTTAATGATCGCTTCAGGCACTGCTGTGTGTCCTACCATATCGCCATTGGCAAAATTGACAATGATCAGACTATGTTCCCCGTCCTTGATGGACTTTATGACTACATCGGCCACTTCTTTTGCACTCATTTCCGGTTTTAAATCATAAGTAGCTACTTTTGGTGATGGCACCATTATTCGATCTTCACCCAGAAATGGGGTTTCTTTTCCACCATTAATAAAGAAAGTCACGTGGGGGTATTTTTCTGTTTCTGCACAATGTAATTGTCTTAACCCCATATTGCTGACCACTTCAGCCAGTGACACTCTTGGGTGCTCAGATGTAAATGCGACCGGACTGCAAAATGAAGAGTGAAATACTGTCATTGTGCACATACTGATTGGCTTATAGTTACCCAGATCAAACTCGTTAAAGTCCGGTTCTGCCAGTGCAGCTCCTAGCTGTCTAGGGCGATCATTTCGAAAGTTGAAAAATATGACCTCATCATCCTGCTGTATTCTGCTCGTATCTTTTATAATGGTAGGCAGAATAAACTCATCAAAAACATCTTTTTTATACGATTCCTTAATTGCCTCTCTTGGCGTGTCTGAATGCAGGCCTTCGTCACTTACCAATGCTTTCCAGGCCAGCTCTGTACGTTCCCAGCGGCGATCCCTGTCCATTGCATAGTACCGCCCAATGACACTATGTACAGCACCATTGGCATCATCCATCAGTTCTTTAATATCATCGAGAAAGTCTAATGCACTATTTGGACTTGTATCCCTACCGTCAGTAATCATATGTATTGCCGGTTTTACACCGTTTAACTTACACATGGCTAATAATGCCTTGAGATGCTCGATGTGAGAATGTACACCGCCATCTGAGACTAAACCCAGTAAATGTATCGGGCGTGATTTTTGTTTGGCACTCTGCATTGCTGCTATCAGTACAGGGTTTTTAAAGAAACTCCCATTATGAATTGCATCATTAATAAGTACTAAATCCTGATGAATAATATTGCCACACCCCATTGTGATGTGACCTACCTCTGAGTTACCCATCTGACCTTCCGGTAATCCTACTGCCGGTCCTGACGCTTCCAGCGTTGTATATGGATGGGTAGAAAAAAACTTGTCCAGTCTCGGGGTTTTTGCCTGAGTGACAGCATTGTTATCACCCTCGGCATTGACGCCATAGCCATCCAGTATGATCAGAATTGCGCGCCGAACGATATGATTTTCATTTTCAGACATTGCAGTTAATTACTAGGGTTTATTAATTTTATTTTCTGGTTCTGAATCAAGTAACTCAATTTCATCCAGCTCAATATCCATTTCCTCTTCTGTCATCGCACGGAATCGCCTGTCTTTCGGTTCATCACGCTTATTTACAATCTTTGACATCAGCAGACCCAACTCAAATAACAGCCAGACCGGTATGGCTAACAACACTTGTGATATCACATCGGGCGGAGTTAACAGCATGCCTACAACGAAGGCAGCAACAATGACATAGGATCTGGCGTTAGACAACGCTTCAATGGTGGTCACTCCTGTCATGATCAATACAAATGTAATCACTGGTACTTCAAACGCAGCCCCAAATGCGATAAACATTTTTGTGACAAAATCCAGATAACGACTGATATCAGTCATAACGGCCACACCTTCCGGTGTTACCTTGGTAAAAAATCCAAATACAAGAGGGAAGACTACAAAATAGGCGAACACCATGCCCAGATAAAACAATATCGAACTGGATACCAGCAATGGCATCACTAATCTTTTTTCATGTTTATATAATCCTGGTGCGATAAATGCCCACATCTGATACAAAATCCAGGGGATTGTAATCACAATGGATAGCAGCATGACCATTTTAAATGGTGTTAAAAATGGCGATGCAACATCGATCGCTACCATTGTACTGCTCTCGGGCAGATGCTTTAACAGAGGCTCCGCCAGAAATGAATAAATTTCATTGGCGAAAGGAAACAGGCATAAAAGTATGACAACAACACCAATTAAAATCTTTATAAGACGGTCACGCAGCTCAACCAAGTGAGTAATTAGGGATTCCTGTTTTTCTTCCTGCGTTTCAGCCGTCATTGACCTGATCTTCTATGCTAATAATTCTTTGTAGGATATGGCCATAATTGCAGGGCGGCAATGGGTATTAATCTGGTTTAGCAGATGTTTCATTTTGGTTCGTGTCAGTAGTGTCTAACGCTTTTTGAATCTCATTTTGTGTTTCTTTCTGCGTATCACTCAGTATATTTCTCAACTGCGAGATTTCACTCTGCTGCTTTTCAAGCATCTCTTTTAGTTCGGCAGCTTTCAATTCATTTTCGATATCAGAACGTACCGACATCATCATACGTTTAGCTTTGCCTATCCAGCGGCCTAACTTGGCTGCTAGTGCAGGCAGTTTGTCGGGGCCAACAACCAGCAACGCAACAATGACAACAATGGTTAACTCCCAAAAGCTAAAATCAAACATAATAATTTAATATTTAGCTGTCTTTAGAATTATCTGTGTCAGTTTTCTTGTCAGTTTCTTCGTTCTTAACCGCGGTTTTAAAATTCTTGATTGCACCGCCCACATCTCCGCCCATATTCTTTAAGCGCTTAGTTCCAAATAGCAGTAATACTATCGCTAAAATAATCAGCAGTTGCCAAATACTAATACCCATTCCCAATCTCCTATTTCGTATCTATTTTTGAATAACCCTGTTGGCTTTCTCTTCAAGCCCGGAAATTCCAAATCTGCGTGCCAGTTCCGCTAATACATCATTTATTTCCAGATCTTTACTTACAAGTAGCACCATACAATGAAACAACAGATCAGCGACCTCTTTAGTTAGTTCAACTGAATCCGTTCCTTTAGCTGCAATAATCACTTCACTGGATTCTTCACCGATTTTTTTTAAAATATGATCCAGCCCTTTTTCATATAAACCGGCTACATAAGACTGATCAGCTTTTGCAGCTTTGCGTTCAATTAATACGTGTTGCAACTGTTCCAGTATTTGCTGATTTTGCATACCAGTCATTCTGTCTTTTTAGCTTATTTTAAGGATATCACACCCAAACACTGCCAGGGTTATAACGGTATAGAGGTGATTAAGTTTATTCCCGAACGGTAATTCCATGCTCGCGCATATGGGCTTTTGCCTCACCTATAGAATATTCGCCAAAGTGGAAGATACTTGCCGCCAATACTGCATCAGCACGTCCTTTTGATACACCGTCGCTCAAGTGTTGAAGATTTCCGACCCCACCTGAGGCGATGACGGGTACGGATACCGACTCACTGATTTTTTTAGTTAGTTCCAGATCAAACCCCGACTTGGTGCCATCACGATCCATACTGGTAAGTAATAACTCTCCCGCACCATAGTCTGCCATTTTTATTGCCCACTCAATGGCATCAATATTCGTTGCCTTACGTCCGCCGTGGGTAAAGATTTCCCATCTATCCGGTTCGCCGTCTGAAGAGACTTTTTTAGCATCGATAGATACAACAATACACTGGGAACCCACTTTTTGTGACGCTTCCATGACAAATTCAGGGTTATGAACTGCAGCTGTATTAATGCCGACTTTATCTGCACCCGCATTCAGCATTCTGCGAATATCCTCAATATTTCGTATCCCGCCACCAACTGTCAGCGGAATGAATACCTGTGAAGCAACTTTTTCTACCACATGCTCAATCGTGTCTCTTTCGTCAGAACTAGCAGTAATATCCAGAAATGTAATTTCATCAGCGCCTTCCGCGTTATAGCGCTTGGCAATTTCCACTGGATCTCCAGCATCTCGAATGTCCAGGAACTTGACGCCTTTTACAACTCGACCAGCATCAACATCGAGACAGGGAATAATACGCTTGGCAAGTGACATTATTCTTAAATCATACGTTTGCTGGCAATTTCCTGCGCTTCAGCAAGGTCGATAGTACCTTCATACAGTGCCCGGCCAACAATAACACCCACCACGCCTTCTTCATCTGTTGAACACAGGTTCTTGATGTCATCGATACTGGTGACGCCTCCCGATGCAATCACCGGTATATGTATGGCTTCTGCAAGTTCTACTGTTGACTCTACATTTAAGCCCTGCATCATTCCGTCTCGGCTGACATCGGTAAATACTATGGCGGCCACACCATCCGCTTCAAAATGCTGGGCGATATCGATAACATCGTGGTGAGACAGCTTTGACCAGCCATCAATCGCGACTTTTCCATTTTTAGCGTCTAGTCCTACAATCACATGGCCTGGAAACTCCAGACATAAGTCATTGACGAAATGTGGGGCAGTCACCGCACGTGTTCCAATAATCACATACTGTACACCTGCTTCAAGATACGCCTGGACGGTATCTTCGTCCCGTATCCCTCCACCTACCTGAATCGGAATGTCGGGATGATTTGAGCTGATTGATTTAATAATATCGAAATTCCGCGGAGCGCCACTTACGGCACCATCCAGGTCAACCAGATGTAATCGTTTGGCACCCGCTTCAATCCATCGTTCTGCGACTGCTACCGGATTTTCATCAAAAATAGTTTCATCATCCATTCGCCCCTGGCGTAAACGTACACAGCGGCCTTCTTTAATATCAATAGCAGGAATAATAATCATGTCAGGTATTAACTCTGTTTAATTGCCGTTCCAGTTCAGGAAGTTGGTTAGTAATTGTAAGCCATTATCAGCACTTTTCTCAGGATGGCATTGCATTGCAAATACCTTACCATTTGCGAGTGCTGAAGAAAATTCTATTCCGTAATCGGTAACCCCGGCTGACTGTGTTGAGTCAGCCAGGCTCACATAATAGCTATGCACGAAGTAAAAGTAGCTATCTTGTTTGATACCCGCCCATACCGGATGATCAAATTGTTGATCAATTGTATTCCAGCCCATATGGGGGATTTTGTGCTCGAGGACATCAGAGGCTTTAAATGCTTCGGAAAATGATTCAACGGAGCCTTTAAGAAGCCCCAGACACTCAGTACCACCGTTCTCCTGGCTGCGTTCCAGCAATACCTGCATACCCATACATATCCCTAAAAAAGGCTTTTCCAATGCCGCTTTTTGAATTGAGTCAGATAGGCCGTAGTGATTTATCTGGCGCATGCAATCCGCAGCCGCACCCTGGCCGGGAAAGACTATGCGGTCGCTATCATTAATCACAGCCGGGTCTCTGCTGATTTGTATTTCGAACTGGCCATTCGAGACTTTAGTTAATGCACTGAACACAGAATGCAGATTACTCATTCCATAATCAACGATGGCTACTTTTTCCATGATTTAAATATAATGACTGAGTTGAGTAGTAAAGTCAGTACGAATAAACAGGCGCTATAGCGCTCCTTTAGTGGAAGGTAATTGATCAGTCATACGTGGATCCATCTCACATGCCACTCGCAATGCTCTTCCCAATGCCTTAAAGATTGTTTCTGCAATATGGTGCGCGTTACAGCCACGCAGATTATCAACATGCATGGTGACCTGGGCATGATTCACAAAGCCCTGTAAAAACTCAATAATCAGATCTACGTCGAAATCACCTATACGGGCACGTGGGTAATCCGCATGGTATTCAAGACCCGGGCGACCGGAGAAATCTATAACCACTCTTGACAGGGCTTCATCCAATGGCACGTAAGCATGTCCATAACGACGTACCCCTTTTTTATCGCCCATGGCCTTGTGGAAAGCCTGACCGAGCGTGATACCTGCATCTTCAACCGTATGGTGCGCATCAATATGCAGATCACCCTTGGCTTTAAGTTTAATATCGAATTGCCCATGACGCACGACCTGATCAAGCATGTGGTCAAGAAATGGTACACCACTATCGAGCTCTCCCGTGCCACTGCCGTCTATATTCAGTTCGACCGAGATTTGGGTTTCCAGTGTGTTTCGTTCAATTTTTGCAGCTCGAGAAGTCATAGCGATCAATTGTTTGGCTAACAGTAATATTAAAGAATCTGATTGTAGTGCTAATTTACACTTCTAGCCAGAAGGTCACAGGGCCATTATTAGTTAAGCTTACTTGCATATCAGCACCAAATACACCGTGCTGTACGTGATTATATTCATTTTTTGCGTAGTCAATTAGCTGTTCAAAATGGTATTTTCCAACTTCGGCAGGAACATTTTTACTAAAGCCTGGCCGATTGCCACGAGTAGTATCTGCCAGCAGAGTAAATTGTGGAACAATTATCAAACCACCGTGTATATCCAGCAGACTAAGGTTCATTTTATCAGCATTATCAGCAAAGATTCGGTAATTTATGATGCGCTCAAATAATCGCTTGCCTTTTTCGATGCTATCGCCCGATTGCACTGCTACTAACGCAACAATTCCGGTCTCTATTTGTGCCACGCATTGAGAGTCGATCATCACCTGCCCATTAGTCACTCGCTGTATAAGCGCTATCATGAATATCGTGCTGCCAGCTCATTGGTAGCTTTCACCAGTGCGTTTACTATCTCCGGCTCGCTGGCAGAATGACCGCTGGTGGGAGCAATATAATAATCTGCCTGTGGCCAGGCGCAATGAAGTGCGTAAGCCTGGTTGAGCGGACACACCACATCGTAACGTCCATGGACAATATAGCCGGGAATATCACTGAGTAAATGTGCATCTCGAATTAACTGGTCAGGTTCCAGATAGGATTCATTCATAAAATAGTGGCATTCTATTCGTGCCAGACTCAGCGCAACCTCATCACTTCCAAAGTGGTCTGTCACGCTTTGTTTAGGGTGCAAAGTTGATGTACGGCCTTCCCACAGGGACCATTCACGAGCTGCTGCTAACTGTTCCTGTTTATTATCACTGATGAGACGGCGATAATAGGCTTTGACCATCTCTTTACGCTCATCTTCGGGGATAATCGCCTGATAATCCTGCCAGTAATCGGGGAATATTTCGCTGGCACCGTGCTGATAAAACCAGGCAATATCCTTGGGCCGGCAAAGAAATATCCCTCTAAGCACTAAACCAAGCAGCCGGTTTGCATGTGCCTCAGCGTATGCCAGTCCTAAGGTGGAGCCCCAGGAGCCTCCAAATACTACCCACTTTTGTATATCCAGCTCGTTTCGTAGTTTCTCAATGTCATCAATTAAATGCTGTGTAGTATTCTCCTCCAGACATGCATGTGGCTTTGATCGACCAGAACCACGCTGATCAAATAGAATAATTCGATATTTTTCTGGATCAAAAAAGCGTGGATGATAGCTTTCACAGCCAGCCCCTGGACCGCCATGCAAAAAAACGGCTGGGATCCCTTGTGGATTTCCGTACTCGGCAACCCACAGCTCATGACCGCCGGATACCGTGAGGTAAAATTCTTTGCGTGAGGATATCTCTGGATAAAGTGTTAACATTTGCATCGTTTAGTTTTATGAGTTGATCACATGCAATACACAAAGCCACCTAAATCACTGTTACACAAGGCCGGCAAAGCCATTGCTGATTATGAAATGATCCAGCCGAATGACCGTGTATTACTTGGTCTGTCTGGCGGCAAAGACTCTCTAAGTCTGCTGCATATTTTATTACATTTACAAAAGCATGCACCGATTTCTTTTGATGTCGGTGTGATTACAGTCGATCCACAGTCAGAATCATTTGATCCTTCACCATTAAAACCCTACCTTAAATCTTTGGGTGTTCCCTATATTTATCAATCCGAACCTATTTTGGATCTGGCTGATAAACATATGGACAATAAGTCTTTTTGTTCATTTTGTTCGCGAATGAAGCGTGGCATTATTTATAGTACCGCCAGAAAAGAAAATTATAATGTTATTGCATTAGCCCAGCACCTGGATGACCTTGCTGAAAGTTTTCTAATGTCTGCTTTTCACGGTGGAAGACTAAACACCATGAAGGCTAATTATGTCATTGATGCTGGTGATCTTCGTGTCATTCGCCCTTTGATTTATGCACGAGAAAGACAAACTCAGGCATTTGCCGAACAGGCACAGTTGCCAGTCATTCCTGAAAATTGCCCTGCCTGCTTTGACATGCCTACCCAGCGATATTATTTCAAACAGCTGCTAAGTAATGAGGAAAAAAACAATCCAGGTGTGTACAAAAGTTTATTATCAGCGATGAAACCATTAATTAGCATCAACAATACCAGTGACCGAACCGTTAATTAAATCCAGACGCATAATCATTCTTGAACACCTTGCTCACAAAATTAGGTATAAGCCTGTTATCTTGTTTACCCCTAAGTACACACCATAGTTTAGGTAAATTTATTGGTTCTATACTTTTTGTTTTCAACAATCGAAACAGACATATTGCCAAGGTAAATATTGGCCTCTGTTTTACAAAACTCAGCCAAACCAGAAAACAGCAACTACTAAAAAAGTCTCTACAGGAAAATGGTAAAACGCTCATCGAATGCTTTTGGTTATGGCGACACCCACAACAGATTACGGGCGCTTTACTAGGTAATTTAACAAACCCTGATTTATTAACGCGTGCTCGCGAGCAAGGTACGATCTTTGTCACACCTCACTTTGGATCATGGGAATTTATTGGCCTGCTGACTGCAGCAAATAGTAATTTACTTATTTTATACGCGCCGCCAAAATCTGAACATATAACCAAACTTTCCTGTCAGGGAAGAAGCAGTACTGGCGGTACGGTAATAAGTACTGAAACACTCAATGCCAAACGTTTAATCAAACATATAAGAAATGGCGGAAGCGTAGGGATACTTCCAGATCAGGTCCCGGATGGAAATGGCGGTGTTCATTCATATTTTTTTGGAAAACGCGCTTACACAAGTACTCTAGTCTGCAAGCTTGCCCAAAAATTACAATGCCCGGTTGTTTTTTGTTATGCGCTTCGAAATAAACAAAAAACATTACAATATGATGCTTACTACTACGATGCTCCGAAGGAGATTTACAATAATGATATTGTATCCTCCACCAATGCTCTGAATAAAAATATTGAAGACTTTATCAACACGGCTCCGGAACAATATATATGGAGTTACAAAAGATTCAAAAATCCTGCGCCGGGAGACAGCTACCCTTACTGAATACGCAACTAATTGACTTGCTTTGCTACAATCATGGCTTGATTACGCCAGCCCTTGCTGACATCACCTTGCAGTCCTTCCTCTCGATAGACCAGTATTTCCATTCCTCTGCATAACTCAAGCAGCTCGTTTTTGACCAGTAAAAATCCCGGGTTAGTCGGACCATCCTGAGTAACTTTGTCGACAGTAAAGGTTTGATAAAAAAGCAATCCATTAACCCGCAAACTCTCACGTAAAGTATGAAATGTCGGTCTATGTAAAAAGTGAGTGACAGTTATAACGTCATAAGAATGAATGGGCGGGGGCATTTTCTCAACATCACGTAAACATGCATTGATGCTTAAATTATTTGATTGAGCGTACTTATTTAGTTTATTTACTGCGGCAGATGAAATATCCCATGCATCAACCTGAAATTTCAGCTTCGCCAGATGAATCGCATTCGCGCCCATACCACATGCCAGGTCCAGTGCATTACCGGCATCTGGTAGTAGGTGAGTGTTCTCTACAAGCACAGCACCTGGTGAGTCATCACCACAGTTTTTCTGTGAATAAATGTTATTCCATTTATCCGTCATAGACTTCACTGGAGTTAGCGTTGCCAGAATACTGGTGTGAATATGACTAACAAAGTGAAAATCTCAAGACGACCCAACAACATACCCAGACACAAAACAACTTTGCTAAATTCATTTATGCTGGAATAGTTTTGTGCCACTTCTCCCAGACCCGGGCCCAGATTATTCAGTGTTGCTGCTACCGCAGAATAGGCTGTCACCTGGTCAATACCAGTTGCCATCAATATCAGCAACATAACAATAAATACTGCAATGTAGGCAGATAGAAATCCCCAAACTGCTTCCAGAATGCGGTTATCTACCGGGTTCTTTCCAAGCTTAACTGCAAATTGGGCATTTGGGTGAATCAAACGCATAATTTCCCTTTTGCCCTGTTTAAATAGCAGTAGTATACGTATCACTTTCATACCGCCGCCTGTAGACCCTGCGCAACCACCGATAAAGCTAATCATAATTAACAGCACGGGTAACACTGTTGGCCAGAGATAATAATTTGCTGAAGTGAAGCCGGTTGTTGTCCCCATTGAAACCACCTGAAAGATGGATTTTGTAGCCAGGGTTAACCACTCCTGATTGGTATTATGTACATACATCACAATGAAGGCGAAAACACTGACCAGCGCTAGAATTGAAATGTACATCTTGAATTCAGCATCTCGCCAGTAATACAGCATTGAACGTTTGCGCCAGACAACAAAATGCAAGCCAAAATTAGCTCCGGATGCCAGCATGAATACGATGGCAACCCACTCTATAGCAGCGCTATTAAAGTATTGAATATTTTGATCGTGTGTTGAAAATCCACCTATGGCAATTGTTGAGAAACTATGACTCACCGCATCAAAAATACTCATCCCTGCGATCCAGTAAGTCAGTGCACATGCTATCGTCAGTGACAGGTAGATATACCAAAGTGCTTTTGCTGTTTCTGTAATTCTGGGTGTTAACTTGCTGTCTTTTACCGGTCCGGGAGTTTCTGCACGGTACAACTGCATACCACCAACGCCAAGCATTGGCAGTATGGCAACTGCAAGAACAATAATTCCCATACCGCCTAACCACTGAAGCTGTTGACGATAGAATAGAATTGAGTATGGGAGCGTATCTAACTGAGTGAGTACCGTAGCACCCGTTGTTGTCAAACCTGAAATTGACTCAAATAATCCATCAATGACGGATATTTTCACTGCATCAGAAAGTAATAACGGCAGTGCACCAAACGCGCCTAACACTGTCCAGAACAATACAACAATAATAAAACCATCGCGTAACCGAAGATCACCATGGTGTTTATGATATGGCAGCCAGAGTAAAAACCCGGTCAATATGGTTGCCAAAAATGCATTTCCAAAACTACTGTACACATCAGTCTCACCATAATAGATGCCTACTAATAATGGCGGCAACATGGTGATACTGAACACCATTAGCAACTGGCCTAGAATACGTTGAATGACTGTACGCTGCATACTAGTCTTTTATATCTATACAAATGTTGCGCTGACCTGGAACAGTTTTTCCACTGCATTGACTTTGTTTTTATCAGCCAAAAACATAATTACGTGGTCTTCAGGTTCAATGATTAATTCAGGTTTGCTTATAAGCACTTCCTCATTTCGAACTATCGCACCTATCGCTGCACCTCGAGGCAGTTTCAGCTCTGATATTTTACGCCCAACAACTTTTGATGTATTCGCATCACCATGAGCAACCGCCTCTATCGCTTCCGCAGATCCTTTGCGCAGTGAGTGTACTGCCACTACATCACCTCTGCGTATATGCGCTAACAGGGCACCAATAGTCACCTGTTGTGGTGATATTGCAATATCAATTATTCCGCTTTCAACGAGTTCTACATAGCTGGGACGATTAATTAATGACATGGTTTTTCTTGCACCTAGTCGTTTTGCAAGCATCGCCGACAATATATTTGCTTCATCATCATTGGTTAATGCGCAAAATACATCGACACTATCGATATTCTCATCAACCAGCATATTTTCATCAGCCGCATCTCCATGTAATACGATTGTTCTATCCAGTGTTTCTGATAGAAAACGTGCGCGATCTGCATCCCGTTCAATCAGTTTTACGCGAAAATGTGGTTCAAGAATTTCGGCCAGTTGTGATCCAATATTTCCTCCACCGGCTATAAGTACACGTCGATTTGGTTTATCTAGCCCCTGAAGCATGGTCGTAACATTTTTCGCCTGTGCCGATGACGCAACAAAAAACAAGTCATCGCCTGCCTCTATAATTGTATTTTCATCAATACTCAACACTTCTTCATTTCGATACATGGCAACAATTGATGTATCCATCGTCTTCATGCCATCAAAAATTTTGCTGATCGCTTTCCCTGCTATCTGGCTATTATCATTTACCTTAATAGCAACTAACTGAACCTTCCCATTGGCAAAGTTCAGTACCTGTAACGCTCCCGGATGTTCAATTAAATTTTGCAAATACATTGAAACAAGCAATTCAGGACTGATCAGTACATCTACTGGCAGTGCATCCTGTACAAACAAATCAGGATAATCCAGATAATCGGCGGTACGCACACGTGCAATTTTTGTTGGTGTATGAAATAAGGTATATGCCACCTGACATGCGACCATATTTGTTTCATCGCTATTGGTTAATGCGACTATCATATTGGCATCACGTGCGCCTGCCTGTTCCAGGATGCTTGGGAACGAAGCGTGACCAGTAATAGTCTGCAAATCAGCACGATCCTGTATCTCACGCAGCACCTTAGGATCACTGTCAACCAGAGTGATATCATTGGACTCATTGGCCAAACTTAAAGCCAGTGAACCCCCGACCTGTCCTGCGCCCAGAATTATTATTTTCATTTATGCCACGAGATCAAAAATTGGTTCGAATTGTAACTTCATTCGAGGCTGACAAACACCGTTAACTTGAATCTTTTGAGCCAATACCCAGAGAACGCAATTTTCGATAGAGATGGGTTCTTTCCATACCTACCAATTCAGCTAATTTACTGACACTGCCGTTGACTCTTTTTAACTGACGTAGCAAGTACTGCTTTTCGAACGCCTCTCGTGCTTCTCGCAGAGGCATATTCAGTAAATCCTCAACCATTTCAGAGTTGTTTGCTGTTTTTTCAGACTTGTGAGACAGCACCTTTTTAACATCTGCTACTGAAATTTCCTCGCTTCCTCCAGTTACCAGCAGTTCCTGAATAATGGCCTTTAGCTCGGCGATATTACGCGGCCACTGATAATGTAAAAATGCATTTTGAGCAGCAATAGAACACTTTCGATAATCATAGTTATCAGTGGCACATAAGTTATCAATGATAAGGTTCACTAACTCAGGAATATCTTCGCTATGAGATCTTAAGGCTGGCACGCTAATCCGTGTCATAGATAGCGCTGCCTGTAATTCGTCAATAACAGGTGACGTTCCTGGCGATATCGATGCAGTTACTTTTACATTAAACCGTTTAAACACTTGCACTGCGGATAATTGCTGCAACAGATCTATAAATCGTTTTTGTACTACCTGATTTATCCGATCAATATTCTTAAAAAATATAGTGCCATCCTGTGCAAGTTTTATTGAATCAATTAATTCAGCTTTAAATTTTGACCAGGTAGACTCATCTACTCTGTTTATATCAAACTGTTCATTACTAACAATCACAAACGGGTTGCCAGTACGCTCGCTTTTTTCATGTATATAGCGAGCGATAGTATACCGGCCCACTCCCTCTTCACCGCACAGAAGCAAGTTCGTATTAACCTGTGAACAACGCTCACAAATTTCAAATAACTTTTTCATGACAGCACTTGTTCCAACGGGTGTCACGAAATTCTTGTTGACATTTCTGGCCAGGGAGCTGGTCTCATCCTGCTCGATTCGACTATCCAGTGCTTTTCGAATTGTCTGTATGAGCTTTGCTGTTGTCAGTGGCTTTTCAACAAATGCATACGCTCCTAATCGTGTTGCTTCGACAGCAGTCTCTACCGTTCCATGACCTGACATCATTACTACTGGACAGCGCAATATTTTGTTCTCTTGCCAGTCCTTTAATAATGTGATCCCGTCTTCATCCGGCATCCAGATATCCAGTAATACCAAATCATATTCTGACTGTGTCACTTGTTCGCGAGCACTTGCAGCAGTTTCTGCAGCACTTACCTGATAACCCTCATCAGACAGGATATCACTGACTAAACCACATATATCAGGCTCGTCATCTACCACCAGAATTCTTTCAGTATTCATCTAGTTTCTACTTTTAGTTTCTGTTCGTCTTTTTTAACACCATAGTCATACAGTGGAAAACGTATGTTAATTGCAGCACCACCTTGTTTTTGGTTAGCTACTCTAATGACGCCATTATGTTCTTCTATAATTTTTTTAACGATGGCCAGGCCTAAACCATTCCCTTTTGGCTTGGTTGTCATATATGGATCAAATGCCCTGCCTAATACATCGCTAGGGAACCCAGGGCCGTTATCTGCAATTTCAAGACCCGCATACTTTGCGTTAGTGTATTCAAACGGGAAGGTATTTATTGTTATTGCACATTTTTTTCCGTCTGACATAGATTCAATCGCATTCTTTATTAAATTATGTATAACTTGTCGCAGCCTTACTGAATCACCGCGTATATTGAGTGAATTAGCATCCAGATTTAATTTTATACTTACACTCTTTCGATCCCCTTTATATAACTCTACAGTATCAAGTACCAGGCTATTCAGGTCCAAGGGTGCTGACTCCATAGTCGGCATACGCGCATAATCAGAGAAATCATTCACCATTAACTTCATGGATTCCACTTGCTGGACTATGGTGTGTGTCGCACGATCGACAAGCTCAGATTGCTCGGGCGCCAGATTTGGTAACAGTTTTCTGCGCAATCTTTCCGCGGATAATTGAATAGGTGTCAAAGGATTTTTAATTTCATGTGCCAGTCGTCTGGCTACCTCACCCCATGCCGAATCTCTTTGCGCCTGAAGTAAAGTTGTTACATCATCAAATACCAGCACACAGCCTCGCTGGGATTCATCTTCACTTGGAAGTTTGACGGTTTTGCACATAATCGTTTTCCTTCCCTGCGGTGTAAATACTTCCATTTCCACTTGCCACTCTTCAGCGGTTTCCTGGATCTTATTTGCAACCAGTGTACAGAAGTCTTTTAGAAAACTATGTGATATACCAATTTGCACAAATTGTTTACCAATAAACTGATTCATATTGATATGGAATATTTCACTCGCTGCTGCATTAATTGTTTTTAAAGCAAATGAACTATCCAGACTTAACACGCCTGATGACAAATGCTCCAGTATCGTTTGTAAATATGTACGTTGGTTTTCTATGATGCGCTGATTGATAATTGTTGTGTCACGTGCCACTGTCAGTCGCTCTGTCATTCTGTTAAATGACGCCACCAGCATACCCAGATCATCATTTTGTCTTACAGGCAATTTTTTATGATATTGCCCTGCCGCCACGGCTTTAGTTCCCTCAGCCAATTCCTGTATTGGTGCCACCAATACACGTGACCAGTAAAATGCGGCAAATACCGCAAATAATGCTCCTAATGCAAGCACTAGTGTTAACACTAGAATAAAATTCTGCTTCAAAGGGGTGCGCAGATAAATTAATTCATTGTACTGTCCAAATGCCCCTTGAACGTTCTCGGCAAGATTTCCTATTCGATCAGAAACCGGGTATAAAAACTGTAGCAACCTGGTTTCACCCACTGGCGAATCAGAGGGAACCGGGTAGACCATTCTGATTTGCAATCCCGCATCTGTCGTAGGATCAAGTGTGACATAGCTTTCACCTTGCATTACGAGTTGCAACACACTTTCAGCCGGGAGTTGTGGTACAGCCGCACTTGGCTCTGCATTTCCTGACGCGATGATACGATTATTAGAATCGAATAACGCTATCTCGGCAGCACCTGTCCGGCCGAGTAAATCATTGATAAGTAATGTTGCATTAAATGAGTCTGCGTCTACAAACCGCGTGACTAGCGGGTCTGCCTGCTGCCGCAAAGTTCTTATGTGCAAGTCTAGTGATGCGCGGCTTAGATCTACCGCATCTTGTAATGCACTTTCTACTTTTACATCAAACCAGCTATCAACTCCGCGCTCAAGCAACCATATGGAAAATGTATACACTATGAATACAGGCATGCTTGCCGTCAGTACAAATAATAAAACCAATCGCAGTGTCAGTTTTGCGCCTGGTGCCTGGCGTCGCAAACGTCCAATCAAGCGACCAATATTATAAATAATCAGCCCTATAAAAACTGCCAGCAAGGCCGTATTTATGGGTAAGAGCCAGTTATGCAGACGACCAAAATAGGCCACACTCTGTGTTGCATCAGCCATTAATAAAATAGCGGCAACCAAAGCGGCAAACATGATGGCTAACAGCCATCGCTCTCGTACTAATATTTTTCTTACATTGGCCATACGGTCCACCCGCTTGATGGGCGCCAGCCAGTAGAAATATAACTTTTAATTCTTAACGGTAGCGGCAATCTTTCCGAAGCCAGTCGTGCGCGTGCTCTGAAATAATATTCGTGTTCAAGATCCAGCATATCCAGGCTTGCCAGTTCAGCATTGCGTATTTTGCGCTGATAATAAAAAGCAGAGTATAAATCTGGGAAAGTACGTTCTTTGTGACTACCCATTTCAACCATTACGAACTGATTGGACAAGGCGTGGTACTTGACCCGGAATTCTCTTTTTAGCTGGCTCAACAGTGGATCTACCCAGTAATCACTTTCCTCGCGTAGTTCTATTTCCAGAATAAATGACATGGCTATGCCATTCCTTAACGCCTCTTTGACGCGATCATCTAGTTTGTATTCTACTTCACAGTTGACTCTGATTTTCTTATCCAGCACTTTAGATGATAATTCACGCACCATTATTCCATCATCCGCGTGTAATGGAGCAGTAAACAGTATTGATACGATAATAAAAAAGAGACTGAACGATGCTTGTAGGCGCATTATTTTATCCTGCCTAAGATGTCTCTATCTTGCCAAATTTCATCACGAGTGTCTTGGCTAATACACCGAAAAAGCTCGTATGACATTATTCAGCAGTTTCGCCAAGCAGCTGGTTTTCAAGCGTATTTGAGTTTGAGAAATCGACTGCGGACACTTGCTTACTTCCTTCAGGCACCAGCGCCTTTATTACTAGCGTATTCTGACCGGTAGAGACACTTATTCCCAATTTGGATACCTTGGTCACCACTCCCGGAACAGCGTCTGGAGGTGTTTCTGTACTTAAAATTGCGCTTGTAATTCGAAGTCTTCTTCCATTTAAGGTGGTGTAGGCGCCAGGCCAGGGATGAAACGCTTTTATTTTTCGCAGAATTATTTCTGCTGGTTCGTGCCACAAGATTAGGCCATCACTCTTTTTCAGTTTGGAACAATAGGTGATTTTTGACTCATCCTGTGGAACAGGCCTTATTGTGCCATCAGCAACTATCCTGATGGCTTCAAGAATTGAATTACCACCTAATTCTGCCAGTTTGTCGTGCAGGGATTGAGAAGTATCTTCATCTTGTATTACACAGTCTGCCTGCAACCAGATATCACCCGCATCCATGCCTTTTTGCATTTGCATGATACTCACCCCGCTGACCTCATCACCTACCAGTATGGCATGCTGTATTGGTGACGCACCACGCCATCTGGGTAACAATGAAGCATGAATGTTAATGCAGCCCATTCTAGGAATATCCAGCAGTACCTGTGAAAATATTTGCCCATAGGCTGCCACCACCAGCAGGTCTAAATTCAACTCAATGAGTTGTCCGAGAACCTCACTATCATTCACATTTTCAGGCTGTAAAACTTGCACATTTGACGAAGTTGCTGATAACTTAACAGCACTTTCTGAGATTTTACGGCCGCGACCGGATTTTCTGTCTGGCTGGGTCAGTACCGCAACCAGCTCATATGGACTATGTATGATGGCTTTTAGAGCGGGAACAGCAAACTCCGGCGTCCCGGCATAGGCAATGCGTAAGCTTTGCATGACTTAATTGTTAAAACGTGAGGACGATAAGATTAAATGGCTCTGGAGGAATGACTTGATCTTGGCAATTCACCTGATTTCTCCAGTTTTACCAGCTTTTTCTTGATACGTTGCCTTTTCAGTGGTGATAGATAGTCAACAAACAGTTTACCCTGTAAATGATCCATTTCGTGTTGGATACATACCGCAAGCAAATCATCGGCCTCTAGCTCAAATGATTCGCCATTCTCATTAAGTGCTTGTATTTTAACCCTTTCTGAGCGCGTTACATTTTCATAAAAACCGGGGACAGACAAGCATCCTTCTTGCATTTCCTCAGTGCCAGATGAATCGATAATCTCAGGATTGATTAAGCATAAGGGTTGATCCTTGTTTTCAGACACATCAATGACAATCACTTCCAGCTGAATATTCACCTGAGTCGCTGCCAGGCCTATTCCAGGAGCCTGGTACATGGTTTCGTACATATCCTTCACCATTTGTCGCACTTGATCGTCCACCTGAGTAACTGGACGCGCCTTAAGTCTTAATCGTGGGTCAGGAAAGTGTAATATTTCAAGCAGTGCCATTGAGTTATTAAAGTTGATTAAACAAGTTTCACTTTGTTAAATAAATTTCTTAGGTCTACAATTCAGGTCTTAACTAACGCTAATATTTTAAACCATCGTAAAGTCCAATGCGCAAATATCTTAATAGAATTTATAAATTATCTCCTCTTTTACTAGGCGTAATTCTCGTTTCTTCAGGATGCACCATAACGCCAGAAGAAGCAGAGACAGCTGATGTAGTCACCGATAGCATGGTTAAAGAAACCATGACTAGCGAAGGGGAAGGGTCTACGACCGTCTACGAGGTAGATAATGCTGATGTTGATGTACAAAGTTTGCCGACATCACCCCAGAACAACCAGGCAACGCTAAAAGCCTCTGCGCCAGAGCAGTATACCGTACAAAAAGGCGATACTCTGTGGGATTTGTCCAATAAATTCCTCAATCAACCCTGGTATTGGCCGGAAATCTGGTACATGAACCCACAGGTCCAGAATCCTCACCTGATTTATCCAGGCGATGTCATCAATGTATTTTATGTCGGAGGCAAGCCTTACATCACTGTCAATGGTGACAACAGGGTCTCTGGAATCGAACGGCTTTCACCAATTATGCGTGGCGAACCTATCGAAGCCACTCAAAAAATTATCCCTATTCAGGCAATTGAGCAGTTTTTATCCCGGCCGCTGATTGTAGGACTGGAGGAATTAAACAATTCGCCACATATCGTCGCTTCAAGAGATGGCCGGCTCATCTATGGTTCTAATGACCTGGTTTATGTTCGTAATGCTGAAAGTTTACAGTTAGATGGTTCCTATAATGTTTATAGACCCGGTGACGCTTTTAATGATCCTGTCACTAATGAGCTATTAGGCTATCAGGCCATTCATGTCGGTGACGGAAAGCTTGTAAAAGATGGTGAGCCCGCTTCATTGTATTTAACCGATGCAAACCGTGAAATACTGCGTGGAGACAGAATCCTGCAGGTAGAAAGCGTAGATGCCAACAGCGAATTTTATCCACGTTCACCTGAACATGACGTCAATGGGCATGTAATTTACCTTACTGACGCCATTTCCCAGGTTGGCGCATTTCGGGTTGTGGTCGTAAATCTTGGCGAAAAACACGGCATTGAAAAAGGCCACGTACTGGCAATTAGTAAAGCAGGCGAGATCACTACTGATCCTTATGCCAGAAAAGACCAGGAAGAGTTAGTCTCTTTACCTGATGCTCACACCGCTGATGCAATGGTATTTCGTGTATTTCACAACCTGAGTTATGTGTTTATTCTTGATGCTAATCGCCCGGTTAGAAGTGGAGATATCGTCACCTCACGCCAGTAATTATTCTGGTTGTATTGTGCGCTAACTACTGTCGTTCTTGATCCAGCCAAGTAAGCTCCTCTGATTTACAGAGGAGCTTACTTGCATACAATGACAGAAATCGAAGCCTGGCTAAAACTCTGGCATATTCCGGGTATTGGTCCAAAAACTTTTAATTATTTACTCAGTAAATTTTCCTCCCCAAACGATATTTTCAGTGCTTCTTATGAAAAGCTGATTGGCAGTGCTGTCCCCGATAAAGTGGCAAAAGCGATTATTAATGATTGCACGGATAACTTTCGGGAGGATATGCGTTGGCTAAATTCAAACAGCAGTCACCATATCGTTCTACTTCCACATAAACACTATCCAGAATTATTAAGGCAGATATACCTTCCACCGCCCATTCTTTATGCCATCGGAAATGTGAGTTTACTGAATACACAGCCATGTATAGCCATGGTTGGTGGCAGAAAAGCCAGCACTCAGGGAAGATCAGTCGCTTATAAACTCTCGTCGCAACTCGCTTCAACAGGTATTTCAGTCGTCAGCGGGCTGGCTCGTGGTATCGACAGAGAAGCACACCTTGGTGCATTGAACTCAGATAACGGACATACCATTGCAGTACTGGCCAACGGTCTTGACGATATTTACCCTCGAGAACACCGTTCTTTAGCGCTCGAAATTGCTTCAGAAGGACTATTGCTCTCAGAATTCCCGCCTCATACCAAACCTCTTCCCCAGCATTTCCCCAGACGGAACCGGATTATCAGTGGCCTGTCACAAGGTACTGTGGTCATTGAGGCTGCTGTCAAGAGCGGATCATTAATCACTGCTCGATATGCACTGGAGCAAGGACGTGAAGTTTTTGCCGTTCCCGGACCAATTAATAACCCACTGAATCATGGTTGCCATAATCTGATTCAGCAGGGAGCCAAACTCACTACCTGCGTGGATGATATTTTTACTGAATTGCCTATATCCACTGGCAACCCAGCTCACGTTTGTATGAATAATGAACAGCCGCTAACAGAAAATGCTGCCAAATTACTCGATTGTCTAGAATACACTCCAATGCCTGTTGAATTAATAATTGAAAAAAGTGGATTGACCCCAGAAGCAGTTTCCTCCATGCTGACAGAGCTAGAAACAGGCGGCCGAGTCACCTCTGACGCCTTTGGACACTATATTCGCGCATAGCAACGGATTATATAAATGAAAGAAAATGTTCTTGACGTCTTAACATACATGTTTGAAAGCTATTTCGAAGAAGCTGACGCCATGTTCAATCGTGAGGCGTTACTGGAAGAATTGGTCGAAGTCGGATTTGATCATGGTGATGTTGAAAAAGCCTTTAACTGGCTTGCCGACCTGCCGACATCAAATGATGACCTGCAGTTATCTTCACCTGGAATTGATTCAACCCGGGTTTATAATCCATGGGAACTCAAAAAGCTTGACCTGGACTGTCAGGGCTATTTGTTAGAGCTCGAGCAAATGGGCATACTCACCGCGGCAAGCCGTGAACTTGTCATAGACAGAGTAATGGCCCTTGAGGCTGACGAAATAAATATCGAACAACTTAGATGGGTCTGTCTTATTGTCTTATATAACCTTTCCGGTACTAATGTGCCCTACAACTGGTTAGAAGACGTCATAATGGATCTGTCTTCATCTCATATACATTAAATAGTACCAATCAATTTTTTACTTCTGTAGTTTCTAAATGGGTAAGAACCTAGTTATCGTAGAGTCGCCGGCCAAAGCCAAGACAATCGAAAAGTATTTAGGTAAAGATTTCACTGTACTGGCCTCTTACGGGCACGTACGCGATCTTGTTCCTAAAGAGGGTGCCGTCGACCCTGAAAATGACTTCGCAATGAAGTATCAGCTCATTGAGCGCAATGAAAAACATGTCACCGCCATAAGCAAGGCTTTGAAAAAAGCTGACGCTTTATATCTCGCAACTGACCCTGATAGAGAGGGAGAAGCTATTTCGTGGCATTTATCGGAGCTATTGAAAGAACGAGGTTTGCTGGAAGATAAAGAAGTACATCGCGTAGTTTTTCACGAAATCACAAAATCAGCCGTTCAGGATGCTATCGATCATCCTCGTGAACTTGCCAATGAACTGGTCTATGCACAGCAAGCCCGACGCGCGCTTGATTATCTGGTTGGTTTTAATTTATCTCCACTGCTGTGGAAAAAGATTAAACGTGGATTATCTGCAGGTCGCGTGCAGAGCCCCGCTTTAAGACTTTTATGTGAGCGGGAAGATGAAATTGAGAAGTTTATTGCACAGGAATACTGGACGATAGAAGCAGACTGTCAGAAAGAAAAACAGCCTTTTCAGGCCAAGCTATCGCATTATAAAAAAGACAAGCTTGATCAATTTGATATCAATACTGAAAAATTGGCACTGGCGGCGCACAAGGCATTAACCAAAGCGGCCGATGGCAAACTCATCGTTGGTAAAGTCAATAAAAAGGAAAGGCGTCGCAATCCAACTGCACCCTTCATAACTTCGACATTACAGCAGGAAGCAATTCGCAAACTGCGTTTCTCCGCTCAAAAGGCGATGCGCACTGCGCAACAATTATATGAAGGCATCGACCTTGGATCAGGACCGGTTGGTCTTATCACGTATATGCGTACTGACTCTGTAGTACTGGCGAATGAAGCCGTAGATGAAATTCGCGGGCTTATCAGCGAGCGTTACGGTAAGGACTCAGTACCTGCAACACCTCCCGTATACAAAACAAAATCTAAAAATGCACAGGAAGCTCACGAAGCGGTACGCCCAACCTCTGCTTTGCGGCTCCCGGAAGATATAAAAGAGCATTTAACAACTGAGCAGTACAAACTATACGACCTGATCTGGAAGCGCACTGTAGCAAGTCAGATGACACATGCGGTTTTAAACACCGTGGCTGTAGAACTACACTGCGGTGATGAAAACAATGTATTTCGCGCCTTAGGGTCTTCAATCAAAGATCCCGGCTTCATGGTCGTTTACCAGGAAGGGGCTGATGACAAAGCACCGGACACAGGTGATGAAAAACTACTGCCAGTAATGGAAGTTGGAGACGAAATCAGTCTCAAAGAAATTCGTTGTGAGCAGCATTTTACTGAACCGCCACCTCGCTTCACGGAAGCAAGTCTGGTTAAAGCTCTGGAAGAATATGGTATTGGTCGTCCATCGACTTATGCATCTATTATTTCTACTATTCAAAACAGAGAGTACGCAGAGATTGAAAGCCGGCGATTTTTCCCTACTGACATAGGCCGCCTGGTAACCAGATTTTTAACCAAGCACTTTACACAATATGTTGACTATGATTTCACTGCTCGTCTGGAAGATGAATTAGATGAAATATCGCGTGGTGAAAAAGAATGGGTTCCTGTTATGGAATCATTTTGGCAACCTTTTGATGATCTGGTTAAAGATAAAGAAGTCTCCGTTACCCGTGAGGAAGCTGTAGAAGCTCGCGAACTTGGAGTCCACCCTAAATCTGGAAAACCCATGAGTGTGCGCATGGGGCGTTACGGGCCTTTTGTTCAAATAGGGACCAAGGATGATGAAGAAAAACCCAAATTTGCCGGCTTGCGGCCCGGACAGAAAATGGATTCTGTCACCATGGAAGATGCCCTGGAATTATTTAAGTTGCCGCGCGATCTTGGCGAAACAGAAGATGGAGAAAAAATCTCCGCAAGCTTTGGTCGTTTTGGTCCTTACGTAAAATTCGGAACCAAGTACGCTTCAATTAAAGGTGAAGATCCACACACGATAACTTTGGAGAAAGCGCTAGAGTTCATCGCCCTGAAAAAAGAAGAAGATGCAAACAAATTTATCAACGAATTTGTTGAAGATGGAATCCAGGTACTTAATGGTCGCTATGGTCCTTATGTCACTGATGGCAAGAAGAACGCAAAAATTCCAAAAGATGTAGAACCGGCATCATTAACACTCGAGCAATGCAAAGAAATGATTGCAAAGGCACCTGCCCGTAAAGCACGCCGCAAAACGGCTAAAAAGAAAAAATCTTCTTAAGCATTTTACTGATATTTGTTGATGACATACTCATCGCAAAACAATGCAGCCATCGTTTTGGATAATTTTGGTGTTATTGCACACCAGACAGATACTGTAATGGGTCTGGCATGTTTACCATTTGAAAAATTATTATCTCGCCTGGCCAGGATTAAAGGCCGCCCCCTTGAAAAAAGTTTTATCCTGCTAGCATCATCGGTTGATCAGTTACATGCCTTTATCCAGGCAGATGCAGATGCTTTAAAAACGCTAGACACCGCAACTCTGCAACCGACGACCTGGCTGGTACCTGCTAAAGAGAATGTGCCGACACAATTAATTGGAAGTACAAATAAAATTGCAGTGCGCATCACGAATCACACCGAAGTAATGTCTATTTGCAGCAAGGTTGGCGCAATCGCATCTACCAGTGCAAATATCAGCGATCAGCCAATTTGCAATGATGCACATACCGTAAGAGAAGTATTTGGGCCCAGTATAGATTACATTGATCAGAATCAAACGCCAGGGACTGGCAAACCCAGTACTATCATTGATTTGAATAGTGGCAAAACTGTACGTGGATAATTCAGCTTATGAGTAATACTCCCAACCTCACTGATGTTCTTACTTATCTCGAATCATTACAGGAAAACATTTGTGATTCTCTATCTAAAACAGATGGAAATAAATTTGTCGAGGACGCATGGACGAGAGCAGAAGGTGGTGGCGGCCGTAGCCGTGTACTTAGAAATGGTTCTGTGTTTGAACAGGCCGGCGTTAATTTTTCCCGTGTCAGTGGAAACCAGTTACCAAAAGCCGCAACGGCGCAACGTCCCGAATTAGCGGGCTGTAGTTTTGAAGCGGCCGGCGTATCGTTAGTTATTCACCCAAATAATCCTTATGTTCCTACCAGTCACTGCAATGTTAGATTTTTCCTTGCACAACCCAATAATCAGGATCCGATATGGTGGTTTGGAGGCGGCTTTGATTTAACTCCCTATTATGGTTTTAAGGACGATGCTGTTCACTGGCATCAGACAGCAAAACAGGCATGTGACCCTTTTGGTGACGATACCTATCATAAATATAAAAAATGGTGTGATGATTACTTTTATCTACCCCATAGAAAAGAGCCGCGTGGCATCGGTGGTTTGTTTTTTGATGACCTGAACGAACCGGATTTTGAAACGAGTTTTGCTTTTTTACAAAGTGTTGGGAATCATTTCATTCCTGCATACCTGCCAATTGTAGAAAAACGTAAAGAGACAGTATTTAGCAAACGAGAGCGTCAATTCCAGTTATATCGACGCGGAAGATATGTTGAATTTAATTTGGTTTATGATCGGGGAACCCTGTTTGGCCTTCAATCTGGTGGAAGAACCGAATCGATCCTGATGTCGCTGCCACCGCAAGTCCGTTGGGAGTATAATTGGCAACCTGAGGATGGAAGTCCTGAAGCCGACCTCTATGAAAACTTTTTACATGCGAAAGACTGGTTAAACCAGCATTAAGGATCATTTAGTGAGTTACTTCCCCAATAATAGAATGCGCAGAATGCGCGCTTCAACATTCAGTCGGGCCTTAATGCAGGAACATGTATTAAACAGCGCCGATTTGATTTACCCGATGTTTATTATTGAGGGTAAAATTCAACGTGAACCCGTAGCATCCATGCCCGGTGTAGAGCGCGTCAGCCTGGACCAGCTACTCATTGAAGCAACCAAAATATACCAGCTGGGAATACCGGCTATCGCGCTTTTTCCTGTCACTCCTGACGATAAAAAATCATTACTGGCTGAAGAAGCTTATAACCCTGAAGGGCTTGCACAACGTGCCATCCGTTTGCTTAAAAAAGAGGTTCCTGAGCTTGGCGTGATCACAGACGTTGCTCTTGATCCATTTACCTCCCACGGACAAGATGGCTTAATTGATAATCATGGCTACGTTGTTAACGATGAAACGGTAGAAACCCTGGTAAAGCAGGCACTTTCCCACGCACAAGCCGGTGCAGATATTGTTGCCCCGTCAGATATGATGGATGGACGGATAGGTGCGATCCGGACAGAACTGGAAGGTCAGGGATTTGTAAATACTAAAATTCTTTCGTATGCGGCAAAATATGCATCAAGCTTCTACGGCCCGTTCCGCGATGCTGTCGGGTCCGCCAGCAATTTAAGTGGCGGGAACAAAAACAGTTACCAGATGGACCCTGCCAATAGCGATGAAGCCCTAAGAGAGGTCCAGCTGGATCTGGATGAAGGTGCTGATATGGTCATGATAAAGCCTGGCATGCCTTACCTTGATATTGTCCAGCGCGTAAAAATGGAATTTGGCGTTCCCACATTTGTCTATCAGGTCAGCGGAGAATACGCCATGCTTAAAGCGGCTGTACAAAATAGCTGGCTGGAGGAAAAGTCATGTGTGCTGGAAGCCCTCTTGAGCATGAAGCGCGCAGGCGCGGATGCGATTTTGACGTACTATGCTAAAGATGTCGCGGGCTGGCTTCGCACACGCTAGTTATTTCTTTTTGTGAGTAATAAATACGCCGTTATTGGCAATCCCATCAAGCATAGTAAATCTCCGCTGATTCATAATACTTTCGCACAGCAGGAAGGAATTTCTATTGATTATCAGCGTATTCTCACCAATGAAAATGAATTTACCACCTGCGTCAACGATTTTGCCAACCAGGGAGGGATGGGTTTAAATGTCACCGTTCCATTCAAAGTCCTTGCATATCAACAGTGCCAGCAGCTAAATGAGCTTGCCAGAGCTGCCGGAGCCGTCAATACCATCAGCTTTGACCCAGTCACTGGATGGACAGGTGCAAACACTGACGGGATTGGATTACTAAGTGATTTAAAACACAATCAGAACTTTCAGCCAGCTAATAAAAGTATACTTATTCTGGGTGCTGGCGGTGCAACACGCGGCATTCTGCTACCTCTGTTAAATGAAAAACCTGACTATATCCTCATTGCTAACAGGACAGTCTCCAAAGCTGATGATTTGGCGAACACCTTTTCATCTGAAGGTAAAATCGACAGTTGTGGATTCGAAGAAATTGACAGAAAAAAATTTGATCTGGTAATCAATGCAACTTCAGCAAGCCTGGCCAACGACATTCCACCTGTTCCAGCGAAAGTTATTGGCACTGAAACGTTATGTTACGACCTGGCTTACAGCGACCAGCCCACGGCATTTATTAATTGGTCATATTCACTCAATGCTAAACGCGCCATTGATGGCCTGGGTATGTTGGTCGAGCAGGCAGCCGAGTCATATTATATCTGGAGGGGGTTCCGGCCTGAGACCAAACCGGTATTTAAGCTATTGCGACCAGGTGCCTAGCTATTAGCGGATTCATGCATCTGTTTAACTTTTACATAATGATTTGCTGAATATGATAGATATTCAATTTCCCGCTCACTCAATTCACGTACTTTTTTAGCTGGTCTACCCATCCACAGATAACCACCCTCCAGCTCCTTGCCATTTGTCACTAATGAGCCTGCCCCAACCATAGCGTGTTTATGCACAACCGCATGATCGAGGATCACTGATCCAATACCTATCAAACAGCAATCCATTAGTGTACAGGCGTGCAATACCACTGAATGACCAACCGTGACATCATTGCCTATCGTCATACTGGCACCGCCAGGACTATATTCACCATCATGGCTCACATGCAGGATGGATCCATCCTGAATATTTGTTCTCTCACCAATTGTAATGGTATTGATGTCTCCTCTTACAACTGACATAGGCCAGATAGAACTGTCAGCACCAATGTTAACCTGCCCTATCACCAGAGCTGTTGGATCAATGTATGCAGTTTGATGTATCTTCGGAGTATGTGTCTGAAATGCCCTAATCGTCATAGCTAGTAATGTTGATGTTAATGATTGAATTAATTATGGTAATGCTATCATGCTAATGATCTCGCAGATAATACCTTGCCCAACACTATGTCTATAAAACACAGGCTAATTGTCTACTCCCAGCTAATACGCCTGGATAAACCGATTGGAATATTTCTTCTGCTCTGGCCTACTTTGTGGGCCTTGTTAATTGCAGGAGAAGGTAAACCAGATTTGACTGTGTTAACTGTATTTATAATTGGCGTTATATTAATGCGTTCAGCGGGCTGTGCAATCAACGATTATGCTGATCGGAATTTTGATGGTGAAGTTGAAAGAACTAAAAACCGCCCTCTTGTGACTGGTACTGTCTCTTCAGCAGAGGCTCTGTCTGTTTTCATTACGTTAAGCCTGTTGGCATTCAGTTTAGTGGCATTTTTTCTAAACAAGCTTACGCTACATTTTTCTTTAGTCGCTGTCGCGCTGGCGGCTTCATATCCTTTTACTAAACGCCTTCATTATTTACCCCAGGTGCATTTAGGGCTCGCCTTTGCCTGGGCAGTGCCGATGGCGTTTGTCGCGCTGACAAATACTTACCCACCAACCTGGGGATGGTTACTGTTTGTAGCAACTATTATTTGGACAACTGCATACGACACTATGTATGGCATGGTTGACCGCAAGGATGATATTAAGATTGGTGTAAAATCAACCGCCATTTTGTTCGGCTCTTCTGATCGAACGATCATAGGTATTTTGCAAATCTTTGTTCTGCTCGCGTTAATATCCGTTGGTATTCAGGCAGAACTACGGTACTGGTATTTCTGTAGTTTATTCCTGGTCGCTCTGTTTTTTATTTATCAGCAAATACTGATTTATTCGCGTAACCCTCACGACTGTTTTGACGCTTTTCTGAATAATAATTATGTCGGCCTTATTATATTTACAGGAATAGCCGCAAGTTACTGGTTACCTATTTAGTCCGTGCGATCGCCCACACCGTTACCTGTTTAACGCCTGAATTTTTCAAACATCGACTAAGTTCATTAACCGTCGCTGTTGTTGTGACTACTTCATCAAATATAATCACATGGTCATAATTCAAAGGCCTGACCAGGGTGAATGCATTTCTGACATTTTTCTTGCGTTGGCTTTTTAGTTTACCCGTTTGAGTCTCTGTGTTTTTAGTTCGTAATATTGCATCAAGTTCGTATTTAAATTTAATCTCTTTGCTAAACAGCCTGACTAGCTCATACACTGCGTTAAACCCTCTTTCACGCACCCTCGCGGGATGACTGGGTACAGGTATCACCAGGCCACTTCCCGATATACTGGCAAATGAATCCATAGATAAGTCAATCAGTGAGCGCGCATTTTCCCATTGATTAAAATATTTATACCCGGATATCAGCGTATCGATAGGTGCCTGGTACCAGAAATTAGCATGGATGCTGTCGTAATAAGGCGGTGATGTCTGGCATTCTCCACAAATGCTGGCAATACTCTTATCTGCAGAGATTGGCAGTCCACAAACCGCACACAGACTTTCACCCAAACACCTGGGGAGCAGATGTATGCATGCATCGCATACACCGGCATGACTTGTCTCACTAGCACCACATAAACAACACTCCCACGGATAAATCAATTTACTGGCAATTGAGGTGAACTTGTTAAATTTTTTTAGGCCTTTCATTTGACAAGTATCCGAAGGTGTTTAGACTTCCGTATCTCAACATTTCAAAAAGTGAGCACTAAATGAGTACTAAAGTATGGGATAAAAACGAAGTCAGCGAGATTTTTGCCAAGCCGTTTAATGACCTGTTGTTTGAAGCCCAGAGTATTCATCGTACCCACCACAATCCGAATACCATTCAAGCTAGCACGCTACTTTCAATCAAAACAGGTGCCTGCCCGGAAGATTGTGCGTATTGTCCCCAAAGCGCACGTTATGACACAGGTTTAGAACGCGAACGCCTGTTATCTCTTGATGAGGTAAGAACGGCTGCCCGCAACGCCAAACAACAGGGGGCGACCCGATTTTGTATGGGTGCTGCATGGCGTAATCCGACAGACAAGAATCTCGAAACAGTGATTGATATGATCAGGGAAGTACAATCCGAGCAACTGGAAACATGTGTTACTTTGGGCATGCTGACTGAAAAACAGTCTAAACGTCTGGCTGAGGTGGGACTGGATTACTACAACCACAATCTTGATACCTCTCCTGAGTTTTACGGAGAAATTATCACCACCCGGGATTATCAGGATAGACTAGACACATTAAAACATGTCAGAAATTCGGGAGTTCACGTCTGCTCCGGAGGAATTCTGGGAATGGGTGAAAACAGACAACAGCGTGTTGGCCTGTTGCTGGAATTAGCCAATATGAACCCTCAACCTGAATCTGTCCCGATTAACCTGCTAGTTCAGATAGAAGGCACACCTCTGTACGGCACAGATGAACTTGACCCAATTGAATTTGTACGCATGATTGCGGCGACACGAATTTTAATGCCGGACACCTATATACGGTTATCTGCCGGACGTGAATCCATGAATGATGCCATGCAGGCACTTTGTTTTCATGCGGGTGCAAATTCAGTATTCTTTGGCGAGAAACTGCTGACAGCACCTAATCCGGATATTGATGAAGATGCACGCTTATTTGATCGTTTGGGGATGAGCCTGGAAGCTCAGGCAAGTCACTAACACCAGTACCGGTGCAACTTTCTTATTCAAAACAATTATCTGACTTAAAACAGCTGGGCGCATATAGACAAAGACGCCGATTAGATAGCCCGCAAGACGTTCAGGTTGTCGTTGACGGCAAAGCTTTTTTATCTTTTTGCAGTAATGACTATCTTGGTCTGGCCAATGACTCACGTGTGTGTGCAGCCGCCAAACAGGCTATTTCTAACTTTGGTGTCGGTGCAGGCGCTTCTCAACTGATCAGTGGGTATTCTTCACTGCATGCTGCACTGGAAGAACGGTTATCATCATTTCTTGGTTACCAGCGTTGCGTGTTATTTTCATCAGGTTATCTCGCTAACCTTGGTGTCATCTCTACATTCGCTTCACGCCATAGTCTAATTTTACAGGACAGGCTAAATCATGCTTCTCTGATTGATGCTGCTAGATATACCGGAGGTAATCTGCAGCGATATAAACATCGAGATATTTTACACGCTAAAAATATTGTTAATGAGAGTCACTCTGCGTCACACCTGATTGCCAGTGACGGTGTATTCAGCATGGAAGGCAGCATTGCTCCCATTCAGCAACTCAGCGAACTAAAAAGAAGCCCAAACGATAAATTAATTATTGATGACGCCCATGGAATTGGCGTGTTAGGTAATGAGGGTAAAGGTAGCCTGGAATATCTTGGTATAGATACATCAAATGTAGATATTCTAATTGGCACCTTTGGTAAGGCATTTGGATGCAGTGGCGCCTTCGTTTTAAGTGATGACGATACAATTGACTACCTTATTCAAAAAGCCCGCACCTTGATATATACCACTGCACCACCCGCAGCTTTGTCTGCTGCTGCAACAGAAAGCTTAAATATCATTATTAATGAACCTGAGCGACGTCAGAGACTTAATCAAAATATTCAGTATTTTCGTAAAGTCATATCAGAAACACCACTTGAGTCGCTCGATTCTGTCACGGCGATACAGACTATAATGATCGGCGAGAACGAGCAGGCTTTATGGTTTAGCGCACAACTGGAACAGCGTGGTTTGCTGGTACTGGCAATACGTCCTCCTACTGTGCCTAAAAACACAGCACGATTACGCATAACATTAACCAGCGAACATTCACACAATCAGATCGACCAACTAATTAACGCCTTAGTCGATATCGAGGCTATTAGAAGCATAAGTAAAAACAAATAATCATATAAATCCATGCTCTGCCATAGAGAACGTAGTCTCACCAACAATAATATGATCTAGTACTCTTACATCAATCAATTCCAGCGCCTGTTTAAGCCTCGCGGTAATTTGCTTATCCGCTTCACTGGGCTGACTGTTTCCGGATGGATGGTTGTGTGCAAAAATAACAGTAGCAGCATTTGTTTTTATGACTAGCTTGACTACTTCACGTGGATAAACACTAGCTCCATCTATTGAGCCTCTAAAAAGTTCTTCGTACTGAATTAACTGGTTGCGTGTATCTAGCAGCAAACAGGCAAATACCTCATTCTTATAATCACGCATTTTGTACAATAAAAAATTTGCGGAATCTTTTGATCCATTTATTGCCGGTTTGGATAATAGCTGTTCTTTCAGGCTACGTTGAGCAATGGCATTAATTGCAGAAATCTGGGCAAATTTAGCAGGCCCCAGACCTTTGATTTTTTGTAATTCGACACTTTCACACGCCAGCAAACGGCGCAAATCTCCAAACTGGCTGAGTAGCTCTTCGGCCAATTCAACCACACTTTTACCAGGTACCCCTGTTCTTAATATGATAGCCAGCAGTTCTGCATCCGTGAGGGCGTCGGCACCCTCATCAATCAGTCTTTCACGGGGACGACTTTTAACGGGCCAATTTCGAATCATTATCGTCAAAAACTTAGGGATGGATTCACGATCTACAGGGTGATTCTGGTACACTTATTTGCCATGAAACTAGCAAATAAACATATCCTTATCGCCGTTAGCGGCGGTATCGCAGCCTATAAGAGTGCCGAATTAGTGCGTGCATTACAAAGGGCTGGCGCACAAGTACGTGTTGTTATGACAGAAAGTGCAACCAGATTTGTTACTCCCCTGACATTCCAGGCACTGTCCGGATATCCGGTGCATACTTCTGACAATGCCAGCTTTGATTCAGCGGGCATGGATCATATCGCCCTGTCTCGTTGGTCGGATGCGATCATCATCGCACCTGCCACCGCCAATATTATTGCCAAAATCAGTCATGGTGTTGCAGACAGCTTTGTCAGTTCACTTTGTCTAGCCCACCAGGGACGATTAGCTATAGCACCGGCAATGAACCAGGCCATGTGGTGCAATCCCGCTACACAACTAAATATTACGGCACTGCATGATCGTGGCGTTAAAATTTTTGGACCGGCAGAAGGAATTCAGGCATGTGGAGAATCTGGTGAAGGAAGAATGCTGGAACCTGATGATCTAGTCCAAAAATGTATTTCCCTGTTTACAAATACCAGCCTGGCCAGCAAGAAAGTGATAATCACTGCCGGGCCAACTGTTGAACCAATCGATCCTGTTCGATTTATTAGTAATCGTTCATCCGGGAAAATGGGTTACGCAATTGCGGATGCAGCACAGGAAGCAGGTGCACGGGTTACTGTCATTAGTGGTCCGACGCATCTGCCAGAGAATGAATATATCGACTATGTGCATGTTGAATCAGCACAACAGATGCATGCCGCGGCAATGAAATTAGGCGCTGATGCTGATTTATTTATTGCTGCAGCTGCCGTTGCAGATTATCAACCGGCAAATGTTTCTGATCAGAAAATCAAAAAAAAATCTGACACTCTTTCTATACAGTTATCACGGACACCCGATATACTAAAAGATGTCAAATCATCATTTCCTGATCTATTTTGTGTTGGCTTTGCTGCCGAAACAGAAAATCTCATTGAACATGCTTTAGAGAAGTTACGACATAAGTCACTCAACATGATTATTGCCAACCAGGTTGGATTGCCTGACCAGGGTATAGATAGCGATTACAATGCTGTCGAAATTATTTCTGCCAGCAGTACTGTATCTTTATCCAAAGCCCGTAAAACAGAACTGGCAAGACTGATTATTAAAACCATTTCAGATCAACTTACTAAAGAACTTTCCCAAACAAATGTCACCTACTTCAAGTCAAAGTAAAATAAAACTTAAAATACTAGACGAGCGAATCGGAACAGAATTTCCAGTACCCGGTTATGCCACCACTGGTTCTGCCGGCCTGGATTTACAGGCCTGTCTTACAGAAACCATGAATGTTAAGCCCGGTGAAACACATTTAATTCCGACGGGTATTTCTATATTTATCGATGATGCATCACTGGCTGCCGTTATTCTTCCGCGTTCCGGTTTAGGTCATAAGCATGGTATTGTGCTAGGTAATTTAGTAGGCCTGATCGATTCAGATTATCAGGGCCCGCTGATGGTTTCACTCTGGAACAGAGGCACCAATGATTTCACCATTCAACCTGGTGACCGTATCGCACAACTTGTTTTTGTGCCCATCGTTCAGGCCAGTTTTGAAGTAGTCGATGACTTCACACAAACGACGCGTGGCGAAGGTGGCTTTGGCCACACTGGCAAATAATAATGACGTTAGACATAACCCGAGGGAAGAAACAATGGATGTAAGCTCCAGCATATTCCGTGCTTATGATATTAGAGGCGTCGTAAAAACTGACTTGCGCCCGGATGTTGTTCTGCTTATCGGCAAAGCGATTGGTACTATGTATCCGCAATGCAAACAGGTTGCAGTTGGGCGTGATGGCCGTCTTAGCAGTAAACAGCTGTCAGATAAATTAATAGAAGGTTTGCGTTCTACTGGAGTCGACGTCATTGATATTGGCGAAGTGCCAACACCCGTTCTTTATTATGCCACGCATTCGCTCGGCACAGGGTCTGGTTTAATGGTGACAGGCAGCCATAATCCACCTGAATATAACGGCATCAAGATGGTGATGGATGAGAAAACCCTGTTTGGCGATATGATCCAGGACATCTATGCATGTATTGTAAAGGCAGATTTCAAATCAGGCCAGGGTCAGGTTAAAGAAGTTAATGTTCTGGATGATTATCTCAAAACAATCTGTCAGGAAGTAAAGTTACAACGCCCTCTATCAATAGCCATTGACTGTGGTAATGGCGTGGCAGGCCCTACAGCATCAAAACTTTTTAATGATTTGGGCTGTCAAAGTGTCAATGAATTATTTTGCGATGTTGATGGTACTTTTCCTAATCACCACCCTAACCCAAGTGAACCAGAAAACCTGGAGGATTTAATCAAAACCGTTCTTGATAACAATCTGGATTTAGGTCTTGCTTTTGATGGTGATGGTGACCGTGTCGGTATTGTCGATGAGTGCGGCAAAGTGTTATGGGCTGACCGTCAAATGATGTTATATGCAAAAGATGTATTGTCTCGTAACCCCGGTGCGGAAATCATTTTTGATGTAAAGTCATCCAGAAATCTAGCCAGTTATATTGAGAAATTTGGCGGCAAAGCCACAATGTGGAAAACAGGGCATTCATTTATAAAAAATAAAATGAAAGAAACGGGTGCATTATTAGCTGGCGAAATGAGCGGGCATATTTTCTTTAAAGAACGCTGGTATGGGTTTGATGATGGGCTTTATTCTGCAGCGCGCATGCTAGAAATTCTTGCCGCAGATCCAAGACCTGTGAGTGAAATTTTCAGCGAACTTCCAAATGATGTCAGTACTCCTGAAATTACCATTAAGCTGGATAAGGATGGAGCCCAGCATGAGTTTATTAATAAATTTATTGCTCAATCGAACTTTGCTGATGCAAAGCTATCCACTATTGACGGTGTGCGTGCTGACTTTGATTATGGCTGGGGCCTGGTTCGCGCATCAAATACAACGCCTTCATTAGTAATACGTTTTGAAGCGGAAAGTGAACAAAAACTTGAACAGCTCAAAGATAACTTTAAAACCCAGATTCTCTCAGTAGACTCAACTATTAAGCTGCCTTTTTAACTATTATGAACTCTAGTGACGCCATCAATACAGCTAAGGTACTTAGCGAAGCTTTACCGTACATACAACGTTTTTCCGGTAAAACCATCGTAGTAAAGTATGGCGGCAATGCCATGACGGAACCAGAGCTAAAAAACAGCTTTGCCAGAGATATCGTCCTGTTAAAACAGGTAGGTCTGCAACCCATTATTGTTCACGGTGGAGGCCCACAGATTGGCGAGCTTTTAAAAGCACTGGGAAAAGAGACCAGGTTCATTGAAGGTATGCGTGTCACTGACCAGGAAACCATGGACGTTGTTGAAATGGTACTTGGCGGTAAAGTAAATAAAGAAATTGTTCATTTAATCAATCAGCAAGGTGGCAGCGCGGTAGGCTTGTCTGGAAAGGATGGAGATCTCATCCATGCAAAACAGCTTAAAATTTCATCTTCTGATCCAGGCACGAGTCCTTCTGAAATTATTGATTTAGGCCATGTGGGAGAAGTCAGCGGCATTAATCCTTCAATATTAAATACATTCATTGATAGCGATATCATTCCCGTGATTGCTCCTATCGGAGTAGGTGATAATGGCGAAACCTATAATATTAATGCGGACTCAGTTGCCGCCAGTATTGCAGCCGTTGTCAAAAGTGAAAAATTAATTTTATTAACCAACACGACTGGCGTGATGGATGGTGACACCCTGCTAACAGGTTTATCTCCGAAACAGGTAGATGATCTGATCGAGACTGGAATTATTCATGGGGGGATGCTGCCGAAAATTCGATGTGCTATTGACGCTCTGCAATCGGGAGTACATACAGCACACATCATTGATGGCCGCATTCAGCATGCAGTGCTACTCGAATTATTTACTGATCAGGGAATTGGTACCCTTATCGAGAGGTGACTGAACGCTTGGTAAGTTCTTTATAACGATTTAAATCTTCACCAAAACTTATACGCAGCTTTTCTTTTTCCAGCCCTTTATCTCTGATATATTCTTCGATACCAGCAATACGACTCAAGACTTTGAGTTCATTTTTTTCGATCCACTCTGGTGGTTCCATGTCCCTGTCAATAAACCGGTTACGACTATCATTTAATTTTACCAGCTCTTTTTGCTGTTTACGCAGTCGCTCACGTGACAGATTAATCGATTGTTCTATTAAATTTATTCTCTCATCGCGTACTTCAATGATTTCTTCGGGACTATTGAATGTGGCTAGCAAAACCCGATCATAAGCTTCCTGCTCTTCTTTACGTTGACGTTCAAGTTTAGCTATCCGCTGTTGCTCTTCAAAACGCCTCTGTTCTTCGGGTGTTCTTGCTGGACTGATCTTCTCAACGACCTGTCCACCTTCATTTACCTTGACGCGGCCATTATCAACATCTTCTGCCGGAACCTGGTCTCCGTACTGGGTGTTCCCATTATTGTCTTTCCAGCGGAAATATTCCGCACACACGAGCCCGCTCCACGTGACAGTAGTTATCAATACAATAATTATGGTTTTATCTAGTCGCATACACATACAGACTATAGCAAGGCATTCCCGGTTAAAACTTTAGATTAGATCACTAATTTTCCGGCGAGTTCTTATTCAATGCCATAAGTTTGTCGATAAGATGTCAGTTGTTCCAGTTGGCCGGAAAGATTGTCATGTAATTTTGCAAACTCCAACAGATTTTCCAGTTTTGCGATGGCTAAAACCGGAATATTGTAGGCTTTTTCTATTTCCTGAATGGCACTATTGCCTTTGGGACCCTTTTCCTGTCTATCAAGCGCGACCAAAACTGCTGCAGGCTCGGCTCCAGCAGCCTGGATAAGTTCCATACTCTCACGTATCGCCGTACCAGCAGTAATCACGTCGTCTATAATTACCACCCTTCCAGCCAGGGGAGCCCCGATCAATGTACCTGCTTCGCCATGTGATTTGGCTTCTTTGCGGTTAAAAGTTACTCCAACCGAACGCTGGTATTGGCTATCCAGGGCAATTGAAGTGGCTGTCGCGAGAGGTATGCCTTTATAGGCAGGCCCAAATAACAGATCAAATGATAATCCTGACTGCATTAATGTATCTGCATAGAATCGGCCTAACGAATTAAACGCAGCACCCTGGTTAAATTTACCTGCATTGAAAAAATATGGACTTATCCGCCCTGATTTGAGTGTAAATTCGCCGAATTGTAAAGCCTCGTTTTCGAGGGCAAACTGAACAAATGAAGCTGCATTCATAATATTTTAGGTCTATGTGATAGTTGTTTTTTTAACATGCTAAAGTAAGCTTCCTCTTTTAACAATCTCACCAAATATTCCATTGCCTACTACTAAAATAATCTCTTTGAATGCCAACGGTATTCGCGCAGCCGCCAGAAAAGGTTTTTTTGACTGGTTACCCCGCCAAAATGCAGATGTTGTGTGTATTCAGGAAACCAAAGCTCAAATTGAGCAATTAAAAGCAGATCCAAGTTTTTTCCCGAAGGGTTATCATCATTATTACGTTGATGCCCAAAAAAAAGGCTACAGCGGTGTCGCTATTTATAGCAAGAACAAGCCAAAAAAAGTGATCACCAAACTAGGTGTTGACGAATTTGATAATGAAGGTCGATATCTAGAAGTACAGTTTGACAATATAGCTGTTGTTTCACTCTATGCGCCTTCAGGCTCTTCCAGCGAAGAAAGGCAGCTCGCCAAATTTCGTTTTATGGATGTGTTTATGCAGCACCTTAAATCGCTTAAACGCCGTAAGCGTGAATACATAATTTGTGGAGACTGGAACATCGCTCATAAAGAGATTGATTTAAAAAACTGGAAAGGAAACAAAAAGAATTCCGGATTCCTGCCTGAAGAACGTGCCTGGCTTGATGATTTATTTTATAAAGAAAATTATGTTGATGCGTTTCGCGATGTAAATCAGCAGGAAGACCAATACACATGGTGGTCAAACAGAGGACAGGCGTGGGCAAAAAATGTTGGCTGGCGGATAGACTATCAGGTGACGACTCCGGGTCTAAGAGGTCTGGCTATCTCAGAATCCATATATAAAGATGAACGTTTTTCAGATCATGCACCGTTAATTTTAAACTACCGACTTTCATTGTAATGCAGATACGGAATTTATGAATCATAACCTCCGTACAAACACCACTGCTCTATTTTTTCTCGGTATCTCCTCAGGCTTACCAATTTTATTGGTGTTCGGAACCCTTTCAGTTTGGTTAAGAGAAGCGGGAATAGAAAGAGCCACCATCGGTTTTCTAAGCTGGGCTGGTCTTTCCTATGGGTTTAAATTCATTTGGTCGCCACTCGTTGACAGCTTAAATATACCGGTATTAACGCGTCGATTTGGTCGCCGCCGTTCATGGATGCTCATATCTCAATGCACTGTAATTGCTTCTCTGATATGGATGTCATCATGGGATCCTCAGCAATCTCATCTCAATTTTATATTACTAGCTGCGGGCGCTGTATTACTGGGTTTTGCATCTGCCACTCAGGATATTGTGATTGATGCCTATCGAATCGATATTGCACCAAATGAACAACAGGCATTATTAGCCGGTGTTGCCATCGCAGGCTATCGTATCGGTATGTTGTTTGCTGGCGCAGGCGCATTGGAGATTAGCGCGTGGCTAGGTGAGGAAAATCGATATGACTATCAATCCTGGCAGTATGCTTATTTATTCATGTCAGGTTTTATGGCTATCGGTGTATTAACAACACTGCTGATTAAAGAACCCCATGTAGAAATCGAACACAGTCCGGTTTCAAACCAGTTAAGATTGTTTTTACACTTTCTATTGATAGTATCGGCATTTGTTCTCGGCTTTATTGCCATGGGTAAAATATTAAGTCCTTTCGAGTCAAATACTGCCATATTAAATTTTTTAATTTCTACAGCAAGGCTGACTCTGTCTCTATTACTTGCTGTCGTGGCAGGAAACATCTTGAGTAATATTGGACTGTTGAGTCAGCGCGAATTCCGCGCTGTGTATATTTCTCCTTTTGTTGATTTCTTTACCCGCTATGGAAAATTGGCTTTATGGCTACTTTTGGTGATATGTCTTTATAGAACTTCAGATATTGTTATGGGAGTGATGGCAAAGGTATTTTATACCGATATGGGATACAGCAAAGTACAAATCAGCCGAATCAGCTTTGTTTTTGGAACGGTTGTCAGTTTAGTAGGAGCTGTATTGGGAGGCATACTGGCCATTCGCTATGGTGTCATAAAGATTTTATTTGCTGGTGCTATCGTCGCATCCCTGTCAAACCTGATATTTATTTACTTAGCCAATTTACCTTACCCCTCGTCTATCGCTTTAAGTCTTGCCATCGTTGGGGATAATCTGTCCGGTGGGCTTGCAGGTGGAGTTGCTGTAGCATTTATCTCAACTTTAGTATCGAAACAGTTCAGTGCCACCCAGTATGCTGCTTTCAGTTCAATCACTCTCTTATTACCCAAATTAATCGCGGGCTACTCAGGGTACATAGTTGATTTCGCGGGTTATCAGTATTTTTTTGCCATTACTGCACTCATGGGTATTCCCGTCATAATTTTAATTATAGTTATCTGGAAACCTTATTTGGATTTAATGTCTACCAAGTAGATACAGGGAGTTAAAATATCTGTCACAACTATCTGTATAATCGTCTATATTAAGCTTATAACCACAGGTGAAATTATGACTCACATACTCAAAGCTTCACTCACTGTTTGTATTATTCTAGCGGTCGCCTTATTGGCACCACTGCAGGCCGGCTGGTTCGATAAATTCAAGGATGTCATTAATACCGATGGCAAAAACTCATCATCGTCATCGCTTACTGATAATGAAATTGCTGGTGCTCTAAAAGACGCGCTCAGTATAGGTTCCGAAAATGTAGTCAGCCAACTTAGTGCACCCGGTGGCTTCAACTCAGATGCCAGTATTCGAATACCCTTACCTGATTCCTTGCAAACTGTTCAGAAGACCATGAACAAATTCGGCATGGGAAGTTCTTTAAACAGCCTTGAAAATAAATTGAATGAGGCAGCAGAATTAGCCACCGATAAAGCTAAACCGTTATTTTTAAACGCCATTAAGGAACTCAGCTGGAGTGATGTTAAAAATATTCTCAATGGGCCTGATGACGCAGCAACACAATACTTTAAAGCTAAGATGTCTTCTCCATTGTCAGCAGAAATGAAACCAATTGTAGACAATAGTCTGAATGAAGTAGGTGCAATCAATACCTATAACAATGCCATGGGTAAATATAAAGCCCTGCCGTTAGTCCCTGATGTACAGGCAGATTTAAGCCAGCACGTATTAGATAAAGGTATTGACGGTATCTTTTATTATCTCGCCGCTGAAGAAAAAGCCATTCGGGAAAATCCGGCCAAGAGAACAACCGATCTTCTCAAAAAAGTATTCGCGAAATAATTCAGGGATCAATTTTGATTGGGGTCCCGTCACGAACGAGATCCCATACTTCCATCATGTCCTGGTTTTCCAGCGCAATACATCCTTCGGTCCAGTCGTTATATCGAAATGTAAGCTTGATTCGTTCTGCCCAGTTATTCGGCTGACCATGAATCATTATGGCTCCTCCGGGATCTATTCCTGCCTCCTCAGCAGACCGCGATTGAACAACATTGGGGTATGACACATGAATAGATCGAAAAAACTTGCTGTTCGGGTTTCGCCAATCCAGTGTATACAGACCTTCGGGTGTTCTTGAGTCTCCTTCTTGCCGTTTTTGACCGCTGGGCTGTTTGCCTAGCGCAATTCTATATGTTTTGACCAGCAAGTCTTCTGAATATAGATACAGCTTTCGTTCCCGCTTTTTTACATGCACATAATCTACAAAACCATCAAACTCACTAGCTTCCTGCTTAGTGATTTTTTGTACTGGTTTTTTAACCTGAATTTTAGTCTGCACTGGTTTCAATAGAAGTGATGTCGTTACCTCAGCACCCGCAGGGGCCAAGAGATAAATTCCACATACTAATCCAAGATAAATTCCACGCATATAAATGACTTTCCCTGTAATTAACTTCCACTATCAGCGTCTTATGGCTGGCTGCGTTTACTCTTTATCCATTTTAGGATTGGCTCCCACTGTTCCCGATCAACGGCAGTTGCGGCGGGTCCCATTTCAAAAATGCCCAACCCTCTCTCGGCGGCGCGCACATAATTTTGATTATCACGTAACATGGTTAGGTAAGGTATTTTCTGTTTACCCAGATATTCTTCCAGTTCCCAAGCTATGTTTGTAATTTCTCTGGCCCGATTTGCGACTAATGCCAGTTTTGCTTTCTTTTGTGAAACTGGCGCACATTTTTTAAGTTCAGCTAGAAACTGTGTCGCTGCACGCATATCTATCGGCGATGGCAATACAGGTATCAGGATAGTTTCTGCTTTTTTGACCAAAGCCGTTAGTTGCGCGCCGTGTAATGCAGCGGGCACATCCATGACGACAATATCAGTTTTTCTCGATGGTCTTTCCGCATTCCGCTTAAAACCGGCAATTCCCTGTATCGGCTGCTTGGCAGAAGATCTTGCCGCTAACCAGTCCAGGCTGCTGCCCTGCGGGTCATAATCGATAATGGTGACATTTTTATTTTGAGAAGCAAAATAACTTGCTAGATTGGTAGCAATGGTGGTCTTTCCAGAACCGCCTTTGGCATTGATTACCATGATGTGGCGCATGTTTCCCCCTAATGTAGGTGGTGCTTGTAAAATCAGTCCGTGATTCTGAACTATGCGTAAACAACTCTCAAGCTAACGAGCTGTTTATTCACCAAATTCTGCTATCACGGGTGTATGATCGGACGGTCGTTCCCAGCTTCGAGGTGTTTTATCGATAGTGCTTATTTTACACTGCTGACTAAGCGACTGGCTCGCCAGTATCAGATCTATTCTCAAGCCATGATTACGACGGAATCCTCCACCTCTGTAATCCCACCAGCTAAATAACTTCTCCTCCTGTTCAAACTGGCGAAATGTATCCGTGAGACCCAGAGTTAACATTTTCTGGTATGCCTGGCGCTCCTCTTTACTGCATAGAATTTTATCTTTCCACAACAGCGGATCATGGACATCACGATCATCTGGTGCAATATTGAAGTCCCCCAGCACGACAACATTCTTATGGGTTTTCATTTCTGTCTTTATATGTGCTGTGACTTTTTCTATCCAGTCCAGTTTATATGCAAATTTCTCACTTCCCACTTCAGAACCATTAACCACATATAAATTTATCACTCGAATATCGCCGACTGTTGCAGCCAGTATCCTTCTTTGTGGGTCATCCAGATTCTTTACATCCGTCACCGGATCTTCTGGTTTGGATTTGGCAAGAATGGCAACTCCGTTATAGGTTTTTTGGCCTGAGAACACGACCTGATACCCGGCAGCTTCGATTTCCTCTTTTGGGAATTCGGGGTCCTGGGTTTTTGTTTCTTGCAATGCAAGTACATCGACATTTGTTTGTTCCAGCCATTCTAATACTTGCGGCAGGCGTACTCTTAGTGAATTAACGTTCCAACTGGCTATTTTCATAAATTAATGTGCTAACTGATATCCCCACAGTCGTTTTCTCTCCTGGATTCCAGACCAGATTCGATAGCTAACTACTCCCGCTATGAAAGAGAACAGGAAAAACAACAGGATTATTAAATTTAGATTATATTTTTCAGCAAACTCGTATTTTGCCAGTTCACTCGCCTGAGTATCCAGCTTTGACTGTAAATTATTTCGTGTGGATGATAATTCTTCTATTTTTTTTGAGAGTGTTGCAACCGTTGCGTTTAGTTGTTCATTTTCTCTAGCGGTTTCACTATCAAAATTTTTAAGTTTTGTGGTCGCTGCAGCCAGATTTTCTGTTAATTCTGCGTTCTCTTTAGTTACGCCGGCTAACAGATAGGTTGCAGGAGGTTTATCAGTTAAAAACCAGGACTGTACCCAACCCTGTTTTCCATCACTCGTCTTTACTCGTGTGAATCTTTTCTGTTTTTCCAGTAATGTTAACTTCTGCCCACTATCCAGGCTTGTTACAACTTCGGCAGTATTACTGGCCGTCGTTCGTAATTTAAGTTTTAGACTATCGGTTACAAACACGGTTTCTGCGAAACTGCTGGTTGGTAATGCTATCAAGACTATCAATAAAGCCAGAAATTTATGTGCCCTCATGGAATACCTCATTATCTGGTGTTTTTACACCAATTTTCGTCAAACCTGAAATGTTTCATACTTCCATTTGTTCTGCCACACTTACAGTTATGACCTTTGTGAATCAGGCGACGAAGGTATTTTTTCTGAAGAAATTTACCGATTTCTATTAGACATCTATATTGGTAGCAGAAAGGGCATTTTTTTCAATGAACTCGCGTCTGGGTTCAACCTGATCTCCCATTAGCGTTGAGAATATCTCATCAGCTGCTACCGCATCTTCAATATTCACCTGAACCAGCAACCTGCTATCAGGATCCATAGTTGTTTCCCATAATTGCTCCGGATTCATTTCTCCCAGACCTTTATAACGAGAAATAGCCTGGCCTCGTTTTGCTTCTTCAAGCAACCAGCTCATAACATCAGAAAACTGTGTTACCTCGAGAGTTCGGTCACCACGTTTTATATATGCGCCTGTTTCAATTAAGGCATTAGTATTTAACGCGACGGTCTGCAGAATTTTAAATTCTGATGTCTCAAAAAATTCTTTGCTATAGATATCATCATTACTCAGGCCATGTACAAACTTTTGTACAACAACTCTTTTTATTTCCTCATTCCATTCAATCTCTGCACTGTATCTTTTGCCTGGAGGCTGATTTGAATTTAATAAATCCAGTATTCTATTAATCCACTCTTGTAATTCTTCTTTGCTGTAATCAATATCTGGTTCATTAATATTTGCCAGTGGTCTGACAGGAATTTTAACCATTGCTTTTAGCACTTCATCATCATGAGCTTGTGCGAGTCTCTGCACTATTGCCATCGATGACATATATTCTTTAGCCAGGGCTTCTAGTGCCGCTGCCTGAATTGGTGGTGAATTTGGATTGATATACAACTCAGCATTTTCTATTGCCATCTGAAGTAAGTGACTATTCAGTTCTATCTCATCTTTGACATAGGTTTCCTGCTTGCCTTTTTTAATTTTAAACAAAGGTGGTTGGCCAATATAAATATGACCATTCTCAATTAACTCAGGCATTTGTCTGTAGAAGAAGGTTAATAGCAATGTTCGAATGTGGGAACCATCCACATCTGCATCCGTCATTATTATAATTCTGTGATATCTCAGTTTACTAAGATCGAACTCTTCCTTGCCTATTCCACAACCTAGTGCAGTGATCAATGTTGCCACTTCCTGTGACGAAAGCATTTTGTCAAAGCGTGCTTTTTCTACATTCAGAATTTTACCTTTAAGAGGAAGAATTGCCTGTGCATGACGATCACGACCCTGCTTGGCTGAACCTCCCGCAGAATCACCCTCTACTAAAAACAGCTCTGAATTTGCCGGATCTTTTTCTCTGCAATCTGCAAGTTTTCCCGGCAGCCCTGCCACATCCAAAGCCCCTTTTCGACGCGTCATTTCGCGTGCCTTTCGTGCCGCTTCCCGTGCCAGTGCAGATTCTACAATTTTAGCTATTATAACCTTAGATTCTGTTGGGTTTTCTATCAGGAATTCCTGAAGCATTTCTGAGACTACAGATTCTACGATTGGCTTCACTTCTGAAGAAACCAGTTTATCTTTGGTTTGTGAGGAGAATTTTGGATCAGGAACCTTAACTGAAAGCACAGCGGTTAGGCCTTCACGCGTATCATCACCTGTCAGGTTAATTTTATGCTTCTTGTTATAACCCTCTTTCTCCATGAAAGAATTGATACCACGCGTCAGTGCGCCTCTAAATCCTGCGAGGTGGGTACCTCCGTCTCTCTGCGGGATGTTATTGGTAAATGGGAAAATATTTTCCTGATAGGAATCATTCCACTGCATTGCCGCTTCTACTTCAACACCGTCACGCTCTTTCTTTGCGTACATGACTGTTGCATGAAGTGGTGTCTTTTTAGAATTCAGGTGGCTTACAAACGCGCTAATTCCACCCTCGTAATGAAAAACATCGTGTTTCCCTGTTCTGTGATCAGTCAGTTCGATGTTTACGCCCGAATTGAGGAATGATAATTCACGAATTCGTTTTGCTAGTATTTCATAGTGAAACTCTGTATCCGTAAACACTTCTGCACTGGGCTTGAACTTTACTCGTGTCCCCGTCTTGTCTGTATCCCCCACCACTGCAAGTGGCGCCAGGGGCTCACCCATACGATATTCCTGTTTATGAATTTTACCTGACTTGTATACCGTTAAAGTCAGCGTTTCTGACAGCGCATTGACAACAGATATACCCACTCCATGCAGACCGCCCGACACTTTATAGGAATTGTCATCAAACTTACCGCCTGCATGCAGTACGGTCATAATTACTTCTGCAGCTGAACGATTCTCTTCCGGGTGTATATCAGTTGGAATCCCTCGACCATCATCAGTCACCGTAATTGAATTATCCACCTCGATACTTATCTGGATACTATTACAATGACCCGCCAAGGCCTCATCGATTGAATTATCAACTACTTCGAAAACCATGTGATGGAGCCCAGTACCATCATCAGTATCCCCAATGTACATTCCTGGCCGCTTTCTTACGGCTTCCAGGCCTTTTAATACTTGAATATTCGAAGAATCGTAACTCATAACAGTTTATATGTAAGTGAAAACGCGATTATACCACTGATGAGACATGACTATGTTTCACGTGGAACCATTTTATTTCTTTATTCAGACACTGCATGGATTCTCTGGAAACAGCAGAAATGATCACCTGCGACTCCAGATTTCCCAGCACCTCCAAGGCTATCTCTCTGCGCTGCTTATCCAGCTCCGCAGGGAGTTCATCGATCAGGTATACCGAAGATTTATTATATTGATCTTTCAATAGCTTGGCCTGAGCTAGTTTTAACGCAATGGCCAATACTTTTTGTTGGCCACGCGAGCTTGTCCGGGAAAATGCCCGTCCCTGCCAGTTAATTTTCAGATCACCCCGATGAGGTCCGTATTGAGTCGATAATGGCAATTCACTGGACTGGAGCTCATCATCCAATAATTCTTCTAATCGATATTCAGCATTCCAGCCTGGCCAGTATGTCAGCTGAACTTTCTGATCAAACTTAAATATTTCAAGCATTTCATCAACATAGGGTGTAATTTCATTACAGTACGTAGATAAGGCCTGAGAAATCGCTTCACCCTGCTGCGAAAGGCTTTGATGCCAGTGTCTAGCAGAACTGATATTTCTGGATTTTAAGCAAATATTACGATGCTTTAGCGCCCTTGTGTATTCAGACCAACGTTGTGAATAACCAGGTTCCACGTGGAACATCCCCCAGTTGAGGAGTTTTCTTCTTTCAACAGGACCACCGGTAACCAGCAAATATGATTCAGGGTGAATGTCTAGCACTGGCAGATTTTTCGCCAGGTCTGCCCATTTATTTACCTTTTCTCTGTTTATTCGTAACTCTTTTGTGCCTGAAGCAATTTGTGCTCCCAGGAAAGTGGGCTGATCCTGAATACAGACTTTTCCAAATAATATTAATTCAGATTGACCTGTAGTAATAATATTACTGATTTTGCTGGTACGAAAACTTTTTCCACAGCTTAAGATGCTAATACCTTCAAGAATGCTCGTTTTACCTACACCATTGTCACCAAAGAGAACATTAATCCCTGGAGAAAACGAAAGATCGCATTTAATAAAAGATCGCAGACCTTGCGCCTGCAATTGCTGCAACCACATTTATAGAATAAACCACACTAGAGGCGCATGGGCATAACAACATATTTACGATTTTCCATATCAGGACAAACAATAAGCAAACTACTATTGGTATCCTGCAGATGGAAATGCACTTCACTGGATTTAATTGTGTTAAGTACATCCACCAGATAACTTACATTAAAACCGATTTCCAGCTCAGGGCCACTATAAGAAATATCCAGCTCTTCTTCCGCTTCTTCCTGCTCAGGGTTATGTGCTTGAATTTTAAGAAGATTTTCACTAAACCCAAGACGCACACCTCGGTATTTTTCATTGCTGAGAATAGATGCTCGCATTAAACATGAACGCAATACTTCACGATCAATAGAGGCAATATATTGATGCCCCTCGGGAACAACGCGCTGGTAGTCTGGAAACTTTCCATCAATTAGCTTGGTAACAAAGCGAATATCACCAAAATTTGCCTGGAGGTGATTCTGGCTAAAAGCCAGCTCTACATTTCCGGTAGAAGCCGAGAGTATTCTCATAAATTCCTGAACTGCTTTTTTAGGAACAATGACCTGCCTGTCTGATACGGAATCATCCAGACTGGTATCTGCCATGGATAACCGATGTCCATCAGTGGCCACTGTTCTTAATTTGCCACCTTCGGCTTCCATCATTAATCCATTTAGGTAATAACGAACATCTTGCTGCGCCATCGCAAATGATGTGTCTTCAATTAATGAGTGCAGCTGGTCTTTATCGACAGAAATTGTTTGATCCACAGATATTTCATCGACTAGTGGAAACTCATTGGCTGCCAGCGTCGCCAGAGAAAAGCGGCTTTTAGCTGACTTGATTTCTACTTTTTCTCCATGAAATGAAAACTTGATATCGCTACCTTCCGGTAACGATTTACAGATATCCAGGAGTTTTCTGCCAGGAATAGTGATCGGTTCACCCTCTGGAGTAATATCAATCGTTGCTGAAACCTCCAGTTCCAAATCAGTCGCAGTAATCACTAGTCGCCCATTAACATTCCTAAGTAAAAAGTTAGAAAGAATAGGCATGGTCTGTCTGCGCTCAACAGCGCCAACAATCAGCTGTACTGGTTTGAGTAATTCTTCTCTCTGAATACTGAACTTCATATCTTTTTAATAATATTTTTTTGATATATAAGATTATTGTTATTATATAGCTAAATTTCTGTGTATATCGTATTAATTGTTAATAAAAACAGTACGTTATCTAAAGGATAAGTTGTGGATATCTATTTTACTATTAACAATAACCCGAAACCAATCTATGTTTGAGCTGTGGGAATATAGTTATCCAGTAACTATGAACGACTTATCCACAAGTTAATTGCTAAGTATACGTAATAGATTCACATAGTCGTCATTTATTTTAAAGTCACTTTGCCTTAACTCCTTGGTTTTTCGGCATGCATGAAGCACCGTGGTGTGGTCTCTACCGCCAAATGCCTCACCAATTTCCGGCAAGCTATGGCTAGTGACTTCTTTAGCTAATGCCATCGCTATTTGTCTGGGCCGGGTTATGGATCTTGTCCTTCTCGCGGAGTTTAAATCCGAAATCCGTATCTTGAAATACTCTGCCACCGTTTTTTGTATATTTTCTATCGTGACCAGCTTTTCCTGAAGAGTAATTAAGTCATGCAGGGCTTCTTTGGCAAACTCCAGGGTGATAATTTCGCCAGTAAATTGTGAGTTAGCCAGTACCCTGCGCAACGCACCTTCGAGTTCCCTGATATTTGAGCGGATGCGTTTAGCGATAAAAAATGCAACATCATGTGGAAGATCGATATTAACCGCTTCAGCTTTGCTCTGAATAATGGCAACACGCGTTTCCAGTTCTGGTGGCTCAATCGCTTGTGACAGTCCCCACCCAAAACGAGATTTTAAGCGCTCTTCCAAGCCATCCAGTTCTTTAGGGTAGCGGTCACAGGTCATAATAATTTGCTGCTGACCTTCAAGCAGCGCATTGAATGTATGAAAAAATTCTTCCTGAGAGCGTTCCTTGCCTGCAAAAAACTGAATATCGTCAATTAAAAGAGCATTCACAGATCGATAATGCCGTTTAAATTCATCAATAGCATTATGCTGTAGGGCTTTAACCATATCCTGGACAAAACGCTCTGAATGCAGATAAACGACTTTTGCTTGCGGGTTGAGCGCTAAAATCTGGTTGCCAATAGCGTGCATTAAATGAGTCTTGCCTAAGCCTACACCTCCGTATAGCAGAAGCGGGTTATATGCTTTGCCAGAATGGTTTGCGACCTGTAATGAAGCAGCTTTGGCCAGCTCGTTGGATTTCCCTTCGACAAAGCTATCAAACGTAAAATCCTGATTTAAATTATGTGTATATGCACTGTTGCTGGGCGCAGCGGGTGGTTGTGGCGACATCTGTATAGACGCAGGCAGGGTGGACGCAGTGCGGCTGCCAACACTGATAGTCACCTGTGTGATTCCAGATGGTTTACCGATGGATTCGACCAGCTGGCCTATTCTCTCCAGATAGTGATCATTAACCCAGTCCAGCACAAAACGATTAGGGGCCAGTAGCATAAGTACTTGATTTTGCTCTTCTGCCTGGAGGGGACGGATCCAGGTATTCAGCAATTGTTCTGATAGCTCAGACTCGAGCTGGCGCACACACAAATTCCAGAGAGGACTCGTCATTATTATTCAATATGGGGTTTAAGATTTTACAATTTACCAGTTTAGTACCGGATTGAGCATTATAATGTTCTATCCGGTGACTAAAACAGCATTATAATCATTGACAAAATAGGCTCCGGCAATTAATGTTTGCGCCCCCTCAATATGTAAACATCAGAGTCAGGTATTAGCTGTGAAAAGGACGTTTCAACCGAGTAATTTGCGCCGTGCACGAACGCATGGATTCAGAGCACGTATGAAAACACGTGGTGGCCGTGCAGTCATCAGAGCACGAAGAGCAAAGGGAAGAGCCAGACTTTGCCCGTAACGCTTGCCTATTAAACCGGAAACCAGACCAAACAGTTTTTCCAAGAAAGATCGTTTGTTATCTTCGAAAGACTTCAAAGATGTATTTGCCAAGCCAATAAAATCAGCAGATTCAGCTTATACGATACTCGCCAGACCCAACCAATTATCTGGTCCCAGACTGGGAGTAATAGTAAGCAAGAAAAATATTCCCAAAGCAGTTGGAAGAAATCGATTAAAAAGAATCGTAAGAGAAAGTTTTCGTACACATAAACATATTATTAGCACATTTGATGTAGTGGTAATATGTAAGAAAAATTGCGGGAATATACTAAACCAGTCTCTCTCCAAGAAACTACAGAAACACTGGAAGTTTTTAAATACACATGCTGAATAAACCATTTATAGCAATAATTCGCTTTTATCAAATGTGTATCAGTCCAATGCTTGGTCCTCATTGTCGATTTTCTCCAACGTGTTCACAATATGCATTAGAGGCAATCCAGACCTATGGCGTAATAAAAGGTCTGTATCTCGCATTAAAGAGAATATCTAAATGTCATCCTTTCCACACAGGTGGTCATGATCCCGTGCCGGAAAAACTTATGGATAAAAATTAATGGATAACCAACGATTCTTCTTATATATCTCACTGTTGATGGTTTCATATTTATTATGGAGCTCATGGTCACGAGAAAATGCACCCGTAGCTGAAGCGACACCAACAGAGCAGACTGCATCACAAGCTGCCAAAAATATCGACAACGACGTACCGCAGTCCGTAAGTACCACCACAAACCCGGCAAAAATAGATCCGACTGCTACTAACAAGACAGAAACACAAAATGAATATGTTGTGGTAGAGACAGATGTCTTTACATTACATATCAATACACGTGGCGCTGATATACATCACGCTGAGTTAAAAACCTATCCGGTAGATAACGAGCATAAAGATGAACCGCTGGTGTTGCTGGAAAACGAATCTAAAACTTATATAGCTCAATCAGGGTTGCTTCATGACCGGGTTGCAAATATCGATGTAGGGCCGCTGGCACCAAACCACCACAATATCTATAGTGCAGAAAACAAAAAGTATGTTCTGTCAGACGGCAGGGATGAATTAATTGTCCCGTTTACATGGCGTAGTGACAATAATGTTTTGGTAACAAAAACATATCGTTTTAAAAGAAATAAATTTTTAATAGAAGTCGATTATACAATCAATAACCAAAGCCAAAATGCGTGGACCGGCAGACAATATAGACAGTTACGTCATAGCTATGTGAGTGGTGAAAGAAGCCTGTTAAGACTACCGACATATACAGGTGGTGCGTATTACGACAATAAATACGAAAAAATATCATTCGATGATATGCGTGAAAATCCACTGGAAAAAGAAATTACCGGTGGTTGGGCTGCAATGCTGCAACACTATTTCTTTTCTGCCTGGCTTGCTGAAGAGTTTGAAACTAACTACTACTACACTAATGTTGTAAAAAATGCCGTTGGTTCAGACTATATTATAGGATTACGCTCGGAACCCCTGAGTATCGCTCCTGGTGCAAGCGCACAATTCAAGAGTCGCCTGTATACAGGGCCGAAACTGCAAAAACGTATAGAACAAATTCAGCCAGGCCTGGAACTCACAACAGACTATGGAATATTTACACCTCTGTGTAAGCCACTGTTCTGGATTCTGGACTTTATTCACCAGTATGTAGGTAACTGGGGCTGGTCTATCATTCTGGTCACTCTGCTAATTAAACTTGCATTCTATCGTTTGTCTGCAGCCAGTTATAAATCAATGGCAAGAATGCGCAAAGTGCAGCCCAAGATGGTCTCACTACGCGAGCGATACGGCGATGATAAACAAAAGCTAAATACAGCCATGTGGGATCTATACAAGAAAGAAAAGATCAATCCACTGGGTGGCTGTTTGCCGATCCTGATTCAAATGCCGGTCTTTTTATCCTTGTATTGGGTACTTATAGAAAGTGTTGAAATGCGCCATGCGCCATTTATGCTCTGGGTACAGGATCTTTCATCTAAAGATCCATTTTTTATCTTGCCGTTGCTGATGGGTATATCAATGTTTATTCAGTTTAAACTGAACCCAAGACCACCAGATCCAATGCAGGAAAAAATATTCATGATCATGCCGGTGTTTATGTCAGTGTTTATGGCGTTCTTCCCGGCGGGACTGGTGTTGTACTGGTTTGTAAATAACTTACTATCGATTGCCCAGCAGTGGTACATCACACGTAAATTTGCAAACGATTAATACGTGTCAACCTCAGAAACAATTTGTGCGCTAGCAACACCCACAGGTAATGCTAGCGTAGGAATTATTCGTATCTCCGGCCCCAAAGCACTTGAGATAGCCACATCAATCACACAGAAAACTCTTTCACCGCGTTACGCACACTTTAGCCATTTTTATGATGATAACGGTGACGTTGTTGATCAGGGAATCGCAATTTATTTTCCTGCGCCCAACTCATTTACCGGGGAAGATGTAGTTGAATTGCAGCCGCATGGAAATCCGTATGTCTGTCAACGAATTATTAACTGTTTAAATAAACGTGGTGTACGTCAGGCCCGGGCTGGTGAATTTAGTGAACGTGCGTTTATCAATGGCAAACTGGATTTAACACAACTGGAAGCGATTGCCGATTTAATTGCCAGTGGGTCAGAGCAGGCGGCGAGATCAGCCGCTCAGTCCATGCAGGGAAAGTTTTCTCTGCAGGTACAACAATTATTGAGTCAGCTAATCCAGATTCGCACTCACATAGAGGCATCACTGGATTTTGCTGAAGAGGATATAGAAACTGAAGCTAGAGACATTGTCAGCACAAAATTACAGGCGTTGATTTCACAGGTAAAGCATTTGTTTGAGGTTGCTGAGAAAGGTGTGCATCTGCAAAAAGGATTTACAGTAGTACTTACTGGTAGCCCTAATGTTGGCAAGTCATCATTATTTAATGCTTTATGCGCACAAGACCGGGCGATAGTGACAGACATACCCGGAACGACACGTGATGTTGTGTCAATAGACATGGTATTAAGTGGAGTACCTGTCCGGTTACTGGATACGGCTGGAATTAGGGAACATGCCGAACAGGTCGAACAACAGGGAATTGAACGCGCACAGTCAGCTATTGAATCTGCCGACGCAATTATTCATGTCTATGATGGAACCGCCATAGATTTGCAGCCTTCGATCCAGAATGCGTACGTAAATGAACTCATAGTAGTTAACAAAAGTGATCTACTGGAAGAAAATCATAATCCATTACCCACCGGTATTTTAGTATCTGCGAAAACTGGCCAGGGCTTAGATAATCTACGCGATGAAATTCAAACACTGTTAAATATACAGCCTAACGATCAACAGGCACCGTTTTCTGCGCGTGCGCGACACCTGGATGCCTTGCGAAGATGTTTGCAACATTTTCATCTGGCGGCAGAGCAGGTTAATAATTTAAGCCCGCTGGAGCTTGCCGCTGAAGAACTGAGGGTTTCTCAACAGATACTTGGCGAAATAACAGGTGAATTTACCCCGGATGACTTACTGGATTACGTATTTCGGGAATTTTGTATCGGCAAGTAAGCACATCTGCTGTATCATTTCTGGCCTGAATTACACAAATAAATCAAGGTTATGCAGCACGAATTTGAAGTTATCGTTGTAGGAGGTGGACACGCAGGGACTGAAGCCGCACTGGCATCAGCCAGGATGGGCGCGCGCACGCTTTTACTGACTCAGAATATTGAGACGATTGGCCAAATGAGCTGCAATCCAGCGATAGGAGGCATAGGCAAGAGTCATCTTGTACGAGAAATTGATGCCATGGGCGGTGCAATGGCAACGGCCGCAGATTTAGCCGGTATTCAGTTCAGAGTCCTGAATCAACGCAAAGGGCCTGCCGTACGGGCAACACGTGCACAGACAGATAGAGCGTTATATCGCCAGGCAATTCGATCGATCGTAGAAAATCAGACTAATTTGTCTATTTTCCAGCAAGAAGTAGACGACCTGGTGGTTGAACAAGGCAGAGTGGTAGGTGTGGTCACCCGCATGGGATTACGCTTTAAATCGTCTGCAGTAATACTGACCGTCGGTACATTTCTGGGAGGCAAAATATTTGTAGGTCCGCAAACGTATCAAGCGGGGCGGGCGGGAGATTCTGCTTCTGTGCGACTGGCAGACAGGCTACGTGAACAACCGCTGGAAGTTGACCGATTAAAAACAGGAACTCCGCCGCGCATTGACGGAAAAACCATTGATTATTCGAAAATGGAAGTCCAGCCGGGCGATCAGCCATTACCTGTCTTTTCATTTATGGGTACAAGGGACCAGCATCCTGCACAGGTAAATTGTCACATCACTTATACCAATGAAATAAGCCATCAGATTATTCGCGATTCCATGCATGAATCCCCTATGTATAGTGGCGCCATAAAGGGTATCGGCCCTCGCTACTGTCCTTCCATTGAAGATAAAGTGACACGCTTTGCTGATCGTAATCGCCATCAAGTGTTTATAGAGCCTGAAGGTTTACATACACATGAAGTGTATCCCAACGGCATTTCAACAAGTCTGCCTTATGAAGTGCAACTTGAGATGGTACACACCATTCCCGGTTTAGAGCATTGTCATATTACCCGTCCGGGCTATGCCATTGAGTATGACTTTTTTAACCCTACAGGGTTGCAGGCAAGTTTGGAAACGAAGTCATTACCCGGCTTATATTTTGCAGGGCAGATTAATGGAACCACAGGTTATGAAGAGGCTGCAGCCCAGGGCTTAATGGCAGGTATAAATGCGGCACGTGCTGTACAGAATCAGGAAGCGATAGTATTACGCAGAGATCAGGCCTACATAGGTGTGATGATTGATGACCTGGTTACCCGAGGAACACAGGAACCTTACCGCATGTTTACAAGTCGTGCTGAGTATCGATTGATATTGCGAGAAGATAATGCTGATCTGCGACTCACTTCTATTGCACACGATATTGGCTTGATTGATAGCGCAAGATGGGAGCGATTTTGCTGGAAAAAAGAGGCCATTGAAAAAGAACAGGCCAGACTTGAGAAAACATTTGTGCAACCCGATCACGTCACACAGGAACAAGGCAAACGCCTGTTTGGCAGCTCCATAGAACGAGAATACAGCATGGCAAATTTAATGCGGCGTCCAGAAGTTTCTTATTCGACCTTTGCTGAACTGGCAAAATATGCACCTTATCTTGAAGATGAAGAAGTTATTGAACAAATAAATATCCAGGCGAAATACGCAGGATATATGCAGCGACAAACAGATGAGATCGAAAAATCCAGGCGACTTCAGGATATGCAAATACCAGAGGAATTTAATTATAAACTGGTCAAAGGCTTATCAAATGAGGCATTACAGAATCTGATGTCAATCAGGCCCAGAACGGTCAGCCAGGCTTCCAGAATTTCCGGGGTTACACCTGCGACCGTTTCGCTACTGCTAGTGCATTTAAAAGCACGCAGTCAAAGCCCTGCGAATAACCACAGCGATATCGCAACTGCGGTTCAAGATGGCTAAGTTATCTTTACTTCGTTTCGAATTAATATAGGCAACAAAACTTTACTGTTGGTCTATGGATAGCCGTTCTCGCCTGGAACAAGGAGCTCAGCAGCTGGCAGTGACGCTTGAGCAATCACAAATAGAGCTACTTTGCGCATATGTGGCAATGATCCAGAAATGGAACAAGGCCTATAATTTGGTAGGTACCTCCAATGAAGTCGAACTAGTACAGAAGCATTTGCTTGATAGCATTTCTCTTGTCCCATATATCGCTATGTCTCCAGTACTCGATGTCGGCAGTGGTGCTGGTTTGCCAGGTATTCCTTTAGCTATCTGTCTACCTGACATATCATTCACTCTTCTTGATTCAAATGGCAAAAAAGCCAGATTTATGCGCCAGGCAGCCATGGACCTTAATTTAGCGAATGTGAAAGTTGTGCAAACACGTGTAGAAGAGTACCAGCCAGAAAGAGAGCCTAGAACGGTGCTATCACGCGCTTTCGCTCCTGTGGAGAAGGCGTTACACATGTTATGTGGCGTCTGTGCCCCGCAAGGTCAGGTACAGATAATGCTGGGAGTGCGGCCTGTCGAGTTACCCGAAGTGGCTGAGGTCACCGAAATGCAAGTCCATTCCGTGACAATCCCGGGCCTGGTTTCACAACGCCACTTACTAATAGCAAACCGAGTCTAGTTAATATGGCCAGAATCATAGCGATAACAAATCAAAAAGGTGGCGTGGGTAAAACCACGACAACAGTGAATTTGGCAGCGTCTCTTGCGGCCGCAAAAAGAAAAGTACTGCTGGTCGATCTGGATCCTCAAGGCAACGCTACTATGGGCTCAGGGGTTGATAAACGCACGGTGGAAATATCAGTTGCTCATGTGTTGCTGGAACAGAATACTGTTCATGAATGTATCGTCACCAGCGAGACCGCTGGCTACGATTTACTACCATCGAATGAACAATTAACCAGTGCAGAGGTAGGTTTGCTTGAAGCTCGCGGAAGAGAATTCAAGTTAAGGCGTGCGCTTGAAGAGGTAAGCGACCAGTATGACTATATTTTAATAGACAGCCCGCCTTCACTGAATATGCTGACAGTCAATGGGCTGGTTGCAGCACAAAGTGTCATTATTCCCACTCAATGTGAATATTATGCACTAGAGGGGTTATCCGCATTATTAGGGACGATTGAAAGAGTGCGACAAAGCGCGAACCCTGAATTACAGGTTGAAGGAGTTTTACGCACCATGTTTGACCCACGAAACAATCTTGCCAATGATGTTTCGTCACAGCTAACCTCACACTTTGGTGATAACGTCTATCGCACTATCATTCCAAGAAACGTCACGTTAGCTGAAGCGCCCAGTCATGGTTTGCCTGTCATTCGCTATGATAAGGGATCACGGGGTTCACGAGCTTATATTGCATTAGCAGGCGAAATGCTAAGGCGTGAAGAAGCAACATCGCAGCCAAGGGCATCCTGATATGAGTAGTGACAAAAAACGCAAAGGGCTAGGCAATCTGGGAATAGACATTTTACTGTCGACGCCGGCCAAAGCCGTACCTGCAAAACAAGAACAGACGCCAGCGACAGGATTAGACTATATCCCGGTGGACCTTGTTGATCGTAGTCCATACCAGCCTCGCCAGACCATGACCGAAGAGGGACTAACAGAACTGGCCGACTCTATACGCAGTCAGGGTCTGATTCAGCCTATCGTGGTACGAAAGACAGCTAATCGATATGAGCTGATCGCCGGGGAACGGCGATGGCGAGCCGCTCAGAAAGCAGGTTTGAATGAAATTCCCGCGGTGATTAAAGAGGTCAATGACGAGTCAGCGGCGGCAATGGCACTGGTTGAAAACCTGCAGCGAGAAGACCTGAATCCAATTGAAGAAGCCTATGCGATAGCGAATTTAACCAGGACATTTGACTGGACGCATCAGGAGGTCGCAGAAGTATTAGGCAAGGCACGGGCAACGGTCAGCAATATGCTACGCCTACTGGAGCTATCCAGCGAGGTGCGAGAGCTTATGAAGCAGAATAAATTAAGCATGGGACATGCACGGGCACTACTTTCTCTGCCAGCAGGCCAGCAAAGCCAGATGGCATTAACGATTGTTGCCAAAAATTTAACGGTGAGACAAACAGAAGACGCTATCAGAAAGATCACCAATACTGACACAAAACCCGTAAAATCAGCTAAAAAAGACCCAAACATTCAGAATCTGGAAAATATGATCGCTGACACTCTGGGTGCAGCGGTCGTTATCAGGCAAAGTGCCAACGCTAAAAAGGGCAGAATAGAGATCCAGTATAACGACCTGGATGAACTTGATGGAATTTTACGTAAGATTGGGGCGGATAATTAATACGAGACAATAGGTGAAAGCCAGAAGCAACACCGGGTTAGTATTATTGATGCACACATGTTGAGATTTTATTCGCCAGCGCTTATACTCCGCGCCGCGAGCAAGATTCGTTTGTTGCCTGGGGAGGTATATCCTTAATTTAAAACAACAATTTCAAGCGAATGAAAGTATCAACTTTAACTGGCAACTGCCTGAATAGTTTGAAATAAATTGGCTAACAAGCTGTCGCTGGTGAGTAGGATATTGATAGCTCAGGTATTCATGAGCTGTTTATTGGCAATCTGCCTGCTTTACCAGGGCAAATTAATTGCACTTTCTGCATTGCTCGGTGGGTTTATCTGTGTGATTCCAAATTCATATTTGGCATACAAGTTAACAGGTAGACGGACAGCAGATGCAAATCAGCTGAAAAATACTATGTATACCGCAGAAATGGGCAAAATAATTATTACTTTTGCACTATTTGCCGGGATATTTGCAACACAGGAATGGATTCAACCAGTGGCGCTGCTGGCTGGGTTTGGATTAGCGCAACTAACTCACTGGCTTACTCCGGTAGCTATGTCAGTTTTAACAAAAAAATAAAAATAGGGATTTAAAGAAATGGCAAGCGAAGAGCTGACCGCTTCTGGATATATAAAGCACCATTTAACCAACCTGACCTACGGGAAACACCCGGATGGCCATTGGGGATTTGCCCATGGTGCAGAAGAAGCAGCAGAGATGGGCTTTTGGGCGATACACGTTGATACCATGTTATGGTCGCTGCTAATAGGTTTCTTATTTATATTTTTCTTCACCAAGGCCGCGAAATCGGCAACGGCAGGAACACCCAATGGACTTGTAAACTTCATCGAATGGGTGATCGAATTTATTGATGACAATGTCAAAAGCACATTTCATGGCAAAACACCCATAGTTGCACCACTGGCCTTAACAGTATTTGTCTGGGTACTCGGAATGAACCTGATGGATCTGGTGCCTGTGGACTGGATTCCAGAACTGGCAAAACTGGCTGGTGTTGACTACATGAAGGTAGTTCCAACGACAGATCCTAATGCCACTATGGGCATGTCGATTACAGTATTTTTAATGGTGCTTTACTACAGCATAAAAATGAAAGGCTTCGGCGGTTTTACAGCAGAACTGACACTGCAGCCCTTCAGCGCAAAATTTCCATTTAACCTGATACTTATTCCAATCAATTTTTTCCTTGAGACAGTTGCATTGCTGGCCAAGCCAATTTCGCTTGGGCTACGACTGTTTGGAAACTTGTATGCAGGTGAAATGATTTTTATCTTGATCGCACTTATGTACGGAGGAGGATTCATTCTCGGTATATTTGGAGGAGGGCTGCAGCTGATATGGGCAATATTCCATATTTTGGTAGTCGTGTTACAAGCGTTCATATTTATGGTGCTTACAATTGTGTACTTAAACATGGCACACGAGCATCACTAAAAAATTTTGGTCGAATCATAAATTACAACTTAAACATAGTAGAGCGGAGACGTTATGGAATTATCACAAGCAGTAATCTTCTTAGCCGGCGGAGTATTAATGGGCCTTGGTGCATTAGGTGCCGCGATCGGTATTGGTAACCTGGGTGGAAAATACATGGAAGGTATTGCACGCCAGCCGGAATTGATCCCGATGTTACGTACACAAATGTTCATCGTACTGGGACTTGTTGATGCTGTGCCTATGATTGCAGTAGGTATTGCGTTCTATATGATTTTCGCACTGTAAATAATGCAATCCGTAACGATAGCGAGGTATAAAGGTGAATATTAATCTCACCCTGATAGGACAATCGATCGCTTTTATCTTTTTTGCGGTTTTCTGCATGAAATTTGTCTGGCCCCCCATTACGGGAGCCCTGGCTGAACGCAAAAAGAAAATTGCTGAAGGTCTTGAAGCTGCAGAACGTGGTATGCAGTCGCAGGAACAGGCGCAGGTGCAGGTGCAGTCACAATTGAATGAAGCCAAGCAACAAGCTTCTGAAATAATCAATCAGGCTCAGAAGCGTGCGAATGAAATTGTTGAAGAAGCAAAAGGCACAGCAGTACAGGAAGGCGATCGTATTAAAACTGCTGCTCACTCTGATATTCAAAAAGAAATCAATCGAGCAAAAGAACAATTACGTTCACAAGTATCTGCTTTAGCCGTTGCAGGTGCTGAGAAAGTTCTTAAAAAAGAGATCAATGCGGATGCCCACAAGGCAGTGCTTGATGATCTTGCCGCACAAATTTAAGGAACATACGTGTCAGAACTAACTACAGCAGCACGACCTTATGCACGAGCAGCATTCGATTTTGCATCAGCCAAAGGTGTCACTGAGCAGTGGGCTGAAATGCTGGAATTTTGCGCAGCCGTAGCTGAAGACGCAACAATGAAAGCTGCACTGGATCAGCCAAGCCTGAACAGACAAAGGTCTGCAGAGTTATTTAACGAAATCTGTGCAGACAAACTCGATGAGCACGGTAAAAACTTTATTAAAGCACTTGCAGATAATGATCGTATTTCATTATTGCCAGATATAGCCGTTCTGTATCATCACTATCAGACTGAAGCCGAAGGCACAGTAGATGCACAGTTAATAAGTGCAATGGAGATTAGTGAACAGCAAATTGAAGCAATATCTGCATCACTAGCTAAAAGGCTAGGTAAAAAAGTAGCGATGACGACAAGTATAGACGAGACATTAATAGGCGGAGCAATCATAAGAGCTGGTGATATGGTTATTGATGGCTCAGTACGCGGACGCCTGGAAAATATGTCCACCATGCTTACCAAATAGAATTTAGATTAAATTATAGAGTTCAAGAGGAATTCATATGCAACTCAACCCAACAGAAATAACAAGCTTAATCAAACAACGTATTGATAAGTTTGAAGCCGCGTCTGAAGCGCGTACAGAAGGAACTGTCGTCGCAGTCACAGACGGTATTGTTCGAATTCATGGTTTAGCCGATGTGGTTTCTGGAGAAATGATCGAATTTCCAGGAAACATTTTTGGTATGGCTTTGAACCTGGAGCGAGATTCAGTTGGCGCAGTTGTATTAGGTGACTATAAGCAGATCTCGGAAGGCGACAAAGTTAAATGTACCGGGAATATTCTGGAAGTACCTACAGGACCGGAATTGCTGGGACGAGTAGTTAATTCACTAGGTGAGCCAATCGATGGCAAAGGCCCAATCGAAGCTAAACTGCATTCACCAATTGAGAAAATTGCGCCCGGAGTTATTGAACGAAAATCAGTTGATCAGCCAGTTCAAACTGGTCTTAAATCAATTGATGCGATGGTGCCAATTGGTCGCGGACAGCGAGAACTCATTATTGGTGACCGCCAGACAGGTAAAACTGCGGTAGCACTGGATGCCATCATTAACCAGAAAAATACTGGTGTGAAATGTATCTACGTTGCCATTGGTCAAAAGAACTCATCAGTTGCAAACGTAGTTAGAAAACTGGAAGAGCATGATGCAATGGGTCATACCATCGTTGTATCAGCGGCAGCGGCAGAGTCGGCAGCGATGCAATTTATTGCGCCATATTCAGGTTGCACAATGGGAGAATACTTCCGGGATCGAGGCGAAGACGCATTAATTATTTATGATGATTTGTCTAAACAAGCGGTAGCATACAGACAGGTATCTCTATTATTACGTAGACCACCAGGCCGTGAAGCATATCCTGGTGACGTTTTCTACTTGCACTCACGTCTGTTAGAGCGTGCATCACGCGTGAACGAAGAATATGTTGAAGCCTTTACTAATGGCGAAGTCAAAGGGAAAACAGGTTCATTAACTGCATTACCAATTATTGAAACCCAGGCTGGTGACGTATCCGCCTTCGTACCTACCAACGTAATTTCAATTACTGATGGCCAGATATTCCTGGAGTCAGATTTATTTAACTCAGGTTTCCGACCAGCAATAAACGCAGGTTTATCAGTATCACGAGTCGGTGGCGCAGCACAAACCAAGATTGTTAAAAAACTGGGCGGCGGTGTTCGTCTAGCACTCGCACAGTATCGTGAACTAGCCGCATTCTCACAGTTTGCATCTGATCTTGATGAGCAAACAAGAAAGCAGCTGGAGCGTGGTGAACGTGTAATGGAGTTAATGAAACAGCCACAATACTCACCATTGACAGTCGGTGAGATGGCGATATCACTTTATGCGGTTGATAAAGGCTATATCGATGACGTGGAGAAAAACAAAGTAGTTGCCTTTGAGGCAGCGATGCATGATTACCTGCGTTCAAACAATAAAGACCTGCTGGATCAAATTAACGAAACTGGTGATTACAACGATGACATTGAAGCAGCAATTAAAAAAGCTGTAGAAGCGTTTAAAGCTAACGGAGTCTGGTAAGCACTATGTCTGGCGCTAAACAGATACGCACGCAGATCTCGAGTATTAAAAATACTCAGAAGATCACTAAAGCAATGGAGATGGTTGCAGCGAGTAAAATGCGTAAAGCACAGGATCGCATGAATGCGACACGTCCTTATGCGATCAAAATCAAGCAGGTAATTAACCACTTAGCCGCGGCTCATTCAGAATATAAGCATCCTTATATGAATGAACGTGAAGAAGTTAAGCGTGTTGGCATGATAATTATTTCTACAGACCGCGGACTGTGTGGCGGTCTAAACGTAAACTTGTTCAAGAGTGCATTACGTCAAATACAGGAATATCAGAACCAGGGCGTAGAAGTTGATTTAAGCATTATTGGCTCGAAAGGGATGGCCTTTTTTAGACGTTTGTCGGGTCTAAATGTCGTGTCTCATGCCAGTGGTTTAGGTGACAACATACACATGAATGAAATAATTGGTCCAGTGAAAGTCATGCTGGATGCTTATTCAGATGGAACAATAGATCGCCTGCATTTAGTAGAAAATGAATTTGTAAATACGATGACACAGTCATCCGAAGTTTCAACACTTCTGCCATTACCAAGTGATGAAGAAGAAGTGAGACAACATCATTGGGATTATATTTATGAGCCTGATGCAAAAGAGGTACTGGATTCACTATTAGTTAGATACGTGGAGTCAATTGTCTATCGTGGTGTGGTTGAAAATGTAGCATGTGAGATGGCAGCAAGAATGATTGCCATGAAAAGTGCATCCGATAACGCAGGTAATCTTATTGACGACTTGCAGCTTGCCTATAACAAAGCACGCCAGGCATCGATTACACAAGAGCTGTCAGAGATTGTTGGCGGTGCAGCAGCAGTATAAGCCTGAAAAGAATTTATATTAAAGATTGAAGTAACGAGGAAATATCATGAGTACTGGTCAAATTATACAAGTCATCGGCGCGGTAGTTGATGTAGAGTTTCCGTCCAGCGAAGTACCTAAAGTGTATGACGCATTGAAAGTAGATGGAAAAGGATTGACGCTAGAAGTACAGCAGCAGCTAGGTGATGGTGTCGTAAGAACCATTGTTATGGGTGCGTCAGAAGGATTGCAACGTGGACTAAGTGTAAACAACACAGGCACGGCTATTAATGTGCCAGTAGGACCAAAAACATTAGGCCGGGTGATGGATGTCCTTGGAAATCCAATCGATAACGCTGGTGAGATTGGCAATGAGTCAACCATGCCTATCCATCGTTTACCACCATCATTTGAAGAACAGGCCGGTGGAAACGAGTTATTAACAACAGGAATTAAAGTAATCGATTTGCTTTGCCCGTTTGCAAAGGGTGGAAAAATTGGTCTGTTCGGTGGTGCGGGTGTAGGTAAGACGGTAACCATGATGGAATTAATTAACAACATTGCAAAAGCACACTCAGGGTTATCAGTGTTTGCAGGTGTTGGAGAACGTACTCGTGAAGGAAACGATTTCTATTACGAAATGAAAGAAGCCGGAGTACTTGATAAAGTTGCAATGGTTTACGGACAGATGAATGAACCACCGGGAAACAGGCTACGAGTTGCTCTAACAGGACTAACCATGGCGGAATATTTCCGTGATGAAGGAAAAGACGTACTGATGTTCATCGATAATATTTATCGTTACACATTGGCAGGAACAGAAGTATCGGCACTACTGGGACGTATGCCATCAGCGGTGGGTTACCAGCCTACGCTAGCTGAAGAGATGGGCGCACTACAAGAGCGTATTACATCAACAAACAGTGGTTCAATTACCTCAATCCAGGCGGTATATGTACCGGCGGATGATTTGACCGATCCGTCTCCTGCAACGACATTTGCTCACCTGGACGCAACAGTGGTACTTTCACGCCAAGTGGCGGAATTAGGTATTTACCCTGCAGTGGATCCACTGGATTCAACAAGTCGACAGCTGGATCCATTAATTATCGGGCAGGAGCATTATGATACTGCGCGTGCGGTTCAGAATACGCTGCAAAAATATCAGGAACTTAAAGACATTATCGCAATTCTGGGTATGGACGAACTATCAGAAGAAGATAAGCAGGTTGTGACACGAGCCCGTAAGATTCAAAGATTTTTGTCTCAGCCATTCAGTGTTGCTGAAGTATTTACCGGTACACCTGGAGAATTAGTACCCCTGAACGAAACAGTGGCCAGCTTCCGTGCCATTGTAGATGGAGAATATGACCATCTGCCGGAACAGGCATTCTATATGGCAGGTAACATTGATTCAGTTCTGAAGAAAGCAGAAGGACTTAAGTAAGAACAAGTATGGCTAATTCAATGCAACTTGATATCGTAAGTGCTGAGTCGGAGATATACTCCGGTACAGTAAATGCAGTATTTGCACCAGCGATCGTTGGTGACGTGGGAATATATCCACAACATACTCCATTAGTCACACAGCTAAAGCCAGGCGAAATAAAAATAGAGGTTGATGGCGAAGAAGACCTATATATTTACGTGTCTGGGGGAATGCTGGAAGTTCAACCTGATGTCGTGACAGTGCTATCTGATACGGCTATTCGAGCTGAAGATCTTGATGAAAGTATGGCACTGGAATCAAAGCAGCATGCTGAAGAATTACTCAAAGACAAGAGTTCTGAGGTAGATAGTGCAAGAGCATTAGCAGAACTTGCAGAAGCGGCCGCTCAGCTGCGAATGATTGAAAAAATCCGCAAAGGAAAGAAATAAAAGCCCAAATCCTCAATAGATTCAAAGCTTTGAGATAAATAGAACATTAAGGCAGCCAAAAGGCTGCCTTTTTCATTTCTATGTAAAGGTAACTAGTTCAAAATATGGACTAGAATAATAGTGTAACCTTTTCTATCCCAAAGAATTAATGAATCCATGTCTTTAAACGTCGTTATATTAGCCGCCGGCCAGGGCACCCGAATGCGCAGTAAGCTGCCTAAAGTCCTGCATCAGGTTGGGGGCAAATCAATGCTGGCTCATACCATTACTACAGCAGAAAATCTGAATGCCGATAGAATTATTGTTGTATATGGGCATGGTGGCGAAGCTGTGAGATCAGCAATTCAAAATAAAAATATCGAATGGGTTGAACAAACCGAGAGACTAGGAACGGGACATGCTGTGCAACAGGCCATACCCTATTTTAAGGCAAGTGCAGACGAAAATATTTTAATTTTGTATGGCGATGTGCCGCTAGTAAGTGAAAGCACCTTGAAAGCACTATTGAAACAGCAGCCAGACAAATCAATGGCAATTTTAACAACCAGACTGAGTAACCCATATGGATATGGAAGAATAGTACGAAATGACGATGCAAAAGTAGAAAAAATTGTAGAAGAAAAAGATGCGAGTGAGGATATAAGGCAGATAACAGAAATAAACACAGGAATATTATGTGCGTCGTCACAAAGTTTAATTAAGTGGTTAAACAGCATAGACAATAAAAATCAACAGCAGGAATATTATTTAACAGATTGTGTTGGGCTTGCTGTTGCAGATGGAAAGCCTGTTGAGGCAGTAATATGTGAAGATCCAGCAGAAGTAATGGGTGTTAATAATAGAGTACATCTGGCTGATATAGAAAACATATACCAGGCACGTCAGCGTGAGCAATTAATGTTGGGCGGAGTTACCCTGCGTAATGCTGCAAGTGTATTTGTAGAAGGAAATATAAATATAGGTAACGATATTATTATAGAGCCTAATGTAATGTTACGAGGCGAAATTACAATCGGAGATGATGTATCTATAGGAATGAATTGTGTAATTACAGATAGTGATATTGCATCGGGATCGGTAATCCACCCAAACTCTGTAATTGAAGATTCAATAATAGGCGAGAAATGTGAAATAGGTCCTTTTGCTCGAGTGCGTCCCAAGACAAAATTAGCCAGTGAAGTGAAACTAGGCAATTTTGTAGAGGTTAAGAAATCCACAATTGCATCCGGCAGCAAGGTGAATCATTTAAGCTATATTGGTGATGCGAGCATTGGTGAAAAAACAAATATTGGAGCCGGAACAATTTGTTGCAATTATGATGGTGCCAATAAACATAAAACAATTATAGGCAACAATGTGTTTATAGGCTCGGATACGCAATTGGTAGCGCCGGTAAAAATAGAAGACGGTGCAACGATTGGGGCTGGCTCTACTATTACACGTGATGTCCCAGCTGAAAAATTAACACTGTCGCGTAGCAAGCAAACGACCATAAGTAACTGGCAACGACCAGTTAAACAAAAGAAATAAAGGGAAGTAAGGAGACTTTCGATATGTGCGGAATCGTTGGAGCAATTTCAAAAAGAAATGTATCAAATATTCTATTAGAGGGCTTAAAGCGCCTTGAATACAGAGGGTATGATTCTGCAGGGATGGCTGTGCTTAATAAGGGCTTACTGGAAAGAATTCGCAGGCCAGGAAAAGTTGCCGAACTAAGCGATGCATTACACAAATCTAATTTAAGCGGAATAGTAGGAATAGCACATACGCGATGGGCAACACACGGAGTGCCATCAGAATATAATGCCCATCCACATATATGTAATGGACGAGTAGCAATTGTACATAATGGCATCATTGAAAATTATCAGGAACTGCGCGAAATGCAGTCCAAAGCAGGTTTCAAATTTACATCTGATACCGACACAGAAGTGATTGCACATCAAATTGTTCTCTATCTGGAAAAGGGTGACTCATTGTTTTTTGCAGTACAAAATACGGTGAAGGATCTGAAAGGTGCATATGCACTTGGCGTGATTGATCGTACAGATGAAGACAGAATTATTGCCGCTCGCAGCGGGAGTCCGTTAATTATTGGTGTTGGCGTTGATGAAAACTTTATTGCATCTGATGTTCATGCGTTGCTAAAAGAAACACAAAAATTTATTTACCTTGAAAATGGTGATATTGCAGAAATAACTCGCGATAAAATATCGATATTTAATCTTAAGGGAGAATTTGTAGAAAGAGAGATCAAGTGCAGCAAGCAAAGCTCAGATGCAGCAGAGAAGGGTGAATATCCTCACTACATGCTTAAAGAAATTTATGAGCAGCCACGCGCGATAGCTGACACACTAGAAGGTCGAATACTGAATGGCCGTGTCATGGATGAGATCCTTGGGCCAAAAGCAAAAGGCATTCTGGATAAAGTGCAGGCAATACAGATTATTGCATGTGGAACAAGTTATCATGCAGGCTTGGTAGCAAAATACTGGTTTGAAGAAATTGCGGGTATACACTGCCATGTTGAAGTCGCAAGTGAGTTTCGGTATCGAAAACATGTTGTCAGACCGGGTACCCTATTTGTCACAATATCACAATCTGGGGAAACAGCAGACAGTCTTGCAGCACTATTACAGGCAAGTTCGGAAAACTATGTTGGATCACTAGTAGTGTGTAATGTGCCAGAAAGCTCACTGGTACGTGAGTCAGACCTGGTACTGATGACACATGCAGGCCCAGAGATTGGTGTTGCTTCAACCAAAGCATTTACAACTCAGTTAGTCGCATTAATGATGCTGGTTGTATTGGTAGGCAGACGTAATGGCTTGCACCCGGAGATGGAAAAAATACTGGTTGAGCAGTTATTGAATCTGCCAGTAAGAATCAATAAAGCATTATCACTGGATAAGCCGATTAAAGAGCTGGCAAAACTATATAAAGATAAACAGCACACTTTATTTCTTGGGCGCGGATCCCATCATCCAATAGCAATGGAGGGAGCTTTAAAGTTAAAAGAAATATCCTATATACATGCCGAAGCATATGCAGCTGGTGAATTAAAGCATGGTCCTATTGCCTTGGTTGATAAAGATATGCCGGTCATTACGGTTGCGCCAAATAACGAGTTGCTGGAAAAATTAAAATCAAATATTGAAGAAGTGCGTGCACGCGGTGGGGAACTGCATGTATTTGCCGATGCTGGTTGTGCCTTTAAACTGGAAGAAGGTATGCAGCTGATAGAACTTGATGCGCCCGAAAATGCAGTAGCACCGATTATATTTACAATCCCGTTACAGTTACTTGCATATCATGTCGCAGTACTAAAAGGTACTGATGTAGATCAGCCACGTAACCTGGCTAAATCAGTCACGGTAGAATAGATTCAACTGTGTAAATCGTTGCATAGTGAATTCACTATCAGTAACAGAAATCAAGATGTAACCATAGTTAAATATTAGCCATGTCTATTGGAAAACAGGTCTCTAGCTCGATTCGATGGATGGCGGGTATGCGAGTTATCAGCCAGATACTTACCTGGGTAGCTACACTACTGGTGATAAGGCTTCTTTCGCCTGAAGATTATGGATTAATGGCACTGGCCGCGGTAGTCATAGGGCTGCTGGATATCCTGGATGATATGGGATTGGCTTCAGCGCTGGTGAAAAAACAGCAGATAAGCGAAAAGTTTGTACAGCAAATATTCGGCATGCTGTTTATATTCAATACCGGTTTCTATGTGATACTTTATTTGACCGCACCACTGGTTGCAGACTTTTTTGGAGACCAGCGTCTGGCAATTATAATTCAGGTATTAGGTTTACAAACACTAATTCGTATTTTCTTCTATATACCAAATGCCATGATGAGAAGGAATATGGAATTTCGCAGTGTGTCCCTGATAAGGTTTGTGGCGGTTGTCGGGCAAAGCCTGTCGATCCTGGCGTTAGCCTATTACGGTCATGGTGTCTGGTCTTTAGTCTATGGCTCACTGGTATATACGGCAGTACAGACTTTAGGTGCAATGATGGTATACCGCTCTGTGGTTAGGCCGAGTTTCTCATTTGCAGGCATAGGTGAAGCATTGAGCTTTGGCGGCCTGATTACTGTGCATCGCTTGCTTTACTATTTCTATAATGCTGCAGATGCGGTAGTTCTGGGTAAAATCGTTGGTCAAAAGGCATTAGGGTATTACTCCGTTGCGATGCAAATCGCCTGTCTGCCAATGGACAAATTTATGATGATACTGAATGAAGTGGGATTTTCAGCATTTTCAACCATTCAGGATGACCAACAAAAGATGAATGAACTATTGTGTAAAGCAGTACGTTTGCTTGGAATAGTGGTATTCCCGGTATTTATAGGTATGTCCTGCACTGCACCCGAATTAGTGTCTGTGCTGTTAGGTGAGAAGTGGACAGCTGTGACAATTCCCTTGCAGATAGTCAGTATAGTGATGGCACTTAAGATGATGAATATTACTGATCCATTATTATTTGCAATGGGTCGGCCAGATGTAGGTGTTAAAGCACTGGCAATAGGCTGTGTGATTATGCCGATTGCTTTCTATATTGGTGCGCAATGGGGCTTGGTCGGAATATCACTGTCATGGTTAATCGCCTATCCACCGTACTTTTATATTTCCATGAAAATAGTGCTCGCAACCATTGGAATGAAGTTTGGTACTTATGTACGTGAATTTGCTTACCCAGCTTTGTTTAGTGGAATTATGTATGTGATGGTAATGCTTGCCAGGGAATTCATTAGTCCTTTAATAGGCAATGAAATAATTGAATTGGTTATGTTGATATTTGTCGGTGCTGTTACATACACCGGACTGGTATTAGCATTTCAACGGGATACAACATTGCAATTATATTCCATGGTGAAAAGTCGCTAACGATTAAGCATATTCAGCAATGACGAATATAGTCGATCAAATAACCTTGTAACAAATAGAATAACCGCCAGGCGTCATTTACAGAGAGGATGGTCAGGACACTATAGTAAACCATTAAAAAGTAGTATAAGTTAAGTCAACATAGTTTCGTTTGTCGAATAAAAGGAGCATATGTTGGCTGAGCGACCAGAAATTGAAGATGAAGAAACTCTAGAGTGGGTACAGGCATTACACGATGTCATTGAGCATGCCGGTGAGGACAAAGCTCATCAAATAATAGAGACTTTAATTACTGAAGCACGTCGTGCTGGCGTTAACCTTCCTTTTAAAACAACCACACCTTATATTAATACGATAGATAGCGCAGACGAAGAACGTCTACCCGGTGACCTGTCACTAGAACATCGTGTCAGATCACTTGAACGCTGGAATGCTTTAGCCATGGTAGTTCAGGCAGCAAAAGTGTCGACTGAACTCGGTGGGCATATTTCTTCGTACGCATCAGCAGCCACCTTGTACAGCATTGGTTTCAACCATTTTTTCAAAGGGTCCAGCGAAGAACATAATGGCGATCTGATTTACTTTCAGGGTCACGCAGCACCAGGAGTTTACGCACGTGCCTATCTTGAGGGAAGACTGACTGAGCAACAATTAAAAAATTTCCGCAGAGACGTCGATGGTAAGGGCCTAACCTCGTATCCACATCCCTGGTTAATGCCAGATTTTTGGCAGTTCCCGACAGTCTCCATGGGATTAGGCCCGATCACAGGTATCTATCAAGCCAGGTTTATGAAGTACTTAAACGATCGCAACCTAAAAGGTGAAGAAGGGCGAAAAGTCTGGGTATTTACCGGCGATGGTGAAATGGATGAACCTGAATCACTGGGAGCAATTTCGTTAGCCGCACGAGAAAACCTGGACAATCTGATATTTGTAGTCAACTGTAACCTGCAACGTCTTGATGGTCCTGTAAGAGGTAACGGAAAAATTATACAGGAACTGGAAGGCGTTTTCCGTGGCGCAGGCTGGAATGTAATCAAGCTGATCTGGGGGTCCAACTGGGATCCATTATTTGAAAATGATGATACTGGCATTCTATTAAAACGCATGGAAGAAGCGGTCGATGGTGATTACCAAAACTATCGTGCAAAGGGTGGTGCCTATACCAGGAAACATTTTTTTGGCAAGTATCCCGAGCTGGAAGCATTAGTATCGAAAATGACAGATGAAGATCTGTGGCGACTAAACCGGGGTGGGCATGATCAGCAAAAAGTATATGCGGCGTATGCAGCTGCAGTAAAACACAAAGGACAACCAACCGTTATCCTTGCAAAAACGGTGAAGGGTTATGGCCTCGGTAAAAGTGGTGAGAGTATGAATATAGCTCATCAATTAAAAAAACCAACAAAAGAATCAATTAAGGAATTTCGGGACCGTTATCAGATACCTGTCTCAGACGATGATCTGGATAGCGTGCCATTTTACAGGCCGGCTGACGATAGTCCTGAAATAAAATTCATAAAAGAATGTCGAAAGAAACTGGGTGGTGAAATACCACAGAGAAAAGAGTTTCCAACAATAGATACATTTGAGATTCCTGCATTTGATATATTTGAAAAATTAGTTGCAGATAGCGGTGATAGAGAATACTCAACAACAATGACGTTTGTTCGCATACTGACAGCGCTGACAAGAGAAAAAGGTATAAGTAAATATATTGTGCCTATTGTTCCAGACGAAGCACGCACATTTGGAATGGAAGGGATGTTTCGAACCATGGGAATATATTCGCGTAAAGGCCAGTTGTATGACCCGGTAGATGCAGACGAACTTATGTTTTATCGCGAAGATAAGGCGGGACAGATATTGCAGGAAGGAATCAATGAAGCTGGTGCCATGTCCTCATGGATAGCGGCAGCATGTTCATACAGCAGCAATGGAATTACAATGATTCCATTCTATATATTTTATTCCATGTTTGGTTTCCAGCGTATCGGAGATCTGGCCTGGCTAGCGGCAGATAGTCATTCACGTGGTTTCCTGCTTGGTGGAACTGCAGGGAGAACGACATTAGCAGGAGAGGGTCTTCAACATCAGGATGGACAAAGCCACATCATGGCGAACTTTATTCCAAACTGTCGAAGTTACGATCCAGCGTTCGGTTATGAGCTAGCTGTAATTATTCATGATGGACTGGTGCGTATGTATCAGAAACAGGAAGACTGTTTTTATTACATCACTGTAATGAATGAAAAGTATAAGCACCCTGCCATGCCGAAGAATGCTGAGGAAGGAATAATAAAGGGCATGTATTTATTAAAAGAAACAGGCGATAAATACGATGTACAATTATTAGGCTCAGGAACAATTCTGCGAGAAGTGATAAAAGCAGGGGAAATACTGGAAAAAGAATACGCAATAACAGCAAAGATCTGGAGTGTAACCAGTTTCAATGAACTGTACAGAGATGGCGTGGAAGTAAACCGCTGGAATATGCTGCACCCGGAGCAGGAAGCGAAGCAATCCTATGTGAGTAAATGTCTGGCTTCAGATAAACAGCCTGTTATAGCAGCAAGTGATTATGTGAAACTGTATGCTGACCAGATCAGGTCGCTAGTACCAGGAAACTATCGAGTACTGGGTACTGACGGGTTTGGGCGAAGTGACACACGCGAGAAACTTCGTGAATATTTCGAAGTAGATTACCGCTATGTGATTGTGGCAACACTGAGCGAACTGGCACAGTTAAATATAATAGATAAAAAGATAGTCAAACAGGCTATAAAAAAATACAAGCTGGATGCGGACAGAATAAATCCCATGTTTGGTTAAAAAGTAAATGAGTGAAGAGAAAACAATTGTTGCGACAGACCTGGAAGACTTCGATGAAGTAGAAGTTATCGAAGTGCTTGTATCACAGGGTGAATCAGTAGAAGCAAATCAGGCACTGGTTACACTTGAAAGTGACAAGGCTATGATGGAATTTCCAGCTTCTGAAGCAGGAGTTGTAAAAAGCATTAATGTTTCGGTTGGGGATAAGGTAAAGCAGGGTGATGCACTTCTGATTCTGGATATCGAAAAACATACAAGCACGAATATCGAGGAAGAATCAAAAGAAAATAGTAATACTGATAATAATGACCGTGAAATACTTAAGCAATCTGAAGAAAAAAAGCCTGATGTAAAATCCAGTCAAGCAGATAAAAAAACAAAAACAGATAGCGCCTACGCCAGTCCGTCAGTACGCAGATATGCAAATGAGCTCGGCATAGATCTGGAACGTGTAACGGGAAGCGCAAAAAAAGGAAGAATTCTAAAAAAGGATATCCAGAGCCATGTACAAAGACAGGTATCAACAATAGGTGGTAAAAATAATGGCAAAACAGACTCGCTACCCGATTTTAGCCAGTTTGGTGAAACTGAGGAAGCACCACTTAATAAGCTAAAACAGATAGCCGCCAGACATCTTCATCACTCATGGAACGTAGCTCCTCATGTCACGCAATTCGATGATGCCGATATCACTGAACTGGAGAATGCGCGTAAGCAGCTTAAGGAAAAAGTTGAGCAGGATGGAATTAAATTAACACTGTTGCCTTTTATCATGAAAGCAATGGTGAAATGTATGCAGGAAAATCCAGACTTTAATAGTTCAATTAATCAGGATGTGTCAGGATTAATATATAAAAAATATTTCCATATTGGTATTGCAGTAGATACGCCACGTGGCTTAGTTGTACCTGTGATCAGGGATGTAGATAAAAAGAAATTGCCAGAGTTAGCCAGAGAGCTAATGGAGCTCAGCACACGTGCGCGGGATAATAAATTAAGCCCGTCTGATATGCAGGGTGGATGTATGACAATTACCAGTCTGGGAGGAATTGGTGGTCAATATTTTACCCCGATCATAAACTTTCCTGAAGTCGCGATATTAGGTATTTCAAGAAGTTATAAAAAACTTGTTAAAGATGGCGATGATATTAGTGAGCGCTTAATGCTGCCAATGTCACTAAGCTATGATCACCGGGCGATTGATGGAGTGGCAGGAGTAAAATTTACAACAAGTCTTAAGGATAAACTCAATGATATCTGGTCACTGATGGTATAGTTATAAAATCACAGTGACTTGATAAATAAGAACTGTTACCAGGGTCACCAGTAGCAATAACGTTTTATAATTCGTTTTCGCATGTTTGGCAGGTGTATTTTTAACAGCATTGGATTCAGCGGCATGTGTAGGCTTTTCTTCATGCTCACGGATTTTTACCTCAAAATTATTTAAGGCAATATTTGGGTTTACAACAGTCTCTTCAAATTTGTCCATAGCTAGATTACTCGTGAGTAAAGTGACATCCGTGTCCATTAGTCCTTGTGTAACTATTAAACATAAAATAAATCTGAATTTATGTTTTGCTGGTCACAATTTATATAGGCACAGACAGACACACATGAACAAGTGCTGAAAACTTGAACATGTTCTCAAAAATAATCATTATTTATACTAAATTATCAGACACTACCTCATTTATTAGTGAGTTAATCAAATGTGATTGGCTTCATATATTCATCTATATAAGTCAAAAACATTGATAAACGGTATTTATCATAGCGTTATTTAAACGCGGGATTATATTTTTGATTCCATAGTGTATAAATTGAAGAAAATTGCTCGTTCTTCATAATAGGCTCTCTGCTTTCAATCTTTATGTTTGCCAATGCTGGTGCCGGTATTTCATTGCATTCAGTTTCGGTAAAATCCTGTAGTGCAGGCATATTATCGCTAGTGATTTCGTCACTATTATTATCTTCCAGTTTCTTCAGTTCAGACATGATAGTCATGTCTTGCTGACTTTTATTTAAGTTAAACTCTCCAAGTAATTCACGTGAAAAATATGTACATCGATTAAATACGGTAGCACGGCTAGTGCCCATCTTTATGTCAGATAAAGTCAGACGCTTTATTAATTGCTCGGTTGCAGAATGTTTCTCCTGACCAAGATATGTAATAGTGTCGAGATAGCATTCCGTAAGGTGGTTTAATATATGCAAAAGCAATACTTCATCTAATTGTTCAATTTTAGATTTATAATCTTTTTCAAATAACAGAATTAAACAGCACAGTTTATTTCTTGCCTGCTTATCATTGCTCTCTGATAGATTCAGATAGTTTAACGCCTGACGACTCAATGAGTTCATCTTGTAGTTCCTTCTATAGTGTGGTTAGTGTCAGACGTCATTTAGCGTCCAATCTTATTACACTTGATCGTATTGATGATATGAAGGTTGCGCTGTGAATTAAGTCGCAATATACAGCAGAGAATAAATGAGTCTGTCAAAGAATCTGTAATTAAATTAACAAGCTGCGTTACACAAAAGACAGTAATTGTCAGAATAATTTCCGTAACTTAATATTAATAAATGAGTTATACGCTATTAATCTAGTTCGTGACGTAAACCTTCGATTTCAGACAAATATTCATTGTTTGTGGTCTTCAAAATTGATATTAATTTTTCCAGTTTGGCTTTGACATTTCTTTTATGAGACTCACTGGGATCGACACTATCCTCGTATTCAAAATAACTTTCCAGAGTATCTTGCATTAACAGGCCCAAAGACAGTTCTTCTTTATTGTCATTTTGTTTTTTCATCATCATGCTCTCCTGTATGCATGAATTATGAACAGATAATTTGTCATGAAAAACCATGTAAATATGAGATCAACTTCAAAAATAATAATTGTTACAGCCTTGTTAAACTCAGGCGATATGTCAGCTCACTGTTAAAAAACTGAAGAATAATTTTAAAACTTAATGTGCATGAGAAAGTTATTAATATTAAATCCGCCAGATTAAATATAGTTTGTTTAAATAGTTTCGCAAATGAAATGATAGGAAATGAGAATTATTTCTGGAAATATAATTCCAGTAGTCTTGCTAAAGGTGGAACTGAAAAGAATACGATAAGATTGTTAACAATCGTGGGTTAAGCTTGCGCGCGAGGAAAATGCGCCCGAGCTGTCAGATACTAGATACTAGGATGTGACGTTGCTGCGAAGACGAATGATGACATCGACATCTTCCAGAACGGTGCCTTCAGGTAATTCTGGCAACTGCTCTATTTTGACCTGGCTTGCGGATATGTCTTCAAGCATCCCCGTATCTATATGATATAGATGATGGTGTTTTTCCAGGTTAGTGTCGTAGAAAACCTTGCTGGCTTCAATAATAACTTCATGCAGTAAGCCTTTTTTCGCGAAAAGACCTAATGTGTTATACACCGTTGCTTTCGATACATTTGCATGGCCTTTATTGACCAGCGACAGAACCTGTTCAGCCGATACATGTTGTGCCTTGGCAAAAAGTGCTTCCGCAATGCGGATACGCTGCAGTGTCGGTGTAATCCCATGAGCACGCAGGCGCGCCGTAATCTGCATACTGTCGTTGTTAAAATTGGAAGGTGCTGAATTCATGGCGGCATTATAACCAGAATTTAGAATAAGTCTATTTTGCAGTTCGTAAAATGACTAATCTGGAGAATTAAGTGAGGGTATTACGCAAAATTATAGCCGGCATAGCATCGCTGTTCTCCAGTGAGGGTTTTTCCATCATTGAGTAGCCATTCCCGTATGATATGGGCAGACATTGGCGCCATTGCAACGCCATACCGGAAATGTCCACAATTCAGATACAGACCCTCAAGCTCAGGGTGGGGCCCGATGGTTGGTACATTATCTGCTGTACCAGGCCTTATCCCGGCCCATTGATGGGTAATAGGATAGCGCTCTAATTCTGGATATATATCAAGTGAGTTTTGCCATAATGTTTCTCTCGCAGAATTTGTAATCTGTTTGGTATAACCAACATGCTCTATTGTGCTGCCGGCAATAATTAATCCGTCCTTTCTGGGGATAAGATAATGCCCGTCTTTATAGAGAATGTTACGAAGTAAGCCAGGTATTGCCTGCATTGCTATCATTTGTCCCTTGATGGGAATAATAGCAGGCCAGTTTACTGACAGACGCGCATTGTCTGTCTCGGGGCGCCATGCCCCAGTGGTTGATAACACATTTTCAGTGTGAATATCGCCATCGCGAGTACCAACAGCAGTAATACGCCTGTTATGTATTTGATAATTAAGTACATCGGTATTATTAAGTAGAGTGACATTCTCACGTTGAAGTAACTCGACTAATGCTTTAATCACCAATGGCATCCTCACCTGGGCGATATCAGGCAAATGAATATGATTCTGCTGAATATTTTCGATTTGCTGGCAAATGATATTATGCTGATCACACCATTGGCTAATGTCATCATTAACAGTTTCATGAATCGTTAACCCACACTTCCAGTATTCAATATCAAGGCCTGTCGAGATCGCTAAATGTGTTGATAAATTTTTATAATCTCTGGCAGCACTGCGGGTTAGTGACAAGACCTTATCGCTGTAATGCCAGGGCAATAATGGTGAGAGTATTCCGCCTGCAGCCCATGAACTTTCCTGGCCAAAGTTACCTTTATCAATAAGTGTTATTTTTATGCCGCTCTGCGCCAATAGATAGGCGCTGTATAATCCTATAATCCCGCCACCTATAATGATCAAATCTGATTTCACCTGAAATGCACCAAATTATTTCAATGGCAAACTGATAATGTAAATTACTATCGTATGAGCCAATGATTCGATTCGTAAAACATTGTTAAATATGGTTAACATTTAATGCAATCAAATAATAACACGGTGATAATAAATCAAAATAAAGTATAAATAGTTAAGCAGAGGTTGATTAAATGATTACAGCACGTGAGTTTAATAAGGATATTGTACCTAAAAAGTTGACGGATCTACGGACTCCGTCAAAAGATCGTGCCAACTTGCTGGTGGATCTAACAGTCATGTCACGTCAGGTAGGATACTCTATAAGTAAAAAAGTAGCACGGTTCGGCATCAATTATAACTTATGGCAAGTGCTGGTTACGCTGTGGAGTCAGCATGCAGTGACACCTGCCGCTGTAGCGCAACATTTGCAGGTAGAGCCTGCAACAATCAGTCGCTATCTGGATCAACTGGAATCACTTGAGTATATAACTCGGGAACGTAGTAAAACGGATAGACGAGTCGTCGATGTAGTACTGACACCTAAGGGCAATAAAGCAGTGAAAGCCGGTTTAAATGAACTGGATGAATTGAGTAAAATCTTCTAGAAGATCTCAGACAAAGTAGCCCATACCGCAACGAGTATTGGGTTTAATGCGATGCAATCAAAGTTTTTTTATATATACAGAGGGTATAATCTGGCAATTATTGATCTTTAGTAAGCACTCTAACAATGCAAGTCAAAGCGCTAGATTCGGCAACATCATTTAGCAAAGAAAAAGCTGATGCAAAACCACCGCTCATCGCTCATATACTGTATCGCTTTGCAGTTGGCGGACTTGAGAATGGTGTTGTTAATCTTATCAATAATATCCCTGAAGACAGATATCGGCATGTCATTATTTCGCTGACAGATACCACAGACTTTAAGCAGCGGGTTAATCGCAAAGATGTAGAAGTATATTGCCTCAATAAAAAACCAGGTCACGATATAGGACTGTATTTCCGACTATGGAAACTTCTTCGAAAACTTAAACCAGACATCACACATACACGCAATCTGGCTGCATTGGAAATGGTTGCTATATGCATGCTGGCCGGAGTAAAGCGCAGGGTACACAGTGAGCATGGCTGGGGCATGAGTGATCTTGACGGCGAAAATAGAAAGTACCGTCTACTCAGAAAGGCAATGAGTGTAATCGTGCATCGTTATATTGGGTTGTCTAAACATATAGTGGACTACCTGAATCAGGATGCAGGTATCCCCCTGAAAAAGCTAACCCAGATTTATAATGGAGTAGATGCAGACAGATTTAGTCAGTCTCAGCATAAGTTGCCAGAGTTAAGTGCATATCCTGACGGGTTTATACAGCAGGACAGTATTGTCATAGGAACCGTAGGCAGAATGGAGCCAGTTAAAGATCAGCTGACTCTGGTAGATGCATTTATACAATTAGTAAAATATTCACAACAAAACTTACAGAATAAAGTTCGTCTGGTAGTGATTGGAGATGGCGAATTAAGATCACAGGCACAAGCTAAACTGGACGAAGCGGGGATAAGCAGTCAGGCCTGGCTGCCTGGAAGCAGGGATGATGTTAATTCGTTGATGAGGCGTATGGATATATTCGTGTTGCCATCGCGTAATGAAGGAATATCCAACACAATATTAGAAGCAATGGCTACAGGACTGCCAGTAGTTGCAACGCGCGTAGGTGGAAATCCGGAGTTGGTGATAGAAGATAAAACAGGTGTACTTGTCCCTTCAAATGATTCAGAAAAAATGAGGCAGGCGTTGTCCAAGTATGTGGAAAACAGCGATAAAAGGCAGGCCGATGGTCAGGCAGCAAGAGAAGTGATCGCTAAACAGTTTCGTTTAGAGCATATGGTTAACAACTATCTGGCTGTATATGACGATATTATGTACTGAAATTATTACAAAGCAGGTCATTATTGCTGCCAAAGTGTAAATAATGTCTAAACTGTTAAATTAACTGTATTACTGGAAATTCATAAGCACATAAAGATCATAAACTAGCACCTCAAAATAATTTATCAAAAGAAATAACGGACTAACTTAAATGTGCGGAATAACAGGGATATTTGATACAAAAGGAAAGCGTTCTATTGACAGGAATGTACTGTCACGTATGAACGACTCACAATATCATCGTGGTCCGGATCAGGATGGCCTGCACATAGAAGAGGGGGTGGGATTAGGCCACCGCCGCTTGTCAATTATTGATATTACAAGCGGAAAACAGCCACTATACAACGAAGATAATTCAGTCGTGGTTGTTTATAACGGAGAAATATATAACTTTCACGAATTAGCTGAAGAGCTGCAAGCTGCCGGTCATACATTTAGAACCCGCTGCGATACTGAAGTGATAGTGCATGCGTGGGAACAATGGGGAGAGGCATGCGTAACAAGATTCCGTGGAATGTTTGCATTTGCAATCTGGGATCGAAACAAAAACACATTTTTTATGGCACGTGATCGTCTCGGTATCAAGCCTTTATATTATTCAATATTACCAGATGGCAATTTAATTTTTGGCTCGGAACTGAAATCACTTATGACCTACCCTGGCCTGGGTAGAAATATAGACCCATGTGCAGTAGAAGATTATTTTGCCTATGGCTACGTGCCTGAGCCTAAAACTATTTTTCAAAACACGTTTAAAATGTCTCCAGGCCATTCATTAACAATTAAACGTGGTGAAGCTATACCTGAACAACATGAATACTGGGATGTACCATTTATTCTGCACCCGAAGATGGATGAGGCTGAAATCAGTGAAGAGCTGATTAGACATTTAAAAGAAGCAGTTGATATCAGACTGGTTGCAGAAGTGCCACTAGGCGCGTTTCTGTCAGGTGGTGTTGATTCCAGTGCAGTAGTTGCAATGATGGCAGGACTTAATGAATCTGCTGTAAATACATGCTCAATATCATTTGGTGATCCCAAGTTTAACGAGGCATCTTACGCACAGCAAATAGCAAATCAATACAAAACAGATCACCGTGTAGAACAGGTTGATCCTGATGACTTTGACTTGATTGGTAAGCTGGGCGGGCTATATGACGAACCCTATGCAGATAGCTCAGCCATGCCTACTTATCGTTTATGTCAGCTGGCAAGAAAAAATGTCACGGTTGCCCTGTCAGGAGACGGGGGCGATGAAAACTTTGCCGGCTATCGACGTTATCGCTGGCATAATTATGAGGAGAGAATACGATCTGCATTGCCCTTGGGAATCAGAAAACCTTTATTTGGCACCTTGGGGCATCTGTATCCGAAAGCAGACTGGGCACCAAAAATATTCCGGGCCAAAACAACATTTGAAGCCATGGCACGTGATACCAGTGAAGGCTATTTACATAGTGTCAGTCTATTTAGTGATAAACAAAGAAGTCTGTTATTTAACAAATCATTCCAGAATGAATTGCAGGGCTACAATGCAGTAGAGGTTTTGCGTCGTCACGCAAAACGAGCGCCAACAGACGATCCGCTGTCTTTAGTGCAATATATGGATATGAAAACCTATCTGGTAGGCGACATACTAACAAAAGTTGATCGCGCCAGCATGGCACATTCACTCGAAGTGCGAGTGCCATTGCTTGATCATAAGTTTGTTGAATGGATTTCAGGTTTGCCCCCACAATTGAAACTCAAGGGAACAGAAGGAAAATATATATTCAAGAAGTCACTGGAGCCGTATCTGTCTCAGGATATTTTATATCGCAAGAAAATGGGTTTTGGTGTTCCATTAGCAAGCTGGTTCCGAGGGCCCCTTAAGGAAAAGGTAAACACCGCAATTTTAGGTGAAAAGCTTGCAGAGACAGGAATGTTTAATCAAACCTACCTAAAGCATCTGGTTGATCAGCACCAGTCAGGTGTACGCGACTATAGTGCACCTATCTGGTCGTTGTTAATGTTTGAATCATTTCTACAGCGCCTGAATGGATAAGATATCAAACGACAGGTAATGCAATGGGCGATTCTTTACATATAGGACTGGTTGGGCCGCTGCCACCCCCGTCAGGAGGAATGGCCAATCAAACGTTGCAGCTTGCCAGGTTATTGAGAGAAGAAAATATCCGCGTTAATGTCGTGCAAACAAATGCAGCATACAGGCCTGCCTGTGTAGAAAAAATTCCGGTGTTACGCGCGTTATTCAGGCTGGTCTTTTATGTTATCAACTTATGGCGTATAGCTGGTCGAGTAGACATATTCCATATAATGGCAAACTCTGGCTGGTCCTGGCACCTGTTTACAATGCCTGCTGTGTGGATAGCAAAACTACGCAGAATACCTGCAGTGATTAATTATCGTGGTGGAGAAGCCGAAAAGTTTTTCAGCAAATCATTCAGAATAGTCAAACCAACATTGAATGCCAGTTCCAGTATAGTTGTCCCATCACGTTTTTTAGAAAATGTATTTAACCAATACGGCGTGACAACACAGATCATTGCAAACATTATTGATCTGGAGCGATTTCAGTCGACAACCAATAAACCAAAAGAATTTTCACCACACCTGTTAGTTACAAGAAACCTGGAGCTAATTTATGACAATGAGACAGCGATAAGGGCATTCAATAATGTATTAACTACTTATCCGAATGCCAGATTAACCATTGCTGGTACTGGTCCTGAACTGGAAAATCTGCAATCTCTCGTACAGCAACTGAAATTATCTGAGCGGGTTATTTTTACAGGTCGCGTTGACACACAACAAATGCCAGCACTGTATCAATCAGCAGATGTGATGTTAAATCCAAGCAAAGTAGACAATATGCCAAATTCAATTCTGGAAGCACTGGCAAGCGGGGTGCCGGTTGTGACGACCAACGTAGGCGGCATTCCCTATATGGTTGAACATGAGAAGACAGCGTTGCTGGTGAATCCTGAAGACTTCATGGCAATGGCAAACGCAATTTTCCAGGTGCTTGAAAATAAACAGTGTCAACAAAATCTGATAGATTCCGGATTGGCTTTAGTCAAACAGTTTGCCTGGTCTGAAGTAAGTCAGCACTGGTTGACGTTATATAAAAAGCTGGTTGTGTAAGCAGTGAGTAATTCCATAAAAGTCAGGCAATATTCGGGTGTTTATACTTCAATAGCATCCAGCGTACTATTTCCATTGCATGAAAAGCTGAAAAAACACATTACAGTGAATGTGCTTAAAAAGCTTGAGACAACACAGTGGCAATCACCTGCTGAGCTTAGACAATTACAACTACAACGCTTACGTGAATTACTCATTCATGCGTATGAAAACGTTCCTTACTATAAATATTTATTCACACATTTAAAATTCGAACCAGAAAATATTAATTCGCTAGCAGAACTGGATCAGTTGCCTTTTTTGACCAAGGCAATAATCCGTGAAAATTCAGAGGACTTAAAATCTGCGGTTCCTGATAGTCTTGCAAAATTCAATACCGGAGGTTCCAGCGGCCAGCCACTAGTGTTTTTTATCGGTAACGAACGTGTCAGTCATGATGTTGCGGCTAAATGGCGCGCTACTCGCTGGTGGGGTGTTGATATCGGCGATCCTGAGTTGGTTGTCTGGGGGTCACCGATAGAACTGGGTGCACAGGATAAAGTTCGTCTGATCAGAGATAAATTACTGCGCACGAAATTACTACCAGCCTTTGATATGTCTGATGAAAAAATGCAGGAGTTTGTAGAGGAAATAATCAGGTATCAACCAAAAATGTTATTTGGTTATCCCTCTGCACTTGGGCGTATAGCTAAATATGCATGTGATCACTCAATTGACATGAAGCATGTTGGAGTGAAAGTTGTTTTTGTCACCTCGGAATACCTGTATCAGGAACAACGCGAGTTAATAGAAAATTGCTTTGCCTGCAAAGTGGCGAATGGTTACGGCGGACGGGATGCCGGATTTATAGCGCATGAGTGCCCATCTGGTAATATGCATATTACGGCAGAAGACATTATCGTTGAAATTATTGACCCTCAGGGAAAACCGCTGGGCCCCGGGAAATCGGGTGAAATAGTGGTGACCCATCTTGCTACCAGAGGTTACCCGTTCATTCGTTATCGTACTGGAGATATCGGTGTATTAGATGAGAAGTCATGTGCCTGTGGCCGAGGCTTGCCAATCCTTAAAGAGATTCAGGGTCGCACGACTGATTTTGTAGTCAGTCAAAGCGGAAGCGTTATGCATGGTCTGGCGTTAATATACGTGCTCAGAGAAATCACAAGTATTAAAGAATTTAAGATAATTCAGGAAACCAAAGACACTACACGAGTGTTATTGATTGTGGAAAATAATTTTACCAAAGAAAATAAAACAGAAATTGTTGAGGGTTTTAAGGCCCGTTTAGGTGAGCATGTTGAAGTGATTATTGAATGCGTAGAGAAGATTCCTGCTGAAAAATCAGGTAAATTCAGATACGTAGTCAGTCACGCGATATAGAATAATCAATGCTGAATAGCTGATCCTGGTGCTGTCTGTAGCAGGTCTCATATGTATATAGTAGATACAGATACATCGTTATCCTGTAAAATCACTGGCTATCCTAGCAAGTCAAGTTAACGAATATGCAAATTGTACTGAATGGACAGGCCAGACAGGTGGAAGAGCAATGTTCAATCACCGAGATACTGGCATTGCTGGAGTTAAAAAATCAGAAAATAGCGGTTGAAGTTAATCGGGAAGTTATACCTCGCGCGAAACATAACTCCTTTGTATTATCTTCAGGAGATCAGGTAGAGATCATTCAGGCCGTGGGTGGTGGCTGAATACAGCTATATACGGTGAATTATAACGAAAGATATTAAACGAGTGGAAATAACACAAAATCCCTGGAAGATGGGAGAACGTCAGTTCAATTCACGATTACTAGTAGGTACTGGCAAGTACCGCGACTTTGATCAGACCAGGGAGGCCATCGTTGCCAGCGGCGCTGAAATCGTCACAGTCGCACTGCGCCGAACCAACATTGGCCAACAGGCCGGGCAGCCAAATTTACTGGATTATATTCCTGCGGATGAATTTACTATTTTGCCAAATACCGCGGGCTGCTTTAACTGTGAAGATGCTGTGCGCGTGTGTAAATTAGGCCGGGAATTACTAGATGGTCACCCTCTGGTAAAGCTGGAAGTACTGGCGGATAAAACCACACTATTCCCAAATGTCATCGATACAATCAAAGCTGCTGAAATACTGATTAAAGATGGTTTTGAAATCATGGTGTATACCAATGATGATCCTGTCATCGCAAAGATTCTTGAGGATATTGGCTGTGTGTCAATTATGCCGCTTGCAGCACCAATAGGGTCAGGGCTTGGTATTCGCAATCCGTATAACATCGTGACTATTATAGAAAATGCCAACGTCCCTGTGATTGTAGATGCAGGAGTTGGTACAGCATCGGATGCAGCAATTGCCATGGAACTCGGATGTGAAGGGGTGTTGATGAATACTGCTATCGCTGAAGCCACACACCCGGTAACAATGGCTACTGCGATGAATCATGCAATTGTCGCAGGAAGACTTGCCTATCTTGCCGGACGTATGCCCAAACGCAGATTTGCCTCCGCGTCTTCACCGATAGAAGATACTATTTCAGCCAAGCCTTGAAACAGCAACAAAACTCTCCACTACGAACAAACCGTAGCTTCGTAATACGCGAAGGCCGTTTTACGAGTGCCCAGAAAAAAGCATTCGAGGAATTATGGCCGAAGTACGGTATCCCAAGTGAGGACAATGAAAAGATTATTCCAGAGGACTGGTTTGCTCATGATCAGCCAGTAATACTGGATATAGGTTTTGGCAGTGGTGATTCATTAATTTCACTTGCGCAACAGCGACCAGATTACAACTTCATTGGCGTAGAAGTGTATCGACCCGGTATAGGTGCTGTATTGCAAAAAATTGCACAACTGGAATTAGAAAACATTCGTGTGATCAATGCAGATGTTATGCAGTTATTCAAAACAAAGTTTGAGTCTGATCTGTTTTCTGGAGTGATGGTCTGGTTTCCTGACCCCTGGCCAAAAACAAGGCATCACAAGCGCAGACTGGTGCAAGGAGAGTTTTTACAGCAACTGGCAAGAGTAATGCAGCCTGAAAGTATTCTTCATCTTGCCAGTGACTGGCAACCATATGTGAAATTCATGGTTAACCAGCTTGCCCAGGTAGAAAATTTTAGACCAGCAGATTCTTCAGTAAATCCACTTGAACTGGTTCGGCCAGCTACTCGATTTGAACAGCGTGGCTTACGAATTGGGCATGAGGTAACTGATTTAATTTATCAGTTACACAAGTAGACCAAGCCGGCCTAGTCTGTCTTTTTTGTACACGCAGGGCAGTTTTCCTGAGTAGACAGCGGGCACTTTTCTTCCTGACACCCATCAATATTGCTCCATGCAAATTCGATGGCCTGCTGTTCGGTATGGCAGAAATGATCAATCCACGCATCACTGGCAAAGCCCGTGCGTCGAAATACATCCATGACCTGTTTCTTGGTACGGCAGAACAGGAACTCAATGCCTAATCCATGCAGCCTTAAAGCAAGCTGATGCAGCATTTCCTCACCCGTCGCGTCGATTTCATTGATGCCTTCGGCGTCAATAATAATGAATTTCAGGTCCGGTTTGGAAGCAACACGTTCCAGCACCTTTTCTTCAAAGTAGCCTGTGTTGGCAAAATACAGAGCGCCGTCGAAACGTAAAATAGTAATTTTAGGACAGGTTTTAAGAATATGGGATTCAGCATCGGCAAGACTGCCATCACTTTGCATGGCAAGTACCGCGATTCTTGGACGCATAGTTCGATACATGTATAAGCCCATAGACAGGACAACACCAACCAGTATGCTTTTTTCAAGGTGAGGCGCCCAGAGTAATGTCAGAATAAATGTGATCATTGCTACTATGGCATCGTGTTTTTGTACTTTCCACGCATACTTGATTGGCTTGAACTTGATCAGGTTAAATACAGCGAGAATGATCACTGCGGCCAGCGTCGGTTGTGGCAAGTGATAAAGCAGAGGCGTCAAAAATAGCAGCGTGATCATAACCAGCAGTCCACTGGCGATGGCGGCAAATCCGGTTTTAGCACCAGCACTTAAATTCACTGCAGAGCGTGAGAATGAGCCAGACACCGCATAGCCCTGAAACAGACTGGAGGTAATATTTGCCAGTCCCTGGCCTACCAGTCCCTGGTTTGCATCCAGACGCTGGCGTGTCTGAGCCGCGATGGCTTTGGCGACAGAGATGGCTTCGGTGAAACCAATTAAGCCAATGGCAATAGCATTAGTAAGTAATTGTGCCGCCACCTGCATATCAATATCCGGAAAAGAAAAGGCGGGTAAGCCTTGTGGTATTACGCCTACTACCTTGCCGCCGTGCTCTTCATAATTTAATAATTTGGATGCCACGGTAGTGATAACTACCGCAGTGAGTACGCCGGGAATTTTAGGTGCAAATTTTTTGAGAAGTATCATGATTGCCAATGCCGCCACACTGAACGCGACGGTTGGCATATGTGTATGGTAGTAGGCCTGTTCAATAGTACGCCACACGGTTTCATAGTGGTGTTCAGCCCTTTCGGCGGTGACACCGAACAATTTACCTAGCTGCGAAGTAGCAATGATGATTGCAGCACCATTGGTGAAGCCCACGACTACCGGGTGTGAGAGGAAATCCACGAAAAAGCCAAGTTGCAGTAATCCCAGCGATAATTGAAAAATACCTACCATCAGTGCCAGCATCACAGCATATGCAGCATATGATGCAGGGTCAGCGGAGGCAAAGGGTGCCAGGGCGGCGGCTGTTAATAAAGAAACAACGGCCACAGGACCTGTATGTACCTGGCGTGAGGAACCCATTAAAGAGGCAATCATCACCGGTAAGAATGACGCATATAAACCGTAGTATGGTGGTAGACCTGCCAACTGTGCATATGCCATCGATTGAGGAATTAGTACCAGAGCTACAGTGACGCCGGCAATTAGATCTGCTTTCAGGACCTGAGGGTCTTTCAGTTCATGGATCCATCCACGAAAAGGCATAAATCGCTTAGTTAATTTTTGTGATACGACATTTAATAAGTTCAAAGAAAATCCTTCTTACTGACTTAGTCTGGTAACTAGTGGAGTTGTAACGAATAATAACTGTAGGTGTTTAGCAAATACTGTAGACAAATAGTCGCTGAACCCCAGGATGATAAATTGTAGCATATAAGAAATGCGATATGGCCCGCTGTGAAGTTGTTTGGACGGATCTTTACCAACTTTAGTCAGGCGACAGCGAACCATTAATTATTATTTTAATGACAGGATTAAAGATGGAATATAACTCACTAGGAAAATCCAGCCTTACGGTAAGCAAAATTTGTCTGGGCACCATGACATTTGGAGAACAGAATAGTGAGTCAGAGGCGCACGAGCAACTTGACTATGCGATATCGTGTGGCGTCAATTTTATAGATACAGCAGAAATGTATCCGATACCGCCGCGTCAGCAGACACAGGGAGCAACGGAAGCCATTATTGGCAGGTGGCTAGCTAAACGTAAAAACAGAGATAAACTAATTATTGCCAGTAAGGTTGCAGGACCAGGAATGATGGACTACCTGCGTGGAGGAGCGCAGCTGATACGCAGCCACATGGAGCAGGCACTGGATGAAAGTTTACAACGTCTGCAGACCGATTATATAGATTTATATCAAATTCACTGGCCTGCTCGCAGCACTAATTTTTTTGGCAAGCTGGGATATCAATATAGTGAAACAGACTCAACACCTATTTCAGAAACATTAGAAGTATTAAATGACTTTGTGAAGTCAGGAAAAATACGTTATATCGGAATTTCCAATGAAACCCCCTGGGGGGTCATGCAGTACCTCAATCTTTCGAAACAGCATCAATGGCCGAGAATTATCACCATTCAGAACCCTTACAGCCTGCTCAACAGGTCTTACGAGATAGGGCTGGCAGAATTTTCACACAGAGAAAATATCGATTTACTAGCCTATTCACCACTGGGGTTTGGTGTATTAACCGGAAAATACATACAGGGAAGGGGCATTGCAAAAGCCCGCTTAACATTATTCGAGGGTTACACACGCTACAGTAATCTGCAGGCAAAAATGGCGACAGAAAAATATGTAAGGCTAGCCGCCAAGCAGGGAATTTCTGCAACCCAGATGGCATTAGCCTATGTAAATAGCAGGCCGTTTTTGGGCGCGAACATTATTGGCGCGACTACTTTAGGCCAGTTAAAAGAAAATATAGAAAGTGTGGATACAATATTAAGCGATGACGTACTACATGAAATTGAAAATATACATCGCGAAATTCCCAACCCCTGTCCTTAAGTGTTAACTTTCTGTTTTATTTCAGCGCGAGCTTGAATCAGCCATTGTTCATAGTATGCGCGTAACTCTTCGGCAGATTTGTCCCGGGTAGAGATAGGTTTGCCTATATGCAGATGAATAGTCCCCGGTAACTTTAAAAAACTCTGTCGTGGCCACAGTCGACCGGCATCATGTGCGACAGGCAAGATATCAGTATTTGCCTTTTTGGCAAGTACGAACCCACCGACTTTAAGTGGCCTGACTTCATCGTAGGGGATGCGTGTACCTTCCGGAAATATAAGGATAAAACGGCCCAGGCTTAATTTGTGCTTGCCGTCTTTAATTAATTGCATGAATGATTTTTTACCTTGCTTGCGGTCAAGTGCAATCGGTTGTGTAGAAGCAATCCCCCAGCCAAATAAAGGCACATACAGGAGTTCTTTTTTGATTACCCAGGTAAGTGTGGGGAAAATTGAAGGATAGGCCAGTGTTTCCCAGGTCGACTGGTGGTTGGACATGATCACACAGGCTTTGTCGGGAATGTTTTCAAAGCCTGATATCTCATAGCGAATGCCACAGGTAATTCTTGCCCACATAACATTGAATGTGCACCAGCTGGAGACTATTGCAAAACAGATTCGATAAGGAAATATTCTTGCAACGACACAGGGGATTACCCATATGCATGTAGAAATAGTCATGCCTAACAGAAATATTGATGAACGTAAAAATTGCATTAAATGGCTGTGTGCTGTTTGAGCAAAGAATCCACCGCATCATACAGGTCTGCATGAACCTGGACATGATCAGGAACTTCTCCGCTATTTAAGGTGGATGTGCCTTTGCCGGTTTTCACCAATACAGGAATCGCATCAACAGCAATTGCTGCTTCCAGATCTCGCATGGCATCACCAATAAAGGGTGTGCTTTCTAAATCGATATGAGTCCGTTTTGCGATTTCAACCAACAGACCCGGGTTGGGTTTACGACATGGGCCAGTTAAAAACGGGCAAAAGAAAAAGCCGCTAATTCTGCCACCCAGACTTTCAGTTTCATTCAATAATTTTTTATGCATTGCGTATAGCGTGTCGTAATTAAATAATCCGTAAGCAATGCCTGACTGGTTACTGGCAATAAATACTTTTATCCCTGCTTTAGTGAGGCGTGCAATAGCCTCCAGACTACCATCTATTGCATGCCACTCTTCAGGTGATTTCACGTAATCAGGACTATCGTGATTAATGACTCCGTCGCGATCAAGGATTACAGCTTGCATGGTAAACCGGTAATGACTAATTCTGTAGTAATGAAATGTTTGCAACGGTTGAAAACAAGCGGTTCACCTTGGCTAAAAGCGCTATTCTATTATTACGCACATTTTTATTTTCATCCATTACCATGACATCATCAAAAAAGGTATCGATGGGTGAACGTAACTGGGCCAGATCTGTCAAGGCTTCTGCATAGTGGCGAGATTCAAATTTTGGTGCTGCCATGTTTTCTGCGCTTGTCAGCTGCTTATATAACTCATGCTCGGCTGCTTCAGAAAATAGTTCAGAGTCAATGTTGCTGTCGAGCTTTTCAGCTTTTTTAAGAATGTTATTTATACGCTTGTTTGCAGCAGCCAGGCTGTCTGCTTCAGGCAGTGAGCGAAATTTTTGAACTGCCTGTATGCGATCAGAAAAGTCCAGAAGTCTAGTAGGTTTAATATTTAGTACGGATTCGAATGTATCCGGTTCTACACCCTGGTCGACAAAATAACCACGCAGTCTCTCTAAAATAAAATCAAAGACTTCCCTGGCGCTACTGGAGGTATCTAGTTTATCTTTAAGTGATTCGGCTGACACTGTGAGCAGGCGATGTAAATCGTAATCAACATTGCCATCAATTGAAATGCGGATGACACCTAATGCAGCACGTCGCAATGCATATGGATCTTTAACCCCGCTGGGTTTTTTCCCGGTTGCAAATATCCCGACTAGCGTGTCAATGCGATCACATAGCGCAACGACTTTTCCATCAATGCTGACGGGTAGTGCACTTCCGGATTGCAATGGCTGATAATGTTCCTCGATTGCAGTGGAAACCTGGTTTGGTTCGTTATCATTCTGTGCATAGTATCGTCCCATTATCCCCTGTAGTTTAGGGAACTCATTAACCATATCGCTGACCAGATCAGCTTTGCATAGTGATGCAGCACGAGTTGCATATTTGTCATCAATGTTGAGTTGTTGGCAAAGTGCTGTACATAGTCCTGAAACCCGCTGTGTTTTCTCAAGTACTGAACCCAGCTGTTTTTCAAACAGAATACCTTTCAAATCTTTGGTTCTGCTTGCAAGTGTTTTTTGTTTATCTCTGTTCCAGAAAAAACCTGCATCCTCAAAGCGTGGCTTGATGACACGCTCATTGCCATGCTTGATAGTGTCTGGATTGGAGCTTTCGATATTGGCGATGGTGATAAAATAAGGCAACAGCGTACCCGTTTGTTTTGAAAACATAGGGAAGTATCGTTGTGCATCCTGCATGGTTGCAACGAGTGCTTCCTGAGGGATGTCCAGGAAAGCTTCTGAAAATTCACCAACAATAAGTGCTGGCCATTCCACCAGATTGGTTACTTCCTCTAATAGGGCATCACCATAACTTAAATCGGCATCATACCGGTCGGCACACTCTTCCAGTAAGGAACGGATTTTGTTTTGGCGGATAGAAAAATCTGCAATCACTTTTGCATTTAATAGCGAGGACTCGTAATCATTTGCGTGCTTTAGCTCTATGGCCTCCGGTGCATGAAAGCGGTGTCCGTAACTGTGATTGGATGCACTAATACCTTTAATCTCACATGGGATCACTTCGTTGCCATACATAACAGTCACCCAATGGACTGGTCGCACAAATTCAATCTCACGACTGCCCCAGCGCATGGGACGTGGAATAGGAAGCTTATTTAAACCCTGCTCAAGAATCTCGGGTAATTCCTGTTGAATGGATTTACCTGGCACTAGTGATTTGAAATACAGCCATGCGCCTTTGTCTGTTTCGAGTGTCTGTAATTCCTGTATTTCAACGCCGCATGATTTTGCAAAACCCAGAGCCGCTTTAGTCGGTTCCCCGTTTTTATCATAAGCGGCTTTAACCGCAGGGCCTTTACGCTCTACATTCTGTTCGGGCTGTTGCCTGCTAAGGCTGGAAATGGTCAACGCTAAGCGGCGAGGTGTTACATAGGGTTTTACCTCGCCCAGGGTAAAACCAGCTTCAGACAACTGTGCAGATATAAATTTAGTTAGAGTATCGCTTAAATTTTTGGCAGCAGCAGGCGGTAATTCTTCAGTGCCAATTTCAATTAATAGCGTGTCTGTACTCATATTTATTACGTTACTTGTTGAGCAGAGGAAAGTTTTTACTCTCCCTTGATTCTAAATAAGCTTTCGCAACTAATCTCGCCAACGTGCGAATACGCAAAATGTATTGCTGCCTTTCAGTGACCGAGATTACCTGGCGTGCATCCAGCAGGTTAAACACATGAGATGCGTTAAGTACCTGTTCGTAAGCAGGTAATGGCAGCGAGGACTCAATCAATCGATTGCACTCAGTCTCACTGGCATCAAATTCATTAAATAAATGGCTGGTGTCGGCATGCTCAAAATTATAGGTGGACTGTTCAACTTCATTTTGATGGAAAATATCGCCATAGCTGACATTCTCATTCCAGTCCAACTGGTAAATATCATCCCGAGCTTGCAGATACATGGCTAGACGCTCAAGGCCATAGGTAATTTCGCCAGTGACTGGCTGACAGTTAATACCGCCAACTTGCTGAAAGTATGTGAACTGTGAAATTTCCATGCCGTTGAGCCAGACTTCCCAGCCCAGACCCCAGGCACCCAAGGTAGGGGATTCCCAATTATCTTCTACAAAACGTATGTCGTGTTCCAGAGGATCAATGCCGAGCTGTTGCAAGGACTGTAGGTATAATTCCTGAATATTATCGGGCGAGGGCTTGAGTACTACCTGAAACTGGTAATAGTGTTGAAGACGGTTTGGATTGTCACCATAACGCCCATCTGTGGGACGGCGACAGGGTTGTGAATAGGCCGCTTTCCAGGGTTCTGGGCCAATTGAACGGAGAAATGTGCCCGGGTGAAAAGTACCTGCACCCATTTCTTTATCAAACGGTTGTAGTAACACGCATCCCTGGTCTGCCCAATATTTCTGTAGAGTTAAGATGAGTGTTTGAAAATTGACTGGATGGCTCACTGGACTCTTGTGTTCATATCTTGAGAGGCGGGGATTGTACCGCGTACATATATGAATACGAGTATTATTTTAGGTAGAGGTGGCTGGATGGTGGATTTAACTGGTATCAGCCTGAATGCTAGGATCTGCCACAAGACATCCATGTCTTGACAGATTTCATCCTGAAAAATAGATCTTCCGTGAAACCTCAAGTCCTTGCGCGTCATTTGCCATCCCTGGCAAATTAAACCCTCCCTGAGCTTGAGACTTATTTTTAGCTTCGCATCAATTTAACTGGAACATCCTGGTTCGAAAGTTAAATCGGCATCCTGCCGTGATGATCACTGCTTAAATACAATCCCTGTATTTGTCGCATTACATGTGTCTTGAAGCTATTAATATAAAGAGCAATCGCTATGCCAGGTTTGCACACTAACTGACATCACATATTTATAACTTACTGAATAAAATGAATAAATTTGAATTGAAAGGTTGGATAATCTAGACAGGCGTAACAATAACCTGGTGAGTTCTGAAAGTGGAACCAGTTCACATTTAAGCATTTTCTGGCGCTTGTTGACAATTTGTGGCTGGAAAGATGACAGCGTTGGTAATTTACTTTATAAGTCATCTAAGGAGTGAGTCATATGTTTGCACTCATTGGGAGCAGATCTGCGCTGCTAAAAGCGCACCAAAAATGTGCATATATCTATGCCTGCGCACCATAATAGGTCATTATTGTTTGTTTTCTGGTAGCATGCCCGATTAAGTCTTTGTTTTTAATGGCTAATTGTCTGGCATATATCATGCTTGGGTTCATTGGCGATACAAAATTACAATAATATCGGTCACATTATCGGTTAATTAAATTTACAAAATTATAGGAGTTTCTAGATGTCCGCAGGTGATGTTTTAAAAATGATAAAAGATAACGACGTGCGATACGTCGATTTTCGCTTTACCGATACACGCGGGAAAGAGCAGCATGTATCCGTTCCATCTCATACCATTAATGAAGGTATATTCGAATCAGGTAAAATGTTTGATGGTTCATCAATTTCGGGATGGAAAGGAATCAACGAGTCAGACATGATTTTAATGCCGGACGCAGATACTGCTGTCATGGATCCATTTTTTAGCGATCCAACATTAATTATTCGTTGCGATATTCTGGAACCTTCAACCATGCAGGGATACGGGCGTGATCCACGCTCAGTTGCCAAACGTGCAGAAGAGTATCTTAAGTCGACAGGAATTGGCGATACAGCCTATTTTGGACCAGAGCCTGAGTTCTTCATTTTTGATGATGTACGCTGGAAAAATGAAATGTCCGGATCATCTTTTGAAATAGAGTCAGACGAAGCAGCGTGGGGTTCAAACCGAATTTTTGAAGAAGGTAATATCGGTCATCGCCCTGGCGTTAAGGGTGGTTACTTCCCTGTGCCTCCGGTGGATTCATTGCAAGATGTACGTTCGGCTATGTGTCAGGTGATGGAGGAAATGGGTGTTGAAACTGAAGTACATCACCATGAAGTAGGGACTGCTGGTCAATGTGAAATTGGTACTAAATTCAACACATTAACAACGCGCGCAGACCATAACCAGATATTGAAATATGTCGTGCTGAATGTAGCTCATAATTACGGCAAAACGGCGACATTTATGCCAAAACCACTGGTTGGTGATAATGGAAATGGTATGCACGTACACATGTCTTTGGCAAAAGGCGGCGAAAATCTATTCGCGGGTGATAAATACGGGAACCTGTCTCAAACCGCACTTTACTACATTGGCGGAATTCTTAAGCATGCCAAAGCGATCAACGCATTTGCCAATGCCTCAACCAACAGCTATAAGCGCTTAGTTCCTGGGTTTGAAGCACCAGTGATGCTTGCCTATTCGGCACGAAATCGCTCGGCTTCTATTCGCATACCTTATGAATCGAATCCAAAGGGCAGGAGGATTGAAGTACGATTTGGTGATCCAACTGGCAACCCTTATTTCACCTTTGCAGCGATGCTGATGGCAGGTCTTGACGGCATTCAAAACCAGATTGATCCTGGCCCCGCTAATGACAAGGATCTCTATGATCTACCTCCTGAAGAAGATGCAGCGATACCTAAAGTTTGTGCATCCCTTGATGAAGCGCTGGAGGCATTGGATCAGGACCGTGAATTCCTTAAAGCTGGCGGTGTATTCACAGATGATGCAATTGACGGTTATATTGCGCTAAAGATGGAAGAAGTGACTGCATTACGCCAGGCAACTCATCCTATCGAGTTTGATATGTACTATAGCTGCTAAAATTAGCGCTAAACTTTATCATTGGTCGTAAAAACGCCCCTGACAGGGGCGTTTTTTTTGCAACCATCCTAAAAAGTGTGTATCTAAGAGTTATGTGCCTGAATAACCTTATACATATGAAATTAATAGTATTGTTTTTAACGCTTGGTCTATTTGCAGTATCTGCCAATGCAGAGTTATTCAAATGGAAAGACGCGGAAGGGAATACTATATTTTCTGATCAGCCTCCGCCTGGCATTGATAAGGCTGACAGTGAGGTTAAAAAGGAATCACTCCCTCATATTAATACGGTGCCTGCACCTGATATCAGCAAGAGCCGGACTGCCAGCACTCCCAAGTCTCAAGACAAGCAACAGAGTTATAAAAATCTTACTATAGTGTCGCCGACGCATGATTCGGAAGTTCGAGAAAATTCGGGGAAAGTGCAAATAAATGTTCGAGTAGAACCCGAGATCTTCGCCGAACGTGGTCATCAACTCGTTATATATATGGACGGGGAAGAAGTGTCCAGAGGAGAGAGTTCCTCAATATTACTCGATAACGTGGACCGTGGAACGCACAATATCAAGGCAAGTATCATTAATCGTCAGGGATTTGTCCTGAGAGAAACCAGAATCACGACCTTTACCCTGCACCGATTCCATATCTAAATATATCTTTAAAAATATCTATTGCACCATTATTGTGCAATAGTATTCCTGACATTATTCATTTGCACCTGTAGTTATCAGCAGAAGAGACGCAGATGCGCGATTCTGCGGCAAATAACCAGCTCTTATCTACTAAATCATAGTCTGGTTCAGAACTTGCTAGAAAGAATAGTTATGAAGGAAAATTTTTATTCAACCATTGTAGACAATCAGAGTACCGCAATCCTGTTGCTTAATAAAAAGTGCGAACTCGAATATATGAATCCTGCAGCAGAAGCACTATTTAGTGTCAGCTGTAAACGCGCCTGCGGGATTAAATTTTCCACGATGTTGCAGGAGGGTGATAGTGAGTTTCATGCGCGCATGCAGGAGTCGATTAAACGCGGGCAGTCCTGGACTGAGCATGAATGCCAGCTGCGTATGTCAGATCATCGCGAAGTGACAGCCAACTTCACAATTAGCCCTGTTGAGTTTGAAGGAAATGAAAAAGCACTGGTTGAGATTATTACACTGGATCGACAACTAAAAATACTCAAAGAAAATCATTTGCTAAAAGAGCACCAGGCAACGCGCAGCATGTTGCGTGGAATGGCACATGAAATTAAAAATCCACTGGGTGGATTACGAGGAGCTGCGCAGTTACTAGAAGCTGAACTGGATAACAATGAGTTAACGGAATACACAGGAATTATTATTAAAGAAGCAGATCGATTACATAAATTGGTTGATCGTATGATAGGCCCAAATATGGTGCCTAATAAAATGCCGCATAATATTCATGAAGTGCTGCACCACGTATACAGTCTTGTCTCTGCTGAAGAAGATAAAAGAATCGATTTCAGGATTGACTACGATCCAAGTATTCCAATGCTTAATTTTGATCGGGATTTGCTAGTCCAGGCAATTCTGAATATTACCAGGAATGCAATTCGTGCTGTCGAGAAAGATGCAGAAATAATATTTAAAACACGGGTACTGCGAAAACACACAATCAATGGAATAGCACACAAGCTGGTAGCATGTATGAGTGTCATTGATAACGGCCCTGGCATCCCTGAGGATATAGCGAACAAAATATTTTTTCCGATGGTTTCAGGTCAAACAGATGGAACAGGATTAGGCCTTGCGATATCACAAATGCTAATCAATCAGCATGACGGATTGATTGAATTTGAGTCGGTAGCAGGTAGAACTGAATTTAGAGTGATGCTGCCTATCTAAGAAATGAAACTAACAATAATTTTAAATAGAGTACATTGATATGAAAAGTGATGTCTGGGTAATTGATGATGATAGATCCATTCGATGGGTGCTGGAACGTGCACTTAAAAAAGCAGAACTGGAAGTGACTTTGTTTGATTCTGCGAGTAATGCAATTCAGGCACTGGCAACGAATACGCCGCGGGTAATTATTACGGATATACGTATGCCGGGGATGGATGGATTTGAGTTCCTGGAGAAAGTGCAAACACAACACCCTGAATTACCAGTCATTGTTATGACCGCGCATTCGGATTTGGATAATGCCGTGCACGCATATCAAGGGGGCGCATTTGAATACCTGCCTAAACCTTTTGATGTTGATGAGGCTGTAGAGTTAACAAAACGGGCATGTCAGTCAAATGAAGATGCCCGGATGCCTGATACAGCAGTTGAAGATGTGCCTGAAATTATTGGTGAGTCACAAGCAATGCAGGAAGTGTTTCGAGCAATAGGCAGATTATCGAGATCAAGTATTACAGTCTTGATCAATGGAGAAACAGGTACAGGAAAAGAGTTGGTTGCACATGCGCTACACAAACACTCCTTGCGAAGTGCCAAGCCATTTATTGCGTTAAACATGGCTGCTATTCCGAAGGACTTGCTTGAGTCGGAACTGTTTGGACATGAAAAAGGTTCGTTTACAGGCGCACAAGGGCAAAGACGAGGACGCTTTGAGCAGGCCAATATGGGCACATTGTTTTTAGATGAAATTGGAGACATGCCGGCTGATCTGCAGACACGTTTATTGCGAGTGTTATCTGATGGAGAATTTTATCGTGTCGGAGGACATGAACCAGTAAAAGCGGATGTAAGAATTATTGCTGCTACGCATCAAAACCTGCAGGAGCTGGTAGAAAAAGGTGCATTCCGCGAAGATTTAATGCACAGACTTAATGTGATACGAATTAAAGTGCCTGCACTAAGAGAGCGTCGTCAGGATATTCCAATACTGTTAAAACATTTTCTATCCGCTGCAGCAAGTGAACTAGAAGTAGAAACAAAGCAACTGGAGAGCGAGGTAGTAGCTTACCTGAGTGGTCTGGAGTGGTCCGGGAATGTGCGCCAGCTGGAAAATCTGTGTCGATGGCTGACAGTAATGGCGTCTGGTAAAACCATTCACCTTGAAGATTTACCAAGTGAATTAAAAGAGGGTGACATCGCTACCGATACTTCGTCTGACTGGCAGTCATTGCTGGCAAGCTGGGCAGACCAAAAGCTTGATAATGGAGATGCGGAAATACTTCAGGATGCGACTCCCAAATTTGAAAGGGTGCTGATCGAAGTAGCAATGAAGAAAACCGGAGGAAAGAGGCAGCGTGCGGCCAAGTTACTGGGCTGGGGGCGAAATACACTGACGCGTAAAATTCAGGAGTTACATATGTATGAATACAGCGGTAATTCGCTGGAAGAAAGAGTTAACTAACCCTGACAGGCCAATTGTAATTTTCTGTCAAACGTCCAGGCAATATTTAATTGAGTGTTAGCGTGCCAACCAGCTCGGAGACATGTGAGAGTTGATTGTTATTTAGATAATCACAAATAGTCTGATTAATGCTGGCACATATTAGAGGGTCATAGTACAGACCTGTTCCTATTCCAACAGCACTCGCGCCTGCAATAATAAATTCCAGGGCGTCTTCACCGGAGCAGATTCCACCCTGGCCGATAATGGGAATATTATGTTCTTTACATACCTGGTAAACCTGATGCACTTTAAGCAATGCAATCGGTTTAATTGCTGGTCCTGATAATCCGCCCTGATTATTTCCTATCACGGGTTTTCGTGAACTAATATCTATTGCCATTCCCATTAATGTATTAATCACGGCAAATCCATCAGTCCCGGCTTCAATGCAGCGCTTGGCGTTGTAGGCAATATCAGTCTGGTTAGGCGATAATTTTGTGATTATGGGTTTGTTTGTGACAGCACGACACGCTTCTACTACACGAGCAGACATGTCTGGGTCATTCCCAAATGCGACACCGCCCTGTTTGACATTCGGGCATGAGATATTGATTTCAATAGCGTCGATGGGGGAATCATCGAATATTCGAGTGACCTCAGTATATTCTTCAATGGTCGATCCGGAGACATTTGCAATGTAACGTGTTTCGTTAAAATCCAGTTTGGGAAGGTAGTCGTTAACGACGGCGTTGACGCCAGGATTTTGCAGGCCAATTGCATTCAGCATACCCGACGGTGTCTCGTATACCCTGTGTGCGGGGTTACCGAGGCGATTTTCCAGTGTCGTTCCTTTTAGGCATATCGCTCCAACTTCCTGATTAGAATATCCCACCACACGCGTGTATTCTTGTCCAAAACCCACGCAGCCGGAAAGTAACACCAGGGGTGTTTGAAATTCCAGACCACAAAACCTGCTATGTAATTGTTTATATTTAGAGCTCATGTTTCATATCGTTTTATATCAGCCTGAAATACCGCCCAATACTGGTAATATTATGCGCCTCTGCGCGAACAGTGGCTGTCAGTTGCACCTGATCCACCCTCTTGGCTTTGAGCTTGATGATAAGCGTATGCGCCGTGCCGGACTGGATTATATAGACAAGAGTCTAGTACATGAATATCCAGATTACGCTAGTTGCCTGGAAAATTTTTCGGGATGCCGACTATTTGCCTGTTCTACGAAAGGGACAGGTAACTATAGTCAAATAGACTATCAGGCAGGCGATGTACTTATATTTGGCCCTGAAACGCGCGGTCTGCCAGATGACATACTAAACACATTCGATAAAAAAAATATTCTGCGTGTACCCATGCTGGAGACGAGTCGCAGTATTAACTTATCCAATACAGTGTCTATATTTATTTTTGAAGCCTGGCGGCAAAACAATTTTGCGGGGGCAAGTTAATCAGCTTCGTTTTTGAGTGAGCGAGACAGCAATTCTTCAACGGCTTCACGAGGAGGCTTGCTGTTGTATAAAACTTCATATACCTGAGTACTGATAGGTAACTCGATATCAAGGTTTTTTGCTAGATCAAACACAACTTTAGCGGCGTATTTACCCTCGATCACCTGGCCTATTTCCTGTTCGACCTGCTGTAAGGATTTGCCAGCACCCAAACCCAACCCAAAGCGGCGATTACGTGACATGTTTTCAGTACAGGTGAGTACGATATCGCCAATACCTGAAAGGCCTGAAAATGTATCAGTGTTGACATCAAGTTTTTTGCCAAAACGTGTCATCTCCGCAATTCCTCTGGTGATTAGTGCTGCACGTGCATTTGCACCAAACTGCAAGCCATCTATGATACCGGCGGCGATAGCTAGAATATTTTTAAAGGTTCCTCCTATTTCAACACCGGTTACATCAGTGCTGATGTATGTACGAAATAAGGGATGGTGAAATAACTGCGCTGCATCATGAGCAAAAGTTTCATTGCCTGATGCGATAGTGACGGCGGTTGGTAGTCCTTTACCAACTTCCTGGGCAAATGAAGGGCCAGACAGAATTGCTGTATTAATGTTGGGGCTTAATTCTTCTTCCGCTACCTGATGTAAAAACTTCCCGCTGCCTTGTTCCAGACCTTTGCAAGCCCAGATTATACCGCGTAAATTTTCTGATGCGTGTGCGTTGATGCGCTGCATCATGTCGCGCATGGTGGTGCTGGGTACCGCCATTACCATGTATGTGCACTGGTGTACCAAGCGGGCTAAATCAGTACCAGGAACAATGTTTTCAGGAAGGGTGATACCGGGTAGGTAGCGCTTGTTTTCTCTGCTGTTTATGACTTGTTGTAAAGCGTCAGAATTTCTCGCCCAAAGATATATTTCTGGATGCAGCCTGGCAAGATGTATGGATAATGCAGTCCCCCATGCGCCGGCTCCAAATACGCCAATTGTTGATTCAGTCATGCTGATGTCTCCTGCAATAATTTGCGAGAGAGTTTAGTGCTTGGTCTCTTCGCTTGCCTGCTGTTCTTTTAGCGTTGCCAGTTGCTGTGAATACAGTGCATCAAAATTTACCGGAGACAGCAGTAATGGAGGAAAGCCACCCTTGCCAACAAGGTCAGAAACAGCTTCACGGGCAAAAGGAAATAATGTATGCGGACAATAGCTACCTAGCAGATGATTTCTCTGGTCTTTCGGGAAATTCTTTATCAGAAAAACACCCGACTGTTTTAACTCTACCAGAAAAGCTGTTTTTTCATTTTGAGAAGATGTCACTTCCACGTTGAGAGTAACTTCATAAAGTTCGTCTGTTAGTTTTGCATTCTGTGCGGTCAGGTGAATATCCGTTTTTGGTTGCCATTTTTCACGAAAAACTTCCGGAGAATTGGGTGATTCAAAAGACGCATCTTTAAGAAAAATCTTTTGAATCTCAAACTTCTGTTCGTTGTCGGCCATGGAGGTGCTTTGGTTATGATTAATGAATATGGAGTTGCTTGAACTGAATGATTGCTACACGCCCAGCATGTCGTTCAGTTTACCTTCACGATTCAATTCTGCTAAATCATCGAATCCACCAACATGAGTATCACCAATGAAAATCTGGGGGATACTGGTGCGACCACTGAGTTTTTCCATCTCTTCGCGCAAGGCTGGATCATCATCAATCAATATTTCTTCATATTGGGCATCTTTACTATCAAGTAGTCGTTTTGCAGCATTGCAGTATGTACATAAACGACCGCTGTATACTTTAATATTTGGAGTAGTCATCATTTAACCATGGGTAAGTTAGCAGTTTTCCATCCCTCAATTCCGCCTTTGAGAGACATTACATTAGTGAAATTGTTTTTTTTCAATATCTCACATGCTGCTGAAGAACGATTACCTGTTTTGCAATAGGCGATAATCGGTTTTTCTGCATGTGTTTTTAGCTCATCGACACGCTGTTTTAGTACGCTTAATGCCAAATGCTTGGAGTCCCGAATCGATCCTTGTGAGAGCTCATTACTTTCGCGCACATCGAGCATAATAGCGTCCTGCTTGTTGATCAGTTGCACGGCTTCGGTGGGAGTTACATCCTTAAACCCGCGCATGGCGCGTTTAATCTCCATGCGAATAATTAAGGCAATGATGATGCCCAGGGCAACGAATAAAATAATGTTGTTTGTAAAGAATTCAGAATCAGGAATCATAAGCTAGCTGCCCGTTATAATGGGCTGTATTATACGAATTAGTTAAGGGTGTTCTATTTTAATGTACAGAACAGAAAACATGCTGCATCATTTCAATGAGTTTCAGCGTGCGCTCATCACCGACTTTGTAAAATACCCGGTTGGCATCTTTACGAGACTTCAGTATACCCTTGTCTCTGAGTATCGCGAGGTGTTGTGAAATGTTGCTTTGAGAGGTGCCTACATTTTCAACAATATCCTGTACGCTGACTTCCTGATCTCCAAGTACACACAGAATTTTCAATCTAAGTGGGTGGGACATCGCTTTCAGAGAGCGTGATGCTCTCTCTATATCATCCTCTTTTGCCATGAGGTCTGAACGATTGAGTGATACAAAGCCTGTTTCATTCATTTTGTTCGCTTCCATTCATATCCTAATAAATTAATAATGGCATTATCTAATATTCTAAACCATTAATACGCTGATAATAGTCGGGAATTTGTTTGTTGAATAGCCTTTTCCTACATTTTAATGAGACAAAGATTAAGCTGTCATCGGCAGCTTCTCTGGGTATATTCTTATTTTTCAGTATGTTAGCTATAGATTTGGCTATCGCAAGTGAAGAATTAGAGCAAACCCAGCAACAATTAGACAAGATAACAAATATTATTCAACAAATAGAGAGCGATCTCGCAAAAAATGTTAATAATCATGATGTTGTGCGTAAGGAAATGGGGCGGCTGGATCAGGAGATCGGTAAACTGCACCAGCAAATGAAAGAGTCAAAATCCAGGATTGCCAGCAGCAGAAATGAATACCGGCAGCTACAGGCGGAGAAAGCCACGCTGGACAAAGCACTTGCTGATCAAGGCGACCTGCTTAAGAAGCAGATTCGAAACAGCTATAGCAGTCGTTCACAAAGTAAGTGGAAGCTGTTGCTGAGCCAGAACAGTTTACAGGATGCGGGGAGAAACTCTGTTATTTACGATTATATCCATCAGGCACGTGCCGAACAGATTAATCACATTAGTAAATTAACCAATGAGATAAAAGAGAACCAGCTTGCACTCAAACAGCAGCAGGAAACGCTGCAAAATTTGCTCAAAAACCAATCAATTGAGCAATCTGGGCTGGAAAAAGCACGTGTCAGCAAGGAAAAAGCACAACGTGAGCTTGAACAAAGTATTGAGATTAAGCAGAGCAGTCTCAAGCAAGAGCAGAACAAGAAGAACAAATTACAGAAGTTACTGAAAAAGTTAACTATTAAGAAGTCGAAAGGGCAATTTGCCGCTAATACAGGGAAGCTGGTCTGGCCAACCGAAGGTAAGCTAAAGCATCGTTTTGGAGAGAACAAACAGGGTTCGGCCGGTTTGCAGTGGAGTGGTGTATCGATTCATGCGGATAGAGGAAATGAAATAAAGGCGATCTATCCCGGGACGGTGGTTTTTTCTGACTGGTTTGACCACTATGGATGGCTAGTGATTATTGACCATGGAGATGGCTTCATGAGCTTATATGCACATGCTGAAGGCCTGTATAAAAATGTAGATGATTATGTTACACAGGGAGAATTAATAGCTGTGGTCGGTGATTCGGGAGATGTCGATCAAACAAGTTTATATTTTGAGATTCGTCGCCAAGGTACGCCAGTAGATCCTGCAGACTGGTGTGTTTCCCCCAAGATGGCTTATTCTCCATAATATTGAATATAAAGATAGAAAGACTAAACAACCAGTAGCGTTTATCTCTCAGGAGCACTATCGCCACAAGGAGCAAATTCATGAAAAGCGTAAGACCCCTAAGTTTAGGACTAACCATTGGTTTACTCATAGGCTTGTTGATAGCAGGAAGCCACCAGGTATTTGCAAAACGTGACAGCGCAGTGCTTGAGCTACCGTTATCTGATATTCAGTTGTTTACTGATATATACGCGCGCATCAAAAAGGATTATGTCGAGGAAGTCGGTGATCATGACCTTCTGGAAGGCGCAATACGCGGCATGCTTGGCAGCCTGGATCCGCACTCATCCTATTTAAGCCAGGAAGAATTTAAAGAATTACAGATCGGTACTACCGGAGAATTTGGCGGACTAGGTATTGAAGTAGGGATGGAAAATGGCTTTGTGCGTGTGATCTCGCCGATTGAGGATACGCCTGCAGACAAGGCGGGTGTCAAGGCGGGAGACGTAATAATCAAGCTGGACGAAACCCAGGTGAAAGGGCTAACGCTGAACGAAGCTGTGAAGCTAATGCGCGGAAAACGCGGATCAAAAATTTTGTTAACCATTGTGCGGGAAGGTGAAGTAAAGCCGCTGGAAATCTCGGTGACTCGTGATGTAATTCGCGTGAAAAGTGTACGTAGCCGCATTCTGGAGCCGGGTTATGGGTATATTCGCATTTCCAGTTTTCAGTCCAAAACAACACGTAATGTGATATCGGCAGTGGAAAAGTTATTGGCTAAATCTGATCAAAACCTAAAAGGACTGGTACTGGATTTACGCAACAACCCTGGCGGGGTATTAACAGGTGCTGTTGGCGTGTCGGATATATTTCTTGCTGATGGAGAATTGATAGTCTTCACTAAAGGTCGGGTTGAAGATGCAGAGTTAAATTATAGTGCAAGCACTAATGACACTGTGAATGGCATTCCCATTATTGTTCTGATCAATGAAGGATCGGCATCCGCTTCTGAAATTGTTGCGGGTGCATTACAGGATCATAAACGCGCAGTGATTATGGGACAGAAATCATTTGGTAAAGGTTCTGTGCAAACCATATTACCACTCAAGGAAGATGCTGCATTAAAGCTGACTACAGCGAGATACTACACACCTTCTGGCAAATCCATTCAGGGTGAAGGCATCAATCCGGATATTCTGGTAGAAGAAATTTATGACGGTGAAGGTGCAGAAAACAAGAAGTTTGAGTTTGTGCGTGAAGCAGATTTAAAAGGGCATTTGGAAAATAATCAGGAAAAGAATAAAGACAAGCCCCAAAAAGAAGTAAAACGTATTACAATTGCGGTTGATAGCGAAGAAGATGCCGTGCTGAACGAAGCGCTGAGCATTCTTAAGGATTTGGCAAAAGATAAAGATTCTGCGAGTGCATAAACCACTTAATCTAGAAAAGCTAACACGCGAAACAATTTCAAACACAGGCCGCTTCTTCATAGGGGCGGCCTTGTTGCTGTCCGTTGCCGGCTTGTGTGCTGAAGAATCTCTGGTCGCGCAGGAGACTTACAAGGTCGCTATTATTATTGATGATCTTGGCAATAACCTTCAGCAGGGTCGCGCCTTGATCGATCTTCCTTACCAGCTTACTTATTCATTCCTCCCTAATCGTCCCTACTCGCAACGTCTGGCGAAGATGGCAGCATCCAATGGCAAAGAAGTGATGGTGCATCTGCCTATGCAGTCTGCACGCCGGTCAGACCTGGGATCTGGTGCGCTTACTCTTGAGTTAACACAAACTGAGTTTCAGGAATCAGTTCAGGTCAGTATTGATTCTGTGCCGCATGCACGCGGTGTTAATAACCATATGGGCAGCTTGTTAACGCAACATCCCGGGCATATGTCATGGTTAATGGAAGTGCTTTCAAACAGGGGGGATAACCTTTATTTTGTAGACAGCAAAACCACAGCACTGACCGTGGCCAGCCAAATCGCGAATGAACACTATATCCCTAATATTTCAAGAGACGTATTTATTGATAGCAGTAAGCATGAACCAGATATAAGACGCCAGCTTAAATACTTAAAAAAAATAGCGGCGCGTAAAGGTTTTGCGGTGGCGATAGGCCATCCCTATGCCTCAACCATTAAATTATTAAGCGACTATCTGCCAACATTGCTGGAACACAACATAGAAGTGGTGCCAGTGACCAAGTTGATTGAATTGCGCACACAAAAACAGCAATGGCCAAAGTTAACGGCTAATCTGACATCAGAATAAATCATTTGCGACAACGTTTTAAAAGTAATTGGTCAAAACTGATTAAGGAAAATAATATTCCATAATATGATTGCGGTTAATTCAGATCGTAATACTGCTAAAACTCACACTGTTCCAAAATGATGAACTACTCTCTTAAAGTGGTTCATTCATGTCACTGCGTACAGTGTTACGCAAATTAGGTCTTTTCAGTTTCGTACATTCCTCTATACTTTAAAAATCTACACAACAGTAGTTGTTTACAAAAGATATTCCAGATTAATAGATGAATCGATTAGCCTTAAAACGCAAATATGTCCCTGGCTTTACTGTCATTGAATTGATGCTGACTATCGCCGTGGCTGGCGTAATACTTTCGTTAGGCGTGCCCTCATTTATCGGGCTGGTGGAAAGAAATCAGCTAACAAGCGGAATCAATGAATTCATTTCTTCCATGTCACTGGCAAGGAGTGAGGCAATCAAGAGGAATCAGCGTGTATCAATTTGCCCCAGCAGCAATGGCGAAACATGTGCGGGCAATCAGTATGAAAATGGCTGGATAATTTATGTAGATAGAAATTCAAACGGCAGTCGTCAAACAGGTTCTGAAGAACTGATATGGGTAAGTGACGCGCTGCCAGAAAGAATGACATTAAGAGGAGACGGCTGCTGTGGCAACAGCATCCCATACCTGGCTTCTGGCCAGATTTCCGGAATTGCCGGAAACATTCATCTCTGCAAGGAAAATGATGCTGACCGCTCAAGAAAAATTACCATCAACACCTTTGGCCGCGCACGACTCGACAGCGCAGGCTCAGACGATTGCGCAACATGAATAGCCAATACAAAACAATTCACCAGGGATTTAGCCTGATAGAAGTGCTCATCACTTTGGTGATATTCAGCATTGGCCTGCTTGGCCTGGCAAGTTTGCAAGGCCAAAGTATTGCCAGCAGCTACAATGCACACCTTCGAACACAGGCAACCTCTTTAGCGAGCAGTATGATCGACCGCATGCGTGCCAACCGCCAGCAGGCTATGTCCACAGATGTGTATATAACCGACTTCGGTGATGCGCCGCCAGGTTCGGCACCCAGTTGTACTGTTTCAAACTGTAGCCCGGATCAAATTGCAAATCTGGACCTGCTGGAGTGGAAATGTAATTTAGGCAGTTATGAACAACAGAGTGCCTGCAATGGCCTGGTGTCACAGGCGACTTTACCCAGTGGTGATGGAGAGATTGCGCGCGTTGCCGGGCAAACACAGGTAACAGTGCGTTGGACAGATACTTCAGGCGATCAGCACACAGTTTCCATGTATACAGATTTATAAGCCAGATGAAATTTCATAAATTACAATCAGGTCTAACAGTGATTGAACTGATGGTTGCTTTGTTACTGAGTCTGCTACTGGTCGGTGGTGTGCTACAGATATATCTGGGAACTAAAACAACTTACACCGTGACGGAAGGGTTATCGCGGTTACAGGAAAATACAAGATTTACCACCGATATGATTGCGCGGGACATCAGAATGGCCGGTTATATTCCATGTAGTCAGCCACAGGCAGCACTTAATGTTGTCGACTCCGATGCATGGTGGGCTTCCCTGTTCACAAATTCGATTAGAGGTTTTGAGAATGGCGCGAACCCTTTTCCTGATGATAGTGTCAATGAAGTATTGTCAGGGTCAGATTCAATCCTGATTTTGCGTGGAGGAAATAGAGTCGCCGCAGTCAATTATTATGATGCGGCGAATAACCAGTTCATTATGCAGCGTGACCTGGGAGGAACAGACTGGGTACAAAATGGCAGTTTGATGATCGCCTGTGATTCGCGTGAAGCCAGGCTGTTTCAGGCAGGGACAGTCCAGGCGGGGAATCCTACTGTCATCAGTGTGGACGATGGGTCATCAAGTGCAAGTCCAGGCAATACGACAACCAATTTAAATGCCTCATTTAGCCACGATTCGCAGCTAGCTAATTATCACGCGGTTGCTTATTACATTGCAGGCTCAACTTCTGGTGACGGTAATTCACTATATCGCCGTTTTCTGAATGTGAATAACACGCTGCAGAATGCACCCCTTAAACAGGAACTTGTAGAGGGGGTAGAAACAATGCAGCTTTTATACGGTCTTGATGTTGATAATGATGGCATGGCCGACAGGTATCTGCAGGCAGACAGTGCTGATATTGCTGGAAACTGGCAGGATGTAGTGACTGTGAGAGTCAACCTGCTGTTTGCCAGTGAAGACGGTCTTCGTGATGCCGGTGATTATGATGAAAAAACGTATGTGGTTGGCAATACAAATATTGCAGTCGAAGGAACGCCTGGTGGTCCTACCCATGCGCGGGATAAACGAAAACGTTATGTATCGTCAATGACAGTCAGTATTCGAAATATCTAATGGAAAGAAACATTCATATCATTAAACAAAAAGGTGTGGTGTTGATCATAGGTTTAATTATGCTGACCGTGATGACCTTGCTTGCCGTTTCCAGTATGCAGTCATCGGGTTTGCAGGCGCTAATGTCAAATAACACAAAAGATAAAATGACCGCATTTGAAGCGGCTGAGTCAGCCATCAGGGCCGCGGAAGCCTATCTGGATGCGCAGGGTGTACTGAATATTGGTGCTTTTGATGATGATGAATCAGATGGTTTGCTGGCTAATTTATACGATGAGGCCTGGAATGAAGCATCAATTGACTGGACAGGCAGCAATAGCGATGCAGTCGAGGTTGATGTAATGGGAGGCGTTGCGACACCGCCGCGCTATGTTATTCAACATATTGGTCCGGTAGTTCCTGATCTGAATCGACAGCTAAATGTGGATAATTCATACGGCGCAGGTAATACAGAATCTGTGGTTGAAATGTTTAAAATTACCGCACGCGGGACAGGTGGATCCGACAATACTGTGGTTGTACTTGAATCTATGTATGGGGTCTCCAATTAACATAATCAAAAAAATAACGATGCTGTCGGAAAGTTCAAAATGGCATGCAGGTCTTAATGCTGCGTTAGTGTCTATGGCAGTGACATCACTCTCTTATGCAGCGCCGTTGGATATCTCCAGAACCCCACTGGAGTTAACCCCCACTGTTTCTGCAAATGTCATGATTCTAATGGATGACACTGGCAGCATGGATTTTGAAGTAATGACAGCCGACGCGCTGAGTTCAGGACTGTTTTTTGGCCCAGACCCGGACGGAACTAACTTTGGTTCATCTGACATGACGTTACAGATCAAACAGAGGGCAGGGTGTGAATTAAAAGCCGCCGCGTTTGGTGGCTATGCCTATGGAATGGCTGCTGAAACAAATCAGTATCAGGATTCAAATAATTGTTATGTAGCCGATACAGATGCCTGGCGCTTTCGCTGTGCATCCTTTAACAAGCTCTATTATGATCCTGGTGTCATGTACAACCCCTGGGCTGGTTTTAGAAGTGATGGTTCAGTTTTTAGTGATGCACCTGTAACAGCGGCACCACTTGATCCTTATTTGGCAAACTCGGCCACAATAGACTTCACCCAGGCTCCGACGGCTGACACTGGAATTAACGAGTTTAAATACTACACTTGTAGCCGAGATGAGAATGGTAATTTCAGAATGGACTCGGAAGTAGTCGTAAATAGTGCATCACCTGAATTACAGAATTTCGCCAACTGGTTTTCATATCACCGCAGTCGGCACCTTCGTGTTAAAGCGATATTAGGTGAATATATATTTAATGAGAACAATGCACGCGTAGGCCTGGTTCATGTTAACAGTGCCAGTAACCTGGAAGCGGAAGAACTCAATGTTAATGCAGTAGAAGGTGCTAAAAGTGACTTGTTAACAGCACTTTATTCTTCAAGTCCACAAGCAACGGCGTCTATTGCTGGTGAAGAATCCCCAATAGCAGATCGATATCAGCAAACCAGACATTATTTGGCCTGTGAAAACAGTAATGTTTTCCCGGGGAATCCTGATTGCCCGGTAGAGTCCGTGCCGTTAGCTGCAAGGACATGCCAGGCAAATCATATTATTTTGGCCAGCGATGGATTCTATGACCGAATCAATCTGCCAAACCCTGATGACATGGATAGTGATAATTCATCAGAATTTGACGGTCCACCATTTGCAGATAACATTGATGATACTTTCGCGGATCTGGCGATCTCATTTTATGAGGATGACTTGCATGATGATGTGCAAGATAAAGTAGTCCCGGAAGCCATCGATATCAATTATGCAGACCTGGATGAAAATGACAGATTGCATCAGCATATAAAGACACATGTAATCACATTTCCGGCACCGTTAAAATCAACGGTAGCTGCTACACCTCCATGGGTAAATAACCCAACACGGTCTGATCTGGGACTACTCCAGGATCTGGTGCATGCAGCATTCAATGCGCGCGGGAGATATATCGATGCGGCAGAGCAAATAGTCAGCACTTCTGCCAATGAATTATCGCAAGCAGTGGCTATTAACCTGGGTTCAACGACTCCTGTTGCCATAAACACCCAGGCGACCAGTTCGAATTTAATTTTATACAGAACATTCTATGACTCATTTAGCAACTCAGGGGACCTGGTTGCACAAGAGATAACAGTCAACAGTAATAGCACACTCAATGTAGACACTGATGCCGAGCCAACATTTCTATGGAGTGCAGCCAAACAGCTGGACACACTGGTTGATGACAATGGTGCGAGTCACGCACAAAGAACCATCTTTACATTTTCTAATGACACTAATGATGGCATTGACTTTGAATTTAATGATCTTGACTCACCTCAACAGACAGCACTGAATAATCCTGTGCCGGCACGGGCAGTACCCTTGCCAATAGGTGATGAGCGACTCAAATATCTGCGCGGACTGACGCAAAGAGAAGGAACCAGTTTTATCGACGGGCAGTTTCGCATAAGACCCGAAACAGACAGTACGGGAGGTGGAATAGTCCACCATGCCAAACTGGGAACGATTGCCAATGCAGCACCTGTATTTGTCGGGCAGCCACAGGCAGTTGGCAGATTTGGCGGAGCATGGCCAAGTACACAGGGCGATACATACTTTGATTTTCAGACACAACAGGTGGGTCGCGATCCATCCGTACTGGTAGCTGCCAATGACGGCATGTTTCATGTCTTTAATGCAGAAAATGGCAATGAACGATTTGCTTATGTACCAAGCTTTGTGTTTGAAAACCTGTCCAGGCTCACCGATCCGAATTACAAGCATCAGTTCTTTGTGGATTCAACTCCCAGTGTTGAAGATGCCTACATCAGGGCTGATGGTGCATCAGGGCCAAGCTGGAATACGGTCGTGATTGGTGGATTAGGTGCAGGAGGGCGTGGTTACTATGCATTAAATATTACCGACACAGGCCCTGAAGGGAATCCGGAAAATCAGGTCATGTGGGAGTTTGGTCCTGAGGATGATCCTGATTCAGGTGGCGATGTAAATAATAGTGATCTGGGATTCTCTTTCGCGCGCCCACTGATTGCCATGAGTAATGCCCCTGATGGCGCAAACAGGAAATGGGTCGCTGTATTTGGCAACGGATACAACAGTACAAGCACAGAGGGTGACGCCGTCATTTATATGCTGTTTATAGATGAAGGCATCGACGGTATCTGGAGTGCCAGTGACCTGGTAAAAATCAATACAGGCATTGGTGGTGATGGCACACCGAACGGCATAGGGGATGTCAGGGCAATTGATCTCGATGGTAATGGCACGATTGATCGGCTTTATGCTGGTGATCTGCGTGGCAACCTGCACGTGGTCAATATACAAAGTAATAATCCAAATGACTGGAGGTCGCCAGGTAATCGATTTATTCTGCTCAAGGCAACTGCGCCAAACGGAGATGTTCAGCCTATAACAACAAGACCTATCGTGGTTGAGAACGATGCGCGTGATGGCGTCATCGTGGTTGTCACTACCGGAAGTTACTTTACCGAGAGTGATGCAACCGATGAAGGAATTCAGTCCATATATGGTGTATTTGATGAATCAGCAGCTGGGAACAATATTGGCTCAGAAGTGAGCATTAGCAATATGATAGAACAAACGCTGAGAAATAATCTGTTTGTCGATGCCGGTGCAGGAATTAATATTGAAGTAAGAACGATTACAGATAATCCTATAAGTTCGAGTAACCAGGGCTGGTATATAGATTTTGAGGTAAGAAATCAGTTGGGTGTTATTGAATTCCCGGGCGAAAAAGCTGTTCGCGCATTACAGTTACGAAATGATGTGTTATTTGTGAATACAATTATACCTCAGCCGTTAAGTTGTGACCCGGCCCCCGGTGGGTTTTCATTAGCGCTGGACCCACAGACCGGTGCGGCAGGCCAGGAAGTTATTTTTGATATCAATGCTGATAATGTGTTTGATTCCAGCGATAAAATAAATGTAGCGGGTGACCTAAAAGTAATTGTCGGTACACGATTTAAGTCAACACCAGCAGACTCTACATTTTTTGGTGATTATCGTATTACCCAACTGGCCGATACAGATATTCATGCGATTCGCACTAATACAGCTAAAACAGAATTAGCTGGTAGACAGGCATGGAGAGAGGTGGAGTTCTAATGGTCAGAGTTATAATGCTAACAGCACTGATAGGACTTGCATCGCAATTATATGCATCGGAGTGCGACATAAGCGCTGTCAACTTTCCAAATAGTAATTGTAGTTTTAGTCCTCCCTTTGAAGCACAACGTCTTAAGTTCGGCCATCTGGATTTTGTCTTTAATTCTGGCAATTCAATAGTCATAGGTGCAGCACGATTTGAGTTGGCGGGCAATGTGGATATATTTGATGCTGCTGATCCAGACTGTGATTATGACGACGATGAATTAGAATTTAATGATATAGGGCAGGAAATTGCATTCACCGTCAGCGAAACAGATTCAAGAGAAATAACGCAGCTATGGCTGTTAAACTGTACTGTAGAGACAGTCAGGTAAAGTGAATAAATTCTGTCACGGCTTTACTCTGGTTGAGGTGCTTATCGTGGTTGCCATTGTCGCGATACTGGCATCGATCGCTTATCCCTCTTATCAAAATCATGTCACAAGAACACGCTATGCTGATGCAAAAGTAAAACTGTTGGAAATCATGAATCAGCAGAGAAAATATTTTACAAACAATAATACCTATACGACCAGTCTGACGACAGATTTGGGATATCCGGATGCAGGAAGTGGTGCAGTGCTGACTGACGGTAATATGTATTTAATCACGGCAGACACATGTGGAAACCCTGCAGAACCAATTACAGATTGTGTTGCATTGACTGCCACAGCAAATTTTTCAGGAAGCCTGGGAGTGTTAACCTATAATTCGAGAAATGTAAGGGGCGGCCCAACAGGTGCGTGGAAATAATAATTAAGCGTTGGTTCTGAGTGCTTTTGGGACAGCGAATGTAATATTTTCTTCAACACCTTCTATTTCGATGACACTTGCGCTGGTTGAAGAGGCGAGTTTATCTACCACCTGTCTTACCAGAATTTCTGGCGCAGATGCACCGGCAGTCACGCCAATACTGATTTTACCGTTTAACCATGAATCCGATATTTGATTGGCATCATCTATCAGATAAGATTCGATGCCGTTCTTTTCGGCAATTTCTCGCAGACGATTTGAATTAGAACTGGTCACCGAGCCTATTACCAGTAACAGGTCACAGTCGTGAACCAGGCTTTTGACTGCATCTTGCCGGTTTTGAGTGGCATAACAAATATCATCCCGTTTTGGCGACTGAATATTTGGAAAACGTGCCTGTAATCGCTCGATAATTTCTTTGGTATCGTCCACTGATAATGTGGTCTGGGTGACATATGAAATATCGTCGGGTTTGTCGACAATTACCTTGTCTACATCATCAGGTGATTCAACAAGAAAAATTTTACCTCCGTACTCACCAGTATACTGACCCATCGTGCCTTCGACTTCAGGGTGTCCCTTGTGCCCGATTAAAATGGTATCTCTGCCATTTTTGCAGTTACGCACGACTTCAATGTGGACCTTGGTGACTAAAGGGCAGGTTGCATCAAATACCGTGAGTTTTCGTCTGTCAGCTTCTTTGCGCACCGCTTTGGAAACGCCGTGAGCACTAAAGATAACCGTGGACTGATCGGGTACCTGGTCTAACTCGTCAACGAATACAGCGCCTTTTTCACGCAGTGTATCTACAACAAAACGGTTATGAACGACTTCATGGCGCACATAGATGGGCGCGCCGAATTGCTCTAAAGCACGTTCGACTATTTCAATTGCCCTGTCTACACCCGCGCAAAAACCTCTCGGGTTGGCCAGTTTAATCTGTATGGGAATCATGAGTGGAATCGTTTTTAAATATTTGCATAACCATAAGACATGCACCAAGTGTAATCAAAATATCAGCAACGTTAAACGTTGGCCAGTGGCATCCGCTATTAGGCAGGTAGTAGAAGAAATAAATACATTCATCAGAGCTATAATAAAAATCTATAAAGTCAGTAACTTTGCCATAAATAGCGCGGTCAATTAAGTTGCCTAATGCGCCACTGAGAATAAAACACAGACTGGTGCCGAGTAATTTTTCAGTGCTGGAAAGTTTGCGTAGCCAATTCAGTATATATACGCATACTACACTTGCAAGGCCGACGAAGAACCAGCGTTGCCAGCCACCCGCTTCGCTCAGAAAACTGAATGCAGCACCTTCATTATAAACAAGCATCCAGTTAAACATTGGCATGGCAGGTACTGGCTGTGCGAACTCAAGTGTCGATTCAGCAAAGCGTTTTGTAATTTGATCGAGAACGGTTAAGACGATAACCAGAATTGTCCAGTTACGCATACTTTCTGACTTCGCCCTTGCCGTCTACATTGTCAACGCAACGCGCGCAGAGATGTGGATGATCCTGACTACTGCCAACATCTTCACGCAGATGCCAGCAACGCACACATTTATTATTGCTGGACTTGTGTATGGATATTTTTATTTTGTCGCCATTCGCCAGGGCTGATTCCTGTAGCTCATTTGGACTGTTTTCATAAGGCTCAAGTCTGGCAGAAGATGTAATCAGTACAAAGCGAAGTTCATCTTCCAGCAAAGATAAAGCCTTATAGGTTGTGCCTTCACAGTAAATAGTAGCGTCTGCATCCAGGCCTGAACCAATGTTGCCTTTCTCTCTGTGTGCCTCCAGCGTTTTCAAGGTCACCTGACGTACATCAAATATCAAATTCCAGGTGTCATTATTTAAGGCCTGATTTTCATCCATCTCTGCCAAATCCTCATACCAGGTTTTAGTAAAGATAGTTGTTTCGTTATTCTCAGGGATATGAGAGAAGGCTTCTTCGGCTGTAAAATTTAATATGGGCGCTAATAAGCGTAATAATGACTGTGAAATATGATAGGCAGCAGTCTGGGCAGATCTGCGAGCAAGGCTGTCTGTCTGCGTTGTATAAACCCGGTCCTTGATAATATCCAGATACAGGCTGCCTAAATCCAGGCTGCAAAAATTGTGTAGTGTTTGATATAACTGATGGAATTCGTATTTATCATAATGCCGAATTGCCTGTTTCTGCAATGTGGCTGTTTTATTCACGATCCATTGATCGAGTGCGATCATTTCATTTGCTGCGACCAAATCTCTGGCAGGATCAAAGCCATTTAAATTCGAGAGTAAGTAACGGACTGTATTACGCATTCTTCTGTAAGAATCGGCTGTCCGTTTGAGAATTTCATCAGAGACATTCATTTCACTGCTGAAATCGCTGGAGGCTACCCATAAGCGCAGAATATCTGCACCAAGCGATTTGAATATTTTCTGAGGCGCAATGACATTACCTAATGACTTAGACATTTTTCGACCGCTGGCATCAACAGTAAAACCATGTGTCAGTACTGTTTTATAGGGAGCACAGTCATTGATGGCAATACTGGTCTTTAGCGAAGACTGAAACCAGCCGCGATGCTGGTCCGAGCCTTCAAGGTACAGGTCGGCAGGGAAATCAAGCTGTTGCTGACGCTGAAGTACAGATTCATGTGTGACACCTGAATCAAACCAGACATCAAGCGTATCTGAAACTTTAGTGTAATTTGCAGCTTCTTCGCCAAGCAGTTCAGAAGGTTCCAGATCAAACCATGCCTGTATACCTTCTTTTTCAATACGCTGGGCAACTTTCTCTATAAGTGAAACTGTATCTGGATGTAGTTCCTGCGTTTCCGAGTGGACAAATAATGTAATAGGGACACCCCAGGTGCGTTGACGGGAAACGCACCAGTCCGGGCTATTGCCGAGCATGCTGACAATTCTGGCTTTACCCCAGTCGGGTAACCATTGAACGTTTTCTACTTCTTCGAGAGAACGCTTAAGCAGGTTGTTTTTATTCATGCTGATAAACCACTGTGGCGTCGCCCTGAAAATCAAAGGGGTTTTAGTACGCCAGCAATGGGGAAAGCTGTGAGTGATTTGATGCTGGTGAACAAGTCTGGAATTTTCTATTAACTTTTCTATCACAGGCAGATCGACTTTATGAACATGCTGGCCTGCAAATAGTTCAACATTATCTCGATAGATACCGTTATCGTTAACGATATTAATTGTGCCCAGCTGGTATTTTTTGCCTACAACAAAATCGTCTGCACCGTGGTCAGGCGCTGTGTGTACGGCACCCGTTCCCGCGTCTGTAGTGACGTGTTCACCCAGAATAATAGGCACCTGTTTATCGTAAAAAGGGTGCTGCAATAGCATATGTTCAAGGTCCTGTCCGAGACAGGTACCGATGACACGATGACTTTCAAATGAATAACGCTGCAAACAGGCTTCAGTTAAATCCGAGGCCAGCAGTAAATATTCGTTAACATTATCATGAGATACTTCGACGAGTGAGTACTCAAACTCAGGATGTACGCTGACGGCCTGGTTGGCGGGCAGTGTCCACGGAGTGGTTGTCCAGATAACAATGTGAGCGATTAAGTCCTCAGCGGCATCGGTAAACAGTTTTTTAAAAGCTTTCTGGTCTACAGGGGTGAATTTAACGTCAATGGCATAAGAAGTTTTATCTTTATATTCAACTTCAGCTTCTGCCAATGCGGAACCACTGGCTACACTCCAGTAAACAGGTTTGAAGCCTTTCTCTAAATGTCCATTCTCTATGATTTTCCCAAGTGCCCTTACGATGTCGGCTTCTACCTGGAAGTTCATTGTAAGGTAAGGGTTTTCCCAGTCTGCAAAAACACCCAGGCGAATAAAATCCTCACGTTGGCGATCAACCTGTTTCTGCGCATATTCGCGGCAGGCCAGACGGAAGTCTTTTTCAGAAATTTTATGGCCAGGTTTACCCTTCTTCTTTTCAACCATGACCTCGATAGGCAAGCCATGGCAGTCCCAGCCAGGAACGAAGGGAACATCGTAGCCACTGAGAGTTTTACTTTTAACAATTATGTCTTTAAGAATTTTATTCACCGCATGGCCAATGTGAATGTCTCCATTTGCATAGGGAGGGCCATCATGAAGGGTGAATTTATTTTCCCTTTCAGCGCATACTTCCCGAATGTGCTGATAAATTTTAAGCTCTTGCCAGCGTTTTAATATTTCTGGCTCGCGTTGTGCCAGGTTTCCTTTCATTGGAAAGCTGGTATTTGGCAAGTTGAGAGTGTGCTTGTAATCTTGACTCACAGAGTGTTACATCCTTTCACTAAAATATTGTTGTGCCTTTGCAACATCAATGTGTATTTGATGTTTGAGTGCTTCAAAAGATGGAAATTTAATTTCATCTCGTAATTTGGTATGAAATTCAACATCCATTTTTTTACCGTATAAATCCTGCTGACAATCAAATAAATGGACTTCTAGCTGTTGTCGCTGACCATTCACAGTAGGTCTGCTGCCAACATTGGCGACACCTTGCCATTGCAGACTGTTGCATCTTGCACTGACTGTAAATACACCGCTAATAGGCGAGACGTTTTGCTTGATAAGAATATTTGCGGTAGGAAAGCCAATGGTCCGACCTTTTTTGTCACCATGGAATACTCGCCCGGACATTTCAAATGGTCGACCTAATAATAGGGCAACTTCAGCAAATTCTCCCTTGGATAATTTGTTCCGAATCAGTGTGCTGCTGACTCGCTTGTTATTATATAAGACAGGGTTTTTAATGTGGACATCGAATCCAAGTTTAGCGCCCATGCTGCATAGCAAATCACTATTACCTCTTCCATGGTGGCCAAATTTAAAATCATCGCCAACCACTAGCGTTTCAACATTCAGTGAATCGTGCAAGATCTTCTGAACAAAGTCTACTGCTGACATGCAGGCTAATTCCTGATTGAAATGCAGGCATGCAAAGTAGTCGAATCCAAACTCACGCACTAATTCAATTTTTTTGCGTACAGGGTAAATACGGGCAGGACCTTCAGGACCACAGAAGAACTCTCTTGGCATTGGCTCAAAGCTGATAAATACAGACTTTGCATTTTGTTGCCTGGATTTGTTGATGACATAGTTAATGATCTCCTGATGACCCAGATGAAAACCATCAAACTTGCCTATTGTTGAGACGGTACGCTGATTAACCTTGGTGAGCTGCTTGCTGCCTCGAAGTAATATCATGTTAACCGCCCCTAATGTGATTGAAGGCGAAACTGACTTGGACGTAAGCCAAGAATCACAAGTAGCCCTGCATAGATGCTGATACCTGAAATGACCAGCGCTGTTAGCGAGCCAAACCGGGTAAGGCTGTTCCAGCTTGACCACACCTCTGGAGTTGGGTTGATCCACCATAAAAACATCAGCATTGCGAGTGAGCTAACAAATACTTTTAAACTCAGAGTCAGTCTACCTGAGTTAGCCTGCAATACATTAGCTTTCCTGAGCAGGATAAATAATAAGCCTGCATTAATATATGCAGATAACGAGGTGGCTAAAGCAAGTCCGGCATGAGCGCCGGGTAGCTCTAGTCTGGACCACAACCACACGAAAAACAGATTGAGAATAATATTGATGATCATGACTAGCACGCCAACCTTCACTGGCGTCTTGGTATCCTGGCGCGAGTAAAAGCCAGGTGCAAGAACCTTGATGAAAATAAATGCCGGTAAACCGAGGGCATAGGCCATTAAGCTAAGTGTTGCCATTTGTGTGTCGAATAAGCTGAATTCTCGATATTGGACGAGAGTAAACAAAATTGGTGCTGATAATACTACTAAGCCCAAGGTAGCGGGTATTGAAATTAGTAAAGAAATTTTTAACGCCCACTGCAGAGTACGATCAAACTCCTGTAACTGGTTAGACACAAACTGTTTAGACAGTAATGGCAAAATAACCGTGGCAGTGGCAATCCCAAATAAGGCCAGTGGCAGTTCGACAAATCTGTCAGATATATATAACCAGCTGATGCTGCCCGCCACCAGAAAAGAAGCGATCATGGTGTTGATGAGTAAATTTATTTGCACGATGGAGCTGCCAAAAATAGCAGGTAACATCAGTTTTAGAATTCTATCCACGCCCTCTTTGGCACCCGTCAGCCTGGGGACTGGTAATGAGTGGGCTTTTATCAGGAATGGTATCTGGAATAGCAGCTGTGCAAGGCCTGCGACAAATACTCCCCAGGCTAGTGCCGTTACCGGATTTTCCATCTGTGGTGATAACCACACGGCGGCGCCAATTAATGACAGATTGAGTAAAACGGGTGTCAGGGCGGGCACTGCAAACTTTTGATGAATATTTAATATACTGCCCGAAAGAGCAGTCAATGAAATGAACAATGCATATGGAAAGGTTATCTTAAGCATATCGCTGGCCAGCAATTCCTGCGCGGGATCATTAAAACCCGGTGCGAATATATGTATTAACCAGGGAGAGCATAAAATACCAAGTGCTGTGATAATCAATAAAATGATCGATAACAAGCCAGTAACATGATCGATCAGGCGCTTAAAATCACTTTTACTGCTATGCAGGTGAGACGTCATGACCGGAACAAATGCCTGTGAAAATGCGCCTTCAGCAAACAGGCGTCGCAGAAAATTCGGAATACGGAATGCGACGAAAAAAGCATCAGTGCCTGCATTAGCGCCAAACACAATAAAAATAATTGCATCTCGAGCATAGCCAAATATACGAGAGACTAGGGTAGCGCCTCCGACAACTAAAGTGGATTTTACTGGCTTCTTGCTCACTGGATGATAATTAAGGGATATTTAATTGATTTGTAAAGAAAAACTCTAACCTATTAGCGGTAGATTTGCATCAATGTTGCTAACGAGATTGTTTGCTATTTACATCCTGTCTGGGTAAATACAGGAATATAGCGTCTGGTTGGCAATTGGTGATGCTTTAGACACGTATTTTGTTGACATTTTATGGCGAAAAACGCATAGTTCGACGCCCTAAAACACAAAGCTCAGATTCAAGAGGACAGATTTTGGCAAATATAGCTTCAGCTCGTAAAAGAGCACGCACTTCAGAGAAATCCAGACAACAAAATGTTGCTATGAGATCTAAACTTCGCACATTTATCAAAAATGTGGTTAAAGCGATCGACTCTGGAAATAAAGAAGAAGCCCAGCAGTTATATACAGCCTCTGTTCCTGTGATTGACTCATCTGCTCGTAAAGGCATTATTCATACGAACAAGGCAGCGAGACACAAGCAGCGTCTGAACTCACGCATCCGCGCAATGTAATTAATCTGTAAATAAGCGTTGAAAACGTTTATTTTTTACAGAAGTGCCAAATTATCGCGATTAATTAATTCCGGCTCATCGATATAACCCAGAGTAGGTTCTATCTCGGCAGTTGATTTCCCCAGGATTTTGTTTGTCTCATCCGCATTATAGTTAATTAAGCCGCGCGCAATTTCTATTCCCTGGTCGTCAGTACATGCCACGAGATCGCCTCGTTTGAATGTACCTGTCACAGTCGTCACTCCAATAGGTAACAAGCTGGCTCTGCCAGATCTGATAACATTGCTGGCGCCAGCATCGAGCTGAATACTGCCAACGACTTTAAGCTGGTTGGCAATCCATTGCTTGCGTGCTGTCAATGGCTCAACCGCGGGCATAATGGTAGTACCTGTGTAGTTGCCGCGAGCGACTGATAGCAGCACATCACTTTGTTTTCCGGATAATATAATCGTAGAGGTACCTGAGCGCTCAGCTCGTCTGGCAGCAGATACCTTGGTCAACATGCCTCCGCGTCCTAGCGCATGATGAGATGGGCCAGCAACAATATCTAGAATCCTGTCATTTGTAGAGCAGGATTCGATCAACTTTGCATCTTTGAATTCATTGGGATTTTTATCGTAAATGCCTGCCTGGTCGGTGAGAATGATTAATTGATCAGCACTAATCAGATTGGCAACCAGTGCTGCAAGATTATCGTTATCACCGAAACGGATTTCATCGGTAGCAACAGTGTCATTTTCATTCACGACAGGAATGACACCCAGGTCAAGTAAGGTTGTTAATGTTGAACGAGCATTAATATAGCGTTTCCGGTCACGTAAATCCTCATGAGTCAGCAGGATCTGTGCACTGTGTAAACCATGTTTTTGCAGGTATTGTTCGTAAGCCTGCACCAAACCCATTTGACCAATCGCGGCGGCTGCCTGAAGCTCATGCAAGGTACGTGGACGTTGTGTCCAACCAAGTCGTGCCATGCCTTCTGCTACAGCACCAGATGACACCAGGATAAGTTCATAGCCCTGTTTCCTCAATTCTGCGAACTCACCCATCCATGCTTCGATGGCAGTCAGATTCAGCCCCTGCCCATCATTTGTGATAAGCGAGCTGCCTATTTTAACTACCCAGCGTTTGGATGACTGGACAGGTGTTTTGTCATTGTTCATGTTCACTTTCTTGCTTGACTAAATATCCATGAATATCATTACATAATTGATCCAGGCCTACTCTGGTAACTGTGGAAATAGCATAAACCGGACCCTGCCAGCCAATGTCCTCACATACTTTTCTGACCGTACTTTGCTGTTCTTCCTCAGGCAATAGATCAATTTTATTGAATACCAGCCAGCGGTGTTTGCCAGAGACCGTTTTACTGTATTCAAGGAGTTCTTTTTCAATAGTATGGAACTGGGAAACAGCGTCTTCGCTTTCGCCACGTTCTGATAAATCAATCATATGAACAAGTACGCGGCATCGTGACAGATGCTTCAGAAACTGGATGCCAAGACCGTGACCTTGTGCCGCTCCCTCGATCAGTCCCGGCAAATCGGCCATCACAAAGCTTTGCAGCGGACCTACCCTGACAACCCCTAAATTAGGGTGCAGCGTAGTAAAGGGGTAATCTGCAATTTTTGGACGAGCTTCAGAGACTGCGGATATTAACGATGACTTGCCCACACTTGGCAAGCCTAATAAACCCACATCAGCCAGCAGCTTTAGTTCCAAACGCAATTCGCGTATGTCACCTTCAGAGCCAGTAGTCGTTTTGCGGGGCGCCCGGTTGGTTGAGCTTTTAAAGCGTTGATTACCCAGGCCGTGAAATCCGCCTTTGGCCACCAGTAAAGTCTGACCTTCAGCGATCAGATCGCCGATACATTCGTCGGTGTTGTTATCATAGACTTCAGTGCCAACCGGGACATCAATGTATAAATCTTCGCCGGAGCGACCTGTGCAGTTACTGCCTCCTCCATGCGAGCCAGACTGGGCTTTGAAGCTACGCGTAAATCTGAAATCGGCCAGGGTATTTATACCTTCTTTAGTACGTAAAAATACACATCCACCATCGCCGCCATCGCCGCCGTCGGGTCCGCCTTTGGCGACAAAACGTTCGCGACGGAAGCTTAAACAGCCATTTCCACCATTTCCACCGTACACGGTGATTGTTGCTTCATCGACGAACTTCATATAAGAACCTGTTTATGTGTTTGTTTTGGGCACAAAAAAGCCCCGATTTTCGGGGCTTTTTAAATCGAAAGTGGCGTGTCGACTATGCGCTTACAACGCTGACATACTTCCTATTCTTAGGGCCCTTTACTTCAAATTTTACTATACCCGGTGTCTTGGCAAATATTGTGTAATCCTTGCCCAATCCAACATTTTGTCCGGGGTGGAATCTGGTTCCGCGTTGACGCAGGATGATATTGCCTGGGACTACCTGTTGACCACCAAAACATTTAACACCCAGTCGTTTTGACTGCGAATCACGACCGTTTCTGGTACTACCACCTGCTTTCTTATGTGCCATTGCGATTTATTCCGTTTTACTGACTGATTTCTTTTATAACTAATTCTGTGTAGGCCTGTCTGTGACCCATTTGCTTGCGGTGATGCTTGCGTCGCTTGAATTTGATAATTTCAACTTTCTTGGCGCGACCATGTGCACGTACTTCAGCACTCACCTTGCCCCCATCAATATAAGGAGCACCTATATTCACGCTATCACCCGCGCCCATCATGAGCACCTGGTCAAAGTCGACAGTTCCGCCTTCTTCAACATTCAATTTTTCGACGCGAAGGACATCTCCCTGCTCGACTCGGTATTGTTTTCCGCCTGTGGCGATGACTGCATACATAATATTAGTGACTTCGTGTATCTTTAGGAAAAAGAGCGCGGCATTCTAACGATTTAGCTGGGACAGGTCAATCATCTTGCCTACAAGTGTGTGACCGTTCATTATTGTCATCACAGAATTAATATACACCTTATGATGCCAGGAAGGTATCGTTCAATGAAACTATCTAATACTATTTATCGGCCCGCACAGCAGCGGGGCTTTTCGAGCGAAACTCTGTAAATTTACATGCAACTTAATGAAATACAGGCACTTGTTGCCAAAGACATGGATGGTGTCAACGCCAGCATCAGGGCTCAATTACACTCGGATGTAGTGCTTATTGAGCAGATGGGAGAATACATTATTAATAGTGGTGGCAAGAGACTGCGACCGGTTATCGCCGTATTGGCTGCTAGAGCATGCGGGTATGAGGGAGATAAACATTATCTGACGGCAGCTATTATTGAATTTATCCACACTGCCACTTTGCTGCACGACGATGTTGTCGACTCTTCAGATCTGCGTCGGGGTAAAGAAACGGCAAATTCCATATGGGGAAATGAGGCCAGTGTGCTGGTGGGAGATTTTATTTTTTCACGGGCGTTTGAAATGATGGTGCAAGTAGGCGACATGCGCGTGATGGACATTCTATCGACCACATCAAACACGATTGCTGAAGGAGAAGTACTGCAATTGATGAACTGCAATGACCCTGAGACGACAGAAGAAAAGTACATGCAGGTAATAAGATCCAAGACAGCAAAGTTATTTGGTGCCGCTGCACAGATTGGAGCCTTGCTTGCCGGGAAGTCGATGCAGGAAGAAAATTTACTGGAACGTTATGGAAATCATCTGGGGACAGCATTCCAGTTAATCGATGATGTGCTGGATTACCGGGCTGACACTGAGACCATGGGGAAAAATGTTGGCGATGATCTGGCCGAAGGGAAGCCTACACTTCCAATAATTCACGCCATAAAGAATGCCTCTGATGATGAGGCAAAAAAGATTGGAAAAATTATTGAGAATGGTGATCGTGACAGTCTGGAATTTGTCATGAGTATTATTCAGCAGACTAAAGCGCTGGAATATACCGAGAGCGTCGCCATGCAGGAAGCCGAGAAAGCCAAGCAGTCTCTGCACTGGTTGCCGGAGAGTGATTATAAAACAGCACTGAGTAGTCTGGCTGAGTTTTCTGTTTCCAGAATGTATTAAGCGCTTTCTGGCTGAAGTTTTATCAAACTACCCTAATATAATGACTATTAAACTTTACAACACACTGGCAAAACAAAAACAGGTGTTTGAGCCACTTAATCCCGAGTGCGTAACCATGTATGTTTGTGGGCCAACTGTATACAGTTATGCGCATATCGGCAATGCACGCCCTGCAGTTGTGTTTGATGTATTGGTTAAGCTGCTACGCAAGCAGTACAAAAAAGTTGTGTATGCACGCAACTTGACAGATGTTGATGACAAGATTAATGCCGCAGCAAATGAGCAGGGTGTTGAGATAGATGTCGTTACGAAAAAATTTACTGAAATCTATCACCAGGACATGGGCTCGCTTGGTGTTGATATGCCCGACATTGAGCCACGTGCAACAGACCACATAGATCAGATCATATCTATGATCGAAGTACTGATTGATCAGGGATTTGCGTACGAGGCTGAGCAACACGTTATGTTTAATGTTCCGGCATATAAAGCTTACGGTGAACTTTCCGGACGTAACCGCGATGACATGATTGCAGGTGCACGCGTAGAAGTTGCACCTTATAAAAAAGATCCTGCGGATTTTGTTTTATGGAAACCGTCTGCACCGGATCAGCCTGCCTGGGAAAGTCCCTGGGGTGCTGGCCGGCCTGGCTGGCATATTGAATGTTCTGCCATGATTGAAAAGCATTTGGGCAACACAATTGACATTCACGGTGGTGGACAGGACCTGATTTTTCCACATCATGAAAATGAAATAGCCCAGAGTACCTGCGCACATGATCAACAGGTGTTTTGTCGTTACTGGATACATAATGGTTTCGTCAATGTTAACTATGAAAAAATGTCGAAGTCGATTGGTAATGTATTGCTGGTTCACCAGCTACTGGAAAATGCGCCAGGAGAAGCTGTGCGCTATGCGTTGCTAAGTACACATTACAGAAGTCCGCTGGACTGGACAGATGAATTGCTGGCTTCATCAAAGAAAAGTCTGGACAGACTTTACGGAACACTGGAAAAGTTAAGTGATGTGCAGGCAACAATCCCTTCAGCACAATGCACTGAAAATTTTTATAAAGCTATTAATGAAGATCTGAATACACCACTCGCCTTTAGCGAGCTTCATGCACTGGCCAAGCTTGCAAATAATGCCAGCGATGAGAGTGTGCGTGCAGAGCTGAAGGGCGCATTACTTGAATGTGGAAAGCTGGTAGGTTTGTTGCAACAGGACCCTGATACCTGGTTCGGCGCAGGTAGCAGTGATCTTGACGAAGCAAAAATAGATGGGCTGATTGCGCAACGTAATCAAGCACGCAGTGACAGGGACTTTGCTACCGCTGATCGTATCAGAGATGAGCTTGCTGCACTGGGGATAGAAATATTAGATCGGCCAGAAGGTACAAGTTGGCGTAAAATATAGGTGAATTCATAGTAATTTAGTCCACTATGAATGAAATCATGGACAATATATCTGGTCTATATGAGTTTTACAGCTTGTCTTTGATGCAAGTAGAATAACCACACATTTAAGTCATACCGCCATTTATGTATCTAGAATACTTTGGATTAGCCGAAAAACCGTTTCAGATCACACCTGATCCGCGTTTTCTATACCTGAGTCGGCGCCATCGTGATGGATTCGCACACTTATTATATGGCGCAGATGAGGCGGGTGGATTTGTGCTCCTCACCGGCGAAGTAGGTACCGGTAAAACAACACTATGCCGAAGTGCGCTGGAAAGCATTACGGATAATGTTCGCATTGCATTAATCCTGAATCCTAAACAATCTCCCATTGAACTGGTTGCTTCCATTTGCGACGAGTTACAAGTCGTTTATCCGAAAAATGTTAGCAGCTTAAAAGCATTAATAGACCGTCTTAACCTGTATCTGCTTAAAGCTTACGGACAAGGCCAGCGTATTGTTGTGGTAATAGATGAAGCACAAAACTTAACTTCCGAAGTACTGGAACAGGTTCGCCTGCTGACTAATCTTGAAGTGTCGACGCAAAAACTTTTACAGATAATATTAATTGGTCAACCCGAGTTGCAGACCATGCTGGACATGCCTGAATTAAGGCAATTGTCTCAACGCATCACTGCGCGTTTTCACTTGACGCCACTAACAAGAGAAGAGACAGGTGAATATATAGCACACCGTCTGAAAATAGCAGGTGTCACGCGGGAGGTATTTACCAGGCAGGCTGTCAATGAAATATATAAACTGTCACGCGGGATACCAAGAATAATAAACACTTTAAGCGAACGTGCATTGATTGGGGCCTATGGCGCTAATCTGCCCATGATAAAAAAAGATATTGTCAGAAACGCCGCGGTTGAAGTGTTAGGAAAGTCATCTAAAGGCAGGCAGAAGTTTACGATGGGCTGGCCCGCTATCGGTGGGATTGCAATTGCGTTGATTGCGGTAGCGCTTGGATTATGGGGAATAATGCTAGCTGATAATTCGCCGCTGAGAAATGCACAGGCCAAGGTGGAGAGTACGCAGGCAGAAAAAAAAGTTGTGGTTGTAGAAGAAATGCAAAAGCCTGACTTGCAGGCTAAATCAACACCAATAATCCGCAAGCAGGTGACTCCGATACAGTTAAATCTTGCAGAACAACTGATTAGCCAGTCCGGAAAGGCAGATACTTTTTCTGCTTTCGCAAATCTGTTTTCACTATGGCAAAGGGATTACTCTGCATACACAGGTGAAACTGCATGTACAAAAGCAATAAAAGCGGGCATGCGCTGTATCTTCGGTCAAGGCGAGATGGATGGCCTGCTTCAGTATGATCGGCCTGCTGTACTTGAGCTTAAGAATGCAAGGCAGGAAGTTGTGTTTGCAGTGTTGCATAAAGCAAATGGCGAGAAGCTGCACCTCAAAATGCTGGATAGTGATATCGAAACGACAAAACAGGAACTGCAACAGGTGTGGTCAGGCAATTATATCGTTTTATGGAAGCCGCCTTTCCCTGATAACGAATCACTGGCAGAAGGGTTTGTCGGGCCGGATGTTTTATGGCTGCGCCATCAATTAGACCAGATAGAGGGCAGAAAGAAAGCTGAGTATTCTGCAGATAATCTAAAATTCAACTCAGCACTCACTGATCGGGTTACCCGGTTTCAGGAAAAGCGAGGCTTGAAAGCAGATGGAATTGTTGGCAGGGAAACGTTTATCGAACTTGTGAATGTTAACAATGCCAGTGCTGTCCCCAGATTGACATTCACTGATAAAGGATAACGGTTATGTCAATGATACTGGATGCGTTATCACGCGCGGAAAAAGAACGGCAGTCGGAGAATGCAGTCGGATTAGATACAGCCCGATATGCAACAAGCTCTACAATTAAGGAAGATCGTTTTAAGAGATGGGTGTTGATCGCACTGGTAGCTAATTTCTTGCTCATTATTTTGCTGTCACTTGCTTATGCGTGGAAAACATTTTCACAAGACCAATCCATACCCGTCAGTAATACAGATAACATGCATACACAAAGTGCGCAGAGCGTAGTGCAACAGCAGATGAATACTGCGCCCGTAGCCGCAGTGGCGGATGAACTTCTGGAGAATCAGGCAGATAAGCAGTCCGAATTAACCTCATCTGCCATAAACCTTTCTAATCTTTCAAATAAAACAGTGCCAGTAAATTCGTTGAGTGATGAAGCAAAGGTAAGGGAAAATGAAGTTATTAAAACACCCAGTAAGAAGCCGGTTAAAAGTATCGTTAAAAAAACTCCACCAGTGCAATACTCAAGCAAGCCCCTGTCTGCACCTGTACAAACAAGCAAGCCTACCGTCGCCTCTATTGCTGCAGCAGTGGAAAGGCAGCGAGTAGCTGATGCCAGTTCATCGCAATACGCAAGGCTGAATGATATACCTGTTCATGAACGATCTCAGCTGGATCAGTACCAGGTGAATGTGCATGTTTATGATGACAGCGGCCAGGGCAGTTTTGTGCTGATTAATATGGTGAAATACAAACAGGGTGATTATCTGCCTGGCGGTAGCGCTTTCGTTTCAGCGATAGTGCCTGAAGGTGTAGTAATAGATTATGGAAACGGTAAAGCACTCATAGAACGCAATCAATAGAATTACGGGATAAGCAGGCAAATGTATAAGGAGCGTTCGGTGCGAAAACAGGAGGTGTGTAATTTCACTCGTTGATGACAATGAACCAGAGATTATTGCAGCCCTGGATCTTGGCTCAAACAGTTTTCACATGGTGGTCGCAACCAGTCATCAGGGCCGATTAAAAATTATAGATCGCCTGCGCGAAATGGTACGTCTGAGTGCGGGGCTTAACTCTACGCGCGAGCTTGATAAAGAAGCAATGCAGCGTGCAATTGCATGCCTTGAAAGATTCGGTCAACGCCTGCGAGATATGCATGCTTCGTCTGTTCGCGCAATCGGTACGAATGCTTTACGTCAGGCAAAAAATTCCCATAAATTTCTGAAAGCGGCTCAGGCAGCGCTAGGTCATCCTATCGAAATTATCTCTGGTATAGAAGAAGCGCGACTTATCTATCAGGGAACCACGTATGCAATTTCTCGCCCAAACGAACGTCGTATCGTGGTTGATATTGGAGGTGGCAGCACAGAGATTATTGTTGGTGAGGGTATGCGACCATTGAAAATGGAAAGTCTTTTTATGGGCTGTGTTTCAATGAGTGAACAGCATTTTGTAAATGGAAAGGTTACCCGAAAAAATTTCGATCAGGCCTTTATGTCGGCAAAACAGCAATTACGTCCGTTTGTTAATGCCTATAAGAAAATTGGCTGGGACCTTGAAGTCGGCACATCCGGTACGATTAAAGCAATAAGTGAAATAGTAAATAGTCTCCCGGAAGGGAGTAGCGAGATATCGTTAGAGTCACTGTTCAAGCTGCGTGATTTACTGGTTGCAAAAGAACTGGATTTATCAAATATCAAGAAAGAGCGGTTACCAGTGTTTCCTGGCGGATTAGCTATATTGCTGGCAATTTTTGATAGTCTTAATCTGAATCAGATGAATTTTTCTGATGGTGCATTACGAGAGGGAGTGTTGTTTGACCTGCTGGGAAGACTGCATCTTGCACGTGAAGATGTTCGCACAGAGACAGTAAGAGGGTTTGAACGTCGATATCATGTTGACTTTGATCAGGCAAACAGAACTGAACTGAGTGCTGGAATGCTGCTCAATCAGGTAAAAAAGCAGTGGAACTTGTCTGGCATAGAACATGAAAATCAGCTCAAATGGGCAGCGCGACTACACGAAGTGGGTCTGGATATTGCTCATTCCGGATATCATCGTCATGGTGCATATCTGTTACAAAATTCTGATATGCCAGGTTTTGCCAGTCGTGAACAACAGGTACTTGCATGTCTGGTAGGGACTCACCGTAGAAAAATCCGGCCGGATTCATTCGATATATTACAAAGTGAAGAAAGTGAGACAGTAAAATATTTAATCGTCTTGCTGAGGCTTGCAGTATTGCTAAATCGGGATCGTATGGATACTGAGTTTCCATTAAAAAAAATCAAGGCAAAACAAAACGAAATCGCGCTGGAATTTGTGCAGGACTGGATCGACCAGTCGCCACTAACGCAAATTGATCTGGAGCAGGAAAGTGACTACCTTAAAGCGATAGATATTAAGCTTTCGTTTTAGAGTATTTTTTAAGTAATTCCAGTTGTGCTGTGATTTTTTTGTCTTTCTTGTTTACTTTTTTTCGAATGTAATCGCCGTCCTGCTGAAGAATCCAGGCGTTCTGATTGTCTTTAATGTACAGCTCCAATTCAGACAGAACACACTTTTTGATGGCGCGATCCTCAATAGGCCAGGCAGTTTCAACACGGCGGAAGAAGTTTCTGTCCATCCAGTCAGCACTGGAGCAATATAGTTTTGAGCGGCCACCGTTATAAAAATAAAAGACGCGAGAATGCTCCAGGAACCTGCCAACAATTGAACGAACTTCAATATTCTCTGAAATGCCTTTGACGCCTGGCCTTAGACAGCAGGGGCCACGCACAATTAATTTTATCTCAACACCGGCGATAGACGCTCGGTAGAGTGCCTGTATTAACTGTGGTTCAACTAATGAGTTTACACGAGCAATAATTTTTGCTTTGCGATGTTGTGTCGCACGTTTGGTTTCTTTCTCAATGTATTCAATGATTGTTTTATACAATGTGAAGGGTGCCTGTAATACATTGTTCAGTCTCGGAATCTTTGTGAAGCTTGTGAGCTGTAAAAATATTTCATGCAAATCAGTTGTTATTCCAGGATCGCATGTAAACATTCCGTAGTCGGTGTACAGTTTTGCAGTAGACTGATGGTAGTTGCCGGTACCTAAATGGGCATAACGGACCAGTTGATCATTCTCGCGTCTTATCACCAGTATCATTTTTGCATGTGTCTTGATTCCTACAATGCCATAGACAACGTGTGCCCCCGCTTTTTGTAGCCGGTTCGCCAGTGCGATATTTGCAGCTTCATCAAATCTTGCCATGAGCTCAATAACAACAGTCACTTCCTTGCCAGAATTAGCAGCCATAACAAGTGCATCGACAATACGGGATTTTGCACCTGTTCTATATAAGGTTTGTTTAATGGCTAAAACTTTGGGGTCTTTTGCTGCCTGATGAATAAAGTTAAGCACCGGCGCGAAGGACTGATAAGGGTGATGCATTAATACATCCTGGCTGGAAATGACCTTGAATAAATTTGAATCCGGTGTGATCGGATTTGGTAGCAGGGGTTTGAAGCTACTATATTTTAAGTCGGGTCTGTCAATTAAATCGTAGGTGTTTAAAAGACGATTCAGATTAACCGGGCCATTTACCTTGTATAAGTCAATTTCATCAAGTTCGAATTGATGCAGCAGGTATTCAACAAGATGATCAGGAGTATTTTTATAGGTTTCTAAACGTGCAGCAGCACCATAACGGCGTGAAGCCAACTCACCTTCCAGCGCCAGGGGTAAATTGTCAATTTCATCATCGACATACAAGTCGCTATTACGTGTGACGCGGAACTGGTAGCAACCATAAACCTGTAAGCCTTCAAACAGATCATGAACAAATTCGTGAATGACAGATGACAGGAATACAAAATTAATTGAATCATCACCCTGATCGCCAGGAAGCTGAATGAGTCTCGGCAAAGATCTTGGTGCCTGCACAATTGCCAGATGGCCACTTCTGCCAAATGCATCTGAACCGCCTACTTCAACGATAAAGTTCAGACTTTTATTTAGGATACGTGGAAAGGGGTGGCCCGGATCAATACCAAGCGGACTTAGTACCGGTTCAACCTGGCTGGTAAAGTAATTCTGAATCCATTTGCGCTGGGATTGCGACCATTTCTCACGCGCAAGGAAATGCACATTTTCTTTAGTCAGTGCAGGCAATATGACTTCATTGAAAACACGATATTGTTCTTCAACCAAAATGGTTGCTGATTCATGGATTTCACGCAATACCTGTTTTGCAGGCTTCTGGTCGGCGGAGGTGTAGCCGGTAGAGAACTCAATATGCTGTTTAATGCCAAGTACGCGAATTTCAAAAAATTCATCTAAATTAGAGCATGAAATGCAAAGGAACTTTAAGCGCTCTAATAGCGGTGTGTTGATATCTTTTGCCTGTTCCAGCACACGCTCGTTAAATTTCAGCTGGCTAATTTCCCGATTGATAAATAACTCAGGCTGGCTGACGTCAATGTTGTGTGCATTCTCGTCTTTGGATGTAGGCATTGTTATAAATTACTGAGTGATTAGTGTTTGTTGGTAAAACTCTAACATATTATCAGCTAGTGCTTTCGAGTCCCATTTTCCTGCATATTCGACTGCCGCCAGTTTTGTTTGTTCGTACACCTGTTTATTTTTGAGTAAAAAGACCACTTTATCGCAAAAATCGTCTATCTCACCATTGGTAATTATTGCCCCATTGCAATCAATCAGGATATCTCTGGTTCCCATGGCAGCTACTGAAACAACAGGAGTTCCGGAGGCCATTGCTTCGAGTAACACCAGGCCTTGAGTTTCTGTTACTGAACTGAATACAAAAATATCAGCACTATGGTAACAGTCTACCAGAGTGGTATCTCTGTCCAGATAACCGACAAATGCAATATTGTTATCAAGATTCAATTTTTTGGCCTGTTGTATGTATGCATTCCGGGCGGGGCCTTCGCCGGCAATGACGAGTAAAATCTCAGGAATGTGCTGTTTGACTCTGTCGACCATATCAAGCAATAAGCCAATATTTTTTTCAAAGGCAACGCGACTAACGTTTAATAGAATCTTTCTGTCGTCCGGGAGCTTGAATGTGGTTTTGAAAGCCTCACCATCACCGCCTTCGAATTTCTTGCTGTTGATGCCGGTAGGTATGATTTTAATATTATTTTTGACACCATATGATTTTAATAATTTGACGATGATTGATGAAGGCGCAATAACACCTTTGGCCTGATTACACTGACGTGATGAAAATCGGCGCGCAAAGAATTTCAATACCTGTTTTGGAACGATAGGGATGTAGTGGTAAAGGTATTCTTCAAATAGTGTGTGGTAAGTAATAACGCATGGTATGCCTAATGCTTTGGCGATTCTGACTCCCGAGTAATGCGCAATAAAGGGTGTTTGAATATGTACAATATCGAAGTCACACGATATCAATTGAGGAATAAGCCTGGTAATGGCCTTTGATTTCATCATCCGGTCTTCTGGATCATAGGGGATTGCACGTGATGGTATGCGTATAATGGAGTCATCACTTTTGTCGCCACCAGTGTATTCAGGAGCAATCAGAGTGACTTGATTTCCGGATTTTTCAAATTCAGCCTTGAACGTCTGAATGGAAGTGGATACACCATTTATTCTTGGAAAGTAAACATCGGAAATCATCAAAATATTCATGTCATATTCTCAATGGCCTGCATAGATTTTATATAATGCGCCTGGCGCAATGTTATGCAGATTTTGCTGAGGTGAGGTTGTTAATGAATTGCAGTGTCGCCTGTTCCCAGGTGTATTCAAGCGCCTGATTAATGCAATCCTGTGGGTCCAGTTTGAGTGCTTCAAGTGCGGCTGTTTTTAAATTGTCATTCAATATACCTGTTGTACCATCGCGAACAACATCACGAGGGCCTGTTACCGGGAACGCTGCAACAGGTAAGCCACATGCCATTGCTTCTAACATCACTACACCAAAAGTGTCTGTCAGGCTGGGAAAGACAAATACATCGCCGCTTGCTAGATAGTTTGCAAGTTGTTCACCGAACTTGTAGCCCTCAAATTTCACATTCGGGTATTTCTGACGCAGTTCATTGGTGGCAGGACCATCACCGATGACGACTTTGGTGCCAGGCAGGTTTAAAGACAGAAATGCTTCAATGTTTTTTTCAACCGCAACACGACCGACATAAACAGAGATGGGGCGGGGGTAGGATAAAAGATCTTTACTGTTTGGTTTGAATACACCGGTGTCGACACCGCGAGTCCATAAGGCAAGATTTTTAAATCCTCGTTTTTCCAGAATTTTTTGTTGATGCGGTGTGCCCACCATAGTGCGTGTTGCTTTGCTATGAAAGCGACGAAAAAATGCGTATGTGAGACTCAGAGGGACGGGAATTCTCTCTCGAATGTATTCAGGAAACTGAGTGTGATATGAGGTGGTAAAAGCAAGATTGTTTTTAATGCAGTACTTCCTTGCTGCCTGTCCCAGAGGGCCTTCAGTTGAGATATGTATATGTGTTGGCTTGAATTCATCAAGCTGTTTTTTTATATATTTGCCTGCACCTAAAGCCAGACGAATTTCCGGATAAGTAGGACAGGGAATGGTTTTACATTCGCCTGGGTGTATTACATGAACTTGATGACCTAGTTTGATGGCGGTGTCGCGAGTTTTACCTAGCGTGGTGACCACACCGTTGACTTGTGGTTTCCACGCATCAGTGACAATCACAAGGCGAATGGAGTTACTGGTGGCTAGCGTCATAAATATAATGTTTGAATATAGGGGTCAGAGCGGATTATTGCACTGGTGCCTTCGCAAGATTAAGCAACTTTTTGGCTGGCATATTCCGGATTATTTTCGCTAAGCAAGGATTTCTTGTAATCCTCATTCCAGTAAATCAGTTCCAGACTACCATCGTCATGCTCAATCATGCCTGAGCAGCTTTCCACCCAGTCTCCATCGTTACAATAGAGTACTGAATTGATGTGACGAATTTCAGCATGGTGTATGTGTCCACAGACAACGCCATCAACTTTTCTTTCTTTGGCCAAATGCGCAAGAGCAGTTTCGAAGCTGCCAATATAGTTAACAGCATTCTTAACCTTGAGTTTTAAGTATTTGGCCAGTGACCAGTAGTTGCGTTTAAAAAGTCTGCGAAAAATATTGACGTACTGATTTAGCTGTAAAAGTATGTCGTAAGCCCAGCTGCCGAGCTTGGCGATCATTTGGCTATGTTTAACTATAGTGTCAAATTCGTCACCATGTAATATCAACAGTTTTTTACCATTGGCAGTGATGTGTTCATAATCCAGGTGTATTTCTACATTACCAAATGTATAACCAGCATATTCACGCATGACCTCATCATGGTTGCCCGGGATATATATCACTTTCGTTCCATGTTTGGCTTTACCGAGTATGGAACGTATGACATTGGTGTGCTGCTGTGGCCAGTATGAAGATTTTTGCAGACTCCAGAAATCGACAATGTCACCAACCAGAAACAGGTATTCGGTTTCTACGCTATGAAGAAAATCAAGCAGGTTTTCCGCCTGGCATCCGCGAAAACCCAGATGAACATCTGAAATCCATACACTCCTAACATGAAGTAATGCTGGCGTACTCAAAATGAAATCCGTTTTCTGACTGTATTACTCATTGGGGAGCAAAATATAACGGTTTGGTTACATAGGTATTAAATTTTTGTGAACTATTTATTAAAAGCAGTAAATAAGCCGATGAAAACACTAATGATGTAATAATAAATTCATTTTCATCTATCAACATTGGCCCAGCAGTGATCGATCCTTGTGATCAAAAATAAATTACGTTAGCGGAAGCCAGTGTCATGTTTCAAACAAGAGTGAATAGCCTTTTTGAACGAGCAGATCTTATAGAGATGCGTTTATGTGTTCTTCTTAATAATAGCAGTCGATATACATATATAAGATTATTTTTTCGTGTGGTAAGTCGTCTGGGTGACGGCATGTTCTGGCATGCCCTGGCTGTGTTTTTACCCTACTTGCACGGCAAGCAGGGTGTCGCCGAAGCAGTACACATACTGATAACCGGATTACTGGTACTGGGTACTTACAAGTTTTTAAAAAGCAGGCTGGTTCGCGAAAGGCCATTTATAAGTAATAACATTATAAAACAGGCCGCACCAGCGCTTGATCAATACAGTTTTCCTTCAGGACATACCATGCATGCGTTTTCATTCGCAATATTATTCAGTTATTTCCTGCCGGAACTAACATCGGTTGTATGGGGGTTTGCAGGACTGGTGGCAATGTCACGAGTTATTTTGGGGCTACATTATCCTACTGATGTGGTAGCAGGCGCATTACTTGGATCATGTCTGTCAGTGCTCAGCTTACTGATCATGACAGGATAATGATTGAACTGCCGCAATTCATCACATGGGCTCTTTGTATAAAACCAATCTGTATTTAAGTGCGTGTATTGAAGCAAAGAGTTTAAAAAAAACGACAATCTGACATTTTTGTCACAAAGTTGTCATTTAAGTGAAATATGATCCTGCCCTTCTAAACGACTGGACCGATAAGGCGTTTATCAAAAAATCTGGTTTAAATGCCAGATAATTATTTCAAATAACAAATTTTTAATAACAGAGAGTTAAATATGAACTTAAAGCATATTCGTGCTGCATCCCTCGCTGCACTTGTAGCATCCGGTGCAATAGTTTCCACGCCGGCGTTTGCTGCCAATGACGCTATGATCGAGCTACTAAAGGTACTTCGGGATAATGGCACTATCACTGATGAAGCCTATAACCTTCTTAAGAATTCTGCCGCAGCAGACGAAGAGCGGACAGATGCAAAAATAGAAGAGACTGCAGAACAGAAATTAGCGTCTGTTAACAAGGTTTCTGACAAGCTTAAATGGGCAGAGAAGATCAAATTTAAAGGTGACTTGCGTCTGCGACGTCAATATCAGGAGGCTGATCCAGAAAATGGAGAAAGTCAAAGTCGTGAACGTTACCGCTACCGTCTACGCCTGGGCGCTGAAGGCGAAGTGACTGATAGTGTGAAAGTGGGATTAGGATTTGCTAGTGGTGGCAGTGATGCACGCTCTACAAATGAAACGCTGGATGACGGATTCTCTACTAAAGATATCCGTTTGGATTACGCATTTGCAGAATGGAAACCAACTGACTGGGTAAGTGTTGCTGGCGGTAAATTCAAACGTAAAGAGTATTTGTGGGCACCAACCGACTTATTGTGGGATGATGATATCAACCCGGAAGGTGTTTCTGTGCATTTACAAACTGATAATTCGTTTGGTACAGCATACGGAAATGCAGGTCACTGGATTGTCGAAGAATATAGTACGGTAAGTGATGATCCAACACTGACTTATGCGCAGATTGGCCACAAGTTCAAGTCGGGCAATTTCTTTGGAAATGTTGCAGGTACTTACTATGCATTTGATGGTTTGGAAAATGAAACCGTGATTGTTGGTAGTGGTGGTAACAACACTTTAGTCGGTGGTAACTACATGTATGACTACGACTCTATTGGTTTGTCAGCAGAGCTTGGTGTGATGGATGTATTAATTCCAGGCAAGAATTTCTCGATTTTCGCTGATTACATCAAGAATGACGATAGTGATGAAGATACCGGTCGAGCATTTGGCTTCAAGTTTGGGGATAAGAAAGTTGGTGACCAGCATACCTGGCAGCTAAAGTTTGTTAATGCTGATCTGGAAGCAGATGCATTTGTAGATTTCCTTCCTGATTCCGATCGACTTGGTGGAAATACAGGTGTGAAATCCAATGAAGTTGTATTCAAATATGCAGTTGCTAAGAATATAATTCTGGCGCTGGATTATTATGACTCAGAACAGGATGCACCTGGTTTAGATGATGACGAAGAGAAAGTTTTACAAACTGATATCTCTTTCAAGTTCTAGTCTGAATTCAGAGCTGAAGTTAAAATCAGGGCAGTGGCAACACTGCCCTTTTTTTATGTTTGAATTTATTTCCGGTTTGTAACAAACTTTTAATGTGAGTGATGAATAATCCTCGATCGACTGGCAACTTTTGAGTTCGACTGAGTTATTATGAATCTTCAATACGATTTACAACCACCTAAATTTTCTTCCCGGCAAATGAAAAAACACCGAATAATGATCGTAGAAGATGAGAAGCCTATTCGCGATATGGTCTATTTTGCGCTAGACAGTGATGGTTATGAGCTTCTTGAAGCGGTAGATGGAAGGGAAGCAACTGAAAAACTGGCACAGGATCTTCCAAGTTTGATCCTCATGGACTGGATGCTGCCGGATATCTCTGGCCTTGAACTGGTGAGACGTATCAAGCGTGATGAAATCACCAGCCATATTCCGATCATTATGCTCACCGCCAAAACAGAGGAAAGAGACAAAATAGATGGGCTGGATTCAGGGGCAGACGATTACATCACAAAACCGTTTTCGGTGAGAGAACTGTCAGCCCGAATACGTGCGGTAATGCGCCGAATTGATGGCGATGAAAGCGATAATAAACTCACCTATGGCAAGTTAGTGCTTGACCTTGATGCCCATCATGTAATCATTGACGATACACAAATTGAGGTGGGGCCTACCGAGTTCCGCTTATTAGAGTTTTTTATGACACATCCGGATAAAGTATACAGTCGTGCACAGTTGCTGGATTTTGTATGGGGTCGTAGCAAGTTTGTAGAAGAGCGAACGGTTGATGTGCATATCCTGCGTTTAAGAAAGTTATTAAAACCCTACAACTGCCATCAAATGGTTCAAACAGTGAGAGGTTACGGTTACCGCTTCATTGTAGATAAATAATGCAGATAGCAACGTTCTGGGTTGAATTAAGGTTAGCCTTACTTGTTTTTGTTGCCAGTCTGGCCCTTGGTTTCCTTAGCGGACACTGGGCATTGTCTATATCTATTGGGTTGTTTGCGTTTATTATCTGGCATTTACGCCAGATAATGCATTTGCGTCGCTGGCTGGCGTCTGGTGCTCCCATGGATGCGGTGCCGAATCTGTATGGCACTGCCTATCACATTATTACCCAGGTCTGTGATATTAAAAAACGCCATAATGCACAGCGAATCAGTCTTGAACATTCATTGGCAAAATTTGATGCGGCGACGAAAGCAATGCCTGACGCCATGCTCATTGTTGACCAGATGCAAACAATTGAATGGGCAAATCCGGCGGCAAAAACCCTGCTAAAAATTGATGCTAAGCGTGATATTGGTCAACGCATTGATAATATTGTGCGGGATCCGGAAATTACCAGTTATTTAACCAAGCAAGTATTTGACAACCCACTGGAGTTTTCATCAACAAATAGTACAGGTAAAGACCTAATGCTGAGAGTTGTCTCTTATGATGATGGCAAAAAGCTACTCATAGTGCATGACCATGGTGATCTGTTGCGCTTGCAGAATGTACGCAAAGACTTTGTTTCCAACGCATCTCATGAAATGCGCACACCACTGACAGTCATTATCGGTTATCTTGAGACACTCACCATGCGTGAAGAAATGACACCACTTACCCGGCGGGGCGTGGAAGGCGCGCTGGAGCAAGCCCAAAGATTAAAGCGTCTGATCGAGGATTTGCTTTCGCTGTCCAGGCTGGAGAATTTACCTTTAACTAAAAGCCAGTCAGAAAGTATCAATATCACCATGCTGATACGCGAAGGCATCGACCTGCTGAAGTCCTCAGATGTGTACAAGAATCAGCAATTTGAGCTTGATTGTGATGGCGGGATTCAAATCAGTGGTGATTATCTTGAATTACAAAGTGCCATTCAGAATATCATCGATAATGCAGTCAAGTATTCGCCGGCAAATTCCTGCATCAATATCAGTTGGCGCAAACATAACCAGGGTGGTTCACTATTAAGCGTAACGAATCTCGGTGAAAGCATTGACGAATCACATATTCCACGTTTGACAGAACGCTTTTACCGCATCGATAAAGGTCGCTCACGAGATATGGGCGGTACAGGGCTGGGTCTGTCAATTGTGAAACACATAATGGAGCGACATGGCGGTGAATTGAAAATTCACAGTCAAAAAGAGGCTGGAACGACTGTAGAGCTGAGTTTCCCGGAAGCGCGTAATATTTATGGGGAACAACAAGTTAACTCAAAAAGTCATGCCGTGTAATACGTCTGTAACAAATGAGTAATAAAGTGCAGCCTCCATTTCATACAAGCCGGAATAGATACGGCAATTCTTAGGAGAATAAATGAACTTTAAGCATATGACCGCAGCACTCACCGCGTTGGTGACAGTGTCTACAAATGTTGCGTTTGCCGAGGCAAAAGTTGATGAAGGTTTGAAAGACTACACTGTGGCAAGTGGTGTATCAGGTAACTTGTCTAGTGTGGGTTCTGACACCTTAGCCAATCTGATGACACTTTGGGCCGAGGATTACAAGCGCTTCTACCCGAATGTGAACATCCAGATCCAGGCGGCAGGGTCTTCTACAGCGCCTCCAGGACTGACTGAAGGTACTTCAAACCTGGGCCCTATGAGCCGAAAAATGAAAGATAAGGAAATTGCATCATTCGAAGAAAAGTACGGCTACAAGCCAACAGCTATTCCTGTGGCAATTGATGCACTGGCAGTATTTGCGCACAAGGATAACCCGATTAAGGGTCTTTCGATTGAGCAGGTTGATGCCATTTTCTCAAGCACACGCAAGTGTGGAGCTAAAGATACCGTAACCAATTGGGGCGACCTTGGCTTGACAGGTGAGTGGGCACGTAAGGATATCCAGTTATTTGGACGTAATTCAGTATCGGGTACTTACGGCTACTTTAAAAAGGTAGGTCTGTGTAAGGGTGATTTCAAATCTACAGTGAACGAGCAACCAGGTTCAGCCTCAGTGGTACAGTCGGTTACCCAGTCACTGAATGGCATCGGCTACTCAGGAATAGGTTACAAAACCACAGGCGTTCGCGCACTTCCGATTGCAAAAGGTGGATCTGCCAACTACATAGAAGCGTCACCTGAAGCCGCTATTTCTGGCAAGTACCCGTTAGCTCGCTTTTTGTACGTTTACGTAAACAAGCATCCAAATAAGGCGCTATCGCCTTTGGAAGGTGAATTCATTAAGCTGGTACTTTCAAAAGAAGGCCAAAAGGTTGTTGTGAAAGACGGATATATCCCACTACCTGCAAAAGTGGCTGAAAAAACTCTGAAATCACTGGGTCTGTAGTATTGCCTGGCGAATAACAGAGAGAGAAGTAGTACCCGAGAGCCCTATTAATTAATATAGGGCTTTCTTTTTATCCAGCTTTAACATTGTTCTTATATAATACCGCCCTACAAATTGACACAGAATAGCTCGGGAAATGGAAGCCAGTAATACTTCAGATCAGATTGCCAAAGGTCAGCGCAGATGGAAAATTCGTAAATTCGTCGATGTGCTGGCGCGCAGAGTGGTTGAAATAGGTGGCATAAGTGTCATTGCAGCCATCGCTCTAATCTTTCTATTTCTATTAAGCGTGGTGTATCCGCTTTTTGGGCAACCATCGGTAGATGAGATTGCTCAGTATCAGATATCTGATACTCAAGACGAAACGCTGTACTTGGCCATAGAAGAACAGGCTGAAATCGCATTGCGAGTCGGCAGTTCGGGCAACATACAATTCTTTAATGTAGAGAATGGCGAGATAATACTCAGGCGAAAACTGCCCATAGAACCTGGTAATAAAATCACTTCTTTTCGGGTAGCGAATGAAGCAACAGGATTGCTGGTAGCAGGAATGCAGTCAGGTGAATTGTTGTTCTTCAAACATGATTATGAACTGGAATTTACGGATACCAGCCGCATTATACATCCCGAAATTCTCTATCCTTACGGTGAACAGTTGTTCAGGGTTGCAAAAGGGCCCGTACTGGATTTTGCAGTTGGAGATAACGAGGATTCTACTGCAGTACTCGTTCGTACGTTGGATGGGAAAATAATATTTCAGTCATTCACAAAAGAATCATCTTTTATTGATGAAACAACGACACTTGAATTAGGCGACAGCGATGAAATTCTCACCGTTGATCCTGTGCTCGGTCTGCTGGTTGATCCAGAGCAGGAGTGGGCCTACATACTGACTCAGGGTGGCGACTTGTCAGCCTACGATATTCGGCAGAATGATTTTCTCTTAAGAGAAAAAGTAAAAGTCACTGAAGGAGAAGTAAGACCCACATATCTCAAATTCCTAACCGGTGGAATCTCGTTATTAATTGGGGATAGCAGAGGCAAATTATCACAGTGGTTTCAGGTGCGTAGTGACGGCGAACTTGAATTCAGACTACAAAAGATTCGTGAGACACATATCGATAATTCACCAATAACAAGTCTGGCGACAGAGCAACTAAGAAAAGGCGTTATAGCGGCAAGCCAGGCAGGCACGATTAAATTGCTATACACAACCAGTGAACGTGATTTGTTGACGATACCCGCGAGTGACAGTGCGATTCAGACATTAGCTGTTGCACCCCGCGCAGACATGTTTATTGCGGAAGATAGAAGCAGAACTATCAAGGCCTGGAATATAGACAATCATCACCCGGAAACATCACTTGCAGCGTTATGGGGGAAGATCTGGTATGAGGATTATGTGAAGCCGGACTACATCTGGCAGTCATCATCAGCCAGTAGCGATTTCGAACCCAAATACAGTTTAGTACCATTAACCTTTGGTACATTAAAAGCAGCATTTTATGCAATGATGTTTGCCATGCCTCTTGCCATATGCGGTGCAATTTTTACTGCTTACTTCATGGCACCACCGATGCGCGCAATAGTGAAACCTTCAATTGAAATCATGGAAGCACTGCCAACCGTGATTCTGGGATTCCTGGCGGGTTTATGGCTGGCACCTTTTGTTGAATTACATCTGCCCGGCGTATTTAGTATTTTTATATTAATGCCCATAGGAATAATTCTGCTGTCGCTAGTCTGGTGGAAGCTGCCAGGGAGTACAAAAAGATTCATCCCTGAAGGATGGCAGGCAGCCGCGCTAATAATTCCATTGATTATCATCGCATTGGTATGTGTCAACGTGTCACCCTATGTGGAACGAGTGTTTTTTGATGGGAATGTACGCATATGGCTGAGTGAAGAACTTGGTATTGGTTTTGATCAGCGCAATGCATTAATTATTGGAATCGCGATGGGCTTTGCCGTGATACCAACAATATTTTCAATTGCGGAAGATGCCATTTTCAGTGTGCCAAAACATCTTACATCGGGTTCTCTGGCATTAGGTGCAACACCCTGGCAAACCTTGACACGGATCGTATTGCTATCCGCCAGCCCGGGTATTTTCTCGGCGGTTATGATCGGATTTGGTCGTGCGGTGGGTGAAACAATGATAGTGCTGATGGCAACAGGTAACACGCCAGTGATGGACTTTAGTATCTTTCAGGGCATGCGTACATTGTCAGCGAACATTGCCGTTGAATTGCCTGAATCGGAAGTGGACAGTACGCACTATCGAATATTATTTTTAGCGGCATTTGTTTTGTTTATTTTTACTTTCTTTTTCAATACGGTGGCAGAAATAGTGCGTCAGCGGTTAAGAAAGAAATACAGTAGCTTATAACTATTATGAATACAGAAAAGCTGGGTTTTTTTAAAAGCGGCACACCTTGGGTATGGTTAAACGCCGGTGCTGTATCGATCAGTATGATAATGGTCATCGGCTTGTTGATATTGATAGCAGCGAAAGGCCTTGGTCATTTTTGGCCGAAAACAATCTGGGAAATCGATTACCAGGAAGGTGATAAGCAGATCGTGCTGTTAGGTGAGCGGGCAAAAACGGAATCAGTGCCTGCAAAACAGCTTGTGGCATCGGGTCTGCATGTTGAGTTTGAAGAAGAGTTCGTAGAAAGAACAATGCTTAAAATCGGCAACCGTGAAATGTATGGAGTGGATTTCAAGCTTATTGTTAAACCATCTGAAAACGAGGTTCGCAAGCCCGTCGATGCCATTGTGTTCGAGCGCACTCAGTGGGGTAATTTTTACGGGTATCTGAAGTCTATTAGTGAAAATGGCAGCACAATTGATATTGACCCGGATAATTTATGGAATGAATTACAGGAACGCTTAAAGCGAGTTGAAGACTTGCGTGATGAGATTCATGAAATAGAAAAGTTTGATATTGGAAAGATCAATTACAAGATTGAAGACTTGCGTCTGAGAGAGCGTCGGATAGAACTGAGTGGCATCAGCGATCCTGCCATTATTGCCGATATCAGCGCTGAACGTAATATTCTGAATGATAAGTATGAAGTATTAAAAACGGAACTGGCAAAGTTATATACCCAGATAGCACGTGATCAGGCATTGATGACAATACAAAATGGCCAGGAGAAGCTGATCAAGCTGGCAGATATTGTTAAAGCAAGTAAGCCCAATGCGATGAGTATATGGACTAAAATCGCACATTACTTTGTCAACCTGAAAGATTTTATAGCCGATGATCCACGAGAAGCGAATACTGAAGGAGGCATATTTCCAGCAATATTTGGTACAGTCATGATGGTGTTGCTAATGTCTGTCATCGTGACACCTTTTGGAGTAATCGCTGCAATTTATTTGCGTGAATATGCTAAACAGGGATTTATTACAAGACTGGTAAGGATCTCTGTGAATAACCTGGCGGGTGTTCCATCGATTGTATATGGGGTGTTTGGTCTGGGGTTCTTTGTATATTTTCTGGGGGGGAATATAGATCAGTTATTTTACCCTGAAGCTTTACCCTCGCCGACGTTTGGATCAGGCGGGATATTATGGGCATCACTCACCTTGGCATTGCTGACAGTGCCCGTAGTTATCGTGGCTACCGAAGAAGGCCTGTCAAGAATACCAAGTTCTGTGAGAGAAGGTTCGCTGGCTTTGGGGGCAACCAAAGCGGAAACGCTGTGGCGCACCGTGATACCTATGGCAAGTCCTGCAATGATGACAGGTCTTATTCTGGCAGTCGCGCGTGCAGCAGGAGAAGTTGCACCATTAATGCTGGTTGGTGCAGTCAAACTGGCGCCGTCTTTACCGCTTGATTTGAATGCTCCGTTTTTGCATCTGGAAAGAAAGTTCATGCATTTGGGTTTTCACATTTATGATGTTGGTTTCCAGAGTCCCAACGTTGAAGCGGCGCGTCCACTGGTGTTTGCAACGGCGTTAATTCTTGTCCTAGTAATAATATTACTAAACCTGTCTGCCATATATATCCGTAATCATTTGCGGGAAAAATATCGCACCATGGAACATTAATATAAATTGTATAATATCAGGCAATAAACATATGACTATTGATACCCCAGTATCCGATCAGGTCTTCCACGGGAAGGAATCAAGAAAGATCGAAGACGAAGAGGTTTGTATACAATGCAAGGACTTTTCACTTTTCTATGGTGAGAAGCAGGCACTGTTTGATGTAAATATGAGCATCCCAACAAACCGTGTCACAGCATTTATCGGTCCTAGTGGATGTGGTAAATCAACACTGCTTCGTTGCATGAATCGAATGAATGACCTCGTGGATGGTGTCACCCTTAAAGGTGAAATGTTATTAAGAGGCGAAGACGTTTATGACAGAAGTGTCAACGTTACTGATTTGCGCAGAAGAGTGGGAATGGTATTCCAGAAACCCAACCCGTTCCCGAAAACTATTTTTGAAAATGTAGCATATGGCCTGCGCCTGCAAAACGTCTCAAATAAAAGAGAAATTGAAGACCGTGTTGAATGGTCGTTAAAACAGGCAGCATTATGGGATGAAGTCGGTAATCGACTACAGGATAATGCGTTTGCGTTATCAGGCGGACAACAACAGCGTCTGGTGATAGCCAGAGCGATAGCTATTCAGCCCGAAGTGCTATTGCTGGATGAACCTGCATCAGCACTGGATCCGATATCGACGTTTAAAATTGAAGAGCTGATTTATGAACTCAAGTCACAATATACGGTGGTTATTGTGACACATAATATGCAACAGGCGGCGCGGGTGTCAGATTATACTGCTTTCTTGTATCTTGGAGAGGTAATTGAATTTGATGCTACGGATCAGTTGTTTACAAATCCAGTGGAAAAAAAGACAGAGGACTATATTACAGGACGTTATGGATAGGTGGTGGAAATAAATTAATAAAATGTATATACAAAGCATGCAAATGTATATACAATGTATTTAAATATCATTTTGAGGTCATACTGCCATGTCAATACAAAATTTTGGACAACATATACTGCACCAATTCGATGAGGACCTCGAGTCAACTCGAAATAAAGTCCTCAATATGGGTGGGCTTGTTGAAAAACAAGTTGAGAATAGCCTGCTAGCCCTGGTCAATTCAGATAGCAGCCTGGCTGAAAAAGTCGCAACAAGCGATTACCAGGTAAACTCCATGGAAGTAGCAATTGATGAAGAATGTAATCACATCATTGCCTTACGTCAGCCAGCCGCAGGTGATTTACGCCTGGTCGTCGCTATTATTAAAACAATTACAGATCTTGAAAGAATAGGTGACGAAGCGGAAAAAATTGGCCGTTATGCCGTGGAACTGGCAACAGAAGAACGCAATGAAATGTATTTTTCAGAGCTTAAGCTTTTGGGCGACCAGGTTAAGACGATATTACGTGAATCCCTGGATGCTTTTGCACGCATGGATGTTGCCAGTGCCTTTAAAACGGCCGCAACTGACAAAGCTATCAACCAGGAATACGACGTGATCATGCGCAAGCTGATCAAATCCATGTCTGAAGATCGTTCCTCCGTCGAGCGAGGTTTAAAAGTCATGTGGTGCGCTCGTGCATTAGAGCGAATTGGTGATCATGCCAAGAATATCTGTGAATACGTGATCTTTACTGTTGAAGGCAAGGATGTTCGTCACACCAGTTTTCAACAGGCACTGGATGAATTTCAGGGTAAATCCTGATTAATTATAGATAATAAAACATATCACCATAAAAAAAGCCCCGCATAATAAGCGGGGCTTTTTTTATGGTTATTTAGCTATTAGACAAATACAAATGCCATTACAAGTGCAATCACGACAACGGCAACACCGACTAATAGTGCAGGAACATCATAGTTCATTGGAACTCCAGTAAATTTTATTATAGTTAGCAGCTAAGTATTGTAACTGAGATTATATTGACTAACTGAGATACGTACAACTGTTATGCATACACCAGTGATATTTTGCTAAGCAATTGAATAATCAGCCATTTTTAAATCGGGCAGGCTTTATATCCAAATTCTCAATAAACTGGCGTGTCACACCAAGCTTTTCAGCTGTCATTACCCGAATAGCTGTCAGTGTGTATTCAGGATACTCATCTGCCAGTGAACTTGCGACTTCATAGCATCTCACTGCCAGATTTTTATCTTCAAGTCCTGCTTCTTCTGCAAGCTTTTTGATGACGACATTCTCAGTTTGAGTGTCGTTATTTTTATTATTGTTTCCGGCTTTTTTAGCCGACTCATTCTTCGCAGGTCTGGCGGGTGCGCTATTGGTTGATTTGGCTTGTTGTTTGGGAGCCGTTGGTGCAGCAGCAGGCGCCGGTTTTTTTGCTTCAGGCGTTGCAGCTTGTGCTTTGGGTTTGGGGACTGATTGCAAGATGGCACTTTGTGATGCTTTCTGCTCTGCATTCGATACTTTCCACATATGCTCCATAATTTGTATGGCGCTTAATGTGGCAGTTGCAGTTAATCCTTTTGGAATGGCAGCGAGTACAATCTTCAGGTGGATTAACATAGACAGACGATGCCACTGGGGAGAGTCTATTTCGGCCTTGCTGAATCTGTCTCGCAATATTTTAATGTCATTAAGGTCACCACCAGTATTTTCAATCTCGCTTTCGACTAAAGTTTCGATATTAGCCAGTAACTGATGCAGGTCAGTGTAACTGCTTTGGTCATGCGTGCGAAATTCATCAAATCGAACAGCCCAATCAATTGAATACAGCTCTTGTGTAAGCGGACTGGTTTCCATGCTTGTGTTATTTTCCATATTGTTATTATTCTGGTCGAATGTCTAAATCGTCCAGGCGTTGCTTGCTGACATTGAGTTTGTTTGAAAGTAGCAGACGTAAAGCGTTAACTGTGCAATGTGGATATTTTTTCTTAAGCGCATTGATAGCAGCACTGTATGTTTCAATTTCCAGCTCATTGTTGTTGGCTTTACTTAATATGTCTTCTACAGATTTTTGATCTTTTAAAAGCTGTTCGCGATCCTGTGCAAAGTAACCTTGCCAGCGAAAATCAGCTAACAGGAATCCCAGCAAAATAGTCGTAGCCTGATCACCGCTTTCAAGTGCGGAACGTAACGTGAATGACTGTAGTAAACTGTTCCCTGCATACCAGGCACTGGAGCCTTCTTCTATCGTGTCCAGCCTGGCTTGTAATGCATTAATCTCAGTAGGTAGACCCGCATCTTTTAAGATGTGGTGCGCCCATCTGTCGACTTCTTTTAGACTTGAATGTAACGTGTCTGCACTCGGGTCGAAATGATCTTCAACCTGCTTGAGTGTCGCTAGTGGGTCTGAGTCTTTTATACTTGGCCAATCAATTTGTGAGCTAGGCTCCATGTAAAATTCCTGAAAGATTATTCATTTCGAGCATATATACACGAATTGTAAATTCAAAAATGTGATTAGTAGAGCGTGCTCGGCAATTTTTAGATATAGCTAAATGTTCTGCCGATATATGGTTAAAATTCAGAGATTTACGGATGCGAACTTTCTCACACTGTTTGCTTCTAAGTAATAGTTCACAAAAATATAATAACTGAGGATAAGTAATGAGTTTGAAACCTATCACAATATTTGCAGTAGCCATGAGTAGCGTATTAACACTGGGAGCATGTTCAACAATCAATCCGTACACAGGAGAACAGCAAACAAGCAAAGCAGTAAAAGGGGCAGGAATAGGCGCAGCCGCGGGAGCGGTCGTAGGTTTGATTAGCGGTGATAATGGTCGAGAGCGTAGAAAGAGAGCGTTAATTGGCGCCGGTGTAGGTGCGATCGCAGGTGGTAGCGTGGGCTACTACATGGATGTACAGGAAGCCAAACTTCGCCAGAAACTGGCAGGCACGGGTGTTAGCGTAACGCGTGATGGGGACAACATTATTCTGAATATGCCCAGCAATATCACATTTGGTGTGGATAGTGCGGATATCAGCAGTGACTTCTATCAAGTACTTGATTCTGTCACTATCGTGGTGAAAGAATACGATAAAACACTCATAGAAGTGATGGGACATACAGATAGCACAGGTTCTGAGCAACATAATCAGTTGCTATCAGAGAGAAGAGCAAGAAGCGTGAAGGATTACTTTTCCAGTCGAGAGGTGAATCCAGGCCGATTGCAGGAATACGGCTACGGGGAAGGTTATCCGGTTGCCAGTAACGACACGGCACAGGGTCGTGCACAAAATCGTCGGGTAGAAATAGCCCTGGTGCCCATTACCAGCAGTTAAAGCACAACCCAATTTTATTGCAGACATAAAAGGCTCTGGCAATTGTCAGGGCCTTTTGTTTGAATGCTGAATTATTTGATTAACCGTAAAATTACATGTCTCAAGGTACCCTTTATATTGTGTCTGCTCCATCAGGAGCAGGGAAAACCAGTTTGCTCAAGGCGGTTCGTTCAGAACTGAAAGAGGTTAAAGTGGCCGTCTCTCACACGACACGAAATCCAAGGCCAGGTGAAATCGATGGTGAACACTATCATTTCGTGTCCAGGCAGGAATTTCAAAAAATGAAAGAAGATGATGATTTTCTGGAATTTGCCGAGGTGTTTGGTAATTTTTATGGAACTTCCAAACAGTCTGTGAATTCTCTGCTAGCCGCGAGGATAGGCGTGGTACTCGAGATTGACTGGCAGGGTGCCCGGCAAGTACGAAAAATATACCCGCAGGCGGTATCAATATTTATTCTGCCACCTTCCATCGAGGAGCTGGAAAAGCGCCTGCGGACAAGAGGGCAAGACTCAGATGATGTCATACAGGGACGTATGCAACAGGCTCAAAGCGAAATAAGTCACTATGAGGAATATCAATACCTGATAATCAATGATGATATTAATCAGGCTATTCAGATACTGACGAAAGTGTTTTTGCAGCCAGAAGATTATTCACCACCCAATCAGGACAAGCTGAATCAGTTACTTTCCGGAATGAAATAATGCTGAATCACATGAGTAGTTTATAAGTGTAAAATCGACTACACTTTAAACATTGGAATATATACAAAATAACAGGAGAAAAGCGTGGCACGCGTAACCGTAGAAGATTGTCTAGAAAAAATTGATAACCGCTTCAAACTCATTATGGTCGCCAGTAAACGAGCCAGACAGATTGCGATGGGAACGGAACCTTTAGTGGAGTGGGAAAACGATAAACCGACGGTGGTTGCTTTACGCGAAATAGCTGACGAGTTAATTACCGAAGAGTCACTAAAAGAAACGCCGCTAAGCAGTTCTGAAGAATTACTTTCTGAAGAGATTGGCGAAGTCGACGCGCTAGCCGCAGCATTGCATGCAGAAATCGGGATTGAATTGAGCCAGATGAAATCCGAAGAGCCGGAACAGAATTCAACACCAGAAGCGCCAGCCACTGATAATACTGAACAGGGTCGGTAGTACCCTGTTGGTTTAGTTTTATATGGCGACGGCAGTCACTCCAAATTCAACTAATACACTAAGCACTGCTAACCCATCGCGGTTTTTAATAAGTGAATTATGCGAGTTACTCGATTCGTATCTGGAGCCCGCACAAGTCAAGCAAGTCTACAATGCATATCTGTTCAGCGCTGAAGCACATGAAGGGCAAAAGCGCTTAACAGGTGAGCCTTATATATACCATCCTTTGGCAGTGGCAAAAATCATGGCAGAAATGCGCCTTGATTATCAAAGTATTACTGCAGCAATATTGCACGATGTAATAGAAGACACGCCAACAGCCAAAGAACAGATTAAAGAAAAGTTCGGTGAAGATGTTGCTGAACTGGTTGATGGTGTCAGCAAACTCACGCATTTAACATTTAATTCGCGCGCCGAAGCACAGGCTGAAAATTTCCGTAAAATGATGTTGGCAATGGTGCGTGATATTCGCATCATTATAGTTAAGCTTGCTGATCGCTTGCATAACTTGCGCACAATCAGTGTGATGCGTAGTGACAAGAAGCGCCGTATTGCAAAAGAAACACTGGATATATACGTACCTATTGCGCAACGCTTAGGTATGCACAAGGTCAGGGTTGAGCTCGAACATCTGGCATTTCAGGCGATGTATCCGATGCGTTATGGGGCATTGGAAAATGCGGTTAAAAAAAGTCAAAAAAGCCGCAGGCAGATAATGCGGGAGGTGGAAACATCAATCTGTGCTCAACTGGAAACAGCTAATATAGAAAGTAGAATTTTTGGGCGAGAGAAAAATCTTTATAGCATCTATAAAAAAATGCGTGCTAAAAGCATATCATTCTCGGAAGTATATGATGTATATGCAATACGACTGTTAGTGAAAGATATCGATACCTGTTATCGAACTATGGGTGTCGTTCATAACCTGTATAAGCCGGTTCCGGGAAAATTCAAGGATTACATTGCAATCCCAAAGAAAAACGGATATCAGTCCCTGCATACAATTTTATTTGGGCCTAAAGGTGTTGTAGTAGAGGTGCAAATAAGAACAGAAGAGATGGATGTCATTGCGGAATCAGGAGTAGCAGCGCACTGGATATACAAGACAGGTGACGGGAAAACAGGAACACTTGCATCACCTGCAAGCACACGCAAGTGGATTGCTGAAATTATGGAAATTCAACAGAACACAGGAAATTCACTGGAATTTCTGGAAAGCGTTAAAGTCGATCTGTTCCCTGACGAGATTTATGTTTTCACACCTGCAGGAGACATTATTGTATTGCCGCGTGGCAGTTCTGCCGTTGATTTCGCTTATGCAGTGCATTCGGATCTGGGTAATACCTGTGTGGCTGCAAAAATAGACAGAAGAATATCACCGTTAAGTATTCGTCTGGAGAATGGCCAGACAGTTGAAGTGATATCTACTCCAACCGCGAGACCAAAAACAAGCTGGCTAAACTTTGTAACTACCAATAAAGCCAGAGTTAATATTCGTCACTACCTTAAAAACCTGCAAAGAGAAGAAGCCATCAAACTCGGAGAGCGATTATTTAAAAAATCATTCTCGGCCTATAACCAATCATTTGATCAGGTTAAGAAACAAGATATCGAAAAATTACTTAAAAGCACTAATCTGGCCTCGCTGGAAGATCTGTATGCTGAAATCGGGTTGGGGGAGCGAGTCGCGGAACTGATGATACAAAGCCTGCTGGGCCTGGATGGGGTTAAGCCTAAACGAAAACGGAAATCTGATAAGGAAACCGCGCTGGCTATTCGTGGCACCGAAGGCGTGGTGGTTAATTTCGGCAAGTGCTGTAGTCCTATTCCTGGCGATCAAATTATAGGGATTATGACTTCTGGTAAAGGCCTGGTGATTCACAGGGAACGTTGCCGCAATATCGATCGTAAGAATGCATTTAAGGATAAATGGGTCACTGTATCCTGGGCAGAAGACCACGAGCAGGATTTTGTAGCGACAGTACGTGTAGAAACAATTAATCAGCGAGGAGTGCTTGCAACACTTGCCGCGCGAATTGCAGCAGCAGGGTCAAATATAGATGACATTGTCTTTGAAGATAAAGACGGCAAAAGTACCACTATTACTTTTGCGATAGGTGTGCGTGACCGGAAGCAACTTGCCAGTATAATTCGTACACTTCGCAGTAATCCAAATGTACTTAAAGCTTCCCGCATGCGCGGTTAACAGTTAACTATTCAATTAATCAAGGAGAAACACTATGACTAAAACGATCATAGCTACTGATCGTGCGCCCCAGGCTATTGGTACTTATTCTCAGGCGGTAAAAGCGGGTACTACGGTGTATATGTCAGGGCAAATTCCACTGGATCCCGCTACCATGGAGTTGATCGAAGGAGGTATCGAGGATCAGATTAAACGTGTTTTTGATAATCTTTCCGCAGTTGCTGAAGCGGCTGGAGGCACATTCGATAATATAGTGAAATTGAATATCTACTTAACAGATTTATCATGTTTTCCAACAGTGAACGAAATAATGTCGACGTACTTCAGACAACCATACCCTGCACGTGCAGCAGTGGGTGTAGCTTCACTGCCAAAGGGTGCACAAGTAGAAATGGATGCAGTTCTGGAACTTTAAAGGTTAAGCACTATTTTTTACCGTGAGTGAGCTACAAATTCTACCTGGCATTACTGCCAAGGCAGTAGAAAATTTAGCCAAGTTAAATATCTTCACGCTGTTTGATTTACTGTTTCATCTGCCACTGCGCTATAACGATCGTACGGTAATCACAAAAATCTCTGACATTACCTGCAATAACGAATTGCAGGTGGTAGGTCAGGTATACAACGCCAAGGTGGTCTTTGGACGCCGCCGCATGATGACGGCGACATTACAGGATGATACCGGCGAGATCACGCTACGCTTTTTTCACTTTAACAGCAGCCAGCTAAAGGGTCTGTCTGATGGCAAGCGAGTGGTCTGTTTTGGTGAGCCGCGCCGGACAGGTAACCGGATCGAAATGATCCATCCACAGTATCGTGTGCTGCAGGAACACGAAACGGTCACGCTCTCGGATCGACTTGAACCGGTGTATCCTACAACTAAAGGACTACAACAAAAGCGCTTGCGGTCACTGGTTGATGCAGCGCTTAAATGGGCCAAACAGCAGGAAACTGTGTTTGAGGATGTACTGGCCAGTATGCCCGGCAGACCAGGCGAAGCTACTCCCATCCTGGCAATGTTAAACGAAGTTCATAAACCTCGTGCAGATACAGATAAACAGGCTTTGCTAGACAGGACGCACCCTGCGCAACAAAAACTGGTTTTTGATGAACTGCTTGCTCATCATCTAAGTATTATGAAAATCCGTGTGCGTAGTAACCTGCGTAAAAGTTACAGGCTGACCCCCAATGAATCCCTGGTAAAGCCGTTTATTCAGAACCTGCCATTTAGGCTGACTAATGCTCAGGCTAAAGTACTGGAAGAAATCAAAACTGATATGGCTGCAGAGCATCCCATGATGCGACTTGTACAGGGAGATGTAGGTAGCGGCAAAACGGTTGTGGCATTGGTGGCATGTCTTTATGCAGTAGAAAATCATTTCCAGGCCGCCATCATGGCACCGACCGAGTTACTTGCAGAACAGCATTACAGGTATTTCACCAATCAACTATTACCCCTGGGTATACAGGTTGCGTGGCTTTCATCTGGCTTGCCAGCCAGAAAAAAAAGGGAAATGCTGGAACTGATTGCAAGCGGTACAGCATCAGTAGTAGTTGGTACTCATGCGTTGTTTCAGGATTCAGTGGAATTTAAAAACCTGGCGTTAAGTATCACTGATGAGCAACACCGGTTTGGTGTGCAGCAGCGTTTGCAGCTTACCCGGAAAGGCTCCGCAGATACTATCTATCCTCATCAATTAACTATGACTGCAACGCCAATACCGAGGACATTGGCTATGAGCATGTATGCACATCTTGATTATTCGGTTATTGACGAACTTCCGCCGGGAAGAAAACCTATTAAAACTGTCGCCATCGCTGATTCAAGACGTGATGATATTATCGAACGTATACGAGAGATATGTCAGGAAGGTGCTCAGGTTTACTGGGTTTGCAGTTTAATCGAAGAATCAGATGCACTACAAAGTCAGGCAGCAACAGATACGCATGCCTATCTTCAGTCACAGCTAACGGAGCTTAACACCGGCCTGTTGCATGGACGCCTGAAGTCTGCAGAAAAAGACGCAGTGATGCAGGACTTTATTAATAAAAGAATCAATGTGCTGGTAGCAACCACTGTAATTGAAGTTGGTGTCGATGTGCCCAATGCAAGTTTAATGATTATAGAAAATGCAGAACGTTTTGGTCTCGCGCAACTACATCAATTGCGAGGTCGCGTTGGCCGTGGTGAAAAACAGAGCAGCTGTGTGCTTCTATATAAGGCACCGCTTGGAGATCTGGCGAAGAGAAGACTGGAAGCACTGCGGGAAACCACAGATGGATTTGAGCTTGCACGAGTAGATCTGGAAATTCGTGGGCCAGGGGAGGTATTAGGGACCAGGCAGTCAGGAGACATGCAAATGCATATTGCTAACCTGAGTAAAGACCTGGCATTGTTACCTGATGTGCAAAAAGCAGCTCACTGGTTACTGGAGAATCATCCTGAACGAGTAGATACGGTGTTGAGAAGATGGCTTGGAAATGCTGTTGAATACGCCAACGCCTAGCAACACTAGACAGTCATAGTCCCGATTACCATAACGCCGATTAACTTGGCACATAAGAAAAAGCCAAGCAGGATGCCAAGTTTGCTAAAGATACCAGAGTCTGGCTTAAAGGCCTGGACTATACTGAGCAGCGTACCAAGCACTGCCAACACCAGTGCTGCCCAATAAAGCATGCTGAAACAGGTCGATTCACACACACGACCGTCAAAAGGCCCGCTCAATAGGCTATAAACCAGTGCGACAGTGATGCCCCAGCCAAGTAAAATTAATGTATTTGCTGTAACTGTATTCATAAGTATCTATATTTAATATGATTTTTTAGCCCAATAACTAGCAAGTAAAGAACCTGTGACATTGTGGACTACGGAAAACAATGCAGCCGGTAACGCGCTAGTAGCACCAAAGAATTTTACTGCCAGAGCCACAGCCAGTCCAGAGTTTTGCATACCCACCTCAATAGCAATGGTTTTGCTCAAGGTTTTATCGAATGTGAATAGTAGTGTTGTGAAATAGCCTAAAACCAGACCAGAGACATTATGAGCAAGCACTAACCCCACTAGAATCGGGCTCACACTCAATAAATTGTCTTTATTCAAGGCAACGATAATGGCGATTATGAAACAAATCAGAATGATAGAAAGGTCGGCACCAAATTTCTGAATTGGTAACACGACAATACGCAGGTACTGGTTAAGCAGCACTCCCAGGCTCACAGGTAGCACGACAATATAAAAAATCTTTGTCATTATGCTGAATATGTCTACCTCAACAGTATGATTTAGATAGGCGTAGGCAAGTAATGGGGTTGCAACCACAGCCAGAATTGTACTGATGGCCGTCAGCGTGATGGAAAGCGCCACATCGGCCTTGCTGATATAGCAAATCACGTTAGATGCTGTACCACCAGGCACACTGCCCACTAGAATCATGCCTGCCATCAGTGCAGGAGTTAATCCGGCAAGCAGGCTTAACTGCCATGCGATAAGAGGCATACAACCAAACTGCAGGAACAGGCCGAGCAATATCAGGGGATAGCGTTGTAACGCTCTCTTGAAGTCCTGCAGTGTCAATGTTGAGCCCATACAAAACATCACTATACCGAGCAGGTACACAATCCATGATTTATGTCCTGCCAGCCAGCCAGGCGAGAAATATGCGAATGTACTGACAGTTATTGCCAGTAAAGGGAAATAGCGTTGTAGTAAAGACATGCAGTTAATTTTTCACAGAATATTTTGAATATGGGACAGCGGAATAGTGTTAGAGATTGGCCGCTAATGATTTAGAATTGCGCGTAGATAGCACCATTGTCGATCCTGATACTTACAGATTCCAATAATTTTCCGGTACAGGGCCCATAAATACAGCGACCACTGTCGATTTCAAATAATGCACCATGATTGGCGCACTGGATATAGTCTTTATCGTAACTTAAGAATACATCAGGCGACCAGTTTAAAGGGGCCAGATTATGTGGACAGCTATTTAGATAAGCAAAGACAGTATTATGATGGCGTACAATAAAAATATCACGCGCAGGGGTGAACTCTGATATAACAAAACTACGTGAATCTACTTCAGCTAATTCGTCGAAATCACAAAGTTTAATAAGAGGCATATTGTTTGAATGATCTGAATATTAAATTTACCGATTCATTGCAGGTCGAAGAGTATTTTTACCGGGCTTTTAGAACGGGCAGTATTGAATTGATGAAAGATATCTGGGACAAAACAGATGAGGTAATTTGTATACATCCAGGTTCACCAAGAATTTATAGTTTCGACCTGATTATAGCAAGCTGGAAACAAATATTTTCTGCACAGTCAGGGACTTCAATTGAAATCAGCGAACCTGTATACAAGCTGCTAGATGGTATTTCAGTTCACTATGTAAAAGAAACACTCTCTATCAGTAATAAAACAGTTGTATCTGTGTATGCCACAAATATATACCGTCAAACCCAGGATGGCTGGAAGATGATAGCCCACCACGCCAGTCCTGCCTTTGCCGATACAGAAGCGAAAATAAATCCAAGTCTGCATTAATGCAGGGATAAATGATTTAATTATTATGGGTTCTCGGATCCAGCTCATTAACTGTGGGTGAAGTTTTGGGAATAGCAACAAAATTATCTTTACGCGCTGGGTCCACAGATGTGGAGATAAACATTCTCCAGCAGATTAAAAGTGCCAGTATGAAGTGAATTGCGGCAGTGAAATAAAATAACATATAGTAATTATAGCTATACATTAAACTTGAGCCGATCAATGGGCCCAGTGCAGCACCAATCGAATATAACAATAGTAGACCACCACTTATTTCCAGAGCATCGTTAGTGCCAACATAGTCATTCGCATGTGCCAGACACAAGGCATACAGGGGAAAAGAGAATGCACCAAATAACGTAGTTAAAGCATACAGCCAGACTAGCCCCTCTGTTAAATGGGTAATAATGACAACTGCGATTATCACAGACCCCACACTGGCAAAGGTAATTATCAATCGTCGATCAACCAGATCAGATATCCATCCCAGAGGCCATAATGCAAGCACACCTCCCAGCACAGACATACTCATAAACCATGTCACCTGTTCGACTGTCAGGCCGTAGTCCAGCGCAAACAAGGGTCCCAACGTCCAGAATGCGCCAGTAGCAAGGCCAACACACAAAGCACCTATCACGCCTGCAGGTGAAATACTGTATAGCCACATAATTCTTAATTGAGCTCTGGCGACAGGAGTAGGTGTAGGTGACTTCGTAAGCGCTACAGGGATGACAGCTAATGACAGCAAGATAGACGCAAATATGAATAATATAAATCCGGTCGGATGCGATATGCTAATTAGCTGTTGCCCGGCAATAATCAGAGTGAGATTGATTAAAGTATAAAATGATAAAATTCTTCCGCGACTCGCATTGGTTGCGCGATCATTTAGCCAGCTTTCAATGACCATCTGCATACCTGCAAAACATAAACCTGAAAGTGCACGTGCCAGCCACCAGGTGACCTCGTTAATTATCAGAATGTGTAACAACACACTGACCGACGCTATGGCAGCAAAGGCGGTAAATGACCGAATATGGCCCACACGCACCACCATCCAGGGGCAGATAGTGCAGCCAAGTATCAAGCCAACATAAAATGCAGAGCCCATAATCCCTATTGAAAGCGCAGTGAAAGTTTCTATATCTGCGCGTATAGGTAATAAAGTCCCTTGAAGGCCGTTACTTGTCTGAATCAGTGCAGTACTGAATAACAGTGCAATAATTGAAAGTAGAGTGATTCGCATAGCATCATTAAAGCATGAGTTATGCCAGTCTGAGGAAAATAAATCTCTGGAAGTTTGACGAGCGTAATAACATCAACCTGCCTTATAAATCTTTGCTTGTAACGTCAAGCCCAGAACAGGGCAAAATCAAAAATAGTAGAAAATCAAACAGGCACTCAGTAGCACGGCTACCCAGATCACCATATTACCCACCGAAGCGCCACGTGCGATTGGACTTTTAGGACCATGTGTCTGAAAGGCTGATGTTGTAATTATACCGAGGCTGAGTTGCTTGAAATTCTGAACGTATGTGAGTAACGAAGCGAACGCTGTGGAAAGTGTACTGAGCAAGCCATTGAGTGGTTTTCGGTAGAACCAGTCGAAGTCAAGGTTGATCGATTTGATTTCTGGTGGGTACCAGCCATTTCTAAACAATACCACGAAAGCCAATGCAGCGAAGAACAGTAACTGAAGCTGAGTGATGATGTGATCAAACGTATATGGGTGGAACTCCATCCCATATGGTAACCATTGATAGAGCAGATCAGGGAATACCCCAATAAGTATGCAGGCGGCCGCAGTCATGCCCATGGCAACTAACATGTTCAAAGGTGCTTCTTTGCACTGGTGGTGTTGGTCGTGAGCAAAGAAACTAAAGAAGGGTACTTTAATCCCTGAGTGGTCTAACACACCGGCAGAGGCAAATAATAAAACCAGCCAAATGATCCAGTGCCCTTGTTCTGCGACAGCGTATAAGATAATACCTTTAGAAATGAAGCCGCTAAATAAAGGAAATGCTGAAATCGACATAGCGCCGATAATGCAAAAGATGGTTGTCCACGGCATCGATTTATACAGACCGCCTAATTCTGATGCTTTGACTGTGCCGACACGATGTAACACCGCACCCATACTCATAAACAGTAGTGCTTTATACAGAATGTGGCTGAAGGCATGAGCGGCAGTACCATTAAGTGCCAGTTCAGTACCCACCCCCACACCCACAACCATAAAGCCAAGCTGGTTGTTTAAGCTGTATGAGAGCACTTTGCGTAAATCATTTTCCAATACTGCAAAAAAGATCGGAAAAGCAGTCATGAGAGCGCCAATCCAGATCAGGGATTCTGTCCCGGCATAAGCTCGGGCCAGACAATACACAGCCAGTTTTGTGGTAAAGGCGGAAAGGGCCACTGTCCCTACCGGGCTTGCATGTGGATAAGCATCTTGCAGCCAGTTGTGCAGTAGCGGGAATGCGCACTTGATACCAAAGGCCAGGAAAATCAACAGACCTGATAATGTATCAATAGTCATGGCATTGAAAAGTATCGACTCCGTCTGCTGGTAGTGCAAAATACTTCCAAGTAATAAAAGCAGTCCTGAAGTGATGTGAATCAACAGGTATCGCATCCCGGCCTGCTTTGATTGATTGCTGCCGCCCAGCCACACAATAACAGTCGAAGAAATCGCGCTGATTTCCCAAAAGATAAACAGTGTGAGTAAGTCACCAGCCAATACAGCACCAATTGCCGAGCCGGCATAAATTGCAATAGAGGACTGCTCTGCTTTATTAGAACTGTGTAGTGAGTACACTGCTGCCAGAAATGCAGCAAGAATAAAAATTAATGTGAAAATCCAGCTTAAACCGTCAATTCGTATTGGGTCTAAAGTGTAACCAAATGTATTGATAGTAAGGATGAGTTCATCTGGATAATTTAAAAACCCCGCAAGTGCTATCAATGGCAATGCAAATGTAGCCACGCGGCGCATATTCCCTGGCATAAACATCATGACAATGCCGCCCAGAATCAAAATAATACCAGGATGATTTACGAAATCATTCGAAAAGAAATCAATCATAATAATCCTCATCGCGTTTCAGGATCTTGCGCAACTGTTTTGCTGAAAGCACGATCACCATGTAAGCAGCAAATCCATAAAAAGCGTAAAAACCAAACCATTCTTCAAATTCAAAGTGTCCGTGCTTGTGATGAAAGACATCAACAAGCAGTACCGCAGCGCAAAGCGCATAAAGTGTGTAGACAACAAAATTAATGAATTTTTTACTGTAGATCATCTTAAATTGAGTAAAAGTAAAAAGTCATAAACATAAGGTAGTAAAAAGAATAGCACCAGGCATAAACCTGCTGTGACACATAAAGGCATGACGACTGCGAATGGTGCTTCCTGTATCCCTTTGCTTGCATGCCTGGGTTTAAGCATGTATCCATTAATTGCTATTGGCATCAGGTAAATAATATTGAGTAATGTACTGATTAAAAATGCAATGGCAATGATGAGTCTGTCAGCGCTGAGTGCCCCGTCAATTAAAAACCATTTGCTCCAGCTGCCAGCAAGAGGCGGCAAGCCAATAATGCTGATCGCAGCGATAGTATAAGCCGCAAATGTAAATGGCATGGCGCGCCCTAAACCGTGCATATCACTAATAAGTGTTTTCTTGGTGGCTGTGTATATCGCACCCGCGCAAAAGAATAGTGTAATCTTGCCTGCAGCATGAGTCGCCAAATGCAGTGATGAACCAATAATGCTGGTTGAGGTTGCCAGCGCTGCGCCCAGAACAATATAAGCCAACTGGCTTACCGTGGAATAAGCCAGACGTGCTTTCAGATTATCCTGCTGTAATGCAACCAGTGAAGCTAACAGCATTGTAATAGTCGCGACCCAGATAATTGGAGAGTTAGTGCCCGTGTCAGTGAGGACATCAATTCCAAATATATAGACAGTGACCTTTAATACACAGAACACACCGGCTTTTACGACCGCAACAGCATGCAGTAATGCGCTTACTGGTGTAGGTGCCACCATTGCCGAAGGTAGCCAGCGATGGAAAGGCATTAATGCTGCTTTACCAATACCGAAGGCATACAAAGCAAATAGCAGCATCAATAAACCGTCAGGTAACCGGTTTTCCAGTATTCCTCCGACAGTAAAATCGAGCGTGCCCGTGATACTCCACGTCCATAGGATAGCCATTAACAAAAAGCCAATGGATGTGCCGATTAAAATCCCCAGGTAGACCCGGGCGCCGGCTTTGGCGTCATCTGTGCCTTTGTGAGCAACCAATGGGTAAGTGCTGAGAGTGAGTAGCTCATAGAAAATAAATAGAGTGAGCAGATTGGCTGAATAAGCGATACCCATGACAGCTGCCATAGCAAGACAGAAGCACATATAGAAACGTGCTAAATGTTTTTCCTTGTTGGCGTTCATATAGCCAATGGCATAAATAGTAGTGACTAGCCACAATCCTGATGCTACACAGGCATATAAAATGCCTAGAGGCTCGATATGAAATGCAATTGGAATGGAATCAACAAGCGTGAGTAATGTGAAACTTTGATAAAAAGCTTCTGGCCCCAAATTCACAATCGAAATGGTCACACCAAGCAAACCTATCGCCGTGCAGACAAATAATAATTCGATTAGACCGCGGTACCTGGCACCGGCAAATATTAACAGTGCGCCGATGACGGGCACTAACATGCTGGCATAAACATACATTTGCAGGTTTTGGCTTATGTCACTCATTGTTTAAACAATGCCTCTGCTGCCGCAGTTGCCACATCCACTGGATAGCTGCTGTCGATACCAAAGTACAAGCTGGTTAGTACCATTATCCAGGTGCAGGCGAGGAGTAGTGGAGGAGCTTCTTTAATGCCTGCATAACTTTGACTTGGTTGACGAAAATATATCTGTTCAATGACACGCCAAATATAAATCACCGATAACAGAGACGTGAATAAAACAATGACTGCAAGCCACCAATAATCTTTTTCAAGGATAGCTAATACCAGATACCATTTGCTGATAAAGCCGGATGTCAATGGCACGCCAATTAAAGCAAGCCCGCCAATCACAAATGCTGCTGATGTCCATGGCATGACACGACCAGCACCGGCCAAATTAACAAGAAGGGTGGAATGGAAACGGGAATATAAACAGGCCAGGCACATGAATAAAGCGCCTTTAATAAAGGCGTGATTAAACAAATGAATAATGCTTGCGATCAGGCCCGCTTTGGTTTCGAGGGCAATTCCCATAGTCATATAACCAATCTGTCCCAGACTGGAGTAGGCTAATAAACGTTTCACGCCGGGCTGAAAAATAGCAGTGAATGAACTTAAAATGATCGCCACAATTGACAGAGGTAACAGAATGTAACCCAGGTGAAGTAAATCAAATGAGAATTCAAATCCAAAGATAGTGTAGAAAACACGATAGAGTAAATATAAAGCAACCTTGGTAGCAGTGGCTGCTAAAAATATACTCACTACAGATGGAGCGTGTGCATACGCATTTGGAAGCCAGTGATGCAGAGGGAATAATGCAAGTTTTAGGCAAATACCTACAGTGAAAAATGCAAATGCTGCATGTATTGCACGAAAGCCATCAACTTCATGGATGCGTACCTTCAAGTCAAGCATGTTTAAGGTGCCGGTTTGCATATACAGCAAGCCGATACCAATAAGTATGAAGGTAGCGCCAATGGTACCCATGATTAAATATTCATAGGAGGCAGTGAGCGCTTTGCGGTCATCTCCCATGGCAATCATGGCATAGGAGGCAAGTGAACTGATTTCAAGAAATACAAATACGTTAAATGCATCGCCAGTGGCTACAATTCCTAACAAGCCTGTAAAGCAAAGTAGAAAGGCGGTATAGAATAATGCATGTTTACCGGCATCTATTTCATTTTCGACAAGCTGACGTGAGGCCAGTAGCGTAATGGAAGCAATAGCAGTGATTAATACCAGCACAAATGCGCTAATCAGGTCGATATGGTACTGGATACCCCAGGGAGCTGGCCAGCTCCCTAGCTCATAGGTTAGTGCGCCACCAGCTCTTACCTGCAGAATTAATAATACGGAAATAGCAAATGCAACCCAGGCAATGGCCGTTGCAAATAACCAGGGCAGCCTTGACCTCGGCAGCAGGCTGCATAAAGGTGCTGCAATAAGCGGAATAACAACTTGCAGAATTGGATAATGTGCTGCGATCACTCTTCTTCTAGCTCGATTTTTTCGATTTCCTGCTCATCAATAGACTGATAGCGCTTGTTTATATTCACCACCAGGGCTAAACCAACAGCTGTCGTTGCAACACTGACGACAATCGCTGTCAGTATAAGGACATGAGGTAATGGATTGGAAAACACGCTGTAGCCTTCTTCAAGTATAGGCGCCGTGCCTCCATCTACTTTGCCCATTGAAATAAATAAAATGAACACAGATGTCTGGAAAATATTCAGGCCGATGAGTTTTTTCAGCAGATTAGTGTGATCAATCACAATGTACAGACCTGCCATCATTAGCATTACGCAGATCCAGTAATTATATTGAGCAGAAATGAGATCAATCATTATTTCTTGAATTTGGCGAAAGAGTAAAAAATAGAAATAATTACCGTTGCTACCGTTATGCCAACACCCAGTTCAATAATTAATATTCCCCAATGCTGCCCATGTACCGGGTCATGGGCGAGTACGTTGTAATCCAGATAATTGCCACCGAGAAAAATACCTAAAATGCCAACGCCGGCATACAGCAGCAGGCCCAGCGCCGCTAAAATTCTCGCGGTATTAAGTGAAATGACTTTTTCTGCACGTTTGGTACCGTGTAGAAGGCTATATAAAATAATGCCACTGGCAAAAATCACGCCAGCCTGAAAGCCGCCACCAGGGCCATAATCTCCATGAAACTGCACATATAATGCTAATAGTAATATGGCGGGGATCAGAAGATGGCTTGATTCAAGCAGGATAGGGTTTTTTCTAACACTCATGATTTATTTCGGCGAGAGCCCCGGTTAAGACCAAGTAATAGCATCACAGCGATTAACGCTGTGAATACAACGGCCACTTCACCCAGGGTATCAAAGCCCCGGTAGCTTGCGAGCACAGAAGTCACTATATTGGGGATACCAATTTCTTCACCACTTTGCTCTATATAACGTGGCGCTACATGAGTATGGACAGGTGCATTGGGGTCACCGAATGCTGGCATGTCGCTGGTGGAATAAATTAAACCAGCACCGGTCACTAATACCACAAATACAGGGATTACATGATTCTTACGTGTAAGCACCTGATGTTTGCCGGTAACGGCGAGCGCGCTCAGGAATAATACGGTTGAGATACCGGCACCCACTGCGGCCTCGGTAAAAGCGACATCAACAGCGTCCAAAAGGACAAAGAATGTTGCAGACAACAGGCTGTATATTCCGCCAAGCATAATCACTGAAAGAATATTACGCATGGCAATAATGGCGATTGCGGTAGTCGCAAGCATGCTTAATAAAAATATGTTGACTAGGTTTTCGATGATGAATCCTTACCAGTGATTAAGTGACGGTCTTCGTGTATGGCTGTATTGACGAGAGCGTGAATAGCTGTAGGCCCGGTGATTAACAGAAACAGCAGAATCAATATGAGCTTGATTGATGCCATGCTGATTCCTGCATACAGAATTAAACCACTAATGATCAAAATGGCGCCAAAGCTGTCGATCAAACTGGCTGCATGTACTCGGGTAATGAAGCTTGGCATTTTCATTATGCCGAATGCACCGATTAGACAAAACAGGCAACCTGTTAATACCAGTATAGTACTTAGTCCATAAATCAGTAACTGCATTAAGAGCCTTCCTCTTCGCGATGCCCTAGATCATTAAAGCGGTACAGCTTTAAAACGGCGACTGTGCCGGTAAAATTAATCAGTGAATATACCAGTGCAATGTCCATAAATGCAGGGCGCTGCATATAAAATCCCAGAATGGCGATAGCCAATACAGTGGCAGTACCAAAAGTGTTGATTGCCAGGATACGGTCATACAGAGAGGGACCTAGCCATGCACGTAAAATTACGATCACCATGACTATCATCATTGAAATAAGTGCTGCAGTAATCAACGAATGCCGCCTTCCAGTTTAGTGACACGTTTGTCTATGTCTCCGTCTATAATTCCCTGAGCAGTATGATCTGTTAATGCATGCACAAGAATTTCATTATTATTGATATCAACACTTATTGTTCCGGGCGTAAGAGTTATGCTATTTGCATGCACCGCAAGCCCTGTGGTGGTTTTTTGACTGGGTCTGGAGCATACAGTTTGTGGCTGAAGTCTATTGCTTGAGCTTAAAATACAGCGTGCAACATGTATGTTTGATTTGGTTATCTCTTTCAGTAACCAGGGAATATAAAGCGGTAAGCGCAGATTGATTTTAATCCTCTCATGATGAGAGCTATAGATCTTTAGTCTGATAGAGAGATAGGTAACAAGTGCGCAGGAAACCACCCCAAAAATAATAAGATTGGTCTTGAAATAACCAGATAGCAGCAACCAAAGTATAAATAGGCTGGTAAAACTAAGAATGACTGTTTTCAAGTTTTATTGTAATTTATCAATGAATATTCATTAACATACCTAGCCACAGGGAATATTACAAATTTTTTAGGTCTAAACTTCTGAAGCAGTCTTCAAGCCCTAATGCCAGGGTAGGAAATTGAATCTCCACATCCAGTAATGCATTCATTTTATCAAGTGATAAACGCCTGGATTCATTGATAAAGGACAACATCCCTGCGGATAATTTTTCCTGGGCCTGTGACAGGGGTACGCAGGGTGGTCTGGGTAAGCCTGCAAAGTCGGCTATTTTGTAGTAATAATCGGACATTGAGGTTGGCTGACCGTCTGCAATATTAATCACCTCATTTTGAATCTTATTTAACATCGCAGAAACACATACTGCAGCAAGGTCTGCCACATGAATCCGATTGCTGGGCGGGGCCTCTTCAGGACAGATGACAGTAATGTTTTTAAGTCTTTCCAGAGGTAGACGGGAAGGGCCATAAATACCCCCCACTCTCAGGATGACATACTCGCAACGATGCCGAAGACAGTACCTGATTAGCGCTTTTTCAGCATAAACACGGCGTTTGGCTCGGGCAGTCACAGGCGCCAGCGGGTGATCTTCAGTTACCCAGTTTCCCTGACAGTCTCCATAAACTCCGGAGGTACTTATATAGACAATTTTCCGTGGTGGGCTGGATTTACATAAATTCAGGAAATTTTCTATACGGTGATCATCATTATCCGTATGACTGGGCGGGGCCAGATAATACGCCTGGTCGATGTGAGCTGCCCATTCAGGCTGATCTCGAATAGGTGTATCCAGGTCGCAAATAACGGCATGCAATTGCCTGTCGACAAGTGTCTGACAACTTGATTCAGACTGAACGACACAGGTTGGGTTTTGCTGATTATTTAAAAGCAGTTTGGCTAGATAAGAGCCAAGAAAACCGCAGCCAATAATAACAGGCTGCGGGGAAGTATCGGCTGACACTGAAAACTGACTTAAGCGTTATCGTGATGCGATATGTAAACCTTTTTTGGCGCAACGTTGTGCGTCAATAGGTTCATCTAGAAACTCATGCAGTTCGGCGAGCTCTGCATAGGTGCCAACTAATGGCTTGCGGCTTAGGCTGGACTCAAGATAACTTTTGGCCTTACCCCAAAGCTTTTGGTGTTTGTTGAGGCGGCCTAATGTCAATAACAGACCTGCGCTGTCTTTGTGGTGATTTAACCAGTCTTCACTTTGCCTGGTTCTCTGGGGAAGGTTGTCGATTTTCAGTAACCCATATTCCTGGACCAAATCTTCATCCCAGTTCATATCAAGTTGAGTCTTGATGATTTGTTCAGCGACAGTGTCGTGTCCATGCCGGATTAGCGTACGAACATAGGCGTGTAACAGGGATGCGTTAGCCTGTAATTGCTTGTGATAGATCTTCCATAATCCGGACAGACGCTCCTCAGAGGAATTAGTGTCGTAATGATCGATAGCCCACTCCAGACATCTGTTCACAGTATACTGAATGCGCGCTGCCTTGCTTGCATGGGGCAGCAGTTTCGGTAAACATGTTTCAACACCCTCAATGTTATTGGTCTTGATATATGCATGGCAAAGCGTATTGAGATTACATATATTATCTACACTTTCATCACGCAGTAACATTAACGCTTTCTCGGGTTTCCCGTCTTCCAGACAGAATTCAGCTTCAATGGTGTTCGCTAGTGATTTCCCGCCTTCCAATTTTCTCAGACTGGTGACATGCGCATCACGTGTGTCATTCTGTCCGGAATTATGTGCGCAGTGTGCGGCAAACAGATGCTGGGCTTTTTGCATTGGGCTTTGTTTGATGTGCTTGGTTGCTGTGCGCATTGCTTCAGTCCAGTTGAACTGGCTGAAGTTAAGCATCGACGATTCCAGAGAATGCATAATTTCAAGATTACGTTTTTGCTGACGCCGGGTTTTTATGCGCCCCGGCAATCTGAATAAGGCGCCAATAATGCGAAACAAAAAATATAAAATAATAAACGCAGCGATTGTCCAGTAATAAAACTGGGTAAGTGGCAGTTCTACAGTCGTGTCGCCGTAACTGAAAACAGCAAATCCTGGCTGGTGTCGCAGAATCAATATGTCCACACCGGCAACGATGAGACCAATGAGTAAAATGAATAATATTCGCTTAATCATTACTTGTCCTTAAGGCTATTCACATGCTTCGCTAATAATATGGATGGTTCCGATATATCAGGTAACGAAGGCATTAAATTATTTTTATTTAACTGAGCAATTTCTTCAATGAGAGACGACTGATTGGAAAATTGATCGTTACTTTCTAACCATGCAAGTGCTGCGTTTAGTTGCTGGTGGAATGCATTGTTATCTCGTGTGCTTACCGCGTATTTTGCACCTAATAATTTATTGCGCAGAAAGTCATACGCACGCTTTTTTTCCTGTTCTTCAATAAATAGTGCAATTTTTTGCTCACCATGTGTGACATTAACAGAGTCATTAAATGCAGCTTTAACTTTCTCAGCGGTGTTTTGAAGAAATTGTTTGCTGACTTCCAGAAGCTTTGCCGCATTAAAAGGTTTGTCGTTTGTTGTGTCCTGTTTTTCTGCAGGTTTAGCTGATGGAGTTTTTGCCTGTTTATCAGCGGCCTGACTGGTCGTTTGTTTTATCAAACCATTTTTAAGTTCAGCGATGGTGTTATCCAGCTGAAGTTGTATGCCCGTGTAGTCAGGGTGTGGAAACTGACTTAATGCCTGCTTTTGTTTGGCGATGGACTGGCGAATTGGAATCAGGCGTACATCATGAATGTCGTTAAGACGTTGATCGGCTGCATTTAAGCCGGTAAGTGCGCCATCAAAATCCCGATCAAGTAACAGGCGATGCTGAGACATGCGTAAAACATGTTCGACCTCTTTCAGCATCCAGCCATTCTGGTCACGATTGACGACATCACTGGTGTGCTCGATGACCGTGGCAAGACGCTGCTGTTCTGTGTTTATTGATTCAAGGTTATTTGACAGACTGGTAATGCTGGAATTTGTATCGTCAATTTTTTTGTTGAAATTACGACTGAATTTCTGAATGTGAGGGTTCTCGTCGACGTTACCAAGTGCATGTTCAAGTGCGCGACGCTGTGTTTCAGCAGTCTGTAATTGTTTTTGCATTTGTTGCCAGACGTAATATCCGGCACCGATACCGGCGACTGTTAATAAAAAAGTCAAAAATACAAAAAAGCCCAACAGTACGCCACCAGATTTCTGCTTGTTGGTATTCGCCACAGGTTTGGCGGGCGGGGTTGTTGTCTGGGGTTCCGTGTCACCCTTAGTGCTCATTGTTTCTCTCCGTTCAAGTCTATGCGCTGTGGATCCATTGATTAATCGCAGCCAGCATGTCTGTGTCTGATGGGGTCGCGGCTATTATAGGCAATTTTTTAAACCCAAGAGCTGTTACTTTATTTCCAATTCTGGTGTGTCCAACTATTGTTTGACAGCTCAAAAGCGTGCTGTGCAACGATTTCGGCGTTAATGCCAGAAAGTTTTCCACCACCTCGCTGCTGGTAAACAATAGTAGATCAATTTTATCGTTGAGTGCGTCCAAATTGACAGCTTTTGGCAAAGTTCTTTGATATACATCAATCGAATGAATAACAGCACCCCTGCTTTTCAGTGTCTCGCGCAAGAGTTTCCGGCCGCCTTCTCCCTTGACGAATAACACTGATCTTTGTTTAACGTTTTGTAACTCTGGCAATTTTAACAAGGCTTCACTGTCAGAATCTTCTAACGGGGTTAGTACCTGCTGAATCCCGTAGTCTCGCAAGGCCTGCGCAGTTGAAGTTCCGACGGCTGCAAATTTGCATGATGAGGGTACTTTAACAGTGAAATCAGGCAATGCTTGCAGTCCATATTGAACGGCATTTGTACTGGTAAAAATAATAAGCTCACAGTGAGATAGGAAATTTTCAAGGTGCGAGCTGTCAAAATTGTACAGTGGACGTATTTCTATACACGGGAAGGCAACGACATTTGCCCCTAATGAGGTCAATTCAGCACAAATATGTTTATTTTGCTGGTTTGCCCGGGTAACGACAATGGACGTATTGCTCAAGGGCAATGTCTGATCCACCGGGTCTTACTCTTCTCGCAAGGAATCTACCAGTTCACTAGCACCCTGTTCGATGAGCTGATTGACTACTTGTTGAATAATCTGCGCAATTTCGTCATGTGGGCCAAAGGCCGAAGCACGAATAATTTTGCTGCCACCAGGCAGCCCAACTAATGCCTGAAGCGTTAATGAGTCAGCTGATTGGGTAGCATGCGCCGCAATTGGTAAATGGCAGTTAGCTGATAATGCAGTACTGATTCCCCGTTCAGCAATGACACACATTGACGTGGCATCGTGATGCAAGGGTGCCAGAATTTCCCTGGTGGCAGTGTCGTTATCTCTGCATTCAATGCCAATGGCGCCCTGACCGATAGCAGGAAGGCTTGTGTCGGTATCAAGGAAAGCTGCAATCCGTGTTTCAAAACCCAGACGTTTAAGCCCGGCGCTAGCCAGGATAATGGCATCGTAGTCACCATCATCAAGTTTTTTTAATCGGGTATTCACATTACCACGCAGCGGCTGAATGTTTAGATTGCTGTGTGATGCGCGCACCTGGCACTCACGTCGTGTGCTGGATGTGCCGACAACTGCCCCGGCAGGCAATTCATCGAGTGACTTGTATTTATTGGAGACAAATGCATCGCGAGGGTCTTCACGTTCCAGTATAGCGTGAATTTCAAGTGACGCGGGTAGCTCGTAAGGAACATCTTTCATCGAATGTACTGCGATGTCAGCGTTATTATCCAGCAGACACTGCTCCAGCTCTTTGACAAACAGCCCCTTGCCGCCGGCAGCTGCAAGTGATGCCTGAAGAAAGCGATCTCCTTCCGTGGTCATACCGATAATTTCGACGTCGAGATCAGGGTGATGCAGGGATAATAATCGCGAAACCTCATTCGCCTGCCAGAGGGCGAGTTGGCTTTCACGCGTAGCTATTCGAATGCGTGACATTTGTTCAGATTATGTATGGGATAACGCGAACGGCTTATCTGAATTTCAGGAATTTACGCACTTCGGCGACATGTCGGCGGCTGATTTCGAGCTTGTCTGTAATTTCTTTAAAACTGACGACAAAACGACCATCAATATTCTTTTCCATGCCAGTGATGTAGTTGGTGCTAACCAGAGCATTGCGGTGTATTCGAATAAGGCGGTCTTCGAATTCAGTTTCCAGATTTTTAAGTGCATCTTCAATTAAGACTTCACCACCTAAATGACGCACAGTGATGTATTTTTGATCAGCCTGAAAGTAAACAATTTCGTCAACGGGTATTAGCTCGAGATTGCCTCGAATGCGCGCACATATATGGCTGCGGCCAGTATTATTGGTTTCGATATTTAGCGCAGCTATTTGCGCTTTGGTTAATTTTCTTGCCTTGGCAAGAGACTTTTCCAGTTTTTCCTGACGAATTGGCTTCACCAGGTAATCCACCGCGTTGGCATCGTAGGCTTCCAGGGCATGTTCACTGTATGCAGTTGTAAATATGATCGCTGGTGGTTCATCCATTTCACTTAAGTGACGGGCAGCTTCAAGTCCGTCCATGCCAGGCATACGAATGTCCATTAGTACTACATCAGGATGAGAATCTTGTACCATTCGGACTGCTTCCAGGCCATTTGATGCCTGTCCGCTGGTTTCCATGCTGTCTATGGAAGAAACCATATGAATTAATCGATCACGTGCTGGTGCTTCATCATCCACAATTAAAACTTTCATTTATATATGCCTCGTTAATTACGACTCTATGGGAATATGGAAACTGACTGAATAATTTTTATCAGACTCTTTAATTTTCATCTTGGACTGATCGCCATATGCGAGCTGCAGGCGCTGACGGATATTATCCTGAGCCATTTTATTGCCAGAACGAAGAGGATCACGTTCCAAGGGTTTTGGGTTCGTGATGGTAAGCTGCAGTTCCCGCGCTGTACTCTCGATCTCAATTCGGACTGTCCCCCCATCTGTCAATGGTTCTACACCATGATATATCGCATTTTCTACTAAAGGTTGCAAGATCAATGCGGGTATGAGTGTGCTTAAACTGAGACTATCTTGCAAGTGTAATTCGATTTTTAGTCGGTTTCCAAGCCTGAGTTCTTCGATACTGATGTATCGTTTGGTGAATTCCAGTTCCTCGCGCAGGGTCACTTTGTCCTGATGCCCCAAAGAGGCGCGAAACAGATCGGCCAGGTCGAGTACGGCTTTTTCTGCCTTTACGGGATCGGTTTGTGTCAGGCTGGCAATAGTATTCATACTGTTAAACAGGAAATGTGGGCGAATTCTTGCCTGTAATGCCTGGATTCTGGAGCGTGCCTCAGTCTGGATGTTGGATTTCCATTGATGCTGGACATAGAAATAACGTAAAGCAACCGCACTGACAATGGCACTGATGGCAATGTTTCTGAGCAGAAAGCCATTCATGAAGATCGAGTCGTCCGTTGTAAGCAACGTGGTTTCCTGAGGTGTTGTCACTACGGCAATGACAGAGATAATAAATGTCACCAGTAAACTCAGGCCATAGCACGAAAAAGCAGAAACGATCGGTGTTAATCCCAGCAGAAATTTCCTGGTTACGCATAATACGAGGATGTTTCCCAGTGCAATCCATACAATAAACAGAGCAATCATGGACAGGCTTACCCAGTAGTCTTTTCCGGGTTGCATGGAGGATAGTGAGAGCACAAAAGCTAATAAGATAGCTCCCAGGACAACCAGAAAGATAACCCGTGCATTGCAGAAATCAGGTAAAAAGCTCGGCTCAGGCTGGCTGGCATCCTGGTTCTGTGGTCGCTGGGGGGGAGGAGTTCTGGCCATTTATTTTAGTTTTGTATGTTTAGTCAGCAAGATTATTTTTTCAGGACTACATTCATAGGTATACTCACGCCACATTTGATCGATTAGCCGTTATGTCTGAAAACAAAAACGATAAAAAAGCCAGTTCCCAACAAGCCAAACCTGATGGAAGTAAACCGTGGGGTGGACGTTTTACTGAGTCGACAGATGCATTCGTGGAAGAATTTACGGCATCTGTGGCATTTGATCAACGAATGTATGCCCAGGATATTGCTGGATCACAAGCGCATGCACGAATGTTGGCCAGAATAAAAGTGCTTACAGCTGATGAATGTAATGCCATTGTTACTGCACTTGATGAAATTCGCAGTGAAGTTGAGGCGGGTGAATTTGACTGGCGTGTAGATCTTGAAGACGTGCATATGAATATCGAGTCTCGCCTGGTTGCTAAAATTGGTGAGCCGGGTAAAAAGCTGCATACGGGCAGATCCAGAAATGATCAGGTGGCGACTGACATCAGGCTATATTTACGAGAACAAATAGACATTATAGATGCCGAGCTTAAACGCATGCAGCTTGCGATACTGGATATGGCCGAAAAAGAAGCGGATACCCTGATGCCCGGCTTTACCCACTTGCAGGTTGCGCAGGTTATCACCGTGGGCCATCACTTAATGGCCTGGTTTGAAATGTTGACCAGGGATCGTGGACGTTTATCAGATTGCAGAAAACGCGTTAATGTCATGCCATTAGGCTCTGCTGCGCTGGCAGGAACGCCCTTTCCTCTGGATCGTGATTACGTTGCTGAGCAACTGGGTTTTGATTCCATCACCAAGAATTCACTGGATGCCGTGAGTGACCGTGATTTTGCCATTGAGTTTTGTTCATTTGCGTCGTTGCTGCTGATGCATCTGTCGCGCATGTCAGAAGAACTTGTATTGTGGGCCTCGCAGCAATTTGAATTTATTGAGCTTCCTGACCGTTTCTGCACTGGCTCATCCATCATGCCGCAGAAGAAAAATCCTGACGTCCCGGAACTTGTGCGAGGTAAGAGTGGGCGTGTATTTGGTAATTTAATGTCGCTACTTACCTTAATGAAGTCACAGGTACTGGCATACAATAAAGATAATCAGGAAGATAAAGAGCCTCTGTTCGATACAATTGATGCAGTAACGGGTAGCGTGCGTGTTTATGCAGACATGATCCCGCATATAATTTTTAAAGCAGACAATCTTGCACAGGCTGTTAATAAAGGCTACGCCACTGCGACTGATCTGGCGGATTATCTGGTCGCAAAAGGTGTTGCATTTCGTGATGCACATGAGATTGTGGGTCGCGCAGTACGTATGGCGATCGATGAGGGTAAGGAATTACCACACTTAACCATAGAACAGTACCGGTCAATATCTGAGGTTATTGCCGAAGATGTTTATCCTGTGCTGCAGACACGTGGTTCTGCAGAGTCCAAGCGGGTTACTGGCGGTACGAACCCGGACCAGGTTCGCAAGCAAATACAGGCTGCCCGTGAATCTGTCGACTAGCGCGATAGTTTGTTAATTATCCACGTTCGAATATCGAGAATTTGCGCATCACATAACTGGTGAGCCATAGGATAGGCATGCCAGACTAATCTGGTGCCAAGTGCTAGGAGTATGCCCCTGGCAAGATCGCCTACATCAATAGGAAGAACTTCGTCATGAGCCCCGTGTGCCATGAAAATATTATGATCTATCACCCTGTCTTTTTTTGCATCAGGTGCTAAATGACGTAGTGGTAAATAAGTGGACAATGCAATGACGCCTCCGATAGGAACATTGCCATGTAGTAATGTATGCAAGGTTAATGCACCACCTTGTGAGAAGCCCGCTAATATAATTCTGTCGGGATCAAGATGTGCAAATTTAGACTGGATTAATGATTCAACCGCAAGCATGGATGAATTGATTCCAGCTTCATCTTCTTCTGCTTCCAGGCTCAATTCTAAAATGTCATACCAGGCATTCATTGATATGCCCTGATTGATTGTCACTGGCTGGACAGGTGCATTGGGAAAAACGAAATGAATTGATAAATCGTCTGGTAGATTGAGCTGATTCACCATGGGCGTGAAGTCATGTGCATCTGCACCTAAACCATGCAGCCAGATAATTGCGGCATCCGGGTTGCTTCCGTGCATGTCTTCTAGGTAATCTAATTCCATATCGACTCCATTATAGAACACTATATTATATCTGTGCGTACATCGTTATAATTGCACGCTGATAATTTATCTCTGACATAAAACAGGTAGAGTAACTTGAATCGAATCACCTTAGTGCTGTTATTGCTGGCTAGCATGATGATCTTCAGTGCCTGTGGCCAATATGGCCCACTGTATGCGCCAATCGAGGAAACTACACCAGAAAAGCCAGAAGGTTCTGAGGATCAGGCAGAAAAACAATAATCTGTTTTTTTCTCATCAAGACAATTACAAGAATACAAGCTCAAATTACACAACAGGCGCTAAAGTGAATCAATTTCCTGGTTTTGAATATCGACAAGACAAGCTATTTGTTGAAGACGTTGATATTCCTCGCATGGCGCTTCAGTACGGCACGCCACTATATGTTTACTCCAAAACTGCGTTGACTTCTCGCTGGGTAGAATTATGTACGGCGTTTTCTTCTGTAGACTTTTTGCCCTGCTATGCCGTTAAAGCCAATTCCAATATCGCCATCTTGCAAATGCTGGCTCAATGGGGTGCAGGATTTGATATTGTTTCTGTGGGTGAGCTGGAACGCGTACTGAAAGCGGGTGGTGACGCGCGCAAAATAATGTTCTCAGGTGTCGCAAAGAGAGAAGATGAGATCCGTAAAGCAATTCATTGCCAGATTGGCTGCATCAATGTTGAGTCAGAATATGAATTGAAGCAAATTTGTACCATCGCAGCAGATATGAAAATGCATGTGAATGTGTCGCTTAGAATTAATCCTGATGTCAATCCAAACACGCATCCTTATATTTCAACGGGTCTGAAAGAAAGCAAGTTTGGAATCACCAGTGAACTGGCCCTTGGCTTGTATGCATCAATCAAGGATCACCCATGGGTGAGGCCGGTTGGTGTTGATTGTCATATAGGATCGCAGATCACCGAGACCCAGCCCTACATTGATGCTGCCAGGCACGTGTTTGCGTTTGTGGAAAAACTGGAACAGATGGGTATAACGCTAAAGCACATCGATCTGGGTGGTGGTTTTGGTATTACTTACGATAGCGAAGCGCCCCCTGAATTTAGTCAATATGCAGAAGTTATCAAGCCATTCTTTGAGAGTAAAAGTTATCAGCTAGTGCTCGAACCAGGAAGGTCAATAGTCGCAAATGCAGGTGCGCTGGTGACGAAGGTTGAATATATAAAAAATATAGAAGTGAATGAGTTTGTGCTGGTGGATGCAGCGATGAATGATTTAATTCGCCCCGCATTGTATCAAGCCTGGCACACAGTATTGCCGGTAACGCTTAAGGCCAACCGGGCAGAAAAGGTTTATGACATTGTTGGTCCTGTCTGCGAAAGCGGCGATTTTTTTGCCAAGAAACGTCAAATGAAAGAACTCCAGCCTGGAGAGTTGCTTGGAGTCATGTCAGCAGGTGCGTATGCCATGACCATGGCAAGTAATTACAATACGCGCCAGCGTCCATGTGAGTTGATGGTAGATGGTGATAATGTTCATTTAATCAGACGCAGAGATGCGATTGACGAACTTTGGCAGAATGAAATCTTGTTGCCTGCAGATTAGTTTGATGAATAAGCGACTTATGCAGGGCTTATAGAATGGATGATCAACTCATTGCAGAGTTGCTTCAAAATGTTAATACAATTGCGGTGATAGGGTTGTCCCCAAAAAAGCACCGTGCAAGTCACCGGGTTGCGAAATATTTGCAGGAATTTTCCTATGAGGTAATACCAGTGCGTCCAGTCGCCAAAACTATACTGGGCCAGACTGTATATAGGACGTTGGAAGATATTCCATTCAAAGTGGATCTGGTTAATGTTTTTCGTGCACCAAAATCGATTCCGGATATTGTCGATTCGTGTATTAGTCTGGGAATTAATAAAATCTGGCTGCAGGAAGGTATAATGAATTCAGAAGCTGAAACAAAAGCGCAGCAGGCAGGCATTTCTATGATCTCGGACCGATGCATTTATAAAGAAATTGTTCGTATCGGCCAGAATAAAACCAATAAGCAACAATAGTGATTAAATAAACCTTCTAACTCACGGAAACGCAGTGAAACTTGATTTTGTAAAAATGCATGGTCTTGGTAATGATTTTGTTTTGCTGGATGGTGTCAGTCAAAATTTAAATTTAACAGCAGATAATATTCGGCATTTGTCTCATAGAAAGTTTGGTATTGGATGCGATCAACTGCTAATTGCACAAGCATCTGTTAAGGAAGATGTTGATTTTCGTTACCGAATATTTAATAGTGACGGTAGTGAAGTCGAGCAGTGCGGAAATGGTGCGCGCTGTTTTGCTCAGTTTGTAAGGCGGGTTGGCCTTACTGATAAACAGGTAATCAAGGTTGAAACACTCGCAGGTATTTTCACTCTGAATATTCGTGATGACATTAATGTCACAGTAGAAATGGGCAGACCTGAATTTGAATCTGAAAAGATTCCTTTTAATGAGCGTAGTGAAAATAATGTTTATATGTTTGATGCAGGTGATCAGCATATAGAGTTTGCAGTCGTTTCAATGGGAAATCCGCATGCCGTAATATTTGTGGATGATGTAAACTCTCTGGATGTACAGGAGATAGGAAGTCAGTTGGAAGTGGATAGTCGATTTCCTAATCGTACTAATGTTCAGTTTGTACAGGTTGAAGACAGACAAAACATAAAGCAAAGAATATTTGAGCGAGGTGTTGGTGAGACCATGGCAAGTGGTTCCGGGGCCTGCGCTGCTGCTGCAGTCGCACAGCAAAAAAATAGAGTGGATGACATGGTTAAGATTACAATGCCGGGTGGGGCGCTGGAAATCCACAGTGATAAAAACGGGTGTCTGTTGATGACAGGGCCAACTGAATTTAGCTTTGAGGGGAGTGTTTACGTATGACAATTAAGACCGAAGTTCACGCGAGTGCCAATGCGAGTGCCAGGCGCAGTGAAGCGGTGCCATCGATTGATCCAGTGGCGGTTAAAGATTATTTATTACAGCATCCAGAATTTTTTAACCAGCACCCTGCTCTTCTGCGTGATCTTGATATTAAACATGAATCCGGTACAGCAGTTTCACTGGTTGAACGTCAGATCCAGTTACTACGTGACAAGAACGGTAGTTTGGAAAAAAAGATCCTTCATCTTGTGCAGATTGCTCAGGACAATGAAATTCTGGAAGAACAGCTACATAGAATCGCACGTCGTTTGATCGAAATTGATCATAACAAGAATATTATCCCCATTATTAATGATCTGCTGAATAACGAGTTTCCATCATTGCAAATTCGTCTGGGACTGTATGATGTTGCTCCAGAGTACACTGTGCCCACAGAAAACAATATTACTGCCGCTGACCTGGATTATGTGTTCTATAAACAGATCATTCAGGAAAATTGCAGAGACTGCATATTCCTGCGCGGTAAAGGACTGGTCGATCTGTTTGTAAAACGGGTTGATGTAAAGTCCGGCGTTGCAATTCCACTGCGAAGCAACAAGAACTTTGGTGTATTGCTGCTTGGCAGTTCTAATGAGAATCGATTCTACGAAGGGATGGGGACTCTGTTTTTGGAATACCTGGCTGACTTGCTTAGCCGCAAGCTGAAAAAGCTGCTTAAACAGTAAACCAGCATGATTGCGAAGATGCATAGTCAGTCTTTACAGGAATACCTGGACTACCTTCGCACCATCAAACATTATTCTTCCGCAACGCTGGAAGGTTACCAGCGGGATATTCAGGGCTTCTTCCAGTTCCTGTCAGAACAAAAAATAAGCGACATAACCCGTGCCAGTATTCACGATATTCGTGCATATATTGCCAGTTGTCACCGCAAGGGTATGGCAGAAAGCAGTATGCAACGCCTGCTTTCATCGTTGCGCGGGTTCTATAAACACCTGGTGGTCAATAATCAAATTGGCGCTAATCCCGTAGCAGATGTGCGTGCACCTAAAGGGGCCAGGAAATTGCCTAAAGTACTGGACGTTGATCAGGTCGATCGCCTGCTGAGTGGCCGCAATACCACGCCACTGGATGTGCGGGATCAGGCAATGATGGAGTTGATGTATTCATCCGGGCTGCGTTTGTCAGAACTGGTAAATCTGAATGTACTGGATATGGATCTAAATGCAGGCCAGGTGAAAATTCTTGGTAAAGGGAATAAAACCCGATACTTGCCTATAGGTCGTCAGGCTAAAGAAGCGCTAAATGCGTGGCTAGTATTGCGAACAGGTCTGGCGCTTGCCGGAGAAGTGGCCGTTTTTGTCAATAATAGAGGATCGAGGCTTTCCCAGCGTGCGGTACAGAAAAGGATGCGCGAGCATGCAAAGCGCACAGAATTAGGTGTTCATGTTCATCCACATATGATGCGTCATTCATTTGCCAGCCATTTGCTGGAGTCGAGCGGTGATCTGAGATCTGTGCAGGAACTGCTGGGACATGCGAATATTAGTACTACGCAGGTATATACCCAGCTGGATTTCCAGCATCTGGCTAAGGTTTATGATCAGGCCCACCCCAGAGCGAGAAAAACGCCCACCAAGTAATTATCTCCACAATTCTCTACATTGGTAGATAACCCCGAGCACGCAGTCGTGTACAATTCGCGCCTATTCAATTTAATGACCAATTTAAAGGCGCAGGCATGACGACGATAGTTTCAGTAAGGCGTGATGGCAAAGTAGTGCTAGGCGGTGACGGACAGGTTACGCTGGGTAACACCGTTATGAAAGGAAACGCAAAAAAAGTACGCAGATTATACAATGGCCAGGTTATTGCCGGTTTTGCCGGTGGAACTGCCGATGCATTTACATTATTTGAACGATTCGAGGGCAAGCTGGAAAAACATGGCGGCCATCTCACGCGTTCGGCGGTAGAACTTGCGAAAGACTGGCGAACTGATCGTATGTTACGACGTCTAGAGGCATTGCTGGCAGTCGCAGACCAGACGACTTCTCTGATCATTTCAGGTAATGGCGATGTCATAGAGCCTGAGGATTCACTGATTGCAATTGGATCTGGCGGGCCATTCGCACAGGCAGCTGCGCGCGCACTGTTAGATCATAGCAAACTAGGTGCACGTGAAATTGTAGACAACGCATTAAGCATTGCTTCCAGTATCTGTATCTACACCAACAACAATACCGCTATCGAGGAACTTTAGTTTTATTAAAAGGAATTAGTTATGTCTAGTATGACTCCGCGAGAAATAGTCGAAGAATTAAATCGACATATAGTTGGACAGGATGACGCCAAGCGTGCAGTGGCAATCGCCTTGCGGAACCGATGGCGCAGAATGCAGTTGCCAGAGTCCTTACAAACAGAAGTCACGCCCAAGAATATCTTAATGATCGGCCCTACAGGGGTTGGAAAAACAGAAATCGCCAGACGTCTGGCCAAGCTGGCAAATGCACCATTTATAAAAGTAGAAGCGACAAAATTCACGGAAGTCGGCTACGTGGGTCGCGATGTGGAGTCTATTATTCGGGACCTGACGGATAGCGCTATCAATTTAATGCGCGAAGTCGAGATGAAAAAAGTGAAGTTTCGAGCTGAAGAAGCCGCAGAAGAACGCATTCTGGATGTATTTGTCCCACCACCCAAATCCGAGAGTTTCGGTACCGCAGAAAATAGTAGTTCAGAATTTGCCGGGGAAACACGTCAAAAATTCAGAAAGAAACTGCGTGAGGGTGATTTGGACGAGAAAGAAATCGAAATTGATATTCGGGCTAATCCTCTCGGTGTTGAAATCATGACGCCACCCGGTATGGAAGATATGGCCAGTCAGTTACAGGGCATGTTTCAAAATTTGGGCACGCAAAAAACCAATAAGCGCAAACTAAAAGTAAAGGATGCCTTCAAAGTGCTGGTAGATGAAGAGGCGCAAAAATTAATCAATGAGGATGACGTAAAAACGCGTGCGTTAAGACAGGTTGAGCAAAATGGTATTGTGTTTCTGGATGAAATAGACAAGGTCGCAAAACGGGGTGAATACAGCGGTACAGATGTTTCACGTGAAGGGGTACAGCGAGATCTGCTGCCATTAGTTGAAGGGTGCACAGTGTCAACAAAACATGGTGTTATCAAAACAGACCACATACTTTTCATCGCATCAGGCGCTTTCCACCTGTCAAAACCGACTGACCTGATACCAGAGTTACAGGGTCGATTACCGATTCGAGTGGAATTAAGCGCATTGAAAGTTGAGGATTTTGTTAGCATCCTGGTCGAACCCAAAGCTTCACTGACTGAGCAGTATGTGGAACTGATGGCGACCGAAGGAGTGACGCTCGAATTTACACAGGAAGGGATTCAGAGTATTGCTCAAACAGCCTATGACGTAAACGAACGTACCGAAAATATCGGCGCACGCCGCTTGCATACTATTATGGAGCGACTGCTGGAAACATTGTCATTTGAAGCGCCTGACAAGAATGGTCAGAAGGTCGTCATCGACAGGCAGTATGTTGATGATAATGTTTCTGAATTAAGTAAAGATGAAGATTTGAGCCGTTATATTCTGTAACGTGCTGAAAGTTGATACGCAAATAAACAGAGCAAGGAAATAAACATGGCTAAAGTTGTTCCGACAGAAATACAGCTACATCAGAAGTCCAGAATACTGGAAATTGCTTTTGATGATGGTTCGCGGTTCGAATTAAGCTGCGAATTTCTTCGTGTATATTCTCCCTCCGCGGAAGTTACCGGGCATGGTCCTGGTACCGAAGTGCTGCAGGTAGGTAAGGAAGATGTCAATATCACTGCAATAGAACCCGTGGGAAATTATGCAGTAAGACTGGTATTTGATGATAACCATGATTCTGGTCTGTATAGCTGGGAGCACCTGCATGACCTGGGAGTCAATCAGAATGAGAAGTGGCAAAACTATCTGGATAGACTGGAAGCAGCGGGGCATAAGCGCAATACACACTAAAGTGAATCTATGAACGAACAAGAGAAAACCCACTTTGGCTATACTGATGTAAGTCCAGGCGAAAAAACCGAGCGGGTTCGGCAGGTGTTTGAGTCTGTCGCGAATAACTACGATGTGATGAATGACTTAATGTCCATGGGACTGCATCGGTTATGGAAAAAATTTGCATTACACATTGCAGCAGTGAGACCAAAGCAGAAAGTTCTGGATCTGGCTGGAGGAACCGGCGATCTGGCTGCGGAACTTCATAAAAGCGTTGGCGAGCAGGGACAGGTCATTCTATGTGATATCAATGCAAGCATGCTTGGTGTAGGACGCGACAGAATGATTGATCGTGGACTGCTAAAAAACCTGAATTACGTGCAGGCAAATGCAGAAGCATTACCGTTTGCAGATAACAGTTTTGACTGCATTACCATGGCATTTGGCCTGCGAAACGTAACATATAAAGAACGATGTCTGGCATCAGCCTACGCAAAGCTTAAACCTGCCGGAAAATTTATTGTCTTGGAATTTTCAAAACCGGCGCCCTGGCTACGTCCCGTCTATGACATGTATTCGTTTTCTATATTGCCAAAGCTGGGCGAATGGATTGCTAAAGATGCTGACAGTTACCGTTATCTGGCAGAGTCAATTCGCATGCATCCTGACCAGCCCACGCTCAAGCAAATGTTTGCTGACGCCGGCTTTGATCGATGTAGCTATGTGAATATGAGTGGGGGTATTGTCGCTGCTCATATCGGATATAAGTACTAGTATGAAAGGCGCGATCATTGCCGCACTTAATCGTTATTTGGAATCTGACCCGGAACGGGCAGCGGGTCTGGATCAAATCAAGGGCAAGCTGATACGTATATATCTGCGCGAGCTGGACAGGACATTGTTTCTGCGTGTTCAGCAACGATATTTGCAAGAGGAGCCTGATAACACTATAGAAGCGGATGTGGAAATTTCTGTTTCTTTAAAAGTGTTACCAGCACTTTTAGCCGGTGCTGAACAGGACAAGTTGATTAAGGAAGGTAACATTGAAATAAAAGGAGATACGCATATCGCAAGCGTGTTTCAGAATACACTGCGGGAAATTGAAATAGACTGGGAAGAGCTGGTGTCAAAATACACTGGCGACGAAATTGCCTATCAAATTGGGCGGGGTGCAAAAGCTGTCCACGCTTTAGGGCGCAACATGCGTGAAAATTTTCGCCAGGACTTGCGAGATTTTCTGCAGGATAATGTGCAGGCATCGGCAACACAGGATGAAGTCGATCAATTTATACAAGACGTCGATATACTGCGAGCGAAGGCTGACCGCCTGGAAGCACGTTTGAATCGATTGCAACGTCGTCACTAGATCCTATAAATAATTATGCGCTTACTTCGACAATTCATCCGCATTATTCAGATCAATATTGTTCTGGTTCGTCACGGGCTGGAAGAAGTTATTTTTGCAATTCATCTGTTCCGGCCAATACGTTTTTTGCTGCTGATGCTTCCCTGGCACTGGTTTCGAAGCGTAGATATTTCCCATGGCGTACGTATTAGACGCACATTAGAAGATCTCGGACCTATTTTTATCAAGTTTGGTCAAGCGCTGTCGACACGTCGTGATTTACTTTCTGATGATATCGCTGATGAGTTGACCAAGTTGCAAGATCAGGTTCCACCATTTCCGGGAGATGAAGCGCGCAGGATTATAGAAAAAGCATTTGCCTGTGATATCAGCGAGATTTTTTCTCAATTTGATGAAACACCACTCGCCTCTGCATCGATTGCACAAGTCCATGCGGCGACACTTCATGATGGTTCGGATGTGGTGGTTAAAGTATTAAGGCCCGATGTACGTAAGTATATAAAAAGGGATTTAGAGGTAATGCATTTGATTGCAGACCTGGCGCATCGATATTGGGCAGATGGAAGAAGATTGCGTCCCCGTGAAATTGTCGATGATTACGAGCAAACCGTAATGGATGAGCTGGATTTATTGCGGGAAGCGGCTAATGCGAGTCAGTTGAAGCGTAATTTTGCAAACAGTACAGACCTGTATGTGCCTGAGGTGTACTGGGATTACTGTCGAGTGAATGTGATGGTAATGGAGCGTATACATGGTATTGCTGTTAATGATGTAAAAACCTTGGCTGCCAATCATGTCAACATGAAAAAACTATCTGAACGTGGCGTAAATATTTTCTTCACGCAGGTGTTTAAGCACAATTTTTTTCATGCGGATATGCACCCTGGCAATATTTTTGTTTCCTACGAAACCCCGGATGACCCTAAATATCTGGGTGTTGATTTTGGCATTATGGGAACACTGTCTATTGAGGACCAGCGCTATCTGGCTGAAAATCTGCTGGCATTCTTTAATCAGGATTACCGACGCGTTGCCGAGCTGCATCTGGAATCCGGGTGGGTGCCTGCCAATACAAGAATTGATCATTTCGAGTCTGCCATCAGAACGGTGTGTGAACCAATTTTTCAAAAACCCATTAGCGAAATTTCATTTGGTAATTTATTGCTGCGTTTATTTCAAACAGCGAGAAGATTTCAAATGGAGGTGCAACCACAATTAGTGTTACTGCAGAAAACCCTGCTTAACATAGAAGGCCTTGGGCGACAGTTAGACCCGGATCTGGATTTGTGGAAAACTGCTAAACCGTTTCTGGATCGCTGGATGAGTGAACAAGTAGGCGTGCATGCATTAATTAAAGGTGTGCGTCAGCATCTTCCTAAAGTGTTGGAACAGGCACCTGAACTTCCTTCTTTGATCCATGGGTATCTAGTGCGTGCAGAGCAGGCACCCAGGCAGCAAAATGAGATGCTTAAACTGGAAGTGCATAAGTTAGAACAAAAGTACAAACAGCAAAGACAAATGTCGATTGTGAGTGCGGTTATTGCAATCACCGCCGCGGCAGCTATCTCGTATTATTTTTAATAATTCAAATTACAAACAAGCTTTTGTGTGTTGAGCACGAACGCTTCATGACAAGTGAAAAAATATTGTGGATGTATCGCCAATACTTGATGGGTTGAACCAGGAACAACGTAATGCAGTGACAGCAGTACCAGGGCCAGCATTAGTCTTGGCGGGTGCGGGGAGTGGTAAAACCCGGGTGCTCGTTCATCGAATTGCCTGGTTGTGTAATGTTGAGGGGGTATCACCTTATGGTTTGCTGGCTGTAACGTTTACCAACAAAGCAGCTGCTGAAATGCGTTCAAGGGTTGAAAGTCTGCTTGAGGCAAATTTGTCTGGTATGTGGGTAGGCACTTTCCATGGCATTGCGCACCGTATGTTGCGTGCTCACTGGCAAGCTGCCAACTTGCCGCAGGCATTTCAGATCCTGGATTCCGATGACCAGCATCGTCTGGTGAAACGTATTATGAAAGGGCTGGAACTGGATGAATCCAAGTGGCCTGTGAAACAGGCCCAGTGGTTTATCAATGCTCGCAAAGATGAAGGCCTGCGTGCCAGTCAAATACAGGATGGTGGTGACCTGACAACGCGCCAGTTATTAAGAGTGTATATCGCATATGAAGCAGCATGCGAGCGGGCAGGTGTTGTCGACTTTGCTGAACTGTTATTAAGGTCATTGGAGCTGTTAAGACATAATGAGGATATTATCACTCATTACCAAAACCGGTTTAGACATGTATTGGTTGATGAGTTTCAGGATACAAACTCAATACAATACGACTGGCTGAAGCTGCTCGCAGGGAAAAACAATCCGGTATTTGCAGTCGGTGATGATGATCAATCCATTTATGGCTGGCGTGGTGCAAAAATAGAAAATATATTTTCCTTTAGTAAGGATTATGCGGATACGCAAACATTTCGTCTCGAACAAAATTATCGTTCAACCGGTACAATTCTTTCTGCCGCCAATGGCTTGATTGATCATAACCAGGGACGTCTGGGTAAAAAGCTCTGGACTGACGGTAACGAAGGTACACCTGTACAACTGTATGCAGCATATAATGAACATGATGAAGCCCGTTTTGTTATTGAAAGGGTTAAAGAGTGGGTTCACCAGCAGGGACGCAAGCATAGCGAAATAGCAGTGCTTTATCGCTCTAACGTGCAGTCGCGGGTGTTTGAGGAAAACCTCATAGCACAACAAATACCTTATCGAATCTATGGCGGGTTACGTTTCTTCGAACGGGCCGAGATTAAAGATGCCCTGGCTTATCTACGACTGAGTTCCAGCCGCATTGCGGACCCGGCATTTGAACGTATTGTTAATCATCCTCCGCGCGGTATTGGTGACCGAACCCTGCAGGTAATTCGGGATTATGCGCGAGCTGAATCAGTCCCTCTGTGGGATGCAACAAAAACAATAATTGCACAGGGCACTTTGGCGGCGCGAGCGCAGGGTGCGCTGACTCAGTTTGTGATGTTAATAGAGAGATTGTCTGACCAATTAAAAGATAAAGAACTGGAAGAACAGGTTGAGCAGGTAATAGGGCTGTCCGGCTTGCAGGCTCATTTTGAAAAAGATCGCAGTGAGAAAGGTCAGTCGAGAGTAGAGAACTTGCATGAGTTAATAGAAGCTGCGCGTGGCTTTCGTTACGAAAGCGAAGATGGTGAGGAGTTGTCTGAACTGGATGCGTTTTTATCTAATGCAGCGCTGGAATCAGGTGAAGGCCAGGCATCCAAGTGGGAGGATTGCGTACAATTGATGACGTTGCACACAGCCAAAGGTCTGGAGTTTCCTTTGGTTTTTTTGGTGGGCATGGAGGAAGGCCTGTTCCCTAGCAGTATGTCAATGGATGAGCCAGGGCGTGTCGAAGAAGAACGTCGTCTATGCTATGTGGGTATTACACGTGCCAGAGAAAATCTAATGATCTGTTTTGCAGAATCCCGGCGTCACTATGGGAACGAGAATTATAATCCACCATCACGATTTATTAATGAAATTCCTGCCGAACTAATACAAGAAGTCAGACCACGCGCGCGCGTGACACAAACAGTACACAATCCTGAACCCATGGCAAAAGTAAAAAGAAGAATTGACGATGGTGAAGGCGGAATACGTGTAGGACAGCGAGTATCACATAAAAAGTTTGGGGAAGGTGTGGTGATGGATCAGGAAGGCAACGGCAAGAGCGCACGTGTGCAGGTCAAGTTTGAGGGTAGTGGCAGTAAATGGCTAGTGCTGGCGTATGCAAATTTAACAGTACTGGCTTGAGTAAATAAATCACTAATGCAGGAGGTGGTGTCTAATGAGTGATAAAAATACACGCAGGAAATTTTTACAATACCTTGGGCTTGGTGCTGCTAGCTGTACAGTCGCATCCTGTAATGAGACAACATCTAATCAGGCAGAGTCTTCTGCTGTTGCTGATCATCAAACCTTTAACTGGAAAATGATAACGACCTGGCCGAAGAATTTTCCAGGGTTGGGCACTGGCGCAGAATTTCTGGCGCAAACCATAAATGAAATGTCTAATGGCAGATTGAATATTAAAGTTTATGGTGCTGGCGAGATTGTTCCAGCGCTTGAAATATTTGATGCTGTGACTGCCGGCACCGCTGAAATGGGTCATGGTTCCGCGTATTACTGGAAGGGTAAAAACCCTGCATTACAGTTTTTTTCCACTGTGCCATTTGGTATGACGGCTAATGAGATGAATGCATGGCTATATCATGGCGGCGGAATGGAATTATGGGAAAAAGCGTATAAGCCATTTGGCCTGGTGCCCATGGCCGCCGGTAATACGATGGTGCAAATGGGAGGCTGGTTTAATAAGGAAATCAATTCCGTTGAAGATTTACAGGGCCTGAAAATGCGTATCCCGGGACTAGGCGGAGAAGTGTTGCGTCTTGCAGGTGGAACACCTGTGAATATTCCTGGAGGAGATTTGTTTGTGTCACTGCAAAAGGGTGTTATTGATGCTACCGAATGGGTGGGACCGTATAATGACTTGGCCTTTGGGTTACACAAGGCTGCCAAATATTATTATTCACCCGGCTGGCATGAACCAGGAACTACGCTTGAGTGTTTTATCAATCAGCAGGCTTACGACAAGCTTCCTGCTGATTTGCAAAGTATAGTGCGAAATGCGGCAAGAGTAGCAAACCAGGATATGATGCTGGAGTACGTTGCACGCAATAACGATGCGCTAGAGACGCTGGTTAATGAGCATAAGGTGGATGTAAGAGAATTCCCTGCCGACGTCATTGAAAAATTGCGTACTTTGTCAAAGCAGGTAGTGGCCGAGATTGTGGGTAGTGATCCATTTGCTCGTGAAATACATGATTCCTACCAAAGTTTTTTGACCAAATCCAAAGCTTGGTATAATTTATCCGAGCGTGCCTACCTGAATATGAGATAAAGATAACCAATTGATATAATTGGAGATTTTTGAAAAATTCAGGTAAGTCAATATAGGACAGATAAACAAGGAATAAATTTTAAGTGGCTGATATAATGCACGAAATTTATAATAACTATAATAGACTGCCATAACACGGGAGGAAAAATGGACGATCTTTACACCAAATGGAAAGTAATGTGGGATGCAAAAGAATGGGGAACTCAGGGGTTCTTTTTTGTTAGTGCAATCATTGCACTTGTCATCATGTCAGGACCATTACGTGCTACTAATGAGGGCACTGCCGCTAAAAAAGGATTTACATTTGCGATTGGTCTCGCTTACCTGATTTTAGTGATTGTGGGTTATTTCCAGCTAGTACCAAAAATTTCTTCATACTAGGTTCAAGAATTTAGTTTCTCAGGTAACCAAGTGGCCAACTCTGGCCACTTGGCGAGACATCCAAGTACGACAAGCTGAATTAAAATAAACGGAATCACTCCTCGGTAAATTTGTCGGGTTGTCACGACTTCCGACGCCACCCCCCTTAAATAAAATAAGGCGAATCCAAATGGAGGCGTTAGGAAAGATGTCTGTAAATTGATGGCAATCATAATTCCTAGCCATATCGGGTCTACTCCCATCATGAGTAATATCGGGCCTACGATAGGTACAACAACAAATGTAATCTCAATAAAATCCAGTACAAAGCCAAGCAGGAACATGACCAGCATGACAATGGCCAGGGCACCAAATACTCCACCAGGAAGCTGAGTTAAAAATGCATGTATAGCGTCATCGCCGCCGTATCCACGAAATACTAAAGAAAAGACTGAAGCGCCAATAAAGATAGCAAAAACCATACACGTAACACGTACGCTGCTACGTATAATATGTTGTATGCAAGTGAGGTTTAGCTGCCTGTTAAACAGTGCCAATAGTAATGCGCCGACTGCGCCCACTGAAGCCGCTTCAGTAGGTGTGGCGAAACCGCCAATAATAGAACCCAGCACTGCAACAATTAACATGATGGGTGGAAGTAAAGCGCGTAGACACTGGGTAAACAGCTTTGCATGATTGCGGTCAACTTCAGCCGCGGGCATCAATACCGGTTTTGTGAACGCAATGTATGTCAGGTAAAAAATATAAAAAGTGACTAGCATTACGCCCGGAATAATCGCGCCGGTAAATAAATCACTGACCGTGACAGTATCCGGAGAAAAATTCCCCTGCTCTAATTGTGCCTGCTGGTAGGCAGAAGAAATCACATCACCCAGCAACACTATAATTATCGAGGGGGGGATAATTTGGCCCAGAGTGCCGGAGGCACAAATGATTCCGCTGGAAAGTGCAGGATCATAATTTCTTTTTAGCATGGTCGGTAATGAGAGTAGACCCATGGTGACAACGGTTGCACCTACGATGCCAGTGCTCGCTGCGAGCAATAAACCTACAATGACAACAGAATAACCAAGACCGCCACGTATGGAACCAAATAGCTGACTCATTGTGTCGAGCAGGTTCTCGGCAATTTTCGATCGTTCCAGTGTAATTCCCATAAATACAAACAACGGAACAGCAATCAGTGTTTCATTGTTCATAATGCCGAAGATGCGGCTGGGTAAAGCATGCATTAGCGATGAGTCAAACCCGCCAATAATATTTCCAAGGAAAGCGAATGCAAGCGATACGCCCGCAAGAGTAAATGCCACAGGATAACCTGTCATTAGTACGATAATGACGACCAGAAACATAATGAACGCCACGATTTCCATGGCTATTTTCTTTCAGATGAAATAGTCATTAAGCTGTTGCATACAGTTGATACACCCTGTAACAGCAAGAATGAAGGCATTAAAGGAACAAGTGTTTTGAGAATAAATATCAGTGGTAATCCGTTTGCTTCGCGTGAACCTTCAAGTAGTTTCCAGGAATTACTCGCATATTCAAAGCTGGAGAATATTAAGTATATGCAGAATGGAAATAACAGGAAAACAGTACCGAGAAGATCTGTCCATGCTTTCTGTGAGTCAGAATATCTGGAATAAAAGATATCGACTCTCACATGCTCGTTGTGTTTATACGTATAGCCAATTGCGAGCATGAAAACGAAGCTGTGAAGATAGATAACGCTTTCCTGAACAGCTATTAAGCCAAAATTAAATCCATAACGCATTACTACATTAAAAAATGTAATGACAACCATGGCAATCACAAACCAGGCAACACTACGACCAACCCATTCGTTAAAACGGTTAATGAGTGATTGAGTTTGTACTAGCATTACAATTATATATTTATGCTTGCCTGATGCGTGTAGATATTGATTACAGTTCCAGCAGTTTTTCCTGCTCTTCCTTGGAAGGCTCAAATGTTCTGCCTTCATAGTAATCAAAAATGGCTGTGACGACATCGGCAGGCTCATCAACAATCTGCATGAGATCCAGATCTTTTGCTGAAATGGTGCCGTGCTTAAGCAGTGATTCCTTGAACCAGTCTATTAATCCATGCCAGAAATCAGATTCGACGAGGATGATGGGAATTTTCCTGGATTTGCCTGTCTGCACTAAAGTCAGTATCTCGGCCAGTTCGTCAAGGGTGCCAAAGCCACCGGGCAATACAACATAGGCGGATGCATATTTCACGAACATGACTTTTCGCGAAAAGAAATGTCTAAAGTTGAGCGAGATATCCTGAAAGGCATTTCCAGATTGCTCATTGGGTAACATAATGTTCAGACCGACACTGGGTGATTTGCCCGCAAAAGCTCCCTTGTTGGCCGCTTCCATAATGCCTGGTCCTCCACCGCTAACGACGGTGAAACCGGCATCAGATAATTCCCGTGAAATAGATTCAGTGAGTTTATAAAAAGCATGGTCTTCTGGTATGCGCGCCGAACCAAAAATACTCACTGACGGAGCAATTTTTGAAAGACGTTCAAAGCCTTCAACAAACTCAGCAATAATCTGGAAAATTTTCCAGCTTTCACGTGATAATGTGCTTGAATTGCCTGGGCCGGCGAGTGGCTGTTTCTGTGTTTTATTATCCATGTGCGATTTTTCCCTTGCGCGAGTGTACATGATAACGTTGCCATCCGCTTATCTACAATAATGAAATATTATAATTGCATATGACAACCCCTTCTTTATTACTTTTGGTTGATGGTTCTTCTTATTTATACCGTGCGTTTCATGCCTTACCGCCACTGACAAACAAGCAGGGAACACCTACCGGTGCAGTTTATGGTGTGCTGCGTATGATACGTAAACTCATTGAAGAAGAGCAGCCCGATCGAGTGGCAGTTATTTTTGATGCAAAAGGGAAAACTTTCAGGCATGAGTTATTCAGAGAGTATAAAGCCAATCGCCCGCCAATGCCTGATGATTTGCGTGTACAAATAGAACCGTTACATGCGCTGATAAAGGCTTTGGGTATCCCGCTCATAACGATAGATGGTGTAGAAGCCGACGATGTGATTGGCACATTAGCGCATTCAAAATTTGCTGCAAAACATAATGTGCTCATTTCCACGGGTGATAAGGATATGGCTCAGTTAGTATCTGAAAAGGTCACACTGATCAATACCATGAATGACACACGCATGGATGTGGATGGGGTGAGTGAAAAGTTTGGCATATCACCTGCGCAGATCATAGATTATCTGGCGTTGATGGGCGACAGGGTAGATAACATTCCCGGTGTGCCCGGTGTAGGGCCAAAGACAGCGGTCAAGTGGCTGCATCAGTTTGGGACTATGCAGGGTGTTATTGATAATCGTGATGAAGTCAAAGGCAAGATAGGAGAAAAATTACGTGCCGCTGTTGATGACCTTCCATTGTCTTATGAACTCGCCACTATCAAGTGCGATGTTGAATTGGGTATAACGCTGGATGATTTGCAACTCGGGGATAAAGACACTCAAGTACTCGAAAAGCTTTACAGGGAACTGGATTTTAATGCCTGGCTGGATGACCTGAAGGATACAGATGCACAAGTCAATGTTCCTGTTTCTTCTGATGCCAAAAATAATTACCAATTAATTCTGACTAAAAAGGAATTAAAAGTATGGGCGAAAAAATTAAAGCGAGCTGAAATTTTCGCGTTTGACACGGAAACTGACAGTCTCGATTACATGCAAGCCAATTTAGTTGGCATGTCATTCTCTGTGCAGGCAGGTGAAGCCGCGTATTTGCCTATTGCACACGACTATGAGGGTGCTCCCCAACAGTTGACATTAGAGGATGTGCTGGAAGAGATTGGAGATATTTTAAAAGATTCCAGTGTCGCGAAAGTGGGGCATAATCTTAAGTATGATCAATCAGTGCTGTCACGCCATGATATAACTCTCGGTGGAATACAGCATGATACGATGCTTGAATCCTATATTGTAAATTCCACTGCCAGTCGTCACGATCTCGATACATTAAGCGAATTGTATCTGGGGCATAAGAACATCAAGTTTGAAGATGTGGCTGGCAAGGGTAAAAAGCAAATTACCTTTAATCAGGTGCCGTTGGATGTCGCTCTGGATTATGCGGCAGAAGATGCTGATATGTCCCTGCAGTTGCATCAATACTTCTGGCCTCAATTATCCAAACTGGAAAAGCAGCAAGCGTTATATCGCGATATCGAAGTACCGATGCTGTCAGTACTTTCGCGTCTTGAATGCAATGGAGTACTGGTAGATTCGAATTTGCTTCAAATACAAAGTGAAGAACTGCGCCTGAAAATTACTGAGCTGGAAAAACAGGCGTATGCAACGATTGGTGAAGAGTTTAATCTGGACTCACCCAAGCAGTTACAAAAAATATTGTTTGAGCAATTGGAATTACCCGTCATCAGAAAGACACCCAAAGGCCAGCCATCCACGGCCGAAGATGTACTGCAGGAACTGGCAAGTGATTATGAATTTCCGGAAATGATCCTTAAATATCGATCGCTGAAAAAATTAAAAACCACTTATGTAGATAAATTGCCAAAACAGATCTGTGAGTCAACCGGTCGTGTACATACTTCGTATCACCAGGCGGTTGCCTCAACAGGAAGGCTTTCATCAACAGACCCGAATTTACAAAATATTCCTATACGCACTGAAGAGGGACGGCGCATACGCCAGGCATTCATAGCAAATAAAGACTGCTCTTTACTGGCCGCCGATTATTCTCAGATTGAGCTGAGAATCATGGCACACCTGTCCAATGACGAAAGACTGGTAGCCGCGTTTGCAGAAGGTAAAGATGTGCACACTGCAACTGCTGCGGAAGTATTTTCAGTTGATATTAATGAAGTTTCAAAAGACCAGCGTCGTGCGGCCAAAGCCGTAAATTTTGGTTTGATTTACGGTATGTCTGCGTTTGGCCTGGGTAAACAACTCGGCGTACATCGTGGTGAGGCGCAAAGCTACATTGATTTATACTTCGAGCGTTATCCGGGTGTAAAAAAATACATGTATGAAACGCGCGAGCTTGCTCATGAGCAGGGGTTTATAGAAACAATGTTTGGACGTCGTTTGTATTTACCAGAAATTAATTCGCGAAATGCGCAGCGTCGTCAGTATGCAGAGCGTACTGCGATTAATGCACCGATGCAGGGAAGTGCTGCAGATATCATTAAACGCGCCATGATCGCGATAGATGAGTGGATTTTTGAATCGTCAAAGCCCATTACCATGATTATGCAGGTACATGACGAACTGGTATTTGAAATCGAAGATACCTTTCTGCAGGAAGCAAGGGAAAACATTATAAAGTGTATGGTATCTGCCGCAGATTTAACCGTGCCTCTGGAAGTCGATGCCAATACTGGTCTCAACTGGGATGAGGCCCATTGATCGCGAGGCCAGAACCACTAATCGAGTCTGCTCACTAGAGACCAGGCGGGTTCTTATAATTCTCAGCTAACCGCACTTGCGTACTCAGCAGAAGATTGAGGCGTGAGAAGGATCTCAAACAGGATGAGGATAAGTATATGATTCGCAATATTATAGTGGGGACAACGCTGTTAATCAGTTCTTCAGCGTTTGCATTGGATTTGCAACGGGAAGAGCTTTTGAACCTGTATCATGGAGTCGATTCAGGTCAGACCAGTATAGCTTCGAAAGCATGGGTGAATTTATCTACCGGCATTGCTGCAGACTATCAGGGCAATGAGCAGGATGAAATTAAATTTACGCCATTACAGGAAGCACAAACAAAAGTGGGCGTATTTACAAGCGACTCACTGCATAAAGCGCTGACTGAAAACAGTGACTATGAATACAATAGTCCAAGTCAATTTGGCCAAGCCGAAGATGAAAGTTACGGTATATATATAGAAAAAAGTTTTTAATAGTATTTCGTGAACTAATTTTTAATCGTCCAGTCATAGTTACCATGTGCAGTTAATGCACTAACCCGCTTTCCTCCCTGAGCGGAAGGCTTGGTCTCCCCAATTCCAGGCCTGATATATTTCCCTGAAGCAATATAATTTGCTTCAGGGCTATTTTATCTAATCATTAAACCAGCCGTATATCTTACTCGCAGCCTCATCTATTCCATGCCCCGTCAGCGCTGAAAATAGCTGAATACTGATCGAACCGGCGGGATAAGCTGTCAATAGCCTATTGGCCGACTGAAGCTGATTGTGCGCTTTGTTGCGACTAAGCTTGTCTGATTTATTCAGGAATATATGCACATCGCACTGGTGATGAATACACCAGTCGATCATTTTCTGGTCAGCATCCTGAAATGGATGACGAATATCCATCACAATGATTGTGCCTTTAAGTGCTTGTCGGTGGGAAAAATAGTACTCAAGCAATTCCAGCCATTGGCGCTGTTTACTATGGCTCGCTTTTGCATAACCATAGCCAGGTAAATCCGCGAGTTTGTTGGCCTGTGAAACGTTAAAAAAATTGATCAACTGGGTGCGGCCTGGCGTTTTAGATGTGCGTGCCAGACTTTTTTGATTGCACAGGCGGTTAATTACGCTGGATTTACCCGCATTTGAGCGTCCGGCAAAAGCAATTTCGCGGCCTTCGTCTACTGGCAATGAGTCTGAAGACGCAGCGCTGGTGTAGAATGCCGTATTGGCTAATTGATTTTTAAAATCCATAATTTTTGGGGTTAGTTTTGCGAGGCCTTATAGTTTTATGGTATACAAAGCGCCCGCACTAAAAGGTGCGAGGAACACATGGGTTGTTTTACTTAGATTATGCACTTTTGGGAAGGTCACATGAAAATTTCTATCCAGTTATTAATTATACTATTCGTATTTGGAAGCCATTCATTATTCGCAGCAGGGGATGCTGAAGCAGGAAAAGCTAAGTCAGCACCATGTGCCGCATGTCATGGCGCAGATGGCAACAGCGTTAATCCAACCTGGCCAAAATTAGCAGGACAAGGCGCGCATTATATATACGAACAGTTACAGAGGTTTAAAGACGGCACGCGCGACAATGCATTAATGGCGCCTCAGGCAGCCGCATTGAGTGAGCAGGATATGCATGATCTAGCAGCATATTACTCTGCACAAACAGGTACGCCAGGTGCTGCTGATCCGGAATTGGTAGAGTTGGGAGAAGCAATTTACCGTGGCGGTATTATCAGTAAAGACGTGACAGCGTGCACAGCGTGTCATCTTCCAAACGGTGCAGGCAACCCGCCAGCAAAATTCCCTAAATTAAGCGGGCAACATGCAGCCTATACAGAGAGCAGACTGGTTGCGTATCGTGCCGTAGACCCGACGCTGGAAAAAAATATTGATCCTGCGGTATCCATTATGGTGAGTGTCACTGAACGTCTGACTGACCATGAAATTGAAGCACTGGCACAGTATATTCAGGGATTGCACTAAGTCGGGACGAGGCGGAACTATCCGTTTTCAATATGCTCTAAAAGCCAGTGTAATCAAGCATATAGACATTATTGTGCGATAAGTAATCAATTGGATGGGTAATAATGAATAAATATTTAAATATCACCACTTTCCTGATCTTCCTAATGGCTAGTCCATTTGTCATGGCTGCAGACAGCCACAACCACCCTCAAGGTGGACAGGGCTATTCGAGCCTGGATTCAGTCGTGCCAAGACAGATTGAAAATGACGCGCGTCATGAAGTGGTAGAGCTTTTCTGGTATGGATGCTCGCACTGTTTTGACTTTGAACCACACATTAACAAGTGGAAGCAGAATAAAGCCAGTGACATTAATTTTGTGCGAGTCCCCGCAATATTCAATGCGCGCTGGGAACAGCATGCGCGAGCGTATTATGCATTAGAGCTGATGGGCAAGTTAGAGCAGGGCCATGAGTTACTATTCAATGGAATACATGAACAGGGCCGTGGCTTGCATGATCTGGACTCTATGGCCAGGTTTCTGGCAGCGCATGATATTGATGAAGCTAAATTCCGGGAAAGTTTTTCGTCTTTTGCCGTAGAAACCAAGATTAATCGTGCGAAACAACTCATTCGTCAGTACCAGGTGACGGGTGTTCCGGCGGTCGTTATCGATGGAAAATACAAGACCTCAGCTTCCGAAGCTGGTGGTTATGAGCAATTAATTGGCGTCATTGATGAACTGACTGCCCAGCGCGGCGAGTAGCTAAATTACATTCAGTAGCGCGATTTACGCGAATTGTTCGGTGGCAGGGATAGTGGGGAAGGTCTCTTACGATCGATAACATAGTCCTTTTTGTCATGAACGTGTTCATCACCCGCCGCTTTGGCGGTCGCATTGATAATTTTGAAGTAGATATACTTTGTTTTGCTGCGTAAGTTTTCTCGCATGCTGAAGTCTCGTCCTGAGTCACATCCTGGTGAATATACTGAGCATACCGCCATCAATATTAGGGTGAATTTGTTGATGGATGAGGACGATATGCCATTTGATGAACGGCATTAAATTGACTAAAAAAGAGCGGATTGCCTTTTGGCCGGCTCCACAGGCCGTAGCCGGGTGTATTCATCCAGCATAAAAATGCTCGCAAACTCACCAGATGAGACCGCCAGGATAGACAAAAACTAATCGAATTTGATAGTCAGTATCACATGGTGATCACGACATATATGATTTATAATCGCGGCCTAAATTTTCAGGCAAGTATTTTGATCAGGAGTTAACTTGGAAGATAGACAGTTTACAACGATGTTTATGGCCGTTTTAGTCGGCTTGGTGGGGCTTACGATTATAATTCTGATAATCGCAAATATTCTGTACGTTGACGATGCAATGGAGACAGATTTGCGTGTGCAAAAAGCTGTTGCAGAGCGCGTTAAACCAGTGGGAGAAGTCTACATTGGCAGTGTGCCGGAAGGGTTAGGCGTACCCGCCACGACTGCGGCACCAACCCAGGTAGCTGCTGCTGACTTGAGCGGTGAGCAGGTGTACCAGCAGGTGTGTGCTTCATGTCATGCCGCGGCAGTGCTGAATGCTCCCAAACCAGGCGATGCTGCTGCCTGGGAGCCACGTCTGGCTAAAGGAACTGATGTTCTGTATGCCAACGCTATAAACGGCATCGGCGCTATGCCTGCGAAAGGTGGGCGAGCAGATATGTCAGATGACGCTATCAAAGCCGCCGTCGATTATATGATCAAGTAGACATCACCGAGAAATATACAAATACGGTGCTGAAAAGAGGCTATTACTCCGACGCGTGTTGGGATGATAGCCTCTATCCGTATTCTCAGGTGCTTTAAGCTGCCTCTATCCTTACCAAATAATTATCTTTAAAGAATACCTGCGGTATACGTTGACGTTAAGAAGCCAAAGAAAGATATCAGGCGCGGAACGTTATTTTTTGATCTAATCCAGACTCTCTGGTTCCCGATAACAGAAAATAAACAGTTTGACCCACCTGCAAATCAGTAACCATCTATCTATTCGTTGCAGCATGAGTAGTCTGTTGTAGTAGTTCCTGTGAGGGCCGAGGAATAAACTCGTGATGAGTATGCAGAATGTGTCTGGGCATATGTAAGTGTCTAACTGAGTTTGCCTGAGTGGCAATAAAGCATTACTTCTGGTTTAAATACTCATCCATGTGCGTATGAAAGAAAAGCAGGGCAGTGACAGAGATGCCCATCAGCTTTTTAATAAGCGATCAAACTGGCGGTAGGACATTGCTTCAGAAATATGTTTTTGACTGATGTGGCTAGCCTGTTCCAGATCAGCGATGGTACGTGCTGTTTTTAAAATACGATGAAATGCACGCGCACTGATATTCAAGCGCTCCAGCATTTCCAGTATTTTTGTTTTTCCGTCTTGTGGTAACTGGCAGACCTGTTGCATTTGCTTGCCTTCAAGAAGCGCATTGGGTTTGCCCTGTCGATCTATCTGAAGCATGCGCGCGTTATCGATATTTGTCTGAATTTGCTGCCAGTCTTCCGAGTGTGCAGATTCTGAATTAAATAATGTGCGGGTAGGTAATTTTGGCACACTGACCTGTAAGTCAATGCGGTCAAGCAAGGGTGCTGATATTTTATTACGGTATCTTTTTAACTGCTGACTGGTGCATTCACATTGTCCATATTCATTGATATCACAACCATTGGGACAAGGATTCATCGCTGCAATTAACTGGAATCTTGCGGGGAATTCAACCTGTGCGGCAGCCCTGGATATAGTGATCATTCCTGTTTCAAGGGGCTCACGTAAAATTTCCAGAGCCCGTCGGTCAAATTCGGTAAATTCATCTAAAAACAATACGCCGTTATGCGCTAATGAAATTTCACCGGGTTGAGGATTTGAGCCTCCTCCAGCCAAACCAACTGCAGAGACAGTATGGTGAGGTGAACGAAATGGGCGCGACTGTGGATGGCGCTGCTGGCCACTGACGTTTGCAATTGAGTACACACTGCAGGTTTCCAGCATCTCAGTTTCATTCAGGGGAGAAAGTAATGATGGGAAACGACTTGCCAGCATGGTTTTGCCCGAGCCTGGAGAGCCGATCATAAGCACGTGGTGTTGACCGGCGGCAGCGATAGACAACGCTCTTTTTGCACGCCTCTGTCCATATACATCACTCATGGATGTATGCATGATGTTTTGCTGTTTGTGCGTTACGCTGGGTTCGCTAGCAAGAATATTAATCCTGTTCAGGTGTGCGCACACATCAAGCAAATGTGAGGCACAGAAGTAAGTCTTATGATTAATGGGAATGAGTTCTTCCTGGTTCTCAACAGACGTAATTAGTTTGCTACCAATGCGTTGACATGCGTGTGCGGCAGGTAAAATGCCAATTGTTTTGCGCAGTTCCCCACTAAGACTGAGCTCACCTAAAAACTCATAGTCCTGTATTAGATCCTGATCAAGCTGTTTTGAGGCAATTAACAGGCCGAGGGCTATTGGTAAATCGAAACGACCACCTTGCTTTGGCAACTCTGCAGGCGCCAGGTTTACTGTGATACGGCGGGCTGGAAATTCAAAATTTGAATTAATAATGGCTGCCCGCACACGATCTTTACTTTCACGCACAGCGGTTTCTGGAAGGCCAACAATTGAGAAGTTAGGCAAACCATTGGATAAATGGACTTCCACTGAAACCAGCGGGGCAGCCATACCGGTTTGCGCACGACTATAGACCGTCGCAATTGTCATATTTCTCCTATCTGAAGAACTCGTGATGAGTCAGCTATATGGCAGTGATGCCATTAAGGAAAATATACGAGGTTTAGTCTTGCTCTAATAGAGCTATGCGTTGTTCCAGTTGTTCCAGACGTTGGCGTGTGCGCTGAAGTACTTCGGTTTGCACGTCGTATTCTTCTCTGGAAACCATATCCAGCTTCTGCAGCATGGATTCGAGCACCAGTTTTAGCTTCTGCTCACCAGTATTTTTGAAGTCACTGATGTCGCCCGGGAGAAGCTCTTTTATTTTGGCAATAGTGTCTTCGATGTGATTTTGATTGATTTTCATGGTTTTAAATTAGTAGAAATCCTTGCGCAAGTCTATATAGAAAAATCAAATTTATATCCGCACCATTATAGTGCGTTAACGCTCCATACTAGTGCCAAGGACCGTTTATATCGGTGCAATAATTTCAAATATTATTGTAACTAACTGTATTTATTATAAAAATTTTAGTGGCACGGGATGTGCTAAATGCTCTAGCGTAGATTTATAGAATAATTTCAACGGAGAAATAATAAATGAACAAAAAAATTACTAGCTTATTAGGGAGTGCAGCAGTTGCATCATCAATGATGGTAGCACCGGTAACTTCTATTGCCGATGATGCAATTGTGACTGGCAATGCTGGCATTTTATCTGACTACATCTTCCGCGGCATATTCCAGGACTCTGGTGTTGGTAATGGCGGTCTGGATATTGAGTATATGGGCTTTTATGCTGGCACATGGCTTGCTGATGTAGGTACAGGTATTGAGTACGATTTATATGCTGGATACATCTATGAATTTGAAAGTGGCTTCTATCTTGGTGGTGGGTATACCTCTTATCAGTATTCTGACAATTTTGATTCTGAATATAACGAAATCAATTTCTACGCTGGTGGTACAGCGGGTGATGTGTCAATAGATCTTGAGTATTCAACTGGTGAATACAATAGCGATTTTCTTGATAAGGATGGAAATATAGAAGGCGAAGACTACGATTTCATGGCAGCAACGATTGGTTATAACGGTGCTTACTTAACCTATGGTGATTTCGGTGATGATGCAGATGATGCATTAGGAAATTATCTGGAGCTTGGATACACAATGGAGCTTGGTGGTTTCGAGGTAACCGGTGCCATTGTTCATACGATGGACCTAAATGATGGAAGCGTTGATGGTGATGATGAAGAAACAGAAGCTTATGTGTCTATAAGCTGGGGATTCGATGTTATTTAATTAGTAGATATCTCAAAGCAGTCATGGTTAGGGCTTGCGAAACAAGCTCTAACCTGATGCGGGGAGCTTGCAGAAATAGTGCAGATTTTTATTGGTTTAAAAATTTTAACCCTACTTCTTTGAGAACTAAAGAAATTTAACAGTCTATCTCTGAATCATTGAAAACTAGTGGGAGAAAACCAATGAAGCTGATAACAGCAATAATTAAGCCATTCAAATTAGATGACGTAAGAGAAGCGTTATCTGAAATTGGTGTGACAGGAATAACAGCGACAGAAGTAAAGGGTTTTGGCCGACAAAAAGGTCATACCGAACTTTACCGCGGCGCTGAATACGTCGTCGATTTTTTACCTAAGATAAAACTGGAAATAGCAATAGATAACGATCTTCTCCAGTCCGTATTGGAAGCAATTACCAAAGCTGCAAATACAGGGAAAATCGGTGATGGAAAAATCTTTGTGTCCGAACTTACCGAAGTAATTCGAATTCGAACCGGTGAGTCTGGTGCAGAAGCGCTATAAAAATAACACCTATTTAATTAGGAGGAAATTGTGGAAAATCAAGTAATAGAATTAGCTTACGCACTGGATACGTTTTATTTTCTGGTGATGGGTGCATTTGTAATGTGGATGGCAGCAGGCTTTGCCATGCTGGAAGCGGGACTGGTACGTTCTAAAAGTACAGTTGAAATTTTAACCAAGAATGTTGCGTTGTATTCAATTGCATGTGTGATGTACATGTTAATGGGATACAACATCATGTATAGCGGAACAGATAGCACATGGTGGCCGTTTGCGCTGGACATATTGGGTAGCACAGACAACTCAGCTGCTGATGTGATTGCAAGTGGCGGTGAGACCTATTACTCAGGTCTGTCTGACTTCTTCTTCCAGGTAGTGTTTGTAGCAACGGCAATGTCGATTGTGTCAGGCGCGGTGGCAGAACGCATGAAGTTATGGTCATTCCTGTTATTCGCTGTAGTCATGTGTGGATTTATCTATCCTGTTCAGGGTTTCTGGAAGTGGGGTGGAGGATTCCTGGATGCAGCAGGATTTTCAGACTTCGCGGGATCGGGTGTAGTGCATTTATGCGGTGCAACTGCTGCACTTGCCGGCGTTATTCTGCTTGGTGCTCGTAAAGGGCGTTACAGTAAAGACGGTAAAGCAGTCGCAATGCCTGGCGCAAATATGCCGCTTGCAACGTTGGGAACGTTTATTCTGTGGCTGGGCTGGTTTGGCTTTAATGGTGGATCAGAATTGATCGTATCAAACGTCGCTGAGGCAAATGCGGTTGCTCTGGTATTTGTTAACACCAATGCAGCAGCAGCAGGTGGCGTGATAGCAGCACTGTTAACCGCAAAGTTAATGTTTGGTAAAGCTGACCTTTCAATGACCTTGAATGGCGCGCTTGCGGGGCTGGTATCAATTACTGCCGAACCTCTAACACCTACACCTTTACTGGCAACGATTATTGGGGCCATCGGTGGAATCATAGTTGTATTTAGTATCGTTACTCTGGACAAATTCAAGCTGGACGATCCTGTAGGTGCTATTTCAGTTCATGGTGTAGCAGGTCTTTGGGGTCTGATTGCAGTTGTGTTCTCCAATCCAGATGCAACCATTGGTGCTCAACTGTACGGAGCGGTGGTCATCTTTGCATGGACGTTTATCGTTGCAATGATTACCTGGTTCATTATCAAACTGATCTTCGGCATTCGCGTGAGTGAGGAAGATGAAATGGAAGGTGTCGATATCGCAGAATGCGGTATGGAAGCTTACCCAGAGTTTGTCAATAAATAGTATTACTCCTGGTATTTAAGTGTGCCAACCTTTGGCGCCCCTTGCTAACGCAAAGGGCGCTTTTTTTATGCTTTTAAAAATGAAGGCATGGCAAACGCCGATAAATGAATGTCGTAATTGTAGTATTTTGTGTCAAAGCTTAATTGCCGAGCATCATTATCACGTATCAGATGAATATCGTTTTTAGCCGCCATGGTGGCAGACCACCAGCCAGTCGGGTACACAGGTTGAGGGAAAAATAATGTTTCTGTTTGATTGAAGCCCGCTGCACGCATTTCATTACGCATAGGTTTTGTTATGGACTCCCAGTGAACCAGCGGTGACTCACTCTGCTGAATGATTAAGCCATTGGCAGTTAAGGCAGACCTGCAATGCTGGTAAAATTGTTTCTGGAATAGACCTTTTGCGGGCCCGATTGGGTCAGTGCTGTCAACAATAATAATATCAATACTGTTTTCAGGCGCATGCCGCATCCATTCTATGGCATCACAAAATTCGAAATTGGCACGTGGATCGTGATTGGATGTACATAATTCAGGGAAATACTGTTCCGCAACACGGGTAACTCGCTCATCAATTTCAATCTGGGTAATCTTTTCAACGCAGTCATGCTGAGCAACCTGCTGAAGTGTGCCACAGTCGCCTCCGCCAACAATTACCACATGCCTGGGATGAGCGTGACTAAATAACGCGGGGTGACTCATCATTTCGTGATATAAGAAGTTGTCGCGAGTAGTGAGCATGACAAAACCATCTAGTACCATAAGGTTGCCAAACGTTTTAGTCTCGTATATTTCTATATTTTGATAAGCTGATTTTTCCTGATGAAGTAAAGCAGAAGTGGCTAAAGAAAAAGCAGTGCCTATGTCGGTCGCTTTCTCAGTAAACCAGGTGGAGTCAGAATTTTGTATTTTCATAAGCTTAATCGTAAAAGTTGTAAAATAATTTAACTGGAATTAATAAATATGGCTGATTCTGATAATCCAGAGTGGACGCTAAAGCGGGCGCAGGAATTCTACAATATTCCAGTCTGGAGTGAAGGTTATTTTGACATTAATGACCAGGGTCATATTGTCGCAAAGCCGGATAAATATGTTGATATCGATTTAATCGAAGTAAGCAAGGAAATACGCGCACGTGATTTGTCGTTGCCAGTGTTGATAAGATTCCCACAAATTTTGCAGGCGAGAGTAAGACAGCTGGATAATGCGTTTAAATCTGCCGCTAACAACGCGGGCTGCAAATTAAACCATATTCCCTATTATCCGATTAAAGTGAATCAGCAGCGCACGGTGATCGAGAAAATTCTATCCTGTGGCGTTGAGAGAATCGGTCTTGAAGTTGGCAGTAAAACGGAATTACTGGTTGCCCTGGGTCTGTTAGATGCAGGTCAGGCCAGGCTGATCTGCAACGGCTATAAGGACAGGGCTTATATCCGTATCGCTCTGTATGCGCAATTAATGGGAATTGATGTATTTATTGTCGTTGAAAATTTTTCAGAATTAGCACTGATTAAGCAGGAAAGCATGCAGTTGAATATGACGCCAAATCTGGGCGTACGTGTACGTATGAATAGTGTGGCAAGTGGTAACTGGCAAAATTCAGGTGGAAGAGATGCCAAGTTTGGACTGGATGCAAGAGACCTGCTCTTATGTTTAAGCCAGCTCAAGCAATGGGACTGTCATGACTGGCTGCAATTAGTGCACTTCCATATGGGTTCACAAATTTCCAATCTTGAGGAGTTCAAGGCAGGTTTAAGCGAAGCGATGTGCATATATTCCGAAGTGTACGCGCGCGGGTTTAGTCCGGATCATATGGATGTAGGGGGTGGTCTTGCCGTGGACTATTCAGCACAAAATGATACCAGTTATTTCTCGAAAGCATATTCCATGCAGGATTATGCGGATACTGTGGTGAATACTGTTAACAATTTTTGTAAAGAAAAAGATTTACCATTGCCTACCATCGTGACAGAGAATGGGCGGGCGATAACAGCCCACCATGCAATGTTAATGACAAATGTGCTTGAAGTTGAAAATCACAACTATCTGGAAAAGTCAGCTTGCGACATAGGAAGTGGAAGCCCTGAACTGCATGAAATGGGCAATAGGCTGATTAAGATGATAAATGAAAAAAGAATAATTGAATGTCAGCAGGTAGATGACTTTGAGAGTCTCCTTAGTGAAAAGTTTATAAAAGGTGAAGTTGATCTGGAACAGCGTGCATGGGCAGAAGCAATTTTGCGGCGTTGCAGTCTGACTTCCAATATATCCGGTGAAGATGAAAGTGCAAATATTTCATCCGGGATTGACAAATATTACTGCAATTTCTCAATATTCCAGTCTATGCCAGATGTATGGGGGTTGGGTCAGGTGTTTCCTGTAGTACCATTAATGAAATTAAGTGAAGAACCTCTAATGAAGACGCGCTTGCATGATCTGACCTGTGACTCGGATGGACAAATCTCACAATATGCCATTGATGGACAGTTGAAAGACCATTTGCTGTTGCATGAGCTTGATAGTAATCACAAGGAATATTTACTTGGATTTTTTCTTCTTGGCGCATATCAGGAGGTATTGGGAGATATCCATAATTTATTTGGTGATACACATACCATGAATGTTGAGCGGGACGAACGGGGGCAGTTAAAATTTACTGAACTTGAGATAGGGGATTGTGTGGATGAAATGCTCGCCAGCATCCACCTTGAAGGTGAGCAGATCATCGATCGCTGTCAGCAGCGCATTAGTCAGATGGACACCAGTAGAGTACCGATTGGAGGGTTTATCGAAGAGATAAATAATGCACTGTTTGGGTATACTTACCTGGATTCAATCGATCGGCCGGCACACAGGATAAAAAGGTAAAAGCATGCTAGAACTGGGTTTATTTTGGATAGGCATAGCGCTTATTGTGATATCAATTTTCATGTTGTTTACACATTCCTTCCAATCGAAAAAAGTCTGGGCGATTGTAAGCCTGATTCTGGTAGTCCCGCTATTGATACATATGGTGTTTAACTGGTCATCACTGCATGTGCGCAAAGCTTTTTATATTCAGGTCATTGGTTTACTTGCTGTTATGGTGAGTGTGTCAGGAGGTGCGCTGTCAAAGCTGACATTTTTGCAGGATAACGAAGTACTACACGTTGTTGAAGATAAAATCGCGCCCCCACAAAATACGCCTTTACCGAATCAGCAACAGGCCGATAGTGCTGCAAAAAATGTTGAAAAAAACTATGACCCCCTGTTGACCGGAAGCGAATATGAACAACTGGATGCTAAGGAAATTGTGCCAGAGACACCTAATCAGGTAGTGCGTACGGCTGAACCGTCTGCACGCTATGTATTGGTGACAGATGATGAGCGTATTCATGTGGTTAATAAGCGGGTAAGAGTGACTATGACAGATGGACGCGTGGTTGAAGGCATGCTGACCGGGTTGGCAGATGACAGCCTGATTGTTGAATCTGAAGTGAGTGGCGGCAGTCTGGGTCTGAGTTATCAAAACGACCAGATTCAGTCGCTGGCAGTGAGGTTGATAGAAGGTGAAACATTGCGTGTACCACCGGAGATTGAGAGTGAATCAGCAGAAGAACTTGAAACGGAGCATCAGGAGGGTGGAACAATTCCTGAGGGTGATCCATTGCAACCACAGGACGGCCCCGCTGTTGATGAAAGTGAAGTATCTGTTATTGATGGAATAGCAGAACAGCGACCAGTGTTGGAAAATTCGCAATCATTACCAAAAAGCGTATCTGAGGCTCCTGCTGTTGAAAACGAAACGCTTAAGAAGGTTGAAGAAATAGTGGATGAGACTAAATTATTAAATAATATCAATGAGCAGTAGTTATGCAGTGTTTTATATATCGTAGTAGCAAAAAAACTGATGCGTACCTTTACCTGTCAGATGAAGACAGGTTGAATCGATTGCCTGATGGCCTGAATAAATTACTGGGGCATCTGGAATTTGTCATGCAACTTGATCTGGAAAAAATCAATCGGCTTGCAAACGCTGATCTGGAAGAAGTTAAATTAAACCTGAATGACGTTGGTTTTTATCTTCAATTGCCGCGTGAACTGCACGTCACTGTATAGTTACAGTATTCCCCGCGTTGCGCGTTTCAGTTCAGCTAAAATTTCTTTTTGCAAATTATCAAGTTCAGCGATTTTATTTTCAGCGGCGCCACTTAACCACGCTGTCTTTTCGTTTTTCTTCTTCATAAAGTAGTCCAGAATAAACTGTTCTGACATGAGCATGTATCGAATTGCCTGTTCGGGGTCTACCTGAATGAAAGGATTCTGAGCGATTTGTATAGCAGACTCTTCCTGTCCCTTACAGAAGCGATTGAGCAAATAATAGAGTGAAATTCTTGCAGTACGCAGTGACTTTGCAACACGTGCCTGTGAGCGTTCATTTAAGCTGGCGTCTACAATGGTGTCTAGCCACAAGATTAAGTCATTTTCCGAAATGACTGTTTCATTCTGGTTGATCTGGTTGATAAGTTCCTGAATTCTGTTTTGAACTATTTCTTCTTCAGCAAGCGTAGACTTTCTTTTGACTGTTCGATTCCAGAAGCCTTTAGTCTTGTCTAGTTCATCTCTTAATATGGCGAGTTCTTTTTTGTATTCTGCAGAGGATTCTTCGTGTGCCTCTATATTTTTTTTCTTTTCCGCAATTATTCTTGCTAATAGTTTGAGACGGAGAATGTAATATTCGCCGAGTGTGTTTTCAGTGACAGTGACAGCGGTTTTGATGCGTTTGATTAGGGCTTCAAATCGTTTGGTGTCTTGCTCTGAATTAGGCTTTACTGCGCATAAAGTATCGAGAGTAGAGACCATAGAGTAACTCTCACTTCGAACATCAATTAATAAATTATTGATTGATAATAACTGGTTCACCAGATTCTTTTCAGGGATAACCTTGGCTTCTTTCTTGGAAGCTTGTAATAGTTCGATAAGCGTTAATATTTTATTCTTGAAAACACGCAGTGTGTTGGATGTGCAGCTGTTCTTGGCTTTATCCATTGCGCTGACAATTTCTTCGCCATAATTCTCAACATCAGCAATACGTTTTTTAAGGTGCGCTGAATTGATTGTCATTAACAGGTCTTCAACTGCTGCGCGAGAACCTGCTGGCGCATGTTCAGCCACATCGGCAGGAATATTGGTGGGAATGATTTCCAAAGGTAGCTGGGCAATCTTGGCGGGAGATAATTTTTTAATCAGGCCAATAAACTGCTGCAACGTAAGAGGTTGTCTTTCGCCGATAAGGGTAGGTGCGTTTGCTACTGCCATGAGAGTTCCCTGCTCAAAGAAGAGATACAACGAATGTTTTTAATCAGGCCTAAAACATTATTTATTAAAATTTTTGGCGAAGTCGAGCATGCGCATTGTGGAACGATACGCTGCCTTGCGAATTTCTTCGTCAACAAATATTTCATTTTCACCTGTCTCTAAAACATGTAATAAATTATGTAGTCCATTCATTGCCATCCATGGACAATGAGCGCAACTTTTACACGTGGCGCCTTCGCCGGCAGTAGGTGCTTCGATAAATGTTTTATTCGGAGCCAACTGCTTCATTTTGTAAAAAATGCGGTTATCGGTCGCTACAATAAACGATTTGTTCTCAAGTGTCTGACTGGCCTTGATCAGAGCGCTGGTTGAGCCGACGACATCGGCCATTTCGATGACGTCCTGCGGTGATTCAGGGTGTACCAATACCGCGGCGTCTGGATATTGATCAATGACATTACCCAAAGCGCGGGCCTTGAATTCCTCATGGACAATGCATGCGCCATCCCAAAGTAGCATATCGGCGCCGGTAACTTTTTGCAGGTAGCGGCCCAGGTGCTTGTCAGGTGCCCAGAGAATTTTTTCACCCTGGTCCATAAGATGGGAAATGATTGGCACAGCAATACTTGATGTAACCACCCAGTCTGCACGAGCTTTAACTGCGGCACTGGTATTTGCATATACTACTGAAACGCGATCCGGGTGTGCGTCACAGAATTCACTAAATTGATCAGCCGGGCAGCTTAAATCCAGGGAACAGGTAGCCTCTAGTGTAGGCATCAATACGCGTTTATCCGGGGTTAAAATTTTAGCTGTTTCACCCATGAATTTTACGCCTGCAACTATCAGGGTAGATGCAGGATGCTCATTACCAAAGCGTGCCATTTCAAGAGAATCGGCAACTGTACCGCCTGTGTCTTCAGCAATTTCCTGCAGGTCTTCATGGGTGTAGTAGTGTGCTACAAGCACCGCATTTTGTTTAATGAGTAATTCCTTAATGCGATCGATGAGTTCAGTACGTTTAAGTCCCTGAAAGCTGGGAATCTGTGCTTGAATTTCAGCAGTTACAGGATAGTTTTCTAAGGGCATAATCTAAAATAAAAAGGTGTTTGTCTGCAGAATATAATACACATTATATACTGCGCCAGTGTGTAATATACCTTAATCGCACTATATTGGTGCGGAGAATTGGCTGAAAATTTCAAATTTTATTCATCTGAAATAACATCTGCCTGAGTAATTCCATCGTCAGCAAAGTCGCTTATAAGCTACTTCAGTTTCACTTATAATCAGACGTATTAACTTTTAATAATTTTTAAGGGTACAGAGATTACATGAATAGAATTTACATGATTATACTTTTGGCATTCTGCAGTTTTTCCGGATTTGTATATGCTGATGATGAGCAGGAATTTTTTGAAAAAGTTCGTGCCAGCGGCGTTGTAAGTGATAATGAATCTATTTTACTTTCAAGTAATGTTTACTTTTATCCCAATAAAAAAGGACACGGAATACTGGCAGGCGGAAAAAACCGGGAGAAGGGACATATTGTATTTACTGAAAATGCGCTTTCAGTGATTTCATGGAGCCGCCGAAATAAAGCCTATGAAGTAATTCATAAAGAAAACTATTCGGAGCTGGCTTCTACAGATATTTCCGGGAATGCGCCAATGGTTCGTTTGGTAACGCAAAGCATGAAGTCAGGGAAGTACAATAGCTATGAGCTTATGGATAGCAGGAATGCGTTCACTCCCAACGCGCATAAAACCAAAGAAGCACGCAGTCTTGTTAATGCGGGGATAGAAGGTCTGGATGTGAAAGAAGTGGCGACAGTGAAAGATCTATCCTCGGCTGAAGTTGCCATGCAGAAACAGCGCATGCAAGAACTTGAAGAAAGGATCCAGCGTCTTGAAAATCAAACTACGTCAGGTAAATCAGCGAAGCAAGAATGTGACTGTAAATGTGCTGAATAAGTAATATGTACTGTGACTGCGTTCAACTGCGGACTTTCAATAAAATTGAATCCATATTCTTGACGCGCAAGCGTTTTTGAGTAGCTTGTAATTGATCGATATCCTTGCTTGGGCCTACGCGCACACGGTGCCAGTTGATCGTATTCACCTTCACAGTTTCGATATTGGTTTCAACGCCCATCAGTGCCAGTTGCGCTTTTAGGCTATCAGCTTCAACACTGCTTTTGAAAGAGCCCACCTGCAATACATAATTGCCAGCTGGCAGCTTGTTACTGTCTTTAACAGTTGATTGTTGATCATCCCTGTCTACTACGACTTCCAGTTCAGGCAGAATGGTATAGAAGTCAAAAGTTCTTTTGCTGACAGGTGCAACAGAACTTTTAGCTGGCTCTTCCTTTGCTGCCTGACTGGCAGCGTGCTGCTCATTCAGCGAAGGCAGGAAAGTCGCGCTTAAGCCGATGATTAAACCTGTCACTAGCCAAATCCATCCGGGTAATGGCGCTGTTTTGGTTGATCTGGTTTTTTTGCGTGCTGTCTGTCGTGCCATTGTTAGTATGCCTACATTTTGTCAGGTGCATTGACGCCTAGAATTGTTAATCCATTAGCGAGTACATGTTTAGTGGATTCTATTAGTAGTAAACGTGCATTTCTAAGTTCCTGCGAGTCTACTAGGAACTGGGTTTCGTTATAGTAACCGTGAAATTTTTGTGCAAGTTCACGCAGGTAATTAACTATCAAGTGTGGAGATTGTTTTTTGCATGAGGAAGCAATCAACTCCGGGTAGTCTGCAATCTTCTGCATTAATGCATGCTCGCTGCTTTCAGTTAGCAGACTTTCCGTGCTGTCTAATTTGCCTGTATCCAGCGGATGTTCAGATTGTCTTAATACGCTGCAAATTCTCGCATGTGCGTATTGTACATAATACATCGGGTTTTCGTTGCTTGTAGAGGTAGCCAGTTCCAGATCAAAATCCAGATGCTGTTCGCTTTTTCGCATCACATAAAAGAAGCGTGCTGCGTCAGATCCGACTTCTTTGCGTAATGCACGCAGTGTTACGAATTCTCCAGAACGAGTAGACATTTGCTGTTTGACATTCCCGCGATAGAGGTTGGCAAACTGAACGAGTAAAATATCCAGCTTGCTGTCATCCAGGTCAAGTGCTTTTAAAGCGGCTTTTACTCTGGCGATATAGCCATGATGATCTGCGCCCCAAATATTAATTATTCTGGAGTAACCTCTGGAGAATTTGTCGACATGGTATGCAATGTCTGAGGCGAAATAAGTCGGTTGTCCATTATCTCTAACCACCACGCGATCTTTTTCATCGCCAAGCTTGGAAGAAGCAAACCATAAGGCACCATTTTTTTCGTAGATATGACCACTCGCTTTTAATTTTTCAATCACGGTATCAATCTTGTTACTGTCAAACAGGCTGCGTTCGGAATACCACTGTTCGTAATCAACGCCAAACAGGTGCAAATCATCCTTTATGTCGCTCAGGATGGTATCTATAGCCATACTGAAAAACACCGCGTAGCCCTGTGCCTGAAGTTTATCTTTGGCGACCGAGATTAACGCATCGATATAAGCCTCCTTGTCACCACCTTCAGGTTCATCTTTGGGGAGGTCATTCTTGAAGGATGCAGGCTCAACAAGATATTTGTCCGCATGTGCTCGATGCACCGTCGCGGCAATATCCCAGATATAGTCACCTTTATAAGCATTGCTGGGGAAGGCAAAGTCAGCCCCGCATAATTCCTGATAACGAAGCCAAACCGAGGTGGCTAGTATATCCATCTGGCGACCCGCGTCATTCACGTAGTATTCGCGATGCACCTGATAGCCGTTTGCCTTGTATAGGTTTGCCAGCGTTGCACCATAGGCGGCACCACGACCATGGCCAACGTGTAACGGGCCAGTCGGGTTAGCTGAGACATACTCGAGCTGTACTGATTGACCGTGTCCAAGCTTGTTGTTTCCGAAATTTTGTTTCTCGGAAAGGACGGTGTTTATAATCTGAGTATTATTTTTATTGGCAATGAAAAAATTAATAAAGCCGGGACCGGCAATTTCAACTTTTTCAAATAGGCCTGATGAATTTAACTGAACGCTGAGTAATTCCGCAAGCTGGCGCGGCGCCAGGCCAAAATTTTTCGCGGATACCATCGCAACATTGCTGGCATAGTCACCATGAGAGGGATCTTTGCTTCGAGTGACCTGGGCTTTAGCTGTGAATTCGCCTTCAATTTTGCCATCTGATGATAACTGTTGTATTGCTTTGGCAATTGCCTGTATGACCTGTTCTTTCAACGCCGGATCCCAGTTAATTTAAAGCGCAGCATTGTACCTGAAATTGTTATGAATAAATTAGTCAGAAATTATCAATTGGATCCACATCAATGCTCCAGCGTACTTTGCGGGTTTGCGGTAATGTTTCAATTTGCTTCAGGTATGCGTCTATGGAATGGCTTAATAAACCACGTTGACGTGCAACGAACAGTATAAATGCACGGAACTGGCCTGCTTTCTTTTCCATGGAAGGAATAATAGGGCCCTGGACAGTGATGTCTGCGGGTAGCGTTTGGCGCGCGATGCTGGCAACTTTATCCAGAAAAACAAATAATTCATCACTATTCTGGCTGCGGGCACGCAGCGCGATGTGATGTGAAAACGGGGGTAACTTCCATTCCTCGCGTGAAAGTAGTGCCTGACTGGCAAATGCCGGGTAGCCTTCATGTAGCAGTGTTTGTAATAAAGGGTGATCAGGCGTATGTGTCTGCACGAACACTTCGCCCTGAGTGTTTCGCCTGCCGGAGCGGCCTGCAACCTGGATTAATAATTGTGCACTACGTTCCAACGCACGAAAGTCGCTGCTGTGAATGCCATAGTCGATATCCAATATGCCAACCAATGACACACTGGGAAAGTCATGTCCTTTGGAAAGAATCTGAGTGCCAATCAGTATTTGTTGTTTTTGTTGATGAATTTCATCTAGTATTTTTTCCAGTGAGCCTTTGCGGCGCGTAATGTCCCGATCCAGACGAATAGCGGAATAGTCTGAAAATTGTTCAGATAGTACTTCTTCAATTCTTTGTGTCCCATGTCCGACCATGATGAGATTGTTTGAGGCACATTCCGGACAGTGTGCTGGCTTGTTCCTGCTGTTATCGCAATGGTGACAGATCAGTCTGTTGGTGTTGGTATGAAACGTCATGTTGGCATCACAATGTGTGCACCTGGCGACCCAGCCGCAGTCATGACAAAGAAGCGCAGGCGCATAGCCGCGTCGATTCAGGAACAGAATGACTTGTTTGCCTGCCTGCAAGTGAGTATGCATGGCTTTGCACAGCGGGCTGGATAATATGGTCCTCGCACGTTCGGTTCTCATGTCTGCAAACCGGATTTTAGGCATCAGGTCTGAGTGCGCACGCCTGTTTAATTGTAAATGTCTGAATTTTCCAGAATTGGCATTATGGATAGACTCAAACGAGGGTGTCGCACTTCCGAGTACAACAGGTATTGCTAACTGTTTTGCGCGATATATGGCAACGTCTCTTGCATGATAGACAAATCCTTCTTGCTGTTTGAGGGAGGAATCATGTTCCTCGTCGACGACAATGAGTTTTAAATGAGGAATCGGAGTAAATACAGCCAGCCGTGTCCCTAAAATGATACGGGTCTCACCTTTGCTGATATTTAGCCAGGTTTGTTTTCGCTGTGATTCGGTGATGTTGGAATGCAGTAAACCGATGGTAATCCCAAAATGTTTTTCCAGACGACTGTAGAGCTGGGGTGTCAGTCCTATCTCCGGCACCAGAATAAGCACCTGGGCGCCGTCAGTTTTAAGTACCTCGGTAATAATGCTGAAATAGACTTCAGTTTTACCGCTACCAGTCACACCTTCCAGTAAATGGACGGCAAACTGGTTCAGTGTCGTGAGTATGCTGTGACTGACGAGAGACTGATCATCCGTGAGCTGCAGGGAGTTGGCTATCGGTGTTTGTGAGGCCTCAGGGACGTGTTGAGTAACTTCAATTGGCTCAATCAGTCCGCGTTTTTCAAGGGTTTTGATAATAGTGCTGCAAGCAGGAAACTGTTCCCGAAGTTGTCGGGGGTCTACACCATTATCGTGTTGCTTTATCCAGTGATAGACACTGGCCTGTCTGGGTGCCCGCTTTAAAACATCACTGGATGCATCAGTGGCGTGCCATCTGAATTCGAGTGAAGTGCTGTCAGACTGTCTGGTTTTACGCAATGCCGGAGGAAGAGCACTGATCAATGCGGAGCCAAGAGGAAATTGATAATAACGGGCGGCCCAGCAAATCAGTGAAAATGATTCAGCATCAAAAATAGCACGGTCATCGAGTGTTGCCTGGATGGTTTTTAATCGGCTGGTTTCAATACTGGGAGTATCAATCAACTTCACAACAATCCCGAGTATCGAGCGTCTGCCAAAAGGAATGATCACTCGGCAGCCAGGCTGCAACGCAGCCATGGTGTCCGGGACACGATAATCAAATAATCGTCGTAGCGGAGAATCAATTCCGACCTGGGCAAACTTCTTGGCTGTCATAATTTTAAGGTCGTTACTTAATCAATGTTATCAGAATATACTGAATATACCGTTCATCAAACTATCCACAGAAGCTGTGGATAAATATGTGGAAAAGGGTTGTTATAAAGTGCGAAAAACGTTGCTGATAGCGGACTATTTCTAGATTGAACGAATTACGACCATTTTTTATCGTTTAAAAATCATACACTTATAGTTGTTGATGCACAATTAAAGTGCTTACGAAAAAATTCATATAACTTTAACAGTCATTGTGAATAAACCCCTTTAAGAGATGATTATATTCTCCTGACTACGACCGTTCATCAGGCGCTAGTCAACCTATTTTATTGAACGTTCGTTACAAAGTATAAGTCGAAAGTATGAGTAAAAAATTAATGTATCTAGAGCAGTGTAATGAGGAAATCATACTGAAGGTAACACAAGATCAGCGTAATGAACTAGCTGAGTTCTATCGTCAGGTAGAGCAGCGTGCATTTCGTATGGTCATGATAGAAACCCGCCATTCAGGTGATGCTCTGGATCTGGTGCAGGATGCTATGGAATCACTGATGAAGAAATATATCGATAAGCCCAGTGAAGAATGGCGCCCATTGTTTTACCGAATATTGCAAAATAAGATCAAAGACTGGCATCGCTGGGGAGCTGTTAGAGCCAAGTTTCATATATCCAGACCAGACCAGGAGAATAGTGAGGACTGGCTTGAATCACAGGTGGCGAGTATCGACCCCACGCCTGAGAAAAACCTTCAGGGTGAGATGAGTATGCACAGCCTTCAGTTGGCGCTAAGTCAGTTATCTCTGCGACAAAGACAAACATTTTTATTGCGCGTATGGGAAGGCTTTAGCGTTAGTGAAACCGCCAGGATTATGAAGTGTTCTAACGGTAGTGTTAAAACACATTTGTCGCGTGCACTGCGGTCGCTACAAAATTTACTGGAAGATGCAACATGAAAAAACATGAACAGGATAAACTGGCACAGAAGATAAAATCCGTGCTGGACCAGTCAGTAAAAAGCATTGATGCGGATACACGATACCAGTTGCAAATGGCGCGCGCTAAAGTTTTACAGTCCAGTCAAGGTGAAAATTATTGGTACCAGGGTAAAACTCTCTGGGCAGGTATCACCAGCTTTGCAGGTATATCAGCGCTAGTGGTATTTTTATTATTCAATTCGCCCGAGTATCAGTTGGATGATGTAAATACAAGGAGCGTTGTAGATAGCCTTCTTTTGGAAACAGACACAGGCATAGAGCTTTATGAGCAATATGATTTTTATGTATGGCTTTCAGAGCAAGCGGCCAGTAGTTAATGCTGACGCACAAGTTTAATCAAATTATTCTTTGCCTGGCCATCAGTGTTTTTACAGTCACGGCCACAGCAAGTGGTGATATCAAATGGGGTGATTTAACAGTAGAGCAACAAACAATATTAGCACCAATAAAAAAAGACTGGAGCGAACTGTCTCCTAAACGTCGCATGCGGCTGAATCGATTAACCAGTCAGTGGGATTCATTGCCAATTAATAAAAAAAATATGATTCAAAGCAGACTAAAGCACTGGTCTGATATGTCCCCTGAAGAGAAAAAAGAAGTTCAGGAACAACGTAAAAAATATCAGTCCTTGTCTCCGGAAGAGCGCGATAAAATAAAAAAGAAGTACAAATGGTATCAGGAATTGCCGCCAGAAGAACAGGAAAGGTTGCGTAAGCGTTGGCAGGAAAACACTAAACATACACGCTAGTAAGCTAAATAATTGCGTGTCTGAAGGCAAGGTTAATAAAAATTTCATATTTGTTATGGATGCATAAGGCTTGCCAGATGAGTCTACTATCATTAGAGTAGCACTCGACATGGCTAGTATGGAGTAAAGCCTTTGCAAACATTTTGGCAACAAGTCTTACGCACAGATGTATCCGGTATGCCTCTGGAATGGGTGAATTACCAGGATGCCACGAAGCTGTACTATTCTGAACAGGTTGCATATTCATGCGGCGAAGTGCTCTACGTCGTACATGGCGGTGTGAATGCAAAGACAGGTACGCAAAGCAGCATTCAGGTAAATTCAATCATTGCCACCTATGGAAGCAATAAGTCATTACATGATAGTTATGTGCCGCCACTAAATAACCAAACCCTTTTTAAGCGTGATGCGCACCTGTGTATGTATTGTGGCGAACGTTTTGGGCGTCACGATTTGTCACGTGATCATGTCACACCGATAAGCCAGGGCGGTGAAGATACCTGGAGAAATGTGGTGACTGCATGCAAGCGCTGCAATAACCAAAAAGCAAACTACACACCTGAACGTGCGGGAATGCAATTACTGGCTGTACCATTTGTACCCACTCACGCAGAATACATTTATTTGCAAGGCCGAAAAGTGATGGCCGATCAGATGAAATTTCTTATAGCCCACTTTCCTCGTACAAGTCCTTTACACGAAAGATTGCGAAAGTTTTCGTAATAGTGCCAGTCGTTGTATGCTTGCTGTAATCGGCATATAACTGTAAATAAATCATGAAGTATTTAGGTAAATCTGGCTATAACCACGCCAATATAGAAAAAGTAGGCGTTTTAATAACTAATCTAGGTACTCCAGAAGCCGCGACGGCAACTGCATTGCGTAAATATCTTGCGGAATTTCTATGGGACCCTCGAGTGGTGGAATTTCCACGCCCTTTGTGGTGGCTGGTGTTGAATCTGGTCATCCTGAGGATCAGACCAAGTCGTAGTGCTGCCACTTATGCAAAAATATGGACCCAGGAGGGCTCCCCTCTGATGGCGCATACCAAATCCCAATTGTCTGCATTGAAGGAAAAGTTCACAGAAAACAATCTTGAGTTTGTTGAAGTTGATTTTGCCATGCGTTACGGCTCACCTTCCATTGAGTCAGCACTGCTTAAGATGCAGGATAAAAATGTTACTCAATTACTGGTGTTGCCGTTGTATCCACAATATTCCGGGACCACCACCGCATCGACGTTTGATGCAGTTGCAAAAACTTTCTCCAGACTGAGGTGGATGCCTGAGTTGAGATTCGTCAACCAATATCATGATGATGAAAACTATATCACTGCATGCGCTAGCCAGATAAAACGTTACTGGACTGAGAATCAAAAAAGCCAGGTTCTGTTATTCTCGTTTCATGGGCTGCCAAAAAAATATTTACTGGCGGGAGATCCTTATCATTGCCAATGTTACAAGACAGCCAGACTGATTGCCGAAAAGTTACAGTTAAATAAAGATCAATGGAAGTTAACGTTTCAATCCCGGTTTGGTCGTGAAGAATGGTTGCAGCCTTATACTGATAAAACGCTGCAAGAAATGGCGAAACAGAATATAAAATCTGTCGATGTTTTTTGTCCGGGGTTTTCAGCAGACTGTGTCGAGACCCTGGAGGAAATAGATATACTTAATCGGGAGAATTTCCTGGAAGCAGGTGGTGAGAAATTTCAGTACATTCCAGCTTTAAATACGAATAAAGATCATATCGAAGCTATTTTCCAGATAGTCATGAATAATATACAGGGTTGGCGTGCGTTAACCCCGGGGTTTGATGTGAACCATGAACAGCAAGAAAAAATTGCTTCACAGCAGCGTGCAAAAGAGACGGGTGCAGAACAATGAGCAACTCAGTTGGCAGCGATTCTTTTCCATTTCTCGCGGCGTATATTACCAAAGCCAATTTCATTAAATAACTCATCCAACTCTGCGTAGTCGCATTGACCTCGTTCAAATGCATAGCTGCCATGCAGTGTTTCTGCATCACATTTGATTTCTGTTAATTTTTTGCAAAGCAAAATCATTTCCTGATGTTCATCGATTAACGCCTGAATTCGTTTGGCGCCCCGAATTTTCATATCACTAATCGCTGGAATGTTTTTCAGTAAATTATCAATGCTGTCGAATTTTGTGAGTAACCTCGCGGCAGTGGTCATACCAACGCCGGGCACACCAGGAATGTTGTCTACCTTGTCTCCTGCGATTGCCAATTGGTCAGCGATCTGGTCTGGGCGAACACCAAAATGTTCCTTGATCTTTTTTGGTGTAAATCTTCTATCACGGGCGTAGTCCCAAAGAATATCGTTTTCCTCGATTAGCTGGGCTAGATCCTTGTCTGCACTAAGAATAACGACGTCATGCCCGTCTGCGCGTGCATGTGTTGCAGCTGTGCCCAGCAGATCATCAGCTTCGTATCGATCGCTGCTTAATAACGAATATCCTATTGCTTCTACAAAACGTCGACAGAATTCAAACTGGCGCTTTAATTCATCGGGAGCAGGGTCTCGGTTTGCCTTGTATGGCGGATAAATAGTATTCCGGAATGAGCTGGTGAGGCTTTGATCAAATGCGAAAGAAAGATGTGTAGGTCTGGTTTGTTCTAAAAAGCCAGCGACGAAATCAATAAACCCGTATACCGCGTTGACTGGTTCACCATTATCATTCTTAAGAGTATCGGGCAGGGTAAACCAGGCGCGGAAAATGTAAATACTTGAATCAATTAAGTATGCAGTAGAGTTTGCCATATATTTAAAATGTAACAGAAGTAGTCGTGCTGAGTGCGTTAAGTACTTTCAGCATCATACTTGACAGTTGTCTGTAGTGCTTAGTTAATATTATTCGACAATTTTAATAAGCTGGCCAGGTACGGGTTCACCGCTGGGATACATGCCGTTAAGAAGGCGTAATTGTTCTTCAGGGTGTGAAGACAGCGGAGAATTACTGGCTAGCTTGGCAAAGGTATCGCCTTTTTTAGCTGTAATTAATCTTATTTTTTGGGATTCAGCAAGTTTGAGTTCACTACTGTTTAAGTTTCGCAAACTATTAACTGTCGCTAAAAAATCCTTGTCATGTTTATTAAGTAAGTTAATATCTTTAGCCGCAGCCAGGAATTGATAGACTTGTTTGTCGTTGAATACAGCTGCAATACGTGTGTCTTGATTCCCAAATGGTGTTTTTGTTTTAGTGATGGCGGAATAACCCTTGAAAGAGGCGGTTGCTATCTCTTGTTCACTACGCAGCTTGTTTCCAAATTCGCTTTGAATAAATTCTTTAGGTGTCTGGCGCTTATTCAGGTCACGTAGAGTGATTTGCATGACAGCGTCATTTGTTTTGTTGACTGCTATCAAGCGGTCGGGAAGATTGTCAATCTTCCATCCTTGTGGAAAGGTGAGAGTAATTCCAAGATCTTTGTGGTAGAACTTATTGCCACGAACAATGCCATCTTTTGAGCTGGAACCAAAAGTCATTCCATTGGTTAATTTTAAAAACTGGCCATCATTGTCACGAGTTTTTTCTGTTCGGTATTTATTTGCGGCACGAATAACTTCCTGTAAGCGTTTGTCATTGGAAGGATGGGTTGAAAATGTGCCGTGATATGCACGCGGTTCACGCCCCTCTTCTTCTGCTATTTGCTTGTCGAAATCTTCCTGGGATTTAAGAATACCGACCACATTAATCATTTCTTCAGGGTCGTAACCAACTTTAGCAATATATTCTGCACCTAAACGGTCAGCTTCCAGTTCGTGCTCTCTTCCATAACCACGGATCAGCGCGGTACCGGCGACGTTGGCAACATTGCCAATTTCTCTCGAGCCGGTTGCAATGGCTACTGCCGTCGTCAGTATTCCTGCTACCTGTGAAGAGCTTTGTTGTCTAACACCATGCCTTGCAGTGACGTGGCCAATCTCGTGCCCTAATACACCTGCCAATTCCGCCTCAGAATTCATGTAAGCCATAATACCGCGCGTGATGTAGACGTAACCTCCTGGTAATGCAAATGCATTCACCTGAGGGCTATCGAGGACGGTGGCGTGGAACAATAGCTGGTCGCGGTGACTCTTTGCAGATAACTCTTCGACGATATTGCTGACATACTCCTGAAGTGCGGGATCTTCATAAACTGAATACTGCTTGAGAATCTGCTGGTGAGCCTGGCGGCCCAAATTGATTTCCTGTTCTTCTGACATGGTCACAAAATCTTGTTTGCCTGTGACCGGGTTTGTCGCACAGCCGCTCAGATATGCTGCAGCAACGAAGATTAATAAAACGTAAACTTTGTTCATGACGGGTCCCATCTTGTGCCTGAGAAATATGGACAATTGTACCAGTTATGCTGTTAAAAACTTCCTGATATTAGTTGTTGGACGAGATTAGCCGCAAGCAGTTCCGATGAGTACTGCCTGTATTGGGAGATGTTTCGGGTAGTGGGGCTAGAGGCCTATTTTTTGCCGTATCGACGACGGAATTTATCAACCTGACCGGCAGTATCCAGTATTTTCTGCTTGCCTGTGTAGAAAGGGTGGCATTTCGCACAAACGTCGATGCTCATTGTGTCATTACTGTACGTTGACTGAGTCTCGAATGAGTTTCCACAACTACAGGTAATTGCAACAGTTTTGTATTCTGGGTGAATCTCGGGTTTCATTTGTACTGGCCTAGAAAATTGAGGCCGAACTATAATCTATTCTTACTATTTCTGGCAAGTGCTCGATGTATTAAATATAGGTGCTACTGTTAATGTAATCATTGAGTGTTTGCGCTAAGTAGTTGTCCAGTTTAGAGTTCGTGACTTATCCACAAAATCTGTGGATAAAATTGTGCATAATTATTCAAAGTCAGTCTATTTCTCGAGTGATAATAATGGTTTGTTAGATCGTTTAAAATTTGTTCACGAATATAACATATTGAATTATAAGGAATAATATATATAGCATTAATCGATTAATGGTTTATTCAAGACGCTGTATATACATTTTTTGATGATTGTTGCCTGCTGTGCATAACACGCTTCATTTTCCCGGAAATTTGCACAAAATTAGCACGATTCGTCTGCCCGAAAACAACGAAATAATGGCGTTTCCCCTTCAGTATTTGGGGTTAATCGAATTAGTATTGGTTGGCAGCAAACCTGGCAATCTTCATAGTATTGCTGTTCTGAGTCGAGTGATTCAAACAGGAATTCGATGAGCTCTCCACAGTAAGGGCATGAGGCAGTAGTACTTTCCAGATACATTATTAGTCAGGTAAAAATCTTTGGGTTAGTTCGTCGAGGTATTGATAACCGTGAGCACTGGCCCGATACCGATCATTCACTCTTTCCATTAATCCCTCAGCTATCTGTACATTAACAAGCGGCTCGACATGAGACCAGTCAAGTCCTGTGGTTCGGCTAAACAGGTCTGTCGTAAATCCCTCTGTTAGACGGAGATTGTTAAGCATAAATTCAAATATCAATTGATCGCTGGCTACAAAGTGTTGCTGCAAAACATGGGACTGCTCAAATACGGCCTGTATATAACTATTCGGCTGGCGCGTACGCTGATTGCGAAGAACACCTTCGTGAGTCGTGATTTTACTGTGTGCGCCGGCGCCTATGCCAAGGTAGTCACCATACTGCCAGTAATTAGTGTTATGGACACACTGTGAATTCGTGTGTGCAAAGGCTGATACTTCATAGCGCTGGAAATCAGCCGCCTCCAGAATTTGCAGGCCATTGACCTGGATTTCCCAGTTGATGTCTTCACTGGGCAGTCTGGGAGGGTAGCGATGAAATACAGTATTGGGTTCAAGTGTGAGCTGATAATAAGAAATGTGATTTACCTTTTGCTGGCAGGCAGTCTGGATATCGGCCAATGCTTCTTCGGGCGACTGGTCCGGTAAACCAAACATCAAATCAACATTGATATTGTTAAAACCTATCTGATGGGCGGTTTCCAATGCATTGATCGCTTCGCCGGCATCATGAATTCTTCCCAGCGCAGAAAGATGTTTATTATTAAAACTCTGGGCACCCACTGAAATACGATTAATACCGGCAGACAGAAACTCTGCGAATTTCTGATACTCAAATGTGCCTGGATTGGTTTCAAGGGTGACTTCACAATCCGGTGCTAACCTGGTCAGGTGTTTACACGCTGATAAAATTTTTGCGATAGATTCGGGTGAAAACAGACTGGGTGTCCCACCACCAATAAAGACAGACTGTACAGTGCGCTCGCGAATAAACGGGGCCGATTGTGTCAGATCAGTGATTAATTGCTGTGTATATAGTTGTTCAGGAAACTGATTAACACTGGTTGCATGGGAATTGAAGTCGCAATAGGCACATTTGTGCAAACACCAGGGAAGATGGATGTAAATGCTTACAGGATGTTGCTGCATTGAGTCAGCAGTTTTCATGTTTTCACATGTGGCTTAGAAAAGCGGGGAATTTACTGGCGAGTTCACGTAATGCCTGGCCACGATGACTGAGACTGTTCTTAACGTCAGGAGACAGTTCGGCGGATGTACAAGAGTGGGAGGGGACAAAAAACAGTGGATCATAACCAAAACCATTAATGCCAGATTGCTGTTCCACAATAATGCCTTCCCAGGTTCCACTGCAAATGAGCGGAGTGGGATCTTTGGCGTGGCGCATTAACACGAGTACGCACTGGAAGCGGGCAGTTCTTTTGTCTTTGGGCACATCTTTTAATTCATTCAATAAGCGATCATTATTGGCCTGATTATTACAGGGTTGCCCTGCGTAACGTGCAGAGTAAATGCCGGGTGCTCCTTGCAGATAATCCACTTCTATCCCGGAATCATCTGCCAGTGCCATTAAGCCAGTTTGCTCGCATGCATGGCGTGCTTTAATTAATGCATTTTCAACAAATGTTAAGCCAGTCTCATCAGCGTCACTGATATTCCACTCTGACTGAGGGGCAAGGTCATAAGGCTGATTCTTGAAAATAGCCTGGATCTCACGCAGTTTGCCCTGATTACTACTGGCTAAAACAATTTTATGTTGATCACTGCTCATGCAAGGCACAGTTTCTGTTTTTCAATGATCGAATTGATCCCTGCTTTGCCGAGTGCCAGCATTTGCTGTAATTCCTGATCATCAAAGCAGTGGCCTTCTGCTGTTCCCTGCACCTCTATGAATTTTTGCTGTTCTGTCATAACAAGATTCATATCAGTATCAGCATTGGAGTCTTCAGCGTAGTCAAGATCCAGAACCGGGTTTTGTTCAAATATACCTACCGAGACTGACGCCACAAACCACTGCACAGGGTTTTGTTTAATGGCACCAGCATTCACCAGCGACTGAATAGCGTCATAAAGAGCAACAAATCCCCCGCTAATAGAGGCTGTGCGGGTACCGCCATCAGCTTGTATGACATCGCAATCGACAGTAATGGTATTTTCACCTAACAGGCGCATATCAACAGCGGCACGCAGGGAGCGACCAATCAGGCGCTGAATCTCCTGTGTGCGACCACCCTGTTTGCCCTGAGTAGATTCACGGCGCATGCGTGAGCCGGTAGAACGTGGCAACATGCCATATTCTGCAGTGATCCAGCCTTTACCCTGATTTCTCATCCAGGGTGGGACATTAGGTTCAATAGAGGCATTGCATAATACTTTGGTGTCACCAAACTCAACCAGTACTGATCCTTCTGCATGCTTGGTATAGTTGCGTGTAAATTGAATGTCACGCAGTTGTTCCGGGGTACGGCCACTAGGTCGCATAGATTTCTCCATATTGTCGAAGGCGCGCATTATACGAGATTTAGTTGAGCTCGAAAGAATTATTGAAAAGAATTTTAAGGAGATAGCATGCTTAAAAGTATGACCGCGTTTGCGCGTGTCGAAGAAAATCACCCTATAGGGAGCTTTGTCTGGGAGATTCGTTCGATTAATCACCGTTATCTGGAGGTTGGTTTTCGCCTGCCGGAAGAGCTCAGGTCTTCTGAATTTGATTTGCGTAAACAGGTGCAGAATTTATTGAGCCGGGGAAAAGTAGACTGCACGTTTCGCTTAAAAACGACAGCAGCTTCCGATGTGAATTTAAGTATTAATGAAACTTTGCTGGATAGATTGCTTGAGCAAACACAAATTCTGCGCAACAAGGCTCCAGAAATTACCAGTCCCAATGCGATAGAATTACTGTCATGGCCGGGTGTGACCGAGCAGGCGCAAATAGATCAGGCCGAGCTGGTGAAAACAGCCAGACAATTATTTGATCAGGCAATCAGATCACTAATCGAGAGTCGAAAGATGGAAGGTGATCGCATGCGTGAGTTAATTGCACAACGCGGTACACAGTTAAAACGATTAGTTGAAACCGTGCGTGAACGCCGACCAGAAGTTTTATCCGCGATCAGAACAAAGCTGATGACGCGCATCGAAGACATGAACGTGGATATGGACACAAATCGATTCGAGCAGGAATTAGTGATGATTGCACAAAAGCTGGATGTCGATGAGGAACTGGATCGACTGGATAGTCACTTGACAGAACTGGAAGATGTACTGGCCAGTGATAAACCTGTTGGGCGCAGACTGGATTTTCTTATGCAGGAACTAAACAGAGAAGCAAATACGCTCAGTTCGAAATCCGCAGATATTGTCACAACACAAGCAGCGGTAGATATGAAAGTGAATATTGAACAGATGCGTGAGCAGGTACAAAACATAGAATAACTTGAGACGGGTTTCAGGAAGACTAGGTATGGATTTAAAAATATTTTGCACGGGTGGTACTTTCGACAAAGTATATTACGATGCTCTAAGTGATTATCAAATTGGTGAGCCGCAGGTTGAATGGATACTGAAACAGGCGGGTGTCAATTTTTCTTATGAGATTGAAAGTATACTTAAGAAAGATAGCCTGGAAATTACTGATGAAGACAGGGAACACATTGTTGCCAAGGTCAAGGCTGAGTCATGCAATAAAATCGTGATAACACATGGTACGGACACAATGGTGGAAACTGCGCAGGCTTTAAAGGCTGTTGGTGACAAGACAGTAGTGTTGGTAGGTGCCATGCTGCCAGCAAGGTTTAAAGATAGCGATGCGACATACAATGTTGGTTTTGCAACTTCAGCAGCTAGCGTATTGTCAGCTGGTATTTATATCGCAATGAACGGCCAGTTATTTAATGCTGATGAGGTGAAGAAGAATCGTGATGCGGGGCGCTTTGAGAGTAAATAAATCTGGTCTGTAGTGCTTGCCAGGACTTGAAATACAGATTATCGACACCATATTTAATGCATATAGACAGGGCTTGAATTGTTAAATTGATAGCCCAATATATCAATTAGGCAATAAATTTTGGAGGTAGTTATGTTAGCAAGAATGAATGTAAAACCAGTGAGCCTTTGGCGTGAATTTAACGATATGGAGAACTGGCTATCGGCAGCAAATGGACAGTTGGAAACAGCGTCAGGCTGGGTACCAACAGTGGATGTGATTGAGCAGCAAGATCACTATGTGCTGAAAGCAGATCTTCCAGGTATTGATCGCGATAACATCGAAATTATTTTTGAAGATGGTGCGCTAACGCTGAAAGGTGAACGAAACGAAAGTGTTGACAGCAATCATGATGGATATAAGCGTATTGAAAGAACTTACGGAAGATTCCAGAGAACTTTTAGTATGCCGGATAATATCGACGCTGATGCTATTACTGCCAAATGTGAACACGGTGTGCTGGAAGTGCGTGTTCCCAAGCAGGAAAGAGCACAAAAGAAAATTGAAGTACAGTAATTGCATCGTGGTGACTATCTAATGATTGCATAACAGGCGATTATCATTTGAGCGTAACTTGGAGAACAAAGGCGCCGCGTTAATTCGCGGCGCCTTTGGTTGGAATATTAATAAAGTATGGAATATAAAGACTACTATAAAATTCTTGATGTAGAGCGAGATGCAAGTGAGGCTGAGATTAAAAAGTCTTACCGTCGTCTTGCGCGCAAGTATCATCCGGATGTGAGCAAAGAGCCAGATGCAGAAAAACGATTCAAGGAATTGGGTGAGGCTTATGAGGTACTTAAAGATGCAAAAAAACGTCAGTCATATGATCTGCTAGGTGCCAACTGGAAAGCCGGACAGGATTTTAATCCACCCCCTGGATGGGATGGGGCGGGATTTGGTGGCTTTGGCGGTCATGCGGGCGGTTTTAATAACGCCAGTGGGTTTAGTGACTTTTTTGAAAGCATGTTTGGTGCGGATTTTTCCCAATCCGCTGGTGGTGGTCATCGCGCGTTCAGACAGGCAGGACAGGATCAGACTGCAAAAATCGATGTTTCTATTCGGGATGCATTCAATGGCGCGAGCAGAACTATCCGATTAAGTGATGGCAAGTCTTTGCAGGTTAAAATACCGAAAGGCATCACAACCGGTAAAAAAATTCGCCTTGGCGGCCAGGGTTCCCCGGGTATTAATGGTGGCGCGAATGGCGATCTGTACCTGGAAGTGACTGTCGTCAATGATGCTGAATTTGAACTTAAAGGCAAAGATGTTTATGTGAATGTGAATATCGCACCATGGGAAGCGGCATTAGGTGAAAAAATACCTGTTAGAACACTGGATGGGCAGGTAGAAATTAAAGTGCCGGCAAACTCAAAAAGTGGTCGCAAGATGCGTCTGGCGGGAAAAGGTTTACCGGGCAATCCTGCGGGAGACTTATATGTACGTTTAGTCATCTCTACGCCGCCAGCCGACAGCGATGATCAAAAAGAATTTTATCAGCAAATGAAATCCAGATTTTCATTTGATCCGCGGGCAAAATAAGGTATTTACAGGGAACTGAACAAAAATATTTAACTCAAAAAAATCTAGAGAGATCACGGTAACGAAACTGATATGGATAATAAAATAACAAAATTTCTGTTGACCTGTCTGGCTGTCTTCATTGGTTTTTCAGGTATGTCAAACATTGCTCAGGCTGCTGGATTGCCACTGAGTGTTGGAGATGAGGCGCTGCCAACCTTGGCACCAATGCTGGAGAAGGTGACACCCAGTGTTGTCAATATTGCAACCACAGGTACCATCGTTCAGCAAAGCCCATTATATAACGATCCATTCTTCAGAAGATTTTTTGATATACCGATGCAAAAGCGTGAGCGAAAACGCACGGGACTAGGCTCGGGTGTCATTCTGGACGCCGAAGAAGGTTACATCGTGACGAATAATCATGTCATTGAAAAAGCTGATGACATAGTGGTTACCCTGAATGACGGAAGAAAGCTGGCAGCAACGATTGTCGGAAGAGACCCGGGTGCGGATGTCGCCATTATTCAGGTGGAAGCTAAGAACCTGACAGAGATAAAAACGGCTAACTCGAACAATTTGCGAGTGGGTGATTTTGTCGTGGCAATTGGTAATCCATTTGGCCTCGGTCAAACAGTAACATCTGGCATTGTCAGTGCGCTTGGTCGTAGTGGTCTGGGGATCGAGTCTTATGAAGATTTTATACAAACAGATGCCTCCATTAATCCGGGAAACTCAGGTGGCGCGCTGGTGAATTTACGCGGTGAATTAGTCGGAATTAATACGGCTATTGTTGGGCCAAATGGTGGCAGCGTGGGCATTGGATTTGCTATTCCCGTAAATATGGCAAAGCAGATAATTACGCAACTTATTGAGCACGGTGAAGTGAAGCGAGGGCGCCTTGGGTTTACTGCGCAGGACTTAACGCCTGAACTGGCAGAAGCTTTTGATATCGATCAGCATCGGGGTGTAGTGGTTGCCAGGGTTGAAGTCGACTCGGCCGCTGAAAAAGCGGGAATGCGTGCGGGCGATGTGATTGTATCCGTGAATGGTGAGCCAGTAGATGATTCTGCAGATGTGCGCAATATAATTGGCCTGATCCGTGTCGGGACGAAAATAAAAATTGATATCATTCGCGATGGCAAGAAGAAGCACCTGATTGCAAAGATTGCGGAAAAGATATCAAAATCCATTGCTGGCAAAAAAATATCCAGCAAACTGGAAGGGGCGGAATTAACCATGACGGAAGTTGAACACCGTAATGGTGAAGCAGCGCAAGTGATATTAATTTCAAAACTGGAACCGGGTAGCCCGGCATCAAACTCGGGGTTGCGGGGTAACGATATTATACTGTCGGTGAACAAACGTCCGGTGAGTACCTTTGAAGAAATGGAGCAGGCGATCAAAGTAGAATCGCGCGGTCTGTTATTAAATGTTCAGCGAGGTAATCGTGGACTCTTTATTCTGATTAGATAAAGAGTCATCACCCTCCCGTGACGGGAGGGAAAAATGCCACCTCATCCCCATCCTGAACCTGGTCACTGAAGCTGACGTATTCCTGATTGACTGCTACCAGCATGTTTGTCGGCACGTCCGGTTGATTCGTGCTTAGATCCCACACATCATTAACGGTTAAATCGGGCTGAAAATTTAACGCCACTTCGCTGACACCGAGTTGCTCTCGTAAACTGGCAAAAAATCGTACACTAATTGTCATATTGGAAATAATTCTGAACAGTGAGTTGGTGTATCATCGTACATAAATACTTTCTACGTAAATATTATCATGTCTCAGTTAACTCATTTTAACACTTCAGGTGAAGCCCATATGGTCGATGTGGGCGAAAAGCCCCTAACTCAGCGAATTGCCGTAGCAGAAGGCCGCATTAATATGAATGCGGATACGCTGGCACTGATTCAGCAAGGGGGTCATAAAAAGGGGGATGTGCTCGGCATTGCGAGAATTGCCGGCATTATGGCTGCAAAGAAAACAGCTGATCTAATACCCTTATGCCATCCATTGCAATTGTCGTCCGTGAAAGTGGATTTTACCTGTGATCCCGCAGTCAATGAGGTGCATTGTGCTGTCACCGTTAAAACAACCGGGCCAACAGGTGTGGAAATGGAAGCGCTGACCGCGGTGCAGATTGCTTTGTTAACTATTTACGATATGTGTAAAGCAGTTGATCGGGGCATGGCGATGTCAGGAATTCAGTTATTAGAGAAACAGGGCGGGAAGTCTGGCACCTGGACAAGAGACTAACCCGTTTGCAAATCACTACATAAGGTTGAGGAGCCGTCACAATGAAAATAATTAAATATCTCATTATTGCTATCGTTGTTCTGTTAGTTGTGTTTGTTGCCGGAGCAGCAATACTGGTGGCAACAGTGGATCCCAATGATCATAAGGAAAGTATTGTTGCTGCTGTCAAAGACGCCACCGGACGGGATCTCAAACTGGAAGGTGATATCGGGTTTTCGTTTTTCCCTAAACTGGGCGTAAAACTGGGTCAGGCGGAATTTAGCAATGCCAAAGGCTTTGGTAGTGAACCATTTGCCAGCGTGGATAAAGTGGGAGTCAGTGTTGATTTGCTAAGCCTGCTTAAAATGAAAGTTCAGGCGGACACCATTGAGCTGAAAGGCCTGAGAGTCAATCTGCAAAAAAACAAAAATGGCCAAACAAACTGGGATGATCTCACAGCCAGCTCAGGTGATAAAAGCAGCGATGCTGCACCCTCAGGTGATGGTGCAGATATTGGTCTGGAAGTGGCTGGAATTCATATCACGGATTCACAGGTTATTTATGATGATCGTCAGGCAGGCAACAAAATTACATTAAATCCAATTGAATTAAAGACAGGTTCTGTTGGCAGCGGCAAGCCTTCAAAAATAAGTGCGCAACTTGGTCTCGAACAGACTAATCCGCCTCTTATTGCCGAAGTGGATTTAAATACCAACGCGCGTTTGAATATCAGTACAGCGGTTTACCAGCTTGCCGATCTTGTTTTATCGGTCAACGCCAAAGGTGATACCTTGCCAAATGGTGAATTGAACTTACAGGTTAAGAGTGATGTAGAAGCCAATTTAAAGAGTGAGTCACTAAAACTTGATCCGGTTGATATTAGCCTGGCAGATGTTCTGCTGGACGGCAGCTTAAGTGTTAAATCATTTTCCAGACCAAACATAAAATTTGCGCTGCATTCAGATGAAATTGATTTGGCAAAATTAATTCCTGCGAGCGATAGTTCGGCTGCTTCTTCAAATGCAAATTCAGAAGCACAGGCAGATACTGACGCAAAAATCGAATTGCCGGTCGATATGCTGAGATCATTGAAAATTGATGGTTCTCTCAAAGTCGGCAAGCTGCTGGCGTCTGGATTAACAATGACGGATATCAGTGCCAACATTAATGGCAATGGCGGAGTGATTAAGCTCAATCCATTGACGATGAATTTATATCAGGGTGTGTATACGGGAAGTGCAGGGTTAAACGTCAGTGAAAAAACACCCAAATACTCGGCCAGCAGTGATTTGAAAAACCTGGCCATTGCCGGTCTGATGGAAGACCTGTCTGAAGATGGCAAGTCGATCATACGCGGTAAAACAGAAATGGCATTTAATGTCACCACCTCAGGAGACCGTCCCTCGATTCTGACCAAGCGCCTCAATGGTAACGCCAGTTTCAAAGCGGCAGACGGTGCACTGCAAAGTGAGAAGCTTGCACAAAATGTTGAAAGAGTCATTGCGTTCCTGAAAGGCCGTGAACCAAAACCGGCAGGCGAAGAACTTGTGTTTGATTCACTGGCTGGCACATTTAATATTCAAAATGGTGTTGCTAAAAACGATGATCTTAAATTGATTACCCCTCTCATATATGTCGATGGTAAAGGTGACATTGATATCGGCGAGTCTGATCTGGATTATGTGATGGCTGTTGGTGTATCTGATGAACCAGGGAAAGCCGCCATTCCGATTACCATTAAAGGACCATTTGACAAGCCAAAATATGGTGTAGATTTCAAAGCGGCCCTGAGTGAAAAGCAAAAGCAGGTTGTTGAAGAAAAGAAAGAAGAAATAAAAGAAAAAATTAACGATAAAGTTAAAGACAAACTGGGTGATAAGCTAAAAGGCATCAAACTGTTTTAATGCGAGGTTTCATCTGTGCGCTGTGGTTATTAATTTCTGCAGCGCACGCTGGTACAGCAGCAGAACAGCCGGTTATTGTCGACGTTCAGCGTGAAGCCGGAAATGTTTATCGTTTTAGTATGCAGTTTGTTGCAAATGCAGCTCCTGAATCGGTGTTTGCAGTTATTACCAACTATAACCAGCTCACTGAGTTGAATCCGTTAATTAAGTCCAGTCGTTTGCTACCGTCTAATTCACCTGGCGTTGACCGGGTTGAGCTCATCACAGAAGGCTGCCTGCTGTTTTTTTGCAAGAAAATTCGGCGTGTAGAAGACGCGAGAGTGGATGACGATCTCAATATTACTACGGTGATTGTGCCATCAATGAGCGATTTTAAATCCGGGGATACCCGCTGGACATTTAAATCTGATGGGGATAAAACAATTGTGAATTACATAGCTTCTATGCAGCCGGATTTCTGGTTGCCACCCTTTGTGGGGCCTTACGCACTCAAAAGACAGATACGATCCCAGCTTCAGTACACTGCACGCAAGATCAATTCCATACTCGCATCGAATGCAAGCTAAGCCATCATTTGCCAAACGAGTCTTAATGTGGGCATCAGAGCATGGTCGCAAACAGTTACCCTGGCAGCAGCAACGAACGGCTTATCGTGTCTGGGTATCAGAAATCATGTTGCAACAAACGCAAGTCGATACCGTCATTCCATACTTTCAAAAATTTATGCAGGCATTCCCGTCGATAGAAAAGCTTGCCAGTGCCGCGCAGGATGAAGTGTTACATTACTGGTCGGGGCTGGGTTATTACGCGCGTGCGCGTAATTTACATAAAGCGGCGCAGTTGATTTGTGATCAACATAAAGGCGAATTTCCAGAGGATATTGACACAGTGATTACGCTTCCCGGAATTGGGCGATCAACAGCGGGTGCAATTCTGTCACTCAGTTTTAATCAGAAACACACGATTCTTGACGGGAATGTAAAGCGAGTCTTGGCAAGGCATGAAGCGCTTGAAGGGTGGCCGGGCAGTTCAGCCAATGAAAAAATATTATGGGCCATTGCAGAAGAATACACTCCGGAAACAGACTGTGCAGACTATACCCAGGCGATGATGGATCTGGGTGCGACGCTGTGTAAAAGATCTAAACCCCAATGCGAATTATGCCCGGTGAACAATGACTGTCTGGCCTTGAAGCATGGCATGCAAAACGAGCTGCCTCACTCAAAACCCAAAAAACAGATTCCTACACGCAATACGGTTATGTTGGCGGTCAACAGCGAACAAACGGGCTTGCTCATGCAACGCAGGCCCAGTCATGGAGTATGGGGTGGATTGTGGAGCTTCCCTGAATTTGAAAGCGAAAAGAGCGCACTGGACTGGTGTTCCCGAACATTCAGGAAGGCGCCTGACAACTACCGGACACTGGATCAGCTGACTCATATGTTTAGTCATTTTCGATTACAGATCACCCCTGTAACAGTCAGGTACAGCACCCCTATACACTGGGTAATGGAAGCAGATGAGTGGGTCTGGTATAAACACGGGTCTTCACAAGTGGGCTTGGCGGCACCTGTGGATCAACTGATTAAACAACTGGCAAATTAAGGAGACACTGGTGGCTAGAATGGTGCAATGTGTTAAAACAGGCAAAGAAGGGGAAGGGCTGGATTTTGCTCCATACCCTGGGGATCTGGGTAAACGTATCTACGAAAATATATCTAAGGAAGCATGGGAAGCATGGGTAGGGCACCAGACAATGCTGATAAATGAGTACAGATTAACTCCGGTTGACCCCAAGAATCGAAAATTTCTTGAAGAGGAAATGGAAAAATTCCTGTTTGGCGAAGGCTCAGATATACCCAAAGAATTTGTCGCTCCTAAAGAGTAAGGTTGACTCATTCGCCCGGACCCGGTTTAATGTCGCCCTTTCTATCAGCGAATAAATCTAAATTCCTGATTTAAAACGAATATGAATACAAGGATCAGCGATTTCAATATCGCGCCAAGGATGGATCTTAATTCACTTCAGTATTCGGCCAGATAGCTCAGTTGGTAGAGCAGAGGATTGAAAATCCTCGTGTCGGCGGTTCGATTCCGTCTCTGGCCACCATACATGCGGCTGGCTATTAGTCGCAAATTAATTATCGCGAAGCGCTGCTGAATAAATAGTTACAGATACTTTTATTCAGGTTTACAGTGGATAGACAATTATTCACTAAAGTTTATTCATAAATTAGTGCAAGTGAGATTTGGATAGCCACCAACACCAAGAATTTTATGACTTGGTTTGTCTGGCCATTTCAAGTGCATCTTCTATCTCTATACCCGGATATATACTAGTACTTGCCAATTTGTATACCCGAGCAAGGGCTGAATAGCGCATAAATAGTTAGTACGCTTAAAAAACAATTTAACGAGGCGGATCAATATTGTTATCAATGGATGCATTAACGCGAAACCAGCCTGCCACAGAATATCTGTCTCTGATTGCAGGCAGGACTTCATGTGGAAACTCTTCGCTTAGAAATACCACAATGGTTCCGTATAGTGGGACAACTTTTAGTCCTTCCCGATCCTGGTCATCAGCATAAAGTACCAGTTCCCCACCCTCAGAATTCCCCCAGGCAGGGTTTAAATAAGTGACAACAGACAGAATGCGATTTGCTTCCCCCCGAAAAGCGTCGTAGTGCCGTTTGTAATAAGCACCAGGAGAATAGTGAGCAAAGTGGCTTTCAAATGAAAAGAGCCCAAGAAAAAGCTGTTGATTCAAAAAGCGCTGTAACCTGGATGTCCAACCTATCCACCGGCTACCCGCATCTGAGTCATCAGTGATCCAGCAAATTTCATCGGTTCTTACAAAATCTGTTTTTACAAAATTTGCACCACGCCCTATGCCTGCATCAGTGTATTTGCTTGCAGTGAATTCTTGCTGATAAGCATATAAAGCACTGGATATATCATCTGGTAACGCCGCATGCCGAATGCTGTAGCCTTGCTTTTCAATATCATCAGCAATTAGCCCAAATAGCGTTTCGTCTACTGTGTTATCGCCGCCAGTATTGGGGAAAAGTTTTAATGCCAGCAATTTTATTACCTGCCCATTATAAATGTCATGCTCAGAAATAATCTGTGTATTGTGGTTAATTCCGACGGACGAGTACTATTGGCGCAAGTTCTGAGTTGCACTAATAGCTAAAATGTATGATTGCTTATATTCAATGCGTTAGCATTGAAAGAAAAAATGGCATCAAATGCATTCGCAAATAAACGACCGTAAAGACCGACGTTATCAAACTTGGGTTAATAAATATAATAAAATTTTCATTTAAATAAACACTATAGATAGTGCATGGTACTGAAATATAGAAATGGGTATCGTGAGCCAATTATTTGAAATTTCAATGTCTGCTTTCGGCTCAATAGCGGTCATTCATGGTTTAATTTCTGATTGAGTATACAGTGAAAAGAACTCCTGCCCAGAACAGGAAACCCAACAGCATCACCCAGTCACAAGCTAAATATTTTTGGTCATTATCAATATAGACTAATTTCCCGAATTTCCACTTTTCATGTCTAAGTTTAAAGAACTGAGCATCAGCTTTTAATATTCCAAAAGTCAGAATTGGAGTTAATATAAATCCTGTGGAATAGAAAAATAAATAAATTAGTCCTTCTGGCATTACTTACTTCTTTAGTCAGTTATCGGCGCAATAGCGGTCATTTGCTTTTCTTTGGAAGGCCGAGGAAGTCTCTGAAAATATAAATCATCCAGGCTGTACATCCCAATGGAAGATATATCAAGAGAATAGTCTCCAGCTGATATAGATTTGCCCATACAACTGGTACTAATAAGTTGTAGCCAGCAATTATTACAGATGTAATACCCATAACAAGAAACAATAATGTCAATTTTTTATTTAGTAGCAGCTTTGGTTGACCTAACGTAATTGAAATCAATGAAACAATTCCTATGATGCCCGCTGCACCTAGTAGAATGATGTAAAAAGCAGTGCTGTAAAAATCGAGTTCCATTAATATCTCATCAAATAACAGTATTGAAAGAAGTATCGACCAAAAATAAATTGGAACTGTGAAACAAAATGAAACAATAAACCAAATTAATACCTTAAAAGATAACTTCATCTTCTGATTTTTGTCTGCTTCCGGCTCAAAAGCGGTCATAATCTAATTTAGAATCAATGTTACAACGTTAATAATAACTAGCAAAATAATTAATGGTATCGAGTACCATATAATCTTTGTCTGAAACAACCAGAGATTTCTTACAAGCTTAGCCTGTCTTCTAGTTGTAGAATCGTTGAGTTGATTATATCGCTCAAGTAAATAAAAATCGTGCCAATAAAAAATAGAGATTGGAAGAGGATGTTTCTCATTTTCCCAATACTCTTTATCGCTTTCGCGAATTCTTCTATATACGTTCAAATGCAATATGTGACTAATCAATAAATATAAAAAAAGAATTGCAAATATAGATTTACCGATCAATTCCATAAATTATTATATATTGGGGCTGGTTGATGATTAATTGTCCGCTTTCGGCGCAAAAGCGGTCATTCATTCTTCTCAGTAAT